>ENA-UOXO01000009-UOXO01000009.1-mixed-culture-metagenome-genome-assembly--contig:-NODE-9-length-198215-cov-7.863797_pt1 | contig 198215 bp, 171 predicted proteins | sample MGYA00238162_ERZ761640 | MGnify/ENA primary metagenome ERZ761640 (study PRJEB28914, sample SAMN08778297) | mixed culture metagenome | isolation source: Freshwater growth medium | place: USA...
CTCGCGCAGCGCCTGCTGGGCGTGCCCAACTCTCGAAAGCAGGTGCTGTTTTAGTTCCGCATCGCTATGGCACAGCCAGATCCGATTCGTGAAGAGCTTCCCTAGCGCCGTCGGGTGCGGAAGGTAATGGACCAGCGCGGCTCTAGCGTGGGCGCCACGCTGTGCTGCCAGTCCCATCGCGCTGCGCCGGCCATCTGGTACAGGGACCGCGGGGCCACTTCCAGCTGCACGCCCCGGCGGGTAGCGGGCATGTCGGGATAGGGCCGAAACCGCAATCGTGCATGTCCGCCCAGCGAGATGCCGACGATGGTTTCAAAGTCGGGCACGTCCCGGTGCCAGCCCAGGGGCGTGCCCGGTGCGTATTCCGCCACCAGGGCATGCGCCAGCGCCTGCGGCGGCACGCCCAACCAGGCGGCCACGCGGTCGCGCAGCGGGTGCAGGCGAGGGTCCAGCGCCTGTGCAGGCTTCAGGCGCTGGGCGTCAAAGTCGTACGAGCCGCCAAAACTCGCCACGCGCCTGCGCGCCAGGTACTGTTTGTAGCGGCCGGCATGCAGTGGCAGCGACTGGACGATCTGCAACACATGCTGTTCTTCGCCAGCACTCAGAAATTCGGGCTGATACACCAGCCCCGGGATGGAGGCTGCCACGGGTTCGTTGCCGAACAGCGTGGTCTGTTGTTCCATGGGTCGCGGTACCTTCATCGGAAATCCCGGCTCTCGGTGGCCAGGCGCCCCAGCAGGGGCGAGAGGTCGGCCAGCCGCTCGGCAATCAGGTTGCAGATATCGCCCTGGCGCTGCCACCGCCCCTTGACGGCCAGCAGCCGCGCGCCCAGCAGAACCTGCCGCTGCGTTTCGCGCAGGCTGCGCCACACAATGACCTGGGTGGCGCCGTGCTCGTCTTCCAGCGACACAAAAATGGTGCCATTGGCCGTGGCCGGCTGCTGGCGCAGCGTGACGATACCGGCGGTGCGCACCGTGCGGCCGTCGGGAATGCGGCGCAGGTCTTGCGATGTCTTGAGTTTGTACCGGTCGAGCCGGGACCGCAGCAGTGCCATGGGGTGGCTGCGCAAGGTCAGGCCCACCGATGCGTAATCCCACAGCACATCCTCGCCCTCGGAGGCTGCGGGCAGCTCCAGAAAGTCTTCCCCCACGGGGGCATCCTGCAACAGCCGGGGCGGTGCTTGCAGGGCAGCGGCATCCCACACCTGCTGGCGCCGGTGGCCCGACAGGGAGGCCAGCGCACCGGCGGCGGCCAGCAGCTTCATCTCGTACTGCTCCAGTTCGCAGCGCCGGGCCAGCTCCTCGGCGCTGTCGAAAGGCGCCCGCAGGCGCTCGGCCATGATGCGCCCGGCGCTGGCCGCCCGCAGGCCGTGCACCAGGTGCAGGCCCAGGCGCACGGCAGGGGTGTCCGGCAGGTCTTCCAGCGAGGTTTCGGCATCGCTGTACATCACATCGACCGGGCGCACCTCCACGCCATGGCGGCGCGCATCCTGCACCAGCTGGCTGGCGCTGTAGAAACCCATGGGCTGGCTGTTGAGCAGCGCCGCCAGGAACGCGGCGGGTTCGTGGCACTTGATCCACGACGAGGCATACACCAGCAGGGCAAAGCTGGCGGCATGGCTTTCGGGGAAGCCGTACTCCGAGAAGCCCTTGATCTGCTCGAAGATCTGCTCGGCAAATTCGCGCGCATAGCCGCGTGCCGTCATGCCATCGACGATGCGGCTGTAGTACTTGCCCAGCCCACCCTTGCGCTTCCAGGCCGCCATGGCGCGGCGCAGGCCGTCGGCCTCGCCGGGCGTGAACCCCGCCGCCAGGATGGAGATCTGCATCACCTGTTCCTGAAACACCGGCACGCCCAGTGTGCGGCCGAGGGCGGTCTTGAGTGCCTCGCTGGGGTAGGTCACGGGCTCCTTGCCCTGGCGCCGGTTGAGGTAGGGGTGGACCATTCCGCCCTGGATGGGGCCGGGCCGCACGATGGCGACTTCGATCACCAGGTCGTAGAAGCACCGGGGGCGCAGCCGGGGCAGCATGCTCATCTGGGCGCGGCTCTCGATCTGGAACACGCCGATGGTGTCGGCCTTGCACACCATGTCGTAGGTGGCGGGGTCTTCGGCCGGGATGTCCTGCATGCCGAACTCGCAGCCGCGCCGCTGGCCGATGAGGTCCAGCGCCCGCCGCAGGGCCGACAACATGCCCAGCGCCAGCACATCCACCTTGAGCAGCCCGGCAGCGTCCAGATCGTCCTTGTCCCACTCGATCACCGTGCGGTCGGGCATGGAGGCGTTCTGCACCGGCACCATGCGGCACAGCAGGTCGCGCGTGAGCACAAAGCCGCCCGTGTGCTGCGACAGGTGGCGGGGAAAGCCGATGAGCTGGCCGGTGAGGGTGATGAGCTGGCGCACGGCCAGGTCCTGCGCGTTTATGCCCAGCTCGTCAAAAAGTTCCAGCCGCACGTCGGTGCCGTCAAACCACTTTTGCCCTTTGGCGATGGCGTCGAGCGTGGCCAGGTCAAAGCCCAGCGCCTTGCCCACATCGCGGATGGCTGAGCGGGGCCGGTAGCGGATGACGGTGGCCGTCAGCGCGGCGCGGTCGCGCCCGTACTTGGCGTACAGGTACTGGATGACTTCCTCGCGGCGCTGGTGCTCGAAGTCGATGTCGATGTCGGGGGGCTCGTTGCGCTCCTTGCTGATGAAGCGCTCGAACAGCACCGACATGCGAGCCGGATCCACCTCGGTCACGCCCAGGCAGTAGCAGACCACACTGTTGGCCGCCGAGCCCCGGCCCTGGCACAGGATGTGCCGAGATCGCGCAAACGCCACGATGTCGTACACGGTAAGGAAGTAGTGCTCGTAGCGCAGCTCGCAGATCAGCGACAGCTCGTGCTCGATCTGTGCGTGCACGGCAGCGGTGATGCCCTGCGGCCAGCGGCGCCCCGCGCCTTCGTACGTCACCTGGCGCAGAAAGCTCGCGGCCGTGTGCCCGTGCGGCACCACCTCGTCGGGGTACTGGTATTTCAGTTCGTCCAGGCTGAAGCTGCAGCGTGCCACCACCTGCAGGGTCTCGGCCAGCAGATCGGGTGCAAAGGTGCGAGCCAGCCGCAGCCGGGTGCGCAGGTGCTGCTCTGCACTGCGCTGCAGGGCATGGCCGCATTCGGCCAGGGGCTTGCCCAGGCGGGTGGCGGTCAGCACGTCCTGCAGCGGCTTGCGCGAGCGCACATGCATGTGCACATCGCCCACGGCCACCAGCGGCAGAGCGGTGATGCCCGACAGGTGGCCCATGCGGTGCAGCCACAGCTCGTCATCCAGGCGGCGCATCTGGTCCACCCCGATCCAGCAGCGCCCGGTGAAGTGGTGCAGCGCCCACAGGCCCAGGCTTTCCAGCTGCGCCTGCGTGGCCTTGCGGTCGGGGCAGAGCAGGGCCAGGCAGTCGGTGAGTTCGCCACCGGTGATGTGGTCCAGCGTAAGGCGGTAGGTGCCCTTGTCCGATGCGCGCCGCAGCCGGGTGATGAAGGCGCACAGGTTGCCGTAGCCGTTCAGGTTCTGCGCCAGCACCACCAGCGTGAAAGGTGCTTCGGCACTGCTGCGCGGCGTGATGGAAAACTGCGAGCCCAGCAGCAGCGGCAGGTCTGCCGCCTTGGCCGCCACATGGGCGCGTACCACCCCGGCCATGGTGCACTCGTCGGTGATGGCAATGGCCCGGTAGCCCAGTTCCCTGGCGCGCTCCACCAGCTCCTCGGGGTGGCTGGCGCCCCGCAGGAAGGTGAAGTTCGACACGCAGCGCAGTTCTGCGTAGTCGGGCAGAGATCGGGCGGAGGCCGTCATGCGCAGGATGGCTGTCAGGCAAAGTGCCCGTGCAGGAACCAGGCCGTCTGGTCGTGTGCCAGCCGCTGCTGAAAAATCCACAGCACGCCCGCGTGCGGGCTCAGCGCCAGCCAGTAGTCGCGCTGCACGTTCAGCGGCACGGCATCAGGGCCTGCAGCGCTGCGGTGCCACCAGCCGCCCTCGATCCGGTCGGGGCCCAGCAGCATCTGCAGCGGCCCCTGGTAGCAGGGGCGGTTGTCGCGTTCGATCAGCCGCAGGGGCTCATCCAGCACCCAGGTGGGCAGGGGAAAGGCATACACCGCTTCATGCGGGCGGGGGCGGCGGTCCAGCGCGCTGTCCCAGCTTTGCATCCATTCGAGCCGATGGTCGGGCGACATCAGCGGCCGGCGCACGCAGGCATTGCCCAGGCGGGCCTGTATGCGCTCCAGCGCCAGGTCGGTGCTGCCGCCCTTGCGCAGGGTTTCCGGAATGAGCGAGCGGCTTTCCTCGGCGAGGGGCACCACCTCGGTGGCCAGCAGTTCCAGGTCACCGGCCGGGGCCAGCAACTGCACGCGGGCCAGGTGCTCGGCCAGCAGGCGCGCCAGGTGTTCGGTGTTCTGTGTGGGCTGCGCCGTGCGCACCGTCAGTTCGCCCCCGGTGCCGGCATCCCTGGCGCGCATCACATCGTGGCACCAGCGCAGGGTGAAGGCCGTGGTGCCCAGGCGCCGGGCTGCTAGCCAGCCAGCCATCTGCACCAGCAGGCGCCGCGCGCCAAACAGCAGGGCCGGGGCCGATTCGACCCGCGACATCAGCTCCAGCCGGGCCTGAAACTGCTCGGGCAGGGTGATCCATTCCCAGGCCTCCGGCCGCAAGCCATAGGCCTGGTCCAGTGCCGTGAGCAAGTCTTTGTCAAACCGCCGGCCCAGCCCGCCGCGGGGCAGCCTGCGCACATCGCCCAGCGTGCGGCAGCCCACCCGGGCCAGCGTGGGCGCGTGCCGTGCAACGGCGGGGATGGCCTGCAGGGGCAGGGCATCCAGCACCTGGGCCAGCGGGGCCCTGAAACCGTCGAGGGCATGTGCGCTGCCCGCATGGCGCACCAGTGCCAGGGCGGCGGTGCCAGTGGGTGCCCAGGCCACGCGGGCGCCCAGCTCCTGTGCTCCGCATTCCACCTGCGCGCGCAGGTGCTCCAGGCCTCCGAACAGGCGTGCGCTGCCCGCCATTTCTGCGACCACGGAATCCTCCAGCACAGCCACCCGCGGGGTGAACTGCAAGGCCCAGATGCCGAGGGAGGCCGCATCAATGGGAGACGGGCACGCGGGCAGCGGCAGGGGGAGCAATGCGGCCCAATGCCCGAGCATGGGTGGCCTCCTCGCGCGAAAGGGGGGCAGCAGGTGCTGCCGGAACGGTGTGCAGCCGTGGCGGGATCACATCCGCCAGGTTGCCTGGCATGGCGGGCAGGTACAGCGATTCATCCAGGCAGGCACCCCGGCGCTTGGCAATGCGCACCTCCAGATCCCACCCCTGGGCTGGCGCCACGGTGATGCGCAGGGGGGCGGGCGACGCATCGGCCAGCGTGGCCAGGGGCCTGAACAGGAACACCGGGGCATCACACGACTGCGCGTGGATCTGCAGGCGCCGCACCTGCTCAGGCCGCGCCTGGGGCAGCCAGGCCAGCACGGCTCCGGCAGGGTCGGACTTGAGGATCTGCTCGGTCACCCAGAGCCGGTCCACAGGCTTGCTGGCGTCGATCCACAGCACTTGCCCTGCCGCCACCCCGAGCTGGGCCAGCCCGCCCGCATGGGGCTGCTTGGGCGGGGCAATGAGGTAAAGGCGGCCGCCGTTGTGCATGAGCGCCGGCAGTGCGCGGCCCAGCAGGCGCCATTCGCAGAAAGCCGCCTGCGGCGTGAGCACTTCCGTCAGGCTGTGGGTGGGCCAGCCCCCTCCGGGCAACTGGGCATCCAGCGCATCAAAACCCGTAGGCACCGTCCGGGCGGCACCGGCGTTTACTTCTGTTGCGCGCCACAGGGCCTCGGCCACATGGGGCGCCAGCATGGCACCTGGGTCGAAAGCGGCAAAGGCTGCAGGAAGGGGGGCGGACATGGGCGGGTGCCGTTCGGGGGATCAAAAAGCAGGGATAAATACTGTATGAAAAAACAGTATATCCCTGCTGTCCCGTCCGTGGGAACTCCCGGTGCAGGTGGCACAAAACGCCGTTCAGAATTGCTAGCAGCGCGTCCTTTCAGGGCGTGCGCCGGGGCACTTTTAAGGGCGTTGAAGGATGCGTCAGCGGCGTTTGCCAAAAGCGTGCCGCCACCCCATCACCCCTTCGGCAACCGCATCCCCACCCGCAATCCATGCGGTTCCACCGTTTCCGCCACGGTCTCGCCTCCGTGCCGCAGCGCAATCTCCTCCACGATCGACAACCCCAGGCCACACCCCCCCGGCTTGTCCGACCCACGCCAGAAGCGCGCAAACAGGTCACCCAGCTGCGCAGCGGCCACGCCAGGGCCGTCGTCCTCGACGACGAGCAGCGCACGGCGTGTTTCGGGGCAGGCCGCCACGCGCACGGTCACCGTGGCGCCCGGCCCGGCATAGTGCAGGGCGTTGTCGATCAGGTTGTTCAAAGCCTCGCGCAGCAGCAGCGGGTGGCCGCGTACCGGCAGTGCGTCGTCGCCCTCGTAGCCCAGGTCCATGCCCAGCGTGAGGGCGCGGGCGGCCCAGTCGCGCGCTACCTCGCGGGCCAGGGCGGCCAGGTCCACGGGCTGCATGTCCACGCTCGATTCCGAGCGCGCCAGCTGCAGCAGCTGGTGTACCAGGTGCGCGCTGCGCTGCGCGGCCGACAGCACCTTCTTCAGGCGCTCCTGCACTGCCGGTTCATGGCTTTCGTGCAGCGCCAGTTCGGTCTGGCCAATCAGGCCGGCCAGCGGCGTGCGCAGCTGGTGCGCGGCGTCGTTGAGAAAGCGCTTTTCCTTTTGCTGGCCGCGCGCCACGGCGTCCAGCAGGCGGTTGATGGTGCTGGCCAGCGATCGCACTTCCTGCGGGGCCGAGGCCAGCTCGATGGGCGAGAACAGCAACTGTGGCCCGCCCTGCGGCCGGGCACCGGCGCGTTCGATCTGCGCCTCCAGGCGCTTGAGCGGCTGCAGGCCGCGCGACACGCCGGCGTAGACCACGGCGCTCAGGGTCAGGCCCATCAGGAACATGGGCAACAGCATCTGTTCGAGCAGCTCCTGCGCGATGCGTTCGCGCACCGTCAGGCTTTGGGCCACCTGCACGCGCAGGGTCTGGCGCGTCTGCGGGGTGCCGTAGTCCACATCCAGCAGGGCCACGCGCACGGCGCGGTCGTCCACGCGGGCGTGGTAGAGGTACGGGTCACCCACCCGCACGGTGACGGGCGGCGGCGGCGGCAGTTGGGCGTTGCCCAGCAAAAACCGGCCGGGCGGCGACGACACCATGTACGTGATGCGGTCGGCCGGGTCCTGCTCCAGGATGTCCTGCGCAGCCTTCGGAAAGTCCACCAGCAGCCCATCACCAATCGGCTTGATCTGCCGCGCCAGCGCCCGCACCGATTGCGTCAGCGTCTGGTCAATGCCTTTCTCGCCGTTCTGCAGCGCAATCCGCCACGCGAGGAACCCGCCCGACAGCCACAGCACCAGCTGCGGCAGCAGCAGCCACAGCAGCAGCTTGCGTTGAAGCGAAACACCCGGAACGTGGCGCATTGTTGCTTGCTATTTGAGGCGCTGTGCGCCACTCGTGGCCGGTGCAACTGGCGCTGGGTCAACGCGAGGACGGCCAGCAAGGGCCGCCCCGCAGCAAAGGCCGTCGTCCCCCTTCAAGGGGGAAGGCGCGCAGCGCCTCAGGGGGTGTCCTGTCACGGTTTATTCAGCATGTACCCCAACCCCCGGATGTTGCGGATGTTCAGGTTGGTGGCATCGAGCTTGCGGCGCAGGCGGTGCACATACACCTCCAGCGCGTTCGAGTTGAGCGGGGGCGCGGCGCTGCTCTGGCCGGGCTCGGGCGGGCCGGCGCGCCAGGCGGCCAGCACGTCGTCGCGCGTCACGACCTCGCCGCAGCGGTTGACCAGCAACTCCAGCAGCTCCCACTCGCGCTGCGTCAGCTCCAGGCGCTCGCCTTGCAGGTGCGCGGTGTGGGTGCCGTGGTCGAGCACCAGGGGGCCAATCGTGCTGCTGGGGCCTCCGGCGGCGCTGCTGGCCTGCGTGAATGCCGGCTGGCGCGCGCGGCGCAGCATGGCCTGCAGGCGGGCCTGCAGCTCCTGCATGTTGAAGGGTTTGGTGATGTAGTCGTCGGCCCCGGCGTTCAGGCCCAGAATCCGGTCGTCCACGCCATCGCGGGCGGTGAGGATGAGCACCGGCAGGCCGGCAATGTGCGCGCGGGCCCAGGTCAGCAGCTCCATGCCGTCAGCCCCGGGCAGGCCCAGGTCCAGGATGATCCCGTCCACGGCACGTGCCTGCAAAACCGCGGCACCCTCGGCCACGCTGCTGGCGGTACACACCTCAAACTCCAGTTGCTGAAGCTGGCCGGTCAGTGCGTCCAGCAGCAGGGGGTCATCTTCAACAATGAGTATCGTGGCCATGGGTATTGAGCATAACAAAGCGCCCCTTGTCGAGCAGCCCGCTGCGCAGCCCCGCGGCGGTGCGCGCAGCCGGTTGCGCGGCGGCCGGCTCCCTGGTTTCCGGCGGCATGCAGCTTTTGTGACACATCCGGGAAACCCCTGATAAGTTCATTAATTATTGTAATTAAAGTACGGACTGCGCTGAACGGCACCCGGTATGCGGCGCACGAGAAGCACCACCGGTTCACAACATCGAGGAGACATGGGTATGTGGAAGATGACAAAAATTGCCGCTGTGGCGGTGGGCCTGGCGGCTGCAATGTCGGCCAGCGCAGGCGAGGTGGAAGTCCTGCATTACTGGACCTCCGGCGGCGAGGCCAAGTCGGTCGCCGAACTCAAGAAGATCATGCAGGGCAAGGGCCACACGTGGCGCGACTTTGCCGTGGCTGGCGGCGGTGGCGACAGCGCCATGACCGTGCTCAAGAGCCGCGTGATCTCGGGCAACCCGCCCTCCGCTGCGCAGACCAAGGGCCCGGCCATCCAGGAATGGGCGTCCGAAGGCGTGCTGGCCAACATGGACACCCTGGCCAAGGCCGAGAAGTGGGACGAGCTGCTGCCCAAGGTGGTTGCCGACGTGATGAAGTACAAGGGCGCCTACGTGGCCGCCCCCGTCAACGTGCACCGCGTGAACTGGATGTGGGGCAGCGCAGACGCCCTGAAGAAGGCTGGCGTGGCCAGCATGCCCAAGAACTTCGACGAATTCTTTGCCGCGGCCGACAAGCTCAAGGCCGCTGGCCTGATCCCCGTGGCGCACGGCGGCCAGAACTGGCAGGACTTCACCACGTTTGAATCCGTGGTGCTGGGTGTGGGTGGCGCCAAGTTCTACCAGGACGCACTGGTCAAGCTCGATGCCACGGCCATCAACAGCGACACGATGAAGAAGTCGCTGGAGACCTTCCGCCGCATCAAGTCGTACACCGACGCCGGCGCCCCCGGCCGCGACTGGAACCTGGCCACCGCCATGCTCATCCAGGGCAAGGCTGGCTTTCAGCTGATGGGCGACTGGGCTAAGGGCGAGTTCCTGGCCGCAGGCAAGGTGCCTGGCAAGGACTTCCTGTGTGCTGCCGCTCCGGGCACCGCCAACGCGTTCACCTTCAACGTCGACTCGTTCATCCTGTTCAAACTCAAGGACGCCGCCGCCCAGAAGGCGCAAAGCGACCTGGCCAGCTCCATCATGAGCCCCGAGTTCCAGGAAGTGTTCAACCTGAACAAGGGCTCCATCCCGGTGCGCGCCGGCATGAAGATGGACAAGTTCGACGACTGCGCCAAGGCCTCGGCCAAGGACTTTGCAGACACCGCCAAGAGCGGCAGCCTGGTGCCCAGCACGGCCCACGGCATGGCGATCCCGCCTGCCACCGAAGGCGCCATCAAGGACGTGGTCAGCCAGTTCTGGAACGACGACAAGGTGACCGTGGCCGACGCCATGAAGAAGATCGCGGCCGCCGCGAAGACCAAGTAAACCAGGTGCCTACAGCGCACTGAAACCCAACCCCCGAGGGATCTCATCATGATGAAAAGAAACCGCCTGACGGCGGTGGCTTTGGCCGCCGCATGCCTGACTGGCTTGTCAACTGGCGCCATGGCCATGGAAGTGGCAGGCTTTGAATTCAACGGCTACTCACGTGGCGGCCCGGTGTTCAACCACGAAGACGGCGTCAAGGGTGGCCTCAGCCTGGGTGGCGAACTGCAAAAGTTCCGTCTGGGCAACGAAGGCGACAACGGCATTGAAGTGAACTTCGCCCGCACGTTTGACGTGGGCGGCGTCAAGTGGAAGGTGAACTACATGCCCGCCAAGTGGGGCAGTGGCGACATCAGCACCGAGCAGGCCTTTGTGGAAATGAGCGGCTTCTCGTTTGCGCCCGAAGCCAAGTTCTGGGCCGGCCAGCGCCGCCTGCGCATCCAGGACGTGCACATCGTCGACAACTTCCTGATGAACTACGGCGACAACCAGGGCGCTGGCGTCACCGACATCCCGATCGGCGGCATGAAGCTGGGCGTGGGTGTGTTCACCGGCGACAAGTTCGACAGCAACCAGCCTGCCAACGTGAAGGCACGCCGCATCAACGCCGACCTGTCCGAGATCAACACCAACCCCGGCGGCAAGCTGCGCGTGCTGCTGACGGCTGTGTCGGGCTCCGGCCAGGTCAATGGTGGCTCGGGCTCGGGCATCTCGGTGTCGCACAACCAGAAGGACTTTTTGATCCCTGGCCTGAGCAACGCCCTGTTCGTGCAGACCTCCAGCGGCCATGCCCGCATCGACGGCCAGTTCGAGTCCATCGACGGCAAGTCTGCCGGCAAACGCGTGTTCCGCATTGCCGACTCGATCAACTGGCAGCGCGGCAGGTTTGGCGGGCAGGCACTGATTGCCTACCAGACCAACAAGGCCGATGTGACCGGCGTGGAGACCAAGGACTTCTCGCTGGGTGGCCGCGGCTCGTACGCGTTCACCAAGAACTTCAAGGGCCTGGCCGAAGTGTCGACCACGACCCGCAAGGGCGCGGGTCCGGACCAGCGCCTGTCCAAGGTCACGCTGGCCGGTGCCCTGGCCCTGTCGGAAGATTTCTGGTCGCGCCCCGAGCTGCGCCTGTACGTAACCAAGGCCAACTGGAACCAGGCAGCGGCACTCGCCAATGCCGCCTCGTTCGGGGCCAATGGCAAGACTTCGCGCACGCTGGTGGGCGTGCAGTACGAAGTCTGGTGGTAAGAGTCTGTTGACGATTCCGCAAGGAGTCGTTGACATACGCTGAGAGAGTCTGCGAGTTAGTCTGAAGTTACTTTGTTCATTGGGGGGCACTCCGCGTGCCCCCCTTTTTTGATATGCGGTACACGCACAACCCAAGTTTGCAGCCATGAAAAATGACGCCCATGCTCCGCCGCTGCGCGGGTCGCTGCCCCCGGCGCGCGTGCGCCGTCTGATGGGGTTGGCACGGCCATGAAACACAACACCTTTGAAACCTGGCTGCCCAAACTGGTGGTGGCCCCGGCCTTTGTGCTGGGCTTCGCGTTCATCTACGGCCTGATGGTCTGGAACGGCGTGCTCAGCCTGACGGTGTCGCGCATGCTGCCCAATTACGAATGGGCGGGCCTGGCGCAATACGAACGCCTGTGGGAGATGGACCGCTGGTGGGTCGCCCTCAAAAATCTGGGCATTTTTGGCGTGGGCTACGTGGGTGGCTCGCTCGCCATTGGCGTGGTGCTGGCCGTGCTGCTGGACCAGAAGATCCGTGCCGAGGGCGCGCTGCGCACCATCTACCTGTACCCCATGGCGCTGTCGTTCGTGGTCACGGGCACCGCCTGGAAGTGGCTGCTGAACCCGGGCCTGGGCATCGAGAAAATGGTGCGCGACTGGGGCTTTCCCAATTTTGAATTCGGCTGGCTGGTCGACACCGACATGGCCATCTACTGCGTGGTCATCGCAGGCATCTGGCAGAGCGCCGGGTTTGCCATGGCGCTGTTCCTGGCCGGGCTGCGCGGCATTGACGACAGCATTATCAAGGCCGCGCAGGTCGATGGCGCTTCGCTGCCGCGCATCTACTGGCGCATCGTGCTGCCGGCCCTCAGGCCCGTGTTTTTCTCCACGCTCATGGTGCTTTCGCACCTGGCCATCAAGAGCTTTGACCTGGTGATGGCGCTCACGGCCGGCGGCCCCGGCTTTGCCACCGATGTGCCGGCCACCTTCATGTACACGATGTCGTTCTCGCGCGGGCAGATCGGCCTGGGCGCCGCCAGCGCCACCATGATGCTGGCCACCGTGGCGGCACTGGTCATCCCTTACCTCTACAGCGAACTGCGGAGCAAGCCCCATGACCGCTAAGCCTTCTCTTTTTCCGTCGCTTGGCCGCCTGCTGGTGTATGCCGTGCTGGCCCTGGCCACCGCGTTCTTCCTGCTGCCGCTGTACGCCATGCTGGTCACGTCGTTCAAGGATGCCGAGGAGATCCGCAGCACCTCGCTGCTGGCACTGCCCGCAGCACTGAACTGGTCGGCCTGGGGCACGGCGTGGTCCAGCGCCTGCACGGGTGTGGACTGCAACGGCCTGCGCCCGTTCTTCTGGAACTCGGTGTCCATGGCCGTGCCGGCGGTGTTGATCTCCACCGTGTGGGGCGCGCTCAATGGCTACGTGCTCAGCCTGTGGAAGTTTCGCGGCAGCGATGCGCTGTTCGGCATGCTGTTGTTTGGCGTGTTCATGCCGTTCCAAGTGGTGCTGCTGCCCATGAGCCAGGTGCTGGGCTGGCTGGGGCTGTCGAGCTCCATCACCGGGCTGGTGCTGGTGCACTGCCTGGCCGGTCTGGCGGGTACCACGCTGTTCTTTCGCAACTACTACGCGGCCATCCCCAAAGAGCTGGTGAACGCCGCGCGCATGGATGGCGCCAGCTTCTTCCAGATTTTCTGGCGCATCGTGCTGCCGCTGTCCACGCCCATCATCATGGTCACGCTGATCTGGCAGTTCACCAACATCTGGAACGACTTCCTGTTCGGCGTGGTGTTCTCGGGCACCGAATCCAAGCCCGTGACCGTGGGCCTGAACAACCTGGCCAACACCTCCAGCAGCGTGAAGGCCTACAACGTGGACATGGCCGCCGCCATCATCGCGGGCCTGCCCACGATGGTGATCTATGTGCTGGCAGGCAAGTTTTTTGTGCGCGGCCTCACCGCTGGCGCAGTCAAAGGTTAAGAGGGTAAGGGAAAGATCATGGCGTCATCACTCGACATCGCAGGCATCAACAAGCGCTTCGGCAAGGGCGACAAGAGCGTGGAAGTGCTGCGCAAGGTAGACATCCACGTCGCCCCCGGCGAATTCCTCATCCTGGTGGGCCCCTCGGGCTGCGGCAAGTCCACGCTGCTCAACATCATTGCGGGGCTCGATGAGCCCACCGAAGGCGAGATCCGCATCGGCGGCAAGAACGTGGTGGGCATGCCGCCGCGCGACCGCGACATCGCCATGGTGTTCCAGAGCTACGCGCTGTACCCCACGCTCAGCGTGGCCGACAACATCGGCTTCGCGTTAGAGATGCGCAAGATGCCCAAGCCCGAGCGGCAAAAGCGCATCGACGAAGTGGCCGCCATGCTGCAGATCAGCCACCTGCTGGACCGCCGGCCCAGCCAGCTTTCGGGCGGGCAGCGCCAGCGCGTGGCCATGGGGCGGGCGCTGGCGCGCCAGCCGCAGCTGTTTCTGTTTGACGAGCCGCTGTCCAACCTGGACGCCAAGCTGCGCGTGGAAATGCGCGCCGAGATCAAGCGCCTGCACCAGGCCAGCGGCATCACCAGCGTGTACGTCACGCACGACCAGGTCGAGGCCATGACGCTGGGCTCGCGCATCGCCGTGATGAAGGGCGGCGTGGTGCAGCAGCTCGGCACGCCCGACGAAATCTACAACCGCCCGGCCAACACCTATGTGGCCACCTTCATCGGCTCGCCCACCATGAACCTGCTGCGTGGAACATCGCAGGCGGGGCAGTTCGGTCTCCAGGGTGCAGCGCTGAACCTGGCCGCGCCCCAGCAGGGCAGCGCCGAGATGATGCTGGGCGTGCGGCCCGAGCATCTGGTGCTGGACGACGCCGCCCCGTGGCGCGGCGAGGTCAGCGTGGTGGAACCCACGGGGCCCGATACCTATGTGGTGGTGGACACCGCCGCCGGCAACGTCACCCTGCGCACGGATGCCCAGACCCGCGTGCGGCCCGGCGACCGCGTGGGCCTGAGCGTGGCCCCTGCGCACGCGCACTGGTTCGACGCCAAGACCGAGGCACGCGTCGCCTGAGCCGCCTGGCGCCACCGAGGGATCGCACCGCCCGCCCGGCAAGGCGGGCGCGTGCCGGCACGGCGCTGCAAGTGCGCTGGTCCCGCGCGCTGCCACGGGTCCGTGGGTACCGCCGCACTCGCGTTTGGTTACCGTCACAAGCCAGATTTCAGGAGAAAATGGCCGCCAACGCTTGTCCATATTGCCCTAATAGCTATTAAAAATATAGCATTTGAGCGAAGCCCCCAGAAGCTCTTGCCCACCATGTCCCCTTCACTCCCCCTGCGCCTGCTGGCCGACATCGGCGGCACCAACATCCGCCTGGCCTGGCAGGCCGCGCCCGACGGCCCGCTGCACGACACCCGCGTGCTGCCCTGCGCCCAGTACCCCACGGTGGACGCCGCCCTCCAGGCCTACCTGCACGAGGTAGGCATCGCCACCCCGCGAGAAGCCGCCTTCGGCATTGCCAACCCGGTCACGGGCGACGCTATCCGCATGACCAACCACAGCTGGAGCTTCTCGCAGCGCGCCGTGCGCGAGGCCTTTGGCTTTGAGCGCCTGGTGGTCATCAATGACTTCACCGCACTGGCCCTGGCGCTGCCCCTGCTCACGCCCGACCTGCTGCGCCCCGTGGGCGGCGGCGAGGCCGTGCCCGGCGCGGCGATTGCGCTGGTGGGCCCCGGTACCGGGCTGGGCGTATCCGGCCTGGTGTTCCCGCCCGCGTCGTCGGCGGGCGTGCCGCTGTCGGGCGAAGGTGGCCACGTCACGCTGGCCGCGCAGACGCAACGCGAGTTTGATGTGCTGGCCATCCTGCAGGAGCGCTATGGTCACGTCTCGGCCGAGCGGGCGGTGTGTGGCGCGGGGCTGGTGGACCTGTACCACGCACTGCGCCGCCTGGCCCAGCGCGGCGGTAAAGAAGTGAGCTCGGCCGCGCAGGTGACCGAGCTGGCCCTGCAGGCCAACGACGCGCTGGCGCTGGAGGCATTGGACCTGTTCTGCGGCTTTCTGGGCAGCGTAGCCGGCAACCTGGCGCTCACGCTGGGTGCGCGCGGGGGCGTGTACCTGGGCGGCGGCATCGTGCCGCGCCTGGGCACGTGGTTCGACCAGTCGTCGTTTCGTGCGCGGTTCGAGGCCAAGGGGCGGTTCCAGCCGTACCTGGCTTCCATTCCGGTATGGGTGATCGACCCCGGCGCCACCCCCGCGCTCTACGGCGCATCCCGCGCGCTCGACATCGCCGGCTCGGCCCCATGACCAGCGCCGGTCTGCCACAGCCGCCCGCGCTGCAACTGGGCGGCATCCACCATGTAGCCATCATCGCGGGCGACTACGCGCGTTCGCGCCGCTTCTACACCGAGGTGCTGGGCCTGCGCGTGGTGCATGAGGTATTCCGCGCCGAACGGCAGTCACACAAGCTCGACCTGGCGCTGCCCGACGGCACGCAGGTGGAGCTGTTTTCGTTCCCCAGCCCACCACCGCGGCCGTCGTACCCCGAAGCCCGCGGCCTGCGCCACCTGGCGCTGCGCGTGGACGACATGGATGCCAGCCTCGCTGCCCTGGCAGCCCACGGCGTGACGGCAGAACCGGTGCGGATTGATCCCTTCACCGGGGCGCGCTTCACCTTCATCGCAGATCCCGACGGCCTACCCATCGAACTGGTGGAGTGCTTGCCGTGAGCTTGCCGAATTGGGCCCCTGGACTTGACATGTGCAAGGGTGCGTGACCATCTCCCGGGGCAGTCGCAGTGGCCGCAGCGCAGGCCGCCGGGCCTCAGCGCATCGAGCTCAGCCCAAACAGGTTGCCTTCGGTGTCAGCACACAGCGCGACCCAGCCGAACTCGCCGATGGAAAACTTGGGGCGCAGCAGGCGCCCACCCGCGGCTGTCACGCGGGCAGACTCCACCGCGCAGTCGTCGACACTGAAATAAACCATGGTTCCCCCCGGTCCAGGGCGACCATACGGCGAGTGCACCAACGCCCCCCCCGCACCATAGGCCGCCATGTCGGCTGGGAAGCTGTGCATCACGGTTTCCCCGGTCGGGTCACCTATGGGCGCGAGTCTGCGCTGAAAGACGTTTTCGTAGAAGGTGGTGGCGCGGTCCAGATCGTCCACATAGAGATCGAACCAGCCGATGGCGTTGGGTTTGTGCATCGCATGCTCCTCAGTGAAAAGTAGGCTGCGAGGTTATCCACCGACCTCCGTGTCGTCTTGTAGAAATCGGACATCGAACGCCTTGCGGTACTGGCCAGGCGTGTAGCCGAGGGCCTGCCGAAATGCACTCGTAAAGTGGGACTGGTCTGCGTACAAGTCGAGGTAATGACGACGGAAGGACTGCTGCAATCGCAGTACCTTGAGCAGATCGTGCGGTGAGAATCCCGTGGTTTCCCGCAACTTGCGCTGCAGTTGCCGGGTCGACAGGCCCGCTAGCGCAGCCATATCGGCCACGGTACGGATGGCATCGAGCCGCGACAGGATCGCTGCCGTGAGCGGATCCCCACGCACCTGACCATGCGTCACGCACCACCGTACCAGATCCGCCAGCACCGGAGCCATCGCGTCGAAGTTCAGCCCCGCCAGTTGGTGGTTGGTGTGCACCAAGGGCAGTGCACCCTCATAGGCGTTGCCCACGTATCGGTCCTGGATTTCTTTCCGGTTGCCCCGCCACACGCCTGGAAACAACTGGACCCCTACGTAATGAAAGACGGTTCCCAGATTCAGCGTGGTGGCCTGCGTGTGTAAGGCTGTGATCCCGGCGACCGCGAGGTCCATTTGGTTGAACAACAAGTTCACACAAGCGTCTGGCACCGCGTGATATTGAAAGTCGGAAGAAAGTGGAACCACGGTGCGCAACTGCCAGAACACATGCACCACATCTGCCAGGTCAAGCGGGGGCTGCTGCTCCGCATAGAGCACAGCGCCAGCGCTTCGGGAGAAGCCGTCCACGACAGGGGAGTACAGATGGGGCATCCGGCGTTTCTTCAGCATCGTCCATGGACGGGGGTACATTTGCCGAGCGGCACGAAGGGAATCCGTAACCCCGTGGGCAAGCCAGCGCGCAGCTTACATCTCCTCGCTCCAGCAATGCCCGTCACGCGCAATCATCGCGCTCGCAGCGCTCGGCCCCCAGGTGCCCGGTGCATACGGGCGCGGGCCTGCAGGGTCGTTCTTCCAGTACTGCAGGATGGGTTCCACCCAGCGCCAGGCTTCTTCCTGTTCGTCGCTGCGCACAAACAGGTTCAGGCGGCCGGCAATCACGTCGAGCAGCAGGCGCTCGTACGCGCCCACGCGCTCGGCGCCAAAGCGCTGGTCGAAGTCCAGGTTCAGGTGCACCTGCGACAGGGCAGGCTCCGTCTGGTGCTGTGCCGCGCCCTGGGCCATCAGGTGCAGTTCCAGCCCGTCCTTGGGCTGCAGGTTGATCACCAGGCGGTTGGCCGCGCCCGCGGCCGTCTTGAAGATCGGGTGGGGCACGGGCTTGAAGTTGACGACGATGTGCGCATCGCGTCCCGCCAGCCGTTTGCCGGTGCGGATGTAGAACGGCACGCCCGCCCAACGCCAGTTGCTGATCTCGGTGCGCAGCGCCACAAAGGTCTCGGTGGTGCTGCCGGCGGCCACGCCCTTTTCCTGCGCGTAGCCCGGCACCTGCTGGCCGTGCACATTGCCAGCCGCGTACTGCCCGCGGATCACATGCTGGCCAATGGTTTCCATGCTCCAGGGCTTGAGCGACTGCAGCACCTTGAGCTTTTCATCGCGGATGGCATTGGCGCCCGAGTTGATGGGCGGCTCCATGCCGATCGCGCACAGCAGCTGCAGCGCATGGTTCTGCACCATGTCGCGCAGCGCGCCGGTCTGGTCGTAGAAGGCCCCGCGCGACTCCACGCCCAGTTCCTCGGCAATGGTGATCTGGATGTTGGCAATGTGCTCGCGCCGCCACAGTGGCTCGAACAGCGCGTTGCCAAAGCGCATGGCAAACAGGTTTTGCACCGAGGGCTTGCCCAGGTAGTGGTCGATGCGGAACACCTGCTCTTCCTTGAGGACGCGGCGCAATGTCTCGTTGATGGCCTGGTTGGATTTGAGGTCGTGGCCCAGCGGCTTCTCCAGCACCACGCGCGTGGTGGGGCCGTTCAGGCCCACGGCGGCGATCTGCTCGCACACGTTGGTGAACAGGCTCGGCGCGGTGGCCACATACATCACCACCGACTCGGCCGCGCGCTCCTTCAGCATGGCGGCGAGCCGCTCGTAGTCCTGCGTTTGCGACAGGTCCATGCGCAGATAGTGCAGGAGTGCGGCAAACTGCTCGAACTCTTCGGGGGCAGGGCGCTTGGCCAGGTCCACACCATCAAAGCGCGACTTGATCAGGCTGCGGTATTGTTCGTCGCTCAGGTCGTCGCGGGCCACCGCAATGATGCGGCCCCCCGTGGGCAAAGTCCCGTGGCGGAAGGCCTGGAACAGCGCAGGCATCAGCTTGCGCCAGGCCAGGTCGCCGGTTCCGCCAAACAGGACAAGGTCAAAACTCATGGGATCTCCAACTCGGAATGGCTTGGTGTGGTGTGAGGCTGGAAATTGTAATCACGTTACATGAAATTGTGTAGTCATAGCGCTGAAGAACGCTTTTTGACATTTTTCGAGCCCTGAATGCTTGTCAAATCGTGTAATCAAGTTACCATGCGCCCGTTCTGAAGATTCCGTATCCGCCATGTACCTCCGTTGCGACCAGTCTCCCCAATGGCCCGAGCTTGCGGCCGTCCTTGCCCGGCGAGGCCGCCAGTTCGACCTGCGCGAAGCCTTCGCTGCCGACGCCCGGCGGTTTTCGCATTTCAGCCAGCAGGCGCCGCACGTGTTTGCAGACCTGTCGAAGAACCTGTGGGACCGCACGACCGAGGCCCTGCTGCTGGACATGGCGCAGGCCTGCGGCCTGGCACAGCACCGCGACGCGATGTTCAGCGGCCAGCCCATCAACAACACCGAAGGCCGCGCGGTGCTGCACACGCTGCTGCGCCGCCCCTCCGGGCTGGCCTTGCCGGGCGATGGCCCGGAAGTGGCCGGGCAACTGGCCCAGGTGCACGGCACGCTCGACGCCATGCTGGCCTATGCCGATGCGGTGCGTGCCGATGACGCCATCACCGACATCGTGAACATCGGGATCGGCGGGTCTGACCTGGGCCCGCACATGGCCGTGCTGGCGCTCGAAGAATTCCGCGCCGCTGGCAAGCGCATGCACTTTGTGTCGAACGTGGACGGGCACGAGCTGCACAGCGTGTTGCAGGGCCTTAAGCCGCACGGCACGCTGTTCCTCATTGCATCCAAGACCTTCACCACCGCCGAAACCATGACCAACGCCGCCTCTGCGCGCGCATGGTTTGACGCGCAGGGCGGCACCGACGTGGCCCGCCACTTTGCAGCGCTCACCACCAATGTGGACGCGGCGCGGCAGATGGGCATCCACACCACCTTCGGCTTCTGGGACTGGGTGGGCGGGCGCTATTCGCTGTGGTCTGCCATTGGCCTGCCGCTGGCCATCTCGATTGGCGCTGCGCGCTTCCGCGAGTTCCTTGCCGGTGCGCACGCGATGGACGAGCACTTTCGCACCGCCCCCCTGGCGCAGAACCTGCCCGTGCGCATGGGCCTGCTGGACGTGTGGTACCGCAACTTCCACGGCTTTGCCAGCCGCTGCATCGCGCCGTACCACGCGGCTCTGCGGCGCCTGCCGGCCTACCTGCAGCAGCTGGAGATGGAAAGCAATGGCAAGCGCGTAGCGCAGGACGGCCGCATGCTGCCCTACGCCACCTCGCCCGTGCTGTGGGGCGAGCCCGGCACCAACGGCCAGCACGCGTTCTTTCAGATGCTGCACCAGGGCACCGACGTGGTGCCGCTCGAATTCATCGCCGTGCGCCAGCCCACACACCCGCTGCCCGGCCACCAGGGCAAGCTGCTGGCCAATGCCCTGGCGCAGGCCCAGGCGCTGATGGTGGGCAAGGCCAGCGATTCCGACGGGCACCGCCACTTCCCGGGCAACCGGCCCAGCACGTTTTTGCTGCTGGACGCGCTCACCCCCGCATCGCTGGGCGCAGTGATTGCGCTGCAGGAGCACCGCGTGTTTGTCAGTGGCAGCCTGTGGGGCATCAACAGCTTTGACCAGTGGGGGGTGGAGCTGGGCAAGGTGCTGGCCAAAGACATCGAGGCGCGGCTGGGCACTGGCGATGTGGCGGGGCTGGATGCTTCGACCGCCGGGCTGCTGGGTTTGATCCGCAGCCGTGGCTGACCTGCTGTAGGGAGGGGGAAATGACCTGCTGCTTTGCGGCAACGGATCATGAACGCGTGTGCCTCTTCTTTGCGCCAATCACCCCCAGGCCGTTCAGGCTGAGCCTGTACCCCAAACCCGTTCACGCTGAGCTTGTCGAAGCGCCGCAAAAATCGCCAACAGCCCCGTTAAAGCCGCTCTGTCGGCCCTCACCGATCAAACGGATCGCCCATGAATCCGTACCAGGAGACTTCCCCCATGCCCCCGCCCTTGCCCGATTTCCGCTCGCCCGATTTCCTGCGCACCCACCTGCGCGAGACCATGGCGTTCTACGACCGCACGGCCACCGACCCCAGCGGCGGCATGTACCAGTTCTTTCTGGACGACGGCACCGTGACCGACGCGCGCACGCGCCACCTGGTCAGCGCTACGCGCTACGTGGTCACGCACGCCATGCTGCTGCGCACCACCGATGACGAGCGTTATCGCACCGGCATGCTGCATGCGCTGCAGTTTCTGCGCACCGCCTTCCTCGACCCCACCACCGGCGGCTACGCTTGGCTCATCGACTGGCACGAGGGCCAGCTCCGGGTGCTGGACGCCACGCGCCACTGCTACGGTATGGCGTTTGTGATGCTGGCCTATGCCCGCGCATTCGAAGCCGGCGTGCCCGAAGCCCGCGAGTGGCTGAGCCAGGCCTTCGACACTGCCGAGCAGCATTTCTGGCAACCCGACGTGGGCTTGTACGCCGACGAGGCTAGCCCCGACTGGCAGCTCACCGCCTACCGCGGCCAGAACGCCAACATGCACGCCTGCGAGGCCATGATTTCGGCCTACCGCGCCACCGGCGAGCGCCGCTACATCGAGCGCGCCGAGCAACTGGCGCAAGGCATCTGCCAGCGCCAGGCCGCCTTGTCAGGCCGCGCCAGCGCCCCGGCCGCCGAGGGCTGGGTGTGGGAGCATTTCAACGCCGACTGGTCGGTGGACTGGGACTACAACCGCCACGACCGCACCAACATCTTCCGCCCCTGGGGCTACCAGGTCGGCCACCAGACCGAATGGGCCAAGCTGCTGCTGCAACTCGATGCGCTGCACCCCGCGGACTGGCATTTGCCGTGTGCGGAACGCCTGTTCAACGATGCCATGGACAAAGGCTGGGATGCCGAGCATGGCGGCATCTACTACGGCATGGCGCCCGACGGCAGCATCTGCGACGACGGTAAATACCACTGGGTGCAGGCCGAAAGCATGGCCGCCGCTGCGGTGCTGGCGGTGCGCACGGGCGACGCGCGCTACTGGCAGTGGTACGACCGCATCTGGGCTTACTGCTGGGCGCATTTTGTGGACCACGAACACGGCGCGTGGTTTCGCATCCTGCACCGCGACAACCGCAACACCACCCGGGAGAAAAGCAATGCGGGGAAGGTGGACTATCACAACATGGGGGCGTGTTATGACGTCCTGGGGGTGGTGGTCTAGTGTGAGTAAGAATGACTGCTTTTGGCCAGCTGCGGACCAGGGAGTCATAAGTGTCATTCGAATGGAAACACTCTACGGATGGGATCGACTGGGACGAGCTTTCTGCCCTTTATCGAGCTGCTCCTCTGGGCGAGAAGAGCCCGCTTCATCTGCAGAAGGTCTTCTCAAACAGCATGTTCAAGTGTTTCGTCTACGAGAATGAGAAGCTCGTAGCGGTGGGACGTGCGCTCGCAGATGGTGCTGATTGCTCGTACCTCTGCGACATTGCGGTATCGCCCGGCCATCAAGGTACAGGCCTTGGTAAACAGGTTGTCAGCACCTTGATGGGAATGTCATCCGGACACAAGAAAATCATCCTGTATGCAGTGCCTGGCAAAGAGCCTTTCTATAGAAAGTTTGGCTTCTTGCGAATGAAAACTGCCATGGCCGTTTTTGATAATCAGAAGCAGCAAATTGAAAGTGGCTACCTCAGTGAAGCGTAGTTTTTCCAGCGTGAGCATCGGCGTAGGTGACAGGGGGCAATCTTCGGGGAAACCAGGCTTCGGCAAGCGCCCTGAACGGCCGAGCGTCCTCAGCAATTAAACGAATTCACCGGCAGTCCACGAGTCTCCACCCCCACGCTGAACAGCGACCCCGCCGGTACCTCTGCCTCCTGCTCTTCCGCTGGCCTCCCCTTGCGCGCCGACGTGACATACAGCGTCCGCAAATCCTCCCCCCCAAAACACACCATCGTCGGGCACTGCACCGGCACCGCAATGCGCTGCAGCACCGTCCCCGCAGGCGACAACTGCAGCACACAGGCCCCCTCGTACATGGCGACCCAGTAGTTCCCCTCCACGTCCACCGCCGCGCCATCGGGCCGGCCGCCGTAGGGCTGGCCATCCACCTTGCGGTCGAACTGCACCCAGGGGCGGCGGTTGCTGATGGCGCCGGTGGTCACGTCAAAGTCAAACCGGTCAATACGGTGCTCCGGCGTGTTCGACCAGTACATCGTGCGGTTGTCTGGGCTGAAAGCCAGGCCGTTGGCGGTGAAGTTGTCGCCCGCCATCTGCTCCACCGCGTAGCCGCCCACACCTGCCTGCAGGCGCCACAGGGCGGCGTCGGGCGCGGTGCGCGGGGTGACCATGGAGCCGGCCCAGAAGCGGCCGGCGGTGTCGCAGCGGCCATCGTTCAGGCGCAGGCGGGTCACGTCGTGAGGCGGGTTGGGCAGGGTGGCCAGGCAGTGCAGGGCGCCGGTGGCGGGGTCGAGCAGGTAAAACCCATCACGTAACCCGATTACTATTTTTCCATCGGTTACAGGCGCGCAGCAGGCAGGCTCGCTCGGTGTCTTCCACGTCCATTCCTGCCCGGTGGCCGGGTCCCAGGCGCGCAGGGCGAATCCTTCGATATCGCACCAGTACAGGCGCTGCTGGGCCGGGTGCCAGAAGGGCGATTCGCCGAGTTCAGAGGGCGCAACAGGCAGGATCTGCAGGGTCATGGCTTGATGTGGCGTGGTTATCGAGTTACATTCTAAGCCCTCACAAAACGGGCGCCCGCGCCGGGCCGCCCGATTCCTTCGATGGAGCATTGCATGCATTCAACAGTAGCGCGCGTGACGGCCCGCATCATTTCACGCAGCGCAGAAACGCGCGCGGCCTACCTTGCGGTGGTAGACGCCATGATCGCCCGCAAGCCCCCGCAGGACCGCATGGGCTGCGCCAACCTGGCCCATGCGTACGCGGCGCTGCCGGGGTCCGAGAAGTTCAAGGTCACCGTCGAGAAGGCGCCCAACATCGGCGTGGTGACGGCGTACAACGACATGCTCTCGGCCCACCAGCCGTACCACGCGTTTCCGGCGGTGCTGCGCGACGAGGCGGCGCGCCTGGGCGCCACGGTGCAGGTGGCGGGCGGCGTGCCGGCCATGTGCGATGGCGTCACCCAGGGCACGCCCGGCATGGAGCTGTCGCTGTTCTCCCGCGATGCCATTGCCATGGCCACGGCGGTAGCGCTGTCCCACGATGTGTTCGATGGCGCGCTGCTGCTGGGCGTGTGCGACAAGATCGTGCCCGGCCTCTTGATCGGCGCGCTGCACTACGGGCACCTGCCCTGCGTGTTTGTGCCCGCGGGCCCCATGGGCACGGGCCTGTCGAACAAGGACAAATCCAAGGTGCGCGAGCAGTATGCCCAAGGCCTGGTGGGGCGGGACGAGCTGCTCAAGGCCGAATCGGCCGCGTACCACAGCCCCGGCACCTGCACCTTCTACGGCACCGCCAACAGCAACCAGATGCTGCTGGAGGCCATGGGCCTGCATGTGCCCGGCGCGGCCTTTGCCCCACCGGGCACCCAGGAGCGCGAAGCCTTCACCCGCCAGGCCGTGCGCACGGTGCTCGACATCGGCAAGCCCAGCCCGCGCTTCACGCCCATCGGCAAGCTGGTGGACGAGCGCTGCATCGTCAACGCCATGGCAGCGCTGCTGGCCACCGGCGGCTCTACCAACCACCTGATCCACTGGGTGGCCGTGGCCCGCAGCGCTGGCATCCTGATCGACTGGACCGACTTTGACGAGCTGTCTTCGGTAGTGCCGCTCCTGGCCCGCGTGTACCCCAATGGCGATGCCGACGTGAACCAGTTCGAGGCCGCAGGCGGCCCGCGCTGGATCCTGCGGGAGCTGCTCAAGGGTGGCTTCATGCACCCCGATGTGCTGAGCATCAACGAAGGCGGCATTGCCGCAGGCGGGCAGGGCGCCCCCGAGGTGTCGGGCGACGAGACCGTGCTGCGCCCGGTGGAGCGGCCGTTTTCGCCCACCGGCGGGCTGCGCCTGCTGCAGGGCCGGCTGGGCCGCGCAGTGATCAAGGTATCGGCCGTGCCGGAAGACCGCCACATCATCGAGGCCCCGGCCCGCGTATTCGATTCGCAAGAGGCGCTGCTCGAAGCCTTTGCCGCAGGCGAGGTGCAGCAGGACATGGTGGCCGTGGTGCGCTTTCAGGGCCCGCAGGCCAACGGCATGCCCGAGCTGCACAAGCTTACGCCCCCGCTGGCCGTGCTGCAGAACCAGGGCTTCAAGGTGGCGCTGGTGACCGACGGGCGCATGAGCGGTGCGTCGGGCAAGGTGCCCGCTGCCATCCACGTCACGCCCGAGGCCATGGCCGGAGGCCCCCTGGCCAAGGTGCTCGATGGCGACATCGTGCGGGTTGACGCCGTGGCCGGCACGCTAGATGTGCTGGTGGACGAAGCCACCTGGGCCGCCCGGTCGCTCGCGCCCTACACCGCATCTGCCGCCACCGGCTTTGGCCGCGAGCTGTTCACCAACTTCCGCCGCCATGCGGGCGGCGCCGAGCAGGGCGCCTGCACCTGGCTGTAGCGGGACGAAACCCGTGACTCGCTGCCCGCCCCGGTGCAGTCGCCAGAGCCAACCGCTCTTTGGCAGCGTCCAGGCCTGCGCGGGTAGGCTGGAAGCCGCGGGCCTCAGCCCCTCTCTCGTTGCGCGGCAGAAGCGGACGCACCCGGTGGCCTGGCAAAGCCAGCTCCGCGGGCGCACTGGCCTGAACCGCGCCCCCTGCCATACGCTGCACACGGCATCCCACACCAAGGAGTATTCCCATGAACCCGACTGAAATCGCCACCCACGGCCCCGTCATCCCCGTCATCGTCATCGACCGCGTGGAAGACGCGCTCCCCCTGGCCGAGGCCCTGCTGGCCGGTGGCGTGAAGGTGCTGGAAGTCACGCTGCGCACCCCCGCAGGCCTGCCGTCCATCGAGGCCATCGCCCGCAGCCTGCCCGAAGCCATCGTGGGCGTGGGCACGGTGCTCAACGCCGACGACGCCCGCCGCGCCAGCGAGGCCGGTGCCCGCTTTGCCGTAAGCCCCGGCTACACGTCGGCGGTGGGCAGCGCCTGCAAGGGGCTCAACCTGCCGCTGCTGCCGGGCGTGGCGACATCCAGCGAAATCATGACGGCGCTGGCCGATGGACTGACGTTTCTCAAGCTCTTTCCGGCCGAGGCGGTGGGCGGCATCCCGCTGCTCAAGTCGTGGGCCAGCCCGTTTGGCCAGGTCAGCTTCTGCCCCACCGGTGGCATCACGCTGGCCACTGCGCCCAACTACCTGGGGCTGCCCAACGTGCGCTGCGTGGGCGGTTCGTGGCTGACGCCGGCCGATGCCATCCGCACCGGCGACTGGGCACGCATTACCCAACTGGCGCGCGAGACGCACGCGCTGCGCGGCGCCTGACTGAGCCGCTGGCGTTGGCCTTTGGGGGCGAGCGTTAAAGGCCTGTGGCGAGCCTGGCGGGCAGATTTTGAATGAAATAGGCCGCTAGGGCTTGATTTATATGACTTTACAGCTATTTAATTGATAGCATTTAGAAGGTTCGCCGATGGACGTTGAGGGCGGCGTCAAACGGCCCCTTTCCTTGTCCGTCCGCCCAAAGAAAAAGGGCCGCTTGCGCGGCCCATTTTTTCTGCTTGCTGTGAGCGGTGAGGCTCAGCCGGGCAATTACATGCCCATGCCGCCCATGCCACCCATGCCACCCATGTCAGGCATGCCTGCGCCGCCGGCGCCAGACTCGTCCTTCGGGGCTTCGGCAACCATGCACTCGGTCGTCAGCAGCAGCGATGCCACGGAGGCAGCGTTCTGCAGGGCCGTGCGGGTGACCTTCGTGGGGTCCAGAATGCCCAGCTCGAGCATGTCGCCGTAGCTGTCGTTGGCAGCGTTGAAGCCGAAGTTGCCCTTGCCGGCCAACACAGCGTTCACCACCACCGAGGCTTCGCCACCGGCGTTGTTCACGATTTCGCGCAGGGGCGCTTCGATGGCCTTGAGCACCAGCTTGATACCGGCTTCCTGGTCAGCGTTGTCACCCTTGACGCGGTCGCCCACGGCTTGCTTGGCACGCAGCAGGGCCACGCCACCACCGGCCACAACGCCTTCTTCCACAGCTGCGCGCGTGGCGTGCAGTGCGTCTTCCACGCGGGCCTTCTTTTCCTTCATTTCGACTTCGGTGGCTGCGCCAACCTTGATCACGGCCACGCCGCCAGCCAGCTTGGCCACGCGCTCTTGCAGCTTTTCGCGGTCGTAGTCGCTCGTGGCTTCTTCGATCTGCACGCGCACTTGCTTGACGCGGGCTTCGATGTCAGCAGCAGCGCCAGCGCCGTCGATGATGATGGTGTTTTCCTTGCCCACTTCGATGCGCTTGGCCTGGCCCAGGTCGGCCAGGGTCACCTTCTCGAGCGTCAGGCCCACTTCTTCAGCGATGACCTTGCCGCCCGTCAGGATGGCGATGTCTTCCAGCATGGCCTTGCGACGGTCGCCAAAGCCAGGAGCCTTGACAGCCACCACCTTCAGGATGCCGCGGATGGTGTTCACGACCAAGGTAGCCAGGGCTTCGCCTTCGACTTCTTCAGCAATGATCAGCAGCGGACGGCCAGCCTTGGCAACTTGCTCCAGCGTGGGCAGCAGGTCACGGATGTTGCTGATCTTCTTGTCGAACAGCAGCACGAAGGGGTTGTCCAGGATGGCGGATTGCTTTTCTGGGTTGTTGATGAAGTAGGGCGACAGGTAGCCGCGGTCAAACTGCATGCCTTCCACGACGTCCAGTTCGCTGTCCAGCGACTTGCCGTCTTCCACGGTGATCACGCCTTCCTTGCCAACCTTGTCCATGGCGTCAGCGATCAGCTTGCCGATGGTTTCGTCGGAGTTGGCAGAGATCGAGCCGACCTGTGCGATTTCCTTGGAAGTGGTGGTGGGCTTGGAAGCCTTCTTCAGCTCTTCGACCAGGGCCGTCACGGCCTTGTCGATACCGCGCTTCAGATCCATCGGGTTGATACCGGCGGCCACGTACTTGAAGCCTTCGCGCACGATGGCTTGTGCCAGCACGGTCGCGGTGGTGGTGCCGTCACCAGCGTTGTCGCTGGTCTTGGAAGCCACTTCCTTCACGAGCTGGGCGCCCATGTTTTGCAGCTTGTCCTTGAGTTCGATTTCCTTGGCCACGGACACACCGTCCTTGGTCACGGTGGGGGCGCCGAACGAGCGCTCCAGCACCACATTGCGACCCTTGGGGCCCAACGTGACCTTGACCGCGTTGGCCAGGATGTTCACGCCTTCAACCATGCGAGCGCGGGCTTCGCCGCCGAAAACTACGTCTTTTGCTGCCATTTTGGAGCTCCTAAATTTGGTTCAAATTGGCTGCTGTGGCTTGCGATACAAGCACTAGCAGCTATGAAAAAATGAGTGATTCAGCGGGGCGAGAGTTACTTCTCGACCACTGCAAACAAATCGTCTTCCTTCATGACCAGCAGCTCGTCGCCGTTGACCTTGACGGTCTGGCCCGAGTACTTGCCGAACAGAACGCGGTCGCCGACCTTCACGCTCATGGCAATGCGGTCGCCGTCCTCGTCGTGCTTGCCTGGGCCCACGGCCAGCACTTCGCCCTGATCGGGCTTCTCGGCTGCGTTGTCGGGGATGACGATGCCGGAGGCGGTCTTCGTTTCGCTTTCGATGCGCTTGACGATCACACGGTCGTTCAGAGGGCGAAGGTTCATTGCATTGCTCCTGTTTCGGTAAAAAAAGCTGACAGACTGACTCGGCGCCCGGAGCATCCGGACGCACCAAACTTCCTTCGGCGGGTGTTGTTAGCACTCATCCTTGGCGAGTGCTAATGATACGGGCATTTGTGACGGTTTCAAGGCCCGGGGCAACTGGCAGGTCGAGATTCGGACGGCGCAAGCGAGCCCTTGGGGGCATGAGTCGCCAACCGCCGATAAGCGCTGCCGTGAGGTATTGACATTCGTTGACACTTGTTAACAGATGCTCGGATAACATCCGTGTGACATGTAACAATTCGTCCAGGCGCCTCACTATGCTGAACCATTCCCTGCCATCGTATGCGGCGGTATTCCGGCATCTGCCTGACACAGTCTTTCTGATAGACCCGCAGACATCCAATATCCTGGACTGCAACGAGGCCGCTTTGGCACAGGTCGGCTTCGCTCGGGAGGAGATCGTCCTGCATTCCGTGCTCAGCCTGCAGCGTGATGTGGTCGGCATCGAGCAGTGGAGCAGCATTGCCCAGGCCATCCGGGATGCGCGGGGCTACTACTTCATCGGGCAGCACCGCCACAAGAGCGGCGCGGAAGTGCCGGTCGAGGTGCATACCAGCTGTTTCATGCACGAGGGTCGCGAGCTGTTTCTGTCCATCGCGCGGGACATCACCCAGCGTGTGGCCATGGAGCGCAACATGGCAGACCGCGACGTGCAGCTGGGGTATGCGCTATCGGAAGCCTCCGATGGTCTCTGGGACTGGAATCTCGTCACCAACGAAGTGTTCTTCAGCCCCCAGCTCAAGCGCATGCTGGGCTACGGCCCGCAAGAGATGCCGCCCGAGCTGGAAACCTGGCAGCGCAACGTGCATCCGGATGATGCCGCGTGGGTGCAGCGCGTGCTTCGCGAACACATCGAAGGGCTGCGCGAGCGTTACGACGCCGAATACCGGTTGCGCAACCGGAACGGGCACTACCTCTGGGTGCATGACCGTGGGCGCGTTTGCGAACGCGATGCCGAGCGCCGCCCTACGCGTGTCGTTGGCATGGTCGAAAACATCACGGACCGCAAGAACACCGAACTCGCCTTGCAGGAGCTTGCCGCGCACGATGTGCTGACGGGCCTGCTCAACCGGCGCGAATGCGAGCGCATCCTGCAGCAGCAGCTGGACCTGTGCAAGCGGCTGGGTGTTTCGATGGGCGTCAGCCTCTTTGACCTGGACCATTTCAAGGAAGTCAATGATCGGCTGGGCCATGCCGTAGGGGATGCCGTGCTGCGCGGCGTTGCGCATGTGGTGAAGGCCCAGGTTCGCTCCAGCGACTATGTGTTCCGCTGGGGCGGGGAAGAATTCCTGATCCTGTGCACCGACATCGGACCGTGCGACCTGGTCGCGCTGGCCGAACAGGTGCGGCGCAAGCTGGAGAGTTCGATCTGGCCGGAGCTGCCGGTAACGGGGCCGGTGACCTGCAGTTTTGGCGTGGCCGTATACCCCGACGACGGCAACACGGTCGAGGAACTCTTCATGTCGGCCGATTCCGCCATGTACCGGGCCAAGGCCAATGGCCGGAACCGCGTGGAGAGTGCTGCCACCGTGCAGCACGCCGGATGCGCCGAGGCGCTGTCGACAGCGGGCCAGGGGGGGCATGCGCTGCGCGTGGGGGGCGATGGCCGCCGCGCCAGCGATCGCGCGGCGCCGCCAACGCATTGAACATGGAGGTGGCCGGCCGGGTGCGGGTAGCGCCTGGGCTGACGCGCAAGGCCGGGCCGGTTCGTTCAGGGCCGCGGTGTCAGACCGAGAAAGTGGTCCAGCATGTGGAAGTGGTCCTCAAAGAACTCTTCCTCGCGTTCGCGCAGTGCGCCAACGGGCAGCCAGCTGGCTTCCAGTGCGTCATCGTCAGCGCGCACGGCAGGCAAACCAGTGGCCTGGCCTAGATCGAAATAGTGCGCGTGGGTAAGGGTGCGCCCCCGCTGGCTCCGATCGGGGTGATCAAATACCGCGACCTCCTGCAGCGCTGCGCGCAGGGCTTCTTCGGTCAGGTCGCAGTGCGTTTCTTCGGCCAGCTCGCGCAGGCAGGACTGCCACACCGTTTCGCGCGGTTCGATGAAGCCACCCGGTACGGCCAGCTGGCCCTTGCCCGGAGCGTGGGCGCGACGGATCAGCAGGACATGGTCCTGGCAGCGCAGCACGGCATCGACCGTGACAAACACTGGCGGATATGGCGCCGCGGACCAGGATTCGCGGTACGCGCGCAGCATGTGCCATTCCTCTTGCAGCGCGGGGTAGGCCGGTGTGCGGGCAAAGCGCTCCAGTGCCGCCCGGGTGCCCGCAGGCAGCTGTGCGGCCAGTGGCGCCAGCGCCTGCGCCGCCTGCCCGGGGGCAGCGCCAAAGTAGGCGTCGCGCACGGCAGTGGCGTCGATGTCCCCTTGGCGCTCCATGTGCATCAGCTCCCAGCCCGGAAAGGCGCGCAGGTAGCCGCTGGTGGCGTCCTTGAAATGGCCCACCAGGCCGATGCGCGCGCCTTGCGGCACGAGGCCCGCCACCCCGGCGCGCACGGCTTTCACCCACACAGCCTCGTTGTAGTAGTCGCGCACAGGCAGCACCTGCAGCCGCGCGCTGTCGGCAGCGGGCAGTGCGGCGCGCAGCATGGCCTCGCGCTCCTGCCAGGTGAAGGGGTTCTTGGGCGAGCGCGCCTGCCAGGCAGAGCCCACCACCACGATGACCTGCGCCGCGCTGGCGAGTGCGCGCTGCAGCAGTGCCACATGGCCGCTGTGCACGGGTTGAAAGCGTCCGATGTAGATGGCGGTGTCGTACATATGTCTCCGGTGGCAGGTCAGCAGGTCAGCCATGGCGCGGGCGGTGGCTGCCTGCCGGTGTTTTGGAGCGTTTTTGGCCGTGGGCGCACGTTCTTATTGCCTTGAACGCTACTGTTTTTATAGTGATTTTACTGCGGCATGGGGGCAAGCTTTGTCAGCCATCGCTCGCTGCACTCCGCGCACGGGCGCCTTCGGCACCGTTCAACCAAAACGGCGCCGCCACCGGCATCATGCGGCCGCGGCCAAACGCCCGACCGCGCGCTCCCGTAAGGGGCGGGCGATGCTTGCAGTGGTTGCGCCCGACTGTCAGGTGCACCGGCTGCCACCCCTGCACGAGAGCGCGGCCTTCGGGCTGGCGCTCGCGCCACTCCACAGACATGGTGGCCGCCGCGTGCTGCGGGTTGCCGGATGGCCAAACCGCCCTGCGCATACCGCCGCTGGCGCAGGCTGCCCGCGTCGGGCGGTCCACAGTGTGTTGGACCTTCCTCTTGAAATACGGCAAAAATACGGGCCTTTACGCGGTGGGCCCACGCGCCGCCATCACAAGCAAATACAAGCCAATACAAACCATCACGTCCCAGCCCGTGGTGGTGCAAGAGGGAACCCATGTCGTTGCGACTCAAATTCAACCTGGTGCTTGCCGGTGTGCTGCTGCTCGCAGCCGCAGGCGCGGGCCTGTACGTGCACCGCTTTTTGCAGCAGCAGGCGATCGAGGAAGTGCACTACAAATCGCAGATCATGATGCACGCTGCCATGGCCATCCGCGACTACACCACCGAGCTGGTCAAGCCGCATCTGGACGTGACGCTGGACGAGAAATTCCTGCCGCAGACCGTGCCCGCATTTGCCGCCACCGAGACGCTGCGTCGCCTGCAGACACGGTTTCCGGGCTACGAATACAAAGAGGCTGTGCTCAACCCCACCAACCTGCGCGACCGCGCCAACGAGTGGGAAGAGCGCCTCATCACGGATTTCCGCGAAGGCCGGGCCGACCTGAAAAAGGAGGTCACCGGTGAAGTCGGCGAGGGCATGCACCGCGCCATGTATGTGGCGCGCCCGATCACCATCAAGCAGGCGCAGTGCATGGCCTGCCACAGCACGCCCGCCATTGCGCCGCCCACCATGCTCAAGGTGTATGGCGACCAGAACGGCTTTGGCTGGAAGATGAACGAAACCGTGGGCATCCAGGTCGTGAAGGTGCCCATGTACTTCCCGCTGGAGAAGGCGCGCCAGACCTTCCACACCGTGATGGCCGTGCTGGCCGCGAGTTTCGTGATGCTGTTCGTGGGGCTCAACCTGTCGCTGTCGTCGCTGGTGATCGGCCCCATGGCACGGCTGAACAGCAAGCTGGAAGACCTGGCCACCAAGGACTTCCTGACCGACCTGGTCAACCGCCGCCGGTTCTTCGAGCGGCTGGAGGCCGAGATGGCCGATACCCGGATCAAGAAAGGCAGCCTGTCGGTGGTCATGTTCGACATCGACTTCTTCAAGCGCATCAACGACACCTTCGGGCACGACTCGGGCGATGTGGTGCTCAAGAGCACGGCGCTGCGCGTACGGGAACTGCTGCGGTCATCGGACTGCGCTGCGCGCTTTGGCGGCGAGGAATTCATCATCCTGCTCAAGGAAACGCCGGTAGATGCCGCCATGGCCATGGCCGAAGCGGTGCGCGCGCGCATTGCCGGCACACCGTTTGATGCCGTGGGCCATGTCAGCGCCAGCTTTGGTGTGGCCACCTGGGACCACCACGAAGACAGCCACGCACTCATCAAGCGGGCCGATACGGCGCTTTACGTGGCCAAGTCGAGCGGCCGCAATTGCGTTGTGCAGGCGCAGGAAGCGGTCTGAACGGGCAAGCGATTGCCCGGTGCGAGAGTCAGGCAGTGGTGGCCTTGGCTTCTTCGTAGCTGGCCAGATAGGCCTTGGCCAGGGATGTCTTTTGCGGCTCGGTCAGCAGCTTGCCTGCCATCTGAAAGAACTTGTGCTCCTCTTCGGTGAGGTGGTGTTCGACCTGGTGGGCCAGTTTCTTGGCCAGCACCAGCCAGACCGGGCTTGCAAGTTCAGTGTCTTGCAGCGATTCCACCAGTTCGTCGAGCTGGTGGTGCTCGGCAATCGCGTGGCGTGACAGGTCCACACCGGCATCCTGGGCCATCAGCGGGATGTAGAAGTGCCGCTCTTCGGCCAGTTCATGGGCCAGCAGCTCCTCCTTGAGTTGCTGGAACAGATCGCGCCGCTCAGGCGTGTCGCCGCTGGTTTCGACCAGCTGCCGGTACAGGGTGCGCTGGCGTTCATGGCTCTCGCGCAGGGCTTCGAAGATGTTGAGGCCTTCCATGGATCGGGCCGCGCTCATTTGCGCAGCACCTTGCGCGCTGCGCCCACGCCCAGCATCGCCAGTACCACGAAGACCACGGCGATGACCAGGAAGATGACAAACAGCACCTTCGCGATGCCCGCCGCCCCGGCTGCCACGCCGGTGAAGCCCAGTGCCCCGGCAATCAGCGAAATGACGGCAAAGATGATGGCGTACTTGAGCATGGCTGCTGTTCCTTGAAATGCGGTGGGTTGCGGCCCGGACGGGTCCGACAGGGGGATGCAGGAACGATAACGGCCGGGGCATTCAACACGCGTCAGCATGCGATGCGAGACGGTGTAGGAGGGCACGCAGTGGCGCGGGGCGCTGTGCGGACAAAAGAAAAGCCGCAACGGGGAGTTGCGGCTTGCAGGGGGGGAGGGGACGGAGGGTTGGGCCGCATTGCCTCATTCTGGTTGCGTTCACATCGCTGGCGCGATATGAACTGCGCCCGAAGGCCGATACCGCGCTATTCACGCGGCGGGCTTTACAGCCCCGCTGCAGCGCGAAGCGCAGCAGCTTTATCGGTCTTTTGGTCTGCGTTCACATCGCTTACGCGATATGAACTTCGCCCGAAGGCCGATACCGCGCTATTCACGCGGCGGGCTTTACAGCCCCGCTGCAGCGCGAAGCGCAGCAGCTTTATCGGTCTTCTCCCAGGTGAACTCGGGTTCTTCGCGGCCGAAGTGGCCATACGCCGCCGTCTTTTCGTAGATGGGGCGCAGCAGGTCCAGCATCTGGATGATGCCCTTGGGGCGCAGGTCGAAGTGCTCGCGCACCAGGGCCGCCAGACGCTCGTCCGACACCACGCCCGTGCCTTCGGTGTACACCGTGATGTTCATGGGCTCTGCCACGCCAATCGCATATGCCACCTGGATCTGGCACTGGCGCGCCAGGCCGGCAGCCACGATGTTCTTGGCCACGTAGCGGGCGGCGTAGGCGGCGCTGCGGTCCACCTTCGTTGGGTCCTTGCCGCTGAAGGCGCCGCCACCGTGGGGGCAGGCACCGCCGTAGGTGTCCACGATGATCTTGCGGCCCGTGAGACCGCAGTCACCCTGGGGGCCGCCGATGACAAAGCGGCCGGTGGGGTTGATCAGATAGCGCGTGTTCTGCAGCCATTCCTTGGGCAGCACGGGCTTGATGATCTCTTCGATGATGGCTTCGGTGAACGAGGCCTTCATCTTCGTTTGTGTTTCGCTCTGGTCGGGATGGTGCTGGGTGGAGAGCACCACGGTGTCGATGCTGTGGGGCTTGCCGTCCACATAGCGCATCGTCACTTGCGACTTGGCGTCAGGGCGCAAAAAGGGCAGGCGGCCGTCCTTGCGCAGCTGGGCCTGGCGCTCGACCAGGCGGTGTGCGTAGTAGATGGGCGCAGGCATCAGCTCGGGCGTCTCGTCGCAGGCGTAGCCAAACATCAGGCCCTGGTCGCCAGCGCCGGTGTTCAGGTGGTCATCGGATGCGTGGTCCACGCCCTGGGCGATGTCGTTGCTCTGCTTGTCGTAGGCCACCAGCACGGCGCAGCCTTTGTAGTCGATGCCGTAGTCGGTGTTGTCGTAGCCGATGCGCTTGATGGTGTCGCGCGCCACCTGGATGTAGTCCACATGGGCATTGGTGGTGATCTCGCCGGCCAGCACGACAAGACCGGTGTTGGTCAGCGTTTCTGCGGCGACGCGGCTGCGGGGGTCTTGCTTGAAGATCGCGTCAAGGATTGCGTCGGAGATCTGGTCAGCCACCTTGTCGGGGTGGCCTTCAGACACGGATTCCGAGGTGAAGAGAAAGTCGTTCGCCATTTGAATAAACTCCTGTGTTCCGGCATTTTGGGCGTCGCCCGCAGCCTGGGGAGCTTTGGCGAACGCTTTAGCAGAATTTTTTAACGTCGCCCTGCAAGTTGCTCATTTAACTCAGCGACCCGATCATTTTAATGCCAGTCGTCTTCCGATTCTTTTCCGTGGTTCCGCTGTGGCTGTTGCATGCGCTGGGCGCAGCCATGGGCTGGGTGGCGTTTGCGGCGTCGCCCACGTACCGGCGGCGGTTCATGGCGAATTCGGCGCGGGCGGGCTACCGGTTTGCGCAGGTGCGTGCGGCCGTGGGGCACGCGGGCCGCATGGTGGCCGAGCTGCCGCGGCTGTGGCTGGGCGCGCCGCTGCCCTGTTCGGTGGTGGGCCATGCCTGCGTGGACGCGGCGTATGCCCAAGGGCGCGGCGTGGTGTTCTTGACGCCGCACCAGGGGTGCTTTGAGTTGTCTGCACAGGCCGTGGCGCGGGGCTGGAGCGCCAGCCGCGGCCCCATCACCGTGCTGTACCGCCCCGCGCGCCAGGCCTGGCTGGCCCGGGTGATGGAAACCGCCCGCAACCGACCCGGCATGCTGGCCGTGCCGACCACGCTGGCGGGCGTGCGCCAGATGATCAAGGCGCTGCGCCGCGGCGAGGCCGTGGGCCTGCTGCCCGACCAGGTGCCGCCCGAGGGCCAGGGCCAGTGGGCACCGTTTTTTGGGCAGAACGCCTACACGATGACGCTGGCCGCCCGCCTGGCGCAGCAGACGGGCGCAGCGGTGGTGCTGGTGCGCTGCGAGCGCCTGGCCTGGGGCCGGGGTTTTGCCACCTATTTCGAGCCGCTGGCGCAGCCGCTGTCTGCCGACATGACGGAAGCGCTCGTGCAGATCAACCAGGCCATGGAACACCTGATCCGCCAGTGCCCGGGGCAGTACCTGTGGGGCTACGGACGCTACAAGCAGCCCCGTGGCGAAGGCGCGCCCGCCGCAGGAGCCCCCGCATGACCGGGCGCCTGGGCGTGTGGTTCATGCGTGTGCTGGCCCGGCTGCCGCTGCCGGTGCTGCGCGGCATGGGCTGGCTGATCGGCCGGGTGCTGTTTGTGCTGGCCGCCCCGCGCCGTCGCGTGGCGTTGCGCAACCTGGCGCTGTGCTACCCCGATGTGCCCGAGGCGCAGCGCCGTGCCTGGGCGCAGGAGACCTTTGTGGTGTTTTGCCAGTCGTGGCTGGACCGCAGCTGGCTGTGGTTTGCCCCGCGCGATGTGGTGCAGCAGCGCGTGAAGCTTACGGGCGCGTTGCAGGAGCTGGAGGGCGACACGCCCACCATCATCTTCGCGCCGCACTTCTACGGCATGGACGCGGGCGGCTCGGCGCTTACGCTGCACACGCCGCGGGCGTTCACCTCGATTTTTGCCACGCACCCGGACCCGGCCGTGGACGCCTGGTTCCGCGAAGGCCGCCAGCGCTTTGGCGACGTGCGCATGCTCAACCGCAACGATGGCGTCAAGCCCATCATTGCCAATCTGCGAAAGGGTGGCCTGCTGTACCTGCTGCCCGACATGGACTTTGGCCGCAACGATTCGCTGTTTGTGCCGTTTTACGGCGTGCAGGCTGCCACGGTGCCCTCGCTCTCGCGTTTTGCGCGGCTGGGCCGGGCCAAGGTGATTGCCATGGTCACGCGGCTCACGCCCGAAGGCTACGTGGCCGAGATCACCCCGGCGTGGCCCGGCTATCCATCGGACGATGCCGAGGCAGACACCGCGCGCATGAACGCGCAGCTGCAGGGCTACATCGACGTATCGCCCGGTCAGTACTACTGGGTGCACAAGCGGTTCAAGACACGGCCTCTCGGCGAGGCTTCGGTGTACTGACGGGGCTGCGGCCCGTGCGGGGCGGTGGTGGGATTGCCCTCTGGAGGTTGGAAGGCAAAATTCAAGTCAAAAATCCCTTTGGCGCTTGATGAGATTGCCTTTTGCGCTATCAAGTTGATAGTAAAAAGCGCTGGAGTTCCATGGCCACACGCTCCGGGTGCTCGTGCACGATCCAGTGCGAGGCTTTTTCCACCTGCTGGAGTTTCAGTTGTGGGACCCAGCCGGGAAGGCCGTCCAGCAGACCGGGCAGCAGCGCCGGGTCGTCCATGCCCCAGAGAACAAGCGTCGGCACGGTCACGGTGAGCATGGCGTCGGGCAGCGTCACCGCCCGGGCGCCCGGGTCGCCTTCGCGCGGCGGGCGCAGCGGGCTGGCGCGGTAGTAGTTGCAGGCGCCGGTCAGCCCGTGTTGCCACAGCGCACGGTACTGGGCGCGCACGCTGTCGGTCAGCCAGGCGGGCGCGGTACCGTCCGGCGCATCGAAAAACCCGAACAGCCGCCGGAAGTCGTCTTCGGCCAGCAGCGCCTCGGCATCCGGGCGACACAAAAAATGCATGTACTGGCTGGCGGCCTGTTGCCCCGCATGGTGCTGCAGCTCGCGCAAGAACGCACCGGGGTGTGGCGAGTTGATGATGGCCAGGCGTTTCATCCGCCCGGGCTGCTGGTTGGCCAGGTTCCACGCCACGGCACCGCCCCAGTCGTGCGCCACCAGGCATTCCACGGGGCCCGATGCGCTCTCGGCATCAATCAGCGCAGCCAGGTCGTTGACCAGGTGCTTGGCCCGGTAGGCTTCCACCTCGGCCGGGCTGCTGGACGGGCCGAAGCCGCGCAGGTACGGTGCCACGCAGCGGTAGCCCCCGTTTTCGGGGCGTGAGAACGCCAGTAGCAATTCGTCCCAGATGAATGCACCCTCGGGAAAGCCGTGCAGGAACAGCAGCACAGGGCGCCCCACCAGGCCGCTGACGCGGCATTCGAGCGTGATGCCCTGGGGGAGGTGAACAGCTTGCGTCTGGATCATTTTGCTATTGTTTAAATAGCATCCAGCGCAATCCTATCAAGCGCTAGAGGCTAATTTGGCTGGGATTTTTCGGCGGCGGGGCCTGGGGCCTCGTCCGGGGCGGCTGCGGTCGGCTCTGGCGTGGCATCGGCCGCTTGCGGGGCACCCGCCGCGCCAGGCTGGGCGGGGTGCGACCACTGCCACAGCAGCTGGGCCACTTCGTCCACCCCCTGCTTCTTGAGCGCGGAGAACATCTTCACCTCGCCGCCGCCCGCCTGCAGTCGCGTAATCGACAGCACCTTGGCCTGCTCGGCGCGCGTGAGCTTGTCGGCCTTGGTCAGCAGGATCAGGAACTTGAGGCCTTCTTCCACCCGCGGGCGCAGCACTTCAAGCAGCGCCTCGTCCAGCTCGGTCAGCCCCAGGCGGGGATCGCACAGCAACACAATGCCCGTGAGGCCGGGGCGGCTGACCAGGTAATTGACCATCACCTGTTGCCAGCGCAGCTTGTCGGAGCGCGAGACCTTGGCGTAGCCGTAGCCTGGCAAGTCGGCCAGCACCGCATCGGTCACGCCGTGCTTGCCCAGCGAAAACAGGTTGATGTGCTGCGTGCGGCCGGGCCTTTTGGAGGCAAACGCCAGCTGCTTTTGCTGCGTGAGCGTGTTGATGCAGGTGGATTTGCCCGCGTTGGAGCGGCCCACGAAGGCGATTTCGGGAACGTGGATCGGGGGCAGGTGGTGCAGCTGCGCGGCCGTTGTGAGGAACCTGGCGGTGTGCATCCAGCCCATGGCGATCTTGGCGTCAGGTGCGGGCGGAAGAGAGCCAGCAACTGGCGCAGTGGGGAGTGTCGTCATGGGGAATTGGGATGCGAGGGAGCGTCATTGTAGAATCGCGGGGTTTTGCGCACATAAACACACACCCTCGATATGAAGTTGCTCGCCTCCTTGCTGACGGCTGCCGCACTGGCAGCACCTGTTTTTACGGCCTTTGCAGCGGGTGAAGCGCCCAAAGCAGCCAGACCGGATCTCGTCAAGGGCGAGGCGCTGTACACCGCGGTGTGTGCGGCCTGCCACGGCGCAGACGGCAACTCGGCCATCGCCGCCAACCCCAAGCTGTCGGCGCAGCACCCCGAGTACCTGGTCAAACAGTTGCACGAGTTCAAGTCGGGCAAGCGCAACAACGCGGTCATGAAGGGCTTTGCCAGCGCCCTGTCGGACGACGACATGAAGAACATCGCCTACTGGGTGGCTTCCAAGCCCATCAAGGCTGGCTTTGCCAAAGACAAGGAACTGGTCGCCCTGGGCGAGCGCATCTACCGCGGCGGTATTGCCGACCGCCAGATCGCCGCCTGCGCTGGCTGCCACAGCCCGAACGGTGCTGGCATCCCGGCGCAGTACCCCCGTCTGTCGGGCCAGCACGCTGACTACACCGTGGCCCAGCTCAACATGTTCCGCGACGGCTCGCGCGCCAACAGCACGCAGATGACGCAGGTCGCGGCCAAGCTGAACGACAAGGAAATCCGCGCCGTCTCCGACTACATCGCCGGCCTGCGCTGATATTTGCTGCCAGGGGCCCAGACCGCCTGGCCGCACGGAACCAACCGCCAATAACAAACCCAAAAAGGGCGGGTCCATCGCACAGATGGCCCGCCCTTTTTGTTTCGTGCCCGTAGCCACTTCCATCCATGTCCGACAACACCCAGGGCCTTAGCGTCCGGTCCGGCTCCCAGGCCCTGCGTTCCGGTATCGAGTTGCTCTCCTCGATGCGGTTTGCGATCTCGTTGCTCACGGTGATCTGCATCGCGTCGGTCATCGGCACGGTGCTCAAGCAGCACGAGCCGGCGGTCAACTACGTCAACCAGTTCGGCCCGTTCTGGGCGGAAGTGTTTGGCGCCATCCAGCTCAACGCGGTGTACAGCGCCTGGTGGTTCCTGCTGATCCTGGCGTTCCTGGTGCTCAGCACATCGCTGTGCATCGCCCGCAACACGCCCAAGATCCTGGCCGACCTGCGCGTGTACAAGGAAAACATCCGCGAGCAGAGCCTCAAGGCGTTTCACCACAAGGCCGAGGCCGACTTGGCCGATGGCGCCGAGGCCGAGGCACGCCGCATTGGCACCATGCTGGCCGGCGGCGGCTGGAAGGTACGCCTGCAGCAGCGCGATACCGCCGCAGGCCCCGGCACCGGCTGGATGGTGGCTGCCAAGGCGGGTGCTGCCAACAAGCTGGGCTACATCGCGGCGCACAGCGCGATCGTGCTGGTGTGCATCGGCGGCCTGCTCGATGGCGACCTGATCGTGCGTGCGCAGATGCTCTGGGGCGGCAAGACGCCTTACCAGGGCGGCGGCCTGATCGCCGATGTGAAGCCCGAGCACCGCCTGTCCGAGCGCAACCCCACCTTCCGCGGCAACCTGCTGGTGGCCGAAGGCACGCAGTCCAGCACCGCCATCCTGAACCAGTCGGATGGCGTGCTCCTGCAAGATTTGCCCTTTGCCATCGAGCTCAAGAAATTCATCGTGGAGCATTACTCCACCGGCATGCCCAAGCTGTTTGCCAGCGAGATCGTCATCCATGACAAGGCCACCGGCGAAAAAACGCCCGCGCGGGTCGAGGTGAACCACCCGGCCAGCTACAAGGGCATCGAGATCTATCAGTCGAGCTTTGACGACGGCGGCTCGCACCTGAAACTGCGCGCGGTGCCCATGGTGGCGGGCGCCAAGGGTTTTGATGTGGAAGGCGTGGTGGGCAATTCCACCCAGCTGACCAACAAGGGCGGGCTGCCCGGCAACGACACGCTGACCCTGGAGTTCACGGCCCTGCGCACCATCAACGTGGAAAACTTCGCCGGTGCAGGCCCTGGCGAGACGAGTGTGGATGTGCGCAAGGTCGACCTGCGCGAGTCGGTCGAATCCCGGCTGGGTGCCGCCAACAAGACGGTGACCAAGAAGGAACTGCGCAACGTGGGCCCGAGCGTGACCTACAAGCTGCGCGACGCGGCAGGGCAGGCGCGTGAGTTCCATAACTACATGCTGCCCGTGGACACGGGCGACGGCGTGCCGGTGTTTCTGATGGGCGTGCGCGAAACGCCGTCGGAGCCGTTTCGCTACCTGCGGGTGCCTGCAGACGACAAGGGCAGCATGGACGGCTTTGTGCGCATGAAGGCCGCGCTGGCCGACCCCGCGGCGCGCGAGGAGGCGGTACGCCGCTACGTGGCGCAAGCGATCGATCCCTCGCGCGGCGACCTCTCGGGCCAGTTGCAGCAGTCGGCATCGCGTGCGCTGTCGCTGTTTGCGGGGCAGGGCCTGGACAACGGCAAGCCCACCGGGGGCCTGCAGGCCGTGTCGGATTTCATGGAGGCCAACGTGCCTGAAGCCGAGCGCGCGCGCGCGGGCGAAGTGCTGGTCCGCATTCTCAATGGAACGCTGTTCGAGCTGGCGCAGCTCACACGCCAGCAGGCCGGCCTTGCCCCGCTGGCGCAAGACGACCAGACCCGCGGCTTCATGACCCAGGCCGTGCTGTCGCTCAGCGATGCCCAGGTGTACCCCGCGCCCCTGGCGTTCGAACTCAAGGACTTCACGCAGGTGCAGGCCAGCGTGTTCCAGGTGGCGCGAGCCCCTGGAAAGAACATTGTCTATCTGGGGTGTACCTTGCTGATCCTGGGCATCTTTGCCATGCTGTACGTGCGTGAGCGGCGCGTATGGATCTGGATTGCGCCGCAGGACGGCCGCACCCGCGCGACCATGGCCCTGTCGACCAACCGCAAGACCATGGACGGCGACCAGGAGTTTGTACAGCTTGCTCAGAAATTGATCGGGGCATCCCCCCGCCAAGGCACCGCATGAACACCGTGACATCTTCCCCGAATCCGACGACGACCACCGTCACCCTCAACGAGAGTTACTTCTCTCGCCGCAACTGGTTCGACTGGGTGTTTGCCCTGCTGGTGACCGTGGGCGGGGTTTTTGCGTTGCAGCGCTACGGCAGCTTCATGGACGGGTACGAAAAGGGCATCCTGGTCGGCACCATTCCGTCGATGATCTGGCTGGGCTGGTTCTGGCGGCCGCTGCGCGTCCTGGCGCTGATCGTGGCTGCAGCGTCGCTGCTGGCCATCGGGCTCTACCAGCAGGAAGGCGCTGGCAGCCTGGCCCGCGCCGATGCGGTGTTCCTGCTCAAGTACTTCCTGTCCAGCCAGTCGGCCATCCTGTGGATGAGCATGCTCTTTTTCATGAGCACTGCGTTCTACTGGATCGGCATGTTTTCAAGCGGCGAAGGCCGGACCATGAGCCTTCTCGGCTCGCGCATTGCCTGGGTGGCCGTGGCCATGGCACTGATCGGCACCATGGTGCGCTGGTACGAAAGCTACCTCATCGGGCCGGACATCGGCCATATCCCGGTGAGCAACCTGTACGAGGTGTTCGTGCTGTTCTGCTGGATGACCGCCGCGTTCTATCTGTACTACGAAGAGCAGTACGACACCCGTGCGCTGGGCGGCTTCGTGATGCTGGTGGTGAGCGCGGCTGTGGGGTTCCTGCTCTGGTACACGGTGGTGCGTGAGGCGCACGAGATCCAGCCCCTGGTACCGGCCCTCAAGAGCTGGTGGATGAAGTTGCATGTGCCCGCCAATTTCATTGGCTACGGTACGTTCGCCTTGGCAGCCATGGTTGCCTTTGCCTACCTGATCAAGCAGCAGGCCACGGAAACCCGCTGGTACAAGCTCGCGCCGCTGTGGCTGCTGGGCGTCGTGCTGTGCTTTGAGCCTATCGTTTTCCGCCAGGGCGCGACCGAGAACGGTGGCGGCTACTGGATGGTGTACTTCGGCATTTCCGCCTTCATCGTGGCGGGCATCCTGCTGGGGCGCAAGCGTATTGCCGCGCGGCTGCCGTCGTTCGAGATCCTTGACGATGTGATGTACAAGTCGATCGCGGTGGGCTTTGCCTTCTTCACCATCGCCACGGTACTGGGTGCCCTGTGGGCGGCCGAGGCTTGGGGTGGTTACTGGAGCTGGGACCCGAAGGAAACATGGGCACTGATCGTCTGGCTCAACTACGCCGCCTGGCTGCACATGCGCCTGATGAAAGGCCTGCGCGGTGCCATTTCTGCCTGGTGGGCGCTGGTCGGTCTGGCCGTGACCACCTTCGCGTTTCTGGGGGTCAATATGTTCCTCAGCGGTCTGCACAGCTACGGCACGCTGTAAGACCTGAAACGCCGGGGGCGCGCCTGTGACGTGATCCCCAGGCATTGCAGCCGGGTAGCAACATCGCGCGCTGCAACCAGGGCGTCTTCGGTGTAACCTGAGGCGTGCAGGGAACGAACTGGCAGTTGTACTGCTCATAACGTGACCTGCCCCTTCTGATGCCGACCGGAGACCTCCCCATGCTGATTCATTCCCGCGACTCGGGCTTTAACCACCCGCACTCCTCCGAAATCACACCGCGCCAGGTGTACGAGCAGCGTCGGCAGATGCTCAAGCTCATGGCCACGGGTACGGCCGGGGCTGCGCTGGCGGCATGGGCCGGGCGTGAAGCGCTTGCGCAGGCTGCAGCGGTTCCGCGCCCGGGCAAGCTTGCTGCCCTGCCTGGCGCCCGGTCTTCGGTGGCGGGCGCGACGACGCTGGAAAAGCTCACCGACTACAAGGACGCGAGCACCTACAACAACTTCTACGAGTTTGGCACCGACAAGGCAGACCCTGCGCGCAACGCCCATACCTTGAAGACCGCGCCGTGGACGGTGGAAGTGGACGGCCTGGTCAAGAAACCGGGCAAGTACGGCATCGAGGACCTCATCAAGCTGACCGCGCAGGAGGAGCGGATCTACCGGTTGCGTTGCGTGGAAGGCTGGTCGATGGTGGTTCCGTGGGTGGGCTATTCGCTGTCCGAGCTGATCAAACGCGTGGAACCCCAGGGGAGTGCGAAGTACGTTGAATTCGTCACGCTGGCGGACAAGGCCACCATGCCTTTTGTAGGCTCGCGCGTACTGGAGTGGCCCTACGTGGAAGGTCTGCGGCTGGATGAAGCCATGCATCCACTCACGATGCTCGCCTTCGGCATGTATGGCGAGGTGATGCCCAACCAGAACGGGGCTCCGGTACGTCTGGTGGTGCCGTGGAAGTACGGTTTCAAGAGCGCAAAGAGCCTCGTGAAAATCCGCTTCGTCGAGAAAGAGCCAGCCACGGCCTGGAACAAGGCCGCGAAGCAGGAGTACGGTTTCTACTCGAATGTGAACCCCGAGGTGGATCACCCGCGCTGGAGCCAGGCCACCGAGCGGCGCATTGGCGAAGACGGCCTGTTTGCCAAGAAGCGCAAGACACTGATGTTCAATGGCTATGAGGCGCAGGTAAGTCAGCTCTACGCTGGCATGGACCTCAAGAAGTTCTACTGACGCGGGTGGCTGATGCTTGCTTGTTGGCTTAGCTGACTGTGATGCCAGATGCGTAAATCACTGCTCTCGCCCGCTGCCAAGCCCTTGGTGTTCATGGCGTGCCTGGGTCCGTTTTTCTGGCTGTTGTATGCCGCCTTCGCGGATCAGCTGGGCGCCAACCCTGCCGAGGCCCTGGTGCGTGCCACGGGCGACTGGACCTTGAGGGCACTGTGCGTGGTGCTGGCGGTGACGCCGGTCCGGGTGATGACCGCGACCCCCCAACTCGCGCGCTTTCGGCGCATGTTGGGGGTATTTGTGTTTTTCTATGCGGCGCTGCACCTGTTGAGCTACAGCTGGTTCGACATGGCGTTCGACGTGGGCGATATCGTGGCCGACATCGTGAAGCGGCCGTTCATCCTGGTGGGCTTTGTGGCGCTGGTGTTGCTGACGCTGATGGCGGCCACCTCTTTCAATCGGGCCATCAAGGCACTGGGGGCTGCGCGCTGGCGTCGCCTGCATGCTTCGGTTTACGCCGTAGCGTGCCTTTCAATCCTGCATTTCTTCTGGATGCGGGCCGGCAAGAACGATTTTGCCGAAGTTGCCGTGTATGGCTCGGTGCTAGCTGCGTTGTTGGGGTGGCGCGGTTGGCAGTGGACTCGCAAGCGACAGAAGTTGGCGCGCGCTGGTGGCGGCCAGCCGGTTGCCACCGGTCGTAACAGCCCGAGATAGCGACCGGCTGGCTTGGGACAGGGTTGATCGGGGCTTAGTGAAGCGCTTGCAGACGACCGTTTCAGGCTGTTCGGATGTTCGGTTTCATCTGCCGCGTGACCGGGGCCAATGTAGCCCTGCGGAAGCTGGTAGGCACGGTCGTCAAACAGGTCCACGCCGCACATCAGGTTTTCGATCCATGAGAAGAATTCGTCGATGGCAGGCTTGCCCAGTATCGGAGCCCCATGCTGCGGGACGAGCATCGCAATATCCAGTTGGCGCGCCATCCTGACCCACAGCCGCAGGACCTTGTTGGACACCATGTAGCGGCGGTGAAAGCCTTCCATGCGAGGAATGTGATTTTTCAGGTTCGTCACGGGGACGCGTGCCTCGGCTCCCGACATCATCGAAACCCCGAGATCGCCTGTGAACAGTATCCGGCTCACGGGGTCGTAGAAGTGGAAGTTGCCTTCGGAGTGCATGAAATGCGCGGGCAGCAGATGGAGTTCGTGGCGTCCGAGCGGCAGGCGACCGCCTTCGTCGGGGACGCCGATCACCCGGTTTTCGGTCTTGCCCACTTTGGTGAAATGGGGAGCAAACCGTTCCCAAACGCGTGAGATGACGAGGTCAGCCTTGGTACTGGTCAGCCACCGGTCCAACGAGGCGATGATGTCCGGATCGGCGTGCGAGGCAATGATGTAACTGAGTTTGTGGGGCGCGAAGTGCTTCGTCATTCCCATGAACAACTCGTTGAATGCGAGATTTCCACCCGGGTCAATGATCGCGCCGGTGTCGTCGTCAACAATCAGGAACTGGTTGGCCTGCACCGCTTGCCCGTCTTCCTCGACAAGGTCGGTGAACATCAAGCAGGCGTGATTGTTGTCGCGGTAAAGTTCGAGGGCCATGGCCGTCCTGCAGTGCAATAAAACCCGCAATTTATTAGGGTTTCACCTCAGGGCGCTTGATGAATATCAAGCTGGGGGCGGTCGATGTGCAAATGAGCCGTCGGTGCGGCTTTTGCCGTGCCGAACACTTGTTTCGGTCTGATCAGGGGCGTTTGGATCCTGGTCGGGTGTTTTCGCTCGGTGCCGTGTTATCCGAGGCGACCGGCAACAGTGCTTGAGGAAGTGATGCTCTTTGCGGTACCTGGGTTGCCGTTGGGAGATAAAGCGGGCCACGCTGCCCGCAACCGTGCAGGGCGACCGAGGCCGCCATAAGGACAATCGTCCTCACTAGAATTCCTGAAGCTTTCAACATTGGCAAATTGTATGACCGACCTTGAGTTCATGAACCGCGCGGAAGACCTGCTTCGCGCCATAGAGCACAGCTGTGACCGAATCAACGAAGCCGAAGATGCTGACGTAGACAACCAGCGCAGCGGGGGCATGGTGACGCTGACCTTTCCCGACCGCAGCCAGATCATCGTCAACTTGCAGAAGCCGTTGCAGGAAATCTGGATGGCCGCACGCTCCGGTGGCTACCACTACCGTTTTGACGGGGCTACGTGGCAAGACACCAAAGGAGCTGGCGAGTTTTTCGAATGCCTCAGCCGCAGTGCAAGTGCCCAATCGGGACTGGCGCTTCGATTTGCGCCGATCCCTGAAACCTGATCTCGAAAGAATCAGTTGCGGAACAGATCCAGAATCCGGTTTCGCTCTTCCTGGGGCGGCGGTGCGAGCGGCGCCACGGCTGCCGGTGCAGATCGCTCATCCATTCCCGTGGCGCCTATCGCCTGACTGCGCACGTTCTCTTCATAGAACCATTCTCCGCCGGAGTTCACCACCCCGGCGGGAACCGGGGGCTCCATCACTGGCACGCCTTTCAGCGCTTTCTCCATGAAGCTGATCCAGACAGGCAGACTCAGTCCTCCGCCAGTCTCCCGACTGCCGAGGTTTCGCGGGGTGTCGTATCCGATCCAGGTCACTGCAGCAATCGTGGGCTGGTAGCCGGCAAACCACGCATCGACCGAGTCATTGGTAGTACCTGTCTTTCCGTAAAGATCGGGACGCTTGAGGGTTGCCTGAGCCCGAGCCGCGGTGCCCGAACGGGTGATCTCCTGCAAGAGACTGTTCATCACAAAGGCGTTGCGGGCTTCGATGACTCGAGGCAGGTCTGCTTGCGTCGGAACTTGAGTCTCGGAAATCACCCGTCCCTTGTGGTCGGTGACCTTGGCAATCAGCCAAGGGTTGACCCGATACCCACCGTTGGCGAAAACAGAATACGCGGTTGCCATCTGGAGCGGAGTGACTGAGCCCGCGCCCAACGCCATGGTCAGGTAAGCCGGATGCTTTTCGGCTTCAAACCCGAACCGTGTCACCCAGTCTTGCGCTGTTTTGGCTCCTACCGCCTGCAGGACGCGGATTGAAATCATGTTCTTGGATTTGGCCAGCCCCGTGCGCAGGCTCATGGGGCCATCGTACTTTCCGTCGTAGTTCTTGGGCTCCCAAGGCTGACCGCCGGTAACGCCAGCGTCGAAGAAAAGTGGGGCGTCGTTGACGATGGTGGCCGGAGTAAAGCCTTTTTCGAGCGCTGCAGAATAGATGAAGGGCTTGAAACTGGAGCCAGGCTGCCGCCACGCCTGTGCCACATGGTTGAATTTGTTCTTATCGAAATCAAAGCCGCCCACGAGTGCGCGTATGGCCCCAGTGCGGGGATCAAGCGCCACAAAGGCCCCTTCCACTTCTGGGAGCTGCGTGATTTCCCAGGCGCCCTTGGTGGACTTGACCACGCGAATGATCGCGCCCCTGCGAATCTTGATGTTTGGCGCCGCCTTGTCGCTGAGCCCGGACTGGGCGGGCTTGAGCCCCTCACCGGTGATTTCGAGGACGTCGCCATTTGCCCGCGCGGCCACGATCTTCTTGGCATTTGCGTCCAGCACGACGGCAGAGAGCACATCCCCGTTGTCGGGATGGTTGGCGAGTGCATCGTCCACTGCATCCTCCACCTCCTGTTTGGCAGTGGGCAAGGTTACGAACTTCTCGGGGCCGCGGTACTGCTGGCGCCTTTCGTAGTCCATGATTCCACGCCTCAGTGCGAAATAGGCGGCTTCCTGCTCTGCCGCGTTCAATGTCGTGTAAACGTTCAAGCCGCGTGTGTAGGCATCGTTGCCATACTGACTGAAGATCAACTGCCGAGCCATTTCGGCAACGTACTCGGCATGAACGCGGGTGGCATCAGGCCCTGTGCGAATCTTGAGCTCTTCCTTTTTTGCCTCAGCCGCCTGCTGGGATGAGATGAAGCCGTTCTCTTCCATCCTTTCAATGATGTAGAGCTGCCGGGAGCGCGCTCGCTTGGGATTGCTGATCGGGTTGTACGCGGATGGTGCCTTCGGCAGACCGGCCAGCATTGCGGCCTCAGCAATAGAAATGGATTTGAGAGGCTTGCCGAAGTAAGCCTCGGAAGCTGCGGCAAAACCGTATGCGCGATTCCCCAGAAAAATCTGGTTCATGTAAATCTCTAGGATCTGATTTTTCGAAAGCAGATGTTCAAGCTTGAAAGTTAGTAAGATTTCGTAAATTTTGCGCGTAAATGTTTTTTCCGATGAGAGGTAAACATTTCGCGCTACCTGCATGGTAATCGTGGAGGCTCCCTGACTCTTCACCCGCCCAAGATTGGCCAGAGCAGCCCGAACCATCCCTTTGTAGTCGACGCCTCCATGCTCGAAAAAACGTGCGTCCTCGATCGCCAGTACAGCGTCCGTCATCACCTTCGGGATCTCATCGATGGGAGTGAGATTTCGGCGCTCCTCCCCGAACTCACCCAGCAGCGCGCCTTCGGAAGAGTACACGCGCAAAGGCAGTTTAGGCCGGTAGTCAGCAAGTTCTGAGACGTCCGGAAGATTCGGGTAGGCCACCGCCAGCGCCAGGGCAATGCCCAGAGCAAGTGCAGCCACCGAGGCGGCCGCAAGCCCCACCATCCAAAGAAGTGCACGAATCAGCCAGTGAAGTCGGCGGGCAGGAGCTGGCGCTGCGGGTGAGCCCGCGTTGGACGCGTGCTTGGGAGAGGTTGCAGGCATGTGGCTCCGTTTGGAAATGTGCGCTCATTATAAAAAAGCGGTTGCGCGCCGCAGGTTGCCAGCGTGGAATGTTCTGTTGCAAGGGTTGGTCCGCCAGCGTTTCCTCCACGGAAATCCGTCTGCTTTTGACAACGCTCGAACGCGTGCGGACGGGGAAAAACCTTTGCTGGTGAACTACCTTACTGATAGCATTCATGTGAAGTGTTAAGTTTTGTTGCCTCATTTTGGCAAGTTACAGGGGACCAATCTTGATCTCAATGGGGTCTTTATTCAGTCGCCAGTCCGCTCCGCTCCTCGGGATCGACATCAGCTCCTCTAGCGTCAAGCTGGTTGAACTGGGCCGCGACAAGGCGGGTGCACTGGTGCTAGAGCGTTGTGCCATCGAGCCACTTGAGCGCGGTTGGATCACGGACGGCAATATCGAAAAGTTTGACGAGGTCGCTGACGCGCTGCGCCGTCTGGTCAAAAAGAGCGGTACCCGAACAAAGAACGTCGCCCTGGCGTTGCCACCATCTGCAGTGATCACCAAGAAGATCACGCTGCCGGGCGGTATGAGCGAGCGTGAGCTTGAAGTTCAAGTCGAGTCTGAGGCAAATCAGTACATTCCGTTCTCGCTCGACGAGGTCAGTCTTGATTTTTGTGTCATCGGACCGAGCAAGAACGCCCCCGGTGACGTCGACGTGCTCATCGCTGCCTCGAGGCGAGAAAAGGTCCAGGACCGACAGGGGCTGGCCGAAGCCGCAGGGTTGAAGCCTGTGGTTGTGGACATAGAGTCCCATGCATCGCGTTTGGCAGCCGGTCGGCTCATCGAAGCACTTCCGAACAAAGGGGTAGATGCGCTGGTGGCGCTTTTTGAAGTGGGTGCGCTCACCACGAGCATGCAGGTCATCCGGAACGACGAGGTCTTGTACGACCGGGATCAAGCATTCGGCGGGGCCCAGCTGACCCAATTGATCGTGCGCCAGTACGGGTTTTCTATCGAAGAGGCCGAAAGCAAAAAGCGCAGTGGCGACCTCCCCGATGACTATCAATCAGCGGTATTGCGACCGTTTGTGGACAGCATGGCGCAAGAGATCGGCCGGGCGTTGCAGTTCTTCTTTACCAGTACGCCGCACAACCGGGTGGATCACATCATGCTTGCTGGCGGGTCCGCGCCGTTGCCAGGACTCACCGAAGCGGTTACGCAGCAGACGGGTTTTGCATGCAGCGCTGTGAATCCGTTTGACGGAATGGAAATTGGCGGATCGGTCCGGCTCAAGAAAATGGTACGCGAAGCGCCGTCTTATCTGACTTCGTGTGGCTTGGCGATGCGGAGGTTCCTGCAGTGATACTTATCAATTTGCTACCGCACCGGGAGGCTGCAAGAAAACGCCGGAAAGAGGCTTTTCAGGCCACGATGCTCGGATCGTTTTTTTTGGGTTTGATCATCGCGGCGTCAATTTACTGGTGGTTCCAGATAATGATCGCTGATCAGCAAGGAAAAAACGCATTCTTGCAGGGCGAAATAAGCATTCTCGAAAATCAAATCAAAGAGATTGCATCCATCGAGGATGAGATCGCTGCCTTGCGGGCGCGCCAAAAGGCGGTGGAAGACCTCCAGTCTGACCGTAATCTTCCGGTGCACTTATTGAGCGAACTCGTCCGGCAGCTACCAGACGGAGTTTATGTAACCAGTCTTCGCCAAGAGGGGCAGACCGTCACCTTGCAAGGCATGGCTCAGTCGAATGAACGGGTTTCGGAAATGCTGCGCAACCTGGCAGGAAATACTCCATGGTTTGCGCGACCCGAGCTCATTGAAATCGTAGCCAACAACTTGACCCTTAGTCCCCGTGATCAGCGGCGCGTGGCTGTGTTCAATGTCAGGGTTCAACTGGTACGTTCAAGCGAAGCCCGGAAGGCCATGGATGCAGGCTCTGCCGCACCTCCCTCCATGAAGGGGAATTAAATGGCGAAAAGCGAAAAAAAATCAGTCGACCTTGGCGAAATTGCGAAGAATGTTCAACTGCAATTCAGAGACTTGGATACGAAGGATCCATCGCTCTGGCCACTACTTCCCAAGGTTCTGCTCTGCAGTTTTATTGCTGCAGGCACGGCTGGCTTGGCGTGGTATGTCCACTTGTCCGACTATCAGGCAGAGCTAGAGGCCGAACGTGTCAAGGAGCTGGCCTTAAGAGAGGATTACCAGAAAAAACTGGTGAAAGCGGTCAGCCTTGAGGCCTTGAAAAAGCAGCGAGAGCAAATCCAGCAATATGTCATTCAACTCGAAAAGCAGTTGCCGAGTAAGGCAGAGATGGCAGCACTTCTTTCCGACATAAACCAGGCTGGGTTGGGAAGAAGTTTGCAATTCGAGCTGTTCAGACCTGGGCAGATAAATGTCAAGGATTACTATGCCGAACTGCCAATATCGGTAAGGGTTTCCGGAAAGTATCACGATATAGGTGCTTTTGCTTCGGATATCGCACATCTATCGCGAATTGTGACTCTCAATGGTATTTCTGTAACACCTAGTTCCAAGGATGGCGGCGGGCTCACGATGGACGCTACTGCAAGAACTTATCGTTATCTGGATCCGGAAGAGATCGAAGCTCAGAAAAAAGTGGGGGTCCAAAAGTGATCGCGGTACTTAGGGTGGAAATATGTGTGCTTGCCGTACTGCTCCTTTCAGGATGTATGCCTTCGGGAAACGACGAGCTTGCCCAATGGATGACAGAACAGCGGGCCAATACCAGGTCCCAGGTCACGCCTCTCACTGAGCCCAAGAAATTCACTCCAGAAGCGTACTCGGTTCAAAGTTCACTTGACCCTTTTAATCAGCTGAAACTTACCCAGGCCTTGCGCAGGGAATCGAACCAGGTCGCCTCCAATGCGATGTTAATCGCGCCTGAAATGGCTCGACGAAAGGAGCCTCTGGAGAGTTTCCCTCTTGATTCGATGACCATGGTCGGAAGTTTGAATAAAACAGGTGCGCCTACGGCGCTCTTGCGTGTGGACAATCTAATTTATCAGGTTCGGCCCGGAAATTATCTGGGTCAGAACTATGGCAAGATCTTGAAAATTACGGAAAACCAAATCCAGTTGCGAGAGATAGTGCAGGATGCAACCGGGGACTGGACGGAGCGTATGTCTTCGCTCGACTTGCAAGAGGGGAAAAAATGAATAACGGTCATTTGAATGGCGGTAAACCTTACCGCAGCGCGTTTCTGGGTCTTGTGTTGACCGTTGTGATGGGCATGGCATATGGGCAAAACGCCATGCAAAACGTCTCCGGGAGCATACAGGGCGGTACCGAGGTTGTTCGTATCGATCTGACCGAAGCGGTTGTGACGCCGCCATCGGGCTTCGCAATTCAATCGCCAGCCCGGATTGCCCTGGATTTCCCCGGGGTCGTGAATTCGACAGGGAAAAGTACTATTGAGGTAAACCAAGGAAACCTGAAATCGATATCGCTGGTACAAGCGGGTGACCGTTCACGGGTTGTCCTTAACCTCAAGACGCCGACATCCTATCGATCTGAGATCTCCGGTAAATCGGTGTTCGTTACTCTGAGCTCATCAGGATCGTCAAGTCCAGACCAGCCTGTGGTTGACGTCGTATCCCCAGTGGTTCAACCTCTTAAGGACATAGACTTCCGCCGTGGCGCGGACGGCTCCGGTCGGGTGGTGATTGGACTGGGTAGTAACGATACGGGCGTGGACATTCAGCCGCAGGGCAAGGGTCTCATGGTCGAATTCTTGCGTTCCTCGCTACCAGAAGGGTTGCGAAGAAGACTCGATGTGACCGATTTTGGCACCCCAGTGCAGAAAATAACAACCGTTCAGACGGCTGAGCGGGTCAAGATGACTATTGAAGCGACGGGTGATTGGGAGCACAGCGCTTACCAGAGCGACAGCCAATTTGTCATCGAGGTGCGACAAAAGAAAATCGATTTGTCAAAACTGACTCAAGGCCCCGGATTTAGTGGGGAAAAGCTTTCCCTTAACTTCCAAAATATTGAAGTGAGGTCCCTCCTTCAGGTGATCGCCGACTTTACGAACTTCAACATTGTTACGTCCGATACGGTCACCGGGTCTCTTACGCTCCGACTGAAAGATGTTCCCTGGGATCAAGCGCTCCAGATCATCATGGATGCGAAGAGTCTGGGAATGAAAAAAACGGGGAGCGTTCTTTGGATAGCACCCAAGGACGAAATTGATGCGCGCACCAAAAAGGACTTTGAAGCTGCGCAAGCGATTCAGCAGCTTGAGCCGCTTAAAACTCAGGCATTTCAACTGAACTATGCCAAAGCCGCAGATCTGGTAACGCAGCTAGCTAGCTCTTCCGGGTCCTCTGGTGGAAGCGGATCCACTTCCACGCGTTTTCTGTCCGAACGTGGCAGCGCCTTGGCAGAGCCACGAACCAACCAGCTGTTCGTGACAGACACGCCAAGCCGACTTGAAGAAGTCCGTCAACTACTGGCGAGTTTGGACGTGCCTGTGCGTCAAGTCCTGATTGAGGCGCGTATCGTCGAGGCACGGGATTCGTTCGGAAGGTCTCTTGGGGTGCGGCTTGGGGGGGCGGATTTGCGCGCGAACCGCGGTGGAGACGGTGGTTATGGGTTGGGTGGAAATAACAGGGTCGCATTCGGGTCGTCTTATGCGGATGCCGTGGCTTCGAGCGGTGCTGGAGGTACAACCAATTCGAACGCCAATTTTGTGAATTTGCCCGCTAGTCTTTCCAGCGTAACTTCGGTCGGTAACTTCGCTCTTTCTATTTTCAATTCTGCGGCTAATCGCTTCCTGACGCTTGAGCTGTCAGCAATGGAGGCCGACGGAAAAGGCCGTATTGTTTCAAGTCCGCGGATTATTACTGCCGACCAGACAAAGGCTCTTATCGAACAAGGTACTGAGTACCCTTATGCGGTAACCGCTCCCAACGGAGCTACAACCCTGGCGTTCAAGAAGGCTGTATTGAAGCTCGAGGTGACGCCACAAGTTACCCCCGAAGGAAACATCATTCTTGATCTTGATATAAACAAGGACAGCCGTGGGGAAACCACTTTGCAAGGGGTGGCGATTGATACCAAACACATCAAAACCCAAATTCTCATCGAAAACGGGGGCACGGTGGTGATTGGCGGGATTTTTGAAATTGAAGAAACTAATCAGGAAAATAAGATTCCAGTGATCGGGGATGTTCCTGTGGTGGGAAATCTATTTAAAAATAGAACTAAAGAATCGACGAAACGAGAGATGCTCGTGTTCATTACCCCCAAGGTTATTTCTGACGGCGGACCGCGTCGATAAATATTAGTGAGGAACCAAATGAAAAATTTGCTGAAAATAACGCTGCTTTCCGTTTCTGCTTTGCTTTCCGCTTGTGGTGGCGGCGGCGGAAGTTCTGGTGAGACGCAGGAGAGCTACGTCATAGCGCTCCGTGCTGATAAAAATCAGTTGCCTCTAAATGTGGCTGGAGTACGCGCGGGAATAGGCGTTTACAGTCCTTACACGACTACGTTGTACGTAGAGGCGAAAAAAGGTGGTCTGCCTATCCCCGGTGGAGTAGATATTTTCGGGTGTAATATTTCCGGAGGCTTGGACTCGGGTGCGCTCTATTATTTAGATGGAGATCCGGCGCACGAAACTGAGGTGGATGATGGGAATGGAGGAAAGATTAAAGTTCCAAACGCTTATCGCAGTATTACGCTCGGTTCAAACTCCGGCGGAAATTCGTTCCACTTTCACTCCGGAAATCAAGCCGGGACAGCTCGAATTACTTGTTCGGTAACTGATCCTCGCGACAAACAGCAAAAATCGGCCACTGTGAATGTCGCTGTCGGCGGCGGGGCGACCGGTATGCCCGCCAGTGTTCGTGTAGAGGCTCAGATTCCCGGGTATTTAGGTTCGAGGGGTAATGTAAACGGCCTTTTGAATCAAATCGCGATGCAGGCGTTTGTTTTGGATGATGTTAATCAGCCTACATCGAATGGCTCTGGAGCGAATGTACAGGTGCGTATTCTTTCCGGCACTGAAGCAGCCATGGACGCGCGTTTGGTTGCTGGTACGCAGTCTGGCAGCGTACTACAACTTCCTACCATTGGTGGAGTTGCGACATTTTCCTTGTTGAGCGGATCGGAAACAGGGCCAGTGTTTCTTGAAATCACCGCCGATCGTTTTGATAACAATGTCGCCAACGGTGTGTCGGATCCGATTATTTCCATACGACCTGTAAGTGTACTTGAGGCTGTTACCGCTCCACCTGTGTTAGCCGACGTAAATCTTGGGACTGTTACCAAAGGGGTTCAGTTCACAGCTTTTATGACGGTTACAGGGGGTCTCCCTCCCTACACATGGTCTGCCACAGGGTTGCCTGCAGGATTGGGAATCGATCCTTTCACGGGGGTAATCAGCGGCAAAGCAAGCTCAGTGGCGGAAGAGCGCGAGTATCGTGCTACGGTAACTGTCACGGATAGAAATAAACGCTCTGCGACCGCGACTGTGAGGCTTACTCTCGTGGGAGGGCTACCTGAGGATTTTGCGATTGGTGATTGCAATGCAAACACTGTGTGCTCGCTGGGCTCTGCACCAGTCGGGGTGAACTTTGCGTATTCGTTCGTCTCCTCGGTGAGCGGGGTAAGTTGGCAATTCACTAGCTTGCCGGCGTGGCTCAAGAGCGGCGCTACACCAATGGCAGGGGTTCTGAATGGCAGTCCCACCGTATCCGACTGTGGCAGGCACGAATTCCTGGTTACAGCTACTAAGGGGGCTACCGCCGTTACGCGCCGGTTCAGTATTACGGTAGTCAGCGGAAGTACTCCGGCGTTGGCTTGTCCGTAGCAAGTTTTTCCGGTTACTCAGTCGGCCCTGAGTAACCCTCAAGATTGCTGCATGCCCCGGTTTCGACCGGGGCTTTTTTGTATTGTTTCCGTATAAAGTGTGTTGGGCGCTCTATCCTGGTCATGCGTCACGGGTCGAGAAAGCTAGGCTGTTTTTGTTCGTACTGAATTGCACTGAGCTTCAGCTAGTGTCGCCGTTTGGACGACGCGACCTCTTGTTGGATCTTCGCATGAGTGATTGGAAACGCAGTATGGCTAGAGCTCCCGGCTTGGAACACTAGCACCGTAACCCTCAAAAAACGTAGCCATGACACCGATCGCACAAGAAGTAACCATCCACCTCGACCAACGCAGCTACCGCATCGTGATCGGTAGCGGCCTGCTGTCTGCCCCCAGCGTGTACGCTGGATTGCCTGGTGCCAACGCCGCGGTTATCGTCAGCAACTCGACGGTGGGACCGCTGTACGCCGCGACATTGCGGTCGGCGCTTGTCGCGCATTACTCCGAGATCCATGAGGTCCTGCTACCCGATGGCGAAGAGCACAAAAACTGGCAGACGCTCCAGTCGATCTTCGATGTGTTGCTTGACCGCGGGTGCGATCGCAAAACCATCGTCTTTGCACTGGGCGGCGGTGTAGTGGGGGACATGGCCGGCTTTGCGGCCGCCAGCTACATGCGGGGTATACCGTTTGTGCAGGTTCCAACCACGCTGCTGGCGCAGGTGGACTCGTCGGTGGGCGGCAAGACGGGCATTAACCACCCCTTGGGCAAAAACATGATCGGGGCTTTCTACCAGCCGCAGCGGGTTGTGTGTGACCTCGGCGTTCTGGGCACGCTGCCAGTGCGGGAGTTCAGTGCGGGGCTCGCGGAGGTCATCAAGTACGGGCCGATTGCCGATATGGCATTTCTTGGGTGGCTTGAGTTGCACATGGATGATCTTCTGGCGCGCCGCGAAAGGGCGTTATCCCACGCGGTCCAGCGAAGCTGTGAAATCAAGGCTGACGTCGTTGGGCAGGACGAACGGGAGTCCGGACTGCGCGCCATTCTCAATTTCGGCCACACCTTCGGGCACGCCATTGAAGCCGGAATGGGTTATGGCGTCTGGCTGCACGGTGAAGGCGTTGGGGCTGGCATGGTGATGGCTGCAGAGCTTTCCCATCGGCTCGGTCTGGTCGATGCAGCATTTGTGAAGCGACTGACGGTGCTGATTGAACGTGCGGGCCTTCCTACCCAAGGGCCAGTCCTGGATGCGCAAGACAATGCTGGGCGGTATCTGGAGCTGATGCGCCTGGACAAGAAATCGGAGGCGGGCGAGATCCGGTTTGTGGTGATTGACGGCCCTGGCCGCGCTGCGGTTCGTCCGGCGCCCGACAGTCTCGTGCGCCAGGTCATCGACGCCTGCTGCGCCTAGATTGCTGGTGAAGAATGCTACTTATTTAGTAGCATCTAGCGCAGTAAAAACGAGCCCTACACGTCATTTTGACCCCACAAGCCGGTTTGGCGCCTTACGCCTGCGACCCTGCCGCCACGAAAGGGCGTCGCCATCCTGAGGCGCCTGCACCCACGCGCACGGATTACCAGCGTGACCGAGACAGGATCGTGCACTCCACGTCCTTTCGACGGCTTGTCTACAAGACGCAGGTTTTCCTCAACCACGAGGGGGACCTGTTCCGCACGCGGCTGACCCATTCGCTGGAGGTGGCGCAGCTCGGGCGCTCCGTCGCGCGCTCGCTCCGTATCAATGAGGACCTGGTCGAGGCGATATCACTGGCCCATGATCTCGGGCACACGCCGTTTGGTCATGCGGGGCAAGACGCGCTGCATGCCTGCATGACGGCTTACGGAGGGTTCGAGCACAACCTGCAGAGCCTGCGCGTCGTTGACCAGCTCGAAGAGCGCTATCCGCAGTATGACGGCCTCAACCTGACGTTTGAAACCCGCGAAGGCATCCTCAAGCACTGCTCGCGTCTGAATGCGCAGCAGCTCGAGGCCATCGAGCCCGGCGGTGTCGGCGCGAGGTTCCTGCGCCGGGAGCAGCCCAGTCTGGAGGCCCAGTTGTGCAACCTCGCGGACGAGATCGCCTACAACGCGCACGACATCGACGACGGTGTGCGCTCCGGCCTGCTCACTTTGGATCAACTGCAAGACGTCGCGCTGTTCGACCAGTACCGAGCGGCGGCGTTGGCCGAGTATCCAGACTTGGCAAATCCTCAGCGGCAACGGCGCCTGTTGTTCGAGGCCATTCGGCGCATGCTCAGCGCGCAAGTCTATGACGTGATCGACGCCACGCAGGCTGCGCTGGCGCGCGCTGCCCCGCCCGATGTAGAGGCCGTACGTCGGTCACCTCCACTCGTCATGTTCGGCGATACGATGCGTACTCGTTCGCTGGAACTCAAGCAGTTCCTTTTCAAGAACCTGTACCGCCACCCGCGCGTCATGGAGACCACCGCGCGCGCGCAGGAAGTCGTGCGTGATCTCTTTGCGGCTTACACGGCTTCACCCCAGGAGATGAAGGCGGCGTTTGCCGAGCAGGCGTTGCTGGACGAGGGCGCGTTGCGCGCGCGCGCTGTGGCTGACTTTATTGCCGGCATGACGGACCGGTTTGCCACGCGGGAGCATGAGCGGCTGACGGGGCGACGCCTCTTCGATTGACCGTACGTCGCGCAGCGCGCCAAGACCCGCCCGGTAAAATCACGGGCACTCCATCGCGCCCTAGGCGCGCGCTCCATGACCTCCCATCCCATTTGCACCTCTTCGGCAGCCTCCGCCGGGGCCGCTGATCCGTTTATCCGCGACACCGTCCGGTGGCTGGAGCGCGCCGTGATTGGGCTCAACCTGTGCCCCTTTGCGAAAAGCGTTCACGTCAAGGGCCAGATCCATTACGCGGTGGCATTGACGGAAGACCCCGGTGCGGTGCTGGGCCAGCTGCGCAGTGAACTGACGGATCTGGTCGCAACGCCCGCCGAAGTGCGCGACACGACACTGCTCATCCTCCCGCAGTGCCTCCATGATTTTCTGGACTTCAATGATTTTCTGGGCGAGGCCGATGCGGTGCTGGAAGCGCTGGGGCTCGACGGCACCCTGCAAATCGCAAGCTTTCATCCCGGGTTCCAGTTTGCGGGTACGGATGCGGATGATGTGACCAACTGCACCAACCGTTCGCCGTACCCCATGCTCCACTTGCTGCGCGAGGAGAGCATCGACCGCGCCGTGGAGGTGTTTCCCGAAGCGGAGACCATTTTCGAGCGCAACATCGAAGTGCTGGAGGCGCTGGGCGCAACGGGCTGGGATGCACTGGATGTCGGCCCGCATTCCACGGCGCCAATACCAGCGGGTCACACCGGGGAGCAGCTGCAATGAAGAAAAACAAAGATGCCTCGGCGGCGCGTAGCGTGCAACACCCTCGCAACGCAAGCTCCAAGCCAGCCAGTGCCAACGCGGCCGCAAACGAGCTGTCCGAGTTGCGCCCGGGTCAGTCGGTCGAGCTGCTCAAGGAGCTGCATATCCTGACGCGCGATGGCCGTCTCAACCAGGATTCGCGGCGCAAGCTCAAGCAGGTCTACCATCTGTTCAACTTCATCGAGCCCTTGCTGGCCGAGCTCTCCACGCCAGACCGCGGCCCCACGCTGGCTGACCATGGGGCAGGCAAGTCGTACCTGGGCTTCATCCTGTACGACCTGTACTTCAAGGCCTTGGGCCGCGGTCATATCTACGGCGTGGAAACACGCACCGAGCTGGTGGAAAAATCGCGCTCGCTCGCTCACCAGCTGGGCTTTGAACGCATGTCGTTCCTGAATGTGTCGGTCGCGGAATCCACGGGCGCCGGAGAACTGCCAGACCATATCGACGTCGTCACCGCGCTGCACGCGTGCGATACGGCCACCGACGATGCCATTGCCTTTGGTCTCCAGAAGCACGCCCGCGCCATGGTGCTGGTGCCCTGCTGCCAGGCCGAGATGGCAGCGTGCCTGCGCCAGGGCAAGGCGCTGCAACTGGCGCGCACGCCGCTGGCCGAGCTCTGGCGCCATCCGCTGCACACGCGTGAGCTGGGCAGCCAGGTCACCAACGTACTGCGCTGCCTGTACCTGGAGGCCAGCGGTTACCAGGTCACGGTGACGGAACTGGTGGGCTGGGAGCACAGCATGAAGAATGAGCTGATCATTGCCCGCTACACCGGCCAGAAAAAGCGCAGCGCCGCCGAGCGCCTGCGGGCCATTCTGGAAGAGTTTGGCCTCGACCAGGCCCTGGGCGCGCGCTTTGGACTGCAGCCGCAGCCAGAAATCGTTCCCGTGCCGGCCGCAACCGCGCCGCACTGAGCGCGCGCCACGCCCGCGCCACCGCGCGGAAATTGGGGACGGATTTATGATCGTGCCCACCCCAGCTCTCCATCCCCGCCATGGCCCGCCTGCCGCGCCTGACCCTTGCCGGTCATCTGCACCACGTCATCCAGCGCGGTAACAACCGCCAGCCCATCGTCGTCGACCGCGAGGACCGCGAAACCATGCTGTCGCTGTGGGCGGACAACGCGCCGAAATACGGTGTGGCCGTGCATGCCTATGTCCTGATGGACAACCATTTCCATCTGCTGGTGACGCCGGCCACGGCGGAGGGCTTGCCCCAGATGATGCAGGCGATCGGCCGACGCTATGTGCAGTATTTCAACCGGCGCCGCGCTCGCAGCGGGACGCTGTGGGAGGGGCGCTACCGCTGCACCGTGCTGCAGGCCGAGCGGTGGCTGCTACCGTGCATGGCGTATCTGGATCTGAACCCCGTGCGCGCTGGTGAAGTGGCGCAGGCTGCCGATTACGCGTGGTCCAGCCACGCCCATTGGCTGGGCTTGCGCCAGGACCGGCTGCTCACCCCCCATGCGCTGTACTGGGCGCTGGGCAACACGCCCTTTGCGCGGGAGGCTGCTTACGCGGCGCTGGTGCAGGCGGGCATCGGATCGCACGACCAGCAAGCGCTGACGGCGTCGGCGCTGAGCGGCTGGGCGCTGGGCGACGCGAGGTTTCTCCAGGAACTGCAAAGCAACACTGCGCGCCGGGTCGTCCGGGGAAGGGCGGGAAGGCCGCCCGTCTCCAAAAAATCAAGTTAAATAAGCCTTTGAGGCCTGTTCCTATTCAATTTATTGCTACTAACTTTGATATGTCCCCGATATAAATTTAATCACGTCGGTGCCTATGATTAATAGAATCTGACCCTAATTAATTTGCTTGCCAAATCATGTTGCAATGCACTAATCTCCAGATCCCTGCGAAAAATATAGGAGTGCGCCATGACCACGGCTGCCGAGATCCAGCATCTGCAACAACACGGTTTGTATTCATCGGGTAACGAACACGACGCCTGCGGCCTCGGGTTTGTGGCCCACATCAAGGGCATAAAGCGCCACGACATCGTGACGCAGGCTCTGAAGATTCTGGAAAACATCGACCACCGTGGCGCGGTGGGTGCCGACCCTCTGATGGGCGACGGCGCCGGCATCCTGATCCAGATCCCTGACGCGCTGTACCGCGAAGAGATGGCCAAGCAAGGCGTGACCTTGCCAGCGGCTGGTGAATACGGCGTGGGCATGATCTTCCTGCCCAAGGAGCATGCCTCGCGTCTGGCTTGCGAGCAGGAGATGGAGCGCGCCATCAAGGCCGAAGGCCAGGTTCTGTTGGGCTGGCGCGATGTGCCAGTCAACGTGGACATGCCCATGTCCCCCACCGTGCGCAAGAAGGAGCCCATCCTGCGCCAGGTGTTCATCGGCCGTGGCAACGACGTGATCGTGCAGGACGCGCTGGAGCGAAAGCTGTACGTGATCCGCAAGACGGCCAGCGCCAACATCCAGGCCCTCAAGCTCAAGCACAGCAAGGAATACTACGTCCCCTCCATGTCCAGCCGCACCGTGGTCTACAAGGGCCTGCTGCTGGCCGACCAGGTGGGTGTGTACTACAAGGACCTGTCGGACGAGCGCTGCGTCTCGGCCATCGGCCTGGTGCACCAGCGCTTCTCCACCAACACCTTCCCCGAGTGGCCGCTGGCCCACCCGTACCGCTATGTGGCGCACAACGGTGAAATCAACACCGTCAAGGGCAACTACAACTGGATGAAGGCCCGCGAAGGCGTGATGGCCTCGCCCGTGCTGGCGGCCGACCTGCAAAAGCTCTACCCCATCAGCTTTGCCGACCAGTCCGACACCGCCACGTTCGACAACTGCCTTGAGCTGCTGACCATGGCCGGCTACCCCATCAGCCAGGCCGTGATGATGATGATCCCTGAGCCCTGGGAGCAGCACACCACCATGGACGAGCGCCGTCGCGCCTTCTATGAATACCACGCTGCCATGCTGGAGCCCTGGGACGGCCCCGCTTCCATCGTGTTCACCGATGGCCGCCAGATCGGCGCCACGCTCGACCGCAACGGCCTGCGCCCTTCGCGCTACTGCATCACCGATGACGACCTGGTCATCATGGGCTCGGAGTCGGGCGTGCTGCCGATTCCCGAGAACAAGATCGTGCGCAAGTGGCGCCTGCAGCCCGGCAAGATGTTCCTGATCGATCTGGAGCAAGGCCGCATGATCGACGACGACGAGCTCAAGGCCAACGTCGTCAACACCAAGCCCTACAAGCAGTGGATCGAGAACCTGCGCATCAAGCTCGACAGCATCGACGCGGGTGACACGGCGGCCGCCGCAGCCCCTGCCGATCTGCCCTTGCTGGACCGCCAGCAGGCCTTTGGCTACACCCAGGAAGACATCAAGTTCCTGATGGCGCCCATGGCCAAGAATGGCGAAGAAGGCATCGGCTCCATGGGCAACGACAGCCCGCTGGCCGTGCTGTCCGGCAAGAACAAGCCGCTGTACAACTACTTCAAGCAGCTGTTCGCCCAGGTGACCAACCCGCCGATCGATCCGATCCGCGAGGCCATCGTGATGTCGCTCAACAGCTTCATCGGCCCCAAGCCCAACCTGCTGGATATCAACCAGGTCAACCCGCCGATGCGGCTCGAAGTGAGCCAGCCCGTGCTCGACTTTGCCGACATGGCCAAGCTGCGCGACATCGAAAAGTACACGCAAGGTAAGTTCAAGAGCGCCACCATCGACATCACGTACCCCCTGAGCTGGGGGCATGAGGGTGTGGAAGCCAAGCTGGCCTCGCTGTGCGCGCAAGCGGTCGACGCCATCAAGGGCGGTGCCAACATCCTGATCGTGAGCGACCGCGCCGTGAGCGCCACGCAAGTGGCCATCCCTGCGCTGCTGGCGCTGTCTGCCATCCACCAGCATCTGGTGGGCGCAGGCCTGCGCACCACGGCTGGCCTGGTGGTTGAGACGGGGACCGCCCGCGAAGTGCACCACTTTGCCGTGTTGGCTGGCTACGGCGCCGAAGCCGTGCACCCCTATCTCGCCATGGAAACCCTGGCCGAGATGCACAAGGACCTGGGCGGCGACCTGTCGGCTGACAAGGCCATCTACAACTACGTCAAGGCCATCGGCAAGGGCCTGTCCAAGATCATGTCCAAGATGGGCGTGAGCACTTACATGAGCTACTGCGGCGCCCAGCTGTTCGAGGCCATCGGCCTGAATACGGAAACCGTGGGCAAGTATTTCACCGGCACCGCCAGCCGTGTGGAAGGCATCGGCGTGTTCGAGATCGCCGAAGAGGCCATCCGCATGCACAAGGCGGCGTTTGGTGACGACCCCGTGCTCGAGACCATGCTGGACGCCGGTGGCGAATACGCCTGGCGCGCCCGCGGCGAAGATCACATGTGGACGCCCGACGCGATTGCCAAGCTGCAGCACAGCACGCGCGCCAACAACTGGAACACGTACAAGGAATACGCCCAGATCATCAACGACCAGAGCAAGCGCCACATGACGCTGCGCGGCCTGTTCGAGTTCAAGATCGATCCCTCCAAGGCGATCCCCGTGGACGAGGTCGAGCCCGCCAAGGAAATCGTAAAGCGCTTTGCCACTGGCGCCATGTCGCTGGGCTCCATCTCGACCGAGGCGCATGCCACCCTGGCCGTGGCCATGAACCGCATTGGCGGCAAGAGCAACACCGGTGAGGGCGGCGAGGACGCGGCACGCTACCGCAACGAACTCAAGGGCATCCCGATCAAGAAGGGCGATACCTTGAAGAGCGTGATCGGTGCCGAGAACGTGGAGGTCGACCTGCCCCTGCAAGACGGCGACTCGCTGCGCAGCCGCATCAAGCAGGTGGCGTCAGGCCGCTTCGGTGTCACAGCCGAATACCTGTCGTCGGCCGACCAGATCCAGATCAAGATGGCCCAGGGTGCCAAGCCCGGCGAGGGTGGTCAGCTGCCGGGTGGCAAGGTGTCCAACTACATCGGCAAGCTGCGCCACAGCGTGCCGGGTGTGGGCCTCATCTCGCCCCCTCCGCACCACGACATCTATTCCATTGAGGATCTGGCTCAGCTGATCCACGATCTGAAGAACGTGGCACCGCACGCAGGTATCAGCGTCAAGCTGGTGTCGGAAGTGGGCGTGGGCACCATTGCGGCCGGCGTGGCCAAGTGCAAGAGCGACCACGTGGTGATCGCCGGGCATGACGGCGGCACGGGTGCATCGCCCTGGTCGTCCATCAAGCATGCCGGCGGCCCATGGGAAATCGGCCTGGCCGAAACCCAGCAGACCCTGGTGCTCAACCGCCTGCGCGGCCGCATCCGTGTGCAGGCCGACGGCCAGATGAAGACCGGCCGCGACGTCGCCATCGGCGCACTGCTGGGCGCGGACGAGTTCGGCTTTGCCACGGCTCCGCTGGTGGTCGAAGGCTGCATCATGATGCGCAAGTGCCACCTCAACACCTGCCCGGTGGGCGTGGCCACGCAAGACCCCGAGTTGCGCGCCAAGTTCTCGGGCAAGCCCGAGCATGTGGTGAACTACTTCTTCTTCGTCGCCGAGGAAGTGCGCCAGATCATGGCCCAGCTGGGCATCCGCAAGTTCGACGAGCTGATCGGCCGCACCGACCTGCTTGACATGCGCCAGGGCCTGGAACACTGGAAGGCCCGCGGTCTGGACTTCGGCCGCCTGTTCGCCCAGCCCAATGTGCCCGCCGATGTGCCGCGCTTCCATGTGGACGTGCAGGACCACAACATCGAGCACACGCTCGACCGCAAGCTCATCGAGCGCAGCAAGCCCGCCATCGAAAAGGGCGAGCGCGTGCAGTTCATCGAGGTGGCCCGTAACGTGAACCGCTCGGTCGGCGCCATGCTGTCGGGCGCGGTCACCCGCGTGCACCCCGAAGGCCTGCCCGACGACACCATCCGCATCCAGCTTGAAGGCACGGGCGGCCAGTCGTTTGGCGCGTTCCTTACGCGTGGCATCACGCTGTACCTGATCGGCGACGCCAACGACTACACGGGCAAGGGCCTGTCGGGCGGCCGCGTGGTCGTGCGCCCCAGCATCGACTTCCGCGGCGACGCGGTTCGCAACACCATCGTGGGCAACACGGTGATGTACGGCGCCACCACGGGCGAGGCCTTCTTCAGCGGTGTGGCCGGCGAACGCTTTGCCGTGCGCCTGTCGGGTGCCACGGCGGTGGTGGAAGGTACGGGCGACCACGGTTGCGAATACATGACTGGCGGCACCGTGCTGGTGCTGGGCAAGACCGGCCGCAACTTTGCCGCGGGCATGAGCGGTGGCGTGGCCTATGTGTACGATGAAGACGGCCAGTTCGACACCCGCTGCAACATGTCGATGGTGACGCTGGAGCGCATCCTGCCCGCCACCGAGCAAGAGGCCACGGTGCCACGCGCGATCTGGCACAACGGCCAGACCGACGAAGCCCAGCTTAAGAAGCTGCTGGAAGACCACAACCGCTGGACGGGCAGCAAGCGTGCACGCGAACTGCTGGACAACTGGGCCACGTCGCGCAGCAAATTTGTGAAGGTCTTCCCGACCGAGTACAAGCGCGCCCTGGCCGAGATTTATGAACGAAAAGTGCTGCAAGAGCCTGTTACACCCGCCGTGGCTGCTGCCAAAAAAGTAGCAACACCCGCCAAGTAAGGCCCGGGACTGATTGCACCCCGGCACAGCATTCATAGAGATACAAGGACACCGTCATGGGAAAGACCACCGGCTTCATGGAATACGAGCGCATCGAAGAGGGCTACAAGCCCGTCCCCGAGCGCCTGAAGCACTACAAGGAATTCGTCATCGGCCTCGATGACGCGCAAGCCAAGGTCCAGGGTGCGCGTTGCATGGACTGCGGCACGCCGTTTTGCAACAACGGCTGCCCGGTCAACAACATCATTCCGGACTTCAACGACCTGGTGTTCCAGCAGGACTGGAAGAACGCCTGGGCGGTGCTGGATTCGACCAACAACTTCCCCGAGTTCACCGGCCGCATCTGCCCCGCCCCGTGCGAGGCTGCCTGCGTCCTCAACGTGAACGACGACCCGGTGGGCATCAAGTCCATCGAGCACGCCATCATCGATCGCGCCTGGACCGAAGGCTGGGTGCAGCCCCGCGTGCCCAAGCACAAGACGGGCAAGAAGGTCGCGGTGGTCGGCTCCGGCCCTGCCGGCATGGCCGCTGCCCAGCAGCTGGCCCGCGCCGGGCACTCCGTCACGCTGTTCGAAAAGAACGACCGCGTGGGTGGCCTGCTGCGCTACGGCATACCCGACTTCAAGATGGAAAAGACCCACATCGACCGTCGCGTCAAGCAGATGGAGGCCGAAGGCGTCACCTTCCGCACGGGCGTGTTCGTGGGTGCCGCGAAGGACGGCCTGGGCAAGGAATCCAAGGTGACCAACTGGGCCAAGGAAACCGTCACGCCCGAGCAGCTGAACCAGGAATTCGACGCAGTGCTGCTGACCGGCGGCGCCGAGCAGTCGCGCGACCTGCCCGTGCCCGGCCGCGACCTTGACGGCATCCACTTCGCTATGGAGTTTTTGCCGCAGCAGAACAAGGTCAACGCGGGCGACAAGCTCAAGGGCCAGCTGCGCGCCGACGGCAAGCACGTGATCGTGATCGGTGGCGGCGACACCGGCAGCGACTGCGTGGGCACCAGCAACCGCCATGGCGCGGCCAGCGTGACCCAGTTCGAGCTGATGCCGCAGCCACCCGAAGAAGAAAACCGCCCGTTGACCTGGCCCTACTGGCCGATCAAGCTGCGCACCAGCTCCAGCCACGAAGAAGGCTGCGAGCGAGAGTTCGCCATCTCCACCAAGGAGTTCCTGGGCGAAAAGGGCAAGGTCACGGGTCTGAAGACCATGCGCGTGGAGTTCAAGGACGGCAAGATGGTCGAGGTGGCTGGCTCCGAACAGGTGCTTAAGGCCGACCTGGTGCTGCTGGCCATGGGTTTCGTGAGCCCTGTGGCGCCCGTGCTCGATGCCTTCGGCGTTGACAAGGACGCACGCGGCAACGCACGCGCCACCACGGACTTTGATGGCGGTTACGCCACCAACGTGCCCAAGGTGTTCGCTGCCGGCGACATCCGCCGTGGCCAGTCGCTGGTGGTGTGGGCGATCCGCGAAGGTCGCCAGGCCGCCCGCGCAGTGGACGAGTTCCTCATGGGGTACTCGGATCTGCCACGCTGATCCGGTGTGGCCTCAAGAGCGGCGCCTGCGGGCGCCGTTTTTCATGGGTGCGTGCGGACGGGCAGGTGTGGTGCGAACGGCTGCCAAAGAGCCTTGAGTCGCCCGATGCGCCAGCGATTGCCGAAGGCTACAACCGGTGGTTTCCCGTGTCGGTCCCTTTGTTGGCACAATCGGGTGCTGGAAAATCCGAGCTCGCCCGTTCCGCAAGCGAGCAAACCCCAATCTCGGTGGCGGTTTTTACAGACATTCATGAATGTATGTAAACGCCCCGGGGTACCATCACCAGTGCTGGACCATGGTGCTCTGGCCCTGAGCTGATACCCACTGATCCTAGAAACCTGCACTCCCGCATGTCCGGTTCCCCTGTTCTCGCTCAGCTGCGCAATGTCACGTTCGCCTACGACGACCGTGTGATCCTGCGCGACGTGAGCCTGTCGGTGCCCAGGGGCAAGGTGACGGCCCTGATGGGAGCCTCGGGCGGTGGCAAGACGACTGTGTTGCGGCTGATCGGTGGGCAGCAGCGCGCGCAGAGTGGCGAGGTGCTGTTGGACGGGCAGGACGTGGGTCGGATGGATGCCACTGGCCTTTATGCCGCGCGGCGGCGCATGGGCATGCTGTTCCAGTTTGGCGCGCTGTTCACCGACATGAGCGTGTTCGAGAACGTGGCGTTTCCGCTGCGCGAGCATACGGACCTGTCGGAAGCCCTGATCCGTGACGTGGTGCTGATGAAGCTGCATGCCGTCGGCCTGCGCGGCGCACGTGACCTCATGCCCAGCCAGATCTCGGGCGGCATGGCCCGGCGCGTGGCCCTGGCGCGCGCCATTGCGCTGGACCCGGAACTCGTCATGTACGACGAACCGTTTGCGGGGCTCGACCCCATATCGCTGGGCACCGCAGCCCAGCTCATCCGGCAGCTCAACGATGCCATGGGGCTGACCAGTATTGTGGTGTCGCACGATCTGGAGGCCACTTTCCGCCTGGCGGACCATGTGATCATCCTGGGCCCCGGCGTGGTGGCGGCGCAGGGCACGCCCGACGAGGTGCGCGCCAGTACCGACCCGCTGGTGCACCAGTTCGTGAACGCGCTGCCCACGGGGCCGGTGCCGTTTCATTACCCCGGCGACGATGTGGCGGTGGACTTCGGCCCCGTGGGGATGGGGCCGCGATGAGCTGGTACCACCCCGCTGATGTAGGGTTTGCGGTGCGCCAGAAACTGGCTAACGTCGGGATGGCCGCGCGTTTGTTCGTGCAGCTCGTGCGTCTGGGTGGTGCCGTGTTCATGCGTCCGGGCCTGCTGCGCGACCAGATCCACTTCCTGGGCAACTACTCGCTGGCCATCATCGCGGTGTCAGGCCTGTTTGTGGGCTTCGTACTGGGCCTGCAGGGTTACTACACCCTGCAGCGCTATGGCTCGTCGGAGGCGCTGGGCCTGCTGGTGGCGCTGTCGCTGGTGCGCGAACTCGGGCCGGTGGTGGCGGCGCTGCTGTTTGCGGGCCGTGCGGGCACCTCGCTCACGGCCGAGATCGGCCTGATGCGCGCCGGAGAGCAGTTGAGCGCCATGGAGATGATGGCCGTGGACCCTGTTCGCCGCATCCTGGCGCCGCGCTTCTGGGCGGGCGTGATCACGATGCCGTTGCTGGCCGCCGTGTTCAGTGCCGTGGGGGTGATTGGTGGCTGGATAGTGGGCGTGCTGATGATCGGGATCGACCCGGGCGCCTTCTGGAGCCAGATGCAGGGCGGCGTCGATGTGTGGCGCGACCTGGGCAACGGCGTGATCAAGAGCGTGGTGTTCGGCTTCACCGTGACGTTTGTGGCGCTGCTGCAGGGCTACGTGGCCAAGCCGACGCCGGAAGGCGTGTCGCGCGCCACGACGCGGACGGTGGTCATGGCGTCGCTCGCCGTGCTGGCGCTGGACTTCGTCCTCACGGCCCTGATGTTCAGTATCTGATGCTGGCCAGCGGCCAGTTGCAAGGAATATGACAATGCAACGTTCGAAGAACGATCTGTGGGTGGGGCTGTTCGTGATGCTGGGAGCGGCCGCGCTGGTCTTCCTGGCATTGCAGGCGGCCAACCTGACGAGCCTGAACTTCCAGTCGGGCTACCGCGTCACGGCGCGGTTCGACAACATCGGTGGTCTCAAGCCGCAGGCGGCCGTGCGGGGCTCGGGTGTGGTGGTGGGCCGGGTGGAGTCGATCACTTTTGATGACAAGACCTACCAGGCCCGGGTGACGCTGTTGCTGGAAAAACGCTACGCGTTCCCCAGGGACAGTTCGCTCAAGATCCTGACCAGCGGGCTGCTGGGTGAGCAGTACATCGGCATCGAGGCCGGCGCCGACGAGAAGAACCTCGCCGAGGGTGACATGGTGACTGCCACGCAGTCGGCCGTGGTGCTGGAGAACCTGATCGGACAATTTCTGTACAGCAAGGCCGAAGACGGCGGGAAGCCCTCCGGGGCAGGTAATGACAAGAAATGATGAACAGCAGCATCGATAACAACGTGGCCCCGTTCAGGGCTTTGCCGCCAGCGCACGCATGGCCTGCCGCGCGTGCGGGTGCCTGGGCCGGTGCAGCCCTGTCGCTGGCCCTGCTGGGCGGATGTGCGACGGTGGCCAACCCGGATCCCCGCGATCCGCTGGAGTCGTACAACCGCAGCATGACCAGCTTCAACGAGCAGGTCGATGCAATGGTGCTCAAGCCCGTGGCGATTGCCTATGAGGGCGTGGTGCCGGGCCCGGTGCGCACCGGCGTCAGCAACTTCTTCGCGAACCTGGGCGATGCCTGGTCGTTCGTGAACAACGCGCTGCAGCTGCGTGGCGAGGCTGCGGCGTCGTCCTTCATGCGATTCAATGTCAATACGTTCCTCGGGCTGGGCGGTGTGCTCGATATCGCCAGCGAGATGGGTATCGAGCGCTACCGGCAAGATTTTGGCCTGACGCTCGGGCGCTGGGGTGTGGCCACGGGGCCGTACCTGGTGCTGCCGGTGCTGGGGCCATCCACCGTGCGTGACACGCTGGCACTGCCACTGGACGCCAAGGGCAACCTCGCCAGTTACGTGGATCCCGTGTCGGCGCGCAACTCGCTGTACGCGCTGCGGGCAGTGGACGTACGTGCCAACCTGCTGCGCGCCGGCTCGGTGCTCGACAGCGCGGCGCTCGACAAATACAGCTTCACGCGCGATGTGTTCTTGCAAGTGCGCAGTAACGCTGGCGAACCCCAGGGCAGCAACGCCGACCGCGATGACCGCGGCGGCGCCAACGATGGCGTGTTGCCCGAGGAGCCGCCGCCGGCACGTTGATGCGCGCCGGGGGGCGGGATGCACCACGGCATGCGGGCACCAGTGCGCTGCATGCCATGGCTGCGCCGCGCTGTTGCACCTGCTTGCACACCGCAACGCGGCAGATGCATGCCGCCCGGGTTGTGCCTCCACAATGATTTCAAGAGACGGGGTTGTGCCCCGTACCGCAAAGGACGAATGATGATGAACCGACGCGACCTGGGCCACGTGGCCCTGGGTTTGTTTGCCGCTGCTACGCTGGCCACGCCGTTTGCCGCGCTGGCCAGTGACGAAGCGCCCGACGCCCTGATCCGGCGGCTGTCGGCTGAAATTCTCACGGCGATCAAGTCCGACCCGTCCATCAAGACCGGCGACCTGCCCAAGGTGATTGCGCTGGTCGATCAGAAGGTCATGCCCAACGTGAACTTCCGCCGCATGACGGCAGCGGCCGTGGGCCCAGGCTGGCGCCAGGCTACGCCCGAGCAGCAAAAGCGCCTGCAGGACGAATTCAAGATCCTGCTGGTGCGTACCTACGCGGGCGCGCTCAACCAGGTCAGCGACCAGACCATCCAGGTCAAGCCCCTGCGTGCTTCCCCGGACGACAAGGATGTGCTGGTCCGCACCGAGATCCTGGGGCGCGGCGACCCCATACAGCTCGACTACCGTCTGGAAAAGACGCCCGGCGAAGGCGCGGGCTGGAAGATTTACAACCTCAACGTGCTGGGCGTGTGGCTGGTGGAAACCTACCGCGGCCAGTTCGCGCAGGAGATCAACGCCAAGGGCGTGGACGGCCTGATCGAGACGCTGGCCGCGCGCAACAAGGCCAACGCAGCTACCAAGGTCTGAAGCGGACCGCGCGATGCTGGTGCTCCCGTCTGAACTCACCCACCGCCAGGCCAGCGCCTGCCTGTCGATGCTGCTGCAGGGCCTGAAGGCCCACCGCGAGCCCACGGTAGTGGTGGATGCCACGGGGCTCAAGGCGTTTGACAGCTCGGCACTCGCGGTGCTGCTGGAATGCCGGCGGGAGGCGCTGGCCAGCGGCAAGTCGTTTTCGGTGCAAGGCCTGCCCACCGCATTGCGCGGCATGGCGGGCCTGTACGGGGTCGGCATCCTGATCACGCCGGCGGGCTGAGCGCCGCTGCCCTCAACGGCCGGGCACCCAGCCGATATCGATCCGCCCCTTTCGACGGCGTCGGTCGATGGGCCTGCGAGGCAAGGTTCAAGCCGTTGTCCAGCGCGGATCCAGCGGCCATGCTTCGCATCCCATCCTGACGGGGCCGCCGCGCAACCCCTGGGAGACCGTCCACAGCCCACAGGCCGTAAAATCCCACCCTTCATGCCTGCAGTCTCTTTCCAAGCCGTTTCCAAAACCTTCGCCACGCCCAAGGGCCCCTTCCAGGCCCTCCACCAGGTGGACCTCGACATCGAGGAGGGCGAGTTCTTCGGCCTTCTCGGGCCGAACGGGGCTGGCAAGACCACCATGATCAGCATCCTGGCCGGGCTGGCACGTGCCACCAGCGGCCGCGTGCTGGTGCAGGGCAGCGATGTGCAGGCGAACTTTGCCGAGGCCCGCCGCAAGCTCGGCGTGGTGCCACAGGAACTCGTATTCGACCCCTTCTTCAACGTGCGCGAAGCCCTGCGCATCCAGTCGGGCTACTTCGGCGTGAAGAACAACGATGCCTGGATCGACGAGCTGCTGGAAAACCTGGGCCTGGCCGACAAGGCCAACGCCAACATGCGCCAGTTGTCGGGCGGCATGAAGCGCCGCGTGCTGGTGGCCCAGGCGCTGGTGCACAAGCCGCCCATCATCGTGCTGGATGAGCCCACGGCGGGCGTGGATGTGGAGCTGCGCCAGACCCTGTGGCATTTTGTGGCGCGCCTGAACAAGGAAGGCCACACCGTGCTGCTCACCACCCATTACCTGGAAGAGGCCGAGGCCCTGTGCGGGCGTATCGCCATGCTCAAGGCTGGGCGCATTGTGGCGCTCAACCGCACCAGTGAACTGCTGCAGGCCGCCTCGGGCAGCATCCTGCAGTTCAAGACCGATGCAGCGTTGCCCCCGGCGCTGGCCGATGTGGCGCGCGTCACCGGCCGCATCGTGCAGCTGCCCGCGCGTGATGCAGCAGAAATCGAAACCCACCTGGCCGCGCTGCGTGTGGCTGGCGTGGATGTGCACGACATGGAAATCCGCCGTCCCGACCTGGAAGATGTGTTTTTGCAGGTGATGTCCGGCACGTCGGCGTCGAACCTCCCGATGGCAGGAGCGCAGGCATGACCGGCTGGCAGACCCTGTTCTACAAGGAAGTCCTGCGTTTCTGGAAGGTCAGCTTCCAGACCGTGGCAGCGCCTGTGCTCACGGCCGTGCTGTACCTTCTGATCTTCGGCCATGTGCTGGAAGACCACGTCAAGGTGTACGACCGCATCAGCTACACGGCGTTTCTGGTGCCGGGCCTGGTGATGATGAGCGTGCTGCAAAACGCCTTTGCCAACAGCTCGTCGAGCCTGATCCAGAGCAAGATCATGGGCAGCCTGGTGTTTGTGCTGCTCACGCCGCTGTCGCACTGGGCGTGGTTCGTGGCGTACGTGGGCTCCTCGGTCGTGCGCGGGCTGGTGGTGGGCCTGGGCGTGTTTGTCGTCACCATCGCCTTTGCGCGGCCGGAGTTTGCCGCGCCGCTGTGGATCGTGGTGTTCGCCGTGATGGGCGCGGGGCTGCTGGCCACGCTGGGGCTCATTGCCGGGCTGTGGGCCGACAAATTCGATCAGCTGGCGGCGTTCCAGAACTTCGTGGTCGTGCCGATGACGTTCCTGTCGGGCGTTTTCTATTCCATCCAGTCGCTGCCGCCCTTCTGGCAGACGGTGAGCCACCTCAACCCGTTTTTCTACATGATCGACGGCTTTCGCTACGGCTTTTTCGGCCAGAGCGACACCTCGCCCTGGCTCAGCCTGGCCATCGTGGGTATCGCCTGGCTGGGCGTGAGCGCGCTGGCCATCCACCTTTTGCGCACCGGCTACAAGATTCGGAATTGACATGACCGCAGACGAACTCAAAGACATCATTGCCGCCGGCCTGGCCTGCGAACACATCACGCTGGAAGGCGACGGCCGCCACTGGTACGCCACCATCGTGTCCGCCGAGTTCGAGGGCAAGCGCGCTATCCAGCGCCACCAGCGCGTGTACGCCACGCTGGGCGCCAAGATGCATACCGATGAGGTGCATGCACTGTCGATGAAGACATTTTCCCCGGCCGAGTGGGCTGCGCAGGCGCGGTAGCCTGCAGTGGGTATTGCTATTATTTTAATAGCTATAAGTGCTTTTAAATCAAGCGCCAGGCGGCATTTTCATTCATATTCTGGCTTTTTGAGATGGACAAACTCCTGATTCGTGGCGGGCGCAGCCTGCAAGGCGAGGTGCTGGTATCGGGCGCCAAGAACGCCGCGTTGCCGGAGTTGTGCGCCGCGCTGCTCACCGCTGAACCCGTGACCCTGCTGAACGTGCCGCAGCTGCAGGACGTGAGCACCATGCTCAAGCTCATCCGCAACATGGGCGTGACGGCCGAGCGCGCGCAAGACGGCACCGTCCGCATCGACGCCAGCGCGCTCAACACGCCCGAGGCCCCGTACGAGCTTGTCAAGACCATGCGCGCCTCCGTGCTGGCCCTGGGCCCGCTGCTGGCGCGCTTTGGCGAGGCCACGGTGTCGCTGCCGGGCGGCTGTGCCATCGGATCGCGCCCGGTGGACCAGCACATCAAGGGCATGGCCGCCATGGGCGCCGAGATCGTGGTCGAGCATGGCTACATGATCGCCAAGCTGCCCGCAGGACGGACGCGCTTGAAGGGCGCTCGCATCACCACCGACATGGTGACCGTGACCGGTACCGAGAACTTCCTGATGGCCGCTGCGCTGGCCGAGGGCGAGACGGTGCTGGAAAACGCGGCGCAGGAGCCCGAGATTTCCGACCTGGCCGAGATGCTGATCGCCATGGGCGCCAGGATCGAAGGCCATGGCTCCAGCCGCATCCGCATCCAGGGTGTCGAAAAACTGCACGGCTGCACCCACCGAGTGGTGGCCGACCGCATCGAGGCAGGCACCTTTTTGTGCGCCGTGGCGGCAGCGGGCGGCGATGTGGTGCTGCGCCACGGCCGTGCCGACCACCTGGATGCCGTGATCGACAAGCTGCGCGAGGCCGGCGTGACGGTGCAGGCAGTGGACGGCGGAATTCGCGTGCAGAGCCAGGGCGGCGGCACGCTGAAGGCGCAAGGCTTTCGCACCACCGAATACCCGGGCTTTCCCACCGACATGCAGGCGCAGTTCATGGCGCTCAACTGCATTGCGCAGGGCACGGCCACAGTGACCGAAACCATCTTTGAAAACCGCTTCATGCACGTCAACGAACTGGTGCGCCTTGGCGCCCGGATCCAGACCGATGGCAAGGTGGCCGTGATCGAAGGGGTGCAGCGCCTGTCGGGCGCCACTGTGATGGCGACCGATCTGCGCGCTTCGGCCAGCCTGGTCATCGCAGGGCTGGTGGCCGATGGCGAAACCGTGGTCGACCGCATCTACCACCTGGACCGCGGCTACGACTGCATGGAAGCCAAGCTGCGCGGCATTGGCGCGGATATCGAGCGAGTAAAAGCATGAGCATGATCACCCTGGCGCTTTCCAAGGGCCGCATCTTTGACGAAACCCTGCCGCTGCTGGCCGCCGCCGGCATCGAGGTGCTGGAAGACCCCGAAAAGTCGCGCAAGCTCATCCTGCCCACCAACCAGCCCAACGTGCGCGTGGTGCTGGTGCGCGCCACCGATGTGCCCACCTACGTGGAATACGGCGGCGCCGACATCGGCGTGACCGGCAAGGACACCCTGATCGAGCACGGCGGCCAGGGCCTGTACCAGCCGCTGGACCTGCGCATCGCCAAGTGCCGCGTGAGCGTGGCCGTGCGCAGCGACTTTGACTATGAGCGCGCCGTCAAGCAGGGCTCGCGCCTGAAGGTGGCCACTAAGTACACCAGCATCGCGCGCGAATTTTTTGCCACCAAGGGCGTGCACGTGGACATGGTCAAGCTCTACGGCAGCATGGAACTGGCCCCGCTGACGGGCCTGGCTGACGCTATTGTCGACCTGGTGTCCACCGGCAACACGCTCAAGGCCAACCACCTGGTGGAAGTGGAGCGCATCATGGACATCAGCTCGCTGCTGGTGGTCAATCAGGCCGCGCTCAAGCTCAAGCGCGAGCCGCTGCGCCGCATCATCGACGCCTTTGCGTCGGCCATCCCGGCCGACAAGACCTGAACCCATCCTGCCCGCCACACTATGACTTTGGTAGCTGCTCCCGCCCGTCTGTCCACCGCTGCGGCCACTTTTGAGGCTGACTTTGCAGCCCGCCTGCACTGGTCTGCCGATACGGACGCCGCCATCGAACACCGCGTAGCCGACATCCTGGCCGACGTGCAAAAGCGCGGCGATGCCGCCGTGCTCGAGTACACCGGCCGCTTCGACGGCCTCTCGGCCCCCGACATGGCCGCGCTGGAGCTGACCCAGGCCGACTTCAAGGCCGCGTTCGACGCCATTCCGCAGGCCCAGCGCGACGCGCTGCAGGCCGCTGCCAAGCGCGTGCGCAGCTACCACGAAGCGCAGAAGAAAGCCTCGGGCGAGAGCTGGAGCTACCGCGACGAAGACGGCACCTTGCTGGGCCAGAAGGTCACGCCGCTGGACCGCGTGGGCATCTACGTGCCCGGTGGCAAGGCCGCATACCCGTCCAGCCTGCTGATGAACGCCATCCCGGCCCATGTGGCGGGCGTGCAGGAAATCATCATGGTGGTGCCCACGCCCGTGCGCGGCAGCGTGGCAACCGGTGGAACGGGCGAGGGCACCTCGACGAAGGGCGAGCGCAACGAGCTGGTGCTGGCCGCCGCCTATGTGGCCGGCGTGACGCGCGCCTTCACCATCGGCGGGGCGCAGGCCGTGGCCGCGCTGGCCTACGGCACGGCCACCGTGCCCAAGGTGGACAAGATCACCGGCCCCGGCAACGCCTACGTGGCCAGCGCCAAGAAGCGCGTGTTCGGCACCGTGGGCATCGACATGATTGCAGGCCCGAGTGAAATCCTGGTGCTGGCCGATGGCACCACGCCGCCCGATTGGGTGGCGATGGATCTCTTCAGCCAGGCAGAACACGACGAGCTGGCGCAGAGCATCCTGCTGTGCCCTGACGCCGCCTACCTCGACGCCGTGCAGCGCGAGATTGACCGCCTGCTGCCCACCATGCCGCGCGCCGAGATCATCGCCAAGAGCCTCACGGGCCGGGGCGCGCTGATCCTCACCAAGGACATGGAAGAAGCCTGCGCGATCAGCAACCGCATTGCGCCGGAACACCTGGAAGTGAGCAGCACCGACCCGCACCGCTGGGAGCCTTTGCTGCGCCACGCCGGTGCCATCTTTCTGGGCGCCTACACCTCCGAAAGCCTGGGCGACTACTGCGCGGGCCCCAACCACGTGCTGCCCACCAGCGGCACGGCACGCTTCTCCTCCCCGCTGGGCGTGTACGACTTTCAGAAGCGCAGCAGCCTCATCGAAGTGAGCGAAGCCGGTGCCCAGGTGCTGGGCACCATCGCCGCCGAGCTGGCCTACGGCGAGGGCCTGCAGGCCCACGCGCAAGCCGCAGAGATGCGGCTGACCACGCCCGTCAAGCCGCGCTGATGGCACCCCGGGGCAGGGCGCCCTGCGTGGGGGCTGCTGTCCTGGGCTGAGGGGTTGCGGCCGGCGCTGCGGTGGTAGAGGGCGCTGGCGGATACGCGGCGCCTTCCACGGCCCGGTGCTGCGCCCAGTTCAGCCGTGCAGGCCGGTGGCCTTCGGCGCTGACGCGCAGCCGCACAGGTCCGGCGAACGACAGGCGCTGTCCAGCCTCCAGAAAATAATCCTCCAGCAGACCATCACAGGTCACCCAGACGCGGCCCTGTTCGACTTCGAGCAGGGCGATCTCGCCCGCGCGGAAGTCCAGCACCTGGACGGCCTGCAGCGGCGGCAGGGGCTGGCGCTTCCATTGCAGGGTGAGGGGCACCGCAGGCTGGGTGGGCAGCGTGGGCGACGGTGGGGTGGGGGTGTGCAGCGTGTTCATGCCTTCACTGTGCGGCCAGCTGCCGTGGGCCACCAGCCACAGGCGCGTGCGATCTGGCCCAGTACAGAACAGCGAACTGGCCCATCTGTACTGTACGCACTGGGCCGTCTCTGTACTGTCTGCCGGCCAAGGTGCCAGTACAGAATGCAGCATGGCCACCGATGACGCACCCCCGCTGTACCTTCAAATCGCCGAACAGCTCGCGCAGCTGATCCGCAACGGCACCCTGGCGCGCGGCGAGAAGCTGCCCTCGGTGCGTGAGCTGGCGCGCCAGCACGGCGTGGCGCAGACCACGGTGGTGCAGGCCTACCACTGGCTCGAGGATGCGCGTCTGATCACCGCGCGCCCGCGCTCCGGCTTTTTTGTGGCGGCGCGGCCGGTGAGCCTGCCCGAGCCCAGCACGCCGCGCCCGATGCGCCGCCCCCGCGAGGTGTCGGTGGATTGGCTGGGCCAGCGCATCCTGGGGCGCAACCAGCCGGTGGACATCATTTCGTACAGCAGCGGCACGCCTGGCCCCGAGCTGTTCAACCCTGACCGCGTGCGCCGCGCCGTGGTGCGCGCCGCGCAGCGCCACCGCAACCTGCTGTGCACCTACCCCGGTTCGTCGGGCCATGAGGACGCGCGCCGCGCCCTGGCGCGCTATGCCGTCAGCCTGGGCTGCAGCCTGGACCCCGAGAACATCGTGATCACCGGAGGCTGCATGGACAGCATTGCGCTGTGCCTGCGCGCGGTGACGCAGCCGGGCGACGTGGTGGCGCTGGAGTCTCCCACGCATTTTTCGTTTCTGGAGGTGCTGCAGGGCCTGCACCTCAAGGCGCTGGAGATTCCCACCCACCCGCGCAACGGCCTCTCGCTGGATGCGCTGCAACTGGCGTTGGACACCCAGCCCGTCAAGGCCGTGATGATCGTCCCCACGCTCAGCAACCCGCTGGGCAGCTGCATGCCCCAGGCCGAGCGCAAGCGCCTGGTGCAGATGGCGGCGCGGTACGACATGGCGGTGATCGAGGACGCGATCTACAACGACCTGGTCGAGGTGGACGAGATGCGCCGCACCGTCAAGTCGTACGACACCACCGGCCATGTGATGCTGTGCGACTCGTTCTCCAAGACGCTGGCGCCGGGCCTGCGCCTGGGCTGGCTGGAGGCTGGCCGCTGGGCCGACAAGCTGCGCGCCATCAAGGACCTGCAGGCGGGCGGCCAGTCCGCCGTGCTGGAGCTGGCGCTGGCCGATCTCATCACCCAGGCGGGCCACGTCGCCGCCATGCGCCAACTGCGCGCGGCCGTGGCGGCGCGCATGGACGAGGTGCGCCATGTGATTGCCGCGCACTTCCCGCAGGGTACGCGCGTGAGCGACCCGCCCGGCGGCCTGCTGCTGTGGCTGGAGCTGCCGCGCGCGCTCGATTCCGTGCAACTGCACGAGGCCTGCCTGGCCCGGCAGATCCTGATCGCACCCGGCACGGTGTTCAGTGCCAGCGGACGGTTCCGCAACTGCCTGCGCATCGGCGTGGGAGGCGACTGGACGCCCGCCCACCTGCAGGCGCTGCGCACCGTGGGTGACATGGCGTGCCAGATGCTGCAAAGCGGGGCACCCCGCAAGGCAGCTTGAATGGGGTGTTTTAATCAACACGAAGTTCGTGGTGCACGAAGTTCGTGTAATATTTGACCCATGAAAAACATCACCGTGACCATGGACGACACCGTTGCCGAATGGGTGCGCGTGGAAGCCGCCAAGCGCGGCAGCAGCGTCTCGCGCCTGCTCGGTGAATGGCTGGCCGAAAAGATGCGCCAAGAAGACGCCTACGCCCAGGCCATGCGCGAGGCGCTGAGTTTTGAAAGCTGGGGTGCTTCGAGCGGGCCCTATGTGCCGCGCGAAACCCTGTTTCTGCGCTGAACGGGGCAGAACGCATGGCCGCCGTCCCCATCTTTGTCGATACCGAAATCCTGCTCGCCAGCGTGGACGACCGCGATGCCGAGCGCCAGGCGCGGGCGCGCGAATGGATCAGCTTTTGCTGGCAGACGCGCAGCGGCCGCATCAGCTCGCAGGTGCTCAACGAGCTGTACAACCAAGCCATCCAGCGTTTTGACGGCCCCCACGTGCTGCAGCAGGTGCGCGCCCAGGTGCGCCGCCTGCGCGTGTGGCTGCCGCCGCACCTGGACTCCTACACCGTGGACGGCGCCTGGGACCTGCAGGACCGCTACCGCCTGGGCTACTGGGATGCACTCATCCTCTCGTCCGCCCACCAGCAAGGCTGCCGCTACCTGCTGACCGAAGCGTTGCCACACGACCAGCCGATGGACGCCGTGCGCCCCGTCAACCCTTTCCTCGTTGCTCCCTCCGAACTGGACACCACCGAATGACCACACCGTCGTCACTCCTCCGGGCCCTGGACCGCATTCGTCCCGATGTGCGCGCCATGCATTCCTATGTCGTGCAGCCGTCCACCGGCATGCTCAAGATGGACGCGATGGAGAACCCCTTCCGCCTGCCCGCGCATTTGCAGGCCGCGCTGGGCCAGCGCCTGGGTTCGGTGGCACTCAACCGCTACCCCGGCGACCGCATTGCCGACCTGAAGGCGGCCCTGGCGCAGTACGCGGGCATGCCCGAGGGCTATGGCATCGTGTTGGGCAACGGGTCGGACGAACTCATCACCCTGCTGGCCCTGGCCTGCGCACAGCCAGGCACGGGTCAGCGCGCCACCATGCTGGCACCCATGCCGGGTTTCGTGATGTACCCGCTGTCGGCGCAGCTGCAGGGCCTGGAGTTTGTCGGCGTGCCGCTCACGCCTGACTTCGAGCTGGACGAGCCTGCCATGCTGGCCGCCATCGAACAGCACCGCCCGGCCATCACCTACATCGCCTACCCCAACAACCCCACGGCCACGCTGTGGGACGAGGGCGCAGTGCAGCGCATCATCGACGCTGCGGGTGCGCAGGGCGGCATCGTGGTCATGGACGAGGCCTACCAGCCCTTTGCCAGCCGCACCTGGATCGACCGCATGCGCGCAGAGCCTGCGCGCAATGCGCACGTGCTGCTCATGCGCACGCTCAGCAAGTTTGGCCTGGCGGGCGTGCGCCTGGGCTACCTCATCGGGCCCTCGGCGTTCGTGAGCGAGATCGACAAGGTGCGCCCGCCCTACAACGTGAGCGTGCTCAACTGCGAAGCAGCCCTGTTTGCGCTGGAACATACCGAGGTTTTTGCCGCCCAGGCCGCTGAGATTCGTGCCGAACGCACCACGCTCATCGCCGCGCTGCGCCAGATGCCGGGTGTCGAAAAGTGCTGGGACAGCGAGGCCAACATGGTGCTGATCCGTGTGGCGGATTCCGCCAAGGCCTACGAGGGCATGAAAAACCGCAAGGTGCTCGTCAAGAACGTTTCTACAATGCACCCATTGCTGGCCAACTGCCTGCGCCTGACGGTAGGCAATGCCGAAGACAACGCGCAGATGCTGGCCGCACTCCAAGCCTCCCTATGACTTCCTCCGCACTCGTACCTTCCGCCCCATCGGCCGACCCGATGGCCGACCGCATCGCCGAGGTCAGCCGCAACACCGCCGAGACGCGCATCAGTGTGCGCATCAACCTCGACGGCACCGGCCAGGCGAAGCTCTCCACCGGCATCGGCTTCTTTGACCACATGCTCGACCAGATCGCCCGCCATGGGCTGATCGACCTCGACATCGACTGCGAAGGCGACCTGCACATCGACGGCCACCACACGGTGGAAGACGTGGGCATCACCCTGGGCCAGGCCTTTGCACGCGCCGTGGGCGACAAGAAAGGCATCCGCCGCTATGGCCATGCCTATGTGCCGCTGGACGAAGCGCTGTCGCGCGTGGTGGTCGATTTTTCGGGCCGTCCCGGGCTGCACATGGATGTGAAGTTCACCGCCGGGAGCATCGGCCAGCTCGACACGCAACTGGTGTTCGAGTTCTTCCAGGGCTTTGTGAACCACGCGGGCGTGACGCTGCACATTGACAACCTCAAGGGCGTCAACGCCCACCACCAGTGCGAGACCATCTTCAAGGCGTTCGGGCGCACGCTGCGTGCGGCGCTGGAGCGCGACCCGCGCTCGGCCGGTGTCATCCCCTCCACCAAGGGTTCCCTGTGAGTGTTTTGGAGTCAAATCGGGCGCTAGCGCTTGATTTATAAGCACTGGTAGCTATGAAATTGGAAGCAAAAACCGTTGCGGTCGTCGATTACGGCATGGGCAACCTGCGCTCGGTGTCGCAGGCCGTGCAGGCCGCCGCAGCCGGTACTGGCTGGTCGGTCGTCGTCACCTCGCGCCCCGAAGACGTGCGCGCTGCCGAACGCATCGTGCTGCCAGGGCAGGGCGCCATGCCCGACTGCATGCGCGAGCTGCACGAGTCGGGCCTGAAGGCCTCGGTGCTGGAAGCCGCCGCCAGCAAGCCGCTGTTTGGCGTGTGCGTGGGCATGCAGATGCTGCTGGACCACAGCGCCGAAGGCGCGGGCGGCGGCACGCCGGGGCTGGGGCTCATTCACGGCGAGGTGCGCAAGTTCGACCTGGCCGGCCGCACGCAGCCCGATGGCAGCCGCTTCAAGGTGCCGCAGATGGGCTGGAACCAGGTGCGCCAGGTGCCCCACGGCGGCCAGGTGCACCCGGTGTGGGCTGGCGTACCGGACAACAGCTACTACTACTTCGTGCACAGCTTTTATGCGCTGCCGCAGGACCCGGCACACTGCGCGGGCCAGACCGACTACGGTGGCCTGTTCGCTTCGGCGGTTGCGCGCGATAATATTTTTGCCACCCAGTTTCACCCGGAGAAAAGCGCGGAGCACGGCCTGGCCCTGTACCGCAACTTTCTGCACTGGAATCCCTGAGAACGTTTTCCCAACCCCCGTTCGGGCCGAGCCCTGCCTCGCCCTTTTCTCCCGAACTTCACCACCATGCTGCTCATTCCCGCCATCGACCTCAAGGACGGCCACTGCGTTCGCCTCAAGCAAGGCGATATGGACCAATCCACCACGTTTGGTGAAGACCCGGCCGCCATGGCGCGCAAATGGCTGGAGGCCGGTGCCCGCCGCCTCCACCTGGTGGATCTGAACGGCGCCTTTGCGGGCGTGCCCAAGAACTACAGCGCCATCAAGTCAATCCTGAAAGAAGTGGGCGACGACATTCCGGTGCAGCTCGGCGGCGGCATCCGCGACCTGGACACCATCGAGAAATACATCGACGGCGGCCTGCGTTACGTGATCATCGGCACTGCCGCGGTCAAGAACCCCGGGTTCCTGAAAGACGCCTGCAGCGCCTTTGGTGGTCACATCATCGTGGGGCTGGATGCCAAGGACGGCAAGGTCGCGACGGACGGCTGGAGCAAGCTCACCGGCCACGAGGTGGTGGACCTGGCCAAGAAGTTCGAGGACTGGGGCGTCGAATCCATCATCTACACCGACATTGGCCGTGACGGCATGCTGTCGGGCATCAACATCGACGCCACGGTCAAGTTGGCGCAGGCGCTGAGCATCCCCGTGATCGCCTCTGGCGGCCTGTCCAACATGGCCGACATTGAGCAGCTGTGCGCGGTGGAAGGCGAGGGCGTTGAAGGCGTGATCTGCGGCCGCGCCATCTACAGCGGCGACCTGGACTTTGCCGCGGCGCAGGCCCGGGCCGACGAACTGGCCGGCCAGGCCTGAGCGACGCTGGGGGGCTGCCGTCTGGCGCGCGCTGGCTCCTCACCACCGGGCACCTGCCGGATGCCCGTCCCCTCCATCACACGGTGAATGATCATGGCGGGGCGCCGGCCGTTCCAGCGCCACTGCGCCTGATCAGCAGGCGGGCAAGGCGGTGCCGGTGTTGACGGCGCGCACGGTGCTCACCAGCGACGTCCAGTAGGTCGGCAGGCTGGCCCACGGGTTTCCGACGCCGGTCGCTGCATCGTAGGGTAGGTGCGTGCTGTAGACGGCACCCGCGTTGTACCGGCCCGACGCAGCCGAGCGCACCATCGCCTGCATTGCCGTGCAGGTATCGGCGTTGTGCACCAGCGACGCCAGCTGTGTGTTGGCAAGGCTGTAGAGCCAGGGCGCATTGGTGCGCGGGTCGTAGTTCTGGTACTGGCTGGCGGTGCCCTCGAAGGTCACCAGCTGGTCGGCCACGGCGCTGTAGGCCTGTGCCGGTATCAGGCCCGGGTTGCCCAGGACCCGCAGCGATGCGTCCTTGGCCTTGATGTAGCTGTAGATCTCCCGGTAGAACTCGATCTGGCGCGCGTCCGCGGCCATTTCGTCCAGGAAGATGCCGCTGATCACGCCGCGGCCGTACAGGTCAAGGTACCGGTCGATGTTGGTCTTGATCTCGCTCATGGGCCGCGCACCGGTGCCATACCGGGTGTACACATAGCCCACCACCGCGCCGCCGGCGTTGACCAGCTCGCGCGCTGCCTGCAGCAGCGAGGCATTTGCGGTGGTGAACACGCCGTTGGAAGGGTTCAGGATGGCCGTGATGCGAACGTCCGGCGTGCTCGCAGCGGCAGCTGCCATCTGGCTCCAGCCGGTGTTGGTGGAGGGCAGGAAATACGCAGGCACCAGGATTTCCAGTGCGGCAGGCGCAGGCCGCAGGATCAGCGTCTGGCTGGTGCTGGCCGTGACGCCGTTGACCGTGGCACTGGCCTGCAGCGTCTGCACGCCCGGGCTCGAGGCCGTGAGCGAGCTGGTGGCTGCACCGGCACGCGTCGTGGGGGCCACGGGCGTAAAGCTGCCGCCCTGCAGTGCCAGGCTGACCACGGTGCCGTCGGGCGCTGCACTGCCGTTGACCTGTACCTGCGCCTGGACGGGAATCGGCGTGCGCGTGTCGTACACGCCGCTGCTGCTGGGCTGTGCCGTCACGCTCAGCAAGACAGTGGCGGCTGGTGAGTCGGATCCACCGCCGCCACAGGCGGTCAGCAGGGCTGCAGTGCTGACGGCTGCCAGGAGGCGAACGGAACTGGGGGAGTGTTGTGGCATGGTGTCGAAGCCGAGGCTGTAGGTGGGGAAAGCGCAGGCAGTTTGCCAGAATGGGGCATCTTTTTCCGCGGCTCGGACTACTTTGCCGGAACTTCACGCAAGGAAGTCACAGCGGGCGGGCGCCGTCATTGCAGCATGAAGGTTTCGTACTCCAGCCGGTTGAGCTGGCGGGTGAGCAGCACCAGGCCCGTGCACAGCGTGATCAGCATCGACACTGCAAAGCCGTAGCCGTAAAACGCAGCGCCCAGATACTGTGTGAGCGCCGTGAGGGCAATGTTGAGCAGCACCATCTCTGCACACAGCACCAGCACGATACGTCGATGGTCGAGGTAGAAGAAAACATTGAGGATGGCCATCAGGCCCACTTGAAGGCCCGCTCCGATCACCTGGACATGGAGCAAGGGCAGGTACAGGTGGGAAATGCCAAAGGCATCCAGCACCGCCGGCCCGGCCACAAAGGTGACGAGCACGGCCAGTGTCTGGATCTTTGCAATTTCCCCCAACCCCTGCTGGATCGAGTAGACCATTTCGTCGCGCATGGCCTCGATGTATTCGAGCGACCCGCCACTGCGCACCGCGTCATAGAACTTGTCGTAATACTCGACAAAGTCGGTCTCGATGCGCACCAGAAACACCGCCATGCCCGGAATGATCGACAGGTAGGACAGAAACACCGGCAGGTCGTAGATGAGCGAGGCGCGCAGCCCGCCGACGATGGCGTCGGATGTGGGCGGAAAGTACCAGAACATGAACTTGTCGGCCCAGATGCCCAGGTTGTACAGGAAGCCGATGAGCATCAGCGATGGGTACAGCCAGTCCTGGCGCGCGAAGTCGAAAGCGATGAGCGGTCCCTGCGGACTGAATTCACGCACCACCAGCACCCACATGCCGGTCATCAGCACGAAGTTGCCCAGTACGAAGCCGCCCAGCAGGCCCTCCAGGCCCCAGGGCCGCATGAGCAGCGCCGCCACAACGATGAGCGCATAGGCACCACCGAACAGGATGGTGATGGCACGGTAGCGCTTCATGCCCGACAGCAGGATCGCAAGGATCCACACCGCGCTCATGATGCCGAACCCCGCCAGCATCAGCATGCGGTAGAGCAGCCGCTCGCCCGGGAACACGGTAAAAAGCGCAACTGTTCCCAGCCCGGCAGAGGTCACCATCACGATGAGCAGCAGCCCGTGCAGGTTGGGCAGGATCAGTTGCCGCTGCTTCTCGAACAGCCGGTCGGATACAAAGCGTGTGAATGCCAGTTGCACAAGCCCGGTCAGGATCAGGCTGCCGGCCACCAGGTAGGTGACCGAGGTCTGAAATTGCGTGACCAGAAAATTGGGCACCACCACGCTGGCACTGAAGATACCGACGAGCAGGATGCCGACAATCGAGAACACCCAGGGGCCGGAGCCGATGACGCCAGCGTACGCATAGGCCTGCAGCAAGCCTGACAGTGTGTTCTTGCGCAACATGCGCCGCAGCTCGAAGCCGATGCCTGCCATGTCAGTGGGTCTCCGTGGCCGTTGCGCTTGCACTGCCTTGGAGGGCCTTGCGATAAACCTGCCGGTAGCTTTCAAACATCATCGTGTCGGTGTAGTAGCGTTCCACGCGGGCAATGGCGGCCGTGCTGGCGCGCTGCCAGGCCTCGGGGTCTGCCAGCAGTGCAATGGCGGCGTCGGCCAGTGCCTGTGGGTCGGCAATGCCGACGACGCTGCCGCTGGGCCCGAGGGCCCGGTCTTCTTCGCTGAGGCCCTCGATGAGCTGCCGGCACGAGCCGACATCGGTCGATATGGTGGGAACACCGGCCGCATAGCCCTCCAGGATCACCAGTGGCAACGCCTCGCTGATGGACGAGAGCACCACGAGGCCGATGCGTGGCATGAGGTCTTCCACCTTCTGGAATCCCAGGAACTTCACGTGATTTTCGAGGCCCAGGCTGCGCACCAGGTTCTGGCATTCCTGCGCGTAGGCCTGGTCTTCGTCGGTGGGTCCGGCAATCCAGCCTTCGGCATCAGGCACCTGGTTGACCACGCGCCGCATGGCGCGGATAAAGGTCTTGACGTCCTTGATGGGCACCACGCGGCCGATCAGGCACAGCACAGGCGGCACCTGCGCAGGCCGTTTGGCGCGCATGGGCGAAAAGCGCGAAAGCTGGATGCCATTGGGAATGTTGAACGTCCGCGCAGGGTCGGCGCCATCGTGCACCTGGCGCAGGCGGTTGGTTTCATACAAGGCAATGATGGGGTTGGCCGCGGCGTAGCAATACCGGCCCAGCCACTCAAAGAGACGTATCCACATCTGGCGGAAATACGACAGCTCGGTGGGGTCCCGCTGGAAAATGTTGCGGTTGTCGCGTATCCATTCACTCTTGAGCAGGTCGATCTGCCGTTCCTTGGTGTAAATACCGTGCTCCGACAGCACCAGTGGCACACCGCGTGCGTCATGCAGCAGCGCCCCCAGATAGCCCGCGTAGCCAGTGGAGGCGCTGTGCAGCACGCGAACGGCCGGCATGTTGTGCGCCACCCGGGCCAGCGTCCACAGGGGCTGGAACATGATGCGCACCGTCCAGAAATAGTCCACGAAGGAAGGGTCGGTGCAGTAGCTGCGGTAGGTGTCGCAGATCAACTCCCACGACTGCTCGCTGTACAGGAAATCATCGAGCGGGAACTTGCCGCCCGGGCGCATCTCGTGGGTCACCGCGCGCAGCATCTCCAGTGCCGAAGCCGTATCGGCAGTCCCCTGGCGCAGGGTCTCGATGATGTCGCGCAGGATGCGGAACGTGGCCGGATCGCCCTCGCGCGCGCGGGGAAGGTCGTTGGCCGACAGGTGGTCGTACAGGAAGTGCTGCTCGAAATGGACGACGTTGGCCGGCAGCTCGTACTTGAACTTGGGGTAGTCGCGGCTCTGGCTCCCCAGGAAGATGATGGCGTACGTGTACTCGGGGAACGCCCGGATGATCTGGTTGATCCAGCTGGAGACGCCGCCGCTGACGTAGGGAAAGGTGCCCTCCAGCAGCAGCGCGATGTCAGCCTGCTCGGCTTTCGGATGCTGGCTCATCGAGCGCTCCAGTAGTCAATGACCGGCCGCAGCTTGGGCAGCGCGCTCCATTCGTCGAGCTGCTGCATCAGCTGACGCGTCTTGTCGAAGTCACGCTGCTCGAAGCTCAGTTCGGCCAGATAAGGCAACACCCGGGTGGCAGGCAGCCCCTGCTGCTCGGCCAGCGCGTAGGCTTCGGCTGCCTCAGGGAGGCGGCCACAGGCATGCAGCAACACGCCACGGCGCATCGTGTGCTGGGCCATATGGGGTTGCTGGGCCAGCACCATTTCGCAGTAGCGCAGCGACTCGCGGATGGCGTGGTCACGCATGTCGCCCTGCGCCAGATTCTGGTACACGAGCTCCCAATACAGGGCCGACAGCTTTTCGGCTGCCTGTATTCCCACCGGCCCCAGCGCGTCCTGACCCTCGGTCTCCCGCGCTTTCTGCAGGATGTCGAGTTCCTTGTCGATGGCGCGGCTGATGTTGCGCTCCAGGCTGTCCAGCATGCCGTAGGCCAGCAGCCGCAAATCCTCGCTGGCGTCGTTGAGCACGTTGCGCAGCAGTGGGGACGAAATGCGCCCCGAGATGTGTTGCAAGGCCACCATGGCCCGCATGCGAGAGGGTGTGGGCACTTCGCTGTTGCTCAGCACGGCGCGCAGCCCCGTTTGCCTGAATCCGCTTTGCATCCGCTGGTGAAGGTCAAACTCTGGCAGCTGCAGCGACTTGAAGTCGTCCTCGTGGTGCGAGGCGCGATAGAAACGCAGCACCAGCGTTCCGATCAGCACACCCATGAACCCGACCACCGGCACGACATAGCTGCATACGGCCATCAGACCAATCATGGGCAGGCGGGGCCGCGTCTGCTCGGCGGCAAGCACGGGCAGCGTAAACAGGGCCAGCAGTACGCTGGCCACGGCGTGGGTCACCAGATAGCTCGCCAGCGCAGTTTCCGAGTTGCCATCGAGCAGCGCCGGCCCGGCCCAGGCACCCAGCTCCACCAGGATGGCCCACAGGCCCAGTTTGGAGTTAAGCATGGGCCAGCTGGTGCAACCGGTTCAACAGCTCGCGGGGCTGATCGAACTGTGTCAGCGGAAACTGGTACGGGTACACACCCGCCTGGGCCAGCGACATCCCTTCCTTGGCGGTCATCCAGCCTTCAAGGCGTGCGATGAAACCTTCCGCCGTCGATGCCTCGCCCAGCGGCATCAGCACCGCCAGCACGGCGCGGCTGGTCCCGTCGATCAGCCAGACCTCGTCCATCAGGCGCTTGAGGCGCAGCATCTGTTGCGGCAGGTCGCGTGCGATGGCCCCCTGGTTGAACTCCAGCGCAACGACGATGCTGGGCACCCCGGTGGATTGCTCTATGCGGGTCAGCCGTTCCAGTTCAAAGGCAAACTCGGCCGGGCATTGCGCGAACTCCGCTAACAGCGGTGCGGCGAGAGCGTGGGTGGAGAGTCCATCGGTGTAGTAGCCCAGCAGCAGGTTCATCGTCTGCAGGCCTTCTTCCTGCAGCGAGAAAAAGGGCATGTCTTCCACCAGCAGCACTGCGTAAGTCTCACCGCCAATGTCCAGCAGCGGCGCCGCCACCAGATACTGGCTTCTTTCCTGGCGCACGGTGGCCTGCACCACATGGCACAGCATGCGTGTTTCGATGGCCTGTGCGGCAAGCGGGTCGGCGCGCTGGAAACTCGCAGGTGTGCCCAGCGTGGCCAGAGGGGTCGGGTCCACTTCGTCGTCGCGCACCGGGTGCAGCGCCGCGCAGCTGATCTGGCAGTACTGTGCAAGCAGGCGCAGCAGCACCTGCGCATCCTGGGGCTCGGCGCCCAGGCCATGCAGGGTCTTGAGCGCGTCGCGCATCGACATCGGCCTGCCGATGAGCTCCTGTTCGAGCCGGTCATGTGAAAGCCGCAGCAGGTAGTACTGGCGGATCAGGTGCTCCAGCCGCTGGTCCAGGTAGTGCTGCACGACTTCGGCGCGCCGCGTGCGAGCGCGCCAGAGGCTGGAAAACTCGCCCACCAGCATCACCGTGATGAGCCCGCCCAGAAAAAAGACCTGCGGGAACTGGTCGAAGTGGCCCAGGTTGAGCGCAAACCAGGCTGCCAGCAGAACCCCGGCCGCGCCCAGGCCTGCCAGGGGGCCGTACCGGAGCGCGACGATGATGGGCGCAAGCCATGACCAGTGGTAGTCGGCAGCCACACCCAGCGGGTCCTGCGGGCTGAAAAGATACCCAAGCCCGACTGTGACCACGGGCACCAGCGCTGTCTCCAGCAGAACGGTCACTGGGCGGTCACCCACCGCCGTGAGCTTGCCCAGGGGCGAGCCGGTGAATCCGTTCGCGCCCGGTTTTTCGGCCGCGCCGGGATCAGCGGCCCGTTGATCGGGCAGTTGGGACGATATGCGGGCCATGTCGGTCTGCGATGGCCTTAGCGCGCACCGGAAAGGCCGGTGTTGAGCAGCTCGCGAATGAGCTTCTGCGCCACGGCAGACAGTGCTTCTCGGCTCCATCCGCTCTTGCCGCCCACTCCGCTCCACACCACGTCGCCGGAGGCCACGTCAATGATGCGCAGGGTCACACCGGCGGCGGGTTCTCCGTCCACACCGACCTTGTAGCGCCACTCGTCCACCGATCCCGCCAGGGCATAGCGGATGCCCTGCTCCCGGGCCCACGCCAGCGCGTCGTCCTGGCGCTTGGTGTCGCCGGCATCGAACAAGGCTTCCTGTTGCGCGGTAGCCGCATAGCGCCGGACCTTGCCGATGCCGCGTGCCGTCAGCAGCGCCTCGGCAATGCTTTCGGCCCGGTTGCCCGCCATCGGGGTTTCGGTGTGGTTGGCGAACGGCAGAACCGTCCAGGTGGCGTTGGTGGTCAGCGCGGGCGCTTTGCCCCGGTCCACCGTAGAGCAGGCAGCTACGGCTGCCAGCAGCAGTGCGAGTGCAGAGGCTTTGATCAGCCGCGCGAGTGGGAGTAGGGTGTTCATCAGGCCGTCTTTCATGCAGGTCATCAATAGTGTTTTCGGTAGTTCAGCTGGAGGGTGCGGTTGAGCCCCGGGCTCTGGGTGCCGCCCCGTGTCAGGCTCCAGTTCAGGTTCAGGTGATCGGCCCCCCACACGCTGCCCGCCACACCGAGCCGCAGGCTGTAGCCGGCGCCCTGGCGGCTGTGCCAGGTGCGTGCCACGCTGGCATAGGGTTGCCAGGCCCGGGTGTAGTCGCGTTCAAAACGCATGTTGGTGGACACCTGAAGACCGTAAAAACTGAAATTCTCGGGCAGGAAATACGATTCACCGACGTCTGTGACCCCGGGCGGCAAATAGCGGGTAAAGGCCAGGTCATTCCCCGAAAGCAGCGAGGGGTCGCGCCGGTCGTAGGCATGGTTGGACCAGAAGACCCCGAAGTCCAGCGTGGGAACGTCGATGCGGTAGGAATGGGTGTAGGCGACGGCGTAGTGGCGCCCACGGCCCACTTCTGCGCCGGTCTGCAGCCGGTAACGCTCCTGCCAGTGCTCGGCGGTGAACTGGTCCAGCCGGGAAGCCTGGTAGCGCACGCTGGCGCCCACACGGTCTTTCATCCCCGCCATCCGCAAGGCTGCGCTTTCTTGCGTCGGCAACTGCAGCCCGGCGTCCATGCGCAGGCTCAGACGGCTGTCGATGCGCCACTCCTGCTCCAGGTGCACGGGGGTGTAGGCGGCCAGGCTTTCGCGGCGGCCCAGCTGCAGGGTGGTGGTGCTGTCGTTGTCCTGCCAGCGTAGCTCCATGCGCACGCCCCGCTCCTGGGAGGGGTTGCTCAGCTGTTGCGTCAGCCCTGCGGTGCGCTCAATCCGCTCGGCAGCCACCTGCAGCGAAAGGCGGGGCGTGAGCGCCAGGCGAAGGGTGGCGGACGTTTCGGTTTCCTGCAGGTCGCGCAGGTCGCGCGTTTCGATCTTTGCGCCGGCGTGGTCGCTGAAGGCCAGGAGATTTTCGGTCAGCTGAAGGTGCAGGGGGGCATCGTCGGGCTGGTCCTGCTGCGTCTCGAACGCAGCTGTCTGCGCCATGCGCACGTCCTGCACCGCAGCGGCTGCGTTAACGCGGTCATAGCGGGGCAGCCGTTCGCCAAAGGTTTCCAGCAGCTGGCCCGTGGCCGCGAGGTCTTTTTCTGCCAGCGCCACGGTGATGTCGGCCCACAGCGGCCGGTTGGCCCGCAGGCTCTGGCTGCGCGCGTACTGGTGCCACAGGAAGGCGCGCTCGGCCGAGTATTCGCCAGCATCCTGGAACCAGCCGATGGCCGTCTCGGCCGCGGCATTGGAGTACTTGCCCTGGGCGTCCCGGTCCAGTCGCAGCAGCTCACGCAATGCGTCCAGTGCCGGGTCGCCCGGCTTTTGCAGCAGCAGCAGCCGGGCGCGGGCGTTGCGCCGTGTCTCTTCCAGACCGCTGTCCGAAAGCCACCGCTGGCGTGCCTCGGTCCGGGTCGTGGGCTGGCCGCCCTGTGCCTTGGCCCACTCCTCGGACAACAGGTGCTTGCGCAGGCGCCAGGACTTGTCGGTTTCCTGGTTCTGATCCAGCGCGTCGGCGTAGTTCATCAGCCACAGAAAATCGGTCTGGTGGGCGGCGATGCGGGGCCGGAAGTAACGCTCCAGCGCCACCGCCGGCAGCGACAGCGCCTGGTAGGCCGACCCGAGTGCGTCATGCATCTCCGTGTTCTTGCTCCACTGCGCCTCGCGCATCGACAGCAGCTTGCGCAGGGACACGTTGTCGTTGGCGTCGATGAACAGCCAGATCAGCGCCTGCTGGGTGGCGGCATCCTCGGGCTCCAGCTGCAGCGCTGTTTCAAACATCTGTACCGCTTTGGCCAGGTTGCCGGTGTTCTGGTGGTACAGCCCTGCCAAGCGCAGGAACTCTGGAGCCTGCAGCAAGGGCTGCAAGGCGTGGTGGTTTGCATGGGGTGCCGGATCAATGCGCTGAAGCAGTTTGCCCACGGCGGGCCATTGGCTGCGCCCAACAACGTGCGTGAGCGCGGCCACCAGATGGCGCGGTTGATCGAACCGGTCCCAGGCCAGCAGGCTGACGTCGGCGGCTTCGGCCGGATGCGTGTTCTGCAGCAGGCGGATCAGGGTGTCGTAGTCTGCAAGGTCTGCTTCGTTTGTGGCCAGCAGTGCCCGATAGGCATCAAGGGCCGTGGCATCGCGCTGTTGCCTTTCTGCCAGCTGCCCGGTCATGCGCAAGAAGTCGGCCGCATCGGGCGTGGCCTGCGTGACCCGTGCGCGCGCGGCTTCCAGCCATGACATGCCCAGTGCAGCACGTCCGCGCAGCAGCGCCAGCACGCTGGCGCGCATGGCCCGCTCCGGCGTGATCCAGTCGGCGTTGGCAAAAAGCTGTTCCCAGCTTTTCAGTGCCACGTCCATGTGGCCAGCCCGGGTGGCCAGCTCTGCCAGCAGCTCCAGATTGGCTTCGGTCGCCGGCTGGCGGGCCAGGAAGTCCATCGCAGGCTGGGGCGTACCGATGCGCTCGTAGGCCTCGACGAGTTCGCGCACCAGCTTCGCGTTGCCTGGCTGCCGGCGCAGCTCGTACATCAGGCCCTCCACCAGGGCCTCGTCCTGAAACAGTCCTGGTGCCAGCCTCAACACTGCCTGCCAGGCTTCATCTTTCTGGGTGCGCCGTGCGATCACCAGCCAGTTGTCGAGCGCCACGGAGCCGCGTTGCGTCCATTCGGAGACCCGGGCCAGCCGCTCCCGCCAGGCCAGGTCCCCGGGGGATTGCTGTACGGCAGACCGTGCCACCAGCCAGGCGTCCTCGAGATTGCTGTTCTCCAGGAACACCTGGTACCCCAGGCTGTAGATCTTGTCGTCGAACGGGATACCGGGCCCCTTTTTGACGCCGCCGGTATCGCCCAGCGCCGTGCGCACACTGCGGTGGCCGGTGGCCTCAGGGTGGTGGAGCATGGCCGTGTCCAGCAGATACGCACGGTCTTCATAGCGTGGCGCTTGCGGCGCCTGCGCGGGCAAGGGTGTGCTGTCCGACATCTGCGCACGGCTCCAGCCCGATGGTTCGGCGGGCCGGGCCTCTTCCTGCGCCCGCGCCTGGGCCACAGCGAGCTGCTGCCATTGCTCCAGCAGGGCCAGCCGCAAAAGGCGCTTCATGTACTGCTCGGCCACAGCGGGCTTTCCGGCTGCCCGCGCAAGGTCGACGAGCGCGCGCAGCACCTCGGGGTCGTTCTCCAGGCCCTGCACTTCCCGTTGCGCCAAAGCCAGCGCAGCAGCGGGCTTGCCGGATGCCTGCATGACGGAAATGGCATCGAGGAACAGTGCTTTGGCCTCAGCCGGATCGTTCGTCATGCGGCGCGCAGCCAGGAACAGATCGGCGGCATCGGCATGTGCCGACATGGCCAGTGCCTCCTTGGCGGCGCGCCGGTACAGGCGGGAGGCCTCATCCGGGACCGGAGAATTCAGGGCCATTTGCCGGTACAGGCGGATTCCAAGGGCGCGCTCCTCCAGCTGGAATGCCTGCGCAGCCAGCCGGGGCAGAGCCCCTGGCGGCAGGTCTTCCTTGAGCAGTGCATGCAGCTGTGTCACCAGCACCGCCCGCGCCGCGTTGCGTCGCTCGGTATCGGCGGAGTCAATGGCGTGGTACTCGTCCATGGACGCGTTCCACAACGTCAGGGGCGTGTTGTTCTGCAGCTCTGCGGCCCGCGCCTGGGCTGCTTCGCGGGCCAGCAGTTGCGCTGCCTCCTTGGCTTCGTGCTGCGCCATCAGTGCGCGCAGACGCGGATTTTCCGGGTCGCTGCGCAGCAGGTTGCTAAGGTACACATACGACAGACCTGAATCGCTCGTGGACGAGGTCAGGCGCCGCTCCAGGTCCTGTCGCGGGAACATCACCCACAGGGCGCCGCCCACCATCGTTGCCAGCAGGGCAGTAAGCCAGTGGCTGGCCAGAACCGGACGTTCAACGGGCTGCACAGGTAACCTGGATTTGCGCGGAAGCATCGGTCAGGCGATAGGTGCGGACATCGGTGCGGACTGTGGAAGGCGATTTCTGGGCGGCGAGCAGGCGGTTGTTGGCACGGACCTGGCAGGTATCGTCCATGCCAGTCAGGCTCCACTGCAGCGGCACATGGCCACGCAATTCGAAATCGACACTTCGCATTGTGCGACCACTGGTCCACTGACCAAGGCGCGCATTCGCCTCGTGCAGGAGGATTGGACCGCGGGCGTCCACGGCAGTTCCCGCCGCAGCCGCCGCCCGCGTGCTGAAAACAGCGCGGGTTCCGGTCAGGTGAAGGTAGGTGCCTTCCAGTCCTTCGCGGCTTCCGGCAACGCCCTGGCTGGTATCGAAAGCAACGGTTCCCGCCGCGGGTGGAAGGCGCAGGGTGCGCAGCTGGCCGTTGCTGCGAACATGCCAGCTGGTTCCGTCGTGACCCAGTGCCAGCGAGTGGAAGTCCTGCACCTTGCGGATGTATTCCGACGTAAAGATCGGGTGCAGCGGTTGGGCCAGCGCCCAGTCGTACACCTTGCGCAGCGCCCGCAGGCTGGCAGGCTTGCTGGCGGAGTAGGTGTGGTAGTAGATCCCCACCGGCTTGATGCGCCGGGGCTCACCCGTCATCTCGAACGTTTCCAGAACGCGCTCGTAACCATAAAACGGGCCGCGCCACAGGTTGGTATAGATGTTTTCGTTGGTGATGGGGGCATATACCTGCAGGTATCCGTCCTTGGTGATGCCGTGCGGTCCGATGGCAGTCAGCGAAGGGTTGAGCCTGGAGATCAGCGTGTCTCCGCCGTTGATGTTGAGCAGCCCCGCTTCGTGGGCGATGCGAAGGGCTTCCGCCCCCGGTGCGGTGTCGCCCGTCCACTGGAATACCTCCACAGGTTTGCCCTGGGGGGCCAGCTTTTGACGGATGTAGTCGACCGATCCGACGATCTCGCGCCTGAGATCCATTCGGTAGCCGGGAATGCTCATGTTGTAGGCGGCTTCGCTGTTGTCTGCGAAAGCGCCGTGCTTCACCCCGATGTTCCAAAGAAACGGGTGTGAGAAGCTGTGGCTTGCGACTTCCACATGCGGCAGCCGGTACATGCGCCGTGCTGTGTCCTCAAGTTTCTCGCTCAGCTGGGGGTGCAGGCCATGGGGCGCGGTCTCGCCTTCGATCACCGCCACGGTTTGCGGAATGCGGTACTTTTCAAGGATCTCATGGAGCAGAACCTCGGCAGCGGTGGGGCTTCCGGGGAATTCGGCTTTCGACGGGAACCCGTCTCCATCCACATGGGCCAGCAGAAGGCGGCGGCCGTTTTCCGTGGTGATATCGGGAACCGGCAGGGGCTGGAGTTTGAGGGCCTGCGTGAAGAACGCGAAGGGGTCTACCACCCAGCGGCTTTGCTCGCTGCCAGGAATATCGATAAACACAAAGGGATCATTGAGAAACCCGCCCCACGGCATGAGTGCCCCTCCGACGAAGGTCTGGTTTTTCTCGTCCTTGAGCTCGACGAGAACCGACGCTTGCGCTGCGAGGGGCCCCGCGAGCTGCACCGGCGTGAAATCCTTGCCCACGGTGGGCAGTGCGGTCTCGAATGCCAGCATGGAATCGGTCCGGGTCAGGCGCAGTTTGCCCCGGACCTCCACTCCCTGAGCGCGGATTCCCGCGTTCTCAACCCAGGAACGATCGGGCGCCAGGCCGAAATCACCGAGGATGGCGACGGGCATGCCCACCGCCATCTGCCGGTGAAGCCAGCGGTTGAGGTCCCTGTGGCTTGCGGTGGGAACAAAACCGGGAAACGATGTCACCACGCCCGCATAACGGTCACGGTAGACATCCTGAGGCAAGGGCTTCTGGATGTCCGCGTAGTCCACCACATAGCCCAGATGGTTCAGGGGCATCTGGAAGAACCTGTGGGCTTCGCTGTAGTTCAACGCAGGTGAGTCGGCGCTGTTGTAGACCATCAGCACGCGCCTTGGCACCAGTTCGACATTGCCGACCCCTATGGTGGAAAGGTCGCTGTCCGCAACCCACGCAATGAATCCATGGCTTCGGATGCGCTGCGCAGTTTCGCGCGTCAGAGCCCGGTCATGGGGCGGCACGTAATCAATCGCAAGTACCGGGATGCGGTCGCGTTCCTGAATGGTCTTGAGTTGCGCCAGCAGCCAGTCTCGGTTGGTGTCGGCCACGGGCTCGTAGCGACGCGTGGATGCGTTCCAGCCACGGTAAAGAGACTCTGCAGCCACCATTTCGACCTGACCCTTGAGGCGCGGGATGACCTCAAAGCCGCGGTTCAGGATGAGCTTGATGCCCGGATAGCGCTGGTGCAGTGTCTGTATGACGCGCACCAGTCCGTCTTGCTGGGCCGCTTCGTCGAACTGGCTCGCCAGGCGATAGGAATCCAGAGTGTCCAGGAAGAATCCGCGGTAGCCCCGTTTCCACAACGGGCCGATGACGCGATCGGCGAAGAAGGCGGGCCAGTCGGCAGGCGTCTGGTCGATCACGATGGAGTTCCACGCCCCGTTGCGGGTCATCTGCCAGGCAGCGGGAACATCCTTGAAGTAGTGCCGGCCGGGCTGGACTTCGGCCACGGAGGCATAGGCATAGAGATCACCGCCGTGGGAGCGGAATGCGACAGGGTCGTAGCCGTGATCGGGTTCGACAACCACGATGTCAAACAACTTCAGGTCTTCCAGCGGTGCCTTGTTGCTGTAGTGCAGCGCCACCGCGGGCATGGCAAGGCCCGGCGCAGCCGTGGCGAGCGAGGTCAGCAGACAGAGCAGGGCAGCGCCCCAGGTGCGGCAAAGTGAGACAAACATGGAAACGCGGGCAGGAGACCGAGATGGCGCAGAAAGACAGCTCCCACTGCTCCGCTCGGAGCAGACTGCCGGTGCGAGCGGTCCGGGGTTCACACTGCGTGGTGGGTGGGAAGTCGTTGGGGGCCGGGCGGAGTGCGCAGGCTGGCGTGCCGCTTGCGGACGCCTTTGTGGCCGTTTCACCCCGATCACGTATTCACCTTGACCGAGAATGCAGCGTAAGTGGAACACCACCACCCTCAGGCATGCGAACTGCGTACTTCTTTCACCGACTATTGTAGCAATTAAGAATTTCTATCGACTGAATCATATTGTTTGTTGAGCGTGCAAGTGAATGCGGACTTCCCCCAAGACTTGTGAAAGGGAGGCGTTCCCCGCCGGGTAACAGGGGGCCAGTCAGAGCCGCGCGCCTTGGGGGCGTAGCAAGTACTGGGGTCTTGTCCGATTTCGTGGGCAGCGACATACATGTGCTGCAGCGGCGGTGCGCAGTATCGCCGCTGCCGCTCTCGATCGCCTGTCAGTTGACATTCGTTTGCAGAGCCGCGCGAGATTCGTGTTGTGGGGGACGCAGACATTGAATAATGGGCGGCCCAGGTCGGTTGGCCCGGGCGGTCTGATTTCGTGGAAGGTTTTGCTGTGATTTTGGTAACCGGAGGCGCCGGCTTCATCGGCTCGCACACCTGTGTGGCCCTTGCCGCTGCGCAAATGCCCTTTGTGGTGCTCGACAATTTTTCCAACAGCAGGCGGTCGGTGCTTGACCGCGTGGCGCAGCTGACGGGCGCGCCGGTGCCGTTCGTCGAAGGCGATGTGCGCGATGCCGATCTGCTGGCGAGGGTGCTGCAGCAGTATTCGGTGGATGCCGTGATCCATTTCGCGGCACTCAAGTCCGTGGGCGAATCGGTACGTGACCCCCTGCGCTACTACGACAACAACGTGGCTGGCACCGTGAGCCTGCTGCGCGCCCTGCAGCGGTCCGCGGTGCGCACGGTGGTGTTCTCGTCGTCGGCCACGGTGTATGGCGAGCCTCTCTCAGTGCCCATCCGCGAGGACTTTCCGGTCTCGACCCAGAACCCCTACGGTGCCAGCAAGCTGATGATGGAACAGGTGCTGGCCGACATCGATGCGGCCGAGCCCGGCGCATGGCGCATTGCCCGCCTGCGTTACTTCAACCCGGTGGGTGCGCATGAAAGCGGCCTGATCGGAGAAGACCCGCGCGACATTCCCAACAACCTGCTGCCCTACGTGGCGCAGGTGGCAGCGGGGCTGCGCGAGCGCCTGAGCGTGTTCGGCGGCGACTACCCCACGCCCGACGGCACGGGTGTGCGCGACTACATCCATGTCTGCGATCTGGCCGACGGCCATGTGGCGGCGCTGCGGTATCTGCGCCGCCAGGCAGGTCTGCTGACCGTCAACCTGGGCACTGGCAGGCCGGCCTCGGTGCTGGAGATGGTGCGTGCCTTCGAGCGCGCCAGCGGGCGTGCCGTGCCGTACGACATCGTGCCGCGCCGTCCAGGCGACGTGGCCCAGTGCTGGGCCGACCCGGCCCTGGCCGAAAAGCTGCTGGGCTGGCGGGCCCGCCACGGCATTGATCGCATGTGCGAAGACGCCTGGCGCTGGCAGAGCGGAACCGCCGCGGCGCTGCAGGAGTGACTGGCGGGCGCGTCACGCCGGCGGTGGGACAATCGGGGCCTGCGCGGCTTTGCAGCCGGCCCCGAATGCCTGCGCGCCGCCTGCGTGGCCCCGGCAATTTCCGTCAGTACCCTTATTGATACCTTCACGTCCATGCTTGCCAAACGCATCATTCCCTGCCTTGACGTCACCGGAGGCCGTGTGGTCAAGGGCGTCAATTTCGTCGAGTTGCGCGATGCGGGTGATCCGGTCGAGATCGCCGCGCGCTACAACGCCCAGGGCGCCGACGAGCTCACCTTTCTCGACATCACCGCCACCAGCGACGGCCGCGACCTGATCCTGCACATCATCGAGGCCGTGGCCAGCCAGGTGTTCATCCCCCTCACGGTGGGCGGTGGCGTGCGTACGGTGGAAGACGTGCGCCGCCTGCTCAACGCCGGGGCTGACAAGACGAGCTTCAACTCGGCCGCCATCGCCAACCCCGACGTCATCAACGCCGCATCCGACCGCTACGGTGCCCAGTGCATCGTGGTCGCCATTGACGCCAAGCGCCGCAGTGCCGAAGACGCCCTGCGCGCGAGGGCAGACGGCCAGCCCGTGGGCGAGGGCTGGGATGTGTACAGCCACGGCGGCCGCAAGAACACGGGCCTGGATGCCGTGGCCTGGGCCACCGAAATGGCCCGCCGCGGCGCAGGCGAGATCCTGCTGACCAGCATGGACCGCGACGGCACCAAGTCGGGCTTTGACCTGGCGCTGACCCGCGCCGTGACCGACGCTGTGAGCGTGCCCGTGATTGCATCGGGCGGCGTGGGCACGCTGGACCACCTGGCCGACGGCATCCAGCTCGGCGGGGCCGACGCGGTGCTGGCCGCCAGCATCTTTCACTATGGCGAGTTCACCGTGGCCCAGACCAAGCAGCACATGGCTGCGCGCGGCATCCCGGTCCGCCTGTAAGGCTTTGGCTGCAGGCGGTTGTTTGCTACTAAAATAATAGCTATAAAAGCTTTTAAAACGAGCCCTGGCGGCCGATTTGGCTTAGATTTTCAGTGCAGCGCGCGTCCTCGCCGTGCCAGCACGCCCCGTGGCCTGGGTGCGCTGCAGCAAATCACCGACAATGCCGCCCATGAACTGGCTTAACGAAGTGAAATGGGACGCGCAGGGCCTGGTGCCCGTGATTGCGCAGGAGCAGGGCACGGGCGATGTGCTGATGTTTGCCTGGATGAACCGCGAGGCCCTGGAAAAAACGGCCGAGCTGCGACGGGCGGTCTACTTCAGCCGCTCGCGCAAGAAGCTGTGGTTCAAGGGCGAGGAATCGGGCCATGTGCAGACGGTGCACGAGATCCGCCTGGACTGCGACAACGACGTGGTGCTGCTCAAGGTGACGCAGCTCGGCCACGAGCCCGGCATTGCCTGCCACACGGGGCGCCACAGCTGTTTCTTCAGCGTGCTCCGGGATGGCGCCTGGCACAGCGTCGACCCGGTCTTGAAAGACCCGGAATCCATCTACAAGTAAGGCTTGTACCTGACCCCGCACCGCCCCGCATACCTTCCCACCGACCCAGGCAATCCATGAGTTCCAACGATTCCCTCGCCCGCCTCGCTGCCGTCATCGAAAGCCGCAAGCCCTCCAACGGGGGCGATCCGGAGGCAAGCTATGTCTCGCGGCTGCTGCACAAGGGGCCGGATGCCTTCCTCAAGAAGATCGGCGAGGAAGCCACCGAGGTGGTGATGGCCGCCAAGGACGTGGACCACGGGGCCGATGCCTCCAAGCTGGTCTACGAAGTGGCCGACCTGTGGTTTCACTCCATGGTGGCGCTGGCGCATTACGGCCTGTCGCCCGCCGATGTGGTGGCCGAGCTGGAGCGCCGCGAAGGCACCAGCGGCATCGAGGAGAAAGCCCTGCGCAAGGCCGTTGCGCGCGCCGCCAAGGAGGACCTGGCCCCATGACCGACATCATTGACGTGGACACCAACAACCGCAAGGCCGAGGGTCTCAAGACCGTCGGCTGGATCAGCTACCTGCTGCACCTGATCGTGGCGCTGGGCGCCGTCATCCCTGGTGCGCAGCCTGGCGCCGTACTGCTGGTGGTGGCCCTGGTGCTCGACCTGGTCAAGAAAAGCGACGCCGAAGGCACCTGGCAGGCCAACCACTTTTCGTGGCGTATCCGAACCGTGATCTGGGCGGGCGTGCTGTACGTAGTCACTGCGCCACTGTGGTTGCTGTTCTTTGTGCCGGGCTGGATTGCCTGGGGCCTGATCTCGCTGTGGTTCCTGTACCGCATCGTGCGCGGCATGGTCGCCATGAACAGCAACCGGGCCGTGGATGCCTGATGCGCCAGGCCCCGCAACGGGCACCGTACCGCTGCAACGCCTGAACCTTGCGCTGCAGGGCGGTGGCTCCCACGGGGCCCTGACCTGGGGCGTGCTGGACGCGCTGCTGGAAGACGGCCGCTGGCAGTTTGAAGGCGTGAGCGGCACCAGTGCCGGTGCGATGAACGCCGTGGCCCTGGCCCACGGGTTTGCCAAGGCGGCCGAACACTACAGCGACCCGCGCGAAGCGCATGTGGCGGGCTGCGCGCTGGCCCGCGAAACGCTGTCGCGCCTGTGGGAAGGCGTGGGTACCCTGGGCAGCCTGATGTGGGGTGCGCCCCTGGCGGCCGCCAACCCCATGCTGGGCATGATGCGCCAGTGGCTCTCGCCCTACCAGACCAATCCGCTTGACATCAACCCGCTGCGCCGCCTGCTCGAGCGCGAGGTCGACTTCGACCTGCTGTGCTCGGCCACGCGCCGCCTGCCCGCCGCAGGCGGGTGCCCGCGCGTGTTTGTGTGCGCCACCAACGTGCGCACCGGACGGGGAGAGATTTTTTCGGGCCCGCGCCTGAGCGCCGATGCGGTCATGGCCTCGGCCTGCCTGCCACTGCTGTTCAAGGCGGTGGAGATTGACGGCGAGCACTACTGGGACGGCGGCTACTCCGGCAATCCGGCGCTGCACCCGCTGATCTACCAGACCGAAACGTCCGACATCCTGCTCGTGCAGATCAATCCCATTGAACACCGCGCCCTGCCTGACTCGGGCCCCGAGATCATGGAGCGCATGAACGAGGTGACCTTCAATGCCAGCTTGCTGGCCGAACTGCGGGCCATCGAGTTCGTGCGCCGCCTGCTGGCGGAAGGCAAGCTTGATGCGCGCCGCTACAAAAGCGTGCGCATGCACCGCATCGATGGCGGTTCTGCGCTGGCCGCGTTTGGTGCCGACAGCAAGTTGCGCGCGGACCTGGCTTTTGTGCGCAAGCTGTTTGCCCTGGGCCGTGAGACCGGGCAGGCCTGGCTGGCCGCGCACGGCCCGGATGTGGGCGTGCGCCCGAGCATCCGGATCGCGGACAATGCCTGACATGGCGAGTGCGCTGCACTGTGCGCGGGGTGCCCACTGCATCCCCACCCCCTGATTCCATCTCTTGTCCTGATCCTTTCATGCACGATCCGAACTGCCTTTTCTGCAAGATCATCGCGGGCCAGATTCCTTCGAAGAAGGTCTATGAAGACGAGGAAATCTTTGCCTTCCACGACATCCACCCCTGGGCGCCGGTGCATTTTCTGATGGTGCCCAAGCTGCATATCCCTTCGATGGCGCAGGTCACCGATGCGCATGCGGGCGTGCTCGGGCGCATGATGGCGCTGGCCCCGCGGCTGGCCATGGAGCAGGGCTGCAACCCATACCCCGAGGGTGGCTTTCGCGTCGTGGTAAACACGGGGCTTGAAGGCGGGCAGGAAATCCACCATCTGCACATCCATGTGATGGGCGGACCCCGGCCCTGGCTCAAAGGCTGACCGAGGCTGACGCACCGCAGGCGCTGTCTGCCACACCCGGGGCGTGCGGGGCGATGCTGCCCCGGCCCCCGTCTAAAATGACTGCAATTCATCAGGAGATATTCCATGGGCTCTTTTTCCATCTGGCACTGGCTGATCGTGCTGCTGATCGTTGTGATGGTCTTCGGCACCAAGAAGCTCAAGAACATGGGCTCCGATCTCGGCGGCGCCGTCAAGGGCTTCAAGGACGGCATGAAGGACGGCTCGGCCGACGCTCCCTCTGCCACCACGCCAGCCCCTTCCCAAGTTGCCAACAGCACGGCCGCGGACAAGACCACCATCGATGTCGAAGCCAAGCACAAGAGCTGACCGGCTGCCTTGGCGCGGCGCCTGCACACCCGGCTTTCGCACACCCGCACCTGGCGCCAGGTTGATCCATGATTGATATTGGCCTGTCCAAGATGGCGCTGATCGGCGCCGTGGCGCTGATCGTCATCGGCCCCGAGAAGCTGCCGCGCGTTGCCCGCACGGTGGGTACCCTGCTGGGCAAGGCGCAGCGCTACGTGTCCGACGTGAAGGCCGAGGTCAACCGGTCCATGGAGCTTGACGAGCTCAAAAAGATGAAGGACACGGTGGAGAATGCCGCGCGCGATGTGCAGCAGTCGGTGCAGACCAGTGCCAGCGAGTTCGAGCGCGACTGGGCCGAAGCCACCGACATGGCCAATACGCCGCTGCAGGAGCCGCCCTCGGTGGTGCCCGCTTACCGGCACCCCGGCAAGAACTGGCGCCTCAAGCGCGGGACCACGCCGCAGTGGTACAAGGCCCGCAGCGGTGTGCGCACCAAGGCCCAGTCTGGCGCTGCCCGTGTGGCACGCTACCGCCCGCAGAAATTCCAGTGATCACCATTCCACCGGGCAGCGCCGGCACCGCAGCGTGCGTTCGCTGCGCGCCGCGCGGGCGGTGGTCCTGACGCCTACCAACCCTTTCCATGTCCGACACCCCATCCAAAGAAGACGAGCTTGCCGGTACCGAGCAGCCGTTTGTGCAGCATCTGGTAGAGCTGCGCGACCGCATGGTCAAGGCGTTCATCGCCATCGGGGTGGCTGCGGCCATCCTGTTCTTCTTCCCCGGGCCGGGTGCGCTGTACGACTTTCTGGCGGCCCCGCTGGTGGCGCACCTGCCCAAGGGCGCCACGCTGATCGCCACGTCGGTGATCTCGCCGTTCATGGTGCCGCTCAAGATCCTGCTGATGTCGGCATTCCTGCTGGCGCTGCCCTTTGTCCTGTGGCAGGTGTGGGCCTTCGTGGCACCGGGCCTGTATTCGCACGAAAAGAAGCTGGTACTGCCACTGGTGATCTCCAGCACCCTGCTGTTCTTCATCGGCGTGGCCTTTTGCTACTACCTGGTGTTTGGCCAGGTGTTTGCCTTTATCCAGAGCTTTGCCCCCAAGAGCATCACCGCTGCGCCAGACATCGAGGCGTACCTGAGCTTCGTGCTGTCGATGTTTCTGGCGTTCGGGCTGGCCTTCGAGGTGCCGATTGCGGTGGTCGTGCTGGCGCGCATGGGCGTGGTGTCGATCGAGAAACTCCGTGATTTCCGCGGGTACTTCATCGTCATTGCGTTCGTGATTGCCGCCATCGTCACGCCGCCGGACGTGGTGTCGCAGCTGTCGCTGGCCATCCCGATGTGTATCCTGTACCAGGTGGGGATCTGGGCGGCCCAGATTTTCATCAAGCACACCAAGGCGCCCGAAGACGTGCAGGAAACCGCCACGCATTCCTGATCTGCCTGGGCCCGCAGGTCGGGCGGTACCGGCCGGCGCCGGGGTGGGCGTGCCGGTATGGGGATTGCGCGTGTTCGCCGGTCGGCAACTGCGCCGCGTGTTGGACGCTGGTTCGGACCGTTGCCTTGGGGCGGCTTCATCGCCGCGCGCCAGGCTTTCTCAGCCGCTCGGACGCCCAGGTCCCCGATACCGGTCCAGCTCTCGTTTTCGGGGCCAAATTGGCCCCTTGGGCATGATTGGATTGCCCCTGCTGCTATTTATTCAATAGCATTCAGGCGTCCGCCATTTCGCTCGATGCAGTTGCGCCGGTGGGCCGGGGCGGGCCATGCTGGGCCGCATCGCACCTCGCTGCCCCACAACTTTCCTCGATGCAGACAACGCCCCGCGTGGTTGCCGTGTGCCACCCTGGGGGCCGAAATGTCCTAGCGCCGCACGTTGCGCTGCGGCCGTGGGCGTACGCCGGGGCTGATGTTCAGTTCCACCATCTTGTCGCCGCGCTGCACCACAAAGGGCGAAGCCGCCCCGGGTTTGAGGGCGGCCACGGCCGTGAGCAGTTCCGACACATTGGCCACGTTCTTGCCATCCACGCGCACGATCACATCGCCGGGCCGCATGCCAGCCTGCGCGGCGGGTCCGTCCTGCAGCACGCCGGTGATGATCACGCCTTCGGTGGCCTTGACGCCAAAGGTTTCAGCCAGCTCGGGGGAGAGCTCGTTGGGTTCCACGCCGATCCAGCCGCGGGTAACCTGGCCGTCCTTCACGATGCCGTCGAGCACCAGGCGTGCGGTAGAGACGGGAATGGCGAAGCCGATGCCCATGCTGCCGCCCGAGCGCGAATAGATGGCCGTGTTGATGCCCATCAGGTTGCCGTTCACGTCCACCAGCGCGCCGCCCGAATTGCCGGGGTTGATGGCCGCGTCGGTCTGGATGAAGTTCTCAAACGTGTTGATGCCCAGCTGCGTGCGGCCCAGTGCGCTCACGATGCCACTGGTCACCGTCTGGCCGACGCCAAACGGGTTGCCGATGGCCAGCACCTGGTCGCCCACCGCGAGCGCATCCGAGTTGCCCAGCACGATCACCGGCAGCTTGTCGAGCTCGATGCGCAGGATGGCCAGGTCGGTGTCGGGGTCGGTGCCGATCACCGTGGCGCGGGCGCGGCGGCTGTCGTTCAGCGTGACCTCAATCTCATCGGCACCTTCGACCACATGGTTGTTGGTCAGGATGTAGCCGTCGGGGCTGACGATGACCCCGCTGCCCAGGCCCGCCTGCGCCTGGCTGCCCTGGTCGCCAAAGAAGAACTGGAACCACGGGTCGTTGCTGCGCGGATGGCGCACTGCCTTGCTGGTATTGATGCTCACCACCGCAGGCGCGGCCTTGCGTGCCGCCACGCTGAAGCTGCCGGCCACCGGCTGTGCCGCCGGGGTGGCGGGGGCCTCCAGCAGTGAAATGCCCGCGCCGGAGCGGGTGGTGCCCTTGCCCAGCCAGCCGGGCTGCAGGGTGGCCACGACGAAATAGGCTGCGACCAGCACGGTCACGGTCTGCGAGAAAAGGAGCCACATGCGCTTCATGGTTTCGGGGTCGCTTGGAAATGCAGGAAAGGCCGGAATGCCCACGGGGAGATGCAAGAAAGATTGTCGCTGAACGCAGGCGCAGCCTGTCGGTTGGGTCTGCGCCGGGCATTGCACGGCGGTCATCTTGCCACTTGCATGAAATTTTTTTGACCGATGTTGCCGCTTTCGTCATCGTGTGCATGGTGTAAACCCTGTTGGGCTTGGGCGGTCGATGCCGACAATGAATTTGCAACACAGATTGCAATCAATTTTTTGGAGACAAATACCATGACGCAAAGCAACAAACCTCGCCGCCGCGGCCTGCTCAAGGGCGCTGCAGTCGCTGCGGGCGCCATGAGCGCGCCGATGATCGCGACGGCGCAGACGACCACCAGCCTGCGCTTTCAGAGCACATGGCCTGCCAAGGACATCTTCCACGAATACGCCCAGGACTTCGCCAAGAAGGTGAATGACATGGCCAGCGGCCGCCTCAAGATCGAGGTGCTGCCCGCGGGCGCTGTGGTGCCTGCGTTCCAGTTGCTCGAAGCCGTGGGCAAGGGCACGCTGGACGGTGGCCATGGCGTGGTGGCCTACCACTACGGCAAGAACTCGGCGCTGGCCTTGTGGGGCTCCGGCCCGGCTTTCGGCATGGACCCCAACATGGTGCTGGCCTGGCACAACTACGGCGGTGGCAAGGCGCTGCTGGAAGAGATCTATCAAACGTTGAACCTCGATGTGGTGTCATACCTGTACGGCCCCATGCCATCGCAGCCTTTCGGCTGGTTCAAGAAGCCCATCGCCAAGATCGAGGACATGAAGGGCGTGAAGTTCCGCACCGTGGGCCTGGCGGTGGACATGTACACCGATATGGGCGCAGCCGTGAACCCGCTGCCCGGCGGTGAAATCGTGCCTGCCCTCGACCGTGGCCTGATCGACGGCGCCGAGTTCAACAATGCGTCGTCCGACCGTGTGCTGGGCTTCCCCGACGTGGTCAAGAACTGCATGCTGCAAAGCTTCCACCAGAGCGGTGAGCAGTTCGAAATCCTGTTCAACAAGACCAAGCTCAACGCGCTGCCCGCCGAGCTCAAGGCTATCGTTGATTACGCCGTGCAGGCTGCCAGCGCCGACATGAGCTGGAAGGCCATCGAGCGCAATTCCAAGGACTACGAAGAGCTCAAGAAGCAAGGCGTCAAGTTCTACAAGACCCCCGATGCCATCCTGCGCGCGCAGTTGGCCGCGTGGGACAAGATCATCGCCAAGAAGGGCGACGAGAACCCGCTGTTCAAGAAAATCCTGGCATCGCAAAAGGCGTTTGCCCAGCGCGCCGGCCAGTGGCAGGGCGACTACATGGTCGACTTCAAGATGGCCTACAACCACTACTTTGGCAAGGGGGCCAAGAAAGCCTGACCTGATGCATTGATGCAAGGGCGCCCGCAGGCATTCGCCTCAGTGGCGCCCCTTTTTTTTGTCCTGAGATGGGTAAGCCATGCAAAAACTATTACTTACAGTGGACCGGCTCTCGACCTGGTTTGGAAAGGCCTGCGCCTGGAGCGTCGTGGGCCTCACGCTGCTGATCACATGGGAGGTGTTCTCCCGGTATGTCCTCAACAAGCCGAACGCCTGGGTGCTTGACGCCCAGATCATGCTGTACGGCGTGCTGTTCATGACCGCCGGGGCCTACACACTGGCCAAGAGCGGCCATGTACGCGGGGATGTGCTGTACGGGTTCTTCCAGCCCCGCACGCAGGCCACCGTGGACCTGGTGCTCTACATCCTGTTTTTTCTGCCAGGCATCATCGCGCTCACCTATGCCGGCTGGTTCTTCTTTCAGGACTCGCTCGCCATGCGCGAGCAGACCTTCAATGCCGACCCGCTGCCTGTGTACCCGTTCAAGTTCGTGGTGCCGCTGGCCGGGGCTTTCCTGCTGCTGCAGGGCATTGTCGAGATCATCCGGTGCGTGATCTGCATCCGCACGGGCGAATGGCCCAAGCGCGAGGGTGACGTCGAGGAAGTCGATGTCGACAAGCTCAAGCAAATGGTGCACGTCAAAGACTCGGACATCGAGGCACTGGACAAGCTCGTTGTGCAGAAGGGTGGCCACTGATGAAGATCCGCAAAGAGCTTTATTTCGGTTTCACGCTGATGGGCGTGATCATCCTCGCGGCCCTCGCGATGGTGTTCAGCGTGGACAAGATGACCAATGGCCACTATGGCCTTCTGATGCTGTCGCTGGTGGTCGTGGCCATCATGCTGGGCTTTCCCACGGCGTTCACGCTGATGGGCATGGGGATGCTGTTCGCATTTTTTGCCTACCACTCCGGGGACCAGACGGCGGCCGGGGCGCTCAAGCAGACACTGGACCTGATGGTGCAGCGCGCGTTCTCGGTGATGGGCAACGATGTCCTGATCTCGATCCCGCTGTTCGTGTTCATGGGGTATCTGGTCGAACGCGCCAACCTGATCGAAAAGCTGTTCCACAGCCTGCACTTGGCCCTGGCACGCGTGCCGGGCTCACTGGGGGTGGCCACGCTGGTGACGTGCGCAGTGTTTGCCACGGCAACCGGCATCGTGGGTGCTGTGGTTACGCTGATGGGCTTGCTGGCCCTGCCTCAGATGCTGCGTGCCGGGTACGACGTGCGCCTGTCGGCCGGCACCATCACCGCAGGCGGCTGCCTGGGCATCCTGATTCCCCCCTCGGTGCTGCTCATCGTGTATGGCGCTACGGCGGGTGTGTCGGTGGTGCAGCTGTATGCGGGTGCGTTCTTCCCCGGCATCATGCTGGCGGGCCTGTACATCGTGTACGTGATCATCATGGCCAAGCTCAGGCCCGACTGGGCGCCGCCCCTGACGGCCGAGCAGCGCATGGTGCCGCTTCCAGCGGGATTGAAGGCCATTGGCGCCACGTCGGATGGCTGGGCGCTGGGCAGTATCGTCAGCGCACTCAAGGGCAAGCGCAACCAGGCGGTGTCCACCCGGTATCTGCTGGGCCAGCTGGGCATTGCGCTGCTGCCAGCCATCCTGTTTGCCGTGGTGGCCGTGGCCAGCTACCAGAGCGCAACCCGCGTGGTGGTGGAAGAGAGCTACACCGAACTGCAGGCCATGGGCGCCGGGGCCAACGAAGACACGTCGTCCTCTTCTGGCGGTCTGTCCGAGCCCGAGGGATCCGGCCTGGCTGAGCCCCCGAGCGCAGACGCAGTGGCCGAGCCACCGGGCGCCCAGGCCGTGTCCGAGCCACCAGGAACCGAGCCAGCAGCGGCCGCCGTCCAGGCGCCGGGCGCGGTGTCGGAGCCACCGGCCGCTGCAGCTTCTGCGGCAGCAGCGGGTGCCGCTGGCGGGGCCACCACCAAACCGGCTTCTGTGGGCTTCTGGATCGGGCTGGGCGTAGGGGCCCTGGCTCTGGTGACCTTCTACGGCATTCTGAGCTACGCACGGCTTGAGGTGTTCAAGATGCTGCTGTCCAGCTTCTTCCCGCTGCTGGTGCTCATTCTTGCCGTGCTGGGCTCCATCGTGTTTGGCCTGGCCACGCCGACGGAAGCCGCTGCGGTGGGAGCGTTTGGCGGATTCGTGCTGGCGGCGGCCTACCGGCAGCTGACCTTTGGTGTGGTCAAGGAATCGGTGTTCCTGACCGCCAAGACAAGCGCCATGGTGTGCTGGCTGTTCGTGGGCTCTGCCATCTTCTCGGCCGCGTTTGCGCTGCTGGGCGGACAGGAGCTGGTCGAGCAGTGGGTGCTGAGCATGAACCTCACCAAGACGCAGTTCCTGCTGCTGTCGCAGGTCATCATCTTCATCCTGGGCTGGCCTCTGGAGTGGACCGAGATCATCGTGATCTTCATGCCCATCTTCATTCCCTTGCTGGACAACTTCGGAGTTGACCCGCTGTTCTTCGGCCTGCTGGTGGCCCTGAACCTGCAGACGGCCTTCCTGAGCCCGCCGGTCGCGATGAGCGCGTTCTACCTGAAGGGCGTGGCGCCCAAGCATGTCACGCTCAACCAGATATTCGCGGGCATGCTGCCGTTCATGGGGATCCAGGTCCTGGCGATCTTCCTGCTGTACATGTTCCCCGCCATCGGCCTGTGGCTGCCCGAGGTGCTGTACAAGTAAAGCTGCGGCGTCACCGGCTGCTGCCGGTGCATGGATGCACTGCAAGGCGCCTTCGGGCGCCTTGTTGCTTTGTGCGCTGCCCATCGCGGCGAGGTCAGAGGGCCGGCTGCTGGCAGGGTGCGCCTGCGCGGGTGTTCACAATACGGGGATGCGCACCGTTCACACCCACAGCACCAGCAGCACCAGCACCGTCAGCCGACAGGCTTTGCTGCAGGCTTTTGACAGCCTGCTGCAACCCCAACTTTTCAAGGACTATGGGCCCAACGGCCTGCAGGTGGAGGGAAAGCCGCACATCACCCGCATCGTGAGCGGCGTGACGGCCAGCAGGGCACTGATCGACGCAGCCATCGCGTCCGGTGCCGACGCGATCTTTGTGCACCATGGCTTGTTCTGGCGCGGGCAGGATGGACGCGTCACGGGCTGGATGAAGGAGCGGCTGGCCCGGCTGCTGGCGCACGACATCAACCTGTTTGCGTACCACCTGCCGCTGGATGCCCATGCCGAGCTGGGCAACAACGCACAACTGGGACGCGTGCTGGGGCTCGTTGCTGATGCACGTTTTGGCGAGCAGAACCTGGGCTGCTGCGGGCCGGCGTCTTGGAGCAGTGGACAGGCCCTGGCGGACCACGTGGCAAAGGCGCTGGGTCGCACGGTAACGCTGGTCCAACCCGAGGGTGATCTGGCCCGCCCCGTCCGCCGCGTTGCATGGTGCACAGGCGGTGCGCAAGGCTATTTCGAGTCCGCCATCGCCGCGGGTGCCGATGCCTTCATCACCGGCGAGATCTCCGAGCCGCAGGCGCACCTGGCACGCGAAATGGGCGTGAGCTTCATTGCGGCTGGACACCATGCCACCGAGCGCTATGGCGCGCCTGCGGTGGCGGCGCAGGTGGCTGCCCAGCTCGGGCTGGCCCATGTGTTCATCGACATCGACAACCCCGCATGATGGGGTCAAAACTGCAATTGCTACAAAAATAATAGCTTTCAGGGGTTATAAATCAAGCCCTGGACATCGTTTTTCTCAATATTCCCATGAAAAACATCGCCATCACGCAGGGTGACCCGGCTGGTATCGGCCCGGAAATCATCGCCAAGTGCTTCCGGGACGTACCGGACGTGATGCGCGGCTGCTTCGTGGTGGGCGACGTACCCACCCTGCGAAGGGCTGCGCAGCTGCTGGCGGGGCCAGGGGCGCCTGACCTGCCGGTCGCCCGACTGGATGAGCCAGCGCAGGCCTTGCACATGCCGCCGCGCTGCGTGCCCGTACTGCAGCTGGCTGAGATTCCAGGGCCACAGCCCTGGGGGCAAATCAGCGCCGCCGCCGGGCAGGCCGCTGCCGCGTGCGTGACCTGGGCTGCGCAGGCGGCGCTGGCGGGGCGAATTGATGCGATCGTGACGGCTCCGCTGCACAAGGAGGCGCTGTCAGCGGCGGGTGTGGAATTTCCGGGTCATACCGAACTGCTGCAGGCACAGGCGGCCGCCCATGCAGGGGTTGGCCTTGATGAAATGCCGGTGCGCATGATGCTGGCCAGCGACGAACTGCGCACGGTGCTGGTCAGCATCCACATGTCGCTGCGCGACGCCATCGCCGCAGTCACTTACGACAGCGTGCTGCAGACCCTGCGCATCACCGATGCGGCCCTGCGGCGCAGCCTGGGCCGACGGCCGCGGATGGCGGTGGCAGGGCTCAACCCGCATGCAGGCGAGGGTGGTCTGTTTGGCCGAGAGGAAATCGAGGTGATCGCGCCAGCAGTGGCGGCAGCGCGCGCCGAGGGAATGGATGTGTCGGGGCCGCTGGCCCCGGACACCGTATTCATGCGGGCCCGCAGCACGCCACAGCGCGCCGGCGAGTTCGATGCGGTGGTGGCCATGTACCACGACCAGGGCTTGATACCAGTCAAGTACCTGGGCGTGGACAAGGGGGTGAACGTGACGCTGGGCCTGCCCCTGGTGCGCACCAGCCCCGATCACGGAACCGCCTTCGATATTGCGGGCCAGGGAAAGGCAGACCCGTCGAGCTTGACCGAGGCTGTGCGCATGGCACGCCTGCTTGCGGGGTGACGGACTTCGCCAGCGCTGCTCGCGCTGCGCCCGGCGGTGAAAAGGCCGCATCTGCACCACCCTCCGCTGCGAACTTGGCGGGGTGACTCAGCGGCCTGGCGGGCGCACCGTCAGCGCTTGAGGCTGTCGCGGATCTCGCGCAGCAGCACGATGTCTTCAGGCGGAGCAGCTGGCGCCGGTGCAGGGGCGGCGGGCGCTTCGCGCTTCATCCGGTTGATCTGCTTGACCATCAGAAAGATGATGAAGGCCAGGATGACGAAGTTGACCGCCACCGTGAGGAAGCTGCCATAGGCCAGTACCGGTACGCCGGCCTTCTTGAGGGCATCCAGCGTCATGGCCGTGCCGGGGGGTATGCTGCCCAGTGCGATGAAATGGCTGGAAAAGTCCAGCTTGCCGAAGGCCAGGCCCACGACGGGCATGATCAGATCGGACACCACGGAATCAACGATCTTGCCAAAGGCCCCGCCGATGATCACGCCCACGGCTAGGTCAATCACGTTGCCCTTGACGGCAAATTCCCTGAACTCCTGCATCATTCCCATGGGTTCCCTCCGCTGCTGTTTTTGAGATGCGCAAGTATCTCCGAGTGCAGCACCGCGTCAACACCAGTTCACAATCGAATACCCATTTTCACTCCGCTACAATTCGAGGTTGACCCAAACAATAGCGATGTTTACCGAGGATCCCCATGAGTGACACACCAGTCGACACCAGTAAAAGGACGTGGCTGATTGCGTCCGGATGTGCCGGTGCCGCTGGCGGAGTGGCCGTTGCCGTGCCCTTCGTCAGTAGTTTTCAGCCTTCGGAGAAAGCCAGAGCTGCCGGTGCAGCGGTTGAGGTGGACATTTCCACCTTGCAGCCCGGAGAAAAGCTCACCGTCGAATGGCGCGGCAAGCCCGTGTGGATCTTCAAGCGTACTCCCCAGCAACTGGAGTCCCTCGCCCAGACGGAGTCCCAGCTGGCCGACCCCAAGTCGGACCGCAACACGTACCCGACGCCCGAGTACGCCAAGAACCAGCACCGCTCGATCAAGCCTGAAGTGTTTGTCGGTGTGGGCATCTGCACCCACCTTGGCTGCTCGCCCGGTGACAAGTTGCAGGCAGGGCCTCAGCCTTCGTTGCCAGATGACTGGCGCGGCGGCTTTCTGTGCGCCTGTCACGGTTCCACTTTCGACGTGGCCGGCCGGGTGTTCAAGAACAAGCCTGCGCCTGACAACCTGGAAGTGCCGCCGCACATGTACCTGTCCGACACGCTGCTGCTCATCGGCGAAGACAAGAAGGCCTGAGGTAAATCGACATGGCTGAATTCAAGGAAATCTCCCCCAATGCATCGGCCGGCGCCAAGGTGACGAACTGGTTTGAAAACCGGTTCCCTACCGCCTTTGACGCCTACAAGGTGCACATGTCGGAGTACTACGCTCCGAAGAACTTCAACTTCTGGTACATCTTCGGCTCCCTGGCGCTGGTGGTGCTTGTGATCCAGATCGTGACCGGCATCTTCCTGGTCATGCACTACAAGCCCGACGCCAACCTGGCTTTTGCTTCGGTCGAGTACATCATGCGTGATGTGCCCTGGGGCTGGCTGATCCGCTACATGCACTCCACGGGGGCTTCTGCCTTCTTTGTGGTGGTGTACCTGCACATGTTCCGTGGGCTCATCTACGGCAGCTACCGCAAACCGCGCGAGCTGGTCTGGATCTTCGGCTGTGCCATCTTCCTGTGCCTCATGGCCGAGGCTTTCATGGGTTACCTGCTGCCATGGGGTCAGATGTCCTACTGGGGCGCCCAGGTGATCGTGAACCTGTTCGCGGCCATCCCGTTCATCGGTCCTGACCTGGCTTTGCTGATCCGTGGCGACTTCGTGGTGGGTGACGCGACGCTGAACCGCTTCTTCAGCTTCCACGTGATCGCGGTTCCTCTGGTGCTGCTCGGTCTGGTGGTGGCCCACTTGCTGGCCCTGCACGATGTGGGTTCCAACAACCCCGACGGTGTGGAGATCAAGGGCCCGAAGGCGCCTAAGGATGCCAACGGCAAGCCGCTGGATGGCGTGCCTTTCCACCCGTACTACACGGTGCATGACATCTTTGCACTGAGCATGTTCCTGATGGCGTTTACCGCTGTGGTGTTCTTCGCGCCAGAGTTCGGCGGGTACTTCCTCGAGTACAACAACTTCATCCCGGCTGATCCGCTGGTGACTCCGCTGCACATCGCCCCGGTGTGGTACTTCACGCCGTTCTACTCGATGCTGCGCGCCATTACGACCGAAATGATGTACGTGCTGGTCCTGTGCGTGCTGGCGGCTGCTGCATTCGGCGTCCTGAAGGGCAAGCTGCCCGGCTTCATCAAGGCAGGCATTGCAGTGGGTGCGCTCGTGGGCGTGGCCCTGCTGCTGTCCATCGACGCCAAGTTCTGGGGCGTCGTCGTGATGGGCGGTGCCGTGATCATCCTTTTCTTCCTGCCGTGGCTGGATCACAGCCCTGTGCGCTCGATCCGCTATCGTCCCGACTGGCACAAGTACCTGTACGCCGTGTTCGTGATCAACTTCCTGATCCTCGGCTACCTGGGTGTCCAGCCACCGTCGCCGATTGGTGAGCGTGTGTCTCAGGTGGGTACGTTGTTCTACTTCGGGTTCTTCCTGCTGATGCCTTGGTGGAGCCGTATCGGCGAGGCCAAGCCCGTGCCTGACCGCGTGACCTTTGTGGCGCACTGAGCCCAGGAGATAACAACAATGAAGAAAATCATCCTCACGTTGGTGGCGGCCCTCGGGCTGGCAGCTGGCTCCGCCTTTGCGGCGGGTGGCGGCATTCCTCTGGACAAGGCGCCCGTCAAGACGAACGATCTGGCATCGCTGCAAAACGGCGCCAAGATTTTTGTCAACTACTGCCTTAACTGCCATTCGGCAGCTTTCATGCGGTTCAACCGCCTCAAAGACATTGGCCTGACCGACCAGCAGGTCAAGGACAACCTTCTGTTCACGACGGACAAGGTGGGCGAGACCATGAAGTCGGCGATCGACCCCAAACAGGCCAAAGCCTGGTTCGGTGCCAATCCGCCCGATCTGACCGTGATCGCGCGCTCGCGCTCCGGTGCAGGAGGCCCGGGTGTTGATTACCTCTACACCTACATGCGCACCTACTACCGTGACGAAAACAAGCCCACAGGCTGGAACAACCTTGTGTTCCCGAATGTAGGCATGCCCCATGTGCTGTGGGAACTGCAGGGCGAACGCCGTCCGATCTTTGAAGAGCACGAAAGCCACGGTCACAAGACCCAGGTATTCAAGGGTTGGGAACAGGTCAAGCCGGGTCTGATGACACCACTTCAATATGATCAGACGATCGGCGACCTGGTGAACTACATGCAGTGGATGGCAGAGCCGGCCCAAAACACGCGCAAGCGTGTCGGTGTCTGGGTTTTGATTTTCCTGGGTGTGTTCACAATCATTGCCTGGAGGTTGAATGCGGCCTTCTGGAAAGACGTGAAGTAAACGCCACATCGATCACTGGCACCCCTGGCGGGTGCCAATTGGTTTTTTGCAGAGTGGGCGCTTTGGCGTCCCACTCTTTTGATTTTTAGGAGCCTCACACCATGATGGTGCTTTACTCGGGTACGACCTGTCCCTTCTCCCATCGCTGCCGTTTTGTCCTGTTCGAGAAGGGCATGGACTTTGAGATTCGCGATGTGGACCTGTACAACAAGCCCGAAGACATCAGCGTGATGAATCCCTACGGACAGGTGCCGATCCTGGTGGAGCGTGACCTGATCCTGTACGAGTCGAACATCATCAACGAGTACATTGACGAGCGCTTCCCCCATCCGCAGCTGATGCCTGGTGACCCGGTGGATCGGGCACGCGTTCGCCTGTTCCTGCTCAATTTCGAAAAGGAGCTGTTCGTCCACGTGAACGCGCTGGAATCGCGGGCCACCAAGGGCAACGAAAAGGCGCTGGAAAAGGCCCGGGCCCACATCCGTGACCGCCTGACCCAATTGGCTCCGGTGTTCCTCAAGAATAAGTACATGCTGGGCGACAATTTCTCGATGCTGGATGTTGCCATTGCGCCGTTGTTGTGGCGTCTTGACTACTACGGCATCGACCTCAGCAAGAACGCTGCGCCGCTGCTCAAGTACGCAGAGCGCATCTTCTCGCGCCCAGCCTACATCGAAGCACTCACGCCTTCCGAAAAGGTGATGCGCAAGTAACTGCGCCGGTAGTTTTCATCGCCTTGACCTGTCACGTCGCTTTCCATCCGAATCCATGACTCCACCGGAATCCACCTCGACGCGCCCTTACCTGATTCGTGCCCTGTACGAGTGGTGTACCGACAACGGGTTCACGCCTTACGTTGCCGTGCGCGTCGATGATTCCGTACAGGTGCCGCGTGAGTACGTGAAGGATGGCGAGATCGTGCTGAATGTCAGTTTCGATGCGACCAGTTCGTTGCAGCTCGGCAATGACTTCATTGAGTTCAAGGCGCGGTTTGGCGGGAAACCGCGGGACATTCTGGTGCCGATTGGCCGGGTCATTGCGATCTATGCGCGTGAAAACGGGCAAGGAATGGCTTTTCCTCCGCCTGTTGACCATCTCGAAACTCCATCCGGCTCGGTGGGCTTGCCTGCTGTCTCGACGACGCGCGTTGGCTCGGAGCCGGCGGAAGAGGCGTTCTTGGATGCATCCCCAGCGCCTGCGCCGGACGAACGCGTTGTTCAACTGGTACAAAGCGACGAAAACCGCAAACCCGACGGCGATGGCGATGCGCCCCGTCCGACGCCGGGGGGGGCAGGTGCTCGTCCGGCTCTCAAGCGCATCAAATAGCGCGCGAATCTGGCCAGAGTGCCGTTTTTTTCACGCTAGAATCGAAAACTCGCCGGTTTAGCTCAGTTGGTAGAGCACCCGCCTTGTAAGCGGTAGGTCGTCAGTTCGATTCCGACAACCGGCACCATCTTCGCATTGACAGTTCACAGGCAATTCCTGGGCGCACATTGCTCAGGTTTGAACTTTCAGCCGAATCGCGTTAACCTCCCACCCCCGACTGCGCAGATGCGCCTGTAGTGCAGGTAGCAGCTGCCGCAACTTGGCGGCTGCGGAGTTGCTTCGCACCAGCAGGCACCAGGAGTCTCCATCAATCGGACCTGCCTGTATGGCGGGCCGAAGTCCAGTCGGTATCAACGTTTCGATCGCTCTGAGTCGGTCGCTGGACTCGCGCGTCAAGGCAGTCAGTCGCGCGAGCGTGGGCGATTCCTCACTTGCCTGTTGCAAGCTGACAGCATGGTGGCGACGGGTCATGAATGAAGTGTTCAGTGCGGAGGGTACCTAGTGCATGTGATTATCACGGACGCCTACTTGGCGCGCAGCCGGGCGATTCACCTCTCGGGTGCCCGGCTGTTTGGGGCGGCTTTGGCGGTGTCGCTTTGTCTTGTGCTCGTAGCTGCTGCCATGTACCACTGGGTTTTTCTCAAAGGCGCGCGCGAGGGCTGGCCGGTCGTGGGTTCGCTGGTTCGCCTGGTCGTCAAAGATGAGTTTGCCGAGCGTGACCGCTACATGCGTGCCAATTTGGACGCCATGGCACGCAAAGTGGGTGAGATGCAGGCCCGGATGGTGCAGCTCGAGTCGCTCGGGGACCGTGTGATGGGACTTGCCGGAATGCCGCCGCCAGAAGCGGTCAAACCGGACGCGCGTGGAGGTGCCCTTGTCGGGGCACGCAACCTGTCGATGGAGGAGCTGCAGGCGACTCTCGATGAGCTCGAGCAACTCACCCACCAGCGCGTGGACCTCATGACCGTCCTGGAGTCGCGCCTGTTCGACCAGCACATCCGCAAGAAGATGATTCCCACCCACGCGCCTGTGACGGGCCGAACAGCCGGGTCCGGTTTCGGCTGGCGAGTCGATCCCATCACGGGGCAGTCGGCCCTGCACACGGGACTTGACTTCCAGGCCGACACCGGCACGCCCATACTTGCCGCGGCCGGAGGGATGGTCGTTACGCAGGAATTTCACCCGGCGTATGGGAATATGGTCGAGATTGACCATGGCAACCAGTTGGTTACCCGCTACGCACATGCCTCCAAAACCATGGTGAAGCGGGGCGATATCGTGCGGCGCGGCCAGAAAATTGCCGAAGTGGGAACCACTGGGCGCTCGACAGGCGCACATCTGCATTTCGAGGTACTGGTTCAGGGCGTGTTCCAGGACCCCCAGAAATTCCTCAGTGCAGGTGGGGTTGCCCCGCAGCTTGCAGCTGCGCCTGCGTCATCATCCCGCTAGCGCCTCAAGGGCGCGTGGCTGGCGGGTAAAATCGCCGGTCCGGCATCTGGCGCTCGGAATTGCATTGCTTGCAATCGGCGGCGCCGGACCCACTTGATCTCAATTCATCTTAGGGATTTCGGTCGTCTGGCGCGCTGCCTTTGGCGTTTCAGGCGGTCCTGTTCGCATGGCCACCAACTTCCTCACCAAACTTTTCGGCAGCCGCAACGACCGGCTCCTCAAGCAGTACCGCAAGACGGTGACCCGCATCAATGCGATGGAGCCCGACTACGAGAAGCTGTCGGACGAGCAGCTGCGCGCCAAGACCCAGGAGTTCAAGGAGCGCGTTGCCAACGGGACTTCGCTGGACGATCTGCTGCCTGAAGCGTTCGCGGCGGTCCGCGAAGGCTCCAAGCGCGTGATGAAGATGCGCCACTTCGACGTGCAGATGCTCGGCGGCATGGCACTTCACTTCGGCAAGATCGCGGAAATGCGCACGGGCGAGGGCAAGACGCTGACCGCCACGCTGCCGGTGTACCTCAATGCCTTGTCGGGCAAGGGCGTACATGTCGTGACGGTGAACGACTATCTGGCGAACCGTGACGCGCAGTGGATGGGCCGCCTGTACAACTTTTTGGGCTTGTCGGTCGGTATTAACCTGCCCAACTTGCCGCGCGAGGAAAAGCAGGCAGCGTACCGGGCTGACATCACCTACGGTACCAACAACGAATACGGCTTTGACTACCTGCGCGACAACATGGTCTATGAGGCGCGGGATCGCGTCCAGCATGGACTGAATTTCGCCATCGTCGACGAGGTCGACTCCATCCTGATTGACGAGGCGCGCACACCGCTGATCATCAGCGGACAGGCCGAAGACCACACCGCGATGTACATCGCGATGAACAAGGTGGTTCCGCTGCTCGTGCGTCAGGAGGGCGAGGCAGACCCCCGCACCGGCGAAGGCGTGACCAAGCCGGGCGACTTCACGCTCGACGAAAAGACACACCAGGTGTTCCTGACCGAACAGGGCCATGAAACCGCAGAGCGCGTGCTTGCGAGCCAGGGCTTGATCGCCGAAGGCGCGTCGCTGTACGACCCTGCCAACATCACGCTGATGCATCACCTGTACGCAGCCTTGCGTGCCAACAACCTGTACCACCGCGACCAGCATTACGTGGTGCAGAACGGCGAGATCGTCATCGTTGATGAATTCACGGGGCGGCTGATGTCCGGTCGCCGCTGGAGCGAAGGCCTGCACCAGGCTGTGGAAGCCAAGGAAGGCGTGAAGATCCAGGCCGAAAACCAGACGATGGCCTCGATCACCTTCCAGAACTACTTCCGCCTGTACGGGAAGCTGGCAGGCATGACGGGCACGGCCGATACCGAGGCCTACGAGTTCCAGGAAATCTACGGCCTCGAAACCGTCGTCATCCCGCCCAACCGTCCCAGCAAGCGCGATGACCAGCTTGACCGCGTATACAAGACGACGCGCGAGAAGTACGAGGCGGCCATCAAGGACATCCGTGAATGCCACGAGCGCGGCCAGCCCGTGCTGGTGGGCACCACGTCGATTGAAAACTCCGAGATCATCGACGAGCTGCTGAAAAAGGAAGGTCTGCCGCATCAGGTGCTGAACGCCAAGCAGCATGCGCGTGAGGCAGACATCGTCGCCCAGGCCGGTCGCGCGGGCATGATCACCATTGCCACCAACATGGCAGGCCGCGGCACAGACATCGTGCTGGGCGGCAACATCGAAAACGATGTGGCAGCCATCGAGGCGGATGAGTCGCTGAGCGAAACGGACCGTGCGGCCAGGGTGGCTGCCTTGCGCGAGCAGTGGAAGCTGGACCACGAGAAGGTCAAGGCCCTCGGCGGCCTGCGCATCATTGCAACCGAGCGCCACGAATCGCGGCGGATCGACAACCAGCTGCGTGGCCGTTCCGGCCGCCAGGGCGACCCCGGCTCGTCGCGCTTTTATCTGAGCCTGGACGACTCGCTGATGCGGATCTTCGCAGGCGACCGTGTGCGCGCGATCATGGACCGCCTGAAGATGCCCGATGGCGAAGCCATCGAAGCCGGTATCGTCACGCGCAGCATCGAGTCGGCCCAGCGCAAGGTGGAAGCCCGCAACTTCGACGTGCGCAAGCAGTTGCTGGAATACGACGACGTTTCCAACGACCAGCGCAAGGTGATCTATCAGCAGCGCAACGACATCCTGGACGCGAGCGATCTGTCGGATGTGATTGCTGCCATGCGTGAAGACTGCATGACCGACCTGGTGCGCCAGTACGTCCCGGTAGAGTCGCTGGAAGAACAGTGGGATATTCCTTCGCTCGAGAAGGCGCTGGCCGACGACTGGCATGTGAAGATGGACCTGCAGCAGCAAGTGCAGGTCGCCACCGCCATCACCGACGACGAGATCCTGGAGAAAGTTGTGGCCGCGGCACATGCGTCGTTTGAAGCCAAGGTGGCACAGGTCGGTCGTGAAAACTTCACCCAGTTCGAACGCATGGTCCTGTTGCAGGGCTTTGACTCCAACTGGCGCGACCACCTGAGCGCACTGGACTATCTGCGCCAGGGCATCCATCTGCGGGGCTATGCACAAAAGCAGCCCAAGCAGGAATACAAGCGTGAAGCCTTCGAGCTGTTCCGCCAGCTGATCGACCACGTCAAGAACGAAGTCACCAAGATCCTGATGACCGTACAGGTGCAGTCGCCTGAACAACTCGACCAGGCAGCCCAGGACATGGAAGCGCGTGGCGAAAGCATTGCCAATGTGACCTACACGGCGCCCACCGCAACCGGCGAGGCCGAGGTGGTTGCTGCCGGACAGACCGCTGGAGCCGATACGTCAGCAGCGCTGCCCGAGGGAATGCGTGTGGGGCGCAATGACCCCTGCCCGTGCGGTAGCGGCAAGAAGTACAAGCAGTGCCACGGCAAGCTGGCCTGATGTGCCGATACCGGCGGGTGGCGCACTGGCCTTGGGGCTAGCCGCCTGACCCGAGTGCCTGCCAACCATTGACGACACGGGCTGCGGCCCGTGTCGTCATTTGGACAGCTGGTTTTTCCGATAATTGCAAAAGTCATCCACAGAAGGTCACCATGCCCGTCAATCTCTTTGCCCCCGTTGCCGCCGACCTGCACCCTGTCGCAGGAGTCCGTATCGGTGTTGCCGAAGCCGGTATCCGCAAGGCCCACCGCAAGGATCTCACCGTGTTTTTGCTGGACGAAGGTGCCAGCGTGGCAGGCGTGTTCACCAAAAACCGGTTCTGTGCTGCACCGGTGCAGCTCAGCCGTGAGCATCTGGCAGCAGGCCAGGGCATCCGGGCCATGGTCATCAACACAGGCAATGCCAATGCTGGCACGGGGGCCGATGGCCTGGTGCGCGCGCGCGCCACGTGCATCGCCCTTGCCCGGCAGCTCAACCTGGCCCCCGAGCAGATCCTGCCGTTTTCGACAGGTGTGATCATGGAGCCGCTCCCGCATGACCGTATCGAGGCCGGGCTGCCAGCGGCCATCGCCGATGCGCGGGCTGACCACTGGGCGCGTGCAGCCGAGGCGATCATGACCACCGATACCCTCCCCAAGGCGTTCTCCACGCAGACCCAGGTGGGAGGGGCGACGGTCTCCATCACCGGCATCAGCAAGGGTGCAGGCATGATCCGGCCCAACATGGCGACCATGCTCGGCTTCATGGCCACGGACGCCTGTGTGCACCCGTCCGTCATGCAGCAGCTCGCGCGCGAACTGGCCGACGGGTCGTTCAACCGCGTCACCATCGACGGCGACACGTCTACCAACGACTCGTTTGTGGTGGTGGCCACCAACAAGGCAGCCCACGCGCCGATCACGGATCTGGGCAGCACCGAAGGACAGGCGCTCAAGCAGGCCATGTTGCGCGTGTCGCAGCAGCTCGCTCAGGCGATCGTGCGCGACGGAGAGGGCGCCACCAAGTTCATCACGGTGCGCGTGGAGGGCGGCAAGACCGGCGAGGAGTGCCGCCAGGTGGCGTACGCCATTGCCCACTCACCACTCGTCAAGACCGCTTTTTTTGCCAGCGACCCCAACCTCGGCCGCATTCTGGCCGCCGTGGGCTACGCAGGCATTGAAGACCTCGACCAGACCGGAATCGATCTCTATCTGGACGATGTGCATGTCGCTGTTCAGGGGGGGCGCAATCCAGCGTACCGCGAGGAGGACGGCCAGCGCGTGATGAAGCAAAGCGAGATCACGGTGCGGGTGCTTTTGGGGCGCGGGCAGGCGGCAGATACGGTGTGGACCTGTGACTTCAGCCACGAATACGTGACCATCAATGCGGACTATCGTTCCTGATGGGCGCTCTTTTGCTATAAATTGGATAGCATTTAAATGTTGATAGGCAAGCGCTACGGGCCAAAATGAATCAAAAATTCGAAAATCTCATCGAACGGGCCGAGCAATTGATGGCGCGCATCGAGTCCGTTTTGCCTCAGCCGCTGAGCGCGCCCGATTGGTCTGCGGCCATTGCCTGGCGGTATCGCAAGCGCAGCAGTGGCCATGGATCGCTGGAGCCGGTACGCCATGTGGCACCGATGCGCATGGACGACCTTCGGGAAATCGAGCCGCAAAAGGCCCGTATCGAGCGCAACACCGAGCAGTTCGTACTGGGCAAGCCGGCCAACAATGTTCTGCTCACCGGCGCCCGCGGCACCGGCAAGTCATCCCTGATCAAGGCCTGCCTCAACGCATATGCCCCACGCGGGTTGCGCCTGATCGAGGTGGACAAGGCGGACCTGGTGGACCTGCCAGACATTGTGGATGTGGTTGCCGGCAGACCGGAGAAATTCATCGTGTTTTGTGATGACCTGAGCTTTGAGGACGGCGAGCCAGGTTACAAGGCGCTCAAGTCCATCCTGGACGGATCGGTGGCGGCATCGACGCCTAATGTACTGATCTACGCGACCAGCAACCGGCGTCACCTTCTGCCCGAGTACATGGCCGAGAACCGCACGTACACCCACACTGCGGACGGCGAAGTGCACCCCGGAGAAGCGGTTGAAGAGAAGATTTCGCTGTCTGAGCGCTTCGGTTTGTGGGTGAGCTTTTATCCGTTCAGTCAGGACGAATACCTGGCCATCGTGGGTCAGTGGCTGATGTCCCTGGGTGTGCCTGCCGCCGACGTGGAGCAGGCGCGCGCCGAGGCGCTGGTCTGGGCACTGGAGCGCGGATCGCGCAGCGGGCGCGTGGCATACCAGTTTGCGCGCGACTTCGCAGGCCGCCGCGGTGGCTGAGGTACCAATGGTGAACGCCCCAAACCCAGCGGCCGCGCCCGCCATGGCGACGCGCCAGCATACTGAGGTCGCTGTCGGGATCCTGTTGCGCAGCGATGGAGCCTTGCTACTCTCCACCCGGCCGCCTGGCAAGCCGTACGCTGGCTATTGGGAGTTTCCGGGGGGCAAGCTGGAGGAGGGCGAGACCGTGGAGCAGGCGCTTCGTCGGGAACTCATCGAGGAACTTGGCGTGACCATCGGGCCGGCCGCGATCTGGAAAGTGACCGAACACGACTACCCGCACGCGCTCGTCCGGTTGCACTGGTGCAAGGTAAGCCAGTGGTCGGGCGAATTTGAAATGCGCGAAGGCCAGGAGATGCAATGGCAGCAACTTCCACTGACCGTGGCGCCCGTTTTGCCAGGAGCCTTGCCCGTGCTCGAATGGCTTGCCCAGGAGCGGCGGTCGGACGGTGCTTCGACCAACCCCTTGTGACCAGCCGGGTCGGATAGCGCTTGCCGGGGTAACGCTGCGCTACGGCAAGTGAGGTCCACCCCCCTCGCAAGCGCGAGCCGGGTGTTGCAAGACGCACAAGCGCGAGCCGCCCTCGGTTGCGGGTCAAAGAGATCCAGTTGGCCCGCGTGGTGTGTGCGATTGAAAGCGCTCGGTGCGCTGCGCCCCGCGCCAGGGTGCGCTTGGCCAGATATGGGAAGGCTCGGCGCCGTGCCGGGAACTGTTGAGCTGATCAGTGTTCGGTGCGAGGATCACCGTAGGCTGCATCCATGGGAGGGGCTTCGGCTGGCATGCGAAAGCTTTCGCTGGCCCACGCACCGAGATCTACCTGCTTGCAACGTTCGGAGCAGAAAGGCCGATAGGCATTGGCTGGCGAATAAATGCTCTCACCGCCGCATGCGGGGCAGGTGACGAGACGTGCCGAGGTTTCCGTTTGGGATGGTTGGACCATGGTGGTGCGGTAGCTGCCGGCAGGGGAGGTTGCGGACGACGAAGCTGCCGCCACGCGCACACTCCTCAGGCGCACAAGGTGAGTTCGAATGCTGCGTCTTCTGCACAGGAGAGCAAGCGCATGTCGTCCTTCATCCGCATCAAACGTACCGAAACAATAAGTCGGTTGCCGCTGATTTCCGGGATGAGATCCAGCGCCGGGTCAATCCGAAGGCGGAGCAACTGGAACGTGCGCCCCTGTGGCAATGTTTGCTGAAACTGGCCGCGCTCAGCGGCCACTTTTTGCGGCACCCCGGAATCCCGCAACAGCTTGAGAAGCACATAGATGGACTCCGCCAGCGGAGCCAGCGTCGATGCCCACTCTTCGAGCGCGCGCTGCCGTAACGCAGGCGGCCGATGCTGCCATGCGTAGTAGGCCGGAAGGTCGAAACCGCAGGTTCCTCCGGGAATTCCCACGCGGCTACGGATGCTCATGAGCCAGTCGTTTTCGGTCAAGGCGTGCCCGGACTTCCCGGTCTGGCTGTTCAGTGCCTGAAAGCAATGGTCAAGTTGTTCAATGACCGCATTCAGTGCTGCTTCCGAAATGGACGGATTTCCCCGATAGCTGTCCAACTGCTGCTTGTGCTTTTCTATATCCTTGAGTACGTCCGACTTGAGATCTGCGCGTGCAGCCACGTCCATGATCTCAAAAATGGTCACGAGGGCGAAATGGTGGTCGAGCGGGTGCTGGCGGGCAATCAGTTCGCCCAGGCGGCGAAGCAGTTGTTCGAGCCGCAGATAGGTTCTGAGGCGCTCGTTGAAAGGGTATTCGTAAAGAATCACGCTGGCGGGTTCCTCGGGCTCATGCAGCAATCTGACGCCGGTCATGCGCAGCCGGTCAAGTCGAACGCACGGGAGTGCTTTATCGAAGCATCATAGCCCGAACAACGCGGCCACATCGGAAACGTCGTTGCTGAGTTGGGCAAGCGAGCGATGGCACCCATTAAAGATAACGATATCAGCAGCGCCGAGTCTGGCGCGCCGCGTGGCTTGCGAGGTAATGATTTTCTCGACCGTCTCGGGCGCGAGACCGCTGCGCTGCACCACACGTTCTATCTGAGTTTGGGTATCACAGTCGACCACCATGACCGCATCCAGGCGGTTTGCCCAGTGTCCCGTTTCCGCAAGAAGTGGCACGTCGAAGATGATCAGGGGGCATCCACGGGCTGCTGCCTGGCGTGCCTGAATCTGGCATTGCATTCCGACAAGCGGATGGACAATCGCTTCCAGTTCGGCCCGCGCCTCTGGCCGGTCAAACACCAGCTCCCGCATTCTGGCGCGGTCAAGTGCACCTGTTGCGTCAATGAATGCAGGACCGAATGCAGACCTGATGGCGCCCATTGCGGCGCCGCCTGGCGCCGTCGTGTCCCGCGCAATCTGGTCCGCGTCGACAATACCCGCACCGTGCTTGGCCAGTAGCTGGGCTACCGTGCTCTTTCCACTGCCGATGCCTCCGGTAAGACCGACTTCGATAGCTTCCATGAAAAGACGCGTTCAGCGAGCGGGGGATGCGCCCTTTACAGGCCCAATGTACGGAACATGGTCGCAGTGATCGCGTGTGGCCCGAAAACCATGGCTGTGAGACCTGCACCCACCAGGAAGGGGCCAAAAGGGACATACCCGCCCTCACGCAGGCCACTGAAAATCTTCATCAAAATACCAACGATCGCTCCGATAACCGAGGACATCAGAATGATCGGCACAAGGGCTTGCCAGCCAAACCAGGCCCCTAGTGCCGCGAAAAGCTTGAAGTCGCCATAGCCCATGCCTTCTTTTCCGGTCACGAGCTTGAAACCCCAGTAAACAAGCCAGAGTGACAGGTAGCCCGCAGTTGCGCCAAACACGGAATCCACCAGTGGCACGTCAACCCATTGAAAAGCGCTGCAGAGCAGGCCTGCCCACAGTAACGGCAGTGTGATGTCGTCCGGTAGCAGCGTGGTGTCCCAGTCAATCAGGGCAAGTACCAAAAGTGCGGCAGAAAAAAAACACCATGCCAGCCCTGTCGGATTCAACCCCCAACGAAAGACACAATAAAAGAACAGGACGCTCGTGGCCGCTTCGACCAGAGGGTAACGGACACTGAATTTCGCCTTGCACGAACCGCAGCGCCCCCGTAAAAACAGGAAACTCAGTATCGGGACGTTCTGATACCAGCGAACAGCAGCGCCGCAGCTCTGGCAGCACGATCCTGGAGTAAGGAGGTTAAAAGGCTCATTGCTTACCTTGGCTGGTTCTTCGGCATGCGCGGCCGCGTGATAACTTGCCGCTTCGATCGCCCATTGCCTCTCCATCATCTTCGGCAGGCGATAGATAACAACGTTCAGAAAACTACCGATCAACAGCCCAAAGACGCCCGCGCCGGCTGCGGCCCAAATCGGGGTAATCTCCATTACACGACTTGGCCAAGCTTGAAGATCGGAAGGTACATCGAGACGACGATGCCCCCGATCAGCGTTCCCAGAAAAACAATGATGATGGGCTCCATCAGGCTGGACAGCCCGGCCACCATCTCATCGACCTCTGCTTCGTAGAAATCAGCAGCTTTCCCCAACATGTGATCAATCGAGCCCGACTCCTCGCCAATTGCGCACATTTGGAGGACCATGGACGGAAATACGTTGGCATTGCCCATGGCAGCGGTCAGACTCGTACCCGTAGACACCTCCTGTTGTATTTTCTCCGTCGCCATGGCATACACGGAATTCCCCGATGCGCCACCTACCGAATCCAGCGCTTCCACCAGAGGGACCCCCGCGGCGAACATGGTTGCCAATGTCCGCGTCCAGCGGGCAACACAAGACTTGTCGATCAAGGCTCCAAAAATCGGAACTTTAAGCAGAACGCGATCCATGAACATCTGCATTTTCTCGTTTCGGCGCCATGCCTGCATGAAAAAATAAACAGTTGCGCCGATACTGCCGAAAATAAGCCACCACCACTTCACGAAAACCTCACTGACCGCCATCACAAAAAGAGTGGGCGCTGGGAGGTCTGCTCCGAAGGATGTAAAAACTTCCTTGAATGCGGGTATGACGAAAATCATGATCACTGCGACCACCACGAAGGCTACAATAATAACCGAGGTGGGGTACATTAAGGCTGATCTGATTTTGGATTTGATGGCCTCTGTTTTCTCCATGTAGGTTGCAAGACGGTCCAGTAGCGCTTCAAGAATACCTGCAGCTTCGCCTGCCTCTACCAAATTGCAATACAAGGTGTCGAAATACATCGGATGCTTGCGAAATGCAGCATTGAGCGATGTCCCGGTCTCCACATCCTGTCTGATATCGTTCAGCAGCTTGGTTACGCTGGCATTCGTATTGCCTCGTCCCACGATATCGAACGATTGAAGTAGCGGTACGCCGGCTTTCATCATGGTGGCCAGCTGCCGCGTGAAAAGTGCAATATCCTTCGGCTTGATTTTCTTGCCGGAGCGCATCCGGCGTTTCTTTATTTTCGTGGGAAAAACGCCTTGGCGACGCAAGGTTGCTTGAACCTGATTTTCGCCAGATGCCCGGATCTCGCCTCTCACGACCTTGCCATGGCGATCCTTGCCCTCCCATTCGAAAACGAATTCCTTGATGTTCGACGCGGCAGTCGCCATTTTGATTCCTTTTTTTGCTCTATTCGTTAGTGACTGCGAGCACTTCTTCCAGAGAAGTTAATCCCAATTTCGCCTTGTACAAACCCGAATCTCGTAATGATCTGACGCCTTCGGCCCGCGCCTGTTCCGCAATTTCAAGGGCACTTCCATCGCGAAGGATGATTCGTTGAATCTCCTCGGATATGGGCATCACCTGGTAGATGCCCACTCGCCCTTTGTAACCGTTATTGCACGCAGAGCAGCCGACGGGTTTGTAGGTGACCCATGTCCCGTCCAACTCTTCTTCGGGATAGCCCGCCTCTACCAATGTCTCGTGCGGAATGTCTGCCGGTGCCTTGCAGTTGGGGCATAGTCGTCGAGCCAATCTCTGCGCAGTGATCAGAATCACGCTTGAGGCGATATTGAATGGGGCGATCCCCATGTTGCGCATACGCGTCAAGGTGGTGGGGGCGTCGTTGGTATGCAGCGTTGACAGGACCAAATGTCCAGTTTGTGCGGCCTTGATCGAAATGTCGGCGGTCTCCAGGTCGCGAATTTCGCCGACCATGATAATGTCAGGATCTTGACGCAAGAAAGACTTCAGAGCGACGGCGAAAGTCAGTCCAGCCTTTTCATTGACGTTGACCTGATTCACACCTGGCAGGTTGATTTCAGAGGGATCTTCTGCTGTGGCAATGTTGACGCCAGGTTTATTCAATAAATTGAGACAGGTGTAGAGTGAAACAGTTTTTCCTGAACCTGTCGGTCCGGTCACGAGAATCATCCCGTACGGTCTGCCGATAGCCTGCAGAAGCCGCTCTTTTTCTACGGGTTCATAGCCCAGCGCATCGATACCCAGCTTGGCACTGCTGGGATCGAGGATACGAATCACAATTTTCTCGCCAAAGAGAGTGGGCAAGGTGCTTACGCGAAAATCGATAACTCGGTCAGGGCCGACCTTGAGTTTCATCCGGCCGTCTTGAGGAACGCGTTTTTCGGAGATATCAAGACGGGATATCACCTTGATCCGTGAAGCGAGTTTGTCCTTGATGGCAACGGGAGGTGAAGCGATTTCGCGGAGCTCCCCGTCGATTCGGAAACGTACTCGGTATTGATGCTCGTAAGGTTCGAAGTGCAGGTCTGACGCACGCATGTTAAATGCATCAAGAAGCATCTTGTGCAAGAACTTTACGACCGGCGCATCTTCAACATCTGCTGCGCCAGGATCATTTGACTCAGGATTTTCTTCTACCGGTACGTCATCGAATTCAAAATCGCCACCCGACGCTGTCATGCCGTCCATGGAGTCAGACACCGATTTCGTCGTGGCATCAACCAGCTTACTCAGCTTGTCATACTCGGCGATAATCCAGTCCACCCCCATCTGAGTCGTGAACTTGATTTTTTCCGCCGCTTCCTGATCCGTTGGGTCGGCAGTGGCGACAATCAGTCTGTTATTTCGCTTGCTAAGCACTATCACGCGATAGGCCTGGCAGATTTTCGGATCCAGTAGCTCCCTGGGTAAACGCAATGGGTCGATGGCTTCTAGGTCCAGAAGCGGGGCGCCAAACACCGCTGAGACGGTGTGTGCCAGGTCGGCGGCTGACACCGCTCCAGAGCCCGTCAGTTCGCCGATAAAGCTGGTACGGGCAATCTGTGATTTTTTGTAAATATCCTCAGCGGACTTTTGAGTCAGCTTGCCCGCGGATATGAGTGCCCTCCCCAAACCGGGAAGCGCGACCGCGGAGGCTTCTTTGGGGGCAGTATCGACAGCGGCCATGTAACCGGGGATGTGTTAGGTTGGGAAAAGAAACCATCCTATCATCGCCGATCACCCAGAGCCTGTACAGCGATGGATATTCGCAACAGCGACTTGATTGCCCATGCTGGGCAAACGCCTGATTAGCTGGTCGGGGTGAGAGGATTCGAACCTCCGGCCTCTACGTCCCGAACGTAGCGCTCTACCAGGCTAAGCTACACCCCGCTTGTGTGCTGTCTGCCACAAACCGAGGTTGGATTTCCAACTTACGTGCGGCGGGCCAGCAGTTGTGATGCCAATTCTAGCAAGCCCGCCGAGTATGGATTGGCTGGCAGCCGTTGCGCGGCGGACATGGCGCGGCGCGCTTCGGCGATGGCGGCGTCCCGTGCCACCTCCAGCGCCCCGGTGTCTTTGACAATCGCGATGATTTCTGTAAGTTGCTCCGTGGACCCCTCTTCAATAGCGCGCCGCACTGTGGCAGCTTGCTGGGGTGTCCCTCGCCTGATGGCTGCAATGAGTGGCAGCGTTGATTTACCTTCGCGCAGGTCATCCCCGAGGTTCTTGCCCATCTCGGTCGCGTCGCCGTCGTAATCCAGCACGTCGTCAATGATTTGGAACGCAGTTCCCAGCGCCTGCCCGTAGGTGGCGCAAGCCTCCTCGACGGCTGGAGTGCTTTCTGCCAGGACCGCACCGAGGCGAGCACTGGCTTCAAACAGTTTCGCGGTTTTCGACTGTATGACCCGCAGGTAGCCTTCTTCGTCCAGTGAAGCGTCGTGCATGTTCATCAGCTGGAGCACTTCTCCCTCCGCAATGACATTGGTTGCTTCGGAAAGAATCTCCATGATCCGCATGCTTCCAGCCTCGACCATCATCTGGAATGAGCGCGTATGCAAGAAGTCGCCAACCAGCACGCTGGCCGGGTTTCCGAAGGTTTCGTTGGCTGTTGGGCGACCGCGGCGGAGGGTGGAGGCATCCACCACATCGTCGTGCAGCAGAGTTGCTGTGTGAATCAGTTCGACCACCGCTGCCAGGCTGAAGCGATGGGCGCCGCTGTATCCCAGTGCTCCGCAAACCATGAGTAGCAGGGCCGGGCGAAGGCGCTTGCCGCCCGCCGCGATGATGTATTGGGATATCTGTGCCACCAGAGGCACACTCGATGTCAGGCGCTGACTGATGACCTTGTCGACCTCCAGCATGTCGCTGGCGACGAGCAGAAGGGGCGAGGCGGCTGGGGCGGTATGTGCGGTCAAGGTGGTGGTCGCGAAAAGATGCGTAATTATAGGAACGCAGCGCCTTGCGCCTGGCTTTCGCTGCCGAGCTCTTCCCGGAGGGGGGGCGGTCCGGCTAGGCAGGAGGGATAGCGTGGGTTATACTCTTGGGCTCTGCAGAAATCCGTCTGCGGAACTCATATCAAGAGGTCAACATGTACGCGGTCATAAAAACCGGCGGCAAGCAGTATCGCGTTGCTTCCGGCGAAAAAATTAAAGTAGAACAGATTGCTGCGGACGTAGGCCAGGAAATTGTGATCGACCAGGTTCTGGCTGTCGGCAACGGCGCTGAACTGAAGGTTGGTACGCCCCTGGTGTCCGGCGCAACCGTGAAAGCCACTGTCGTGGCCCACGGCAAGCACGACAAGGTGCACATCTTCAAGATGCGCCGTCGCAAGCACTATCAAAAACGCCAAGGCCATCGCCAGCAGTTCACTGAACTGCAAATCGGTGCGATTGCTGCTTAATCGAAGGAGCTGAGTCATGGCACAGAAAAAAGGCGGCGGCTCTACGCGAAACGGGCGCGACTCCAAGCCAAAGATGCTGGGTGTCAAGGCGTTCGGTGGTGAACTGATCAGCGCTGGCTCGATCATCGTGCGTCAACGCGGAACGCGTTTCCACCCCGGCAACAACGTCGGCGTGGGCAAGGACCACACGTTGTTCGCCCTGGTTGACGGCCACGTGTCGTTTGGCACCAAGGGCGCGTTGTCTAAAGCCACGGTCAACGTGACACCCGCCTGAGGCTCGCCTCGGGTCATCATCGAAGCCCCGCTCTGCCGGGGCTTTGTTGTTTGGTCGGTACGATGCGCTGCGTTGGACTGCTTTTGCAGTAGCGTCAGACATCATCAGACCAAGCGGTACCCCGGTGCTGTGTCAGCGGTGCGGTACGCCGGCCCTTATTTGTGCGGGCCGTGTTTTGTAAACTGGATATTCCCATGAAGTTCGTCGACGAAGCCTTTATTGATATTGCTGCAGGTGATGGCGGCAATGGCTGCGTGTCGTTCCGGCACGAAAAGTACAAGGAGTTCGGCGGGCCCAATGGCGGGGATGGTGGGCGTGGCGGCCACGTTTTTGCGGTGGCCGATCCCAACCTGAACACGCTGGTGGATTACCGCTACTCGCGGCGACACGAGGCCAAGCGGGGCGAGCACGGCATGGGGTCGGACATGTTTGGTGCGGCGGGCAGCGACATCACGCTGAAGATGCCGGTAGGCACCATCATCACCGACGCTGAAACCGGTGAAGTGCTGTACGAACTGCTGACCCCGGGCGAGGTGATCACCATCGCCAAGGGCGGTGACGGCGGCTTTGGGAACATGCGGTTCAAGAGCGCCATCAACCGCGCTCCCCGCCAGAAGACCCCGGGCTGGCCGGGAGAGAAGAAGAACCTCAAGCTGGAGCTGAAGGTGCTTGCAGATGTCGGCCTGCTGGGCATGCCCAATGCAGGCAAGTCCACCTTCATTACAGCGGTATCGAATGCCCGCCCCAAGATCGCGGACTATCCGTTCACCACGCTCCATCCCAACCTGGGTGTGGTTCGCGTAGGGCCTGAGCAGAGCTTTGTGGTGGCCGACATTCCGGGCCTGATCGAGGGTGCCTCCGAAGGTGCGGGCCTGGGGCACCAGTTCCTGCGCCACCTGCAACGTACGCGCCTGTTGCTGCATGTCGTGGACCTTGCACCCTTCGATGACGCGGTAGACCCCGTCGCGCAAGCCAAGGCCATCGTCAACGAGCTCAAGAAGTACGACCTGAAGCTCTACAACAAGCCGCGGTGGCTGGTGCTCAACAAGCTTGATATGGTACCGATGGACGAGCGCAAGGCGCGCGTGAGCGACTTCGTCAAGCGCTTCAAGTGGAAGGGACCGGTCTTCGAGATCTCGGCACTGACGCGGGAAGGGTGCGAGCCTCTGATCCATGCCATCTTCAAGCATGTTCAATCCGAACAGCGCATTGAAAACGAGCCGGTCGAGGTGGATCCGCGCTTTGCCGGTGACACGCCCGTCTGATACGGGCAAGCTCCCGGTACGGTATTGCTATATATTTAATAGCTGTCAGTGCTTATAAAGCAAGCGCTGGCAGCCTAAAACACTGAAAAAATGGCTTCCAGCGTTTTGCGAGATGCCCGCCGCATCGTGGTGAAGGTGGGCTCCAGTCTTGTGACCAATGAGGGGCGTGGCCTCGACGAGACCGCCATCGGCGAGTGGAGCCGGCAACTCGCCGCGCTGGTGCGCGGCGACGGTGGCGGCGCCCCGCGCGAGGTGGTCATGGTGTCCAGCGGTGCGATTGCCGAGGGCATGAAGCGCTTGGGCTGGACCACCCGGCCACACGAAGTGCACGAGCTGCAGGCCGCCGCTGCTGTCGGCCAGATGGGGCTCGCGCAGATGTACGAGACCAAGTTGCGCGAGCAGGGCATGGGCAGCGCGCAGGTGCTGCTGACGCATGCCGACCTGGCCGACCGCGAGCGCTACCTGAACGCCCGCTCGACGCTGCTGACCCTGCTGCGGCTGGGCGTGGTGCCCGTGATCAACGAAAACGACACGGTCGTCAACGACGAGATCAAGTTCGGCGACAACGACACCCTGGGCGCGCTGGTTGCCAATCTCGTCGAGGCCGACGCCCTGATCATCCTCACCGACCAGAAAGGCCTCTACACCGCCGACCCCCGGCGCGATCCTGCGGCGCAGTTTGTGCACGAAGCCAAGGCCGGTGACCTGGCCCTCGAAGCGATGGCGGGCGGTGCGGGCTCCAGCATTGGCAAGGGCGGGATGATCACCAAGATCCTCGCAGCCAAGCGGGCGGCCGGGTCCGGGGCATCGACCGTCATCGCATGGGGGCGGGAGCCCGATGTGCTCTTGCGTCTTTCTGGTGGGGAATCGCTGGGTACGCTGCTGGTGGCGCAGACGCAGAAAAAGCAGGCGCGCAAGCAGTGGATGGCCGACCACCTCCAGCTGCGGGGTGCCGTGGTCGTGGATGCGGGTGCGGCTGCCAAGGTGCGCGATGAGGGCAAAAGCCTGCTGCCGATCGGCATGACCGCCGTGGAAGGTGACTTCTCGCGTGGCGATGTCATTGCCGTGCGTGACGCTTCCGGTGCGGAGATCGCCCGGGGTCTGGCCAACTATGCGGCGGCCGAGGCTCGGCTGCTGTGTCGCAAGCCGTCTGCAGAGTTCGAACGCTTGCTGGGGTATGCGGCAGAGCCTGAGATGGTGCACCGCGACAACATGGTGCTGGCGGCCGGTTAAGCAGACGGGTTACTCGTCTAGCCTCCTTGCGGTCGATTCGGGCAGCAGTGGATGGTGCCCCGAGACCGGCAATCGGACTTCGCGGGTCGGTCGGTGGGTTTGGGGGATCAGGCAACGAGTCTCAGGTTGCCTTTTTGCCCAGCCGGGCGGACCGGACGAACCGGTTGACGCCCGCAACAGGGCCTTGAACTCTCAGCGAGGATCGGTCGTGCTGGGGATCGCGTCCAGCTCCCCAGGGATGCTGGTCTGCGGGTCCGGGTCAAAGCTGGCACCCGGTGGAAGTTCCATGCCCGGGTTCACCAGCATCGAGCCTGAGCGGAACATCGCGCCCGCGTGCTCACCTTCGCGCGTGCGCATGCCGCTGCGCAGATAACGGTTGCGTTGTTCGTGGCGGGGCAGATAGCGGGCCAGTTCGGTCAGCGCCATTTCGTAGACACCGCGCTTGAACTCCACCACCACGTCCAGCGGCACCCAGTAGTCGTTCCAGCGCCAGGCGTCGAATTCCGGATGATTGGTGGCGCGCAGGTTCAAATCCCAGTCGTGGCCAACCAGCTGCAGCAGATACCAGATCTGTTTCTGGCCCTTGTAGTGGCCGCGGGCGTCGCGGCGGATGTACCGGTCTGGCACCTCATAGCGCAACCAGTCACGGGTTCGGGCCACCACGCGAACGTGGTTGGGCAATAATCCCACCTCTTCGTGCAACTCGCGGAACATGGCCTGTTCGGGGGTTTCGCCCCGGTCAATGCCACCCTGCGGGAACTGCCAGCTGTGGGTGCGTATGCGCTTGCCCCAGAACACCTGGTTCTTCTGGTTGAGCAGGATGATGCCGACGTTCGGCCGAAAGCCGTCCCGGTCAAGCATAATCAAACCCCAAATTTTTAAACTGCGTCCATTATGCACGGCGCCTAGCGCGCGGCAAGTGGACCGCTTCGTTCTGCCCGAACCCGCCGCCGATGAAAGCCTCCCAATTCTTTATTTCCACCCAGAAGGAAGCTCCGGCGGACGCCGAAGTGGTCAGCCACAAGCTCATGATGCGGGCGGGGCTGATCAAGAAGCTGGGCGCTGGCATTTACAACTACATGCCCATGGGCCTGCGGGTGATCCGCAAGGTGGAAGCCATCGTGCGCGAGGAAATGAACCGCGCAGGGGCCGTGGAGCTGACCATGCCCGTGGTGCAGCCGGCCGAGCTGTGGCAGGAAACCGGCCGCTTCGACAAGATGGGCCCCGAGCTGTTGCGCATCCAGGACCGCCATGGCCGCGATTTCGTGGTGCAGCCCACCAGCGAAGAAGTGATCACTGACATCGCGCGGCAGGAGCTGCGCAGCTATAAGCAACTGCCCAAGAACTTCTACCAGATCCAGACCAAGTTCCGTGACGAGCGCCGCCCGCGCTTTGGCCTGATGCGTGGCCGCGAGTTCATTATGAAGGACGCCTACAGCTTTGACCGTGACCAGGCGTCTGCCAAGGCCAGCTACCAGGTCATGGCCAAGGCGTACCGGCAAATCTTTGACCGCTTTGGCCTCACGTACCGTGCTGTGGCGGCCGACAGTGGCGCCATCGGGGGCGACCTGAGCGAGGAATTCCAGGTGATCGCCGCGACCGGCGAAGACGCCATCGTGTACTGCCCGCAGAGCGACTACGCGGCCAACATGGAAAAGGCCGAGGCCCTGGCACCGGCCGGCCCGCGCGGCACTGCCCGCCAGGCCATGACCAAGACCGCCACGCCAGGCAAGAGCACCTGCGCGGATGTGGCCGAGCTGCTGGGCGTGCCGCTCAACACCACCGTCAAGTCGCTGGTGCTGGCCACCGACGAGACCAACGAAGCGGGCGAGATCGTCAAGAGCCAGGTCTGGCTGTTGCTGCTGCGCGGCGATCACGACATGAACGAGATCAAGGTGTCCAAGGTGCCAGGCCTTGCCGGGTTCCGGTTTGCCACGCTGGGCGAGATCGATGAACACTTTGGCTGCAAGCCGGGCTACCTGGGCCCCATCGGTCTGAAAAAGCCCTTGAAGATCGTGGCCGACCGCGAAGTCGCCCTGATGGCCGACTGGATCTGCGGCGCCAACGAGCCAGACTTTCACATCACCGGCGTGAACTGGGGCCGCGACCTGCCCGAGCCGGATGCTGTGGCAGACCTGCGCAATGTGGTGGCCGGTGACCCATCGCCCGACGGCAAGGGTGAACTTGCCATCGAGCGCGGCATCGAAGTGGGCCATGTGTTCTACCTCGGCACCAAGTACAGCCGCGCCATGAACGCCACCTTCCTCGATGAAAACGGCAAGCCCCAGCCCCTGGAAATGGGTTGCTACGGCATTGGCGTGACGCGCCTGCCAGCCGCCGCCATCGAACAGAACCACGATGAGCGCGGCATCATCTGGCCTGACGCGATTGCGCCCTTCACCGTGGTCATCTGCCCCGTGGGTATGGACCGCAGCGAGGCTGTCAAGGCGACGGCTGAATCGCTGTATGCCGACCTGATGGCGGCCGGTGTGGACGTGATCCTGGACGACCGCGGCGAGCGCCCCGGCGCCATGTTTGCCGACTGGGAACTCATTGGCGTACCGCACCGCGTGACGATTGGCGACAAGAGCCTGAAGGAAGGCATGGTCGAGTACCAGAACCGGCGCGACGCAGCCGCTACCAAGGTGGCTACGGCAGACATACTGGCCCACGTGAGGGGCCGCATGGCCGTATGACGGGGTGGGGGGCGCAGGCCCGCCGCCAGTCTGGCCGTTTAGAGCCTGATGTAACGCGGCGTGGCCTGCTCATGGTCGCTGCCTCTCTTGCCGGGCCCGCAGCCGGGCTGTTGGCTCCCGCACCAGCGTACGCCGGCGGGCAGCTCGAAGAGCCGCTGATGGACTCCGTGCGCACTGCGTTGAGTTCTGCGATTGCCAACCAGGCCCCACCCGAGCCGGAGTTCCTCACCACCGAGGCGCGCATTCACTACTTGCGATGGCTCAGTGCGATGAGCGACCGCCTTCGCCGCCGCAAGCCTGACCTCGACGTACGACGCGAATTCCTGCAGACAGTCTGGTACGAGGCCAGGCGTGCCGGGCTGGATGTTTCGCTGGTTCTGGGCCTTATCCAGGTGGAAAGCGGGTTTCGCAAGTTCGCTGTGTCCAGCGTCGGGGCGCGCGGCTACATGCAGGTGATGCCCTTCTGGACCCGGGTGATTGGCGATGGTGATCCGGGCAAGCTGTTCCACATGCAGACCAACCTGCGGTTTGGCTGCGTGATCCTGCGCCACTACATGGACCGGGAGAGAGGCGATCTGTTCATGGCACTGGGCCGCTACAACGGCAGCCGCGGGCGCTCGCCTTACCCCGATGCCGTGTTCGGCGCGCAGCGCCAGTGGCTCTTTGGCGAGCCGGTCAAGCAGATACCCGCCGCGTAGGATTCCGCCTTGTCACACCAGCCGGGCGTCCTGCACAGACCCGATGTACGCGCGTGGCCGGATCACGGGACCTCGACGATTCTTGCTGCTGCCCCTCAGGCGGCGGGCGGCAGCAGCGTGCTCGCAGGCTCTGCCGCAGGGCTGGTGCTGGTGCCGACCCGTGACACCATGACCTGGTCCACGCGGTAGCTGTCCACGTCCAGCACCTCGAACTTGTAGCCGCCCCACGTCACGCTGTCGGTGCGGCGCGGCACGCGGCGCAGCATCACCATCAGGAAACCGGCCAGCGTCTCGTATTGATCTGCATGGGGCAGTTCATCGAGCGACAGCGCGTGCAGCACATCCTGCACCGGCGTCACACCGTCGATCAGCCAGGAGTTCTCGTCGCGCCGCAGGATCTGCTCTTCATCAGCCGGGCCCACCAGGTCGCCCATGACAGTGCTCATCACGTCGTTCAGCGTGACGACGCCCACCACCAGGCTGTACTCGTTCACGATCACGGCAAAGTCTTCGTGCACATGGCGGAACTGCTCCAGCACTTCAGACAGTGTGAGCCGGTCGGGCACGATCAGCACCTTGCGCACCAGGCTGTCGTCGGCCAGCGAGATGGGCTGGTTATTGAGTACACGCTGGAACAAGTCCTTGGCGTCCACATAGCCCACCACATGGTCGATATCGCCCTCGCACACGGGATAAGTCGAAAACGGCTCGGCCGCAATGCGCAGGCGGATCACGGCATCGGGCTCGTCCCGCAGGAAGAAGGCCACCCGGTCGCGTGGCGACATGGCGCTGGAGACCATGCGCGTATCCAGCTCGAACACGTTGGTGATGACCTGTTGCTCGCGCGCTGCCAGCACGCCCGCGCGGGCACCGGCTTCCATCATGGCCAGGATGTCGTCCGAGGTGATGCGGTCATCGCGCAAAGACGACAGGCCGAGCGCGCGGAACAGCATGTCGGCACCGCGGCTGTAGAACCACACCAGCGGGCGCAGCAGCGTCATGCACCACGACATGGGCTGCGCCAGCCGCACCGCCAGGCGCTCGGGGTCGGCCATGCCCAGGCGCTTGGGGAACAGGTCGGCAAACAGGATGAACAGCGACGTGATGACGAGGAACGACACCAGGAACCCGGCGGTCTGCGCCGTGGCATCGCTCAACCACAGCCCGAACAGCGCCGCAAAGTGCGGGCTCAGGGCGCCCTCGCCCACGATACCGCCCAGGATGGCCACCGCGTTCTGCCCCACCTGCACCACCGTGAAGTAGTCGCTGGGCTGCTCCTGCATGCGCAGCACCCTGTCGGCCTGCGGCACCCCTTCGTCAGCCATCTGCCTGAGCCGCAAACGTCGCGCGGCCGCCAGCGAGATCTCGGCCATCGAGAAAAACGCGCTGGCCGCGATAAGGATCAGGATGACGAAAAGGCTTTGCGAAAGGGTCATGGGCAAGGGCAGAGCGTGCAGTGCACGGGGCTGTCAAGTGTATCTGCGGCCCCTGTGACCATGCGGCGCCTGGGCCGTCGCCCGCCCCATGGCGGAAGCGGCAGCCCGGTCGAATCGTCGGGGGCGGCTACTGCACGAAACCGATGCGGCCGCGCCCGGCAGCGGCTTTGGGCAGATCCGCCACTTCCACCGTGGAGCGGCGGTCCAGCCGGGCGTTGCCAAAGCCCGTCATCAGCGCGCGGCGCATTTCGCGCGGCGGCATCTGCGCCAGCTGGTCCAGCACGTCGCCCGAGGGCTCCGGGTCGATCAGCCGCCCCCAGTCGTGCCCCGCGCGGATGCCCGCATACAGGTTGCGCGCAATGGTGCGGGCCTGCTCCAGCGTGGGGGCATCCACCTCGAACACGTTCATGCGGTTGAGGATGGGGTCGGGGATGCCCCGGCTGTCGTTGGCCGTGGTGATCCAGATGACCTGGCTGGCGTCAATGGCCACCTCGGCAAACTCGTCGGTGAAGCTCTGGGCGGTGTCGTGCTCCAGCAGGCTGTACAGCGCGCCCAGCGGGTCGTACTGCGCGTCGCCGCTGGCCTTGTCGATCTCGTCCACCACGATCACCGGGTTGGCGTATTCGCCCTCCACCAGCGCCTCGAAAACCTTGCCGGGGCGCGCACCTTTCCATTGGGCGGACGAGCCCGACAGCAGCCAGCCGGCGGTCATGGAGCTCATGGGCAGCAGGTTCATGCCGGTGCCCAGCAGTTCGGCCAGTTGCCGCGCAAAGTGCGTCTTGCCGATGCCGGGCGGGCCCAGCAGCAGCATGGGCGTGACTTCCAGGCCGTCGCTGCTGTCCTGCGCCAGCGCCACGTGGCGCCGCACGTCATCCAGCACATCGGTGAAGTTGGGCAGCTGTTCGTACAGGCTGGCCATGTCGGGGATGCCCGCAGGCTTGACCTGAAAGCGCTCCGGGCCGCGTTCGAGCATGCGTTCGTACACGGTGCGCAGGGTTTCGTATTCGCGCTGGTTGCCAGACTCCTGCAGCCGCGAGAGCTTGCGCTCGACGTCGCCGGGGTGGAACACATTGCGCATCTGGGCCACCGGAATGCGCAGGGCCGGCGACTGGGGAACAAGGCTATGGCTGGTCATTGCATGCTCCTTCGTGATGTGGATCACGCATTCATTCAAGCACACAACATGCCCACTGCAGTACCGGAAAAGACCTGATTTGGTGCGTCTGTTGCGGCCAAGCCAAACGCGAGTCCGCGTCAACGGGCGCGCAGCAAAAAGCCGCCCGGAGGCGGCTTCGTTTCGGCGGCGTGAAGCCCGTTGCCCGGGCAATCAGCCTTCGGTGCCCAGCACCTGCTTGAGTTCGCCCGATTCGTACATCTCCATCATGATGTCCGAGCCGCCGATGAATTCGCCCTTGACGTACAGCTGCGGGATGGTGGGCCAGTTGCTGTATTCCTTGATGCCCTGGCGAATCTCGTCGTCTTCGAGCACGTTGACGGTGACCACGCTCTTGGGGTCCACGCCGCAGGCCTTCAGGATCTGGATCGCGCGGCCAGAGAAGCCGCACATGGGGAAGCTGGCGCTGCCCTTCATGAACAGCAGGACCTCGCTGGATTTGACGAGGGAGTCGATGCGTTGCTGGGTGTCGCTCATGGGAATGCTCCTTGAAAGGGGTGGCTGGCAACCGTCAGGTGGTCGCAGCCGGAATCGGGTCAGATGGGTGGATTATTTCACTGTCTCAGAGGTGGGGGCTACCAGGCCGGTTTCACCCCCACTGCCTCCTTGCCATCGCGCGCCTAGGAGCCTCTGCACGAATCAAGCGGTAAGTGGGCGCTGCGGATCGGGATGGGCTGCCAGGCGCAAAACGCAGCAATAGCCGCAGCTATTGCGAGTATTTGCTACGCAGCAGACCGCCCGAGGCCGCAGATGCACACGGCGCGCTGATTTGTGCAGAGGCTCCCTAGCGTGCGGTCATCCAGGCCAGCGGCCGCCGGTACAGCGGGCAATGCCCGAGAGGTCGTCGCGGCTCTGCACGTCGGCAAACCCGCGCTCGGCCAGGATCTGTTGTACCGCTGCGGACTGGTCGTGCCCATGCTCCAGCAGCAGCCACCCGCCGGGCACCAAGTGCGCAGGGGCCTGCTCGGCGATGGTGCGGATGTCCTGCAGGCCATCGGCGCCGCTGGCCAGGGCCTGCAGGGGCTCGTGCGTCAGCGCAGCCAGGTGTGGATCGTCCGCGGCGATGTAGGGCGGGTTGGAGACGATCAGGTCAAACGGGCCATGCGTCAGGCCGGCCAGCCAGTTGCCCTGTGCAAACTGCACCGGCAGTCCCAGCCGTTCGGCGTTGGCAAGCGCCACGGTGAGTGCGCCTTCGCTCGCGTCCACCGCCAGCACTTGCGCCTGCGGGCACTGGTGCTGCAGCGCCAGCGCAATGGCGCCGCTGCCGGTGCCCAGGTCCACGATGCGCGGCGCGGGCTGCGGCAGGGCCAGCATCAAAGCCCAGTCGACCAGCGTCTCGGTATCGGGCCGGGGGTCGAGCACGCGGGCGTCTACCTGCAAGGGCAGGCCGTAGAACTCCTTGTGGCCAGTCAGGTAGGCCACGGGCTCGCCCGCCAGACGGCGCTGGCACAGCGCGGCGAAGCGCGCCTGGGCATCGGGCTCCAGCGGGTCGGTGTCGTGCGCCAGCAGCCAGGCGCGGCCGGCATCGGGGCGGGCCAGCACATGCAGCAGCAACAGCTGGGCGTCGATGCGCGCCAGGCCTTGCGCCTGTGCCTGGGCCAGCGCCTGCGCGAGGGTCATGGTGGTTGTGGTCACTATGCTTTTGATAGCTGTATGGGCAATTAAATCAAGCGCTACAGGCCAGTTTGGCTTGAAAACCAGTGCCATCAGCCGTTGGTACCCATCTCCAGCTCTTCCAGCTGCTCGGCCTCGCGCGCGTGGGCCAGAGCGGTCAGCACGTCGCCCAGGTCGCCTTCCATCACGGCCAGCAGCTTGTACAGCGTGAGGTTGATGCGGTGGTCGGTCAGCCGCCCTTGCGGGAAGTTGTAGGTGCGGATGCGGTCGCTGCGGTCGCCGCTGCCGATCAGGCCCTTGCGCAGCGCGGCTTCCTTGGCAGCGCGTTCGCTGCGCTCTTTTTCCTGGATGCGGGCTTGCAGCACCTGCAGCGCCTTGGCCTTGTTGGCGTGCTGGCTGCGGCCGTCCTGGCATTCGGCCACGATGCCGGTGGGCAAATGCACCACGCGCACGGCCGAGTCGGTCTTGTTGATGTGCTGCCCGCCCGCGCCGCTGGCGCGGAAGGTGTCGATGCGCAGGTCGGCCGGGTTGAGCTTGATGGCTTCGTGCTCGTCGGGCTCGGGCATCACGGCCACGGTGCAGGCGCTGGTGTGGATACGGCCCTGCGTTTCGGTGGCGGGCACGCGCTGCACGCGGTGGCCGCCGGATTCGAACTTGAGCGCGCCGTAGACACCGCTACCGGAGGGGCCCGTGCCGGGCGCGCCCTCGATGCGCAGCACGATTTCCTTGTAGCCGCCCAGTTCGGCGGCGTTTTCGCTCACCACCTCCACCTTCCAGCCCACGTTGGCGGCGTAGCGGGTGTACATGCGGGTGATGTCGCCGGCAAACAGGGCCGATTCGTCGCCGCCCGTGCCCGCGCGGATTTCCACAAAGGCGTTGCGCGCGTCGTCGGGGTCCTTGGGCAACAGCAGGCGCTGCAGTTCGTCTTCGAGCTGCAGCAGCTCGGATTCGGCGCTCGTGATTTCTTCCTGCGCCATCTCGGCCATGTCCGGGTCGGCCAGCATCTCGCGGGCGCTGCCCAAGTCGGCCTCGCGCTGCTGGTAGCGGGCGTAGCGGCCTGCGACCTGCGTCACCTCGGCATGCTCCACCGAGATGCGTCGGTACTGCGCCATGTCGCTCATGATGTCTTCGCGCGACAGCAGAAAGTCGAGCTCGCCCAGGCGCTGCGCGTAGCGTTCCAGCTGGGTTCGGAGGAAGGGTTTCATGGGTATCCGGGAAATGGTTTTGCTACTGAATTGGTAGCTATATGCGCATATGAATCGTGCGCCAGGGGCCTGTTTGGCCTCAAACCGGCACGGCGGCGGAGCGGGCGAGCGCCGCTACAGGCCGTTGTGGTTGCCGGTCTTGGTCTGCGAGCGCAGGAACAGGCGCGAAACGGTCTGCGCCGTCTGGGCGCGCATCTCGGCGTCGCCCGCGCGCAATTCGGCCAGGGTGCCGTGCAGCATCTTCTGCGTGAGGCCGCGCGACAGCGCTTCGAGCACGGCGTCCATGTCTTCGCCCTTGGCCAGCAGCTTCTTGGCGCGGGCGATTTCCAGCGCGCGCCATTCGTCGGTCTGGGCGTTGAGCTGCTGGATCAGCGGCACCACGCCGCCTTCACCCACGGCGGGGCTGCGCAGCTCCATCCAGTGCATGAAGCTCTGCACGCCCGCGTCGATGATGGCTTCGGCCTGCGCCACGGCGGCCTGGCGGTTGGCCTGGGCCGTTTGCACCACGGTGGCCAGGTCGTCCACGGTGTACAGGTACACGTCGCCCAGGGCTTTCACTTCGGGCTCGATGTCGCGCGGCACGGCCAGGTCGACCATGAACATCGGGCGGTGGCGGCGCTTCTTGAGGGCGCGTTCCACAGCACCCAGACCGATGATGGGCAGGCTGCTGGCGGTGCAGCTGATGACGGCGTCAAATTCGTGCAGGCGCTCGGGCAGGTCGGCCAGACGCATCACTCCGCCGCCGAAGCGGGTGGCGAGCTTCTCGCCACGCTCCAGGGTGCGGTTGGCGATGGCGATGGACTTGGGGTTCTTGGCGGCAAAGTGCGTGGCGCACAGCTCGATCATCTCGCCCGCACCGACGAACAGCACCTTGGTTTCGGTCAGGTCTTCAAACAGCTGGCTGGCCAGGCGCACGGCGGCAGCCGCCATGCTGATGCTGTGCGCGCCGATCTCGGTGCTGGTGCGTACCTCTTTGGCCACGGCAAAGCTGCGCTGGAACAGCTGGTTGAGCGTGGTGCCCAAAGCGCCGGCCGTTTCGGCGGCGCGCACGGCGTCCTTCATCTGGCCCAGGATCTGGGCCTCGCCCAGCACCATCGAATCGAGCCCGCTGGCCACGCGGAAGGCGTGGCGGGCCACCAGGCTGTCTTCGAGCGTGTACGAGTGCGAAGCCAGCAGCGAAGGACTGACGCCGCCGCTGTGCGCCAGCCAGCCCAGCGTGTGCTCCATGGCGGGCTGCTCGCCGGCGCAGTAGATTTCGGTGCGGTTGCAGGTGGAGATGATGGCGGTTTCGACCCCCGGGTGGCGGCCCGCACCGCCGCCAGAGGTGCCCAGCGACTGGCGCAAACCGTGCAGCGTGGGGGCGATCTGGTCGAGCGCGAACGCGAACTTTCCGCGCAGGTCGAGGGGCGCGGTGTTGTGGTTGATGCCGAGGGCCCAGACTGCCATGGTGGTGGATTATAAAATTGTTGGCCCCATCCGGCTTGCCACTTGCTGCAAGCCTTGATGTGGGTCAAGTTCATGGGCCCACTCGACATCTTCAACCACCTGCTCAATTTCATCGCGCCTGCCGCTGCGCTGGCGCTGGCACTGGTGCTGTGCGGGCGTTTCTTTGGTGCCAAAGGCGCCGCTGCCGGGCCGCGCTGGCGCCAGTTCGTGATCGTTTTTGCTGTGGGGCTGGCGGTGCTGGCCGGCGGGCTGGTGCTGTGGGGGCGCGACGGCAAGATGCTGACCTACGCGGCGCTGGTGGTCGCTTCCGCCACCTGCCAGTGGATTCTGGTGCGTGGCTGGAAGGGTTGAGCGGCGCCGAAGCTGCGGTAGGCCACCGGGCCCTGCAACGCACATCCGTCTTGGAATGCGCCGCTGCTCTGGTAGCCTTTGGTAACGGTGCGGCCGAACGTCCGCACCGGCGCCTTAACCGCGTCTTTTCGGCGCGGCCCTTTCCCAACAACATTGACGGCCACCGTCTGGAGACACCGATGAAGCTCATCCGTACCTGCCTTGCACTTGCTGCGGGCGTTGTCCTGTCGCTCACTGCCCATGCGCAGGCGTTCCCGTCCAAACCGGTGCGCATCGTGATCGGCTTTCCGGCGGGCGGCCCGCTGGACCAGCATGCCCGCCTGCTCACCGACAAGTTGCAGGGCGTGCTGGGTCAGCCGGTGGTGCTGGACTACAAGGCCGGTGCAGGCGGCACCGTGGGCGCGCAGGACGTGATGAAGGCCACGCCCGACGGGCACACCCTGATGCTGGCCAACACAGGGGTGATGGTGATCAACCCCGGCTTGTACACCCGCCTGCCGTACTCCACGCTCAAGGATTTCGTGCCGATTGCGCGCACCGCCATGCAGCCGCTGGCGCTGCTGGTCAACCCCAACGTGCCGGCCAAGACGCTGCCCGAATTCATGGCCTACGCCAAGGCCCGGCCCGGGCAGGTCAACTTCGGCTCGGCCGGCAACGGCGGCATCAGCCACCTGGTGCCCGAGATGTTCAAGACCGCCACCGGCTTGTTCATGGTGCACATCCCCTACCGCGGCAGCGCACCGGCGTTCACCGACCTGATGGGTGGGCAGGTGCAGTTCATGGCCGAGAGCATTCCGCAGGCCGCGGCGTACCACAAGCAGGGCAAGGTGCGCGCCCTGGCCGTGACCAGTCGCGAGCGCAACCCGGCGCTGCCCGATGTGCCCACCGTGATCGAAAGCGGCATCAAGGGATTCGAGGTGGTGGGGTTCTACGGCTTCCTGGCGCCTGCGGGCACGCCCAAAGACGTGGTCGCCAAGCTCAGCGATGCCTTCGGCCAGGTGATGCAGATGCCCGATGTGCGCAACCGCATGGTGAGCCAGGGGGCCGACCCTGCGTTCCTCGGCGCGGACGATTTCGCGAAATTCCTGGCCAGCGAGATGCCGCGCTGGGCCGATGCCGTGAAGAAGTCTGGCGCGAAGGTGGACTGAGGCCTGCCTCGTGCTTGCCGTCAGCCGCGCGCCCAGACCTTGCCGGCATGGCGTACGCAGACCGTTCCCTGCTGGGGCGTGCGCGCGTCGCCAGCAGGTCAACCTGAACACTTGGGGAGAGAAATTGGGGTTAAATTGGCTTCTAGGGCTTGTTGTGTATGTATTTATTGCTATTGAATAGATAGCATCATGCGGCCGGATTGACCGGCGCCCCACCCGCCGCCACTGGCGCGACCGGTGTGGCCGCCAAACCCCCGGAACTCCCGGAACCCCCGGGCCCACCCGGCGTGTACGGCGCCACCGCCGTCGTGGCCGGTGGCGACAGCGTGAGCCCCGCGTCGCGCAGCGCGGCGAGGATGGTAAACAGCAGGTCGCTGCGCACGCCGCCGGTGTTGCGTGGATTGCTCACGTAGCCGATGGCCAGAAATGTGAGCGTACCGTTGAGGATGCCTTCGAGCTGCACGATGGGCTCCGGGTCGGCCAGCACGCCCTCGTGCGCATGGAAGGCCGCCAGGATCACCTCGCGCATGCGGTGGGCGTCGGTGTCCAGCGGGGCGGGCAGGCGCAGCAGCACGCGGCCGGGCGCGCCCGCCAGCGTCATGTTGCGCACGGTCTTGGTGATGAACTCCGAGTTGGGCACGATCATGGTGGAGCGGTCGCCCAGCTGGATCTCGGTGGCGCGCACGTTCACGCGGCGCACGTCGCCTTCGGTCTCGCCCAGCACCACCCAGTCGCCCACCTTCACGGGCCGCTCGGCCAGCAGGATCAGGCCCGAGATGAAGTTCTGCACGATGGCCTGCAGGCCAAAGCCGATGCCCACCGACAGCGCACTGGCCACCCAGGCAATGCGCTCCACGCTGATGCCCATGCTGGCCAGTGCCACGGCAATCACCACCACGCCGCCCACATAGCCCAGCAGCGTGACGATGGAGCTGCGCATGCCCGGCTCCAGCGACGTGTTGGGAAAGTACCGGTCGCTCAGCCAGCGCTTGAGCAGCCGGATCAGCAGCAGCCCGGCCACGACCACGGCCAGTGCGGTCAGCAGGGCCTGCGGCGCCAGCGTGAAGTCGCCGACCTTGAGCGTCTGGTCCACCGCGCTGCCGCGCCGGAACACCTCGTCGGGCCCGGTACCAAATGGCGCCATCAGCGCAACGATCATGTAAAAAAGCAGCACCAGGCGCAGCACACCCGACACCAGCACCGACGCCTGGTCGAGCAGCTTTGCATCAATGCCCAGGCCCTTGTGCAGCCGCTGGCCGAACGCGCCGGGCGACGACAGGACGGCCTCGCACAGGTCGTCCACCAGCTGGAACAGCAGGTACGTGGTGGCAAACACCAGCCCGGCCCACAGCATCTGCCGCGCCAGCGTGGCCGCCAGCGCCACGTAGCCGAAGGCGACCAGCAGCACGGTGATGCCCATGGCCGCGCCCGCAACGGCCACCAGCAGGCCCACCCACACGGGCCGAGATGCCGCAGAAGCGGCCTCGGGCACCGCGGCGCCTTCCGCGCCGTCGGCGCCATCGGCGGGTGCAGCAGGCACGCCGGCCTCGTCTGCCACCGCTGGCGCCGCACGCAGGTGGCGCAGCGCCAGCGCTGTCACCACCGAAATGCCCAGTGCCGTCACCACATGCACGGCCACCTCGGCTGCCAGGCTGGCGCCGATGAGGCTGTTGACCTCGGTGACCAGCGCGCTCAGGGCGGCAAAGACGGCCAGCCACCACGGGTAGGGGCTCAGCCTGCGCGCGAGCTCGTCTGACAGCCCCGGCAGGCGCCACGAGCTGCGCTTGCGCGACAGCAGGGCGTGGCCCAGGCCGACCACAAAAGCGGCAAACACCGCCAGCCGCACCGTGGCGCGCGCCAGGGTCTTGAGCGGGCCGTCCAGCTTGCCGGCCACCTCCAGCCCGCTCCAGGCCAGCTGCACGGCCAGGCCGATCAGCAGCATGTGCACCAGCACCGCCGCCGTCGCCAGCAGCGAGCGGCGCAGCCGCCCCGCGGGCAGCTGCGCGGGCACGAGGCGCACCAGCACCCGCTCGGCCAGCCAGGTGCCGCCCACGGCCAGCAGCAGCGCAGCGACGAGGCTGCCCACGAAGGTGGTGCAGTGCTCGGGCTGCATGGCTGCCGCCACGGCCTGCCGCAGGCTGCCCGCCAGCGCCTGCAGCCGTGCCGTGTCGCTGGGCAGGGCGCTGCGCAGGTTGTTCCAGAAGGTGCGACCCAGGGGCGAGCCCACCCGCGCCGTCAGGGCGGCCTGGAACAGCTCGCGCCGCTGGCGGATCAGCTCGGTGCCCAGCTGCTCGGCATCCACGCTGATCAGCCGGGCGAGCTTGACCTCGGCATCGATCGCAGCGCGCTGCTTGCCCAGCGCGGTGCGTTGACCGGCCACGTCGGGCGAATCGGGCGCGGCCCCTTTTTCGGGAGCAGGGCCCAGGCGGGCCAGGCGCGAGTCGATGTCGGCCAGCTCTTCGGTGCGCTGCGTGGCCAGCTGCTCGGCCGCTGCGCCGATGGTGTTGACATCGCCCAGCAGCTTGCGGCCGTCGTCCTCGTCGCCCAGTTTTTTCGGCACGGCATCGAGCTGGCGGCGCAGTTCGTCCACGCTGGGCAGCTTGGGCTCGTCAGCCGCCGATGGCTTGCTGGCCGCTGCAGCCGGTGCAGGCGCTGCGCTGCCGTTGCCCTGAGCCACGGCGGCGGGTGCGGTGTGGGCGAGCAGCAGCAGGGCCAGCAGCCCGAAAAAGGGGAGTGTCCGCAACCAGCGCAGGGCGCTGTGCAGTGCGTGGGGGCGTGCCGAGGTGGAAGCGGGGGCAGGCCGGGTCGCGCAGGGGGCCACGGCGGGGGAACAGTTCAAACGCATCCGGCGATTGTCGAGCCCGCCGGGCCGGTGCAGTTAACAAACTGTAGAGCTGCGGGCCACCGGCTGGGAGGGGGCAGCGCAGACCCGGATGGGGGCTGGCGATGCAGCCTGGGAGGCTGGGCCTCAGCCGCCCGCAGCCGGGCTGAACAGGTCCACACGGTCGGTGATGATCCCGTCGGTGCCCAGGTCGATCAGGCGCTGTGCCGCCCAGTCATCGTTCACGGTGTAGCTCAGCGCGCGCATGCCGGCGGCGTGCACCTGCGTGACCAGGGCCGCATCCCACAGTGCATGGTTGCAGACGATGGCTACGCAATCCAGTTGCTGCGCCACGGCGGCCCAGCCATCCCACAGCGTGTCGAGCAGCAGCGCGCGCGGAATGTGCGGTGCGGTGGCGCGTGCGCCGGCCAGCGCGTCGGGCTTGAACGACGAAAACAGCGGCGGCACGGCCTGGCCCTGCCACAGCCGCGCCGACAGCGCGCCCACGGCCCGGCCCGTGGCCTCGTCGTGGCCCGGGGTGGGCTTGATCTCGATGTTGAGGAAAAACCCGTTGGCAATGCAGTAGCGCGCCAGGTTTTCCAGTGTGGGCAAGGGCTCGCCCGCGTAGGCCCTGGAATGCCAGCCACCGGCATCGAGCTGCGCCAGCGTGCTCCAGGGGTGGTCACCGCCCGTGGGGCTGGCGCTGCTGCCCAGGGCCGCCACACCGTTGGTGGTGCGGTCCAGCGTGGCGTCGTGCATCAGAAAGACCACGCCGTCGCTGCTGAGCTTGGCATCGCACTCGAACATGCGGTAGCCGTGCTGCGCGCCGAGGCGGAAGGCGGCCAGTGTGTTTTCAGGGGCCAGCTTGCCGGCACCACGGTGGGCGATCCAGCGGGGGTAGGGCCAGGGGGCGGTCATCGTCAAATTGCCTTGTAGTGTGCGCGGCGCGCTGCTGTGGACACTGGCGCGGACCCAGGCGCGGGACGCCGAGAAAGGGCCGCCCCGCATCGAGGGCGTCGTCTCCCTTCCCGGCGCAGCCGAGAGAAGGGGAAAGCAGCGCAGCCGCTCAGGGGGTTGTCACTTGCGTTTGCCGGTGGTCGCATCAAACGCGTGCAGGCGATCAGGGCGCGGCACCACGTGGATGATGGAATCGGGCGCGGGGGCCAGCGTGCCTTCTTCCACGCGCACGATGATCTGCTCGCCGTTGATGCGGCCATAGATCAGGCGTTCGGCGCCCAGCAGTTCCACCGTCTCGACCTTGATTTCCCAGCCTTCGCTGCGCACATCCAGGTGCTCGGGGCGGATGCCCAGGATGGTGCCGGGCTTGGCGCCAGGCCCGTTCTTGAGCAGGTTCATGGGCGGCGAGCCGATGAAGCTTGCGACGAAGGTGGTGGCTGGCGTGTGGTAGACCTCTTCGGGCGTGCCGAACTGTTCCATGTTGCCGGCGTTCATCACGATCATGCGCTGGGCCAGCGTCATCGCCTCGACCTGGTCGTGCGTGACGAACAGGCTGGTGATGCCCAGTTCGCGGTGCAGCTTCTGGATCTCCAGGCGGGTCTGGGCGCGCAGCTTGGCGTCCAGGTTGGACAGCGGTTCGTCAAACAAGAAGACTTGCGGCTGGCGCACGATGGCGCGGCCCATGGCCACGCGCTGGCGCTGGCCGCCCGACAGCTCGCGCGGCTTGCGCTCGAGCAGGTGGCCCAGTTCGAGGATCTTGGCGGCCTTGTCCACACGGGCCTTGATCTCGTCCTTGGGCACCTTGGCGATCTTCAGGCCATAGGCCATGTTCTCGAAGTTCGTCATGTGCGGGTACAGCGCGTAGTTCTGGAACACCATGGCGATGTCGCGCTGGGCCGGTTCCAGGTTGTTCACCACGCGGTCGCCGATGCGCAGCTCGCCGCCGGAGATTTCTTCCAGGCCCGCGACCATGCGCAGCAGGGTGGACTTGCCGCAGCCCGAGGGGCCGACGATGACGATGAATTCGCCGTCCTGCACTTCGGCGTTAACGCCGTGGATCACCTGGTTGGCCTTGGGGCCCGTGCCATAGCGCTTGACGATGTTGCGTAAGGAGATGGATGCCATGATTTCAGAGGGTGTGGACCGTGGCAGCCAGCCCGGCGGTGCCACGCCAGGCGGCGCAGGGCAGGGCGTTGTTCAGAGGGCTGGTGTGCACGGTAGGTATTAATTTGATAGCAATAAACGCTTATGAATCAAGCGTTGAAGGCTGTTTTGATGCTTATTTCTCGGTATCGACCAGGCCCTTGACGAACCAGCGCTGCATCAGCACCACCACCAGGGCGGGCGGCAGCATGGCCAGCAGGGCGGTTGCCATGACGATGTTCCATTCGTTGCCCGAATCACCGCCAGCAATCATCCGCTTGATGCCGATCACCACGGGGTACATGTCCTCCGACGTGGTCACCAGCAGCGGCCACAGGTACTGGTTCCAGCCGTAGATGAACTGGATGACGAACAGCGCGGCAATCGACGTGCGCGACAGCGGCACCAGAATGTCCTTGAAAAAGCGCATGGGGCCTGCGCCGTCCACGCGGGCGGCTTCCACCAGTTCGTCCGGCACCGTGAGGAAAAACTGCCGGAACAAAAACGTGGCCGTGGCCGATGCGATCAGCGGCACCGTGAGGCCCGCGTAGCTGTTGAGCATGCCCAGGTCGGACACCACCTGGTAGGTGGGCCCAATGCGCACTTCCACCGGCAGCATCAGGGTGATGAAGATGAGCCAGAAGCAGATGCCCTTGAACGGAAAGCGAAAGTACACGATGGCAAACGCCGACAGCAGCGAGATCGCGATCTTGCCGATGGTGATGACCATGGCGGTGACAAAGCTCACCCACATCATGTGCGCCACCGGCGCAGTGGAGCCAGCGCCCGCGCCGCCACCAAACAGCGTGTCGCGGTAGGTCTGCCAGAAGTTGCTGCCCGGCAGCAGCGGCATGGGGGCCTGCACGATGTCCTGCGCGGTGTGGGTGGACGCCACGAACGCCAGGTACAGCGGGAAGCCGACGATGATCACGCCCAGCACCATGATGAGGTGCGAGAACGCGGTGAGATACGGACTACGTTCAACCATTGGACTCTTTCAGGAACGTTGCATGGCCCCAGGCGCTTGGAAAGGGCGCGCCATAGGCGAGGGCCGCCAAGCAAGGGCCGCCCCGCAGTGAGGGCGGCGTCCCCCTGGAGGGGGAAGGCGCGAAGCGACTCAGGGGGTGCATCAATATTGGACTTTCTTCTCAACGTAGCGGAACTGGATCACCGTGAGCACGACCACGATGGCCATCAGCACCACCGACTGCGCGGCCGATCCGCCCATGTCCATGGCCTTGAAACCGTCGTGGTAGACCTTGTAGACCAGGATGGCGGTGTCGCGCCCCGGGCCGCCCTGCGTGGTGGCATCCACGATGGCAAACGTGTCAAAGAAGGCATACACCACGTTGATCACCAGCAGGAAGAACGTGGTGGGCGACAGCAGCGGGAACTGGATGCTCCAGAACCGGCGCCAGGGGCCGGCGCCGTCAATCGCGGCGGCTTCGATGAGCGACTTGGGGATGGACTGCAGGCCCGCCAGGAAGAACAGGAAGTTGTACGAGATCTGCTTCCACACGGCAGCAATCACGATCAGCGCCATGGCGTGGTCGGAGTTGAGCATGTGGTTCCAGTCAAATCCGGTCTGGCGCAGCATGTAGGCCACCACACCGAGCGATGGCGAGAACATGAACATCCACAGCACACCGGCCACCGCAGGGGCCACCGCGTAGGGCAGCAGCAGCGCGGTCTTGTAGACCAGCGCGCCCTTGATGATGCGGTCGGCAAAGATGGCCAGGAAAAGCGACAGCGAAATACCGCTCACCGCCACCAGGATCGAGAAGAACGCCGTGGTCTTGAAGGATGCGAGGTAGCCCGGGTCCTGGAACAGGTCGCGGAAGTTGGCAAACCCCACCCATTCCCGCGAGAAGCCGAAGGAGTCCTGCATCTGGAACGACTGCACCAGGGCCTGGCCTGCCGGCCAGAAAAAGAAGACGCTGATGATGACCAGCTGGGGTGCCAGAAGCACCCACGGCAGCCATGCCGAGCGAAATAGAACGCGTTTTTCCATGTCCACACTCTCAAAAAAAGCCCCTGCGCATGCCAGTCCTCACCGGGGCCGTTGCCAACGGCGGGCCGGGGTGGGTTACCCCGGCGGCCCTGTGGCAAAAAAGACAACCCGCCGCCCGTGAACCATGTTGGCTGACGGGGCGGCGGGCTTTTGGTGCTGACCGGCTTCAAGGCCTGTCAGCACCCGCAGGCACTGCGGTGGTCTGCTTACTTGTTGGCGCGGGCGAAACGGGCCAGTTGCTCGTTACCGCGGGTCACGGCCGTGTCCAGCGCTTCCTTGGGCGACTTCTTGCCAGCCCAGATCTGTTCGGTTTCCTCGTCGATGATCGAGCGGATCTGCACGAAGTTGCCCAGGCGGATGCCGCGCGACTTGTCGGTGGCCTTGCGGATCATCTGCGTCACGGCCACGTCGGTGCCGGGGTTCTTCTGGTAGAAGCCCGACGCATCGGTCAGCTTGAAGGCGCCGGTGGTCACAGGCAGGTAGCCGGTGCGCTGGTGGCTGGCGGCCTGCACCTTGGTGTCGTTCAGGAAGTTCAGGAAGTCGGCCACGCCCTTGTACTCGGCGGGCTTCTTGCCGGCCATCACCCACAGGCTGGCACCACCGATGGCGGTGTTCTGCGGCGCACCCTTCACGTCCTGGTAGTACGGCAGCGTGGAGATGCCGTAGGCAAACTTGGCTTCCTTGGCCACGCGGGCATACAGGCCCGACGAGCCCGTGATCATGGCGCATTCGCCCGACGGGAACGATGCGTCGGCTGCGTTGCCGCGGCCCTTGTACACAAAGCTGCCTTCCTTGGAAGCCTTGGCCAGGTTCTCGAAGTGGCGCACGTGCAGCGGGGTGTTGATCTGCAGCTGGGCATCGGCACCGTCAAAACCGTTGTTCTTGGACGCGAACAGCGTGTTGTGCCACAGCGAGAAGCTTTCCAGCTGCGTCCAGCTGATCCAGCTGGTGGTGAACGGGCAGCTGTGGCCGCTGGCCTTGAGCTTGGAGGCGGCCGCGAACACTTCGGGCCAGGTGGTGGGGGGCTTTTCGGCGTCCAGGCCAGCCTTCTTGAAGGCGTCCTTGTTGTAATAGAAGATGGTGGTGGAGCTGTTGAGCGGGTAGCTCAGCATCTGGCCGTTGGGGGCCGTGTAGTAACCGGCCACGGCCGAGACGTACTCGGTGGGGTCGAACTTGAACCCACCGTCGTTGAGCACCTTGGCCACGGGCACGATGGCGCCCTTGCTGGCCATCATGGTGGCGGTGCCCACTTCGTAGACCTGCAGGATGTGCGGCGCATTGCCGGCGCGGAACGCGGCGATGGCACCGGTCATGGATTCGTCATAGGTGCCCTTGTACGTGGGCACGACCTTGTACTGGGTCTGGCTGGCGTTGTATTGCTTGGCCAGGTCGTTGACCCAGTCGCCCAGGGCGGCGCTCATCGAGTGCCACCACTGGATTTCTACCTGCTGTGCCTGCACGGGGGCGCAGACGGAGAGTGCGACGGCGGCCGAGAGCGCCAGATGCTTGAATTGCATGAATGTTTCCTTCGAGGATGACGAAAAGCACAAAGGCCGCATGTTGGGCAGCCCGTGTGACAGTGGTGTGTCGTTGTCGCATGGCACCGGCAGAGTCACAACCGGGGAAAACCCCTTGGGGTACCTGCAGGGGGTGCGATTGTGACGCTTTTGTGACTGTCTTGAGCCATTCACCCAAACCTGCAAGGTTTTGGTGCATTGCACCAATCTTGGTGCATAGTGAAGGATGACTCCTGACGGCTGTCGCCTGCGCGACGGCCGTGTTCATTCCTTACCAACGCGAGCAAGCATGGCCACCAATTCGCTGGACAAGAACAAGATCAAGTTTCTGCTGCTGGAGGGCATCCACCCGTCCGCCGTCGATGTGATCCGATCTGCGGGTTACACGCAGATCGAGACGGTGGCCGGTGCGCTGCCCGACGACGAACTCAAGCGCAAGATTGCCGATGTGCATTTCGTGGGCATCCGCTCGCGCACCCAGCTGACCGAAGACGTGTTTGCGCACGCCGGCAAGCTGGTGGCCGTCGGCTGCTTTTGCATCGGCACCAACCAGGTGGACCTGAACGCGGCGCGCGAGCGCGGCATCGCCGTCTTCAACGCGCCGTACTCCAACACCCGCTCGGTGGCCGAACTCGTGCTGGCCGAAGCCATCCTGCTGATGCGCGGCATACCCGAAAAGAACGCCGTGGCGCACCGTGGCGGCTGGCTCAAGTCGGCCGACAACGCGTACGAGATCCGCGGCAAGACGCTGGGCATCGTCGGCTACGGCTCCATCGGCACCCAGTTGTCGGTGCTGGCTGAAGCCATGGGCATGCATGTGGCGTTTTTTGATGTGGTCAACAAGCTGCCGCTGGGCAATGCGCGGCAGGTGCACAGCCTGCACGACCTGCTGGGCCAGAGCGATGTGGTCAGCCTGCATGTGCCCGAGCTGCCGTCCACCCAGTGGATGATCGGCGCGGCCGAGATTGCCGCCATGAAGCCGGGCGGCATCCTCATCAATGCCGCACGCGGCACGGTGGTCGAGATCGACCCGCTGGCCGAAGCCCTGCGCGCGGGCAAGCTGCTGGGGGCGGCCATCGATGTCTTTCCCGTGGAGCCCCGCACCAACAAGGACGAGTTCATCTCGCCGCTGCGCGGGCTCGACAACGTCATCCTCACGCCGCACATTGGCGGCTCCACCATGGAGGCGCAGGCCAACATTGGCCTTGAAGTGGCGGAAAAGCTGGTGAAGTACAGCGACAACGGCACCAGCACGTCGTCGGTCAACTTCCCCGAGGTGGCGCTGCCGGCCCACCCGGGCAAGCACCGCCTGCTGCACATCCACCGCAACGTGCCGGGCGTGCTGTCCGAGATCAACCGCATCTTTTCGGACAACGCCATCAATATCTCGGCCCAGTACCTGCAGACCAACGAGAAGATAGGCTACGTGGTGATCGACATTGACGCCGCCTCGTCCGACCTGGCGCTGGACAAGCTCGCGCAGGTGGCGGGCACGCTGCGCAGCCGTGTACTGTTTTAATTTGCTCCTGAAATGGTAGCTGCGGGCATTGGCGCAGCAAGCGCTGGAGCCCTGTTTTGTGTGAAGTTCTGCGTCCAAGGCCCTGCGAGCTGGACTGGCACCCGCGTCCGGGGAGCGGCTGCGGGGGGCGTGGCATAAAATTTCGGCCCCAAGGCACGAGGGCGCTTCGCGCCGACCCAGGTTGATCCCATGAATGTTCCGATAGCGTTGGCTGCCCTGAAAACGCAGGCCGCCGAGCCCGTGCGTCTGCGCGAGATTCCCTACAACTACACGTCATTCTCCGACCGGGAGATCGTGATCCGGCTGCTGGGAATGCCCGCATGGGACCTGCTGGACCAGTTGCGCAAGGAGCGCCGCACTGGCCGATCCGCCCGCATGCTGTACGAGGTGCTGGGCGACATCTGGGTGGTGCAGCGCAACCCGTACCTGCAGGACGACCTGCTGGACAACCCCGCCCGCCGCAAGATGCTGGTCGATGCCCTGCAGCACCGCCTGGGCGAGATCGAAAAGCGCCGCACCCCCGCCGACGATGCCGGGCGTGACCGCCTGGTGGGCGAGCTGGTCACCGCCGCCAGCCGTGCGGTGGCCGAGTTCAACGCCACCTTCGAGCAGGCCACGCAGCTGCGCCGCCAGGTGCAAAAGACGCTGGGCCGCCTCACGGCCAAGGACAACATCAAGTTCGACGGCCTCTCGCGCGTGAGCCACGTGACCGACGCCACCGACTGGCGTGTGGAATACCCCTTTGTGGTGCTGACCCCCGACACCGAGGCCGAGATGGCGCGCCTGGTCAAGGGCTGCATCGAGCTGGGCCTGACCATCATCCCGCGCGGGGGCGGCACGGGCTACACCGGCGGCGCCATTCCGCTGACGTGGAAGAGCGTGGTCATCAACACCGAAAAGCTCGAAGCCATGACCGAGGTGGAAATGCGCCGCCTGCCGGGCATGGACAGCGAGGTGGGCACGGTGTGGACCGAAGCCGGCGTGGTCACCCAGCGCGTGGCCGATGCCGCCGAGCGCGCAGGCTTTGTGTTTGCGGTGGACCCGACCAGCGCCGAGGCGTCGTGCATTGGCGGCAACATCGCCATGAACGCCGGTGGCAAGAAGGCCGTGCTGTGGGGCACGGCGCTGGACAACCTGCTCAGCTGGCGCATGGTCACGCCCCAGGCCCAGTGGCTCGAAGTCACCCGCCTGGACCACAACCTCGGCAAGATCCACGACGCCGATGTGGCCAGTTTCGAGCTGAAGTATTTCGAGGCCGATGGCAAGACGCCGGTGCGCACCGAGCAACTCGTGATCCCGGGCAAGACCTTCCGCAAGGAAGGCCTCGGCAAGGATGTGACCGACAAGTTCCTGAGCGGCCTGCCCGGCATCCAGAAAGAAGGCTGCGACGGCCTCATCACCAGCGCGCGCTGGGTGGTGCACCGCATGCCCGAGCACGTGCGAACCGTGTGCCTGGAGTTTTTCGGCAACCCGCGCGACTGCGTGCCCTCGATCGTCGAGATCAAGGATTTCATGTTCGCTGAGCAGAAGCGCTCCAGCGTGCTGCTGGCCGGGCTTGAGCACCTGGACGACCGCTACCTGAAGGCCGTGGGTTACGCCACCAAGAGCAAGAAGGGCAACGGCAGCCTGCCCAAGATGGTGTTGATTGGTGACATCGTGGGCGACGATGCCGACGACGTGGCGCGCGCCACCAGCGAGGTGATCCGCATCGCCAACTCGCGCAGCGGCGAAGGCTTCGTTGCCATCAGCGCCGAAGCGCGCAAGAAATTCTGGCTCGACCGCAAGCGCACCGCGGCCATCAGCAAACACACCAACGCCTTCAAGATCAACGAAGACGTGGTGATCCCGCTGCCGCGCATGGCCGAGTACACCGACGGCATCGAGCGCATCAACATTGAATTGAGCCTGCGCAACAAGATCAAGCTGTGCGATGCGCTGGCGGACTTCTTCGAGCGCGGCAATCTGCCGCTGGGCAAGCAGGACGACGCCAGCGAGATCCCGTCGGCCGAGCTGCTGGAAGACCGCGTGGGTCAGGCCATTGCACTGGTGGCCGAGGTGCGGGCGCTGTGGGCCGACTGGCTGGCCAACGTGGCCACGCTGTTCCCGCAGCTGCAGGACCACACCCTGCGCGCCAGCTGGAAGACGCAGCTGCGTGCGCCGCTGCAAACGATCTTTGCCGGTGCGCCCTTCAAGCCCATCCTGGATGAAGCCACCGCCATCCACAAGCGCGTGCTCAAGGGCCGCGTGTGGGTGGCGCTGCACATGCATGCCGGCGACGGCAACGTGCACACCAACCTGCCCGTCAACAGCGACGACTACGAAATGCTGCAAACCGCGCACGAGGCGGTGGACCGCATCATGGTGCTGGCGCGCAGCCTGGACGGCGTGATCTCGGGCGAGCACGGCATCGGCATCACCAAGCTCGAATTCTTGACCGACGAAGAGCTGCGCCCGTTTGCCGAATACAAGCAGAAGGTAGACCCGGAAGGCCGCTTCAACAAGGGCAAGCTGCTACGAAATCAGGAGCTATCAGGGCAATCAGGGCAAGCGCTAGGGGCCAAAAATGCCTCGAATTTGCCTGTGGTGCATGCCGACCTGACCAACGCCTACACCCCGAGCTTCGGTTTGATGGGGCACGAGTCGCTGATCATGCAGCAAAGCGACATCGGCGCGATTGCCGATTCGGTCAAGGACTGCCTGCGCTGCGGCAAGTGCAAACCGGTGTGCGCCACCCATGTGCCGCGCGCCAGCCTGCTGTACAGCCCGCGCAACAAGATCCTGGCGACCTCGCTGCTGGTCGAGGCGTTTTTGTACGAGGAGCAGACACGCCGCGGTGTGTCCATCAAGCACTGGCAAGAGTTTGAGGACGTGGCCGACCACTGCACGGTGTGCCACAAGTGCTACACGCCATGCCCGGTCAAGATCGACTTCGGCGACGTGACCATGAACATGCGCAACCTGCTGCGCAAGATGGGCAAGAAGAGCTTCCGCCCCGGCAACGCGCTGGCAATGACCATGCTCAACGCCACCAACCCCGACACCATCAAGCTGCTGCGTTCGGCCATGGTGGGTGTGGGTTTCAAGGCGCAGCGCATGGCGGTGGACATCCTGCGCAAGGTGGGCCGCAAGCAGACGGCCAAACCACCGGCCACGGTGGGCACCGCGCCCATCAAGGAGCAGGTGGTCCACTTCATCAACAAGAAGCTGCCCGGCGGCCTGCCCAAGAAGACGGCGCGTGCGCTGCTCGATATCGAAGACAAGGACTACGTCCCGATCATCCGCAACCCGCAGGCCACCACGGCCGAGACCGAGGCGGTGTTTTACTTCCCCGGCTGCGGGTCGGAGCGCCTGTTCAGCCAGGTGGGCCTGGCCACCCAGGCCATGCTGTGGCACGCCGGTGTGCAAACCGTGCTGCCGCCGGGCTACCTGTGCTGCGGCTACCCCCAGCGCGGCAGCGGCCAGTTCGACAAGGCCGAGAAGATCATCACCGACAACCGCGTGCTGTTCCACCGCGTGGCCAACACGCTGAACTACCTCGACATCAAGACCGTGGTGGTGAGCTGCGGCACCTGCTACGACCAGTTGCAGGGCTACGAGTTTGACAAGATCTTCCCGGGCAGCCGCATCATCGACATCCACGAATACCTGCTGGAAAAGGGCATTGCCCTGCAAGGCAAGGGCGCGTACCTGTACCACGAGCCCTGCCACAACCCGATGAAGCTGCAGGATTCGATGAAGACCGTGAAGGCGCTGGTGGGCGAGCAGGTCTTGAAGAGCGAGCGCTGCTGCGGCGAGTCGGGCACGCTGGGCGTGACCCGGCCGGACATCTCGACGCAGGTGCGCTTTCGCAAGGAAGAAGAGATCAGGAAGGGCGAGGCGCAACTGCGGGCCAGCGGTGCCGTGGGCACGCAGGAGAACGTCAAGATCCTGACCAGCTGCCCCAGCTGCCTGCAAGGCCTGAACCGCTACCAGGATGACCTGAACAACGGCCTGCTGGAAGCCGACTACATCGTGGTCGAGATGGCGCGCGAGATCCTGGGTGAAAACTGGATGCCCGAGTACGTGCAGCGTGCCAACAACGGCGGCATCGAGCGGGTGCTCGTCTAGCCATGGGGCATGCCGTACCCGGTTGCGTGCTGTGCGAGGGCGAGGGCGGCACGCTGATCTGGCGGGGCGCGCATCTGCGTGTCATCCGCGCCGATGAGGCGGGGTTTCCGGCGTTCTACCGCGTGATCTGGAACGCCCACGTGGCGGAGTTTTCCGACCTGTCTCCGGCCGAGCGGGCGCATTGCATGGAGGCCGTGGCGTGTGTCGAGCAAGTGCTGCGCACGCACCTGGCTCCGACGAAGATCAACCTGGCGGCGCTGGGCATCATGGTCCCGCACCTGCACTGGCATGTGATTGCACGGTTCGAGGGCGACAGCCACTTTCCGGCACCGGTCTGGGCCGCTGCCCGGCGCGGTCGCGATCTGGCGCACGAAGCCCGGCAGATGGCCCGCCTGCCGGCGCTGGAAGCGGCCCTGTGCGAGGCGCTGGCGCAGCAACCGGGCTGAACGCGCAGGCGCAGGCCCCATGCCGGCCCGTGCCGCACGGGCCCCAGCGATTGCTGAGCCCCCGCAGGCCGCTGACCGAACCCTGCGGTGGGACAATGGCGGGCTGATTTCGCAACTGTTTGATAGGTGATCCCCATGGCAGGTTTGAAAACGGGTGCGCCCACCCCCGAGTCGATCACGGTGCATGGCCAGTCGCGTGTGCTGGAGGTCGCGTTTTCTGACGGCGCGGCGTTTCGGATTCCGTTCGAGCTGATGCGCGTGTATTCGCCGTCGGCCGAGGTGCAGGGCCACGGCCCCGGTCAGGAAGTGCTGCAGACCGGCAAGCGCGAAGTCACGCTGGTGAACCTGGAGCCCGTGGGCAACTACGCGGTGAAGCCCACGTTTTCCGACGGGCACGACAGCGGTATCTTCAGCTGGGACTACCTGTACGAACTGGGCCAGCAGCAGGATGCACTGTGGACGCAGTACACCGAGCGCCTGGCGGCGGCAGGCGCAGACCGCGATGCGCCCATGGCGGGCGAGGGTGGCGGCGGTGGCGGGCATGCCTGCGGCAGCCATTGAAGCGGCTTCGCGCACGGTTGTTCCGCGCGCCGTGAATCATTTCGCTATAAATTTAGTAGCTATCAGGCCAATCAGAACAAGCGATAGAGCCCTGTATGGCTTGAAATAGCGTTGTCCAATATGCGACACATGCCCCGTTCGGGTGCGGGGTTGTCGCTGTACCCCGGGCGCTCGCGCGCCTAGCATCAAATCATGAGCACCACTCATTTCGGATTCCAGTCGGTCGACGAGCAGGAAAAAGCCCGCAAGGTGCGGGGCGTGTTCGACTCGGTCGCGTCGCGCTACGACATCATGAACGACCTGATGTCGGCTGGCCTGCACCGCGCCTGGAAGGCGTACACCGTGATGGTGGCCAACCTGCGCGAAGGCAGCCAGGTGCTGGACATTGCCGGCGGCACGGGCGACCTGGCGCTGGCGTTTTCAAAGAAAGTCGGCACGTCTGGCCGCGTGGTGCACACCGACATCAACGAAGCCATGCTGCGCGTGGGGCGCGATCGCCTGATCGATGCGGGCGTGGTACTGCCCACGCTGGTGTGCGATGCCGAGAAGCTGCCGTTTCCCGATGCCCACTTTGACGTGGTGAGCGTGGCCTTCGGGCTGCGCAACATGACGCACAAGGACCGGGCGATTGCCGAGATGTGCCGCGTGCTCAAGCCCGGCGGCAAGCTGCTCGTGCTCGAATTTTCCAAGGTGGCCAAGCCGCTGGAGAAGGCCTACGACTGGTATTCCTTCAAGGTGCTGCCCCGGCTGGGCAAGATGGTGGCGGGCGATGACGCCAGCTACCGTTACCTGGCCGAGTCGATCCGCATGCATCCGGGGCAGGAAGAACTCAAGACCCTGATGCAGCAAAACGGCTTTGGCCATGTGGACTATCACAACATGACGGGTGGGGTTGTTGCGTTGCATGTTGGAATCAAGTGCTGATTGCAATTCACGGGTGATTTGCGGTCGATGTGGATGAATGACATAACGGAGATGACACGATGAAACTGTGGTCTGTGGTTTTGGTGGCGCTGATGGCGGTAGTCCACGTGGACGCCGATGCCAAGCGTCTTGGCGGCGGCAAGTCCTCTGGACAGCAGTCGAACAACGTGACCCAGCGCGAGTCGGCTACGCCGTCCACGCCGGGTGCGCCCGCGCAAGGCGCAACCAACGCTGCCGCGGCCAAGCCCGCCGCCGCGCCTGGCGCAGCAGCCGCTGCCCCCAAGAAGCCCTGGGGCGCCATGCTGGGCGGTCTGGCCGCTGGCCTGGGCCTGGCCTGGCTGGCCCACTCGCTGGGCATGGGTGAAGGCTTTGGCCAGATCCTGATGTTTGCCCTGTTTGCGCTGGCTGCCTTTGCCATCTTCAAGATGGTGATGCGTGCCCGCCAGGGTGGTGCAGCCGCCTCGTCGAACTCGCCCCTGGCCTTCCAGGGCGCGGGTGCCGCCACGCCGTCGGCAGCGCAGGTGCCGCCGCAGTACAGCCCCAACAACGTGGGCAACGATGCCTCGGCACGCCCCTGGGAGCGCAGCAGCATGGCGTTTGACGCCACGCGCAATGCGTCGGGCGGTCAGGGTGCCGGTACGGGTGTGACCATCGGGTCTGGTCTGTCGGGCTCGCAGAACTGGGGCATTCCGGAGGGCTTTGACACCGAGAATTTTCTGGCAGCGGCCAAGCGCAACTTCGTCACCCTGCAAGGCGCCTGGGATCGTTCGGACATCGCCACCCTGCGTTCGATGATGACCGACGGCATGCTTAACGAGATTCGCACCCAGCTGAGCGAGCGCGAGGATCACCGCGGCGCACAGCCCAACCTGACCGACGTGGTGATGATCGAGGCGCAGCTCCTCGGCATTGAGGAGCTGGCCGATGGCTACATGGCCAGCGTCGAGTTCTCCGGCATGATCCGCGAGGAGCCTTCTGCAGGCCCGAGCCCGTTCCGCGAAGTGTGGAACATGACCAAGCCCAAGGCGGGCGGCTCTGGCTGGCTGGTGGCGGGCGTGCAAGCCCTGCAGTAAGCAGGGGATGCTCCTGCCCGGCGTGAGCCGGGTTCAGGGAATAATCGGGGACTATGGCAACACCACAGTCCCCTTTTTCTTTTCTGGATGGCCTTTTCGAGCGCGTGGCCGCAGGGCCGCAGCCACCCCAGTGGCTGGTGCACGAGGCGCAGCAGCGGATCGTGCTGTTCCTCAATCATGTGCTGATGCAGGAATCCGAGGCCATGGAGCGGCTGGTGCGCCAAAAAGGGCGCATTGCCCGCGTCCAGTGGCGCGCCTATTCGATGGCGCTGGTGATCACCCCGGCCGGGCTTCTGAACCTGGCGCCTGAGGGTGCGCAGCCTGACCTGCGGCTGGAGGTCACCGAAACTTCGCCTTTGTCGCTGGCGCAGACCGCCCTGCGGGGCGACAAGCCGGCCATCCGCATCGAGGGCGATGTGCAACTTGCGGCTGAAATCAACTGGCTGGTGGACCATGTGCGCTGGGATGTCGAGGAAGACCTGGCCCGCGTGATCGGCGACGCACCTGCGCACACTGTGGGGCAGGTGGCCGGGCGGGCTGCGCAGGCGCTGCGGCAGTTCGTCGGCTCGCGCATGGCGTCTGCAGCTACGGCTACGCCAGCTCCATCGGCGCACCCGGCATCGGTGGCGCCTGTGGCCAGCGGCTTGCCTGCGGCGCCGGGGGCGCCCGCTGCCCCGTCTGGCAGTTCTGACCGGGCCGGCGCATGAAGCGCCTGCTGCGGGGTTTCACCATCCTGTGGGTGGTGTTCCGGTATGGCCTGGATGGCCTGCTGCTGGACAGCTTCCAGAAACCCTGGCTGCGGCTGCTTTCGCGCGCTCTGTCGGTCGGGCGCAACCTGGATGCGCCGCGCGGCCAGCGGCTGCGCCAGGCGTTGGAAAGCCTGGGCCCCATCTTTGTGAAGTTCGGCCAGGTACTCTCCACCCGCCGCGACCTGCTGCCGGCTGACGTGGCCGACGAGCTGGCGCTGCTGCAGGACCGGGTACCACCGTTTCCTGCCGAGGTTGCCATTGCCACCATCGAGCGCGCTTTCCGGCGTCCGGTCGATGAGGTGTTTCTCACCTTTGACCGCAAGCCGGTGGCCAGCGCATCGATTGCCCAGGTGCACTTTGCCACGCTGCGCGACCGCGATGGCGTCGAGCGCGAGGTGGCGGTGAAGGTGCTTCGCCCCGGCATGCTCCCGGTGATCGAGAAAGACCTGGGCCTGATGCGCCTGATGGCCGGCTGGGTCGAAAGCCTGTCGGCCGACGGCAAGCGCCTGAAGCCGCGTGAGGTGGTGGCCGAGTTCGACAACTACCTGCACGACGAGCTGGACCTGGTGCGCGAGGCGGCCAATGCCGCGCAGCTGCGCCGCAACATGCAGGGCCTGGACCTGGTGCTCATCCCGGAAATCTTCTGGGACTTCTGCCACCCCGAAGTGATGGTGATGCAGCGCATGAAGGGCGTGCCCATCAGCCAGATCGACCGCTTGCGCGCTGCCGATGTGGACATCCCGAAGCTCGCACGCGACGGTGTCACGATCTTTTTCACCCAGGTGTTCCGCGACGGGTTCTTTCATGCCGACATGCACCCCGGCAACATCCAGGTGAGCCTGGAGCCGGCCACGTTCGGGCGCTATATCTCGCTCGATTTCGGCATCGTGGGCACGCTCACCGAGTCGGACAAGGAATACCTGGCCCAGAACTTCGTGGCGTTTTTCCGGCGCGACTACAAGCGGGTGGCCGAGCTGCACATCGAAAGCGGCTGGGTGCCGCCGAACACGCGCGTCAACGACCTGGAGTCGGCCATCCGCGCCGTGTGCGAGCCGTATTTTGACCGGCCGCTCAAGGAAATATCGCTGGGATTGGTGCTTATGCGCCTGTTCCAGACGTCCCGGCGCTTCCATGTCGAGATCCAGCCGCAGCTGGTGCTTTTGCAGAAAACCTTGCTCAATATCGAAGGTCTGGGCCGCGAGCTGGACCCCGAGCTGGACCTGTGGAGTACCGCCAAGCCGTTTCTCGAAAAGTGGATGCTTGAACAGATGGGGCCACAGCGCATGTGGCGCGAACTGCGGGCCGAGGCGCCGCACTACGCCAAGCTGATTCCGGAGTTGCCGCGCCTGCTGTACGACGCGCTGCGCCAGCGCAAGCCGCTGGATGGCCAGAACCAGGTGGTGCGCGAGCTTCTCGATGCCCAGCACCGCACGAACCGTCTCCTGCAAGCCATCATCTATGGCGGTGTCGGGTTTGTCCTCGGCCTGCTGGTGATGCAGTTTTTCGTGCGCCTGCGCATCTTCTGAAAGCGGCAGGGTCATACAGCCTGGAGGCTGAGTACAGCCCCGCTGTAGCTGTGGGCCGCGCGCCACACGATTTGTGCCTCGCCGGGAACGGGCTTGCGCCCGTGGTCCGGAAGTTGCATTCATAATCCCCAGCGCTATTCGTTACGTTTTGTGGCAGGGACTGGGTGCGGGTCCTGAGCCTGCAGGTTCTGGAGGCATCGGGGGGCTGGTGGTGGGCTGCGTGGCGCTGCGTGCGTAATGCGCTGGCCATCCACGAAACCCGCTTTGCGCCTGAATCTGTAAGCCTGGCTTGCGCCGAGCCCCGCTGTGCGCAGGCCGCCGGACCTAGAGACCGAGTCCGGTACCGTGTGCGCACTTTTCTTGCAACACCCTTGGATCTTCGGAGCGGCGCCATGCTGTTGACATTCATCGTTGTGTACCTGCTGATCTCGATCGCCGTGGGGCTGTATGCCGCGCGGCGCGTTCACAACACGGCCGACTATGCGGTGGCGGGCCGCAGCCTGCCGTTGGCAGTGGTGATTGCCACCACCTTTGCCACGTGGTTCGGGTCGGAAACCGTGCTGGGTGTGTCGGCCAAATTCGTGGAAGGCGGCCTGGGCGCCGTGGTGGAGGACCCGTTTGGCGCCTCCATGTGCCTGATCCTGGTGGGCGTCTTTTTTGCCTACAAGCTCTACCGCAAGAACCTCATCACGTTGGGTGACTACTACCGCCAGCGCTACGGCCGCGTGATCGAGGTGATCTGCTCCGCGGTCATCCTGTGCAGCTACCTGGGCTGGGTGGCAGCGCAGATCACCGCTTTGGGCCTGGTGTTCAACCTGCTGACACAAGGCGCGGTGTCCATCACGATGGGCATGGTGATCGGCACGGCCGTAGTGCTGATCTACACGCTGTATGGAGGCATGTGGTCGGTGGCGATGACGGATTTCGTGCAAATGATCGTTATTACCGTCGGCCTCTTTGCCGTGGCATGGTTCGCGGCTGATCTGGCAGGCGGTGCGGGCAAGGTTATCGACTATGCGGCGCGTGAGGGCAAGTTCCAGTTCTTCCCCACGGGCGGTCTGAAGGAATGGACGTTCTTCTTCGCTGCCGCCATCACCATGATGCTGGGCTCCATCCCGCAGCAGGACGTGTTCCAGCGCGTGATGTCGTCCAACAGCGCAGAGACCGCCCGCAAGGGTCCGATCATCGGCGGCACGCTCTACCTGCTGTTCGCCTTCGTGCCCATGTTCATCGTGACGGCCGCCCTGCTGGTGATGCCCGAAGCAACCCAGGCGCTGCTCAAGGACGATCCGCAAAAAGTGCTGCCCACCCTGGTGATGGAGCGCATGCCGCTGGTGCTGCAGGTGGCCTTCTTTGGCGCGCTGCTGTCGGCCATCATGTCCACGGCATCTGCCACCTTGCTGGCGCCGTCCACCACGTTCGTCGAAAACATCCTGCACAACCTGCGCCCGGGCATGACCGACGCGCAGACGCTCAAGGCCATGCGGATCTCGGTGCTGGTGTTCACGGCCTGCGTGCTGATGTATGCCATCACCATGCAAGGCACGTCCATCTATGACCTGGTGTCGGGTGCGTACCAGGTGCCGCTGGTGGGTGCCTTCGTGCCGCTGGTATTCGGGTTGTACTGGAAGCGTGCCACCACCCAGGGGGCTTTGCTGGCCGTGGTGATGGGCCTGGGCGTCTGGCTGCTGTTTGTGGCCAGCCCCATGCTGTCGGAAGCGTTCCCGCAGCAGCTGGCCGGGCTGCTGGCCGCGCTCGTGGGCATGCTGGCCGGCTCGCTGGCCCCCCAGTTCATCGACGACCACAAGGGCCATGTCACGCACTACGAAGGCAGTGCACCCACCTGACACCGGGGCCCTGCACCGGCAGGGCTTGCGCAGGGGCATGCCGCCTATAATTGAGGGTTTTGGTGCGACACGTAACGTGTTGCTCTGAGAGAGGTAGCTAGCCTCACTAAATAATTAGCAATTAAATCAAGCACTTACGGTGCTTTTATTTAGAGATTGAGAGCCGGTAAAACGGTCCTCTACAGACCGCAACCTAGTTGCGGTTTTGATAATTGCAGCGGGTAAAACCGACTGCAATGCAGGGTTAAACCTGCTTTCATCGCGGCAGTGATGCCGTCTGTGGCGCTCGCGCAACTTGCCGACGAGTCCGCCACAAGCGGAACTCGCCAATGGGATGACCAAATCCGTCCACGGATTGGTCACCTTGTAAATTGCGCTGCGCATCTCTGACTCTCAGAGTGCTCTGCTCTGTTTTGCCTTGTCACACCTTCGTCCGAAGTGCTGTGACCTCTTGTACGACCATGAGTAGCCTAGAGTGGCATGCGGGGACGGTAACGTCTCCGTGTGAAGCCCGCTCGACAATGCGTCCCCGTAACACGGCTGGGGTCCCCTGCGAGGGGGGCGTCAGGACCATCGCCAGCAGAGGTGATATAGGACGCTAGGCTAGTTCCGCATGGGCAACATAAGTGAATCATCGTTTGAACCAGGGTAACAATTGAGCGGCCAAATCTGCTGATAGGCCGTAACCAAACGGTCCGCTGCTGGCATCACCTGTCAAAACTAGGTGTTCGTCGTCACACATGCAGCCCCTGGAGAGATGAGCCCTAAACGGATAGACGTAAACAACGCAAGTTGTCATTCGTCGGCAAGGCAGGGAACGTGGTAAGCCCCACTGTCCGCCCAAGCGCTCTGCGCAAGGGCAGGGAAGTCGCGAGACGACCTGTTGGATGAGGGGGTATGGGATAGCGGAGAAAGCGAATGGTTACCTGTAATGGGTGGCATAGGGGCCCGTGCCCTGACGCGAAAGCGTGCTGACTTCCGCGTGGTGCAATCGTCGTTACACGACTGACTAAGTTCAAACTGACCCCGAAGGGATGCAATTCCCCTTCGGGGGAGGTGTGCGTCTCCAGGGGTTCAACCTGGAGGAAAGCATGAGAAAACACGTCGCTTCGCGCGACGAGTCTGCGTCCTCACGCGAACCGCAAGACTGGCACTCCATCGATTGGGGTCTAGTGGCGCGGAACGTGCGGACGACGCAGACCCGTCTAGCGAAGGCTACGCAAGAAAAAGACTGGCGCCGCGTGAAAGCGCTGCAAAGGTCTCTAACTCACTCGTTCTCGGCCAGAGCGCTGGCCGTGAGACGAGTGACCGAAAACCAAGGCAAACGAACGAGTGGCGTCGATCGCGAACTTTGGGATTCGCCTGCCTCCAAATGGGCGGCGATCGGTCGGTTGAAGAATCTTCGAGGGTACAAACCGCAGCCCTTGCGGCGGGTCTACATTCCCAAAGCAAACGGGAAGGAAAGGCCGCTTGGCATTCCGACCATGTTTGACAGGGCCATGCAGGCGTTGTTCCTACTGGCATTGGAACCAGTGTCAGAGAGCACCAGCGACCCGAACAGCTACGGCTTTCGGACTGGGCGCTCAACGCACGATGCCATGAGCCAGTTGTTCGTTTCCTTGTCCCAGAAGGCCTCGGCCGAATGGGTACTGGAAGCCGACATTCAGGGGTTCTTCGACCATATCAACCATGACTGGATGCTCGACCGTGTTCTCATGAACAGGGAAGTGCTACGGAAATGGTTGAAAGCCGGAGTGGTCCATCAGGGTCGCATCTCGCCGACAGATGAGGGAACACCGCAAGGTGGTGTCATTTCGCCAACCCTGGCGAATTGCGTTCTGAATGGGTTGGAAACGGGACTCGCCGCGCACTTAAACGCGCGGCTGGGTGTTGTGAAAGCCCGTAGAGCCAAAGTAAATGTGGTCCGCTACGCGGACGACTTCGTCATCACTGGGAGCTCACGAGAGCTGTTAGAGATTGAAGTCCGACCATGGGTAGAAGCATTCCTTGCAAAACGAGGACTGCGGCTATCGCTGGAAAAGACCTGCGTCACGCACATTGACCGAGGCTTCGATTTCCTTGGATGGAATTTCCGCAAATACCGTGGAAAGCTGCTAATCAAGCCGAGCAAGAAAAACGTGAAAGCGTTCTATCGCAAGGTATCGGAAATCGTAAGGACGCATCTATCGACAAAACAGGAGGATCTCATCGCGCAACTTAACCCAATCCTTCGGGGATGGGCTAGGTATCACCAACCGGTGGTCGCGAAAGAGACGTTCAGTCGGATGGACTACCTCATCTACTGGCGGCTTGTCCGCTGGGCGAGGAGGCGACATCCGAAGAAATCCCCAAGCTGGTGCACCCAACGTTACTGGAAGGTCATTGGTGAAAGGACAGAGTTCGCAGCCAAAGTAGGTACAGAAGACGAACCGATCATGAAACGGTTGGCGCGATTAAGCGACACAGTGATTGAAAGGCATGAAAAGATCAAAGGAGACTACAACCCCTTTGATCCTGTCTGGGAGGAGTATGGAGAGATGTTGCGGACGAAACGCACGGCAAAGAGCCTGCGCCATCGTTACGAAGCGTCAATGCTGTATATCTCCCAGGACGGGCGCTGTGCACTCTGCACAGAACCGCTCGATCATGAAGGCGGTTGGCACGATCATCACATTGTTTACAAGGTGAATGGCGGGTCGGACGCTATGTCTAACCGGGTGCTCCTGCACCCGGTGTGCCATCAGAGGTTGCATGCCCTTGGGTTGCCGGTCGCGAAGCCGGCCTCAACAAGGCTTAGGGTTCAGGATAAGAAAGGCGCGTAGAGTAAAATCGCGTGTTTTGCTTATTGCTGGACTAAGTTGTGCTTGAGCCGTGTGCGGTGAAAGTCGCACGCACGGTTCTTAGGGGGGGATGGTCCAGTAATGGGCTGTCCCTACCCTCCCACTTTCCCTCCATACGCTGACATGCCTATTTACGCCTACAAATGCGGCTCCTGCGGCCATGCCAAGGATGTGCTGCAAAAAATCTCCGATCCCCAGCTCACCGTGTGCCCTGCCTGCGGTGCCGAGGCTTTTTCCAAGCAGGTCACTGCGGCCGGCTTCCAGCTCAAGGGCTCAGGCTGGTATGTGACGGATTTCCGCGGCGGAAGCGGTGGCACGGCGGCCCCGGCGACCGACGCAAAGGCGGATGCCAAGCCCGATTCCAGCGCAGCTGCAAGCACCGCAGATGCTCCTAAAAAAGAAGCGCCTAGCGCAAGTGCAGCAAGCGCTGGCGGCACTTCTTCCACCACAACGACGAACTGAAGCCGTTTCCATGTCCGCCTTGCGCAAATGGCTGTTGACCGGCCTTCTGGTGATCGTGCCCGGGGTCATTACGGCCTGGGTGCTCAACTGGATCGTCACGACCCTCGACCAGACCCTGCAGATCCTTCCGCTGGCCTGGCACCCTGACCGCCTGATCGGTTTTCACGTGCCGGGCTTCGGGGTGGTGCTCACGCTCGTCATCCTGCTGGTGGTGGGCGCAGTGGCCAGCAACTTTGCGGGCCGCAAGCTCGTGCAGTGGGGCGATGCGGTGGTGCACCGCATTCCGGTGGTGCGCTCCATCTATTCCAGCGTCAAGCAGGTATCGGACACCCTCTTTTCGGAAAGCGGCAATGCGTTTCGCAAGGCCGTGCTGGTGCAGTGGCCACGCGAGGGCGTCTGGACGGTTGCCTTCGTGACCGGCGCTCCGAGCGGCGAGGTGGCAGCCTACCTGCGTGACGAGTTCGTCAGCGTGTACGTGCCCACGACGCCCAACCCCACCGGCGGCTATTTCGTGATGGTGCGCAAGAGCGACTGTGTCGAACTCGACATGACCGTGGACTCTGCGCTCAAGTACATCGTCTCCATGGGTGTGGTGGCTCCAGCCGACCCCACCCTCGTGTCCCCCAAGTAACACTCTTTTGCTTCTCCTAATGCGCCACAGCGGCGCCGGAAACTTCCCATGGCCATGCGTTCCCACTACTGCGGTCTTGTGACCGAAGCCCTCCTGGGCCAAACCGTAACCCTGTCGGGCTGGGTGAACCGTCGCCGCGACCACGGCGGCGTGATCTTCATCGACCTGCGCGACCGCGAAGGCTACGTGCAGGTGGTGTGCGACCCTGACCGTGCCGAGATGTTCAAGGTGGCCGAAGAGGTGCGCAACGAGTTCTGCGTGCAGGTCAAGGGCCTGGTGCGCGCCCGCCCCGACGGCACGACCAACGACAACCTCAAGAGCGGCAAGATCGAAGTCCTTTGCCACGAGCTGAACGTGCTCAACCCGTCGGTCACGCCTCCGTTCCAGATGGACGACGAGAACCTGTCGGAAACCACGCGCCTCACGCACCGCGTGATGGACCTGCGCCGCCCGCACATGCAGCGCAACATGATGCTGCGCTACAAGACGTCGATCCAGGTGCGCAACTTCCTGGACAAGGAAGGCTTCATCGATATCGAAACGCCCATGCTGGGCAAGAGCACGCCCGAAGGCGCACGCGACTACCTCGTGCCCAGCCGCGTGCACGACGGCCACTTCTTTGCACTGCCCCAGTCGCCCCAGCTGTACAAGCAGATGCTGATGGTGGCGGGCTACGACCGGTACTACCAGATCACCAAGTGCTTCCGCGACGAAGACCTGCGTGCCGACCGTCAGCCCGAGTTCACGCAGATCGACTGCGAAACCTCGTTCCTGGGTGAAGAGGAAATCCGGGCCATCTTTCAGCGCATGATCGCCGAGGTGTTCCAGACCCAGCTGGGCGTGGATCTGGGCGAATTCCCGATCATGACGTACCAGGAAGCCGCGCACCGTTTCGGCTCTGACAAGCCCGACCTGCGCGTGAAGCTCGAGTTCACCGAGCTGACCGACGTGATGAAGGACGTGGATTTCAAGGTGTTCTCGGGCGCTGCCAACATGAAGGGTGGTCGCGTGGTGGCCCTGCGCGTGCCGGGCGGTTCGGTCGAAGGCGGCGGCATCAGCCGCGGCGAGATCGACGCCTACACCGAGTTCGTCAAGATCTACGGTGCCAAGGGCCTGGCCTACATCCGCGTCAACGAACTGGCCAAGGGCCGCGATGGCCTGCAGTCGCCCATCGTCAAGAACATTCACGACGCTGCGCTGGCCGAAGTGCTCAAGCGCTCGGGCGCACAAGACGGTGACCTGCTGTTCTTTGGCGCAGACAAGGAAAAGATCGTCAACGACGCGATTGGCGCGTTGCGCCTCAAGATCGGCCACAGCGAGTTCGGCAAGAAGAACGGCCTGTTCGAAAACCGCTGGGCGCCACTGTGGGTGGTGGACTTCCCCATGTTCGAGCACGACGAGGAAGAAGACCGCTGGACCGCGGTGCACCACCCCTTCACCAGCCCCAAGGATGGTCACGAGGACCTGATGGATACCGATCCGGGCAAGTGCCTTGCCAAGGCCTACGACATGGTGCTCAACGGCTGGGAGCTGGGCGGTGGCTCCGTGCGTATCCACCGCGCAGACGTGCAAAGCAAGGTTTTCACCGCGCTCAAGATCAACCCCGAGGACGCCAAGGCCAAGTTCGGTTACCTGCTGGATGCCCTGCAGTACGGCGCGCCCCCGCATGGTGGTCTGGCCTTCGGCCTGGACCGCCTGATCACGCTGATGACGGGTGCCGAGTCCATCCGTGACGTGATTGCCTTCCCCAAGACACAGCGCGCGCAGGACCTGCTGACCCAGGCGCCAAGCCCCGTGGACGAAAAGCAGCTGCGCGAACTGCACATCCGCCTGCGCAACCCCGATGGCGTGAAGGCCGCGGGCTGATCCACCTGTGGCTGCGGCGGGCGCCTGCCTGCCCCGGCCACGCCCCTGTTCGCCTCGGGCGGCCCGGTCTCAGAACAGGTTCTGGGTGTCCGCGCCGCCTTTTTCAATGGCCGTTCCAGCGCATGGCGCCGGGGGCGGCACCCTAGGGAGTGCTGTTCATGCAGGACCTGTCGAGTTTTCGGGTTGCCGGGGCTGTCCTCCTGGCGGTGACGCTGGTGGCGGCTGCTGGCTGTGGCGAGAAAAAGACCGAGCTGGGGCAGGGCGGCTCGGTCGTCACGGGCTCGGCCGGCCCGCAGGGCGCGCAGAACGGCGCGCGTGAGCTGGTGCGCTGCGAGGCCCCGGTGGCCACGCTGGCGCTGGCCGAAAACCCGCACGGATACGCCATGGGCAGCGGTTACAACCTGCCCGCGTCGCCGGTCCCTCTGGTCAAGCTGCTGGCGCAGCAAAGCGGCTGCTTTCGTGTGGTGGACCGCGCAGCCGGCCTGCAAGGTACGGTGCGTGAGCAGGACCTCAAGGAGGCGGGCGTCCTGCGCAAGGAAAAGTCCACCGTGCAAAAGGGCCGCGGCTACGAGGCCCAGTACACGCTGACGCCGAGCCTGACTTTCAGCGAGCAGGATGCCGGGCGCGGGCTGGCGGGCGTGATTGCCATGGTGCCTGTGCTGCGCGACATCGCCGGGCTGGCAGGCCTGGTGGAGCAGGTGAAGTTCAAGGAGGCGCAGACCGCGCTGCTCCTGTCCGACAACGAGACGACCGAGCAGGTGGCAGCGGCCACGGGCTCGGCGCGCACCACCGACCTGGGCGTGGGCGGGCTTGTGTTTGGCAAGCTGGGTGGCGCTGCGGGCGCGGGCTGGAGCAATACGAACGAAGGCAAGGTGATTGCCGCTGCCTTCCTGGATGCGCACAACCAGCTGGTGGTGCAGGCCCGTGCGCTGCAGGCCAAGGAGCTACCGCCGCCCGTGCCATCCATCCGTACGTCGCCCGCGTCCGCGTCACCCAAGGCCGGGTCCGGCGGCGGTCACTGAGCAACGCGCGCCTGCTGCAGTGTGCGCCGCTCGCTCCGTTCGCTCCAGAGGCACCATGGGCTCCCCCACGCCACCCACTCCGGCTGCACAAGCGGCTGAAGGTGTCTCGGGCGGTCGCCCGTTCAAGCTGCCCGAATCCGTGCTGGTCGTCATCCACACGGCGGCCCTGGATGTGCTGCTGATCCGGCGCACGGGGGGTGACGGGCACTGGCAGTCGGTGACCGGCAGCAAGGATTACGCAGACGAGCCCTTTGAGGTGACCGCTGCCCGCGAGGTGGCCGAGGAAACAGGCATGGATGCACGCGGGCCGGGCTGCGTGCTGACCGACTGGTACCTGGAGAACCATTACGACATCTGGCCCCAGTGGCTGCACCGCTATGCGCCCGGTGTGGTGCGCAACCGCGAACGGGTGTTTGGCCTGTGTGTGCCGCCTGGGACACCCGTGGTGCTTAACCCGCGCGAGCACGACGACTTTTGCTGGCTTGCCTGGCAGCAGGCTGCCGACCGGTGCTTTTCGGCGTCCAACGCCGAGGCCTGCCTGCTGTTGCCACGGTATCTCACCGGGACCCTGCAGGGGCGTCCCTGAGCGCTGACCTGACCAGCGCTCAGGCCTGCGGGCGCAGCCTCAGAAATGCAGCCGGATCCGCCTCGTCGCCGGCCTCGGGCGACTCGTCCTGCACGCCGCTGTCGTCTGCAAATGGCGGAATGTCGGCCGGCGACATCGCGGGCCGCACCGCATCATCGGTCGTGGTGCGGACGCGCAACGCCACGCCGCCTGGCGTGCGTTCGCTGTCCTGCCCGAGGATGGCGCGTGTGGGCGCGCTCCCGATGCGCTGGCGCAGGCTGTCGATGGCTTCCTGCAGCGCGTCGGCCGTGGAAATGCGGGCGCGCTGGCGCAGCAGCACCTGCTGCGACATGTCCAGCAGCTTGGAGTTCAGGGTCTTGTCGGCTTCGCGCAGCAGCTGTTCCACGGCGCCGGTGGGGTCGCCGCCAAGGCTCTTGGCCATGGCCAGCTCGGCCGACTTGTTGATGTGCAGCAGCGACTCGCGCACGATGTCGCTGTAAGGCGCGTGCCCGTTGCAGGCATTGGCCAGCAGCTCGGTCAGCCCCCGGGTGTTGGCATAGCGCATGCCGAGCGCCCGTATCCAGCTCTCGCCTTCGTCGAGGTTGATGGACGTCACTGCCAACACCGCCAGCAAACTCGCAAGGTTGCAGGCCGCTTCAAAATCAAAGCTGGCCGACGTGATCTCGCGGGCCATGCCGCGCACGGCTTCGACGGCCTGGGAAAACTGCCGTTGCTGTATGAGCTGCAGCGTATTGGCCACGGCGGCAAAGCGCTGTACCCGGGCACTGGACTGGTGGCGCTCCATGATGCGGGCAAAGTCGGCCATGCAGCGGTCAATGCCCTTGCGGTCGTTTTCTGCGAAGTACGAAAACGTCAGCAGCACCAGCGACTGGAAGTCAAACAGCTTTGAATCGATGCCCAGGATCACGGCGCGCGACAGCACCTTGGTCGCGTTCGCGCGGTCGCCCATGTAGTACGACATCATCCCCAGCTTCTGCAGGCGGACCACCGAGTCGGGCGTGAGCGTGCTGGCCGTGCGGTAGGTCTCGATGGCCTGCGCGAAGTTACCCAGCTCCACCTGCGCCCGCCCGAGCACGTCGTAGGCGTCGGCAAACGAGGCGTCCTCGCCAATCAGGCCCTGCAATGTGGTCACCGCGCGGGCGGCCTGACCGGATTCGATCTGGGCGCGCGCCACGCCGAGCTTGGCCCAGGGCAGAGCGCGCGCGGCAATCACGGCTTCAAACAGCTTGCGCGCCTCGTCGTGGCGGCCCAGGCGCAGCAGCAGTTCCGAGCCGATGCGGGCGGCATACAGCCAGTACGGCTGGCGGGTTTCGAAACGCTCCACGCACAGCGCGGCGGCGCGTTCGAAATCCTCGGCCTCGATGGCGTCGAAGATGGGCTTGAGGTGAATCTTGCGCAGCCGGGCCAGGCTCAGGCGCTCGAACAGCGCGCTGGGCGTGAAAGGCTTGAGCAGGTAGCCATCGAGCGCAGATTCGGCGGCTTCTGCCACCGCCGCGTACGAGGCCTCGGCGGTGACCATGAAGAACACGGTGGAAAACGGCAGCAGCTGCGCCCGGCGCAGATCGTCCAGCAACGTCTGGCCTGAATAGCCACTTTCGCCAAAGTACTGCTCGCACAGCACATAGTCGAACACGGTGTGCTCCAGCCGGCTGCGGGCATCCTGCACCCGGCTGCACTGGACGATGCGGCTCACCCCGTACTCGCGCAGCTGGCCCACCAGAATGCTGCGCGACGTCGCATTGCTGTCGACGATCAGTGCCTGCATCGGCGAGGGTGCAGCAGTAGGTTTCTCTGTGGCCATCAGGGGATGTGACCGCGCACTGCGCGGCCGGGGTTCGAGGGCGACAGTGTAGCGGGGCAGGAGCGGCTCTGGACGGGGGATTTACCCCGTGGTATCCGGGCGCATGGGACACAATCCGCCCATGCAGAACGATGACATCTTGCGGGTGGCCACCTACAACATCCACAAAGGCGTGCAGGGCCTGGGGCCCGTGCGACGGCTGGAAATCCACAACCTGGGCCTGGCGGTAGAGCAGCTTGATGCCGACATTGTCTGCCTGCAGGAGGTGCGAAAGCTGCACCGGCGCGAGCAGCTGTACTTCCAGCGCTGGCCCGAGCTGCCCCAGGCCGAGTATCTGGCCCCCGAGGGCTACGAGGCGGTGTACCGCACCAATGCCATCACCAAGCACGGTGAACACGGCAACGCGCTGCTGTCGCGCTGGCCCGTGATCGGGCACCAGCACGAAGATATCTCAGACCACCGCTTTGAGCAGCGGGGCTTGCTGCATGTGGAGGTGGATGTCCACGGGCGGCGCATCCACGTCATCGTGGTCCATCTGGGGCTGATCCCCGGCAGCCGCGTGCGGCAGGTGGAGCGCCTGCAGCGCTTCATCGACCGCGAGGTGCCGCCCGCAGCGCCGCTGATCGTGGCGGGCGATTTCAATGACTGGGGGCAGCAGCTGCGCAAGATGCTGGGCGGCCTAGGGCTGTACGAGTTTGATGCGCCGCGCGCGTTCACGTTTCCGGCGCGGCTGCCGCTGGCGCAGCTGGACCATGTGTATGTGCGGGGGCTCACCCCGCTGTCCCTGGATGTACCGCGCGGCCGTATCTGGTGGCGCATGTCCGACCACCTGCCGCTGATTGCCGAGTTCAGGCTGTGATGCTGTCGGTACCGCCCGGGGTGATGGCTGCTGTCGTGTGCCACAGCCCGTGCCGCCTGGGCAGCAACGGAGCCGCAGCGTGAGGCGCCGGTCGCCTGCCGGGCTGCCCGGTGCCGGGCTGGTGGCGGACCACCAGGTGCGCCTGCTGCAGGGTACCGAGGAACTGTTCCCGGCCCTCATCACCGCCATGGATGCAGCGCTGTCAGACATCCAGTTCGAAACCTACATTTTTGATTTCACCGGCAGTGGTGCCGCGGTGGCACAAGCCCTCATGCGTGCCGCGCAGCGGGGCGTGCGCGTGCACCTCATCGTCGATGGCGTGGGTACCGGGGCGCTGCCCCCGCTGTGGGCCGATGCGTTTGCGGCCGCGGGCGTTCACTACCGGGTGTACTCGCCACCGGGCCGGCTGGGCCTGCTGCTCCCCTACCGCTGGCGTCGCCTGCACCGCAAGCTGTGCGTGGTCGACAACTGCCTGCTGTTTTGCGGCGGCATCAACGTGCTGGACGATTTTCACGACCCGAACCACGGCGCGCTGGAGGCACCGCGGTTTGACTTTGCGGTGCAGGCCACGGGCAGCCTGGTGCAGACGGCCAGCGACACCATGGAGCAGCTGTGGTGGCGCATGCAGGCCGTGCGCGAGGCGCGCCAGCGCCGCCTGCCTGCCGCGCTGGGCTCATTGCGCGCCGCCGCCGCCGCCAAGCATGCCGCCCGGCAGGCCGACGAGGCCACGTCGTCGCCCGTGCGTGCGGCGCTGGTGCTGCGCGACAACGTGCACAACCGCAGCCGCATCGAAAAGGCGTACCTGCGCGCCATCGGCGCTGCGCGGCACGAGGTCATCATCGCCAATGCGTACTTTCTGCCCGGCAGGCGCCTGCGCCGTGCGCTGGTGCTGGCGGCGCGGCGCGGGGTGCGGGTGCGCCTGCTGCTGCAGGGCCGCTACGAGTACTTCATGCAGTACCACGCGGCCCGGCCCGTGTACGGCGCGCTGCTCGATGCGGGGGTCGAGATCCACGAGTACGCCCCGAGCTTCCTGCATGCCAAGGTCGCGGTGATCGACGCGCTGGGTGACCACCCCTGGGCCACGGTGGGTTCGTCCAACCTCGATCCGCTGAGCATGCTGCTCGCCCGCGAGGCCAACGTGGTGGTGGAAGACGCCGCGTTTGCCCTGGACCTGCGCCAGCGCCTGGTGCACGCCATGCAGCATGCGGGCCACCGCATGGACCCGGCCCGCTACGCAGGCCGCCCGCTGCGCCAGCGTGCGCTGGACTGGGTGGCGTTCGGTCTGATGCGGCTGGCCCTGTGGGCCGCCGGGCGGCGCTACTGACCCGGGCCCGTGCTGCGCTGGCGTGGGGCGTACCCGGCTGTATCGGCCGTGGCCGCTGCACTTTGGCGATGTCATCGTCAGGGGTGCTATCGAATGTATAGCTAATAATGCTTATGAATCAAGCCATGGAGGCCGAAATCCTTTGTCATTCAGGGTTGACGATTCACTGTTACGATTGTTCTCATGACCAGCCCTAACGCCGCCAACATGATGCCCACCCCCATGGATGACGAAGGCACCCCCGTCTCCGTCAAGATCCGCGAGCGCCTTGCCGCGGCGCGCAAACGTTTTCACGCCAACGACAATATCTCCGAGTTCATCCAGCCCGGCGAGCTGGAAAAGCTGCTCGACGAAGTCGAATCGAAGATGCAGGGCGTGCTCGACAGCCTGGTCATCAACACCGAAGGCGACCACAACACCAACAACACCGCGCGCCGCGTGGCCAAGATGTACCTCAACGAGGTTTTCAAGGGCCGCTACGTCGAGCAGCCGCCGATTACCGAATTCCCGAACGCCGAGCATTTGAACGAGTTGATGATCGTGGGCCCGCTCACGGTGCGCAGCGCCTGCAGCCACCACTTTTGCCCCGTCATCGGCAAGATCTGGATCGGCGTGATGCCCAACGAACACACCAACGTGATCGGCCTGTCCAAGTACGCCCGCCTGGTCGACTGGATCATGGGCCGCCCCCAGATTCAGGAAGAAGCCGTGGTGCAGCTGGCCGACCTCATCATGGAAAAGACCCAGCCCGATGGCCTGGCCATCGTGATGGAAGCCAGCCACTTCTGCATGTCCTGGCGCGGTGTGCGCGACATGGACAGCAAGATGATCAACTCCGTGATGCGCGGCGTGTTCCTCAAGGACAGCGCCCTGCGCCGCGAATTTTTGTCCCTCATTCCCCGAAAGAACTGACCATGCTCGTACGCCTGCTTTATGCCAGCCGCGCTGTGGACACATCGCCAGCCGCGATCGAAGCCATCCTGTCCCAGTCGCGCCAGCACAACCCCAGCAGCGGCATCACCGGCGTGCTGTGCTACGGCGGCGGCGTGTTCCTGCAAGCCATCGAAGGCGGCCGCTCGGCCGTGAGCGAGCTCTACGGCCACATCCAGCAGGACAAGCGCCACAAGGACGTGGAACTGCTGCACTACGAGGAAATTTCCGAGCGCCGCTTTGCGGGCTGGACGATGGGCCAGGTCAACCTGTCCAAGATCAACCATTCGATCCTGCTCAAGTACTCCGAGCGCCCCGAGCTGGACCCGTACTCGGTGTCGGGAAAGGTCTCGTTCGCGCTGCTCGAAGAGCTGATGGCCACTGCGTCCATCATTGGTCGCGCATAAGCAGGGACACCCCCCTGAGTCGCTGCGCGCCTTCCCCCCGCTCTCGCATCGCTGCGCGAAGCGGGCAGGGGGACGCCACCGGTGCGGCGGGGCGGCCTTTGCACGGTGGCCGCTCCTCTGGGACGCGCCAGTTGCTGAGGTCGTGGGCGATACGAAGCCATTGAATCGATAAACTCTCCAGCGCCACACCAAGCCGCAGCCCCGACGGTGCTGCGGCTTTTTTGCATTTGCGCCGCTCGTCTTGCTTAGCCAGTGACCCCCACCGCCTTCGCCCTCATCATCCTGGCCGGGCTCATCCATGCCGGCTGGAACATCGCCGCCAAGAAGGCCGGTGGCGATGCGCGGTTTGCGTTCTTTACCTCGGTGCTGATGATGCTGTTCTGGGCGCCGCTGGGCTGGTATCTGGGGCGCGACGCGGTGCCGTTGTGGAGTGCGGTGGAGTGGGGCTTTGTGGCGGCCAGCGGGCTGCTGCATGTGGGGTATTTCGTCATCCTGCTGCGGGGCTACCGCGTGGCCGACCTCACGGTGGTGTACCCGCTGGCGCGGGGCTCCGGGCCGCTGCTGTCGTCGCTGGTGGCCATCACGCTGCTGGGCGAGCAGATCTCTGCACTGGGGGCCCTGGGCATCGTGGGCGTGGTGGGCGGCGTGTTCCTCATCGCGGGTGGTCCCGGCCTGCTGCGGGTGGCGCACGATCCGGCCGCGCGCCAGCGGGTGCACAAGGGTATTGCCTACGGGCTGCTGACCGGTGCGTTCATTGCCAGCTACACGGTGGTGGATGGCTACGCGGTCAAGTTCCTGCTGATGTCGCCGATCCTCGTCGATTACATGGGCAACTTCGTGCGGGTGGCGCTGCTGGCGCCTGTGGTGCTGCGCGACCTGCCCACCGCCGGCATGCTGTGGCTGGCCCAGTGGCGGTTTGCGCTGCTGGTGGCGGTGGTCAGCCCTGTGGCCTACGTGCTGGTGCTCTATGCCATGCAGCAGGCGCCCCTGTCGCATGTGGCACCGGCGCGCGAGGTATCGATGCTGTTTGCTGCATTGATTGGCGGGCATTTGCTGGGCGAGGGCGATCGGCTTGCCCGCATTCTGGGTGCCGTGTGCATTGCCGCCGGGGTGACCGCGCTGGCACTGGGCTGAAGCAATCACGGGCAACATTGCAGCCATGGTCAGCACGTCGTCTTCATCACCATCCGCAGCCCTGGTTGGCTGCGATTTCTCCAGCAGCCCCACGCGTCGCAAGCCCATCGTGCTGGCGCTGGGCCAGCGCCAGGGCGCACGCGTGCAGCTGACAGCGCTGGTGCGGCTGGAAACGCTGGCAGCTTTTGCCCAGTGGCTGGCGCAGCCGGGCGACTGGGTGGGCGGTTTCGATCTGCCCTTTGGACTGCCGCGTGAGCTGGTGCAGACGCTGGGGTGGCCCACCGACTGGCTGGCCTGCATGCAGCACTACCGCAGCCTGAGCCGCGCGCAGATCCGCGACCAGTTCGCCGCCTATTGCAATGCGCGCCCGGTGGGCGGCAAGTTTGCCCACCGTGCCACCGACGGCCCTGCCGGGTCCAGCCCGTCGATGAAATGGGTGAACCCGCCCGTGGCCTACATGCTGCACGCCGGCCTGCCGCTGCTGCTGGATGCCGGGGTGCACATCCCCGGCCTGCACGCGGGCGACGTACGCCGCGTAGCGCTGGAGGCCTACCCCGGCTTGCTGGCGCGCGAAGTGCTGGCGCGGCGCAGCTACAAAAGCGACGACGCCGCCAAGCAGACGCCCGACCGGCTCATCGCCCGCAAGGACCTTGTGAATGCGCTGGAGCTGGGCAGCACGCGGCTCGGCCTGCGCCTCAAGCTCAGCCATGCGCAGCGGGATGCAATGGTCGATGACGCCAGCGGCGACATGCTGGATGCCGTGTTGTGCCTGCTGCAGGCCGCGTGGGGCCAGCAGCGGCATGCGGACGGCGCGGATGCCCTCTACGGCCTGCCTGCGGCGCTGGACCCGCTGGAAGGCTGGATCGTCAGCGCTTGAAGCGATGGACGGCGAGGCTTGCCAGGCAATCCGTGGCTTCGCCCGCATGGCTGCGGACGCCTTGGGCTGACAGCCGCAGCGAATCAAGCCAGGGAGCGCATCGCAGGCGCTGTGGCGATCAAAGTGCAACAGAGAGAAACATGGGTGCCCGTTGGGACGCCAAAACAGGTGCCCCGCAGCTATCCTCGCCAGCGCTCTTCCGTGGGAGGGAGGGTGAAGCGCACTAACGACAAATAGCAATGAATAAAAAGACAGTTTGGGGCACCGCAGCGGTGGTGCTGGTGGCCGGCTATGGCGCGGCGACCTGGTACATGGGGGAGCGCGCGCACAGCAGCTACCAGGAGGCCATGACCGACATGGGCAGGCTGCTCGGCCCAGAGGTGCTGGTATCGCAGCAGTACACCAAGGGCTTCTGGTCATCACAGGGCCGGCTGGTGCTGCAGTGGACGCCGCCCGCCCCGGAAGACGAGCAGGATACGAGCGGTGCCCCGGCTACTGCGGCCGCGCCGCCGACCATCCGGTTCACGGTCGAGAACACCGTGCGCCATGGCCCGCTGGCTGGCTGGCGCGTTGCGGCTGCCGTTGTCGAAACGCGCCTCATCGCGGCAGAGGGCGCCGACCACCAGGTGCGCAAGACGTTTGCCAAGGTCAGCGCGCCCACCCTGACCACGGTGCGCCACCTCACCGGCAGCCACGCCTTTACGCTGGCATTGCCGGCCGGAGAGGTCGGCGACGGCGAAGAACTGGTGCGCTGGCAATCACTGGCCTACCGGATGACGGTGAATGCTGGCGGCAGCCGTTTAAGTGGTGACTTTGACTGGCCCGAGTTCACGATGGACGTGGCAGACCACAGCGAAGATGACGATGAGCCTTCGGCGGCCACCGCGCCGCCAAAGCGCCTGGCGATTGCGCTGCAGGGCATGAAGGGTGAGTTCCACGTGCAGCTGGAAGACGGACTGTGGCTGCTGGCGCCCGGCAGTGGCAAGGGCACCATCGGCAAGCTGGCGATTACCCGGGCTGCCGGTACAGCACCGGGTGTGGCACCTGCCGCACCCGAGTCCATGGTGGCTCTTCAGGACCTGTCCTACAGCGTCACGATCGCACGCAACGGCGCCCACCTGGGGTGGGTGACCACGATGCAGGGCAAAGGCAGCGTCGGCCCTGTGGCGCTTCAGTCGCTGGAGCTGAACGAGACCGTGAGCCGCATCGACGTCGAAGCCGTGAAGCTGGTGCAAAAGGCGCTGCTCGACGCCTACAAGACCGACCCGTCCACAGCGGTGGCGGCGGTGGAAGCTCCCTGGATCGCCTCGCTGATGGACGCCGTGCCCAAGTTCGTGGCGGCCCTGCCCGCCTATGCGATGAAGCTGTCGGCCAAGGTGGATGGCGAGCAGGGGGAGCTGGAATACGGCGCCGAGCTCAAGCGCGTGCCCGATGCAGTGCAGATTGCCGAAGGAGCCTGGGGCCCGGCGCTGCTCAAGAGCAGCGCGGTGCACGCCAGCATGCGCCTGCCCAAGGCCTGGCTGCCGCGTCTGGCCCAGGCCGCAGGCCAGCAGGCCCCCAAGCCCGAAGACATCAACGCCATGGTGGGCATGGCCGAAGCACAGGGCTACATCCAGCAGGACGCCACCCACCTGACCAGCGCGGTGCGCATGGAAGACGGCAGGGTCGTGCTCAACGGCAAGGCTGCCGACCTGCCGTTTGGCCGCAAGTGATGGAACAAGCGTCATGGAACAGATGCGCCTGCCGCCCGCCATGACAAGGCCCGTGCCACGCCGCGCTGGCAGTCCGTGGGCGGCCCGGGGCCGTGTGGCCGCTACCGCAATCGCCCTGGCGGGCTGGGGGCTGGCCCTTGTGGTGTCTGCAGCGCCTGCCCCCTGGTACTACTGGCGCAGCACGGTCGATGGTGCCCGGGTGTGCGCGCAGGTGTCCCCCGGCCCGGGGTGGGAGCGCGACAGCGCGGCCTTCGAGGGCCCGGGCTGCCAGCCCCGGCGCAAGGTTCTCGTCGTGCCGATGCGCTGATCTGCAGCCGTGGCAGGGCTTCGCCAAAGCCGTGTGGTGATATCAAAAAGATAGCTGCACAGGCATACGGAACAAGCCCTGGGGGTATATTTTGCTTGCAATAATGTGTATGCATTCGATAATGGCGGAATGACCGAACTCATCCTGATCCGCCACGGCGAGACCGACTGGAACCGCGAGCTGCGGTTCCAGGGCCATGTCGATGTGCCCCTGAACGCCACCGGCCACGAACAGGCCCGCCGCCTGGCCGAGCGCTTGGCTGCAGAGCGCCCCGCGGTGCACCACCTCATCTGCAGCGACCTCATCCGCACCCAGCAGACCGCCACGCCCAGCCTGCAGGTGCTGTTCCCGCAGGCCCGCATCGACACCCTCACCGACAGCGCCCTGCGTGAGCAAAACTTTGGGGTGGTGGACGGCAAGCGCGTGGACGACGTGAAGCTGGAGCACGCCGACGCCTGGAACCAGTGGCTGCGCTTTGAAGCCGACTACGGCATGCCCGGCGGCGAGACCACCCGCCAGTTCCACGCCCGCGTGATGGACGCCGTGCGCCGCATCGCCCTGCAGCACACCGACCAGACGGTGATGGTGGTCACCCATGGCGGCGTGCTCGACATGATCTGGCGCACCGCCCGCGGCACGGGTCTGGACGGCCCGCGCCAGAGCGACATCCCCAACGCGGGGCTCAACCGCGTGCGGGTGAGTGGCGAGGCGGTGGAGGTGCTGGACTGGGCCGATGTGCGGCACCTGGCGGACTTGCCGGAGCAGCCGGTGTATGACCAGAAGAAACTGCTGGTGCGCTGAGGCGCGCAGCGTTTCCAGCCACGCCCCTGCGATGCGCGTGTGAGGCCGTTTTAAGCAGGCAAGTCCAGCGCAGCGTTGACTGCCCGCACCTGCCGCGCCAGCCTCACGGACTCCGGCTGCGCATTGACCAACGGCTGCAACACGTTCTGCACCGCCGCCCACTGCCCATTGCGCTGCAGTGCATCCAGCCAGATCTGGTGAAACAGATCCCGCTGCGCATGGCTGCCGCCAATCTCCACCAGCCGGGGCAGGGCCACGCCCAGTTTTTCCACCGCCGTCGCCCAGTGGCCCTGCGCATGCGCCAGTAGGCCGCGGGCGGCAGGCACACACACTTGCTGCCACACGGTGCGTTCATGCGCCTCGGTGCGGCTCGCGGCGTAGGCTGCGATGTTGTTGTGCAGCGTGCGCGCGGCCTCCATGCGCCCGGCGCGGGCCAGGCCGTAGAGGTATTGCAGGTCCAGGAAGGGCAACACGTGGTCGGCCAGGCGCAGTGCCAGGTGGTCGGACACGTCGGCCCATCGGTTGCCCACGTCCACGCCCGCCAGCTCCAGCCGGGCGAGCAGTGACACGGCGTTGATCTGGTCCTGGGTGTACTCCTTGACCACGCCCCAGACCTGGCTGTCATACAGCGCCAGCACCTCGGCATGCCGGTCTTGCTCCAGCAAAAACAGCGCCTGGTGCCACCAGTTGTGCGTGACCATGAAGGAGTTCAGGTCCGTCCAGGTGTCGCTCACGCTGGCCATGAAGTCACCTCCTTCGCGGATGCGGCCCTGCGTCAGCATGACATGCGCCAGCGCGTGGTGGGCCCAGGGTTCCTTGCGGCACAGGGCGATGGCGTGGCGGGCAGCAGCCTCGGCCTCGGGCAGGCGGTGGCATTGCTCCCAGCCAAAGGCGAGCATGCCGTGCAGATACGGCACATCGGCAGCGGCGGGTGCGGCCTGCAGGGCAATGCGCAGCATCCCGGGCGAGTTGCCGCGGTTGAACAGGTGGTACTGACCGAGCTTGAGCGAAGCCAGGTCACGCGGGTGCAGCCGGGCCTGTTCTTCGTGCAGGGCCATCGCGTGGGGCAGGTCACCATTTACCCAGGCCGCCACGGCAGCCACGAAGCGCTGCTCACGCTCCGTGGCGTGCGGGGCATCCGCCAGTGCGCGATCGATGAACGGGCGCGCGTTGGCAGGGCCGTGGGCCGATTCGGCAAACATGTGCAGCGCCGCGCAGTACGCCTGTACCAGCGCGCTGGGGTCGTTGGCAGCGTGCAGCAGCACGTTCACGGCGCGAGCTTCGCAGGCGATGAAGCCCTCGACGAAGTCGTTCAGCGCGGGCAGGCTGGCGCTGTCGTGCAGGGTGACGGGGTTGCCGAGGCTGTCGGTTTGTGCGGGGCGTGGCATGGGGGCGTTGCGGCGGCCACTCACCGGGATTTGCACTGTTCGGGCTGAGCTTGTCCAAGCACCAAGCAGCGCTTCGACAAGCTCAGCGTGAACGGTGTATGGGTGTGAAGGCCCGTTGTCGGCATCAGCCGCCCTGAATGAGTGCCAGGTACGCCTTGCGCGTGGCGGGCGATACCGATGCCACCAGTTGCTCGTGCGGTGTCTTGTGGCGGGCCAGCATGCGGGCTGTGGCGATGGTTTTGGACTTGCAGTACCAGTGGCAGGTGTGCTGCATCAGGAACAGCTCGGCCGTCATCATGTAGGCGCGGTCCTTGGGGGAGAGGTGACCGGTGTTCTGCACCACGTTGGCAACGCCCTGTGCATGGATGGCCAGCGCGCGGCGCATGTCAAAGGTGAAGCTGGGCAGCACTTTTTCGGCAAACGGCAGTGCGATACCCAGGCGGCTCACGCGTGCCCGCTCCTCGTCCACCTTTGAAAAATCCACAGCCAGCCGGGTGAGCTGCTCGCTCAGCTGCGATTCGGTGGTGCTCAGCAAATTCCAGATCTGCGTACGGCGCTCGTCCGTGGGTTCGCCCAGGGCGCGCAGGTAGCCGTCGGTCAGTGCTTCCATGAGTTTTTCGATCTGGAAATTGGACAGATGGCTGCCCAGCAATGCGATGCGCCTGCGCTGCTCTTTGGCATTGAGCATGTAGGTGCCGGTGGCGATAAGGATCGCCATGATGAGGATGTCCATGCGCTGCGCCGCGTTGTGGTGGGTAAAGCGCCATTGTGGCAAATGGCGCGGCAGACCTATGTTGCTGGGGGCTGTGGCCAGGGGTGTTGCGCGCCGCGGATCAGCTCGAATGCGCGCGAGACCTGCAGCACGCCCAGGTCGTCAAAGCGCGCTCCGGCGATCTGAAGGCCGATCGGCAGGCCGCTGGCGGTATAGCCGCAGTTGACCGACGCAGCGGGCTGCTCGGACATGTTGAACGGCACGGTGAAGCCGATGTGTTCCAGCGGGCGCAGCGGGTCGTTGGTGGGCGAGGGCAGCTCGGCCTTGAAGGCCACGTTGGGCGCCACGGGCGAGATGACGTAATCAAACGCACTGCACGCCTTGACCGTGGCCACGCGGGTCAGGTGGAACTGGTGGCTGGCGTGGAATACCTCGGTGCCGCTCATGCTGGCGGCGCTGTCGGCCCAGGTACGGATGTAGGGCAGCACCTTGTCGCGCCGCTCGGCGGGCAGGGCCTGCAGGTCGATGTGCGAGCGCATGCGCCAGAAATGGTCCATGCCGTCGAGCATGGCCTGGGTCATGAAGGGCTGCATGGGAATGACGGTAGCGCCCGCGCGTTCGATCAGCCGCGCGGCCTGCTCGATGGCGGCTTTCACCTCGGGGTCTACCGGCAGGCCGCAGCCGGCTTCCATCAGCAGGCCGATGCGCAGGCCGCGCAGGCGCTCGGCGCCCTGGTCGAATTCGCCCCAGGCAATGCTCTGCGCGGGCAGGCTCATGCTGTCGCGCGCGTCGGGCTGGCTCAGCACCTGCATCATCAGCGCGGCGTCGGCCACGGTGCGCGTCATGGGGCCCGCGGCGCGGCCGGTATACGGTGGGTCGATGGGAATGCGGCCCAGGCTGGGCTTCAGGCTGAAGATGCCGCACCAGCTGGCGGGCAGGCGCAGCGATCCGCCAATGTCGGTGCCGATGTGCAGCGGGCCGTAGCCTGCTGCTGCTGCTGCACCACCGCCTGCGCTGGAGCCGCCGGGGCCTTTGGTCACGTCCCACGGGTTGCGTGACAGTGGGTGGAAGGTGGACAGCCCGGACGACAGCATGCCGTAGTCAGGCATGGTGGTCTTGGCCACCATAACGGCGCCAGTTTCGCGCATGCGGGCTGCCGGTGGTGCATCGGCTGCAGCAGGCACCAGCTCGACAGCGGCCGTGCCCAGCGGGGTCGGGTCGCCCGCGGTGGCAATGTTGTCCTTGATGGTGACGGGCACGCCGTCGAGCAGGCCCTGCGGTTCGCCACGCAACCAGCGCGCCTCGGAGGCACGGGCCTGCGCCAGTGCGGCTTCGGGGCGCAGCAGGTAGGTGGCGCGGATGTGCGGCTCCCACCGATCCATGTGGCTCAGTACCGCCTGCGCGACCTCCACGGGGGACAGCGTGCGCTGGCGGTAGGCGGTCAGCAATTCGTGGGCGGGCAGGTCGTGCAGGGCGGTCATGGTGGGAGTTCTACAAGTAAAAATAGCTGTTACCGCTTTCAGAATATGCGCTTGCAGCTATCGTTTTGGGAGCGATTCGCTCCCGCGCTTTTCAGCGATTCACTGCGTGACGTGCTGGCCGTGGCCCCTGAAACTGGCGCGGCCCAAGCGCGGGCAACCGAGCAAGGGCCGCCCCGCAGCGAGGGTTGCGTCCCCCTGCCCACATTGCGTCGCAATGCGAGAGCGGGGGGAAGGCCCGCAGGGCCTCAGGGGGGTGTCCTCTTTCAACTCCAGGAGAGAGCAGAGATATCGTTCACGAACACGGGCATGTCTTTCCACAGGCCCTTGAGGTTCTTGTTGGCCACCGTGATCCACTGGTTGGAGTACAGGAAGCCGTGCACGGACTCGTTGGCCAGCAGGCGCTGGGCCTCGCCCAGCAGCCGCGCGCGGTCGGCTGGGCGGGCGGAGTTCTTGATCTGGTTGAACAGGTCGTTGAACTTGGGCGAGTTGTAGCCCCAGTAGTAGTCGGGCTTGGCGAAGTTGCCCAGGTCAAACGGCTCGACGTGGCTGATGATGGTCAGGTCGTAGTTCTTGTTGCCGTAGGTGCCCGACAGCCACTGCGCCCATTCGACGTTCTGGATCTTGGCGATGATGCCGACTTTGGCCAGCTGCGCCGCAATCACCTCGCCGCCCTGGCGGGCGTACGGTGGCGGGGGCAACGTCAGCGTGAGTTCCAGCGGGGTCTTGATGCCCGCTTCGGCCAGCAGGCGCTTGGATTTTTCGATGTCGAACGGGTTGATGCCCGTGGTGTCCACATAGCCGAACGCGCCAGGCACGTAGTGGCTGCCGATGGGCGCACCGTAGCCGTCGCCCGCACCTTCGATCACGGCCTTGCGGTCGATGGCGGCCGCAATGGCGCGGCGCACGCGCACGTCGTCCAGCGGTTTCTTGGCGTTGTTCATGGCCAGGATGGTCTTGGCGCGCGAGCCGCTCACCACCACCTGGAACTTGGGGTTGGCCTTGAACTGGGCCACGCTGCGCGGCGTGACGCGCGGGAAGGCGTCCACGTCGCCTGCCAGCAGGGCGGCCACCTGGGCGGCAGGGTCGGCAATGAAGCGGAAGGTGGCGCGCTTGATCTTGATGGCCTTGGTATCGCGGTAGCCGTCCCAAGCGGTCAGCACCACCGCCGAGCCCTTGTTCCAGGCCTGCAGCTGGTAGGGGCCGGTGCCCACGGGCTTGGTGGCGTTGGTGTCCACGCTCTTGGGCTCAACGATGATCGACGTGGCCTGGCCCAGCACGAACAGCAGGTCGGGGTCGATCTCCTTGTTGAGCAGCACCACGGTGTAGTCGTCCACCACTTGCGTGGTCAGGCCGGCAAAGGTGCGCTTGTCCTTGTTGGTGCTCTTTTCGCCGCCGGCGCGGTCGAACGCGAACTTGACGGTGCTGGCATTGAAGGGCTCGCCGTTCTGGAATTTCACGCCGCGGCGCAGCTTGAAGGTGTAGGTCTTGAGGTCGGGCGAGACCTCCCAGCTTTCGGCCAGCAGGGGTGCCACGGTGCCGTCGGCGTTGATCTTGGTGAGCGTCTCGAAGATGTTGTATTGAACGATCTCGGCAATGGCCGAAGCCGCGCCTGCGGTCGGGTCCAGGCCCGGGGGTTCCAGCGTCATTGCCAGCGTGACCGCATCTTTGCGGCCCTGCGCCAGGGCGCCAAGCGGGGTGGACAGGGGCACGGCGATGGCGCCAGTGGCAAGGACGGTGCGGCGGTTCAGCATGTTCGGACTCTCCAGACAAAAAACCAGACAAAAACCAGACGAGGCCCCGGCGCAGTGGCATACCGGGTGCGCAAAAGCTTTTTACACCATCGTGTACCCCTTGCGTTATGCGGTTTTCGCTGCAGCGGCCATCGCTGCACGGCGTTCGCGGGCACGGCCCGGCTGCACCTGCGGCACTGCGGCCACCAGCGTTCGCGTGTAGGGGTGCTGTGCATTGCGAAACAGCTCTGCGGGCGAGCCGCGCTCGACGATGCGGCCCTGGTACAGCACCACCACCTCATCGCACAGGTGGTTGACCACCGCCAGGTCGTGGCTGATGAGCATGTAGGTAATGCCGAACTGCTGCTGCAGGTCCTGCATGAGGTTGAGCACCTGGGCCTGTACCGATACATCCAGCGCGCTCACGGGCTCATCCGCCACGATGAGCCGGGGCCGCGTGATGAGCGCGCGCGCAATGGCAATGCGCTGGCGCTGGCCGCCCGAGAACTCATGGGGGTATTTGCCAAGGTCGGTGGTACGCAGGCCCACCTGGGCCAGCACCTGTGCAGCCTGCTCGTGCTGTTCTGCGCGGCTGGTCTCTCCCTGCGCCTGCAGGGGTTCGGTCACGATGCGCTCGACCGTCTGGCGCGGGTCCAGCGAGCCGTACGGGTCCTGAAACACCATCTGGAAATCGCGCCGGGCCTGGCGCAACTTGGTCGGCGGCAGGCTGTGCAGGTTGCGGCCCAGCAGGTGCACGGTGCCCGATGTGGGCGCATCCAGTGCCATCACCAGCCGTGCCAGGGTGGACTTGCCCGAGCCTGATTCGCCCACCACACCAATGCTGCGCCCGGCAGACACTGAAAAGCTCACACCGTTGAGCGCATGGACCTTGCCCGGTGGGCGAAACAGGTGCTCGCGTGGCAGGGTGTATTCGCGCACCAGGTCGGCCACCTGCAGCAGCGGCATCGTCGTGTCCGGGAGATTCGGGTTGTTCATTCCGCGATCTCCACTGCAGCTGCTGCGGTGGCGGCCATGGCTTCGTCAATGGCCTCGCGGCGCAGGCAGCGCACCACATGGTCGCCATCGGCATCGGATGCAACCAGCGTGGCCTCGGGGCGATCGCGGTGGCACGCATCGACTGTGTAGCTGCAGCGCCCGGCAAAGGGGCAGCCGGCGGGCAGGTCGACCAGCTCTGGCACCGTACCGGCAATGGTGGACAGGCGCGGGCGCTGCCCGGGCGCATGCACCGCGCCCAGTTGCGGGCGCGCCGCAAACAGGCCACGCGTGTAGGGGTGCGCCATGGCCGAGAAGACCGAGGCGGTGGAGCCGCTTTCGACCACGCTGCCGCCGTACATGACCATCATGCGGTCCACGTTCTGCGAGATCACGCCCAGGTCGTGCGAGATCAGGATCAGCGCCATGTTGCGCTCGGCCACCAGGTCGCTGATGAGGTCCAGGATCTGCTGCTGGATGGTCACATCGAGCGCCGTGGTGGGCTCGTCGGCAATCAGCAGGTCGGGCCCGCAGGCCAGCGCCATGGCGATGGTGATGCGCTGGCGCTGCCCGCCCGAGAACTGGTGCGGGTGGGCATCAAAGCGCTGCGCGGCACTGGGGATGCCCACGCGGTCGAGCAAGGCGATTGCTTCCGTGCGCGCAGCCGCCGCGCCCATGCCGCGGTGCAGCCGCAAAGGCTCGGCCACCTGCTGGCCAATGGTGTGCACGGGGTTCAGGGCCGTCATCGGCTCCTGGAATACCATGCCGATGCGGTTGCCCCGAATGCGGCACAGCTGCGCATCGGTCAGTCCCACCATCTCCTGGCCGTCGAAGCGGATGCTGCCGGTGACCTGCGCGCTCTCGGGCAGCAGGCCCGTCAGCGACATGGCGGTGATCGACTTGCCGCAGCCCGATTCGCCAATCAGCCCCAGCGTCTCGCCCCGCGCCAGCGAAAAGCTCACGCCGCGCACGGCATCGGCCGGGCCCCGGTGGGTCTGCAGGGTGATGCGGAGGTTGGAGACTTCTAGGAGCGACATCGTGGATTTGTGGTGGTCTTCCAGGCAGCGAGGGATCAGCGCTTGTGTGAAAGGCGGGGGTCGAGCAAATCGCGCAGGCCATCGCCCAGCAGGTTCAGGCCCAGCACGGCCAGCGCAATCGCCACGCCGGGCCACACGGCCAGCAGCGGTGCCTGGAACATCAGCGTCTGTGCCTCGCTCAGCATGCGGCCCCACGAGGGCTGTGGTGGCTGCGTGCCCAGGCCCAGGTACGACAGGGCTGCCTCGGCCAGGATGGCAATGGCGAAACGGATGGACACCTGAACGATCAGTACGGAAGTGATGTTGGGCAACACGTGTTCCATCGTGATGCGCCAAGGGCCCTTGCCGCAGGCGCGCGCCGCGAGGACAAATTCCCGGCCCCAGATCGCGTTTGCCGATGCGCGTGTGACGCGTGCGAAGTTGGGGATGTTGTAGATACCAATGGCGATGATCGAATTGACGATGCCAGCGCCAAACACCGCGGTGAGCATGATGGCCGAGAGAATGGCCGGAAATGCGAAGCTGAAATCGGACAACCGCATGATCAGCTCTTCTACCCAGCCGCGCCGGGCGGCGGCCAGCAAGCCCAATGCGGTGCCCACGGTCAGTCCGATACCCACTGCGATGACCCCGACAAGGATGGAGCTGCGCGCCCCCACCAGCAGTAACGAGGCCACGTCGCGCCCGAAGGCGTCCGTGCCGAGCCAGTGCTGAGCGGATGGCCCTTGCAGCTTCATGGCGAGGTCCATCTCGTAGGGCGACCAGGGCGTCCAGACCAGCGACAGTAACGCTGCAAGGACCAGCAGCAGCGACAGCACCGCACCGATCACAAAGCTGCGATGCCGGACCGCGCGGCGCAGCCAGCCGGGACCGGTGGTGCGGGCGGGCGGTGCCACGGTGGCGGGAGGAGAGGGCAGGGTGCTCATGGGAGGCAGTGGCGGGCAGTGTTCAGATGTCGCTGGCTTTGACGCGCGGGTCGATCACCGCATACAGGATGTCCACCACGAAGTTCACGATGACCACCATGGCCGCCAGCAGCATCACGCAGTTGCGGACCACGATCAGGTCGCGATTGGAGATTGACTGGAAGATAAGGCGCCCCAGGCCCGGCAGGTAGAACACGTTCTCCACCACGATGGTGCCCGCCAGCAACTCGGCAAACTGCAATCCCATCACGGTGACCACGGGAATCATCGCGTTGCGCAGCACATGGCCCCACATCGCCGCGCGCTGCGACAGGCCCTTGGCCCGTGCAGTGCGCACGAAGTCTTCGCGTAGCACCTCCAGCACGGCTGACCGCGTGATGCGCGCCAGGATGGCGGCCTGCACCACGGCCAGCGCGATGGCTGGCAGCAGCAACGCCTTGATAGCTTCGAGAGGGCCTCCCCCTGCGTCTTCCGTCCAGCCCGGAAACCCGCCCGCAGAGAACCACTGCAGCTTCACCGAAAACAGCAGGATCAGCAGGATGGCGAACCAGAAGTTGGGGATGGCGATGCCGATTTGCGCCAGGCCCATCACGCCGACATCGCCCAGCCGGTTGTGGCGCGATGCGGCATACACCCCGGCTGCCAGCGCCAGCACCGTGGTGATGGCCATGGCCATCAGGGCCAGGGGTACGGTGACGGCCAGGCGCTCCAGCACCAGTTCGGCCACGGGCGAGCTGTAGGCATAGCTGTCGCCCATGTTGCCCACGACCAGGCCGCTCACCCACTGCCAGTAGCGCAGGCCAGCGGGCTGGTCGAGCCCCAGCTTGGACGCCAGCGCAGCGACGGCTTCGGGCGCGGCATCCGGCCCCATGAGGATCTGCGCGGCGTTGCCCGGCAGGATTTCCAGCACCAGGAACACCACGATGGATGCGCCGACCAAGGTTGCCACCAAGGTAATGAACCGTTTGAGGAAGAACAAGCCCATGGATGCCGGTAGATGTGAGGGAAGAGTGCCGGAAATTAATGTGTATACACAGCATAACGGGAAAACACCCCGCCAGCGGTGGTGTGTTGCAGTTTGGCATGCGGCGCGCCGGGAGCCGCCGCCGATAATACGGGGCATGACGACTTTCCCGCCTCGCACCACCACCGCAGGCATGCCTGCGCACCAAGGAATGCCATGGCGCTGATGATCACCGACGAGTGCATCAACTGCGATGTCTGCGAGCCCGAATGCCCGAACGAGGCGATCTACCTGGGCGAGGAGATTTACGAGATCAACCCGTCCAAGTGCACCGAGTGCGTGGGCCATTTCGATGAACCGCAGTGCGTGCAGGTATGCCCCGTGGCCTGCATCCCCGTCAATCCGGCCCACGTGGAAAGCCGCGAGACGCTGTGGCAGAAGTTTCAGCGCCTGCAGCCCAAGGTGCAGGGGCCGGCGTAGCACGGGTTGCGAGGACTGCCGGCCGTTGGGTGGGTACTGGGGCTGCCGGGCTCTGGCGCTGCGGGGTACTCGACCCTGCTTTCAGGCTGATTTTTGGGTCAAAAAGACCGCTAGGGCACGTTCTATATCACTTTGTTGCTATTAAATATATAGCAATTCAATGTCGGTGATGCGCCCTGCTGCCCGCCCGGTGCGGGCGCAGGAAATCCCTCACGGCTGCTGCGGTGCCGGCTCTGGCCGCGGTGGCTTCGGCCGTGGCGGCTTGGTGGTGTGGATCAGCAGGGTCGCCTTGTCCATCTCGCCTGCCAGCATTGCCGGGCATGCCTTGAGCGAGTGCGCGATGCTGTCCTCGATCAGTGTGCGCTGGTCGGGTGAGGGCTTCTTCAGCACCCAGTTGGCGACCTCGCTCTTCACGCCCGGGTGCCCGATGCCGATGCGCAGCCGCCAGTAGTCGGGCGAGCCCAGTTGTCCGTGGATGTCACGCAAACCGTTGTGACCCGCGTGGCTGCCGCCTTTTTTGAGCTTGACCTGGCCTGGCTCGATGTCCAGCTCGTCGTGTACCACCAGGATCTCTTCGGGAAGGATCTTGAAGAATCGCGCCAGCGAAGCCACCGATTTGCCCGACAGGTTCATAAAGGTCTGGGGTTCCAGCAGCCACACGCTTTGCCCATGCACCGTGGTGCGCGCCACCAGGCCGTGGTAGCTGCGCTCGGGCACCAGCGTGGTCTTGAGTTCGCGCGCCAGCGCATCAATCCACCAGAAACCCGCGTTGTGCCGCGTTGCCTCGTAATCGGGGCCAGGGTTTCCCAGGCCAACAAACAGCTTGATCATGCGACGGATTATCTGTGTGTGAAGGGGCGCGCACCCGCGTCGGCAGACCCCGCGCGTGCGCCATCGGTCGCCCTGGCGGTTGCGCGGTCCAGCGCGTGGCAGTGTGTGAAGGACGCCATTGTGGGCGCCGTTAACTTGCCGGCTATGGCGTGATGTGACGACGCAAACAGAAACGGCCCACTTGCGTGGGCCGTTTCGGGGGAAGCGCCGGCGCGCCTTGCGGCCAACCGGCGGCACCCCGGCAATGCCGGCGTGCTCTGCGGGCGCAGATTACTTCTTGCCCTTGCCCTTGCCCTTGGCGTCGGCAGCAGGTGCAGCAGCGACGGGCGTCTCGACCACCACAACGGGAGGCACGACGGAAACCAGCACGGGGTTGTTGTTCTGGCCACCGCGGACCTTGGGCGTCACGCCCTTGGGCAGCTTGATGTCCTTGAGGTGCAGCGAGCCGCCCTTTTCCAGCGTGGAGAGGTCCACAGCGATGAATTCAGGCAGGTCCGAGGGCATGCAGGTCACGTCGAGTTCGTTCACGACGGGGTTGACCATGCACTTGTCCACCTTCACGGCGGGCGACTCTTCGGCACCGGAGAAGTGCAGTGGCACCTTCATGTGCAGCTTGGTCTTCTCGTCAACGCGCTGGAAGTCGATGTGCAGCACCAGTTGCTTGTAGGGGTGGTATTGCACGTCACGCAGCAGGACCTTGCTGGTGGTGCCGGCCACTTCCATGTCCAGCACGCTGGAGTGGAAAGCTTCCTTCTTGAGGGCGTGCCACAGTGCGTTGTGGTCCACCTCGATCAGCTGGGGTTCGGCAGAACCGCCATACACGATGCCAGGCGTCTTGCCCGAATTGCGCAGACGGCGGCTCGCACCCGTACCCTGCTTGGCGCGCTCAAAAGCGACGAAGTTCATAGTTGGCTCCTGAATGGGATCGACCGCGACCAGTCCGACCCCGATTTAAAAAAGCCTGCTTGCCACAACGGCTGCAGGCCTGCGTGATGTTCCCGAACAGACAAGCCTCCCGAAGGAGGCCTGCATGCAACCCGGCCGACACGCTCCTTGCGGAGCAGTGTCAGAACAGGTTGTCCTGGTCCGAGAACAAACTCATCACCGACTCACCCTTGGCAATGCGCTGGATCGTCTCTGCGATCAGCGGTGCCACGGAGAGCTGGCGAATCTTGGTGCATCCCCGGGCGTTGTCGCTCAGCGGGATGGTGTTGGTCACAACCACTTCGTCGAGAGCAGAGCCCTGGGCAATGCGCTCGATGGCGGGACCGGAAAAAATCGGGTGGGTGCAATACGCGTACACCTTCTTGGCGCCGCGTTCCTTGAGCACCTCGGCAGCCTTCACCAGCGTGCCGGCGGTGTCGATCATGTCGTCCATGATCACGCAATTACGGCCTTCAATCTCGCCGATGACGTGCATCACTTCAGACACATTGGCCTTGGGGCGGCGCTTGTCGATGATGGCCAGGTCGCAATTGAGCTGCTTGGCCAGCGCGCGGGCGCGCACCACACCGCCCACGTCGGGCGACACCACGATCAGGTCTTCGTAGTTCTTCTGGCGCAGGTCGCCCAGCAACACTGGCGATGCGTAGATGTTGTCTACGGGAATATCAAAGAAGCCCTGGATCTGGTCGGCGTGCAGGTCCATGGTCAGCACGCGGGCCACGCCGACCGCCTGCAGCATGTTGGCCACCACCTTGGCGGTGATGGGCACGCGCGTGGAGCGTGGGCGACGGTCCTGGCGGGCGTAGCCAAAGTAAGGAATCACGGCGCTGATGCGTTCGGCCGATGCACGCTTGAGCGCATCGACCATGATCAGCAGTTCCATGAGGTTTTCGTTGGTCGGTGCGCAGGTGGACTGCACCACGAACACGTCCCGTGCACGCACGTTTTGCTTGATTTCGACGGTGACTTCACCGTCCGAGAAGCGACCCACGTCGGCAGCACCCAGAGAGGTACCGAGGTGTTGGGCGATTTCAGCTGCCATGCCAGGGTTGGCATTGCCGGTGAAAACCATGAAGTCGGGGTGGTTGGCTTGCATGAGCGTCCCAGCAGGTCTGAAAAAAAGCCCGTGTGCGAAAAGAATTTGGCAGGGGAAGAAGGATTCGAACCTTCGCATGCCGGAATCAAAATCCGGTGCCTTAACC
>ENA-UOXO01000013-UOXO01000013.1-mixed-culture-metagenome-genome-assembly--contig:-NODE-13-length-177652-cov-23.360473_pt1 | contig 177652 bp, 175 predicted proteins | sample MGYA00238162_ERZ761640 | MGnify/ENA primary metagenome ERZ761640 (study PRJEB28914, sample SAMN08778297) | mixed culture metagenome | isolation source: Freshwater growth medium | place: USA...
GGCCGTAGTCGGCCGCGGCGGCGTGGGTGGGGAAGGCGCTGTCAAAGCGCATGACACGTGCGGTGGACGCGCTGCCGGCACCGCTGGCAATCGACACCTGGGCGGCGAACTGGCCGCAAGGCAGGGGGCGCGGCAGAGCCGCGATGCGGTACTTGCCCAGGGTGAGCGGGGAGGGAATCGTTGTCGGAATCGTGGAAATCGTGTGAATCATCAAAAACATCGTGGGGTCGGGGCGCGTGGCGTTCGCCACTGCGTCGGAAAGACCCGAATCAAAAAATCAGGAACCATTGGCAGCCCCAGCGCCGGGGTGTCTCACCGCCTGATCCGGACACGGGTCGATGCAAGAAACAATCGACCGGGACCGGCGCACGAACCACGGCAGGGGTTCAGGCAAGGCAGGGAGGGAAAGGCCACGGTGCTGTGAGAGAGCGGGGTGGCGCACCTTGTAGGGGCTGGACCAGCAGCCCCTCTGCCGGGGGCGGTGCATTTGGGCCCGAAGGCTTGGACGCGGCTGGTCGCTCAAGGCGACCGCGCATGATATCACGGTGCGCAGCATCCTGCCGTGCTTCAGAAGCGCGCGGGCGAAAGCTTCAACAGCGCAACGCGAACTGGCGATCCCGGGTGGCCTTGTGTTGGTTGCAGTGCGTGTTCGCCCAAAATGTCCCGCCGCTGTATGCCTTGCAGTGGAAGAGGGTCACCACAGCGGCGCTTGGGATCCGAGATGGCTGCCGCAGCGGTGGGTCAGGTGGACGCGTGGCTGCGGTGTTCTCCGGGCAGCCACTTGCTGAATACAGCACCTCACCAATGACGTTGCACGAGACCCAGTCGGAGGGCGCACCTTGAACAACGGGCGCTTCAGGCGTTGCGTGCTGCTGAACAAGCCCGGCAGCACGCTGGATCGACGTGCGATCGCGCCGTTACTTGCGGTCAGGCAACTCGATCTTGACTTCGAGCACGTCCAGGTTGTCCTGGCGGTCGAGCTGGACCTTGATGTCGTCCGGGTTGATCTTGATGTACTTGCTGATCACCGCGACCAGTTCACGCTGCAAGGCGGGCAGATAGTCCGGCTCGGATGCACTGCGGCCGCTGCGCTCGTGCGCCAGGATGATCTGCAGCCGCTCCTTGGCGACGCTGGCGGTTTTTTTCTTCTCGCCGAGCAGAAAGGAAAAGATCGACATGCGTCATTTCCCCCCGAACAGGCGTTTGAAGAAGCCGGCTTTCTGCGCATCGATGAAGCGCAGCGGCTTGTCCGCACCCAGAAAACGGTCGATCACATCGCTGTAAGCCTCGGCCACGTCGGTGCCCTTGAGGTGGATGGCCGGCGTGCCCTGGTTGGACGCGGTCAGCACGTTTTCGCTCTCGGGGATCACGCCGATGAGCTTGATGCGCAGGATGTCCTGAATGTCTTCCAGGCTGAGCATCTGGCCGTCGGCCACGCGCGTCGGGTTGTAGCGCGTAATCAGCAGGTGTTCCTTGATGGGTTCCTTGCCTTCAATCGCGCGTTGGGTCTTGCTGCCCAGCATGCCCAGGATGCGGTCGGAATCGCGCACGCTGGAGACTTCGGGGTTGGTGACGATGAGTGCTTCGTCGGCGTAATGCATGGCCATCAACGCACCGGTCTCGATGCCGGCGGGCGAATCGCACACGATGTACTCGAAGCCCATGGCGGACAGGTCGGTCAGCACCTTGTGCACGCCCTCCTGGCTCAGCGCATCCTTGTCGCGCGTCTGGCTGGCGGCCAGAACGAAGAGGTTGTCGCACTGCTTGTCCTTGATCAACGCCTGGTTCAGGTTGGCTTCGCCCTGGATCACGTTGATCAGGTCGTACACCACGCGGCGCTCGCAACCCATGATCAGGTCGAGGTTGCGCAGGCCGACGTCGAAATCGATCACCGCGGTTTTGTGACCGCGCAAGGCGAGGCCCGATGCAAAGCTGGCGCTGGTGGTGGTCTTGCCCACACCGCCCTTGCCGGAGGTGACGACAACGATTTTGGTCATGGTGAAGGTCCTTCTGTTCGAAAAATGGAGGGATCAGGCGCCGATGGCCTCGATCAGGAGCTTGTCGCCATCGGGTCCGGGCACGAGGCGCACCTGCGCCGTCTTGCCCTGGATCGAATCGGGCAGGGCGACCTCGCTGGTGCGGTAGATGCCGGCAATCGATATCAATTCGGGCGCCATGCCGAGTGCAAAGATGCGTGCGTCGGCGTTGCCGCGCGCACCGGCGATGGCCTTGCCGCGCAACGGTGCGTACACATGGATATGGCCGTCGGCAATGACTTCGGCGCCGGGATTGACCATGGCCATGACCACCAGATCACGGCCACGCGCGTAAACCTGCTGGCCCGAACGCAAGGGCTTGTCGATCACCAGGGCGCCGGGCGACGGCGCGGGTGCCGAAGCCGCCACGGGTTCCTGGACAGCGGCGATCTCGGTGGGCTGCACAGCGGGCGCAGCACGCTGGACCGACGCATCGGGTGCATTGGTGAGACCGGCTGCCAGGGCCAGCCGGGTCTGTTCGATGGTGCCACCGCGCACCGCCAACGGCATCAAACGGTATTGGCGCAACAGCGTCTGCAAGGCGCCGAAGTCGGGCAGGGCGTTGGCTTCTGCGACGTTCAGGGGGTGCAGGTCGATGACCAGTGGATCGTTGTCAAAGAAGTCGGGCATGTCGCCGAAGCGCTGGGTCAGCTCCTGCGCCAGGCGGTCCAGGTCGGACGACTTGAGCATGAGCGCCACCAGGGGCAGGTGCGCGCTCTTGATTTCGAATGTGGTGGGCGCGTTTCCTGCGAGGGCAACAGACATGGGCGAAACAGGCTCACAAAAAAAGCAGCCGACACAGGCGCCGCAAAGCAGCGAGGTCGGTCAGGAAGCGGCGCAGTTTAACAGCCGGGTCCACAGCGGCCGGCAAGCGCTTGTGCCCAGGTGTCAGGGCATGTTTCCGGACCTGGCTCAACAACCCTGTGTATATCTTTTGAACAAGCCATGACTTATTCACAGGCTCGGCGTGTTTCGGGCAGTTGTCCTTTTTTCGCCTGAACCGCGCCGGGGTCCTTCACACAGACTTCAAACGCCTGCAAGTCCTTGATCGAAAAAGAGAAAGGGCGCTTGTCCACAGCGGACAGCGCCCTCTACTACTACTGCTATCTTGAATTAAAAGAATTTATAAGAACAAGAAACACAGAAGACAACCGGCTTGGGAGCCGGTCAGACCGATCCACCCATGCGGTGGTGGCCGCCGTGGTGGTGGTGGCCGTTGCCGTGGCCCTTCATGCCGGCCCGCTGGAAACCCTGCAGCTGTTTCGCATCGAACACCTTTTGCTGCTCGGCGCTGAGCGCTGCGTAGAAGCTTTTGATCGCTTCGTGGCGCTGGGTCATGCGGGCATCCCGTTCGGCTTTCATGGCTGCCATCTTGTCCAGGCGCTGGGGCGTGGTCAGCTTGGACCAGTCTTCGCGCGGACCCTGGCGCGCCGGGCGGGCTTCGGGCGCCGTGCGTGCCACAAAAGCGTTCCAGGCGGGTTCCTGTTCGGCGGTGATCTTCAGTTCGGCCTTCAGGGCCGCCTGGCGCTCGGCCATGTGTTTCTGCATCCGGGCCATGCGCTCGGCGCGTTTGGCGTCGCGTTGGCCTTCCTGGGCACCTTCCTGAGCCTGTTGGGTGGTGGCGGGTGCTGCGGGAGCCGCCGTGGTGTTCTGCGCGATGGCGGTGGCCGAGAGGCCGGCGAAAGCCGCCGCCAGGGCGGCGGCCATCAGGGCGCGTTTGGGCATCGATGTCATGTTCACTCCTTGTGACCGTTGAAGAAGAATCACCACAGCTTGGGTCGGTGGGCTGTGGAATGGCTTCAGTGTGGTCGGGGGGTGTTTCTGCGCGGTGCGGCCGATGTGGCGGGCTTGTAAAGTTTTGTGCCGCTTTTCGCTGAACCGGCGGATGGTTCTGCCGGGTGGGCGAGGTCGTCCAGGATCGGACAGTCGGGCCGGCCGTCACCCGGACAAAGCGCCATCAAGGCGCCCAGCGTGCGTTGCATGGCCTGCAGGGCTTCGATGCGTTGTGCGAGTTCGTCCAGGTGTTTGCGGGTGATGCGCTTGACCGTCTCGCTGCTGCGCTTGCGGTTGTGCCAGAGGCTCACCAGCTCGGCGATGCTGTCCAGGCCAAAACCCATGTCGCGTGCGCGCCGGATGAAGCGCAGCGAATGCACGTCGGCCAGGCTGTACTGGCGGTAGTTGCTGTCGGTGCGCACCACATCGCCCAGCAGACCCAGGGTTTCGTAGTGGCGCAGCATCTTGGGCGAGATGCCGCTGAGCTCGGCGGCCTTGCCGATGTTCACCGGCCACGTGGTGAGCCGGTCGATGTCGACGTCTTTCATGGCGTTCAGGCCGCCACCTGGTAACCCTCTTCGCGGATGGCCGCCGCCAGCGTGTCGCGGGGCTGTGTGGTGGTGACTTCGACCCGGTTCTGTGTCCGGTCGATCGCGACCTGCGCCTGGGGATCGACCAGCTTGATGGCGGTGGTCACGGCTTTTTCGCAATGGCCGCAGGTCATGCCTTGCACGGTGAAGACTTCGTTCATGGAAACTCCTGGATGGGTTGGAAAAATCCATTGTCATCCTTGACACAGTGTGAAGGTCAAGCGAGGCGGGGTGCTTGACCTTCCCATGGTGGTAAAGCCTATGCTGCGTGCATGAACACGATCACCCCACCCGTTTCGCCCGCCCAGATCGACCTCGGCATCGGCGGCATGACCTGTGCCTCCTGCGTTTTGCGCGTGGAGAAGGCATTGAAGAAACAACCCGGGGTGTCGGAAGCCACGGTGAACCTGGCGACCGAATCGGCGCGCGTGCTCATGGTCGATGGTGAAGCGCCCGAATCGCTGGCGCGCATCAAGCGCGCGGTGCGCGACGCCGGCTATGAGCCGCGTTCGATGGAAGCCATGGACGCGGCGGCCGACGCGCGCTGGATGGGTGTGTCGGTGGACTTCCTGCCCGTGCTGATCGGCATCGTGCTGTCGGCACCGCTGGTGCTGCCCATGGTGGGCGACCTGATCGGCAAGCACTGGATGCTGTCGGCCTGGATGCAGTTCGTGCTGGCCACACCGGTGCAGTTTGTGCTGGGTGCGCGCTTCTACCGCGCGGGCTGGCATGCGCTCAAGTCGCGCACCGGCAACATGGAGCTGCTGGTGTCCATCGGTACCAGCGCGGCCTGGGCGCTCTCCACCTGGTTGTGGTGGCGCTCGGAACCGGGCGAGATGCTGCACCTGTACTTCGAGGCCTCGGCGGTGGTGATCACGTTGGTGCTGCTGGGCAAGTGGCTGGAGGCGCGCGCCAAGCGCCAGACCACCAGCGCCATTCGGGCCTTGCAGTCGTTGCGGCCTGAACGTGCTCACCTGCTTCCTGATGGTGTGCGCCGCACCGAGATCACCGATGTGGCGGTGGATGAGCTCCTGCCCGGTGACGTGGTGCGGGTGCTGCCGGGTGAGCGTTTTGCGGCCGACGGCACGGTGGTCCAGGGCAGCACGCAGGCCGATGAATCCATGCTCACCGGTGAAGCGATGCCGGTGCCCAAGGAGGTGGACGATGGTGTCACCGGTGGCTCGCTCAACGGCGAAGGCGCGGTGGAGGTGAAGGTGCGTGCCATCGGTGCGCAAAGTGTGCTGGCGCAGATCATCGCGCTGGTTCAGGACGCGCAGGCCGGCAAGGCGCCGGTGCAGCGCCTGGTGGACCAGGTGGCGGCGGTGTTCGTGCCGGTGGTGCTGGTCATTGCGCTCGCGACGATGCTGGGCTGGCTGTGGACCGGTGCACCCATGGAGGAGGCGCTGATCCACGCGGTGGCGGTGCTGGTGATCGCCTGCCCGTGTGCCCTGGGTCTGGCCACGCCGGCAGCGATCATGGCGGGAACCGGCGTGGCGGCGAAACATGGCATCCTGATCAAGGACGCGCAGGCGCTGGAGATCGCGCACAAGGTCGACACCGTGGCCTTTGACAAGACGGGCACGTTGACCGAGGGTCATCCGCGTTTGCTGGTGATCGAGGCGGCGGCGGGTGTGGACGAACTGGCGGTGCTGCAGGCCGCAGCGGCGCTGCAGGCGCAGAGCGCCCATCCGCTGGCGCGGGCCGTGGTGGAAGCCGCCGCTGCCCGCGCTCTGACCGTGCAAGCGGATGCGGCCAGCGATGTGCAGGCGGTGTCGGGTCGCGGCAGCCAGGGCATGGTGCAGGGCAGTCGGTTGGCGCTGGGCAGCTTGCGCTGGATGGAAGAGCTCAAGGTGGATTTGGGTCTTCTTGCTGCGCGTGCACAGGACCTGCAGCAACAGGGATCGACGGTGTCGGCGCTGGTCAGTCAAACCGCCGGCAGCACGGTGTGGTCACCGTTGGCCTTGCTGGCGTTCGGTGACGAGCCCAAGGCTGGCGCAGCCGCTGCCATTGCAGAGTTGCGCGCCGCCGGCATGCGGCTGTTCATGGTGTCGGGCGACAACCAGGGTGCGGCGATGGCCATGGCCGCGCGACTGGGTCTGCGGGCCGACGATGGCGAAGTGATTGCAGAAGTGTTGCCGGGCGACAAGGCGGCGGTGGTCAAGCGATTGAAAGAAGGGGGCCACGTCGTCTCCATGATCGGTGACGGCGTGAACGACGCGCCCGCATTGGCCGCTGCCGACGTCGGCATGGCCATGAGCCACAGCCAGGGCGGCAGCTCGGACGTGGCCATGCACGCCGCCGGCATCACGCTGATGCGGGGCGACCCGTTGATGGTGGCGGCGGCACTCGACATTTCGCGTCGCACGGTGAGCAAGATCCGGCAGAACCTGTTCTGGGCCTTTGCGTACAACGTGGCCGGCATTCCATTGGCTGCTCTCGGCTTCCTGAGCCCGGTGGTGGCGGGTGCGGCCATGGCGCTGAGCTCGGTGAGCGTGGTGAGCAACGCCTTGCTGCTCAAACGCTGGAAACCGCCGCAACGCTGAGCGGGGCTGTGCCGCTTGTTGATGCAGGTCAATGCGTTTTGTGTGCCCTTGAGCGAAGCTTGCGCGACCCGAACGAGGCCCGAGGAGACACCCCATGCACCACTCTGCCCTGCGCGTGATCCGCGACGAACACGCCAGCCTGGCGGCCATGCTGAAGTCGATGCTGCAGATGATCCAGCGTGGGCCGGACGCCGACGGAAAACACGCGCCCGAACAGTACTTCGACGTGCTGCGCGCCATGCTGTTCTACATCGACGAGTTCCCCGAGAAGCTGCACCACCCCAAGGAATCCGATCTGTTGTTCCCGCGCATTGCGCGCGTGGCACCGCACGTGATGGCCACCATCGAGCGGCTGGAGAGCGACCACATGAGCGGCGAGGTGCGCGTGCGCGAACTCATGCACCTGCTGATGGCTTGGGAGTACCTGGGCGAAACGCGCCGCGCGGCCTTTGAGGCGGATGCAACGCGTTATGTGCAGTTCTACCTGGAGCACATGCGGTTGGAAGAAACCGTGTTGTTGCCCGAGGCCGAGAAAAGCCTGACGGACGCCGACTGGCACGCACTCAATGTGGCCTTTGCCACGCACCGCGATCCGCTCAACGAAAAAGGTGCTCGCGATCCGCAGTTCGACCGGCTCTTCACGCGGATCGTGATGCGTGCGCCGGCGCCTGTGGGACTCGGGGAGTCTTGAGCGCGACGAGCAGTTCGTCGAACACAGCCAGCAGCCGCGCCACGTCGTCCGAGGTGGTGGCGGGTGAGATCAGCATCATGCTGTGGAAGGGTGTGAGCAACACGCCGCGGTTGAGCATGAAGAGGTGCGTGAGCGCTTCGAGTTCGCCCTGTGCGTGATCGCGCACGTCCTGCACGCTGCGTGGGGTGTGCGGCATGAACTGCAGCTCCATGCGTGCGCCCAGCCGGGTGACGGTCCATGGCTGCTCTGCGGCTGCGATGCGGCCTCGCAAGCCCTGCTCCAACACCGTGGCCAGATCGATCATGTGCGCGTAGTTCGCCGCGGTGTGCAGGTGCTCCAGCGAGGCCTGCAGCGCGGCCAGCGTGAGCGCATTGCCCGCGAGCGTGGTGCCGATGCCGCTGTGGCCTTCAGGCGCGGCGTTTTTGGCCTGCACCATGCGCTCGGCCACGGCGTGCGTGAAGCCGTACACCGCGCAGGGCAGTCCGCCGGCCACGGCCTTGCCGATCACCATGAAGTCCGGCTCCAGCCCATGGTCACGCGCGTAGCCGCCGAGCGCCGTGGAGATGGTGTGGGTCTCGTCGCAGACGAAGAGCGCGCCGTGGGTGCGGCACAACGCGCGGGCTTGTGCCCAGTAGCCGGGCTCGGGCGGCACCAGGCCGAAGTTGGTGAGGGCGGGCTCGGCCAGCAGGCAGGCCACGTCGCCCTGTTTCAAGGCGGCTTCCAGCGCAGCCAGGTCGTTGAACGGCACCACGCGCGTGAAGGCCGCGTGGTTGTGCACCTGACCCAGGACGGAACTGCGCGGCAGCGTGCCGCCCGTGACCGCGTCCATGTCGACCAGCGTGTCGTCCACCGCACCGTGGTAACAGCCGTCGAACACCAGCAGCTGGGGGCGGCCGGTGATGGCGCGCGCCCAGCGCAGCACAAAGCGGTTGGCGTCGCTGGCCGACAGGGCCATCTGCCACATGGGCAGGTCGAAGGTGTCTGAAAGCGCCTCGCCCACGGTGGCCGCGTTGGTGGCGGGCAGCATGCAGGTGAGGCCGCGTGCGGCTTGCGCGGCGATGGCCTGGGCCAGCGGCGCCGGGCTGTGGCCGAACATGGCACCGGTGTCGCCCAGACAGAAGTCGGCGTAATGCACACCGTCGGCGCAGGTGAGCGTGGCGCCCTGCGCCTGCGCCACGAAGAGCGTGGCCGGGCTGGGCCAGTCGCGCATCCAGTGCAATGGCACGCCGAAGAGGTAGTGCTGCTGTGCGGCGCGGGCCAGCGCCATCGACTGCGGATGGCTGTTGATGAAGCGCTCACGCTCGGTGTGCTGCAGGGCGCGCAGGGTGTCGGGGGCAAGGTCGTTCATGGCGTCCAGCTTAAGCCGGGCACGGTGTTCGTTGTCGCCCACGGCGCAGTGGTGGGCTCCGCGCGCACGGAATTGGCACCGACAATGGCCCGGCCATGAACCGCCCGGAACCCACCACCGACCCCACGCCTTACATCCGTCTGGCGCTCGCCTTGTCGCTCGGTGCAGCCGTCTCGCTGGGCATCACGCGCTTTGCCTACGGCCTGCTGCTGCCGCCCATGCGCGACGACCTCGGCTGGAGCTACACGCTGGCCGGCGCGATGAACACCTTCAACGCCGTGGGTTACCTCATCGGTGCGCTCGCCACGCCGTGGCTGATGCGGCGGTTTTCGCCCACCGGGCTGTTGATCGCGGGCTCGCTCGGGGCGTCGCTGTTCATGGCCTTGAGCGGGTTCTTCACGGCCGCCGCGCCCCTGCTCGCGCAGCGTTTGCTGGCCGGTGTGGCGAGTGCGCTGGTGTTCATTGCGGGTGGGCTGCTCGCGGCACGGCTGGGCGCGCGCCAGCCGCAGCGCAGCGGCTTTCTGCTCGGCATCTATTACGGCGGCACGGGGCTGGGCATCGTGATCACGGCGCTGGGCGTGCCGCCGGTGCTGGCCGCTGCCGCGCAGCAGCCGCACGGCTGGGCCTGGGCCTGGTGGGCGCTGGCGCTGGTGTGCCTGCTGGCCACCGCCCTCATGGCCTGGCCAGCGCGTGTGCTGGCGAACCAAGCCGCGCCGACTGCCAGCTCGGCGGCGGGCCCTGCCCGCGTGTTCCGGGTGCGCGACTTTGCGTTTGCGCTCGCGGGCTATGCCGGCTTCGGCGTGGGCTACATCGGCTACATGACCTTCGTGATCGCGCTGCTGCGCGAGCAGGGCAGTTCGTCGGCCGCCATCACCACGTTCTACGCCCTGCTCGGTGTGGCGGTGATTGCTTCCTCGCGCATCTGGGCGGGCTTGCTGGACCGCCACCGCAACGGCCAGGCGCTGGCGCGGTTGAACGCCCTGCTGGGCGTGGCCGCCATCGTGCCGGCGCTCACCAGTTGGCCGCCGCTGGTGATCGCCTCGGGCCTGCTGTTTGGTGGTGTGTTTCTGTCGGTGGTGGCCTCCACCACAGCGCTGGTGCGGCACAACCTGCCGCCCGCCCAGTGGGCCGCGGGCATCAGTGCCTTCACCATCGTGTTCGCGGCCGGGCAGATCGTGGGGCCCACGGTGGTGGGCTTCATCGCCGACGGATCCAGTGGTGCGCAGGGCTTGCGCGAAGGCCTGGTGTTTTCAGCCGTGGCGTTGTGGATCGGTGCGGTGTTGGCGTTGCGCCAGCGCGCGCTGTGAAGGGCTGGGCTGAGGCGCCGGCGGCCTTGCCGCGCGGGGCGCTGCGGTGGACGCCGTTCGCCCGGCCGAATTGGACTCACGACCCCGCCCCCCCGGGGGTATCTTCTGGCTCCAATTCGCCCCACCCCACCGAGGACCAAGCATGGCCATGGGTCAGTTCGCTTACGCCAACAACAGCAACCGTTTCATGGGCTGCGCGCCGCTGGCCAACCAGCCGTTCGCGGTCGCCGGGGTGCCCTTCGACGGCGTGGTGACCAACCGTCCCGGCGCGCGTTTCGGCCCGCAGGCCATTCGCGCGGCCAGCCTGATGCTGTGCGACGGCATCCATCCGGTGTTCAACGTGTCGCCGCTGGACCACCTGGGCGACGCGCTCGACATGCGTCTGCCCAACGCCTCGCCACTGTCCGAGGTGCGCCGCCACATCGAAGCGCAGGCCGCCGCGCTCATGGCGCAGCACCACTGCGTGTTTCTCGGGGGTGACCATTCGGTGACGCTGTCGCTGCTGCGCACCTTGAAAGCGCGGCACGGCGGCGAGCCGTTGGCGCTCGTCCATTTCGATGCGCATTGCGACACCTGGAGCGACCATTTCGGCGAGCCCTCGGGCCACGGCACCTGGACGTTTGAGGCCTTGCAGGAAGGCCTTGTGAGTGCGGCCCACACGGTGCAGATCGGCATCCGCTCCAGTGGGGAGCGCGCAGCGCGCGAATATGTGGCCGACCAAGGTGGGCAGATCTTCACGGCGCGCGCCTTGCGTGGGCTCGACGGTGCGGGCCTGAAGCCCACCATCGACGCGATCCGCGCACGCATCGGCCAGCGGCCGGTGTACCTCACGCTGGACATCGACTGCCTGGACCCGGCCTTCGCTCCCGGCACCGGCACGCCCGAGCCCGGCGGCATGACGAGTTCGCAGGTGCTGACCCTGCTGGAAGAACTGGCCGACCTGAACTGGGTGGGCATGGACTGCGTGGAGGTCGCTCCGGCCTACGACCACGCCGAGCTCACCAGCAACGCCGCGGCCACCTTCGTGTGGACCTACCTGAGCGGCCAGGTCGCCAAACGCCGGGGAGCCTGAACATGGCCTCGCTGATCGGGTCGGACACCCAGCTCAACCAGAAGAGTTATTACGAAGCGAGCGTGGAACGACTGGCCGCGTGTCCCGCGTTGGCCGAATCGCTGAACGTCGACGTGGTGGTGGTGGGTGCAGGCTTCAGCGGCCTGAGTGCCGCGCTCGAACTCGCGCAGCGCGGGCTCTCCGTGGTGGTGCTGGAGGCCGATCGCATCGGCAGCGGCGCGAGTGGTCGCAACGGCGGCCAGACCATCGTGGGCTATGCCAGCGGCCAGGAGCCGTTTGAAGAACAGCTGGGCGCGCTCGATGCCCAGCGCGCGTGGGACATGTCGCTGGAGGCCATCGACCTGATCGATGCGCGCATCGCGCAGCACGGCATCGATTGCGACCGGGTCAACGGCTACGTGTACGTGGCCGACTCGGCGCGCAAGCGCCACGCCCTGCAGGAGGAAATGGAAGGCCTGCAGCGGCGCGGCATCGACGTGGACTGGGCCGAAGGGGCCGACCTGCCGCGCCTGATCAACAGCCCGAGGTATGTGGCCGCGGCGCGCGAGCAGCGTTCGGGCCATCTGCACCCGCTGAAGTACGCCTTGGGTCTGGCGCGTGCCGCACAGGCCGCCGGCGTGCGCATCTTCGAACACTCGGCGGTGACCGGCCTGCAACGCGGCGCCACGCTGGTGGCCCGCACCGCGCAGGGCCAGGTGACGGCGCGTTTCGCCGTGCTCGCGGGCAACTGCATGCTGCCCGAATACGGCCCTTTGGTCGCGCCCGACATCGCGCCGCGCATCATGCCGGTGGGCACCTACATCGTGGGCACGGCCCCGCTGGACCCCGACCTCTGCGCGCGCCTGATCCCGCGCAACGCGGCGGTGTGCGACAACAACTTCGTGCTCGACTATTTCCGCTTCAGCGCCGACCACCGCATGCTGTTCGGTGGGCGCGTGAGCTACACCACGCGCACCCCTGCGAACCTCTCACGCGTGATGGCGCAGCGCATGGGTGACGTGTTCCCGGCGCTGGCGCAGACACCGATCGAATTCGTGTGGGGCGGGTTCGTGGACATCAGCATGAACCGCGCGCCCGATTTCGGGCGGCTGGGTGACAACGTCTACTACCTGCAGGGCTTCAGTGGCCACGGCGTGGCGCTCACCGGGCTGGCGGGGCAGCTGGTGGCCGAAGCGGTGGCCGGGCAGGCCGGGCGCTTCGATGTGTTTGCGCGGCTGCAGCACCGCCGGTTTCCCGGCGGGCCGCTGCTGCGCACGCCCAGCCTGGCGCTGGGCATGCTCTGGCACCGCTTGCGCGACGTGCTCTGAGCCGGATCAGCGCTGCGGGTCTTGCGCGCGGGGCTCGCCGCGTTCGTTGACCGTGATGCGGTCGCCGGGTGCCGAGGCCATCTGCACGCGGTGGTCGGTGCCGCGGAAGTTGTAGGTCACGTCCCAGTACGCGGGTTGTGCGCCGCCGGGCACGTTTTCGCAGCGCTGCACGTCCTGCGTCGTGGGCTTGCCGTCGCGGCCGAACTGCGCGCCGATGGCGCCACCGGCCACGACACCACCCACCGTGGCGATGTCCTGTCCCGTGCCGTTGCCGACCTGGTGACCCAGGATGCCGCCCAGCAGGGCGCCGACCACGGCACCGGGGATGTTGGCGCCGCTGCGCTCGGCCGGCACTTGCGTGCTCTCGACCCAGCAGCGCTGGCCCGAGGTGGCCAGCACGGCGCGTGAAGACGTGATGTCGGCTTCATACAGGCGCTCGCCGTTGCGGCGGCGGGCATCAAAGGCCTGCATCGGGGCGGGAGCGTAGCGGTTGTCGGCCACGCGCGAGCTGCGCGTCAGAACGCGCACCGACGAGATCTCGCCGCTCAGGCCCATCGAGGCCAGCGAGGGGTACTGGCCCGGGCGCAGCACCATGCACTGGCCTTTGTAGCGGTTGTTCTCACACACTTCCCAGCGCTCACCCGAGACCACGGCCGACGAGGCGCGTTCGTTGAAGCCGGTGCGGCGCAGGTTGGGGATCTGACCGGTGGCGACGTAGGACGGGCCCTGGAAGCGTTCGTCGTCGAAGAAGGTGATGTTCACGGTGGCCGGTGCGGCGCCCGGCAGGGGTGCGTAGCGGTTGTCGGCCACGCGTTCGTTGGTGGCGATCATTCGCGCCGACGAAATGCCGTCCTCCAGGCCGATGTCGTACAGCGCGGCGTAACGTCCCGGGCGCAGCACGGTGCAGCGGCCGCGGAAGTTGTCGTCTTCACAGACCTCCCAGCGATTGCCGACCACCACGACCGACGAGGCGCGGTCGTTGTAGTTGTAGCGTTGCAGGCTGGGGGTGTCGCCGCTCATGCGCAGCGACTGTCCGGTGAAGCCGTCGTTGGCGTAAAGGGTGGCCTGGGCCATCGCCTGGGCGCTGAAGGCCACGGCGGCGGTGGTGAGCAAAAGGCCAAAAATCTGTTTCATGTCAACGTCTCCTGTGGGGGTGGAGGCGAGATTGGGGGCTGGCCTGAACGTGGTCTGTGCGTTGCCGCACGCCGCTGTGTCGCAAAACCCAGCGTTTGCAGGGTCTTTACCCGGCGGATACGGGAAGCGTGATTTGCGGCACTGCGCTCAGGCCTTCAGCGCCTGCCCCACCAGGCCGGCCAGCGCCGGTCCGCACCGTTCAATGTCGGCCAGCGGCGCGTAGCCGTATCCGATCACCAGGCCCTTGAGATCCTTGCGCTGCAGGCAGTAGACCGAGAGCGGGCGCACCGTCATGCCTTGCAGGCCGATGCGCTGGGCCAGGGCCTGGTCGTCGATGTCGCCGGGCAGGCGCAGGCACAGGTGCAGGCCTTGTTCGGCGCCGCTGATGAAGGGGCCGCCGGGCGTGAGCACCGGTTTGAGCGCTTCGAGCAGGCACTGGCGGCGCTCGGCGTAGTTCTGCCGGGCGCGGCGCAGGGCGCTCGCGAAATGGCCCATCTCGATGAACTCCGCGAGCGCGGCCTGCACCGGCATCTGGCCCGGGCGGTTGAGGTCGTAGTGGGCCTGCTTGAACGCGGCCACCAGGGGTTTGGGCACCACCAGATAGCCCAGCTTCAGTCCGGGGTAGAGCACCTTGGAGAAGGTGCCCATGTAGAGCACACGGCCGTCGGTGTCCAGGCCTTCGAGGCTGGAGATGGGCGGGCCGCTGAAGCGGTATTCGCTGTCGTAGTCGTCTTCGAGCACCCAGGCGTCGTGCGCCCGCGCCGTGGCCAGCAGCTGGTGGCGCCGCGGCAGCGTCATCACCGCGCCGGTGGGGTACTGGTGCGAGGGCGTCACGTAGATGAGGCGTGGCGGGTGGGAGCTGTCGCCGGCGCTCGGGCTGATGCCCTGCTCGTCCACCGGCACCGGGTGGATGGCCAGGCCGGTGGCCATGAAGGCTTTGACCGCACCCCAGTAGGCGGGGTCTTCCACCCAGACCGTGTCGCCGTGGTCGGCCAGCAGGCGCGCGCAGAGTTCGAGCGACTGCTGCGTGCCGCTGGTGATGACCACCTGGTCGGCCTCCAGGTGCACGCTGCGGAACACGCGCAGGTAGTCGGCCACGGCGCGGCGCAGCGGCGCGTAGCCGCCCGAGGTGTTGTAGTCCAGCATGTCCGGGTAGGTCATGCGCCAGTGCTTGTTTTGCAGCCGCTGCCACAGCGCCACCGGGAAGGCGCTGAAATCGACCATGCCGGGGGTGAAGGGCTGCACTTCGAGCTCGGTGGCGCAGAAGGTGGTGGAGAGCGCAACGCCGCGCGTGGACAGGCGCCCGGCCTGCAGCGTGGCGGGTTGGCCGCCGCTGCGGGCGCCCCGGCTGGGTGCGGCGCGCGGCACGTTGTCGTTCACATAGGTGCCACTGCCCACGCGGCTGGCGAGATAGCCCTCGACACTGAGCTGGTTGATCGCGGCCACCACGGTGTTGCGCGAGAGCGAGAGGTCTTCGGCCAAGTCGCGGCTGGAGGGCAGCCGTTCACCAGCGCCGAGCTTTCCGTCGAGCATGGCGCGGCGCAGCGCTTCGTAGAGCTGGCGGTGCAGCGGCAATGCGTCCTGGGTGCCCAGGCGGTTCATTTCGGCGAGCAGGAATTCGGACAGCATGGTGATTGGATCGTGAAGTGGCACCACGGGGTGGGCTCAACTGGCCCTCAGTGTGAACCAATTGTGTCTTCACAATGGCATCCATTGCCTTGGAGAGAACATGAACAAGCCGCCGTGCATGGTCTGGCTGCCCGCCGACCACCGCCTCATGGGTGACCACGGTCATCAAATGCCCTTTTTGCTGCTCGGCGACAAGTACGCCCGGGCGGTCAAGGTGGGGGCCAACGCCCAACCGGTGATGTTTCCGCTGGCCGACACCGACCAGATCGGCGACCTGCTGGCGCTGGTGGACGGCGTGATGCTCACCGGCTCGCCTTCCAACGTGCACCCCTCGCACTTTGCCGAAGACGTGGCCGACCCCAGCCTCCCGCTGGACGCCGAGCGCGACCTGCTCACGCTGGCGCTGGTCAAGGCCTGCGTGCGCGAGGGCGTGCCGCTGCTCGGCATCTGTCGCGGGTTCCAGGAAATCAACGTGGCCCTGGGCGGCACGCTGCACCAGCGGGTGCACGAGGTGCCCGGCCTGATGGACCACCGCGAACCCAAAAGCGCGCCGCCCGACGAGCAGTACGCCCCGCGCCACAGCGTGCGGTTTGCGCCCGGCAGCGTGTTCGAGGCATGGGCCGGTGGCCCCGAGACACCGGTGAATTCGCTGCACGGCCAGGGCATCAACCGCCTGGCCGACGGCCTGGAGGCGCTGGCCCACGCACCCGACGGTGTGGTGGAGGCCTTTGGTGTGCGCGGTGCGCGCACCTTTGCCTACGCCGTGCAGTTCCACCCCGAATGGCGTTGCTGGGAGACGCCGTTTTATGCCGCCATCTTCGAGGCCTTTGGCCGCGCCTGCCGCTCGCGCAACAGCCTGCGTTTGCAGGCCGCCGACCTGTCGCGCAGCGCGGCGAGCTCAAGCGCCTGATTCCATTCCCAGATCGATTCACACCACACACCGCAGGAGACGGCACATGACAGCCACTGACAAGAAAATGACCTTCAACGATCTGGAGAACTGGCTCAACCAGAACCGCGTGACGGAAGTCGAGTGCCTCGTGCCCGACCTGACCGGCGTGGCCCGCGGCAAGATCCTGCCGCGCGAAAAGTTCACCGAAGACCGCGGCATGCGGCTGCCGCAGGCCATCGTGGCCATGGGCGTCACCGGCGAATTCCCGGCCAGCGGGCCGTACTACGACGTGATCGAGCCGACCGACCGCGACATGCAGCTGCGTCCGGACCCGACCACCGCGCGCATCGTGCCCTGGGCCACCGACCCCACCGCGCAGGTGATCCACGATTGTTTCGACCACGACGGCAAGCTGGTGCCCTTTGCGCCGCGCAGCGTGTTGCGCCATGTGTGCGAACTCTTCGACGCCGAGGGCCTGGACCCGGTGGTCGCGCCCGAGCTGGAGTTCTACCTGACCGCGCGCAACACCGACCCGAACACGCTGCTCAAACCCCCGATCGGTCGCAGCGGCCGCGCCGAGACCTCGCGGCAGTCGTACAGCATCGACGCGGTCAACGAATTCGACCCGCTGTTCGAAGAGATCTACGACTACTGCGACAAGATGAAGCTCAACGTGGACACGCTGATCCACGAGGCCGGCGCCGGGCAGATGGAGATCAACTTCTTCCACGCCCACCCGCTCGGTCTGGCCGACGAGGTGTTCTTCTTCAAGCGCACGGTGCGTGAGTCGGCGCTGCGCCACGACATGTACGCCACCTTCATGGCCAAGCCGATCGCCGGTGAGCCGGGTTCGGCGATGCACGTGCACCAGAGCATCCTTGACAAGAAGACCGGCAAGAACATCTTCAGCAACGCCGACGGCACACCGTCCGAATCGTTCTATCACTACATCGGCGGCCTGCAGCGCTACATCCCGGCGGCCATGGTGCTGGTGGCGCCGTATGTGAACAGCTACCGCCGCCTCTCGCGCCACACGGCGGCCCCCATCAACATCGAATGGGGCCACGACAACCGCACCGTGGGCATCCGCTCGCCGATCTCCAGCCCCGAAGCGCGCCGCGTGGAAAACCGCGTGATCGGCGCCGACGCCAACCCGTACGTGGCCATGGCCATGACGCTGGCCTGTGGCTACCTGGGCCTGAAGAACAAGATCAAGCCCAAGCCCGAGATGAAGGGCGACGCCTACCTCTCGCCCTACTCGCTGCCGCGCAGCCTGGGTGAGGCGCTCGACTGGCTGCGCCGCGAGACCGACCTGCACGATGTGCTGGGCAAGGAATTCATCACCATCTACACCGAGATCAAGGAGCTGGAGTTCGACGAGTTCATGAAGGTGATCTCGCCGTGGGAACGCGAGCATCTGTTGCTTCACGTCTGATCAGCCAAGCCAGGACCGACCATGAACACCTCGACCCTCATCGCCCCGCCCGCGCAGGTGCGCCGCGCCGAACAGCACGACACAAAAGCCATCCAGGCCGCCGACAGCGCGCATTTCATCCACCCGTTCACCGACCACGGGGATCTCGCCACGCGCGGCTCGCGCGTGATCACGCGCGCCGACAACATCTACGTGTGGGACTCCGAAGGCCACAAGATCCTCGACGGCATGAGCGGCCTGTGGTGCGTGAACGCCGGTTACGGCCGCAAGGAACTGGCCGACGCCGCCTACCAGCAGATGATGACGCTGCCCTTCTACAACAGCTTCTTCCAGACCACCAACGTGCCGGCCGTGCAGCTGGCCACCAAGCTGGCGGCGCTGGCGCCCGAGGTGGGTGGGCGCAAGTTCGAGCACGTGTTCTTCAGCAGCAGCGGCAGCGAGAGCAACGACACCAACGTGCGCATGGTGCGCCGCTACTGGGACCTGCTGGGTCAGCCCGAGCGCAAGGTGATCATCGGTCGCCTGAACGGTTACCACGGCAGCACCATGGCGGGGGCATCGCTGGGCGGCATGAGCGGCATGCACGCGCAGGGTGACCTGCCGATTCCCAACATCACGCACATCGGCCAGCCCTACTTCTTCGAGAATGCGCTGCCCGGCGAGAGCCAGGACGCGTTCGGCATCCGCGCCGCCGGCTGGCTGGAAGCCAGGATCCTGGAGCTGGGTGCGGACAAGGTGGCGGCCTTCATCGCCGAGCCGGTGCAGGGCGCCGGCGGCGTGATCATCCCGCCCGCCACCTACTGGCCGGAGATCCAGCGCATCGTCGACAAACACGGCATCCTGCTGATTGCCGACGAGGTGATCTGCGCCTTCGGCCGCCTGGGCCACTGGTTCGCCTACGAGAAGTTCGGGATCCGGCCCGATCTGGTGACGTTCGCCAAGGGCGTGACCAGCGGCTACATCCCGCTGGGTGGCGTGATGGTGGGCGACCGTGTGGCGAAGGTGCTGATCGAGCAGGGCGGCGAGTTCAACCACGGCTACACCTACAGCGGCCACCCGGTGGCCTGCGCCGTGGCGCTGGCCAACATCGAGCTGATGGAGCGCGAGAACCTGGTGGGCCGGGTGCGCGACGACACCGGGCCCTACCTCGCCGAGCGTTTTGCCGAGCTCAACCAGCACCCGCTGGTGGGCGTGGCCGAGACCTGCGGCTTTGTGGCCGGGCTGGTGCTGGTGAAAGACAAGGCCACCGGCGCCACTTTCGACCCGGAACTGGGTGTGGGCATGATGTGCCGCGCCCACTGCTTCAAGAACGGCCTGATCATGCGCGCCGTGGGCGACCGCATGATCATCGCGCCGCCGCTGGTGATGACGCGGGCCCAGATCGACGAGATGATGGTACTGATCCACACCTGCCTGGATGCGACATTGACCCAGCTGCGGGCCGCCGGCCAGCACGCGTGAATAGAATGCCCCCTGCGGTACCTCGGAGCGCACCGATGAGGTGCGCTTCAGGCGGCGGCGGGTCTGGAACTTGCTAGATGGTTTGCCAGTCTTTTTCCACGCCTTTTGGTTCGATTTGCCATTGATCAACCCCTCTCAGGAGCGAGCACCACCATGAAAAAACACGTTTTGGTTATTGCAATGTCGGCCGTCTTGCTGGCGTCTTGCGGCAAGAAGGAAGAGCCCGTGGCGGCACCTGCCGCCCCTGCGCCGGTGGCCGCCGCGCCGGCCGCCCCGCCCGTGCCCGCTGGCCCGGTGCTTGACGACGAGAAGGTCCTCAACATCTACAACTGGCCCGACTACATTCCCGAAGGCATGATCGCCAACTTCGAGAAGGAAACGGGCATCAAGGTCAACTACGACACCTTCGAGACCAACGAAGCCCTGCACGCCAAGCTGGTGGCGGGCAACACCGGTTACGACATCGTCGTGCCCGGCACCGTGTTCGCCAAGGGCCAGATCGAAGGTGGCCTGCTGCAGCCGCTCAAGAAGGACCAGATCCCCAACCTGGCCAACCTCGACCCGGCAATCATGACCACGCTGACCAAAGCCGACCCCGAGAACAAGCACCTGGTGCCGTGGGCCTGGGGCTTCACCACCGTGGGCATCAACAAGACCAAGGTCGAAAAGGCCCTGGGCGGCATGCCGATGCCCGAGAACGCCTGGGACCTGGTGTTCAAGCCCGAGTACACGAGCAAGCTCAAATCGTGCGGCATCGCCTACCTCGACTCGCCCACCGAGATCATCCCGGTGGCGCTGCACTACATCGGCAAGGACGCATATTCGAACGATCCGGCCGACTACAAGGCGGCCAACGAGATGCTCATGAAGGTGCGCAAGGACGTGCGCCTGTTCAGCTCCACCATGATCGACGACATCGCCGGCGGCAAGGCCTGCGTGGCCATCGGCTGGTCGGGCGACGTGAACATTGCTGCCGGCCGCGCCAAGGAAAACGGTTCCAAGGACGTGATTGAAGCCCTGCTGCCGAGCACCGGCGCGCTGATCTTCTTTGACACCATGGCCGTGACCAAGGACGCCAAGCACCCGAACAACGCGATGGCCTTCATCGACTTCTACCTGCGCCCCGAAAACGCAGCGGCCATGGCCAACGAGATGACCTACCCCACCGGCAACAAGGCGGCGGCCGACAAGATCAACCCCGAGATCGCCGGCAACAAGACGATCTTTGTCGAGTCCGACTACTTCGCCAAGATGATCCCGCCCAGCAGCTTCACCAACGAAGCGCGCGAAGCCATGGCCAACGCCTACAACGGCTTCAAAAAAGGCAAATAAGGCGTCCGGTTTCCTTCAGACCCGACCCAGGGCTGTTCGTACGCACCGTATGAACAGCCCTTTTTGTTGATCCTTTTCCCGACAATCACAAGGAACGAACATGGCAGAGACGGGCACCCAGGCGGGTTATCTGGTCACCGAAAAACTGGTCAAGCGCTTTGACGAGGCGGTGGCCGTGGACGAGGTGTCGCTGTCCATCGGCAAGGGCGAGATCTTTGCGCTGCTCGGCAGCTCGGGCTGCGGCAAATCGACGCTGCTGCGCATGCTGGCGGGTTTCGAGAAGCCGACCTCCGGGCGCATCCTGCTGGGTGGCCAGGACGTGGCGGCCATGCCGCCCTACGAGCGGCCGGTCAACATGATGTTCCAGTCGTACGCGCTGTTCCCGCACCTCAACATCTGGGAGAACGTGGCCTTCGGCCTCAAGCGCGAAGGCCTGCCCAAGGCCGAGGTGCAACAGCGCACCGACGAGATGCTGGCGCTGGTGCAGCTCACGCCCTACGCCAAGCGCAAGCCGCACCAGTTGTCGGGTGGCCAGCAGCAGCGCGTGGCGCTGGCGCGCAGCCTGGCCAAGCGGCCCAAGCTCCTGCTGCTGGACGAACCCCTGGGCGCGCTCGACAAGAAGCTGCGCGAGCAGACCCAGTTCGAGCTGGTCAACATCATCGAGAAGGTGGGCGTGACCGTGGTGATGGTCACGCACGACCAGGAAGAGGCCATGACCATGGCCAGCCGCATCGCCATCATGAGCAAGGGGCGTGTGCTGCAGGTGGGCACGCCCGAAGAAATCTACGAGCACCCGGCCAACCGTTTCGTGGCCGACTTCATCGGCAACGTGAACCTCTTCGAGGGCAAGCTCAGTGTGGACGAGCCCAACCGCTGCGCGGTGAGCACCGCCATCGGCCAGATCGAGGTGGGGCATGGTGTGCCGGGCCACCTGGGCATGGCGGTGGGCCTGGCCGTGCGACCCGAAAAGATCGAGATCAGCAAGCAGCGCCCCGAGGGCGTGGCGGTGAACCTCTTCACCGGCACGGTCAAGGAGATCGCCTACTTCGGCTCGTACAACACCTTCATCGTGCAGGCCAGCGACGGCCTGCGCGTGAAGATCACCGAAGCCAACACGTCCCGCCAGGACCTGTCGGACATCACCTGGGAGGACAACGTCTTCTTCTGGTGGAACGACAAGGCCGGCGTTGTGCTGCGGGACTGAGCGGGAGGCCACCATGAGCAGCTCACCCCTCATGCCCGGCAAGCGCTTCGTCATCGGCGTGCCCTATGTCTGGCTGTTTGTCTTCTTCCTCCTGCCCTTCCTGATCCTGCTGTACATCAGCTTCGTGGACATGGGCGAGAGCATCAACCCGTTCAAGCCGATCTGGGACAGCCAGACCGGCCTGCTCAGCCTGAAGTACGAGAACTACTGGACCATCTTCCGCGACGAAGGCGGTGTGCTGTTCAAGACCATCTACATCGAGGCCTACCTGCGCTCGATCTGGTATGCGCTGTGGACGGCCGTGCTGTGCCTGGTGTTCGGTTACCCCTTCGCCTACTTCATCGCGCGTTCGCCGGCCGGCGTGCGCCCGGCGCTGCTGATGATGGTGATGCTGCCGTTCTGGACGTCTTTCCTGCTGCGCGTCTACGCGTGGAAAGGCATCCTGGCCGACCAGGGCGTGCTCAACCAGCTGCTCATGGCCGTGGGCATCACGAGTGAACCCATCCTCATGCTCTACACCAACGTCTCGATGCTGGTGGGCATGACCTATGTGTACCTGCCCTTCATGGTGCTGCCGCTGTACGCCACGCTGGTGAAGATGGATTTCCGCCTGCTCGAAGCCGCCTACGACCTGGGCACCACGCCGTTCAAGGCCTTCTGGCTGATCACCGTGCCGCTGTCCAAGGCCGGCATCGTGGCCGGCTTCATGCTGGTGTTCATTCCCTCGGTGGGCGAGTTCGTGATTCCCTCGCTCCTGGGCGGGCCGGAGAACATCATGATCGGGCGTGTGGTCTGGGACGAGATGTTCACCAGCAACAACTGGCCGCGCGCCACCGCACTGGCGGTGGTGATGATCGCGCTGATCGTCGTGCCGCTGGCGATCTACTACCACTACACCGGCGAAGCCGCCGAACCCCGCAAGTGAGGCCGTGCATGAAACAAGTTCTTGAAAAACACTTCGGCAAGTTCTGGCTCGCGGCGGTGTATTTGTTCCTTTACCTGCCGCTGTTCTTCATGATCGTGTTCAGCTTCAACAGCACACGCCAGGACGCCAACTTCACCGGTTTCTCGTTGCGCTGGTACGAAGCGCTCACGCGCGACACCAAGATCGTCGAAGGTTTCTGGCTCTCGCTCAAGATCGCGGCGGTCACCGGTGTGCTGTCGGCCGTGCTCGGCACCTTCGCTGCGTTTGTGCTCGTGCGCTACCGGCGCTTCCCGGGCCGCACCGTGTTCAGCGGCATGGTCAACGCGCCGCTGGTGATGCCCGAGGTGGTGATCGGCCTGTCGTTGCTGCTGCTCATGGTGGGCGCGCAGAACGCCTTTGGCTGGCCCGAGCGCGGCATGCTCACCATCATCCTGGGTCACACACTGCTGGGCATGGCCTATGGCATGGTGGTGATCCAGAGTCGCCTGATGGAGATGGACCGCGCCATTGAAGAAGCCGCCATGGACCTGGGCGCCAAACCCCTGCAGGTGTTCTTCCTCGTCACGCTGCCCAACATCTTCCAGGGCATTCTCGCGGCCTTCCTGCTGGCGTTCACGCTGTCGTTCGACGACGTGGTGATTTCCGAATTCCTCTCCGGCCCGGGCGTGAACACGCTGCCGCAGGTGATCTTTGGCTACGCGCGGCGCGGCATCAACCCGACCATCTACGCCGCGGCCACGCTGCTGATCGTGACCGTGACGATCGGCATCGTGGGGTATGCGGTGTGGGTGGCCCGGTCCACGCGCAAGCGCGAGCGGGAGATTGCGGCGGCCACCCGGGCAGAGCTGGTGGCGCTGAGCCCGAACTGAGGGGTGCGAGCGGGGTCACTGGATCGCTGCGGGCGAGGGCAAGTGGATGCTCTGCGGCCCGGGTTTCGGGCGTAGCATGAGGCCACTTGCGGCTTCCCTGCACACCCGAGACACCGATCCATGACCACCCCGACCTTTGACGGCCGCGCCTTCATCAACGGCGAACGCATCGCCGCGCGCGACGGCCAGACCTTTGACTGCATTTCACCCGTGGACGGCCGCCTGCTGACGGCGGTGGCGCGCTGCGGCGAGGCCGACATCGACGCCGCCGTCGCGGCCGGGCGTGCCGCGTTTGAAGACCGCCGCTGGAGCGGCCTGGCGCCGGCGCACCGCAAGCGGATCATGATCAAGTTCGCCGAGCAGCTCACCGCCCACGCCGACGAGCTGGCGCTGACCGAAACGCTGGACATGGGCAAGCCCATCAAGTACGCCAAGGGCGTGGACGTGAACAGCGCGGCCAACTGCATTCGCTGGTATGGCGAGGCGGTGGACAAGGTGTACGACGAGATCGCACCCACGGGGCGCAATGCGCTGGCCATGATCACGCGCGAACCGGTGGGCGTGGTGGGCGTGATCGTGCCCTGGAACTACCCCATGATCATGGCGGCCTGGAAGATTGCACCGGCGCTGGCCGCCGGCAACTCGGTGGTCTTGAAGCCGAGCGAAAAAAGCCCGCTCACCGCGCTGCGCCTGGCCGAGCTGGCCCTGGCCGCCGGCATCCCGCCCGGCGTGTTCAACGTGGTGCCGGGCTACGGCCCCGAGGCCGGCAGCCCGCTGGCGCTGCACATGGATGTGGACTGCATTGCGTTCACCGGCAGCACGCGCGTGGGCAAACAGATCCACGTGATGGCCGGGCAGAGCAACCTCAAGCGCGCCTGGACCGAGCTGGGTGGCAAGTCGCCCAACATCGTGTTCGCCGATTGCCCCAACCTCGACCGCGCGGTGGAAGCCGCGGTGGGCAGCATCTTTTTCAACCAGGGCGAGAGCTGCAATGCACCCTCGCGCCTGTTCATCGAGGCCTCGATCAAGGACGCGTTCCTGGAGAAGGCCTTGAAGCTGGTGCCGCAGTACCAGCCGGGCAACCCGCTGGACAAGGCCACTGTCATGGGCGCCATCGTCGACAAGGTGCAGATGGACACGGTGCTGCGTTACATCGAGTCGGGCAAGAGCGAGGGCGCCACGCTGCTCGCCGGTGGCGAGGCGTCGATGCCGGTGGCTGGTGGCCACTACGTGCTGCCCACGATCTTTGACGGCGTGACGCCGCAGATGACGATCGCGCGCGAAGAGATCTTTGGCCCGGTGCTCTCGGTGCTGAGCTTCACCGACGCGGCCGAGGTGGTGCGCGAGGCGAACAACAGCGTGTACGGCCTGCAGGCCGCCGTGTGGACCAGCGACATCAACAAGGCGCACGGCGTGGCGCGTGCGCTGCGCGCCGGCACGGTGCACGTGAACCAGTACGACGAGGACGACATCACCGTGCCGTTCGGCGGCTTCAAGCAGAGCGGTGTGGGGCGCGACAAGTCGCTGCACGCGTTCGACAAGTACACCGAGACCAAGACCACCTGGATTCGCATCGATTCACCCGTTTGAAGGAGACACCCATGAATGCCATGAACGAACTCAAGACCGACAACACCAACGCCGCCTGGCACCAACGCCGGCTCGACGCCACCCCGCGCGGCGTGGGGGTGATGGGGGACTTCTTCATCGACAAGGCAAAGAACGCCGAGTTCTGGGACATCGAGGGCCGCCGCTTCATCGACTTTGCCGGCGGCATCGCGGTGCTCAACACCGGGCATGTGCACCCCAAGGTGCAGGCGGCCATTGCGGCGCAGCTGCAGCGCTTCACGCACAGCTGTTACCAGGTGGTGCCGTACACGGAATACGTGGCGCTGGCCGAGCGCATCAACGCCATCGTGCCGATTGAAGGCCCGGTGAAGACCGCGTTTTTCTCCACCGGCGCGGAAGCCATCGAGAACGCGATGAAGATCGCGCGCTACAGCACCGGGCGCACCGGTGTCATTGCGTTTGGCGGCGCGTTCCACGGCCGCAGCATGTTCTCGGTCGCGCTCACCGGCAAGGTGCAGCCCTACAAGGCCGGCTTCGGCCCGTTCCCGCCCGAGATTTACCACGTGCCGTTTCCGTGCCACTGCGCGTCGCTCGACGACACGAAGCACGCGATGGAACAGCTCTTCAAGTGCGACATCGAGCCCAGCCGCGTGGCGGCCATCGTGTTCGAGCCGGTGCAGGGCGAGGGCGGTTTCAACCCCATCCAGCCGGCGGCCGTGAAGTGGCTGCGCGAGCTGTGCGACCAGCACGGCATCCTGCTGGTGGCCGACGAGGTGCAAACCGGTTTTGCGCGCACCGGCAAGATGTTCGCCATGGAGCACTACGGCGTGAGCCCCGACCTCATGACCATGGCCAAGAGCATGGCCGGTGGCACCACGCTCTCGGCCGTGTCGGGCAAGGCCGCCATCATGGACGGCCCGGCCCCGGGCGGCCTGGGCGGCACCTACGCCGGCAACCCGCTGGCCATCGCCGCCTCGCATGCGGTGCTGGACGTGATGGCCGAGGAGCGCCTGCCCGAGCGCGCGCAGAAGCTGGGCGACCAGCTCATCGGCCACCTGATCGCGCAGCGCGCCGTGTACCCCAAGCGCTTGGGCGACGTGCGCGGCCTGGGCGCCATGGTGGCTTGCGAGTTCATCGACGCCAAAGGTGCACCCGACGCCGACACCACGAAGAAGGTACAAACGGCGGCGCTCAAGCGCGGCCTGCTGCTGCTGACCTGCGGTGTCTACGGCAACGTGATCCGTTTCCTGTTCCCGCTCACCATTGAAGACAGCGTGTTCGCCGAGGGGCTGGCCGTGTTTGACGCCGCGCTGGCGGAGGTGCTCGCTTGACGTTGCAGGAGCGCATGGAAGCCCTGCGCGCTCAGGGCATCCACTCGGTGCTCACCACCTTCACCGACCTGCCCGGCGGGCCCAAGGGCAAGCTGGTGCCGCTGGATGGCCTGCCCGGTGCGGTGAGCAGCGGCGCGGGGTTCTCCGGCCCCAGCATCAGCGGCACCGGCCTGCCGCGCATGGGCGCGCGCAGCGAGTACATGGGGCGCGTGGTGCCCGAGAGCCTGCGCCCGCTGCCCTTCATGCCCGGCGTGGCGCACGCGGTGTGCGACGGTTTTGCCGGCGGTGAACCGCTGGACACCTGCTCGCGCCAGGTGCTCAAGCGCCAGGTCGAACACTTGCGCGCGCGCGGCTGGACGTTGTGGGTCGGCATCGAGCCCGAGTTCTTCCTGCTCAAGCGCGATGCGCAGGGCCGCTGGCAGGTGGCCGATGCGCAGGACGGGCTTGCCAAACCCTCGTACGACCTGCAGGCCATCGGCCGCAACTTCGCGTTTCTCGACGCCATGCGCCAGACGCTCACCGGGCTCGGTTTCCAGTTGCAGCAGATCGACCACGAAGACGCGTGCGGCCAGTACGAGATCAACTACCAGCACGACGACGCGTTGGCCGCGGCCGACCGCTACCAGCTCTTCAAGCTCGCCGCGCAGGCCGTGGCGTCGCAACACGGCGCGGTGTTTTCCACCATGCCCAAGCCGCTGGCGCACGCGCCAGGCAGTGGCTTGCACTTTCACCTGAGCCTGACCGATGCCAACGGCAACGCCGTGATGGCCGACCCGGCTGGCGCGCTGGGTCTGAGCACCACTGGCCACCAGTTCGCCGCCGGCCTGCTGCACCACGCCGACGCGCTGGCCGCCTTGTGCGCGCCCACCGCCAACAGCTACAAGCGCCTGGCCGCCAGCCGCAGCGCGTCGGGCACCACCTGGTCACCGGTGTGGAAGGCCATGGGCGACAACAACCGCACGTGCCTCGTGCGCACCGTGGCCGGGCGCATCGAATGGCGCCTGCCCGACCCGTCCTGCAACGTGTACGCCGCCATCGCCGGCACGCTGGCGGCGGGACTCTCCGGCATCGAGCAGGCCCTGCCCGCCGCCACGCCTTGCACGGACGACTTGTACGAGCGGCACGCGCGCGGTGAGGCTTTGCCCGACCGGCTGCCGCGCGACCTGTTCGCGGCATTGCAGGCCCTGGAGCAGGACGCGCCGCTGCGCGTCGCCGTGGGCGACGCCTTCTGCGCCGAATTCCTCACGCTCAAGCACGCCGAATGGGCCAGCTACAGCCAGCAGGTGAGCGACTGGGAGCTGGAGCGCTACGGCAACGCGGCCTGATTGAAGTTACCCCCGCGCCGCCTGCGGCGTCACCCCCTCCAGGGGGCGCACCCTGCGGCCTGGCAGAGCCAGTTCCGCGGGTGCCCTGGCTTTCGGGATAATCCGGCTGCTTGAACACCCCCGCCGCCACTGCCGCCCCCACCGCGTCCGCCAAGACCTGGACCAAGACCGCCGACCGGCCGCTGCGCAGCTGGCGCAAGTCCGCCAGCATCTGGGTGTTTGCGCATGTCGTGGGCGTGCCCGTGCCGTGGCACGCGGTGCGCCAGACCGATGGCGCCGAGCTGCTGGCCTTTGAGCACCAGCGCCTGCTGGCCCTGGCGGCCGCCGGCGAACGCGTGCCCACCGTGCTGGCCTTCGACGGGTTTTCGCTCACCACCAGCGACATCGGCGAGACGCTGGACCACGTGCTGCACCGCTTGCCCGAGGCCGAACGCCTGGCGCTGATGTGCGCGGCCAGCGCCGACCTGGCTGCGTTCCACACGCGCGGCCACTGGCACGGCGGCGCCCAGACCCGCAACCTCACCTGGAACGGCGAGCACTTCGCCCGCCTGGATTTCGAAGAGCGCCTGCAACCCGGCATGGCGCTGGCCACGGTGCAGGTGTACGACGCACTGCAGCTGTTGTTGTCGATGGCGCGGTACCTGCAGCCACTTGGCGCGGACGCGGTGCGCGCGGTGCTGCAGGCCTACGCAGACGCCGGCACCGGGGGCCCCGCGCTGCGCGACTTCATCGCCCACCTGCTGCCACGCCTGGGCTGGGTGTCGAAGCTTGCGGCCTGGTCACCGCGGCTGGATGGTTCGCGTGAGCTGATGCGCTTGCGCACGGTGCTGGACGGCATGACGGCGTTTGTGGCGCGGGGGGCAAAGCCGTAACCGTTTGCCCTGTGTCAGGTGGTTACAAACGGATCGGGCGCACGGCCTAGAATCGCCGTTTCAACCGAAGAGCCTCAGATGACCACCGACAAAAAGCCAACCGCCTTCAACCGTGCCCTCAAACCCAGCGCCGAACTGGCCGCTGTGATCGGTGCCACGCCCCAACCCCGCACCGAAGTTGTGAAGCTGATGTGGGAATACATCAAGGCCAACAACCTGCAGAACCCGAAGAACAAGCGCAACATCCTCGCGGACGCCAAGCTCAAGGCCGTGTTCGGCAAGGATGAGGTCACCATGTTCGAAATGACCGGGTTGGTGGGCAAACACCTGAGCTGATGGAAACGTCGGGGGACGAGACCCTCAGGTCTTGTACCCCGCATCCAGCTTCTCCACCTTGCGCAGGAGTGCGGGCCAGGCCACTTGTGAACCCAACCCTGCCGTGGCCACGCGCATCACGTCGGCCATGCCGGCCAGGATGGCGGGGTCGACCTGGGTGAGTTCGGTGCCGCCGGCCATCGCGTCGATCTGGATGCGGCAGGTGTTCTCCAGCGTGTACATGGCCAGGAAAGCATCGGGGATGGTTTTGCCCACGGTGAGCAGGCCGTGGTTGCGCAGCACCAGGTGGTTGGCGGTGCCCAGGTCGGCCTGCAAGCGCACCTTTTCCTCGGACCGCAGGGCGACACCTTCGTAGCCGTGGTACGCCAGCGAGGCGAGCACGAAGGTGCTTTGCTGGCTGATGGGCAGGATGCCGGCCTTCTGCGCGCTCACGGCCACGCCGGCGCGCGAGTGGGTGTGCATCACGCAGCCGGCTTCGGGCCGCGCTTCGTGCACGGCGCTGTGGATCACGAAGCCGGCCGGGTTCACCGGGAAGGGCGAGTCCAGCAGTTTGTTGCAGGCCATGTCGACCTTGACCAGGCTGCTCGCCGTGATCTCGTCGAACATCAGGCCGTAGGGGTTGATCAGGAAGTGGTGTTCACCACCAGTCACCGAGTCGGGCAGCTTGGCGCTGATGTGGGTGAAGACCAGATCGCTCCAGCCGTAAGTGGCGACCAGCCGGTAGCAGGCGGCGAGATCGCAACGCAGCGCCCATTCTTCGGCGCTGACCACTTCTTTGAGGGACGGGATGTGCATGGTGTGTCTCCTGGCGCGCCTCTGACCGGGCGCGAGCCATGCACTGTATGCCGCTCAGGCGAACTTGTCGTGTCCCAGCGAGGACAAGTTCACCGGCGTGCTCACTTCTTCATCGAGCAGGTGTTGAAGCCCAGCATGGCGTAAGGCGGGCACCAGCCCACCAGGCCGGTGAGCAGGGGCACCACGCCGAGATAGCCCCACCAGCCCACGGTGCCGGTGGCGGCCGCGGCGATCAAGGCCAGGCCGATGGTGATGCGAAGGATGCGGTCGATGCCGCCGACGTTTTGGGTCATGGTGTGTCTCCGGTGAAGCGACGTGCAAGCCCGGCCTGGAGCAGCCGGCCCTTGATTGGGCGCTTGCTGGAGCCGGTGCGCCTTGACCTGCGTCAATGCGTCGCGAGGGGATGCACGCCGGGTTGGGTGGCGTGCTCCAGACGGGTCAGCCAGGCCATGGCCTGTTCGCGGCTCTCGCCGCACATCTCGGGCCCGGGCGCGAGCGAGCTGCACACCGCCGGGCGCTCGGGCAGGCCGAACAGGCGGCAGCGCAACTCGGCGTCCAGTTGCGGGCAAGCCACGCCGGCCGGTTTGCCCAGCGGCAACCCGGGCAAGGGGCTGCTGATGGACGGCGCGGTGCAGCAGGCGGCGCAGCCGGGGCGGCAGGCCAGTGCGGATGAATCCATGGGGATGGTGCCTGCCTCAGGCCTGCAGGCGCTGGCCAGCCCACAGGACCTGGTCGACCACGCCCTGCACGGCGTTGCGCGCGGGCTCGGCCAGCAGCTGGCCGCCGGCGTCGAAGGCGTCACCGGCCTTGGACAGCGCAAATTGCTTCGGGGCCACCCAGCACTGCAAATTCAATAGCAACGGGGTAAGGTGGGACAGGCTTCTCAGGCCACCCAGGGCGCCGGGTGAGGCGCTCAGAAGACCCACCACCTTGCCGGCGAACGGCTTGGTGCCGCTGGACCAAAGTGGGTCGCCCTTGATGGGGCTGGAGACCCAATCGATGGTGTTTTTGAGCAGGCCGGTGTAGCTGCCGTTGTACTCGGGCGAGGCGATGATCCAGGCCGGGTGGGCGTGGAAGAGCTCCTTGAGCTTGACGGCGGCGGCGGGCGTGCCGCGCGCTTCAAGGTCGGCGTTGTAGAGCGGCAGGTCGAAGTCGGCCAGCTCGATGTGGGTCACCTGGGCGCCGGCGGTGGCGGCGTGCGCGGCGGCGACGGTGGCCAGTTGTCGGTTGAAGGATTGGGCGCGGGTGCTGCCGGCGAAAACGAGGAGGGGTAGGGGTGTGCTCATGCCGCCATTGTCGCGGCCTTCGTTCAGAACGAGCTGTCAAAGAAATCGGGTGGTGGTGGCGGAGGTGGCGATGCCGGCGCTGCGACCGGTGCCGGGGCGGGTGGGCAGCGCCGGCTGGCCAGGCCCCAGGCCATCTGAAAGCGCTCCATGACCAGGTCGCGGCTGAAGGTGACGGTGGTCTGGCGGAAGTTGTAGCCCACGCCCACGTCCAGCCCGATGCGGCGGCCTTCGCCGGGGAAGAAGCTCACACCCGCGGCCAGCACCGGCCGGTTGCGGCGATCGGACGACAGGATCTTGAAGGTGACGCCGGTGTCGCCGCCGAAGTTGTGGGAGATGCCGAACATGAAGCCGGCGGCCTGCGTGTTGAAACAGGCCAGCGCGGTGGAGCTGGCCACCAGCCAGTGGAATTGCATGGGAGTTCCTTGCTGTTGTTCGCCCGGACATGGGCTGGTACTCAGCTTAGGAACCGGCGCGCGCTGTCACCATCCGCGCGGCGCGTTAGGGCGTGCGGGCTTCGGCGCGTGGCCCGATGGCGTGGTGGGGCAGAAAACGCCCAACGGTGGGACAATCGCGGGTTGCCCGGGGCGCCGGGCCAGCAGCACCCCGGAAGCGAAAACCACCATGTTGTACCCCCAGGAATTTGACGTCATCGTCGTCGGCGGCGGCCACGCCGGCACCGAAGCCGCGCTCGCCGCCGCCCGCATGGGCCAGCGCACGCTGCTGCTGACCCACAACATCGAGACGCTGGGCCAGATGAGTTGCAACCCCAGCATTGGCGGCATCGGCAAGGGCCACCTGGTGAAAGAGGTGGACGCCATGGGCGGCGCGATGGCGCTGGCCACCGACGAGGGTGGCATCCAGTTCCGCATCTTGAACAGCTCCAAGGGCCCGGCCGTGCGCGCCACCCGCGCCCAGGCCGACCGCGTGCTCTACAAGGCCGCGATCCGCCGCATGATGGAGAACCAGCCCAATTTGTGGCTGTTCCAGCAGGCGGTGGACGACCTGATGGTCGAAGGTGACCGTGTTGTGGGCGCTGTGACGCAAGTGGGTATCCGCTTCCGCAGCCGCACCGTGGTGCTGACGGCCGGCACCTTTCTGGACGGCAAGATCCATGTGGGCCTGAACAACTACGCCGCCGGCCGCGCGGGCGATCCGCCGGCGGTGTCGCTCTCGGCGCGCCTGAAAGAGCTGAAGTTGCCGCAGGGCCGCCTGAAAACCGGCACGCCACCGCGCCTGGACGGCCGCAGCATCGACTACAGCCAGTGCACAGAACAGCCCGGCGACGGTGTACCCGGCGGCATGAACGCCGACCGACCGGTGCCGGTGTTCAGTTTCATGGGCAGCACCGCGATGCACCCGCGGCAGGTGCCGTGCTGGATCACGCACACCAACGAGCGCACGCACGACATCATCCGCAGCGGCTTTGACCGCAGCCCCATGTTCACCGGCAAGATCGAGGGCGTGGGCCCGCGCTACTGCCCGAGCGTCGAAGACAAGATCAACCGCTTCGCCGACAAGGACAGCCACCAGATCTTTCTGGAGCCCGAGGGCCTGACCACGCACGAGGTCTATCCCAACGGCATCTCCACCAGCTTGCCGTTCGACATCCAGTACCAGCTGGTGCGCAGCATGAAAGGCCTGGAAAACGCGCACATCCTGCGCCCGGGCTATGCCATCGAATACGACTACTTCGACCCGCGTTCGCTCAAGAGCAGCTTCGAGACCAAACAGATCCAGGGCCTGTTCTTCGCAGGACAGATCAACGGCACCACGGGCTACGAAGAGGCCGCTGCCCAGGGTATGTTCGCCGGCATCAACGCCGCGCTGCAGTGCCGGGGCGAGGGCGCATGGCTGCCTGGGCGCGATGAGGCCTATCTGGGCGTGCTGGTCGACGACCTGATCACCCAGGGCGTGACCGAGCCCTACCGCATGTTCACCAGCCGGGCCGAGTTCCGCCTGCAGCTGCGCGAAGACAACGCCGACATGCGACTGACCGAAGCCGGCCGCCGCATGGGTCTGGTGGGCGACGCGCAGTGGGACGCGTTCTGCCGCAAGCGCGACGCTGTTTCACGTGAAACAGAGCGCCTCAAAGCCACGTGGGTGAACCCGCGCAGCCTGCCCGCCGCCGAGTCGGAGCGGGTGCTGGGCAAAGCCATTGAACATGAACACAACCTGTTCGATCTGTTGCGTCGCCCAGGCGTGGCTTACGCCGATCTGGTCGGGCTCGACGGCGGCAAGTATGTGGGCCCGGACGTTTCACGTGAAACACTGGGTGATCTGCTGGAGCCGGTGGTGGAGCAGGTGGAAATCGCCGCCAAGTACTCGGGTTACATCGACCGGCAGAAGGGCGAAGTGGAGCGGGCGTCGCACTACGAAGGCCTGAAATTGCCGACCGATCTGGACTACCTCCAGGTAACGGCCTTGTCCTTTGAGGCGCGGCAGAAGCTGGCCAAGCACCGCCCCGAGACGCTGGGCCAGGCCTCGCGCATCTCGGGCATCACGCCCGCGAGCATCTCGCTGTTGCTCATCCATCTGAAAAAGGGCGGCTTCAAGGGCTTTGCCACGTTGCCTGCAGCGGCCGCCGACCTGGCCTCCGACGTCCCGGCATGAGCGATTTGAGAACCACCCTGCAGGCCGGCCTGCAGTCGCTCCAGCTCGTGCTCGACGCGCGGCAGGTCGATCTGCTGCTCGACTACCTGGGCCTGCTCCAGAAATGGAACAAGGTCTACAACCTCACGGCCGTGCGCGATCCGGCCGAGATGATGACCCACCACCTGCTCGACAGCCTCGCAGCCATCAAGCCTTTGTTGCTGCAAGTGGGCGACCGGCCGGCCAAGCTGCTCGACGTGGGTTCGGGCGGCGGTCTGCCCGGCGTGGTGATCGCCATTGCCTGCCCGCAGATCGACGTGACCTGTGTGGACACGGTGGCCAAGAAGGCGGCGTTCATCCAGCAGGCCGCCGCCACGCTCAAGTTGCCCAAGCTGCGCGGGCTGCACGCGCGGGTGGAAAGCCTCAACGCCATGTCGGGGCAGGGCTACGACGTGGTGTGTTCACGTGCTTTCGCATCGTTGGTGGACTTCACCAACTGGTCGAAGAGCGCCTTGAACGAGGGCGGCATCTGGATGGCGATGAAAGGCAAACACCCGGGCGACGAGCTGGCCACGCTGGCTTCAGAGGCGCCTTCGGTGGACGTGTTTCACGTGGAACAGCTCCGGGTGCCGGGGCTGGACGCCGAGCGCTGCATCGTCTGGATGCGCCCCGGCCCGACCGCTGTGGCCTGAGCAACACGGTGCGCCAATGGCGCCCGTGACTGCAAAACCCTTCACGTAAACTCGACCCTCCACTTCCCGGGGGTTCTCCATGTTCGGCATCGCAGACTACGGCGCTTTTGCCGCCGCCATCGTTGTGTTCCTGCTCATCCCGGGACCGGGCAATCTGGCGCTGGTGACCTCCACCGGCAAGGGTGGAATCAAGGGCGGACTGGCCGCCACCTTCGGCGTGATCGCTGGTGACCAGGTGCTGATGTGGCTGGCGGTGGCCGGCGTGGCGGCCTTGCTGGCCGCGTACCCGGCGGCTTTCAGCGCGGTGCAGTGGCTGGGTGCGGCGTACCTCGCCTGGCTGGGTTTCAAGATGCTGATCGCCAAGCCGGGCGACGCCCCCATCCTCAACATCCGCCCGCGCCAGTACTTTCAGCAAGCCATCGTCATCACCTTGCTCAACCCCAAGGCCATCGTGTTCTACATGGCCTTCTTCCCGCTGTTTGTGGACCCCGCCCGCCACCAGGGCCTGGTCACCTTCGGCGCCATGGCCGCCACCATCGCGGTGCTCACCTTCGCCTACGGCCTGTCCGTGACCTTGCTGACCCACTTTCTCGCCGCGCGCATGCGCGCCAACCCGGTCTTCGGCCGTGTGCTGGAAAAGGTGGCTGGACTGTTCCTCATCGGTTTCGGCATCAAGCTGGCCATTTCCAAATAAGAAGACCACATGGCCAAGATTTTCTGCATTGCGAACCAGAAGGGCGGCGTCGGCAAGACCACCACCACGGTGAACCTGGCCGCCGGACTGGCCAAGGTGGGCCAGCGGGTGCTGATGGTCGACCTCGATCCGCAGGGCAACGCCACCATGGGCTCGGGCGTGGACAAGCGGCAGATGGCGCTTTCGGTCTATGACGTGCTGCTGGAGTCCGCCTCGGTGGCGGAAGCTGCCGTGTTCTCCGAGAAGTGCGGTTACCACGTGCTGGGCGCCAACCGCGAACTGGCGGGCGCCGAGGTGGAGCTGGTGGAGGTGGAGCGGCGGGAGAAGCGCCTGAAGACCGCGCTGGCCGAGGCACTCGACAGCTACGATTTTGTGCTGATCGACTGCCCACCCAGCCTGAGCATGCTCACCCTCAACGGCCTGTGTGCCGCGCACGGCGTGATCGTGCCCATGCAGTGCGAGTACTTTGCGCTCGAAGGCCTGACCGATCTGGTCAACACCATCAAGCAGGTGCACGCCAACCTCAACAAGGACCTGGCCATCATCGGCCTGCTGCGCGTCATGTTCGACCCGCGCATCACCCTGCAGCAGCAGGTGAGCGACCAGCTCAAGGCCCACTTTGGCGACAAGGTGTTCGACACCGTGATCCCGCGCAACGTGCGCCTGGCCGAAGCCCCGAGCTACGGTCTGCCGGGCGTGGTCTTCGACCCGTCCGCCCGCGGCAGTCAGGCCTTCGTGGCGTTCGCCAAGGAAATGGTCGATCGCATCGACAAACTTTGAAACCAGGATGTTTCACGTGAAACCTCAAAACGTCCTCATCCTGCCCGGCTGGCAGAACAGCGGGCCCGATCACTGGCAAAGCCGCTGGGAAACCGCTCACGGTTACCGCCGGGTGGACCAGCACGACTGGCTGCAGCCTCGCCGCGGCGACTGGATTGCCCGCCTGGAAGAAGTGCTGTTCACCTGTGACGAGCCAGCGGTGCTGGTGGCCCACAGCCTCGGCTGCCTGCACACCGCCGCCTGGGCGGCGCATTCCCAGAACACCTCCCGCGTGAAGGCGGCGTTGCTGGTGGCGCCCGGCGACGCCGAACGCGAAGAAATGCGCCCGGTGTTGCCCAGCTGGGCGCCCATTCCCATGGAGCGGCTGCCGTTCCCCAGTGTGCTGATTGGCAGCCGCAACGACCTGTATTGCAGCTTCGAGCGCGTGCAGGCCTTCGCCGCCGCTTGGGGCTCGCGCTTCGTCGACCTGGGTGAAGCCGGCCACATCAACGCCGAGTCCGGCCTGGGCGACTGGCCGGCCGGCCATGCGGTGCTCGCCGAGCTCATGAACCTCTGAACCTTTCGAAAGCACGAAGACCCATGGTCACCAAAAAACCCAAGGGCCTCGGCCGCGGACTCGAAGCCCTGCTGGGCCCCAAGGTGGTGGACAGCGCACCGGCCGATGCCGACAGCCTGCCGTCGAACCTGCCGCTGACCGAACTGGTGGCCGGCCAATACCAGCCCCGTACCCACATGGACGAGGGTGCGTTGTACGAACTGGCCGAAAGCATCAAGGCCCAGGGGGTGATGCAGCCGATCCTGGTGCGCCAGCTGGCCGGCGGACCGAACGCCGGCAAGTACGAGATCATTGCTGGCGAGCGCCGCTTCCGCGCCTCGAAGCTGGCGGGGCTGGAGAGCGTGCCGGTGCTGGTGCGCGACGTGCCCGACGAGTCGGCTGCGGCCATGGCGCTGATCGAAAACATCCAGCGCGAAGACCTGAACCCACTGGAAGAGGCCCACGGACTGCAACGCCTGGTGAAAGAGTTTGGACTCACTCACGAACAAGCGGCCCAGGCCGTCGGCCGTTCGCGCAGTGCCGCCAGCAACCTGCTGCGCCTGCTGCAACTGGCCGAGCCGGTGCAGACCATGCTGATGGCCGGCGACCTCGACATGGGACACGCGCGTGCGCTGCTGGCGCTGGACAAAGCCCACCAGATCACCGCGGGCAACCAGATCGCGGCGAAAAAGATGTCGGTGCGCGAGGCCGAGAGCCTGGTGAAAAAGCTCGGCGCCGAGTTCGCGCTGTCGCCGCAAAAGCTCAAGAAGGACAAGTCGCGCGACATCCGCCGCGTGGAAGAAGAGCTGGCCGACCTGCTGATGGCGGAGGTCGAGGTGCGTGTGAAGAAGCGCCTCAAGCGGCACGGGCGCATCGAAGAAATGGGCGAAATCGCGATCCAGTTCGGTTCGCTTGAAGCGCTCAATGGCCTGATCGACAAACTGCGCGGCGGCCATTGAACCGGCTGGGCGGTCCCACCGCCCGCCGCCCATCCAAAGCTTTCAGGACGGGTGCTTGATCTCCGTGGTCGGGCCGTTGGTACGAACCGACTCCATGCCGGCGCGCCTCGCCGCCGCCGTTTTGTACATCTGGCTGGTGCCGATGATCTGGTGGTTGGCGGCCTTGAGGTTGAAATAGAAGCGGCCGTCCGAGGCGTCGCTGTGCGTGTAGGCCGTCTCCACGGCGCTGTTCTTCTGCACCGAGGCGATCCCGTTGTCGGCAGCAGCGCGCGATTCGTAGCTTTCGCTGCGCAGAATCACTTCGCCGTTCGCCGCCTTCAGGACAAACGAAAACCCGCCCTTGTCGTTCTTGTTCAGTTCGTACCAGCCTGCCATGTGACCTCCAAAACGTGGTGAATCGAGAGGCTTATCGTACCCATGCCGGCGCGGTTGAACAGCCTTCCGATGTCGCAGGCTCGGCACCCGAGACGAGGCCGTTACATGGAAAAGATCTTGCCCGGATTCATGATGTTGTCCGGATCGAGTGCACGCTTGATGGTGCGCATCATGTCCACCGCGCCGCTGCCGGCTTCGGTGAGCAGGAACTCCATCTTGTGCAGACCCACGCCGTGTTCGCCGGTGCAGGTGCCCTCCAGGCTCAGCGCGCGCGCCACCAGCTGGTGGTTGAGCTGTTCGGCCAGGGTGTGCTCTTCCGGTTTGGTCGGGTCGATCAGGTAGCCAAAGTGGAAATTGCCGTCGCCCACGTGGCCCACCAGGAAGTAGGGCAGGCCGGCGGCGTCGGCCTCGGTCACGGAGTCGAGCAGGCAGTCGGCCAGGCGGCTGATGGGCACGCAGGTGTCGGTGCTGATCGCGCGGCAGCCGGGCTTGCTCTGGATGGCTGCAAAGTAGGCGTTGTGACGCGCGGTCCACAGGCGGGTGCGTTCCTCGGGCGTGTCGGCCCACTCGAAAGCCTGCCCGCCGAAGTCGCCGGCGATTTCCTGCACCGTCTCGGCCTGTTCCTTCACGCTCGCGGGCGAGCCGTGGAACTCCATGAGCAGCATGTTTTCTTCGCGCAGGCCCAGCTTGCTGTGCGCGTTGACCATGCGCACGGTGTTGTGGTCGATCAGCTCGCAGCGCGCGATCGGCACGCCCAGCTGGATCACCTGGATCACGGTGCGCACCGCGGCCTCGATGCTGGGGAACGAGCAGGTCGCGGCCGAGATCGCCTCGGGCAGCGGGTAGAGCTTGAGCGTCACTTCGGTGATCACGCCCAAAGTGCCTTCGCTGCCCACCATCAGGCGCGTGAGGTCGTAGCCAGCCGATGATTTTTTGGCGCGCGTGCCGGTGCGGATGACTTCACCGCTGGCCGTGACCACTTCGAGCGCCAGCACGTTTTCGCGCATGGTGCCGTAGCGCACCGCGTTCGTGCCGCTGGCGCGCGTGGCGGCCATGCCGCCGATGGATGCGTCGGCACCCGGGTCGATCGGGAAGAAGAGTCCTTCGCTCTTGACCGCTTCGTTCACCGCCTTGCGCGTCACGCCGGGCTGCACCGTCACCGTCAGGTCTTCAGCGTTGATGGCCAGCACGCTGTTCATGCGGCTCACGTCGATGCTGATGCCGCCCTGCACCGCGAGCAGGTGGCCTTCGAGTGAGGAGCCCACGCCGAACGGGATCACCGGCACGCGGTGCGAAGCGGCCAGCTTCACCGCATCGGCCACATCCTGCGTGCTTTGCGCAAACACCACCGCAGCCGGCGGCGGCACCTCGTACACCGACTCGTCGCGCCCGTGCTGCTCGCGCACCACCAGGGCGGTGGAGCACTGCGCGCCGAAGTGGGCCTGCAGCGCCGCGATCAACTCGGGCGGCACCACACGCTGGTGCACTTGCGGAGCGAGGTGGCTGTGGGCGGTGGGGGCGTTCATGGGCGTGTCTCCGGCGCTGTTGTGTCAGCCCGCCAGTTTAAGCCCGCAGCTCCGGGCGCGGTGCCTTGCGCGGGCGCAGTCAGCTGCGTACTTTCCCGGCTTGCAGCAAGAGGGCCGGGGTTCGGTGGGTCCGCGTGTTGCCGGTGGGCGTGGTGTTGTGGCCGGTGGTGCCGGTGAGGCTGGTGGCCTGGCCGGTGATGCGCGCAGCGTGGCTGGGCGGCGCGCTGGCCATGCCGGCCAGACCCAGCGTGCAGGCGGCGATCAGTTGCACACTGCGGGCTTCGAAGTCGGCGAGTCGTTGTCGGCGTTGCGTCATCGGGATCTCCTGAGGGTGAACAGGCGGCCATTACCGCTCGCATCCCCGATCAAGGCCAGCGTTCTTGCCTCACGTTGCCTCGCTCACATTTCCCTGCGCTCCGTTACGACGGGGCAACGCTGCACAATCGGGCAACCCCCATTCAATTCAAGGACGTTCCATGGGCAACCGCCTCACCCAGATCGCCACCCGCACCGGCGACGCCGGCACCACCGGCCTGGGCGACAACACCCGCGTCTCCAAGAACAGCCTGCGTGTGCACGCCATGGGCGACGTGGACGAACTCAATTCCCACATCGGCCTGTTGCTGTGCGAAGAGATGGCACCCGATGTGCGCGCGCTGCTGGTGGAGATCCAGCACCAGCTCTTCAACCTCGGTGGCGAGTTGTCCATCCCGGGCTACGAGCTGCTCAAACCCGAAGCCGTGCTCGCGCTCGACGAGGCCCTGGCCACCCACAACGAAGCGCTGCCGCGTCTGCAGGAGTTCATCCTGCCCGCCGGCTCTCGCGCTGCCAGCCAGGCGCACGTGTGCCGCACCGTGGCCCGCCGCGCCGAGCGCGCCGTGGTGGCGCTGGGCAACGAAGAAGCCTTGAAAGACACGCCGCGCCAGTACCTCAACCGCCTGAGCGACCTGATGTTCGTGTTGTCCCGCGTGCTCAATCGCATGAACGGCGGCGACGACGTGTACTGGAAGAGCGAACGCATGGCCAAGGGCGCGGCCGAATGAAAGCGTCCTTGATCTCCGCGGCCTGCCTGGCCGTCGCAGCGCCCTTCGCCACGGCGCAAAACAAGCCCGCCACCAAACCTGCCGCGCCGGCCGCCGAGGTGACGCTGGTCTGCGAAGCGGTCTACCTGCCCGCTCGCACCACCTGGACACGCACCGTGGGCATCGCCTACGACAAGAAGCGCGTGCGCGCGGTGCAGATCGACGGCGTGCCGGTCTACACCTTCGCGATCCAGGAAACCATGATCCTCACGGCGGTGGACAACGAACGCATCCAGATCGACACCGCCGCCCAGACCTGGAGCAGCGATTTCCGTGGACAGGCCACCGCGCAGGGACGCTGCGAGCGGCAGTAAAAGGATCGCCAGTCTGATCTCTGTCATGGCATGAAGGCGCGGAGCAGCGCTTGTGCCAGCGGATGCAACCCCTCCCTACGGGCGTCGAAGCGGGGCGAGTCGTTTTTCGTTCGCCGGGTAGCTGGTTGAGCCTTGCGGATGGATGGAGCGTGTTGGGGGTGACGCAGGTTTTCATGCCTTCATCCAAGCCTTCCCAGGTCGGGCGCCACGCCGATACACCCGCACAAAGGGTAAACGGAACCGGAGGCTGCTTTGTGCCGCCGTAAATTAGCAACAAGGTTCCAAAAAATTCAAAGGAAAATAGTATTTATTGACTATTATTGTGCGCGCGCGAATGTCGGCGTACATGCCATCTGTCGATGGAGATGCCCACCAAAGTGCTCACCGGTCAGCGCGACAACACTTTGAAAATCCAGGGAGACTCCATGATCAACCCAGACGACCAAAAGCGCCTTGCCTCGATTTACACGAGGCACTTCAACACCGCAGATCAGCTCAGTGCCACTTACGAAACCTTGACCACCGATTTGAATGTGGCCATAGCTATAGAAAAGGAAATGCTGGCGCTCGAAGACCTTCAAATCGTCATGAGGAAGGGCGTGCAGAGCGGAGCAGAGCACAGTGGGGCAGAGTTCGTCAGCCTCGTCAAGGATGACATCAAGCGGCACGCTGCTAACCAGCACGAGTTTTACGAAGAATTCCTTCCGAACCGCGCAACGGTTGAAGATCTTGCTTTCTATCTTGCCCAGGAGACTTTGCAAGACCCCAGATTTGACGACTTCATCGCAGCGTTGCAGATGGGTCTGCCTGCTCGGCCGAAACTTGAACTGGCCAGCAACTATTGGGACGAGATGGGCAATGGGGAAATCGCGAGAATGCACACGGTCATGTTCCAGAACGTCGCGGACTCTCTTGGACTTACCGATGAGTACATTCAAGACAGCCTGACAACCGACGGACTCTGGTGCGGCAATCTTTCGACCATGCTCGTGCTCCGTCGTCACCTCATCTATCGCGGCATGGGCTACTTTGCAACCATCGAGCACATGTTCCCCAAGCGATGCCTCAGCCTGATCGCGGCATGGCAGAGATTGGGGCTGCCCACCCGTCTTCTCGAATACCACGAGGAACATGTTCGGGTGGATGCGCGGCACGCATCGGGGTTTTTCCAGCGCGTCATTGCGCCGTTGGTGGACATGACGCCTGGATGCGCTCGGGAGATGCACTGGGGGGTGCTGGCCAGACTGAACTCTTCGGGGCGCCACTTGGACGCACTTCTGGAGAGGTTCAAGTCGGGTGTCAACGATGCTCAGTCCCTTGGACCTCATTGCCGCAATGCATCTTCCACGTAGGTTGTTCGGCGCGCACTGACAAGCCATTCAACCGGTGAGTAGAGAAGTGTTTGCGCCAGCAGGCCGGCCTTCTTTTTCCCTGTCCTCACGATAGAAGTCCCACATGGAATCTGCGATCCCGGAACATCTGCGTCGCACGCGCACGCGGCACGCAAGAATCAGCGAGAACCACCGTCCCGTGGGCCAGGGGGTGGTTCCCCGTTTCGCTGCCTCGGTCTCCCGCGTTTCGATTGCCCACCTGGGCGTTCAACATCGACCCGAAGAAGACGCCTCGCAAGTTGACGGTGCCGTGCGGTGGTTGATGGACCAGTTGGCCCTTGAGGCCGGGCCGTCTCTGGTCGAGCGGTCCTCGTTCGTCGATCGGGCCGGGTTCCACAACCAGTTGCTCACCTGCTACTCGACCGATGATGTGCTGGATCGATGGTGGCAGAAGATAGGTCATCGCTGGACGCGTGATCACTCCCTGCTGCCCGGGGTGGGACGCTTCGCAGAGATCTTTCAACCCAGCGTGGACCGCGTCGAGGCGATCGCCGAAGGGGTCATCTGGCACGGGCTGACCCGCTTGGCGGAGCGTGTGAGCGAACCTGTGCTGGAACAGGGCTACTGGGGATCGATGCGCGACCGCATTCCCTTGTCCCAGACCGACGCGTTGTCACCCAGCGGCGCCTTTCGGTGCACCACTGAAGGATCGTTGACCAGGGTGCAGCCGCCTTCCAATCTCTGCCTGATCCGCACGGGACAAGACTGGTCGCTGGGCGACCTGGAGGAGCAGCAAGCCTACTGGCTCAACATCGAGCCCACGATGAAGGCCAGCATGGATCTGCTGGACGGGTCGGGTCCCCGCTTGGGGTGTCTGTCCAACCGCTATGCCTGGGTCCTCGACGGGGACGGCCGCGTTCGCCAGGAAACCTTTGGCCTCAGTCTGTGGCGCAGCTTGGAGCAGCTTGAACGGTGGGCCGAGGGGCATTTCAATCACCTGGCTTCCTTCCTGGGCGCGGTTCGGCATGGCCAGCGTTTCGGCGCCGCCGCCCGGTTCTCGCGCTACCACGAGGTCATCGTGCCGAGTGCCGAACAGGTGCTCCTGGAGTACCGGAACTGTCATGAGACAACAGGCCTGCTGGCCGCGATGGCGGCGTCACCCTCATGACCCACGCGAATTTGGCCTCACTGCCAGGCGGGTTGATGGCTCTTTGTGGTGCCGCCGGTCGGTCCGATCACAGCGGCATTGCGATCGCCCCCAACAAGGCCGCCAGCCCCGCCCACAGCGCGGTGGCGCAGCGCTTGCAGGCAGTACATGCGCGGCACTCATTGGATCGAGCAACGCCGATGCTGGTCAGGAAGTCACGTTTTCTTTCCACCGAGGCTTGCGCCGGGGTGTCTTCGTCGGCATAGTGGGCTCAAGACATCCCCGTGGCCGTCGGGAGGTCTTGCCCCAGGCGGCTTGTCTCAACCCGGAGCAAATGGAGGCTCTTTTATGAACCTGACGATCAGCGGTCACCACCTTGAGGTCACACCCGCCCTGCGCGGCTACGTCACCAGCAAACTCGAACGCATATCCCGACACTTCGACCAGGTGGTCGACATGAAGGTGCTGCTGACGGTGGACAACCTGAAGGAGAAAGACCTGCGGCAGAAAGCGGAGTGCAACATCCACGTCAAGGGACGTGACCTGTTCGCTGAAAGTGCACACGCCGATCTGTACGCCGCCGTTGACGAACTGGCCGACAAGCTGGACCGGCAAGTTTTGCGCTACAAGGACAAGACGCAAGACCACCACCACGACTCGGTGAAGCGTTTGATGTGACGGATGTCACGGGCTGCGGCCCGTGCGGGAAAACCCGATGCTGCACTGCAGCAGGCCGCTTGGAAAGTCAAGCGGCTTTTTTGTGCCCCCAGTCTAGCCAACAGCGCTCAACTGGTCATAATTTGCGCTCCAAGAGGGCTCACATGAACCGACTATCCGCCATACTGCCCGCTGCGCAAGTGCTCGTCAGCGTTGACGCCACCAGCAAAAAACGCGCATTCGAAGAAGCAGGTTTGCTTTTCGAGACCCTTCACGGACTCAACCGTGCGCTCATCACCGACAGCCTGTTCGCCCGCGAACGGCTGGGCTCCACCGGTCTGGGCCATGGCGTGGCCATTCCTCATGGCCGCATCAAAGGGCTGAAGCAACCACTGGCCGCCGTGTTCCAGCTCGCCAGCCCCATCGGGTTCGATGCGCCCGACGAACTGCCGGTACAGTTGATGATCTTCTTGCTGGTGCCCGAAGCGGCCACGCAGAAGCACCTGGAAATCCTGTCCGAAATCGCCGAGTTGCTGAGCGACAGCGGCCTGCGCGAACAGATGAAAACCTCGGCAGACGCCGTTGCGTTGCACAAACAAATCACCTCTTGGCAGTCCGCGCACGCGGCAGCCTGAGCCAGATTGAAACCCACCGTCGTCAGCGCCGATGTCCTGTTCGAGGACCATCGGGATGCCCTGAAGTGGCAGTGGATCGCCGGACTCGGGGCTTCAGAGCGGCGGTTTGACGAAGTCGCCATCCGCGCCGCCCGTTCCGGCGCCGACCTCGTGGGTTACCTCAACTACATCCATCCTTACCGGGTGCAGGTGTTCGGCGAGCGCGAAGTCGCCTACCTCACGAGCCCGAACGAAGAAGACAACAAACGCCGCGTGGCGCGCATCGTCACACTGGAGCCCCCGGTGCTGGTGGTGGCCGATGGCCAGACCGCGCCCGACGCGCTCACCGCCATGTGCGAGCGCGCGCAGATTCCGATGTTCTCCACGCACGAGTCGGCGGCCTTTGTCATCGACGTGCTGCGCGCCTACCTCTCGCGCCACTTCGCAGACCGCGCTTCCATGCACGGCGTGTTCATGGACATCCTGGGCATGGGTGTGATGATCACCGGCGAGTCGGGCCTGGGCAAAAGCGAGCTGGGGCTGGAGCTCATCTCGCGTGGTCACGGTCTGGTGGCCGACGACGCGGTGGATCTCTACCGCATCAACCAGACCAGCATTGAAGGCCGTTGCCCCGAACTGTTGCAAAACCTGCTGGAGGTGCGCGGCATCGGCCTGCTCGACATCAAGGCCATCTTTGGCGAGACGGCGGTGCGCCGCAAGATGCGCCTCTCGCTCATCGTGCACTTGGTGCGCCGCGAAACGCTGGAGCGCGACTTTGAGCGCATGCCCCACGAGCCGCTGTACCAGGATGTGCTCGGCGTGCCGGTGCGCAAGGCGGTGATTCAGGTGGTGGCGGGGCGCAACATCGCCGTGCTGGTGGAAGCTGCGGTGCGCAACACCATCCTGCAGTTGCGTGGCATCGACACTTACCAGGAGTTCGTCTCACGCCACCGCGCGGCCATGTCACGCGGCGAATAGCGAGACACCCGCAACGCGCTTTCAGGCGCGGTGTGAATGGCCCCTGTGGGGGCAGTCGGTCTTGGTGCAGTTGGCGTAGAGCGAGAGCGCGTGCTCCTGGAGCACGAAGCCCCGCGTCTTGGCCACCATCTGCTGGCGCTTCTCGATCTCTGCGTCAAAGAACTCTTCCACGCGACCGCAGTCCAGGCACACCAGATGGTCGTGGTGCTGGCCTTCATTGAGTTCGTACACCGCCTTGCCGGACTCGAAATTGCTGCGCGTGAGCAGACCGGCCTGTTCAAACTGCATCAGCACGCGGTAGACCGTGGCCAGTCCGATGTCGGAGCGTTCTTCGAGCAACACGCGGAACACGTCTTCGGCCGTCATGTGGCGCTGCTTGGCGTTCTGGAACACCTCCAGGATCTTCAGCCGGGGCAGCGTGGCTTTCAGTCCGGTGTTCTTGAGCTCTTCGATGTTGGTCATGGCGGTGCGCGCGGGGCGTGGATTCGGGCGGTCGGGATCTTTGCGGTGCCCTCAAGCCCCAAGACTACAATGAAAGCATCATATCGCCAGCGTCTGGCGCACGCTGCACTTCTGCCCCGGCAACGCCTGCGCGCGCGCCCCTTCCACGGTCCGATCCCATGCTCCACCACTCACCCGATTGCGCCTCCCCGACCTCGCGTGGTCAGCCACTTCGCCGCCCGGTTGCCCTGCTCTGCGCGGTGGCCTCGCTGGTCGCTTTGTCGGCATGCTCCAGCGTCACCAGCCGCCTGCCCAGCGTCGTCACGCCGTACAAGATCGACATCCTGCAAGGCAACGTGGTCACGCGCGAGCAGGCCGCCGCCTTGCAGGCCGGTATGAGCCGCGACCAGGTGCGCGACATCCTGGGCTCGCCTTTGCTGGCCAGTGTGTTCCATGCCGACCGCTGGGACTACGTGTTCACCTTCCGCCGCCAGGGCCAGACGCCCCAGCAGCGCCGCCTGACCGCTTTCTTCAAGGCCAATGTGCTCGAGCGGTTCGAGGCCGACGAGTTGCCGAGCGAAGCCGAGTTCGTGGCTTCGCTCGACGCCGGTCGCAAGTTCGGCAAGGTGCCGTCGCTGCAGGCCACCGAAGCCCAGCTCAAGGCCTTTGACGATCGCAACAAGACCACCGCACCGGTTGAACCGGCTGCACCCGCAGCCGCGCCTGCCACCAGCTACCCACCCCTGGAGACGCCGGGGACCGCCCGATGAGCAGCGCGGCAGGTCTGCACCGTGTGTGTGTGGCGGGCGCCAGCGGCCGCATGGGTCAGATGCTGGTGGAGGCCGTGCGCAGCAGCGGCGATTGCCAGCTCACCGGCGCGCTCGACATCCCGGGCAGCGCCATGCTGGGTCAGGACGCCGCCGGGTTTGCCGGCCAGGCCAGCGGTGTTCTCATCACCGCCGACCTCGCCCAGGGCCTGCGCGGCAGTCAGGTGTTGATTGACTTCACCCGCCCCGAAGGCACGCTGGCGCACCTGCGCGAGTGTGTGAAACACGGCGTGAATGCGGTCATCGGCACCACCGGTTTCAGTGACGATCAGAAGGCCGAGATCGCCGAGGCCGCGAAGACCATCGCCATCGTGATGGCGCCCAACATGAGCGTGGGCGTGAACGTCACGCTCAAGCTGCTGGAGATGGCGGCCAAAGCCATGTCCACCGGCTACGACATCGAGATCATCGAAGCGCACCACCGCCACAAGGTGGACGCGCCCAGCGGCACGGCGCTCAAGATGGGCGAAGTCATTGCCGACGCGCTGGGCCGCGACCTGAAAGACTGTGCGGTCTACGCGCGCGAAGGCGTGACCGGCGAACGCGATCCCTCCAGCATCGGCTTTGCCACCATCCGCGGTGGTGACATCGTGGGCGACCACACCGTGCTGTTCGCCGGCACCGGCGAGCGCATCGAAATCACCCACAAGTCGAGCAGCCGCGCCACCTATGCGCAGGGCAGCCTGCGTGCCGTGCGTTTCCTGGCCGGCAAGCCGGCCGGGCTGTACGACATGTTCGACGTGCTCGGCCTGAAATGATCGACAGCGCGGGCCAGGGTCTGTTGCAGACGCTGGCGCAGGCCGATGCGCTCGGCCGGGCGGTGGCGTTGCTGCTGCTGGCCATGTCGGTCGCGAGCTGGGTGGTGATTCTGTGGAAGGGCTGGCTGCTGCGCCGCGCTGCGCGCGATCTGCAGTTGAGCACCGCCGCTTTCTGGCAAGCCGCCGACCTGGAGGACGCGCAGCGTCGCCTGGGTACCTTCGATGCACAACAACTCGTGTTGCCCTTGCTGCGGGCGGCCCTGGGTTTGAACACCACCGCGCCCCACACCCTGGCCGCCGCGGGCGACCGGTCACAACAACTCACCCGCGTGCTGCGCGATGCCCTGCACCGCGTGTTGCACCGCCTGCAGTACGGCCAGGTGCTGCTGGCCACCGTCGGCTCCACCGCGCCTTTCGTGGGGTTGCTGGGCACCGTCTGGGGCATCTACAACGCGCTCACCGGCATCGGGCTCGACGGCGGTTTTCGCATCGAGCAGGTCTCGGGCCCGGTGGGTGAAGCGCTGGTGATGACGGCCGCCGGTCTGGTGGTGGCGATTCCTGCGGTGCTGGCCTACAACGTGCTGGGCCGCCAGATCGCGCGCATCGAGGCCGACCTCGAAGGCTTCGCGCGCGACCTGCGCGAACTCATGGTGCATGAGGGCCGGGCATGAGACCCGCCGCCGGGCCGCCCCAAGGCGGGTCAGCCCCCTCGGGGGGCAGCGACCCGCGCAAGCGGCGGAGCGTGGGGGCATGAGCTTCGGCCGGCTGGAGCGGCCCACCGGCCACAAGCCCATGAGCGAGATCAACGTCACGCCCTTGGTGGACGTGATGCTGGTGCTGCTGGTGATCTTCATCATCGCCGCACCCTTCATGGCGGACCGGCTGGCGTTGGAGTTGCCCAAGGCGGAGTTGCCAAAGGCGGCCACGCCCGCACAGCCCGGGCCCTTCGTGTCGCTGTCGGTCGACGGCCAGGGCCGCATGCAGTGGGACGGCCAGGCTGTGGACGACACGTCGCTGCGCCAGCGGCTGATCGAAGCCGCACAGCGCGACCCGGCCACCGAGGTGCAGCTGCGCGCCGACGCCAGCGTGCCCTACGGCCGCGTGGTGTCGCTGATCGGCATGGCGCAATCGGCCGGGCTCTCGCGCATTGGTTTCGTGGCCGACTCGACGGCCCCGCGCTGAATGCCTGAGCCCGCGGGCAGCGCCTGGCCCAAGGCCTAAAATCCGGCATCTCCCCGCGCCTCCGCGCGCAGCTTCTCCCCTCACCGTCGCCGGCTGGTCCGGACCCTGGTTCATGCAAGACAAATACGCCCACAAGGAAGTCGAGCGCGCCGCGCACGCCCACTGGAACGCCACCGACGCCTACCGCGTGACGGAAGACGCGGGCAAGCCGAAGTTCTACGCCTGCTCGATGCTGCCCTACCCCAGCGGCAAGCTGCACATGGGGCATGTGCGCAACTACACCATCAACGACATGCTGGCGCGCCACCTGCGCATGAAGGGCTTCAACGTGCTCATGCCCATGGGCTGGGACGCGTTCGGCCTGCCGGCGGAAAACGCCGCGCTCAAGAACGGTGTGCCACCGGCCAAGTGGACGTACGAGAACATCGCCTACATGAAGCAGCAGATGCAGGCCATGGGCCTGGCCATCGACTGGTCGCGCGAAGTGGCCACCTGCGATCCGAGCTACTACCAATGGAACCAGTGGCTGTTCCTGAAGATGCTGGAGAAGGGCGTCGCCTACCGCAAGACCCAGGTTGTCAACTGGGACCCGGTGGACATGACCGTGCTGGCGAACGAGCAGGTGATCGACGGCAAGGGCTGGCGCACCGGTGCGGTGGTCGAAAAGCGCGAGATCCCGGGCTACTACCTCAACATCACCTCGTACGCCGAAGAGCTGCTCGACCACGTGCAGATCGGCAACCCCAAGGCCACCCTCAACGGCTGGCCCGACAAGGTGCGCCTGATGCAGGAGAACTGGATCGGCAAGAGCGAGGGCGTGCGTTTTGCGTTCCCGCACACCATCAAAGGTGCCGACGGTGCCTTGATCGGCGACGGGAAGATGCACGTCTTCACCACGCGCGCCGACACCATCATGGGCGTGACCTTTTGCGCCGTGGCGCCCGAGCACCCGCTGGCCGCGCACGCCGCCGCCAACAACCCGGCGCTGGCCGCGTTCATTGAAGAGTGCAAGACCGGCGGCACCACCGAAGCCGAGCTGGCCACGCAGGAGAAGAAGGGCATGGCCACCGGCCTGACCGTCACGCACCCGCTGACCGGCGAGGCGGTGGCCGTGTGGGTGGGCAACTACGTGCTCATGAGCTACGGTGACGGCGCGGTCATGGGCGTGCCCGCGCACGACGAGCGCGATTTCGCGTTTGCGAAGAAATACGGAATCGAAATCAAGCAGGTGATGGAGCGCGCGGTCGTTTCGACTGCAGCGTTGAAGGCACAGCACCCGATCGAGGAAGACCCGTTCCTTTACTTTGACGCAGAGCAATGGAAGGAGTGGTACTCCGACAAAGAAAAGGTTGTCGCAGTCAATTCAGGTGTCCTTGACGGAATGACGCCCAAAGAGGCGGTGGACGCCGTGGCCGCCCAACTCGCGGCCAAGGGCCTGGGCGAGAAGAAGACCACCTGGCGCCTGCGCGACTGGGGCGTGAGCCGCCAGCGCTACTGGGGCACGCCCATCCCCATCATCCACTGCGCCGAACACGGTGCGGTGCCGGTGCCCGAGAAGGACCTGCCCGTGGTGCTGCCGCAGGACTGCATCCCCGACGGCTCGGGCAACCCGCTGCACAAGCACGAAGGTTTTCACGCCGGCGTGGTGTGTCCGGTGTGCGGTCAGCCCGCGCGCCGCGAGACCGACACCATGGACACCTTCGTGGATTCGTCGTGGTACTTCATGCGCTACTGCGATCCGAAGAACAGCGAGCAGATGGTCGCCGACGGCGCGGACTACTGGATGCCGATGGACCAGTACATCGGCGGCATCGAACACGCGATCCTGCACCTGCTGTATGCGCGTTTCTGGACCAAGGTGATGCGCGACCTCGGCCTGGTGAAGGTGGACGAGCCCTTCACCCACCTGCTCACGCAGGGCATGGTGCTCAACCACCTCTACAGCCGGCGCACCGAGAAGGGCGGCAAGGATTATTTCTGGCCGCACGACGTGGAAAACGTGCTCGACGAGACCGGCAAGGTCGTGGGCGCGAAGCTCAAGAACCCGGCCACCAGCGGCGACGGCATGCTGCCCGTGGGCACGCCCATCGACTACGAGGGCGTGGGCACCATGTCCAAGTCCAAGAACAACGGTGTCGACCCGCAGGACCTGATCGAGAAGTACGGCGCCGACACCGCGCGGCTGTACACCATGTTCACCGCGCCGCCCGAGGCCACGCTGGAGTGGAACGACGCGGCGGTGGAGGGCAGCTACCGCTTCCTGCGCCGCGTGTGGGCCTTCGGCCTCAAGCTCTCGACCACCAGCGGCCTGGGCGCCCTCGCGGCCGGCGTTTCGAAGCAGGCGCTCTCCAAAGGCGCGAAGGCGCTGCGGCTGGAGATGCACACCGTGCTCAAGCAGGTGGACTACGACTACCAGCGCATGCAATACAACACCGTGGTGTCGGGCGCGATGAAGATGCTCAATGCCCTGGAAGATTTCAAAGGCGACGGCAGTGCTGGCGACAACGCCGCGCTGGCCGAGAGCTTCGGCATCCTGCTGCGCTGCATCTACCCGGCCACGCCGCACATCGCGCACGCGCTGTGGACCGAGCTGGGCTACCCGGGCGAGCTGCTCGATGCCGCCTGGCCCCAGCCCGACGAGACCGCCTTGCAGCGCGACGAGATCGAACTCGTGCTGCAGATCAACGGCAAGCTGCGCGGCAGCCTGCTGGTGCCGGCCAACGCCGACAAGGCCGCCATTGAAGCGGCGGCGCTGGCCAGCGAGGCCTTCGTCAAGCAGGCCGCCGGCGCTGCGCCCAAAAAAGTGGTGGTCGTGCCCGGCCGCCTGGTCAACGTGGTGATCTGAAAGCCCCTGCATGACGAACCAACGCTCCACGAATCCTCGCCGCCGCGTCTGGCTGCAGCTGGCCCTGGGCGCGACCGCGCTGGGCCTCTCGGGCTGCGGCTTTGCGCTGCGCAAGGCGCCGACCTTCGCGTTCGACACGCTGCGCCTGCAAGGCATGGAGGGCACGCAGGTGAGCCGCGAACTGCGCGAGGCGCTGCAAGCCAACGGGATCCGTGTGCTCACCTCGACCACACCCGCTACCGGCCCCGGCGCCCAGACGGGGCAAGCCGTGCTCACGGTGCTCACCGACCAGCGCGAGCGTGTGGTGGTGGGCCAGACGGCGGCCGGCCAGGTGCGTGAACTGCAGTTGCGCACGCGCTTCGTGTTTCGCCTGCGCACGCCCACCGACAAGATCCTGATCGACGACACCGAGCTGCTGCTCGAGCGCGACATCAGCTTCAACGAAACCCAGGTGCTCGCCAAGGACGCCGAAGAACAGCTGCTCTACCGCGACATGCGCAGCGACATCGTGCAACAGGTGGTGCGGCGCCTGGCCGCGGTGAAGACGCTCTGAGCGCTGCATGCAGATCGTTGCCAACCAGCTCGCCGCCCAGCTGCAACGCGGCCTGAAAAGCCTCTACACGCTGCACGGCGACGAACCCTTGCTGATCCAGGAAGCGGCCGACGCGATTCGCGTGGTGGCGCGCGAGCAGGGCTGCGGTGAGCGCACGGTGCACACCGTCGCGGGCGCGCACTTCGACTGGGGTGAGGTGCTGGCCAGCGGCGGCTCCATGAGCCTGTTTTCCGACAAACAGCTGATCGAGATCCGCATCCCCTCGGGCAAGCCCGGCAAGGACGGTTCGCAGGCACTGCAGCAGATCGCACAGAGCGCCGAGAACAACGACAGCACGGTCACGGTGGTGATCCTGCCCCGTCTGGACATGGCCACGCAAAAGGGCGCCTGGTTCGCCGCGCTCGACAGCTTCGGCACCGTGGTGCGCGTGGAAGCGGTGGACCGCAAGTCTTTGCCACAGTGGATCGCGCAGCGCCTGCAGACACAGGGCCAGCGCGTGGTGGCGGGTGAAGAAGGGCAGCGCACGCTGCAGTTTTTTGCCGACCGGGTGGAGGGCAACCTGCTCGCCGCGCACCAGGAGATCCAGAAGCTCGCGCTGCTGCACCCGACGGGCGAGTTGTCGCTGGAGCAGGTGGAATCGGCTGTGCTCAACGTGGCGCGTTATGACGCGTTCAAGCTGGCCGAGGCGGTGCTGGGCGGGCAGAGTGTGCGTGTGCAGCGCATGCTCGACGGCCTGCAGGCCGAGGGCGAAGCACCGGTGCTGGTGCACTGGGCGCTGTCCGAAGACATCCGCACCTTGCACCGCGTGCGCACCGCGCTGGACGCCGGCCGCCCGCTGCCCATGGCGCTGCGCGAGAACCGGGTGTGGGGCGTGAAGGAGAAGCTCATGGAGCGCGCGCTGCCGCTGCTCAACATGGCCACCCTCACGAAATGGCTGGACGATGCGCACACGGTGGACGGCATCGTCAAAGGCCTCAAGTCACCTGGTTGGCCGGCCGATCCCTGGCAGGCCTTGCAGCAGATGGCGATGAAAGTGACGCTGGGCTGCAGCCTGCGTTGACGGCTCAGGCGCGCTGCTGGGCCGCTTCCCGAAAATCGCTGGGCGACACGCCCGTGTGCTCCCGAAACACCCGGCTGAAATGCGCCGTGTTGTTGAAGCCCCAGGAGAACGCGATGTCGGTGATGGTGCGTTGCGCGCCGCCGCTCTGGCGCAGCTCGCGCATGCAGGCCTGGATGCGCTGGCGCTGGATGTAGTGGGCGGGTGTGTCGTCTTCTGCGCTGAAGGCGTTGTGCAGGTGGCGCTTGCTGCAGTTGAGCGCCTGCGCGATGTGGTCCAGCGTGAGTGACGGGTCGCGCAGGTGCTGGCCGATGTGTTCGCGGATGCGGTCGCGGAACGCTTCGAGCTGCGTGACGCTGCTCTCGCGCCCGGCGAGTTCCTGCAAGGACAAACGCACCAGCTCCACGATGAGTTCGCCCGCACCGCGCGCCGCCGTCTCGCTCATCTGCGGCAGCTCCTGGTAGGTGCTGCGCATGGTCTCCAGCGCCACGCGGGCGATGCCGCTCACGCCGCCCACATGGCGCGCCATCAATGGCTCCAGTTTGATGCCACGCTCGGTCAGCTGTTCCTTGGGCAGCATCACGATCAGGTGTTCCACGCGCTCGGGGTTGGCGATTTCGTAGCTGCCCGTGGTGTCGTAGATGGCCCAGCCGCCGGGCCGCACCCAGGCCTCGCGGCCCTGCTGCTGCACCGCTGCGCTGCCCTGCCACGGCGCCACGATCTTGAGGTAGGCACGGTCGTTGGCGCGCGCCAGTTGCGGACTTTTCAACACGCGGTGGCGGTTGGCTTCGAGTTTGGTGAGCACCACATCGCCGGCGGTGGATGCGCTCATGTGGCCATCAAAACCGGTGTCTCCGTAGAGGTCGGATTCCAGCCCGCCGAAGTGCGTCCAGATCCAGTCGCGCCAGATGGCGGCGCGCTCGATCGGTTCGACGCTGTCGGTGCTCATCACGGAGGCGGCGGTCATGGTGGGGGCTCCGGCGGTGTCAGGAAAGCAAATTATCGGCCGCGCTGTCCATCCCCGCAGCGCCCCCGGTCAAGGGTTTTCCCGAGGCGTCATGCACGTTCCGTCAAGCAGGTAGTGCATCCACAGCACAGCGCGCGGTGGCGGTCGTGCCTACCATTCGGCTCTCAGCCAACCCACACCCGCAGGAGACACAACATGGTTCAAGCCAATCGCCGTCTGGTCATCAAGAGCGCCGCCGCCGCGGTGGGCGCCATGTCGTTCGCACCCGGGCTCATGGCGCAGTCCGCGCCGGTGCGCATCGGGTATTCGATGTCGCGCACCGGCCCCTGGACGGGGGGGGCGCAGGTGAGCCAGGAGCCCAACTATTTGCTCTGGGCCGAGCAGCAGAACGCCGCGGGTGGTCTCGACGTGAAAGGCGTCAAGCGCCAGATCGAGCTCATCAGCAGCGACGACCGCAGCGACACCGAAACCGTGGTGCGCACCTACGAAAAACTGATGGGCAGCGACAAGGTCGACCTGGTGCTGCCGCCCTGGGGCTCCAACGCCAACTTCGCCGTCGCGCCGCTGGCCAACCGCTTCCAGTACCCCTTCCTCGCACCCACCGCGCTCTCGCGCCGCCTGGTCGAGATGCGCCTGCCGTACTTCTTCCTGCTGCTGCAGCAGCCCGCGCCCATGACCAACGCGCTGGTGGACATGCTCAAGGCCAGCGGCGTGAAAACCGTGGCGCTGATCTACGTGGACGACCTGTTCGGCCTGGAGAACTACGCGGCCTTCAAGGTGGCGCTGCAGGGCAGCGGCATCACCATGGTGGAAGACAAGAGCTACCCCGGTGGCGTGAAAGACCTCTCGCCCGTGCTGCGCTCGATGAAGGACAAGAACCCCGACGCTTTCGTGGGCTTCACCTACCCGCCCGACACCATCCTGGCCAGCCGCCAGGCCAAGGAAGTGGGCTTCAATCCGAAGTTCTTCTACGCCTCGGTGGGCACGGCTTTCCAGCTTTACCGCAACGTGATGACGCCGGCTGGCGCCGAGGGCGTGCTGGGCATGGGTTCGTGGAACGGCAAGACCAGCCCCGCTGCCAAGGCCTACTTCGACGCGCACACGAAAAAGTTCGCCGGCAAGGAACCCGACCGCTGGGCCAGCGGCGCCTGCTGGTCGGGACTGGAGATTCTCACCAACGCGGTGAAGGCGCAGGGCCTGGACCGCAAGGCCATCCGGGACTACGTGGCCAACACCACGCACAAGACCATCCTGGGCGACATCAAGTTCAACGGCAGCGAGAACGTGGGCACGCCGGGCACCGTGGGCCAGTGGCAGAACGGGGAGTTCGAGGTGGTGTGGCCACAGAAGGTGGCGACGGCCAAGCTCAACCCCAACAAACCCGCTTGGAAGTGACTTGACCCACCCCCGCGCCGCGCCTGCGGCGCGTCACCCCCTCAAGGGGGCAGCGCGTGCGGCCCGGCAAAGCCGGTTCCGCCGCGCTCCCGGATAACTCCCCTTCATTCGCATGTCCTTCTCCGCCTGGCTCGAACTCCTCGCCTCCGGCCTCATCACCGGGGGCATCTATGCGCTCGTTGCGCTCGGGCTGAACCTGCAGTACGGGCTGATGCGCATCCTCAACATCGCGCACGGCGAGTTCCTGATGGTGGGGGCCTACCTCACCTGGATGGCGCAGACCTCGCTCGGGCTGAACCCGCTGTTCATGGTGCCGGTGTCGTTTGCCCTGCTGTTCGTGCTGGGCTGGGTGATTCACCGGCTGTGTTTCCGCCGCCTCACCGTCACCTCGCCCAACCTCGACATCTTCGAAGCCCGCGGTCTCATGGTGGCCTTCGGCCTCATGTTCCTGGTGCAGAACTTCGCATCGTGGATGTGGGGCGGCGATCTGCGCGGTTACGACTTCCTCACCGAGCCGGTGCAGATCCCGCTGCCCGATGGCGCGGCGCAGTTCGCCGGCAACAAGCTGCTGGTGTTTGCGCTGGCGCTGCTGTTCTCGGGCGCGCTCATCGTGCTCATGCGCACCACGCTGCTGGGCAAGGGCGTGCGCGCGCTCATGCAGTCGCCCACCGGCGCGCAGCTCATGGGCATCAACACCCAGCGCCTGCACCCGCTCATGTTCGGCATCGGCCTGGGCCTCTCGGGCGTGGCCGGTTGCCTGATCTCCATGTCTTACACCATCAGTCCCTCCATGGGTGAGCCCTACACCATCACCGCGCTCATCGTCATCACGCTGGGCGGCTTCGGCAGCATGGGCGGTGCGCTGGCGGGCGGGCTGCTGCTGGGCGTGATCGAAGCTTTGGGCATGCATTTCACCAATCCTTCGCTCAAGGCCTTGTTGAGCTACGTGGTCTTCATCAGCGTGCTGCTCCTGCGCCCCGAAGGTCTGTTCTCGCGGAAATCACGCAAAGCATGAACTCCCGTCAATTCCTCATCCGCGACCTGCTGGTCCTCTTCGGCCTCACCGGCTGGGCCTTGGCGTTGCCCAGCTTCGCCAGCGAGTTCGCCGTGTCCATGGCACTCACCTGCCTGATGTACATCGCGCTGTCGTCGAGCTGGGCGCTGTTCTGCGGCACCACGCGCTATTTGTCGCTGGCCACCTCGGCCTTCTTCGGCATCGGGGCGTACACCAGCGCCATCCTGCTGGAGCAGTTGTCGTGGGTGCAGGCCATCGCCATGGGCTCCCTGATCGCGGCAGCGGTGGCCGTGGTCATGGGCGCGGCCGTGCTGCACCTTCGCGGCACCTATTTCGCGGTGCTCACCTTCGGCATGACCGAACTCATCCGCCACGCCATCAGCTACTTCGAAAAGAGCGTCACCGGCACCGTGGGCCGCGTGCTCATGGTGGTGCCCGAGCGCGACACCATCTACCTCACCGTGCTGGCACTCGCCGTGATCACGGTGGCGCTGTCCATCTTCATCCGGCGCACGCGCTTCGGCCTGGCCATGCTCGGCATCGGGGCCGACGAGCAGCGCGCCCAGACGCTCGGCGTCAACACGCGCTGGGTGAAGGTGGCGGGCTTCGCGCTCACCGCCGCGGTGGCGGGTGCGGTGGGCGCGGCCATGTCGGTGCGCTGGACCTACATCGACCCGCACACCGTGTTCAACCCCTTCATCGGTTTCCAGACCGTGCTGATCGCACTCATCGGCGGCGCGGCCACGCTGTGGGGCCCGCTCATCGCGGCCATCGTCTTCAGCGTGCTGGCCGAAACCCTGCGCCTGCAGGTGCCGCAGATCTACATGATGTCGCTGGGCTTGCTGCTCATCCTCTCGGTGCTGTACCTGCCCGGTGGTCTGGCGTCGCTGCGCGCCGAGACCTTCCGCGGCTGGCGCGATGGCGCCAAGGCGTGGTGGATCGAAACGCGCGACGACCTGAGCGGTGAGACCAAGCGTCGCAAGCAACTCGAGAAAAGCCTGAGGGAGCGCCGCGATGTCTTCTGATCGCCAGCCCCTGCTCGACGCCCGCGACATCACCGTGCGCTTCGGCGGCCTCACCGCGGTCGACGCGGTGAGTGCGCGCTTCATGCCGGGCGAACTCGTCGGCATCATCGGCCCCAACGGCGCCGGCAAGACCACCTTCTTCAACGCCATCTCGGGCGTGACCCAGGCCACCAGCGGCAAGCTGCTGATGCAGGGGCGCGAGCTGAGCGGCAAAGGTCCGCACCGCTTTGCCGCCAACGGTCTCGCCCGCACCTTCCAGACGCCGCGCACCTTCGCCGACATGCTGGTGCGCGACAACATCGCCTTCGGCCTCAAGTTCGCCGGCCGGCGGCCACGCAAGTACATCTGGTGGGGCGAAGAGACGACCGTGCCCTGGGTGCTGCGCACGCCCGAGAGCATCCTCGGCCTCATCGGCCTGAGCGCCCAGGCCGACCTGCCGGCCGCGGCCATCACGCCGTCGCAGCAGCGCCTGCTGGAGATCGGCATGGCGCTGGCCACGCGCCCGCGCATGCTGCTGCTCGACGAGGTGGCCGCCGGCCTGACCGAAAACGAGGTGGAGGAGATGGCGCGCCTGATCCGCCGCCTGCGCGACGAGCTCGATCTCACCGTGGTCTGGATCGAACACGCCGTGACCACACTGTTGCGCCATGTGGAGCGCGTGATCGTGCTGCACCAGGGCAAGAAGATCGCCGACGGCACGCCCGCCGAGGTGGTGCGCAACCCCGAGGTGATCGAGGCCTACCTGGGCGACGAGATGAACGAACCGGCCGCCGAGGAGTCCATCGCATGATGTGGTACCGCCCAACCCCCTTCGAACTTGGCGGCGGCGCGCGCGCGCGCCTCAAGGTCGACGGCCTCTCGGCCGGCTACGGCGCCTTCCTGGTGCTGCGCGACATCAAGCTCGACATCCAGCCCGGTCTCACCGTGGTGCTCGGCCCCAACGGTGCGGGCAAGACCACGCTGCTCAAGGCGCTCAACGGCTTGATTCCACGCGGCGGCTCGGTCTTGCTTGACGGCGCCGAGATGCCCGAAAAAACACACGAGATCGTGCAGGCCGGTGTGGCCCTGGTGCCCGAGGGCCGCCAGCTGTTTCCCCAGCTCACCGTGGCCGAGAACCTTGAACTCGGCGGCTGGCTGGTGCCCAAGGCGCAACGCTCCGAACGCCTTGTTCAAGCCTTTGAAGACTTCCCCAAACTCAAGGAGCGCGCCACCCAACTGGCCGGCACCATGAGCGGTGGTGAGCAGCAGATGGTGGCGGTGGCGCGCGCCATGATGTGCGCGCCGCGCCTGCTCATGCTTGACGAACCCTCGCTCGGTCTGGCGCCCAAGATGGTCGACGAACTGCTCACGATCGTGCGCCGCATTGCCGATGCCGGCACCACCGTGCTGATGGTGGAGCAGAACGTGAAGAAGGCGCTGACTGTTGCCGACCGCGGCTACGTGATGGAGCGCGGCACGCTGGTGGCCAGCGGCCCGGCCAGGCTGCTTGCGCGCTCCACCGTCATCCGCGAGGCGTATCTGGGCGCCGACAAGGACCCCGCCACCGGCACCACCAGCGCGTCCGATGCGGTGCAGCGCCGCAAGGCCGTGGCCACCACCTGACCAGCTTTTCATCTGTACCCAAGGAGAACCCCATGTCCGACATGTCCATGCTCATCAACGGCCTCAAGGTCACCGCCGAAAAAGGCGCCACCTTCGAACGCCGCAACCCGCTCGATGGCAGCGTGGCCACACGCGCCCCTGCTGCGTCACCGGCCGATGCCGTGATGGCGGTGGAAGCCGCCGCCGAGGCCTTCAAGACCTGGAGCGAAACCGGGCCAACCATGCGCCGCGCCCTGCTGCTCAAGGCGGCCGACGCGCTCGAAGCCAAGACGCCCGCGTTCATCGAAGCCGTCTCCGCCGAGACCGGCGCCACCGCCATGTGGGGCGGCTTCAACGTCATGCTGGCCGCCGGCATGATCCGCGAGGCGGCCTCGCTCACCACGCAGGTGGGCGGTGAACTGATCCCCTCCGACGTGCCCGGGTCGCTGGCCATGGGCATCCGCCAACCGGCGGGCGTGGTGCTCGGCATTGCCCCCTGGAACGCGCCCGTCATCCTGGCGGTGCGCGCCATCTGCCTGCCGCTGGCGTGCGGCAACACTGTGATCCTGAAAGGCAGCGAGAACTGCCCGCGCACCCACCAGCTCATCATTGAAGCGTTCCAGGACGCGGGCTTCCCGCCCGGCGTGGTGAACTACATCACCAACGCGCCGGCCGACGCCGGTGCTGTGGTCGAGGCCATGGTCGCCCACCCGGCCGTGCGCCGCGTGAACTTCACCGGTTCCACCAAGGTCGGCAAGATCATCGCGGCCACCTGCGCGAAGTACCTCAAGCCGGTGGTGCTGGAGCTCGGCGGCAAGGCGCCGCTGGTGATCCTGGACGACGCCAACCTGGACGACGCCGTCAACGCCGCCGCCTTCGGCAGCTTCGCCAACAGCGGCCAGATCTGCATGAGCACCGAACGCATCATCGTGGACAGCAAGATTGCGGACGCTTTCGTGAAGCAGTTCGCCGACAAGGCCAAAAACCTGCCGCTGGGCGACCCGCGCAAGCCCGAGCCGGTGGTGCTGGGCTCGGTGATCGGCATGGGCACGGTCAACCACTGCAATGAACTCATCGACGACGCACTGGCCAAGGGCGCCAAGCTTGCCTGCGGCGGCAAGGCCGACACCACGCTCATGCCCGCCACCGTGCTCGACCATGTGACGCCGGCCATGCGCATCTACCACGAAGAAACCTTCGGCCCGGTGAAATGCGTGGTGCGCGTGAACGGTGTGGAAGAGGCCATTGCCTGCGCGAACGACAACGAGTACGGCCTGAGTGCCGCGGTGTTCGGCGGCGACATCGCACGTGCCTTCAACGTGGCGCGCAAGATCGACAGCGGCATCTGCCACGTGAACGGCCCGACCGTGCACGACGAAGCGCAGATGCCGTTTGGCGGCGTGAAGGGTTCGGGCATCGGCCGCTTCGGCGGCAAGGCCGGCATTGCCGAGTTCACCGAGCTGCGCTGGATCACGCTGCAGACGACGCCGCGGCACTACCCGTTCTGATTGCTGGAGGAGAAGCTGTGCGAAGGCCCTGGAGGCGGTGCTTCCAGGGCCTTTGTTCATGGCGTGTCCACGACATACCATCGCCAGCACACATGAAAACCTTCCGTGTCCGGATTGATGGCGAGGTGGCTGACGCCGAGGCCGACAGCGAGACCAGCTTGTTCGCTGCCCTGGCGCGCGCGGGCATGGCATGGCCGGTGTCCTGTCGCAACGGTACCTGTCGCACGTGCATGGCCCGTTTGCTGCAGGGGCAAGTGCGTTACGACATTCCCTGGCCGGGCCTGAGTGCAGAGGAAAAGACGGAGGGCTACTGCCTGCCCTGCGTTGCGCGACCCATCGCGGATGTTGTCATCGCCCGGGCCTGAAAACCGGGCCACACACGACGTTCACCACCCTCTCCAGGAAGAGAAGGCACAGCGCTCCAACCGCAAGCAGCTTGCCTTCGAGCTACGCCCGTCCATCGCTCACCGCCGGCTGCGCCACGCGCGTGGGCGCGAACATGCTGCGCCCCAGCCATCGCCAGAGCCGCTGGCCGTTGCGCCCCGCTCCCTGCACCGTCAGGTCGCCCGACTGGATCTCACGCTCCGGGGCGCTGTCGCCGGTCCAGATTTCGGTGAGCGCGCGCACCGTCGAGTCGACCAGCACGCTCACGTCGTGGCCCGGGTCGTCCCGGCACAGGTCGGCCACGTGGTGTTCCACCACCAGCCACCACTGCCGCTCGGTCGCGGGGCCGTCGCTGAACCGGAAATGGACCACCGTGCGGCCTTCGTCGGGGAACTCTTCCATGCGTGCGAAGCGGCGGATGTCCCACATGAGGAAACCGGCGTCGAGTTGCTCGGGGCGCAGCCGGCTGCCGATCCAGCGCGCGCCCCAGTGGCCCAGACCCACCACGATCGGTCGCAGTTCCTCGCCCGCGGGGGTGAGGTGGTATTCCCAGTTCTTCTCGACGCGCCGCCGCTCGACGACGCCGATCTCTTCCAGTTTGCGCAGGCGCTGCGTCAACAGCGTGGACGACATGCGCGGCACGCCACGGTGGATGTCGTTGAAGCGATGGCTGCCGCACAGCAGCTCGCGCACGACCAGCGGCGTCCACAGTTCGCCCAACACCTCGGCACCCCGGGCGACGGTACAGAACTGCATGTAGTCGATCATGCGGATCAGTCTAGTCGTGTGCCGGCAGAACGCCTACTCCAGATTCTGGACTTGAGCGCACCCGCCACCCGGCATACCTTGACGACCGACCGTGCATGTCGCATCGGTCAAGTCCAAGGAGCACTGCCATGACCGAAGCCCTCGTTTCCGCCCCCGCTGCACCCGCTGCACCAGCCGTCTTCGACGCCGAGAAGTTTCGCCAGACCACGCGCGCGCAGTGGGAAAACGCCGCTGAAGCCTGGGATCGATGGGGGCCCTTGCTGGCCCGCTGGCTGGGCCCGGCGACCGAGGCCATGCTGGACATGGCGGCCGTTGGCCCCGGCGCGCGCGTGCTTGACGTGGCGGCCGGCGCGGGCGAACAGACCCTGGTCGCCGCGCGCCGCGTGGGCGCGACGGGTCATGTGCTGGCCACCGACATTTCACCGACGATTCTTCGACATGCGAGGCAGGCGGCCGAACAGGCCGGCCTGTCGAACGTGGAAACCCGTGAGCTCGATGGTGAGTGCCACGATCTGTTGCCCGGTGGCTCCTTTGATGCCGCGGTGTCGCGCGTCGGCCTGATCTACTTTCCCGACCAGCAGCGCGCGCTCGCCGGCATCCGCCACGCACTGAAGCCGGGCGGGCGTTTCGCCGCGGTGGTGTATTCCACGGCCGAACGCAATCCCTTCTTTGCCGTGCCGGTCGGCATCATCCGCCGCCGCGCGCAGTTGCCACCGCCCTTGCCTGGACAACCAGGGCCTTTTTCCTTGGGCGGTGAAGGCGTGCTGGCGACAGTGCTGGAGCAAGCGGGTTTTCGCGACGTGGAGGTGCGCAAGGTTGACTCCCCGGTGCGTCTGCCCACGGCCACCGAGTGCGTGCGGTTCGAACGGGAATCCTTCGGCGCGCTGCACCAGATGATGGCCAGTCTGAGCGACGACGAGCGTACCGACACGTGGAGAGAAATCGAGGAAGCCTTGCACCGCTTCGAGACCCCGGCGGAGGGTTTTGTGGGTCCGTGCGAGATGCTGGTGGGCGCGGGCACGCGGTGACCGCGCCTCATGCTGATGCAGCCGACCGGAGGCTCAGGCCTTCGTGTCCAGCAGCGTTCCCAGCATGCGGTCTTCCGTCTGCACGGTGCGCAGGTTGGCGGCGAAGCTGTAGAGGCTCATGCGCTGGCCCACCAGGTCGTCGGCCAGTCGGTCGAAGGGCGCTGACACGTCGGCCTCCCGACCGATCCGTGTGTCCACACCGCCCCTCTCGGGCCGAGCCGTCTGCACCGTGACCTGGCGCCGGAAGTCCGGTGTCTGCACGTTGGCCACGTTGTGGGCGTGCGAGTCCAGCTTGAGCTGCGCGGCGCGCATGCCGCTCAGGCCGATGGCGGTGACGGACATGGACATGGTGGTCGTGGTGCTGGAGGGCGGATGGGTGGGGATCTCAACCAGCCTATCGGCCACCGCCGCGGCAACTTGAGCCCTTGGCCGACACAATCGCCGCCCCTCTGCGAAAATCGGGCCCATGAACGCGACCAACACCACCGAACTCATGCACACCCTGGGCCAGCAGGCCAAGGTGGCCTCGGCGCTCATGGCCAAGGCCAGCGCCGCCACCAAGCAGCGCGCCCTGCTCGGCCTGGCCGCCTTGCTGCGCGCCAATGGGGACGCGCTGCAGCGGGACAACGCCAAGGACCTGGAGCGCGCCCGTGCCGCCGGTCTGGCCGAGCCCATGGTGGACCGCCTCAAGCTCACACCCAAGGTCATCGAGACCTGCGCCCAGGGCTGCGAGCAGCTGGCCGCCATGCCCGAGATCATTGGCGACATCACCGGCCTGAAGCAGATGCCCAGCGGCATCCGCGTGGGGCAGATGCGCGTGCCCATCGGTGTGTTCGGCATGATCTACGAAAGCCGCCCCAACGTGACCATCGAGGCGGCGTCGCTTTCCATCAAGAGCGGCAACGCGGCCATCCTGCGCGGTGGCTCGGAAGCCATCGAGTCCAACCGCGCGCTCAACAACCTGGTGCAGCGCGCATTGACGGACGCCGGCCTGCCCGCCGACGCAGTGCAGCTCGTGCCCACCACCGACCGCGCCGCCGTGGGCCAGCTCATCACCATGCCGCAGTACGTGGACGTGATCATTCCGCGCGGCGGCAAGGGCCTGATCGAGCGCATCAGCGCCGAGGCCAAGGTGCCGGTCATCAAGCACCTGGACGGCAACTGCCACACCTACGTCGACGACCCTTGTGACGTGGCCATGGCGGTGACCGTCGCGGACAACGCCAAGACCCAGAAGTACAGCCCCTGCAACGCGACCGAGAGCCTGCTGGTGGCGCGCGCCGTGGCCGCCAGCTTCCTGCCGAAGATCGGTGCCATCTACGCCGCCAAAGGGGTCGAGATGCGCTGCTGCCCCGAGAGCAAGGCGATCCTTTCGGCGGTGCCAGACGCCGACCTGAAAGATGCGACCGAAGCCGACTGGTCCGAGGAATACCTGGCACCGGTCATCAGCATCAAGCTGGTCGAGGGCGTGGACGAAGCCATTGCCCACATCAACCGCTACAGCAGCCACCACACCGACGCCATCCTCACCACCGACCACAGGCACGCCCAGCGGTTTTTGCGTGAAGTGGATTCGGCCAGCGTCATGGTCAACACCAGCACCCGTTTCGCCGACGGTTTCGAATTCGGTCTGGGCGCCGAAATCGGCATCAGCACCGACAAGTTCCACGCCCGTGGGCCGGTGGGGGTGGAGGGCCTGACTTCGTTGAAGTACGTGGTGTTGGGCGAGGGTGAAGTTCGGGGCTGATCAAGGCCCATCGGAGGGAGTGAACATGTGCCGCAACATCAAGACCCTGTTCAACTTCGAGCCACCCGCCACGGAACTGGAAATCCGCGACGCCGCGCTGCAGTTCGTGCGCAAGCTCAGCGGTTTCAACGTGCCGTCACAAGCCAACGAAGCCGCGTTTGATCGCGCGGTGGCCCAGGTGGCCGACTCTGCCCGCGAACTCATCCAGTCGCTGCGCACCAGCGCCGAGCCCCGCGACCGTGAGGTGGAAGCGGCCAAGGCCCGTGCCCGCACGGCGGCGCGCTTCGGCACTGCCCGCTGATGAGGCCCCGGCCTGCGCAAAAGAAGCCAGACAACCACGCGGGCCTGGCTTGAAATGGGTGCCATCCGGCCCCATTACACTGATTACCCCCACCCGTTGCCGCCGCAGGCCTTTTCCTATGGTCCCCCACCTCGTCACCGCCCTGACCGGCCCCATCAACGAGCTTGAGCAGCGCATCCTCGAGTCCACGCCGGTCATCGAGCGCTGGTTCCGGCTGGAGTGGATGGAGCACACGCCGCCGTTTTACAGCTCGGTGGACGTTCGCAATGCCGGCTTCAAGCTCGCGCCGGTGGACACCAACCTCTACCCCGGCGGCTGGAACCACCTCACGCCCGAGATGATTCCGCTGGCGGTGCAGGCGGCCATGGCGGCGATCGAGAAGATCTGCCCCGAAGCCAAGAACCTGCTGCTGATCCCCGAGAACACGCGCGACACGTTCTACCTGAGCAACCTGGCCCAGCTGCAGCGCATCTTCTACATGGCCGGCCTCAATGTGCGGCTGGGCTCGATGTCCAACGACATCAAGGCGCCCACCACCATCGAGCTGCCCGGCGGCGAAAAGGTGGTGCTGGAGCCGCTGATCCGCACCAAGCGGCGCCTGGGCCTCAAAAACTTCGACCCCTGCACCATCCTGCTCAACAACGACCTGAGCGCGGGCGTGCCCGGCATCGTGGAAGACCTGCACGAGCAGTACCTGCTGCCCCCGCTGCACGCGGGCTGGCCCACGCGGCGCAAGAGCCACCACTTCAAGGCGTATGAGGAGGTGTCCAAGCGCTTCGGCAAGCTGCTGGGCATGGACCACTGGCTGATCAACCCGATGTTCAACCAGTGCGGTCAGGTCGACTTCAACACCGACGCGGGGCTCGAATGCCTGCGCAGCAACACCGACGCGCTGCTGGGCAAGATCCGCCGCAAGTACAAGGAATACGGCATCAACGAGAAGCCGTTCGTGGTGGTCAAGGCCGACAACGGCACCGGCGGCATGGGCATCCTCACCGTGCGCGATGCGCGCGAGATCGACAACCTCTCCGCCAAGACCAAGGCCCACATGGCCGTCACACAGTCGGGGCAGGCGGTGCACGAGGTGATCATCCAGGAAGGTGTGCTGACCAACGAGCGCATCAACAGCGCGGTGGCCGAGCCCGTGGTCTACATGATGGACCGCTACGTGGTGGGCGGGTTTTACCGCGTGCACGCCGATCGGGGGGTGGACGAGAACCTCAACGCCCCGGGTTCCAGCTATGTGCCTTTGGCGTTCGAGCAGAGCGCGCAGCTGCCGCAGCCCGGCGTGAAGCCCGGCGCGAGCGTGCCCAACCGCTTCTACATGTACGGCGTGATCGGCCGCCTGGCCATGCTGGCCGCCAGCTACGAGCTCGAAGCCACCGACCCCGACGCCGAGGTCTACGAGTAAGTTGCTGCAGCGCAACATAAGCGCTGCGCCACGGCTTTAGAGCCCCTGGCCCACAGACACGGGGGACCGGGCGGGCGCAAAATCGCGGTCCCCAGACAACCTGCCCCGAGCCCGCAAGGCCGGGGTTGTTTTGTGTCAGCAAGCAAATCGTCTCTCACAGCGCTCACCCTGGGCGCCATCGGTGTGGTCTACGGCGACATCGGCACCAGCGTGCTGTACGCCGTCAAGGAGGTCTTCGGATCCGGCCACGTTGAGTTCACCCACGCCAACGTCTACGGCGTGCTGTCCATCCTGTTCTGGACGCTCACCGTCATCGTCTCGCTGAAGTACGTGGTGCTGGTCCTGCGGGCCGACAACCACGGCGAGGGTGGCCTCATCGCCATGCTGGCGTTGGCCTCCACCGCGGTGAAAGACCGGCCCGAGTTGCGCCAGACGCTGCTGGCCATCGGCATCTTCGGCACCGCGCTGTTTTACGGCGACGGTGTCATCACCCCGGCCATCTCGGTGCTTTCCGCGGTGGAGGGCCTGGAGGTCATCTCCCCCGCCTTCCGCCAGTACGTGGTGCCCATCACGCTGGTGGTGCTGTTTGCCTTGTTCGCCGTGCAGAAGCGCGGCACCGGCGGCATCGGCAAGTTCTTCGGCCCGATCACCGTGGTGTGGTTTGTCACCATCGCGGTGCTGGGCGTGGTGCAGATCGTGGACCACCCCGAAATTCTGGCCGCGCTGAGCCCGCACCACGCGCTGCGCTTCATGTGGCAGCAGCCGGGCACCACCTTCATCATCCTGGGCGCGGTGGTGCTGTGCGTCACCGGAGCCGAGGCGCTCTACGCCGACCTCGGCCACTTCGGCAAAAAGCCGATCCGCCTGGCCTGGTTCCTGGTGGTCATGCCCTGCCTGACGCTGAACTACTTTGGCCAGGGCGCCTTGCTGCTGGCGCGGCCCGAAGCGGTGAAAAATCCGTTCTTCAACATGGCACCCGACTGGCTGCTGCTGCCGCTGGTGCTGCTGGCCACCATGGCCACGGTGATTGCCTCGCAGGCGCTCATCACCGGCGCCTTCAGCGTGACCAAACAGGCCATGCAGCTGGGTTATCTGCCGCGCCTGCAGGTGCAGCACACCAGTGAACACGACACCGGCCAGATCTACATGCCCTTCGTCAACTGGGGCCTGTTTGCCGCCATCGTGCTGGCGGTGGTCATGTTCAAGTCGTCCACCAACCTGGCCGCGGCCTACGGCATCGCCGTCACACTGGACATGCTGATCACCACCGTGCTCACGTTCTACGTGATCCGCTACGGCTGGAAGTACCCGCTGTGGCTGTGCCTGGCGGCCACCGGTTTCTTCTTCGTGGTCGACCTCGCGTTCTTCACATCCAACCTGCTCAAGCTGTTCGCCGGCGGCTGGTTCCCGCTGCTCATTGGCGGTCTGGTGTTCACGCTCATGATGACCTGGAAGCGCGGCCGAGGCCTCATGGGTGAAGCCCAGCAGGCTGAGGCGCTGGACCTGCCGAGTTTTCTGGAGGCGGTGTTCGTGAGCCCGCCGGTGCGTGTGGCCGGCACCGCGGTGTTCCTCACCGCCGAGCGCGGCACCGTGCCCAACGCAATGCTGCACAACCTCAAGCACAACAAGGTGTTGCACGAGCAGAACCTGTTTGTGACGGTGCGCAGCCATGAGGTGCCGTGGATCGCCGCCGGGCAGCGCCTGCAGATCGACCCGCTGGGCCACAACTGCTGGGCCGTGACGCTGAACGTCGGCTTCAAGGACGAGCCCGACGTGCCCAAGGCGTTGCAGCTCATGCGCGGGCACGGCTGCGAGATGGAGACCATGACCACCAGCTACTTTCTCTCGCGCGACGTGGTCACGCCCACGCTGGGCAGCGGCATGGCGCCCTGGCGCGAGAAGCTGTTTGCGCAGATGCACCACAACGCCAGCGCCGCGGCGGAGTTCCTGCACCTGCCGAGCAACGCGGTGATCGAGCTCGGCTCCAAGATAGAGATTTAGAGAAAAAGGGCCCCCACGCTCCCCCGCTGCGCGTGGTCCGCTGCCCCCAGGGCGGGGAAGGGCCCCGGTCCTTGCCGGGTCCGGGGGCTGACCCGCCTTGGGGCGGCCCGGCGGCGGGTCTAGCGCCCGGTCCGGATCCAGCGCGCTGCCTTCTCCGCAATCATCAAGGTGGGGCTGTTCGTGTTGCCGCTGGTGATGGTGGGCATCACGCCCGCGTCCACCACCCGCAAACCGGCCACACCGCGCACACGCAGGTGGCTGTCCACCACCGCCATCGGGTCGTTGGTCGCTCCCATCCTGGTGGTGCCCACCGGGTGGAAGATGGTGCTTGCAATGTCGCCGGCCAGGCGCGCCAGCTCTTCGTCGCTCTGGAACTGCACGCCGGGTTTGTGCTCTTGCGGCTGGTATTTCGCGAGCGCCGGTTGGGCCACGATGTGGCGCGTCACGCGCAGGCTGTCGGCCGCCACCTGGCGGTCTTCGGGCGTGCTCAGGTAGCACGGCGCAATGGCCGGTGCCGCGCCGGGCAGGGCCGAGGTGATGCGCACGTGGCCGCGGCTGGTGGGGTTGAGGTTGCACACGCTGGCGGTGAACGCTGGAAAGCTGTGCAGCGGTTCACCAAAGGCGTCCAGGCTGAGCGGTTGCACGTGGTATTCGATGTTGGGCCAGGGCTGGCCCGGGTCGCTGCGGGTGAAGGCGCCGAGCTGGCTGGGCGCCATGCTCATGGGGCCGCTGCGCTTGAGCGCGTACTCCAGCCCGATCTTCGCCTTGCCCCAGAGGCTGCTGGCCAGCACGTTGAGCGTGGTCGCGCCCTGCACCTTGAACACCGCTCGGATCTGCAGGTGGTCCTGCAGGTTCTCGCCCACGCCGGGCAGGTGGTGCTGAACGGTGACGCCGTGCTGTTGCAGCAAGGCGGCCGGGCCGATGCCCGAGCGCTGCAGGATGGCCGGTGAACCGATGCTGCCGGCGCTGAGCACCACCTCGGTCGTGGCCGCTGCGCGCACGCGTTGCCCGCCACGCAACAGCTCCACGCCCACGCAGCGCAACTGGCCGCTGGCGTCGCGCTCCAGGACGAGTTTGTCCGTGGCGGTTTCGGTCCACACCGTGAGGTTGGGGCGGCCTTGGGCCGGGCGCAGAAAGGCTTTGGACGCGTTCCAGCGCCAGCCGCTTTTCTGGTTCACTTCGAAGTAGCCCACGCCTTCGTTGTTGCCGGTGTTGAAGTCGGTGGTGGCCGGCACGCCGGCTTGTTGGGCGGCTTGCGCGAATGCATCGAGCACGTCCCAGCGCAGGCGCTGCTTTTCGATGCGCCATTCGCCGCCGTGACCATGCAGCTTCGCAAACGCCGGATCCTGCGCAGCATCAAGCCGGTGGTGGTTTTCGTGCGCCTTGAAGTCGGGCAGGCAGGCGTCCCAGCGCCAGTCGCCGTCGCCGGTGAGCTGCGCCCACTGGTCGTAGTCGCGGCTCTGGCCACGCATGTAGATCATGCCGTTGATGCTGGAGCAGCCGCCCAGGCCCTTGCCGCGCGGGTAACGCAGCCGGCGGCCGTTGAGCCCCGGGTCGGGCTCGGTCTGGTAGAGCCAGTCGGTGCGCGGGTTGCCGATGCAGTAGAGGTAACCCACGGGGATGTGGATCCAGTGGTAGTCGTCCTTGCGGCCGGCTTCCACGAGCAGGACGCGCTTGGAAGCGTCGGCACTCAGGCGGTTGGCCAGCAGGCAGCCGGCGGTGCCGGCGCCGATGACGATGAAGTCGAAGGTGGTGTTGTTCATGGAGGCGTGTCCTCGCCAGGGTGGTTGTCGCTGAGTCCGTAGTCGCCGCGCTCGAACGCGACCAGCACCGCCTCGGCCTGTACCCGTCGGTGCTCGGGCACCTGCACCCGCACAGGAATGGCACTGGCGAGCAGTGTGTAGGCCTGCACCAGGTGCGCGTCGGCCACGGCCGCCGGCACACCGGCGGCTTGCAGCACCCCGCGAAGCAGGTAGGCCTCGGTCGGGCTGAACACGGTGATCAGCGTTTGCCAGTCACCGTTGTCCGGGTCGTAGGGACTGTTGCCGTCGCTCACGCCCGGCTCCGGTTCACTTTGCGGTGGGCATGACAAATTCAGCGCCCTTGCCGATCGACTCCGGCCAGCGTTGCATGATCGATTTCTGCTTGGTGTAGAAGCGCACGCCTTCCTCGCCGTAGGCGTGCATGTCGCCAAACAGGCTCTTCTTCCAGCCACCAAAGCCGTGCCAGGCCATGGGCACGGGAATCGGCACGTTGATGCCGACCATGCCCACCTGGATGCGGCGCGCGAATTCGCGCGCCACGTTGCCGTCGCGTGTGAAGCAGGAAACGCCGTTGCCGAACTCGTGGTCGTTGATGATCTTCACGGCCTGCGCGAAGTCGGGCACACGCACACAGCTGAGCACCGGGCCGAAGATCTCTTCCTTGTAGATCTTCATCTCGGTCGTGACGTGATCGAACAGCGTGCCGCCCATCCAGAAGCCCTTGCCGCATCCTTCGCCGGTGTTCGACGCATCGAAGCCGCGGCCGTCCACCAGCAGCTTGGCGCCTTCTTTCGCGCCCGCCTCGATGTAGCCGGTGATGCGCTGGTGCGCGGCGGCGGTGACGATGGGGCCCATCTCGGCGGCCAGGTTGGTGCCGTTGAGCACTTTCAGCGCCTTGGTGCGCTCGATCAGCTTGGGCATGATCTTGTCGGCCACGTCGCCCACCAGCACCGCCACGGAGATCGCCATGCAGCGTTCGCCGGCCGAGCCGTAGGCCGCGCCGATCAGCGCGTCCACCGCCTGGTCCAGGTCGGCGTCGGGCATCACCACCATGTGGTTCTTCGCGCCGCCCAGGGCCTGCACGCGCTTGCCGTGGTGCGCGCCGGTTTCGTAGATGTAGTTGGCAATGGGCGTGGAGCCCACGAAGCTGATGGCCTTCACATCGGGGTGAACCAACAGCGCGTCGACAGCTTCCTTGTCGCCCTGCACCACGTTGAACACGCCGTCGGGCAGGCCGGCCTTCTTGAACAGCTCGCCCATGAACAGCGAAGCCGACGGGTCGATCGGGCTGGGCTTGAGCACGAAGGTGTTGCCCGCTGCGATGGCCACCGGGAACATCCACATAGGCACCATCACGGGGAAGTTGAACGGCGTGATGCCGGCCACCACGCCCAGGGGCTGGCGCAGCGTCCAGTTGTCCATGCCGGTCGACACCTGGTCGGTGAAATCGCCCTTGAGCAGCTGCGGAATGCCGCAAGAGAATTCGATGATGTCGATGCCGCGCGCCACCTCGCCCTGCGCGTCGGTGAACACTTTGCCGTGCTCGGCGGTGATCAGGTGGGCCAGCTCGTCCTTGTGCTGGTTCACCAGCTCCAGGAACTTGAACATCACACGCGCCCGGCGGATGGGCGGGGTGTCGGCCCAGGCCGGGAACGCGGCTTGCGCCGCGGCCACGGCGGCGTCCACATCGGCGTGGTTGGCCAGCGCGACCTGGCCACTGACGGCGCCGGTGGCGGGGTTGAACACGTCCTGGCGGCGCGGCGAGGTGCCCGGGGTCACCTGGCCGTGAATGAAATGGTCGATCGAGCGGGGGGTGTTGGCCATGGCGGTCTCGTGTGAATGGAGTCGAAGAGTGAAGGCAGTGTAGGCACCGCACACCCCCTCGCCTAGTGGCAAGGACTGAACTGATTGTTTGAAATGGTGAACAATCCAGGCATGGATGAGAAAAAAGTCGAAGCCCTCTGGATGCACCTGCACTGGCTGACCGTGCTGGCGCAGCAAGGCAGCTACACCGCGTCGGCACAACGCCTGGGCGTGAGCAAGGCCGCCATGAGCCAGCGCATCAGCGAACTGGAGCGGGCCGCGGGCGTGCCCCTGGTGCAGCGCACCACGCGCAGCGTGCGCCTGACCGAAGCGGGCCAGCAGTTGGTGGACGGCATGCGCGAGCCCTTCGAGCGCATTGCGCAAAGCTTCTCCAGCGTGCGCGATCTCGCCGAAGAGCCAGCGGGGCTGGTGCGCGTCACCGCGCCGGTCGCGTTTGCGCGCCAGCAGCTGGTGCCCAGAATCGCCTCGTTCGTGCAGGCGCATCCGCGCATCCGGCTGGAGCTGGACATGTCGGACCGTCTGAGTTCGCTGGCCACCGAAGGCTTCGACCTGGCGATCCGCCACACCGCCTCGCCGCCCGACACCCACGTGGCCTGGCCCCTGTGCAGCACACGCTCGGTGCTGGTGGCCAGCCGCGAGTACCTGCGCCAGCACGGCACGCCGGTCGCACCCCAGGACCTGGCCCGACACGCCTGCCTGCACTACCCGCGCGCGCAGGACACATCGGCCTGGCACTTCACGCCCGCCGAGGGGCGCAAAAAGCCGCAGGCCCAACGCGTCACGGTGCCGGTGAGTGGCCCGTTCAGTGCCAACAACAGCGAAGCCCTGCGCGACGCGGCCATCGCGGGCCTGGGCATCGCGCTGGTTCCTGATTTCAGCGCGCAGGCGGCCTTGCAGTCGGGCCAGCTGGTGGAGGTGCTCACGGGTTGGGCGTCCGTGGGCACGTTCAGCGCCCAGATCTACGCGGTGCGGCCCTACGCCAGCCACGTGCCGCGGTCGGTGTCGGCGTTCGTGGCCTGGTTGCGGGTGGCGTTGGCGGATGGGTTCGACGTGCGGGCTGCTGCGCCCCGGACGCGGTGACGCACCGTCGACCAACGGCTTCGGGCGGTCTGTTGGCCTGACGACGCTTGCTTTTACGAACTGATCATCCCGATATCTCTGCTTTTTCAGAACCCATTGGAGGCCTACCCTACTGGGTATTCAATGTTCCTTGAAGGAGACTCTGATGAAAAAGTGGATTTCCCTGTTGGCCGTGGTCATGACCCTCGGCCTTGGCGCGGCGCATTTCGACGCTGAAGCTCGACGCATGGGTGGCGGCAAGTCGTTCGGCATGCAGCGCCAGGCCGCGCCGCCGGCCAAAGCGCCTGCCGCACCCACCGCCGCGCCAGCCGCAGCGGGTGCCGGTGCCGCAGCCGCCAGCACCGGTCGCAGCTGGATGGGCCCGATCGCGGGTCTCGCCGCCGGCATTGGCCTCATGGCCCTGGCTTCGCACCTGGGCTTCGGTGAAGGCATGGCCAACATCCTGATGATCGGCCTGCTGATCGCCGCTGCCGTCGCCGTGTTCGGCTTCATCATGCGCAAGCGTGCGCAGGCCCAGCAAGGTGGCTCGGGCGGTCTGGCCTACGCGGCAGCGGGTGCCAACCGCCAGAGCACACCCGACCTGAACGCCTTTCGCACGCCGGTGAACGCGGGTGGCGGCTCCATGATCGGCAGCTCGCTGGGTGGTGGTGTCGCCAGTGCCATCCCGGCCGACTTCGACGTGGCCGCTTTCGAGCGCAACGCCAAGGTCAACTTCATCCGCCTGCAGGCCGCCAACGATGCGGGCAACCTGGACGACATCCGCGCCTTCACGACGCCGGAAATGTTTGCCGAGCTGCAGATGGACCTGAGCGAGCGTGGCGCTGCGACCCAGCACACCGACGTGGTGCGCATCGACGCCTCGGTGCTGGAAGTGGAAGAAGGCGACAGCCGCTACGTGGTGAGCGTGCGCTTCACCGGCGAGACGCGCGACAGTGGCGCCGAACTGACCGAGAGCTTCGACGAGATCTGGCACCTGACCAAGCCGCGCCAGGGCAACGGCGGCTGGCTGCTGGCCGGTATCCAGCAAAGCACCTGATGCCGCTGCGGGATCATCCCCGCTGCTGAACAAGCGACAAGGCCCCTGCACTCACGTGCCGGGGCCTTGTTGTTGGCGCCTGCGGTTCAGGTCGGCTTGGGCGGCGCCGCCTGGCGCTGCAACCGGTCCCAATCCTTCAGCGTCTGTTGCAGCCGGTTTTTCGAGTCGGGATGGCCCTTGGCAAAGGTCTTGGTGAGGAAAGAGCGCAGCCCTTCCTCGGGCGCGGGCGCACCGCGGGCCTTGAGCGCGTCGATCAGCAGCATCACCACCTGAAAACTGTGGGCGCGCGCCGCCATGTGCAGCATGGCCTGACCGGCCGGCGTGCGGTCCTGCGGGTCGGCGCCGTTGTCCAGCATGTAGCGCACGAGGCCCGTCTTGCCCTCGCTGCAGGCCCAGTGCCAGGGCACGAGGCCGCCCTCGGCCGGGGCGCTGAAATCGGCGCCAGGCGCGAGCAGCTCGGGCGCCAGCGGCCAGCCCGAGGCCTTGATCATTTGTTGGGTCTTCCAGTCGGTCATCGGTTCGCAGGGTGTGGGTGGATGGTGGGTTATCTCATGAATTCGCCACATGAATGCCTTCGACTGACTTTGGCGGTACATGCTTGATTTGCAACACCCGTTTGTGCTTTTTCGGGCTCGGGTAAACCTTGCTTGACAGGGAATTGGACGCGGCCGGATCATGCCTTCGGTCGAGAGTTCCCAGGTCTGATTGCAAAGAACGGTCAGAGCGCATTTGAGCTTCGAATCAAAGCTTCGATTCGAGCTTCCCCTGTTCCCGCCAGCCCACCCGAGAGCGCCGTGTTGCCCCGCCCCTCCAGTTCCCTGTCTGCCTTTGCCCAGGCCAGCGCACAGCCGGCCTTGGCAACGCTTGTCTACCGAAGCCGCTGCGTCACGCCCCTGGACGGCCCGGCACTGAATCAGTTGGTGGAGGCTGCGTTCCAACGCAACCTGGCCGAGTCGGTCACCGGCTTGCTGATCTACGACGGCGGGCGGTTCCTGCAGTGGCTGGAAGGCCCGGCCGAGAGCGTGGACCGGATCTGGCAGTCGATCCGGGTGGACAGCCGGCACACCGACGTGGAGATCCTGGGCCACATGCCCACCACCGTGCGCTGTTTCCCCGACTGGGGCATGAAGCTGGGGGACCGCGACCCGAGCGAGCGGCCCGATGCCGCCAACGACGCGCACATGAGACCGCCGCACAACCTGATCGAGCTGCTGCGCAGCCAGCAGGGTGTGCCGCACGCCAGCGCCACCGACTTCTGGCAGAGCGCCCCGGCGCAACCCGAGTTCGAACACGAATTCGCCCGGCTGGACCACGAAATCCTCAAGCGCGTGGTGGACTCCACCGTGCTGCCCCAGGTGACGCCGCGCTACGGTGTCGAACAGCCGCACACCGAGGCCGATCGCGATCCCCGCATGGCCAGTCTGGCGCGCCTGCTGGTGGCGACGGACCCGGCCGAGGCGTTCGCGCTGCTCGATGTGTTGCACGCCGAAGCGGGCTCGCTGCGCGCATCCTGCATGTGGGTCTCGGAGCCGGCCGCGCGCGACCTGGGCGATTTGTGGGCGTCCGACGAGGTGTCTGAATTTGACGTGACGCTCGGGCTGGGCCGCCTGCAGCAGTCGTTTCGCAAGCTGTGCCTGGAGGCGGACCACAACGACCGGCCCCAGGAGCGCCTGCGCGGGCGCATCCTGATCGCGCCGCTGCCGGGTGAGCAGCACCTGATGGGCGCGGTGTTCGACGCCGAGATGATGTGGCGCGAGGGCTGGGACACGCACTGCGAGTTTCCCGAGGACAACGCCGCGCTGATCAAGCTGGTCAAGCGCCAGTGGTTCGACGTGGTGGACCTCTCGCTGAGCCTGGCCTTCAACCGCGAGGACTGGATGCCGCGCATGGCGCAGACCATCACCGACGTGCGCCGCGCCTCGCTCAACCCGGCCCTGGTGGTGGTGGTGCGCGGCCGTGTGTTTTTTGACCACGACGGGCCGCTGCCCGAGCTGATCCACAGCGTGGGCGCCGACGGCGCGAGCACCGCCGCGGTGCTGGTCGTGCCGTCGTTTCAGGCCTCCGCAGCACGCGGCTGAAGCACGGTCGCCGGCAGCGCTGCGGCGCGCAGCCGCTCGGTGATGGGACCCGGGTCGCGTTGAACGACCAGCCAGCGCACCGGGTGCAAGAACCTTGACGACGAACCTTGCATCTCGTTCAAGGTCTCCACCAGGGCATCTGCCGGCCAATCCACCGCCACCACCAGCGTGGACCGCCGCGGCTCGAACCGCGCCAGCGCCGCGCGTGCCTCAGGCTCATTCAGCGCGTAACCGCAGTCCCACGGGTCGGAGATCATGCGGCTGCGCCACCACGCCACGTCACACGCCTTCACGCGCAGGCGCAGCAGCAGGCCTGACAGCGCGCCGCCGGCTTCGAGCAACTGGTGACTGCCATCCAGGTGGCGGCTGAAGGCTTCGATCAGGGCGAGCGCGGCGGGGTCGTCTGCTGGCCAGACCGCGACCGAAAGACGGGGATCCACCTGCGGGGCTTGCGTGGGCCGCAGCAGCGGGCTGCGGCCGTTGCCTGCGCCCTCGAAACACCAGGCTTGCAACCCGGCCCACTGCGCAGCGGTGGGCCGGGCCAACGGCGGGGCGGGATGGCCGGGCAAGCTCACGCTCAGGGCCGCGCCGTCAAAGCGCGCGCGCAGCGTGGCCAGCAGGCGGCGGCGCGGGTGTTCAGCCACGCGGCGGTTGCGCCAGAAAGAAGCGCAGCATCTCCGCCGAGGCGTCCGGCCCGGCGTTGTCGGTGTAAGTGCCAGCGGCATCGCCGCCCGACCACGCGTGGCCCGCGCCGTGCACGGTCCACTGCTCCACCAACACCCGGCCAACGGCGTCGGTGTGCCGTTCGCGCGTGTAGCGGCGCCCGCCGGCGGCGGTGCCGGTGTCGCGGCTGACGTCCAGCGCGGGCGTGGCCCGGCGGGCCTGCTGCGCGATGTGCTCGCCGTTGCTGTGCTGCACGGTGTGGTCGCGGTCGCCGTGAAAGACGATGGTGGGCACGGCGTGCGCTGCGCTGTGGCCCGCGACGCCGCGGCCCTTCATGGCGGCCATGGCCGAGGGGATGTCGTACGCGGCCGCGTACGGCAAGCCCGAGTGCGCGCCCACGGCCGCAAACAGCTCGGGCCAGGTCTCGCCCAGCACCACCGCCATGGCGGCGCCGGCAGAAAGCCCGGCCACAAACACACGCTGCTTGTCGACTGCTTGCTCGTTCATGACCGCTCGAACCATGGCCGCGATCAGCGCGGGTTCACCGCCCTCGCGCACCTGGTCTTGCGGGCGAAACCAGTTCCAGCAGCGCGAGGCGTTGGCGCTGGCCGATTGTTCGGGGTAGAGCACCAGAAAGCCGTGTTCGTCGGCCAGGCGGTTCATCTGCGTGCCGGCGGCAAAGTCGTCGGCCGACTGGGTGCAGCCATGCAGCATCACCACCAGCGGTCGTGCGCCGCTGGCGTCGCCGGCCCGCGCAGCCGGCTGGTAGAGCTTGTAGTCACGCGCACCGGCCGGGTGCTGCACTGTGCGGCGCATGAATGAGCCGGCAGCGTGCGTCGCCGCAGGCTTGGCGTTGACGTCGCGTGCCACCACATCGATCACGTCGGCTTCGGCCTCCGGTGTTCCACCCCCCAGGCCGGCGGACGCCAGCGCCTTGCGGATGGTGTCGGTCACGCCCTTGAGCGGACCGCTCCGGGTGTCGAGCCCGGCCTGCGCAAGCGCCTGGCCGATGGTGTCGTTGATGTTCATGGCCAGCGTGGTCGAGAGGGGTGTTTTCAAGGGATGTGTTTCGTGAACGTGAAAAGGATTCAGACGGTGCGGGGCGCCAGCGCGCGGCGCACAGCGGGGCTGGCGTGGAAGGCGCCGAGCACGGAAACGGAGTCGATGGCGGCCAGGGCGAGTTCGGGCGTGACGTCGTCGTCGATGCGGGCCAGGCCCACCACCTGGATGCGCAGGCGCTCACCGGCGGCCAAAGCGCGTTCCAGATCGGCGCGCGTGAGGTGCTGCAGGCCGAGCGTGAGCGTCTTGCGGGCCACGGTTTGTCTGAGCGTGTCGGCGTGGGTGGCGAGCAGGTTGCGCACCGCCGTGCGCACCAGATCCGAACGGTTGGAATAGAAGCCTTCCTGCACCAGCAGGTCGACCTGACCCAGGTCGACCACGCCGAGATTGACGGTCATCTTTTCCGAATCGCCCACCCGTGGGCGCACATCGAGCTGCCGGTTTGTCATTGTTTTGCCATCCATGTGGAATCCATATGGATGGCATTTAAGCACGGATCGGCGGATTGCAAGAGCGTGCCGAACACTCAACGCGGGGGTGCGCTGGCGAACAGCGCCATACTCGGCGCGCCCCCACACTCCCGGCCGTGACCATGACAACACCTGCCACACCCGCCTCACCGCCCGCGCCGGCCGCCGCTGTCGAATCCGCGTCCAGTGAGCCGCAGGCGCTCTCCCCGCTGATCACGCCGGCGGTCTCGGCTCCGCTCACCTTGCGCCTGATGCTGGCCGCGGTGACCGTGGCCTTCTTCTGGATCCTGCTGCCCTTCTTCGGCACCATCCTGTGGGGCGCGATCATCGCGCTGATGTTTGCGCCGCTCTACCGCTGGTTGCTGCCGCGCATGAACCATCGGCACACACGCGCCGCGCTGGTCACCATGGGTGCCGCGGTGCTCGTGGTGGTGCTGCCGGCGGTGCTGGTGTTGATGTCCCTGGCGCGCGAGGCCACGCAGATGTATGCGCGCATCCAGTCGGGCGAGGTCAACCCGGCCTTGGTGTTGCGCGGGCTGTTCAACGCCTTGCCCGATGGCGTGATCTCCTTGCTGCGGCGCTTTGGTCTGGGCAACTTCGACCAGGTGCAGCGAAAGTTCAACGCCTTGCTCACGCAAGGCAGCGAACTCATCGCCACCCACACCTTCAACTTCGGTCAGGACCTCTTCACGCTGGTCATCAGCCTGTTCATCACGCTGTACCTCGCGTTTTTCCTCACACGCGATGGCGCGAGCATCGTGCGCAGCATCCGCATGGCCATTCCACTGCCGCCTGACCACAAACAGGAACTGCTGGAGCGTTTCGGCACCGTGCTGCGCGCCACCGTCAAGGGCAACCTGGTGGTCGCTTTGGTGCAGGGCTTGCTCGGGGGCCTGGCGTTCTGGGTGCTGGGCGTCAACGGGGCGTTGCTGTGGGCGGTGCTGATGGCCGCACTCTCGCTGCTGCCCGCCGTGGGCGCCGGCCTGGTGTGGGTGCCGGTTGCGCTGTACCTGTTTGCGGTGGACCAGGTCTGGCAGGGCGCGGCCCTGGTGGCCTGGGGCGTGCTGGTCATCGGGCTGGCCGACAACGTGCTGCGACCGCTGCTGGTGGGCAAGGACACCGGCATGCCCGACTATCTGGTGCTGATCACCACGCTGGGCGGCATTGCGGTCATGGGCATCAACGGATTTGTGATCGGCCCGACCATCGCGGCCATGTTCGTCGCGGTCTGGCACATCCAGACCACCACACGGCAGACCATCCCGCCACACAAGCCGATGGTGTTCGCGCCGCCACCGGACCCTGACGCGGTGGACACGGTTTCACCCCCTGCGCCCACGCCCGCTCCCTAGACCGCCGGCACGCTGAGCAGGCTCTGCACCAGCGGGTGCTGCACCTTGCGCGCGGTGCCGATGGCGTAGAAGTGTTCGCGCACGCCGTCGCACGCGCCGATCCACTGCAGGCCGTAGCCCTTGGACAGCTTCTCGCGCATGCGCTCGGAGGCCGGGAACACGCCCATGCCCGAGGAACCGAAGGTGGCCAGCAGGGCGCTGTCTTCAAACTCGCCCACCACGCGCGGCAGCACGCCGTGGCCCTCGAACCACTGGTCGATGCGCAGGCGCACGGAAGCGTGGGCTGTGGGCAGCAGCACCGGCACGTTGGCCAGGCTGTGGGGAAAGTCCTGCCGCGCCTGGGCCAGCCAGGCCTTGGGCGCGTACCAGCCCAGTGCCGACGAGCCCAGCGCATGGCTGTAGAGCCGCAGGTTGGGGTTGGCGGGCGCCGGCCGGTCGGCCAGCACCACGTCGAGCCGGTGCAGCGCGAGCTCGGCCAGCAGGTCGTCGAACTCGCCTTCGTGGCACAGCAGGCGCAGGTTGGGCTCGGTGAGCGCGGGCTCCAGCAGGTCGCGCACGGCGAGCTTGGGCAGTCCGTCGGAAATGCCCACCACCAGGCGCACCTCGCTGGCGCGTGTGGCGTCGCGCACGGCGGCGGGCAGTTGCTCACCCAGATGGAAGATCTGCTCGGCCACCTGCAGCGCAGCCTGCCCCGCTTCCGTGAGCGCCAGTCCGCGCCCGGCGGGTTTGAACAGCGCGTGGCCCAGCGACTGCTCCAGCAATCGCACCTGTGCGCTCACCGTCTGTACCGCCAGCCCCAGGCGGTCCGCCGCGTGCGACATGCCGCCTTCTTTGGCCGTGACCCAGAAGTAGTACAGGTGCTTGTAGTTGAGTTCCGTGTGCATTGTTCGACTTATAAGGATGAAATTGCAGTGATTTTCTGCTTTTTGAGAAGTGTCTGCACGCCTAAGCTCGCGCTTTTCGTCAGGAGATCCCATGCACACCTACCCCGTCAACAGTCCCCAAGCCGCTGCCCGCCTGCTCGCCATGGCCTTGGTGGCCGATGGCAACTACGCCTTGAGCGAGATCCGGGCGCTGGACCGGCTGGACGCCGCGCGTCAACTGGGCCTGTCGCCGCAAGACCTCAAGGCCGTGATTGAAACCTTTTGCGAAGACCTGCTGCTCGGCGCGCACGGTGAATGGCTGGGATCGTCGCAGCTCGATGCCACCACCCGCCAGGCCCTGCTGGCCGAGGTGACCGACCTCACCCTGCGCACGAAAATCGTTGCCTTGTGCGAAGCTGTGGTGGCTGCCGACGGTCATCTGGCCGACGGTGAAACCGCGATGCTCGACAGCCTCGCGCGCGCCTGGCGCCAGATGCCCGGCAACCACCGAAACACCGAAGGAGCCTTGTCATGAAAACCATCGTCTGGGGCGTGTTCGCCTTTCTCTCGGTGTGCTGGACCGCGCTGATCGCGCTGTCGGTGCAACTCACCCACTGGCTGGTGGGCGCGGCGGGTTCGGGCCAGGCCACGTCTGCCGCCACGGCCGTGGGCGAGTGGCCCGTGCCGGCCTGGGCCGCGCTGTGGGTCGACCCGGCGTGGATCCAGTCCTTGCAGTTGATGTGGCTGGGCCTCGTGCAGTGGCTGGGCCAGGTGGCGCCGTCGAGCGACGGCGTCATGGGCTGGATCACACCGCTGCTGTGGACTGGCTGGGGCCTGGGCATGTTGTGCCTGCTGGTACCCGCGATCGGCCTGCACTGGATGGTGGGCCGCTTGAACAAACCCACCACGCTGCGCAATGTGCCGGCGCAGGGCCGCGCTTGAGCGAGCGGCTGGCGCAATCGCTGCGCCGCGCGGCCCATGCGCACGCGGCCAGTGCGCGGGGGCAGGCGCCCGACCCGGCCGATCTGCGGCTGAACCTGGCCGAGTTGTTGCAACTGCACGGTGACAGTTCGACCGCCGTGGTGCTGATGCTCATGGCCCTGCTCACCGTGGTGCCGATTGCCGGCGCCGGCACGGTGCTCAGCCTGGGCATCCTGGTCATCGCCTGGGGCTGGGCGCGCGGGCGCGACACGGTGGACTTGCCCGATCGCCTGGGCGCCCTGAGCCTGAACGAACGCTGGACCGGGCGCTGCCTGCACGGCCTGGCCTGGATGTACGAACGGGCCAACCGCTGGCTGCGGCCGCGCTGGTTGGTCTTGAGCCACGACGCCACGCGCTGGGGCTGGGGCGTCTGGATCGCCCTGATGGCATCGGTGATCTTTCTGCCCTTGCCGCTGGGCAATGTGCTGCCCAGCCTGAGCCTGATCCTGCTGAGCCTGGGCTGGATGTTTCGCGACGGCATCGCGCTCGCGGTTTCCGCGGTGACGGGTTGCGCGGCACTGGCCTACACCGCGTCGCTGGCCCACCTGCTGGTGCAACTGGTGGACCGCGCCCGGGGCTGGCTGCCCGTCTGACTCCCGTTGCGGCGGGGTGATGTGCCGCAGAAGCGGCGCCTAGAATCGGCGCACACCACCGGACCCACCGTTTGACGCCTGCCGCCGCCACCGCCCGCCCCACCGAAACCTGCCCGCTGTACGTGGACCTGGACGGAACGCTCACGCCCAGCGACACGCTGTACGAGTCGGTGATGCTGTTCATCCGGCGCAACCCGCTGAACCTGCTGCGCCTCTTCGTGTGGCTGCTGCTGGGCAAGGCCGGCTTCAAGCTCAAACTGGCCAACGCCGTGCGCCCCGACCCGGCGCGCCTGCCCTACCACGAGCGTTTTGTGCAGTACCTGCGCGAGGAACGCGCGCGCGGTCGCAGCCTGGTGCTGGCAAGCGCGGCGGACGCGCGCATCGTGCGCGACGTCGCCGCCCACCTCAACCTGTTCGACGACACGCTCGGCACCAATGCGCGCGCCGACGGCGTGAACCTCAGCCGGGGCAACAAGCGCGACGCGATCGCGGCACACGCGCAGGCCCTTGGCCACAGCAGCTGGGCCTACGCGGGCAACAGCCGCGACGACATCGCCGTGTGGCAGGGCAGCGCACAAGCGGTGGCGGTGAACGCACCGGCCAGCGTCATCAACGCGCTGCACAAGGTGCATCCGCAGGCGCGGGTGTTCGAGCGTGAACCGCTGCGCCTGAAGACCGTGCTGCGCGCCATCCGTCTCAAGCAGTGGTCCAAGAACGCGCTGCTGTTCATTCCGCTGCTCGCCTCGCACCGGCTCGACCCCCAGCTCTGGGCGCTGGTGCTGGTGGCGTTTGTGGCGTTTGGCCTGTGCGCCTCGGCCACCTACCTGTTCAACGACCTGCTGGACCTGCCCAACGACCGCGCACACCGGCTCAAGCGCTTTCGGCCGCTGGCCGCGGCCACCATCAGCATCCCGCTGGCGGTGGTGCTGGGTGGCGTGATGCTGGTGCTGGCCTTCGTGCTGGCCTGGGCGGTGTCGCCGGCCTTTGCCGCCATGCTGCTGGTCTACACCGTGACCACGCTGGCCTACTCGCTGGTGCTCAAGCGGCTCGCGCTCATCGACGTGCTGGTGCTTTCCGGTCTGTACACCTTGCGCATCGCCGCTGGCGCGGTGGCGGCGCAGGTGGAGCTCTCGAACTGGCTGGCCGCGATCTCGATCTTCTTGTTCCTGAGCCTGGCGCTGGTCAAGCGCTGCGCCGAACTCGAAGAGCTCGACGACGAACGCACCACGCTCGCACCCGGCCGCGGTTACCAGCCGCGCGATCTCTCGTCGCTGCGCGCCATGGGCATGGCCAGTGGCTTCCTGGCGGTGATGGTGCTGGCCCTGTACATCGACAGCCAGAACAGTGAAATGCTCTACGCCAACCCCGAGTGGTTGTGGGCCGCCGCACCCGTGCTGCTGTTGTGGATCATGCGCATCTGGCTCAAGACCGGGCGGCGTGAATTGCACGGCGAAGACCCGCTGCAGTTCGCGTTGAAAGACCCCTTCAGCTGGATGACGCTGCTGGCCATGGGCGGCATCGGTCTCACGGCCACCATCGGACTTTGACGCACCCATGAAATCCATCGCCATCGGTCTCGCCGTCTTCTGTGTGCTGCTGTCCTCGGCCGCGCAGATCGCCATGAAACGCGGCATGGGCGCGCCCAGCGGCGCCGACGTGGGTGCCACCTACCTGCACGCGCTCACCAGCCCCCTGGTGTGGCTGGGTCTGGTGCTCTACGGCGCCAGCGCCGTGTTGTGGCTGTGGGTGCTTTCGCGGCTCGATGTGAGCCTGGCCTACCCGTTGGTGAGCCTGGGCTTTGTGGTGACCATGGCGCTGGGGGTGCTCTGGCTGGGCGAGCCGTTCTCGTGGCTGCGGGTGGCGGGCTGCACCTTGATCGTGGTGGGCGTGAGCCTGCTGGCCATGGACGCTTGAGAACCCAGCGATGCGCGCCTCCGAATTTTCCGCACACGCGTCGCGCCAGATCTTCTGGTCATTCTTCGCCATCACCCTGGTCCTGAAGATCGCACTGGCGGCGGGTTTCCCCTTCTCCGGCGACGAGGCCTTCTTTTACCAATGGGGCGTGTTTCCGGCCTGGGGCTATTCAGACCACCCGCCCATGGTGGGCTGGCTGCTCGCGGTGCTGCGCCAGATCAGCGAACACCCGCTGGCGCTGCGCAGTTTCACACTCATCGTCACCAGCGTGATCGCGCTGGGCATCGTCGATGCGCTGCGCCGGTGGTTGCCCGACGAGCAGGAGTCCAGCGCCTGGCTGGCCGGTGCGGTGTACCTGGCCATGCCGTGGAGCTGGATGTTTGTGCTCGTGACCACCGACACGCCCTTGATCTTCTTCATGGCGCTCTCGGCCTGGGCCTACCTGCGGGCCGACACCAGCACCACGCGCAGCGCGCCCTGGTACGCCTTGGCGGGTTTGTTCCTCGGCCTGGCCTTCCTCTCCAAATACTTCGCGGCGCTGCTGGGTTTTGCCTACGCCGCGCACTGCTTCGGCTGGCGGCGGGGGCGCTGGTGGGCGCCCTTCCTCATCTTCGCGCTGGCCCTGCCCTCGATCGCGCTCAACGTGGCCTTCAACGCCACCCACGGCTGGACCAACGTGATGTTCAACGTGTTCAACCGCAACGAAGGCTCGGCGTGGTCGATCAAGACCTTCACCACCTACGTGGCCATGGCGGTCTACCTGCTCACGCCCTGGTTGCTCTGGCGCAGCGCGGTGGCCCGCCCGATCGCGGGCACCTCGGTCACCACCCGCACCACGCTCGCGGTGCTGTGGCTGTTCCCCATCGTGGTGTTCGCGCTGCTGAGCACGCGCCGCACCATCGGCCTGCACTGGGTGCTGGGCTTCGTGCCGCTGTTCGTGGTGTGGGCGGGGATGCGGCTGGAGGCACGGCCGCTGCGCAGTGCGTTGAACTGGACGGTGGCGCTCTCGGTGCCGCACCTGCTGGTGGTCGCGGCCATCGCCTGGGCGCCGCTGGCCTGGTGGCAGCCCTTCAAGATTCACGACCGTGCGGTGTTCCTGCGCGAGACGCCTGCGGTGGTGGCCGCGCTGCGCCAGGACCTGCCGCCGGGTGCCACGTTGATGGCGCGCACCTACAACCCGGCGGGCATGCTGGCGTTTCACCACGGCGCCTACGTGCCGGTGTTCGGCGTGGGCCGCCACCATGCGCGGCAGGACGACCAGATCGTGGATTTCCGTTCGTACGACGGCCAGGCGATTCGCGTCTTCCTGTACGACGAACCCGTGCTCGCCGAGTTCGCGCCGTACTTCGAGCGGGTGAGCGTGAAGCGCTTCGAGGTGGAAGGCGTGGCGTTCTTCGCGGTGGATGGCGTGGGGTTCCGCTTTCAGGCGTACCGCGACGGGGTGCTGGCGGAGGTGGCGCGGGAGTTCCACAACGTGCCTTCGTGGCTCCCTGTGCTGGGGAGTCCGTTCTGTGAGCGGTATGGGTTTGTGGCCTGCTCGCCTGGGCGTTCTTGAGGGGGTTTCGGCGTGATGTCTGGAGAACCTCAGGGCGCAGCAAACGGTACGCGTTGAGCCACGGCACACATCAGCTCATAGCCGATCGTGCCCGCCGCCGCCGCCACCTCATCCACCGCCAACACAGCCCCGGCCGAAGACCGCCCCCACAACACCACCTCCGACCCCATGCCGGCGGCATCCAGGCCCGAGAGATCCACCGTCACCATGTCCATGCTGACCCGCCCCACCACCCGGGTTCGCACACCATCCACCAGCACCGGCGTGCCATTGGGTGCGTGGCGCGGATAACCATCCGCGTACCCACACGCCACCACGCCGATGCGCATGGGTTGCTTGGCCGTGAAGGCCGAGCCGTAGCCCACGGTGTCGCCGGCCTGCAGCGTCTGCACGCCGATGATGCGGCTCGACAAGGTCATGGCCGGTTGCAGGTTCCACTCAAGCGCAGAGCGCGCCGGAAAGTCGGGCGCGCTGCCGTAGAGCGCGATGCCTTCGCGCACCCAGTCGGCGGCCAGGTTGGTCACGCCTTCGCCGCGCAGCGCATCGCCCGGGTTCCTCAACAAGGCGGCGCTGTTGCACAGCGTGCGCTCGCCTGGCAGGTCCGCGGTGGCGGCTTCGAAGGAGGCCACCTGGTGGGCAATGCCGCGTGGGCCGTCGGCGTCGCTGAAGTGGGTCATGAGCGAGATTTCGTCCACCTGGGGCAGCGCGTTCAGGCGCGCCCAGGCGCTGCGAAACGCGTTGGGGGTGAAGCCCAGCCGGTTCATGCCGCTGTTGAGCTTCAGGAAGACGCGGTGCGGCACCAGCGTCTTGTGCGCGGCCAGCCAGTCGATCTGCTCGGTGCAGTGCACCGTGTGCCACAGGTGCAGGCGCGAACACAGCTCGAGGTCGCGCGGCTCGAACACACCTTCCAGCAGCAGGATGGGGCCGCGCCAGTCGAGCGCCCGGATGCGCTGGGCCTCGGCGAGGTCGAGCAGGGCAAAGCCGTCGGCCGCGCGCAGGGCGTCAAAACAGCGTTCGATGCCGTGACCGTAGGCGTTGGCCTTGACCACCGCCCAGACCCGCGCGTCGGGAGCGCAGTCGCGGGCGCGTTGCAGGTTGTGGCGCAGGGCTTCGGGATGGACGGTGGCGAGGATGGGGCGGGGCATGGGCGGGCGTGAGGTCCGTCATCGAAAGGCGTTGCAAGCGGGTGCAACGCGGGTGAATGCGTGGTCGTTTCAGGGTGGCGTGCTATAACCCCGCATCCCCTGGAGACACCCGTCAACTGTCGCATAAAAAAGCCGCTGCGACCCGCTCAGCCACTCTCCGCTGAGGCCCCACGGCGCTCAAAATCATCGCCATGAAGCGCGGCTTCTACACCATCATGACGGCGCAGTTCTTCAGTTCGCTGGCGGACAACGCGCTGTTCGTGGCCGCGATCGAATTGCTGCGCACGCGCGGCTCACCCGAGTGGCAAAGCGCCGCCCTCGTTCCCCTGTTTGCCTTGTTCTACGTGGTGCTCGCGCCGTTCGTGGGGGCGTTCGCGGATGCGCGACCCAAAGGCCAGGTCATGTTCATCAGCAACGCCATCAAGGTGGTGGGCTGCCTGCTCATGCTCACCGGCGTGCACCCGCTGCTGGCCTACACGCTGGTGGGGCTGGGCGCGGCCGCCTACTCGCCGGCCAAGTACGGCATCCTCACCGAGTTGCTGCCGCCCTCGCAGCTGGTCAAGGCCAATGGCTGGATCGAGGGCCTCACGATCGCCTCCATCATTCTGGGTGTGTTGCTGGGTGGCCAGCTGGTGAGCCCCTGGGTGTCGGCGCAGTTGCTGGCCATCGACATCCCCGGTTTCCACACCGGCATCCACCACCCCGCACAAGCCGCTGTGGCCGCGCTGATGTTCGTGTACATGCTGGCTGCGTGGTTCAACACCCGCATCCCGCTCACCGGCGTGACGCCGCGCCCCATGCCCGCGAACCCCTGGGCGCTGCTGCCCGATTTCTGGCGCTGCAACAGCCGCCTGTGGCGCGACCGGCTGGGCCAGATCTCGCTGGCCACCACCACCTTGTTCTGGGGCGTGTCGGGCAACCTGCGTTACATCGTGCTGGCCTGGGCCGGCGCGGCGCTGGGCTACAGCACCACGCAGGCGTCGGCGCTGGTGGGCGTGGTCGCCCTGGGCACCGCGGTGGGCGCGGTGGTGGCCTCCTTGCGCATGCGGCTGGACCAGGCCACGCGCGTGATGCCGCTGGGCATCGCCATGGGCGTGCTGGTGATCCTCATGAACTTCATCGACAACGTGTGGGTGGCCGCGCCGTTCCTGGTGTTGCTCGGTGGCCTGGGCGGCTTCCTGGTGGTGCCGATGAACGCGCTGCTGCAGCACCGCGGCCACAACCTCATGGGCGCGGGCCGGTCCATTGCGGTGCAGAACTTCAACGAGCAGGCCTGCATCCTCACGCTGGGCGCGCTCTACGCGTCATCCACCGCGTGGGGCTGGTCGGCCTTCGCGGCCATCACCGCGTTTGGTGTGCTGGTGGCCGGTTTCATGGCCGTGATCGCGCTCTGGCACCGCCACAACCAGCGCGCGCATCCGCACGAACTGGAGCGGCTGCTGGAGATCGCGCGCCGCGACGACCTGCACGGCTAGAAGCCAACGTTGGTCGGGGCGAAGCCGTCGAGGCTGACCAACCGGTGCTGCGCCAGCACCTTGTACAGATCACTCTCGCTCACCGAGCGAGACAAGTAAGCGTCGCTGCCGGCCAGACCCGCCTTCATGCGGTCCATGCTGCCGGCGGTGGGAGCGAACATGATCACCACCGGCGCCCCCTTGGGGCCTTTGGTCTGTTTGGCGGATCGGCAGATCTGGTTGGCGTCGGGGTCGCCCTTGAGCCGGTCGATCACCACCAGGCGGTAGGGGTTGGCCTTGAGCATCACCAGCGCTTGCGTCGCCTCGCGCGACCAGTCGATGGTGAGGCCGTAGCGCTTGAAACGCTTGAGCAGGATGCGGCCTTCCACCAGGCTCTCCGCCACCAGCAGCATGTCGCCGCGCGCCACGTCGGGCACGCTGGCCTTGTCGGTGCTGATGCGGGAGCGCGGCGCACGGGTGGAGCGCGGTGCGGGTGGGGAGGGCAGGTCGTCCAGCCCGCCGAAGTCGGTCAGGCGCATCGTGCCCTGGCGGTTGTTGGGCGCGGCCGCGCGCTGAGGCGGTGGCGGCATGGCGGCCAGGGTGCGCTCTTCGCCGCGCTCCATGGGCCGGGTGGGCGGAAATTCGGTGTCGGCCGAACGGCGCCGGCGCAAGTTCGCCGCCGGAGCCATGGGCCGGGCCGGTTCGTCTTCGGGTGGCAGGGTGGCCGAAAAACCGCGGTCGGCACCCATGCTGGAGGCCACCGGTGGCAGGTGGTCGGGCGCGGCCAGGCGGCCACTGGCCAGGCGCATGCTGGCGTCCAGGCCTTGCAGCTGGGAACTCTGAAAAGGCTGGGTGGCCGCAAACCCGCCAGCGGGTGCCCGTTGGGCCACCTCCGCGGGGCGCACGCCGACGATGACATCGAGCGCGTTGAGCACCGAGACCAGCTTGACGGGTTTGCGTTGCAGCGGCCACCCGGTGCCGCCGTCGGACTGGCCCACCAGCAGGATCTTGCCGGGCAGTTCGGCGTAGCGCACCAGGTGCAGCGCCTGGGTGTTGTCGGCGTTGACGATCAGGATCTGGGCGTCCATCACCTCGTCCTGCACGGTGTAGCTGGGGGGGCGGCGCGCGGCCATGCGGAAAAACGACTCGAAAGTGGCAGACTCGGCTTGCGTGAAGCCCACCAGCGCCACCGAATAAGCTGCCACCATCGATATGCCCCGCCCGCAGAATTGTTGGTTGATGTCGTAAGACCTTGATGAGTATGCCTTTTTGTAACGAAATTCGCTGTCTCCGGGTCACACGTCATTTGAAATGCGACACCTTTGGCGTGCCAGGGCTGCCGGAGTCCGCCCTAACTTTCACCCGACCATTCCCCAAGGAGTCCCATGTCCAGCATCCACGACTTTGAAGCCCTGTCCATCGACGGCAAGCTGGTCTCGCTCGCGCAGTTCAAGGGAAAGCCCCTGCTGATCGTCAACACCGCCAGCGCCTGCGGCTTCACGCCGCAGTTCGGCGGGCTGGAAAAGCTGCACAAAACCTACGGCGAGCGTGGTCTGGTGGTGCTGGGTTTTCCCTGCAACCAGTTCGGCAGCCAGGACCCGGGCAGCAACGACGAAATCGCCAGCTTCTGCCAGCTCAACTACGGCGTGACTTTCCCCATGATGGAGAAGGTGAACGTGAATGGCGCCGAGGCCCACCCGCTGTACCAGTGGCTCACGGCCGAAGCGCCCGGGCTGCTGGGCAGCAAGGCGATCAAGTGGAACTTCACCAAGTTCTTGGTGGGCAAGGACGGGCGGGTGATCAAACGCTATGCGCCGCAGGACGCGCCGGAGAAGCTGGCCGCCGACATCGAGGCGGCCCTGGCCTGAGCCCGTCCCTTACCGAAGCCAGCCGCGCTTGCGGAAGTACAGCATGGGCACCACGGCCGACAGCACCATGAGGGTCAGCGCCAGCGGGTAGCCGTACTGCCACTGCAGTTCGGGCATGAACGCGAAGTTCATGCCGTAGCTGCTGGCCACCAGCGTGGGCGGCAGCAGCGAGACACTCGCCACCGAGAAGATCTTGATGATCTTGTTCTGGTTGATGTTGATGAAACCCACCGTCGCGTCCATCAGGAAGTTGATCTTGTCGAACAGGAAAGCGGTGTGGCTGTCCAGCGAGTCCAGGTCGCGCAGGATCTGGCGCGCGTCTTCAAACTGTTCGGCGCTCAGCAGGCGGCTGCGCATCATGAAGCTGACCGCACGGCGCGTGTCCATCACGTTGCGGCGGATGCGGCCCGACATGTCCTCGTGGCGCGCAATGGCCGAGAGCGCCTCGCTCAGCAGGTTGTCCGAGGCGTTGCTGTTGAGCACCTTCTTGCTCACGGTCTCGATCTCGTCGTAGATGTCTTCCAGCGTGTCGGCGCAGTACTCGGCGTCGGCGTCGAACAGCATCAGCAGCACGTCCTTGGCGTCCTCGATCAGGCCCGGCATGCGGCGCGCACGCATGCGCAGCAGGCGGAACACCGGCACGTCTTCGTCGTGGATCGAAAACAGCACGCCCTGGCTCTTCAAGGTGTCGTTGTGCTCGTTCAAGATGAAGGCCACGCGGACTGCGCGCGGGTCTTCCTCGTCGTCGATCAAAAAGTCGGAGCGCACATGCAGCTCGCCGTTGTCTTCCTCAAAGAATCGGGCCGACTCCTCGATGTCCTCGTCCATCGCGTCTTCGGGGATCGACAGGCCGAAGTGCTGCTTGACCCAGCGGCGCTCTTCGGGGGTGGGGTCTTCCAGATCGACCCAGATCGGCTTGAATTGCGCGAGCTCTTCGAGCGACTCGATCTCTTCCTGGAAGAGCCGGCCATTGGCCAGGGTGAAAACGTTGAGCATGGAGCGCTCCCGGCGAAGTCTGCTGTCTGAAAGGGCGGGCCGCATCGGCGGGCCCGAGGGCGGTGAGGGTGCTTTCAGCCAGCAGGCCGCCCGATTCAGGTCGCCGCGCGCGCGGCGACGATCAGATGGTGGCGGGGGTGGCTGAAAGCACGCAACTGGGGGGCGTGCTGTCCATGGCGTTCTCCGGGGTGGATCGGTCGCCGGATTATGGCACCGCCGCCGCGCTGGAGAGCGGCGAATGAGGTGCCATGAAGCGCATCAATTCGTCCTTTCTGCGCCACGCATCGTGCTCACCCAGTTCAATGAGCGCGTGCACGAAACCCGGCTCGAACAACAGGTAGCTCGCCAGGGAAGCGGCGCTGCCCGCCGCGCTGCGTGCTGTGTCCAGGGCGCCCAGACCGGCGAGTGTGTTGCGCGTCGAAGTGGGCAACTCACCAATGTGTTTGCGCGCCAGTTCATCGAGCGAAAAGCTGGGTTGGATGGCGAGCACCTCGACCGGCCGATAGGGCAAGGCCGCGGCGAGCGCAGGCGGCAGGCGCGACAAGGTCTGGCTCACGCGCTGTGCCTGTTCCACATCGGCCTGCAAGGTGTCGTGGAACACGCTGGCCATGGCGTGGCCGGCGATGGTGCCTGCCGTCGGATCGCCCGCCCCCCGCACCACCATGCCCGAGCGCTGGGGCTGGCCCACGCCGATCACCAGCACGCGCCGCGCGCCGAAATGGATGGCCGGCGACAGCGGCGAGAGCTGGCGCATGGAGCCGTCGCCAAAGTGTTCCTTGTGGCCTTCGACCCAGAGCGGCACGGCCGGGAACAGGAACGGGATGGCGCTGGACGCCATGAGGTGTTCGATGGTGACGGGCTGAAAATCCGCCCGGCGTCCGGGCCGGTGCCAGGCCTGCACCGGGTGGCCGGGGCGGGTCTGGCAGAACGTCCAGTGCTCGCCGCTGGTGTAGCTCGACGCGGTGACGCCCAGCGCCTGGATGGTGCGTTGCTCCAGCGCCCGCTCCAGGCCCTGCAGGTTGATGGCGCGGTGCAGCGTGTCCACCAAGGGCAGCGTGTCGAGCAGGGCGCGGTGGCGCCGCACCTGGCGCGCCAGCGTCCAGCCCGCCACCAGCCGGTTGGCACGCACCCAGCCCGGCGCTTCCAGCCGGTAGACCTGCTCCGAGCGCAGGCCCATCCAGAACTGGGCGAGCATGGGCAAGGCGGCTTGCCCTTGTTCGGCCACACTGGCGAGATAGGCTGCGTTGAGCGCACCGGCCGAGGTGCCGAACAGCCACTGAAACGGAAACGCCGGCGCCCCGTTGGGCTGCATGGCGGCCAGCGCCTTGAGCACACCCGCCTGGTAGGCGGTGCGCGCGCCGCCGCCCATCAAGACCAGCGCACACGCGTCGGGGCTCGCCTCGTGCGAGGCAGGCGTCAGCATGTTGTGGGTGATGAGGGTGTCGAGTGACATGGGCCGGCGTGGATGGCGCCACTATAAAGAGAGGCGCGCAGACTGCAGGCAGACAAGGGCACGAGAACGCGGCGAATGCTGACAGACGGGGGCGCGTCTGGCCCCCACGATTCACCCAGGACCACATCCGACCATGACACACACACGCCGCTGGGCCCTTGCATCATGCGCCGTTGCGGGGCTGCTGGCCGCCGCCTGGCTGGCGCTGTGGGTGGTCGTGCCCGACGACGAGGAGCTCGCGCGCCGCGTGGAGGCCGAGTTCGAGGCGCGTCTGGGTCAGAAGCTGGTGGTCGGCGCCGTGCACTGGCGCTTGCTGGGTTTGCCCATGGTCGAGGTGCTGGACGCGCGCACCGGACAAGCCGAGGCCATTCGCGTGCGCCGCGTTGCGATCTATCCCGAAGTCCTGCCCTTGTTGCGCCAGCGCTTCGTCATCAACCGGCTGCAGATCGATGGCGCGGTGGTGCCGCGCAGCGCCCTGGCGGCCTACCGCGGCAAGGCACAGGACGGCGTGGGTTCGGTGGTGCTGCGCGCCGTGACCTTCACCGACACGACCTACATCTCCTACAGCGGCGTTCCCGTGGTGTACGAGGGCGACATCGAGTTCGACGATGACCGCCTGCCCCGGCGGGTGCAGGTGCGGCGCCCCGAGGTGAACCCGCCGGTCTCGCTGGACGCGACGCGGGACGGCAAGACGGACAGCGGCGCAGACCTGTACCGCCTGCGTCTGCAGGGCGGCGGAGGCTCGGCCAGCGGGCAGGCGCGCCTGGCTTCGGCGGCCGACGGCGGCAGGGTGCTCACTGGCGAACTCGCGCCGCGCAACGTGGACGTGCATGCCTTGATGGAGGCCTTTCATCGCCGCTCCCCCATCAGCGGCCTGGCGTCCGGCGAAACGGAGCTGCGCGCGCAAGGCGACACCTTGAGCGGCTTGTTCCGCTCGCTGAAGACGCGCAGCGTGCTCCAGGTGGAGGGCGCCAGGATCTTGCGGTTCGACCTGGACAAGGCGGTCAAGTCGGTTGGCAAGGACCGCGATGGCGAGACCGCGCTGGACAGCCTCTCGAGCGTCGTGGAGACCAGCAACACCGAGCAGGGGCTGAAGGCCGAGTTCACCCGTGTGAAGGCTGTGGCCGGTCCCTACACCGGCACCGGCCGGGGCACGGTGTACCGCCAGCAGATCGATGCCCAGGGCACGCTGGCGGTGGGCGGCGGGGTGCTGGAGGTGCCGTTCGCGCTGCGTGGCCCCACCCGCCAACCCGAGTTTCAGATCGCCTGGGGAACGCTGGCGGGCGCGGCGGTGGGCACGGCGGTGTTGCCGGGCATCGGCACGGTGCTGGGCGCCACCATCGGCGGCATGATCAGCGGGCCGCCGCAGGCTGCCGACCCGCCCGCGCCGGCCCGGCGGCCCCGGCGGTGAACGCGTGTGCTGCGCCGCTCAGGGCGCAGGGCGGGCTGTCGTCGCTGCGCCGCGGCTGAGCAGCCAATACAGAAAGATCGCGCCGAAGGTGGCGGTGCCGATGCCGCCCAGGCCGAATTCGCCGAACTTCAGCGTGTACTCGCCGGTGCCCAGGATGATCGGGATGGCGGCCACCAGCAGGTTCTTGTTGTCCGAGAAGTCGACCTTGTTGTCGACCCAGATCTTGGCGCCGGCAATGGCGATGAGGCCGAACACCACGATGGACACGCCGCCCATCACAGCCAGTGGGATCGCCTGGATCAGCGCGCCGAACTTGGGGCTGAAGCCCAGCACGATGGCGATGCAGGCAGCCACGACGAACATGGCGGTGGAATAGATCTTGGTGGCGGCCATCACGCCGATGTTCTCGGCGTAGGTGGTCACACCGGTGCCGCCGGCCGCGCCGCTGACCATGGTGGCCACGCCGTCGCCGATGAAGGCCTTGCCCAGGTAGGGATTGAGGTCGCGCCCCGTCATGGCGCTCACGGCCTTGATGTGGCCCAGGTTCTCCGCCACCAGGATCAGCGCCACGGGCGCGATCAGGAGGATGGCTTGCGCCTGGAAGACCGGCGCGGCGAAGGTGGGCATGCCGAACCACGCGGCGTTGGCGATGCCCGAGACGTCGATGGGTTTGCCCAGGCCCAGGCCGTTGGTGAGCACGGCGTAGACCACGCTGGCCGCGATCAGGCCGACCAGGATCAGCAGGCGCTGCGTCATGCCGCGTGCGTACACAGCCACCAGCGCCACGCTGATGAAGGTGATGGCCTGCATCCAGGCGTCAAAGCCGGTGGGCGCCATGTTCTTGATGGGGATGGCCGCGAGGTTCAGGCCGATCACGGCGACCACGGTGCCGGTGACCACCGGCGGCATGAGGCGCTCGATCCAGTGCACGGCGACGCCTTCGTCCACCTCGTCCACTTCCATGCCGGCCATGGGCCGCGACTTGGTGTGCTTCACGTTGGTGGCGTGCACGATGAAACCAATGACGGTGTAGACCAGGCCGCAGAGGATGATGCCGCCCAGGGCCACGCCCAGGTTGGCGTTGGGGCCGGGGCCTGCGTAGCCGCTGGCGGCGATCACCACGCCGATGAAGGCAAAGCTGGACCCGAGGTAGCTCGGCACCTTGCCGCCGGTGATGAAGAAGAAGATGAGCGTGCCGATGCCGCTCATGAGGATGGCCACGTTGGGGTTGAAGCCCATGAGCAGCGGGGCCAGCACCGTGGCGCCGAACATGGCGATGACGTGCTGCACGCCCATCACGCTGGTCTGCGGCCAGGGAAGTCGCTCGTCGGGGGCGATCACGCCGCCGTTGTCGAGAGTGGTGGACGGTTTTTCCGTCCAGCTGAACAGGCCCATGGAATTTCCTTGAGGTGGGTGGTGGGAGGCCCTGCGGCCGGCTGGGATTGTGCCTGCAAAGACCGTGCCGGCCCGCAGCCGAAGGGTCGCTCAGGCGCTGATGGCGGGCAGCACCTCACCCCGGTTTTCACCGAACCCGATGCGCGCTGCGCCCGGCTTCTCGCACCAGCCGCGCAAAACGATGGCGTCGCCGTCTTCCAGGAAGGTGCGGGCCTCGCCTGTGCCCGGCAGCGGGATGCTGCGCGACCCGCCCAGGCTGAGCTCCACGATGGCGCCGGCCTCATCGGGCGTGGGGCCCGAGATGGTGCCCGAGCCCAGCAAGTCGCCAGGCTGCAGGTTGCAGCCGCCCACGCTGTGCTGCGCCACCATCTGCGCGATGGTCCAGTACTGGTGGCGAAAGCTGGTGGCTGAAAGGCGGTCGGGGGGGATGCCGCGTTCGCGGTGCTGGCGCGATTCGATGCGCACCTCGAGCTGCACGTCCACGCCGCCGTGCGCCGTGTTGGCCGGGCTGTCCAGGTAGGCCAGGGGTTGTGGTTCGTCGGCCGGGTGGGCGAAGGGCACGCGGTAGGGCGCCAGCGCTTCCAGCGTCACGATCCAGGGCGAGACGGTGGTGCAGAAGTTCTTGCCGAGAAAGGGGCCGAGCGGCGCCATTTCCCAGAACTGGTGGTCGCGCGCCGACCAGTCGTTGAGCAGGCACATGCCGAAGATGTGCTGCTCGGCCTCGGCGATGGGAATCGGCTGGCCCATGTCGTTGCCCGGGCCGACGTAGAAGCCCAGTTCCAGCTCGTAGTCGAGCCGCCGGCATGGGCCGTACACCGGGGCGCTTGCGCCCGGCGGCATTGCCTGGCCCATAGGGCGCTTGAACGGTGTGCCGCTGATCACCACGCTGGAGGCGCGGCCGTGGTACGCGATGGGCATCCACTGGAAGTTGGGTGTGAGCGGGTCGTCGGGCCGGATCACACGGCCGACGTTGCGCGCGTGGTGGATGGAGGTGTAGAAGTCGGTGTAGTTGCCCACGCGCGTGGGCACACGCATCTCGGCCCCGGCCTGCGGCACCAGGCTGGCACGCAGCGCTTGCGCGCCGGGCCCGCTGGCGCCGGCCTTGAGCAGGTCGAACAGCGCATGGCGCAGCGCGCGCCATGCGTCGGGGCCCATGGCCAGAAAGTCGTTGAGCGCGTCGCCGGTGCAGGCGTTCACGGCCTGTGCGGCCAGGCCTGACACCGCACCTTCGCGCGCGATGGACGCCAGGTCGATCACCTGGTCGCCAATGGCCACGCCGCCGCGAAAGGCCTCGCTGCTGCCGGCACGTCGAAACACGCCGAAGGGCAGGTTCTGGATCGGAAAGTCGGTGCCTGCGGCGTTGGCGGATTCGAGCCAGCTGCGGGCTTCGGGGTCGTGGGTGTGGTTGAGTTCCATGGTGTTCATGCCGCTGTGGCTTGCAAGGCGTCGTCAAAAATGGCCACGGCACGTGTCCAGCCCGCCGAAGCGCCGCGGATCTTGTGCGGGAAGCAGCTGATGAAGAACCCGTTGGCCGGCAAGGCTTCCAGGTTGTGCATCTTCTCCAGGTGGCAGTAGCCGATGTCGCGCCCGGCCTTGTGGCCTTCCCAGATCAGCGAGGCGTCTTTCGTCTCGCCGTATTTCCGGGCCGTGTGCACGAAGGGCGCGTCCCAGCTCCAGGCGTCGGTGCCGGTCAGGCGCACGCCATGTTCCAGCAAATACATGGTGGCCTCGTAGCCCATGCCGCAACCGGACGCCACGTAATCGTTGTGGCCGTAGCGCGAACCCGCGCGCGTGTTCACCACCACGATCTCCAATGGCTTGAGGGTGTGGTCAATGCGCTTGAGCTCGGTCTGCACATCGTCGGCCGTGACCACGTAGCCGTCGGCGAAGTGGCGGAAATCCAGCTTCACGCCGGGCTGGAAACACCACTCCAGCGGCACGTCGTGGATCGCGATCGCGGGCTTCTTATCGCCCAGCGCCTGGTCCATGGTGGAGTGAAAGTGGTAGGGCGCGTCCAGGTGCGTGCCGTTGTGGGTGGAGAGCTGCACCAGCTCCACCGCCCAGCCTTCGCCGTCGGGCAGGTCTTCCTTTTTCAAGCCGGGGAAGAAGGGCTCGATCTGCTCGAACGTGTGCTCGTGCGTGAAGTATTGGATCCTGGGCGCGAACGCGGGCGGGTCGCTGACCACGTCGTTTTCCAGGTAGATCGAGAGGTCGACAAAACGGCGGGGCATGGTGGTCTCCAGAGGGGCTTGAAATCAGGAACGCTGCCAGCGCAGCAGGCGGCGCTCGGCCAGGGCGAGCAACACATTGCTCACGAAGCCCAGGGCTCCAAGCAGCACGATGCCGGCAAACAGATCGCTGGCCTGGAAGGAGCGCGCGGCCAGCAGGATGGCCTGGCCCAGTCCGGCCTGCGAGGCGATCATTTCGCCCACCACCGAGACGATGAGCGAGACCGTGAGCGACAGGCGCATGCCGGCGAGGATGTCGGGCATGGCGTTGGGCAGGCCGATCTTGAGCACGAAGTTGAAATGGCCCAGCTCCAGCGAGCGCGACACCTCGCGCAACTGCGTGTGCACATTCGCCAGGCCATGCAGCGTGGCCAGCAGCACTGGCCACATGGCACCAAAGGCCACCACCGCCAGCACCATGTTGCCCGACAGGCCGAACAGCGCAATGGCCAGCGGCATCACGGCCGAGGCCGGCAGCGGGCGGATGAATTCGAGCGTGGGCGCGATCCACTCGCGGGCCCGCACCGAACTGCCGATGAGTGCACCCAGCGAGATGCCGAGCGCGCTGGCCAGGACCCAGCCCGTGACCATGCGGCTCAGCGTGGCCCAGGTGTAGGCCGCGAGGTCTCCGCCGGCCAGGCCTTGCACCAGGCTCGCCAGCGTGGCCTGCGGCGTCGGCAGGAAGGCGCGGTTGACCCAGCCGCTGGTGCTGGCCGCCCACCACAGGGCGATGAAGGCGCCGAGCACGAGAACGGAGCCGGCGGCGTTGCCCAACGCGACCATGCTTGTGCTGAGTCGGTTCATGCGGTTTGCTCCCCCATGCGGCGCGCAACCCACCGCTGCAGCGCCAGCGCGCCCACGTTGATGGCGTAGCCCACCACGCCGATCCAGGCCAGCCAGGCCAGCATGAGGGCCGGGTCCAGGCTTTGCTGCGCGATCATCATCGCGTAGCCCATGCCGTGCGGGTTGGCCGCGATCTCCACCGTGACGGCGACCACCAACGCAATCGCCACACCCAGGCGCAGCGCCACGAACAGGCGCGGCACGATGGCCGGCCCGACGATCCAGGCAAAGCGCTGCAGCGGCGACAGCTGCAACGCACGCGCCACCTCCAGCAGGCGCGGCTCCACCTGCAGCACCGCCGCCTGCGTGAGCACCAGCATGGGCCACAGGCAGGCGAAGGCCACCACGCTCACCTCCATGCGCAGGCCGAAGCCGAACACCAGCATGGCCAGCGGGATCAGCGCCACCGACGGAATCGGGCGCGCCACTTCCACGCTCAGGTAGCCCCACTGCCCCGCGCGTCGCGACAGGCCCAGCAGCGTGCCGAGCAACAAACCGCCGAGCGCACCGATCAGCAGGCCCAGCGCGGCGCTGCCCAGCGTGAAGGCCGTGGCCTCCAGCAGCGAGCCGTCCATGAGCGCGCCACCGAAGGCGAGAACCGCGGCGCTGGGTGGTGCGATGGCGTCGCTGCCCTGGCCGGTGGTGCGGGCCCAGAGCTCCAGCGCAACGAGCAGCGCGGCCGGGAAGACCAGGGCCCTCATTCAATGTCCCAGGTAGTGGTAGAGCTCGCGGCGCAGCCGCAAGAACTCGGGGTGTTCCTTGGTGCTCAACTGATCGCGCGGTTGCGGCAGCGGCACCTCGATCAGCGCGGCCAGGCTGGGCAGCGCGGCCGTGGGGTTGCTGCGCAGCGCGATCACGCGGTCGCCCAGGTACAGCGCTTCCTCCAGGTCGTGGGTGACGAACATCACCGTGAGGCCTTCCTCGCGCACCAGCCGCGCGAGCTCGTCCTGCAGCGTCTCGCGCGTCATCGCGTCGAGCGCGCCGAAGGGTTCGTCCATCAGCATCACGTCGGGCTGTTGCGCCAGGCAGCGCGCGATCTGCACGCGCTGCTGCATGCCGCCGGAAAGCTGGGCCGGAAACTTGTCGGCGTGCGCGCCCAGGCCCACCGTCTGCAGCACGCGCGCAATGCGCCCGGGCCGCTCGGCCGCCGGCACCTGGGCCGCTTCCAGCGCCAGGCTCACGTTGGCCTGCACCGTGCGCCAGGGCAGCAGGGCGCGCCCGTAGTCCTGGAACACAAACGCCACTTCGCGGCTCGGGCCGGTGATGGCTTTGCCCTGGCGTTGCACGCTGCCGCCGCTGGGCGCCACGAAGCCGGCGGCGGCGCGCAGCAGCGTGGTCTTGCCGCAGCCCGAGGGACCGATCACGCAGACGAACTCGCCGCGCCGGATGGACAGGTCCACCGGCGACAGGATCTGCCGACCACCCAGCGTGATGGCCACCTGGTCGAAGTGCAGGACGGTGTCGGCCGCGGGCGTCATGGGTGGGCCACGCTCACTTCGCGATCAGGCTGGCGACGTTGGGCTGGCCCTTGAGCATGGCCTGGTCGTTCATGAGGTCGACCCAGTAGGTGAGCTGCTTCTCGGTGACCACCGGCCCGGGCGGCGAGATCTGGATCTTCGCAATCACTTCCGGTGGCAGCTTGATGTATTTGCCGATGGCCGCGCGCACGGCGTCGTTGTTCTTCGGCTGCTGCATGAAGGCGGCGGCTTCCTGCACCGCTTCGCGAAAGGCGCGCGCCGCGCCGGCGTTTTGCGCCACCCAGTCGCGCCGCGCGGTGTGGATGATGGTGGGCTGGTTCTCGGGCAGGAAGGTCGAGTAGTACGACGCCACGTAGCCGATGCCGCTGTCGGTGATGCGGCTCATGAACGGATCGGCGCTGACCACCGCATCCACCGAACCGCCGCGCAGCAGGTCGCCGTGTTGCGGGAACGACGCCTCGACGAAGTTGACCGTCTTGAAATCCACGCCCTGCGTCTTGAGCCAGCCGCGAAAGGTCACGTGCAGAAACGCGCCCAGGCCGGGCACGCCGATCTTCTTGCCCACGCAGTCCTTGGCCGTGCGGATGCCGCTGCCGGCCTTGGCCACCAGGCCGAAGCCGGTGATGGTCTTGGAGGTCACGCCGCCACCGGCCACGACCACGTGGTCCAGCCCGCCGTCGACCGACTGCAGGAACACGCTGGGTGTGGGTCCGCCGATCTGCAGCGAGCCGGCCTGCACCGCGGCCGGGATGGTGGAGTTGATCGGGATGAACTTGAGCTCCACATCCAGCGCCCGCTTCTTGAAGTAGCCGTTTTCTGCCGCGATGAACACCGAGGCAAAGTCGGTCACGGCCGTGTAGCCGAACACGATCCTGGTCGCGCTTTGTGCGAACGCAGGCAGGCCGATGGCGGCCGGTACAGCGGCCAGAGCGGCCAGGGCGGTGCGTCTTTTCATCTCTGTCTCCTCGTGGTGATGGCGGAACGGGTTGGGGTCGGGACGGGCAAGGCGGCGCGCAGGCCGCCGACGATGAAGCGCACCAGGCGCTCGCTGGCGGCGGGATCGCCGGGCTGGTTGACGTCGAGCGACAGGCGTGCGACCCGGTCGTCCACCAGGTGGTGCAACAGCGCGCCGAGCGCGAACTGGTAACCCCAGGCCACATCGGCCCGTGTGGCGTGGGGCAGTGCGGCGTGCAGCGCATCGATGAAGCGGTGGGCCATGGGGTCGAAGAAATCGCGCAGCACGCGATCGGCTTCCTGGCTGTTGTAGGCGAGCTCGCGGCCCACCAGCTGGGCGTAGTGGTGCCCCTCGGGGCTGGCGCGCAGCTTGATGACCGGACCGACAAAAGCCTCCACGATGCGCGTGAGCGTCTGCGGGTCCGCGGGATCGTGCGAGGCCGAGTCGAGCGCGGCCAGGCGCTCTTCGATGGTCTGGTTCCAGTGCGCGAAGATGGCGTGGAACAGCTCGTGTTTCGGGCCGTAGTAGTAGGCCACCAGCGCCAGCGGCACACCGGCCTCTTCGGCAATCTGGCGGATCGTCACCGCGTGGTAGCCGTTGCGCGCAAACAGCTTTTCGGCTGCGGACAGGATGGCTTGTTGCCGGTCGGGCCGCTGCGGGCTGCGCACAGCCGTGGCGCCCTTTCGGGTGCGCGTTGCGGCTGCGGCGGTCCTGGGTTCGCTGGGCATGGGAGACATTGAACGGCCGTACAAAAATATTGAACACCCGTACAAACCCGAGGCCCGCAGGCACCACGGAAGGGAACCGCGCTGTTAACCTGCTGGCCAAAAAGGACAACGACATGAACGAGACAAATCCACCCCCTTTCACGCCACAGATCCGGCTCTACCAGCAGTGGCTGGCCGATCAACGCGGCCTGCATTTCGACGACTACCAGGCGATGTGGCGCTGGTCGACCACCGAACTCGAAGCGTTCTGGCAAAGCATCTGGGACTACTTCGACATGCACTCGCCGACGCCGCACACCGCGGTGCTGGAGCGCAACGTGATGCCTGGGGCCCGGTGGTTCCCGGGCGCGCAGGTGAACTACGTGGAGCAGGTGTTCCGCCATGTGCAGCCCGCGCACGAGGCCGGCTTCATGGCCATCGTGAGCCGCAACGAAAAGGGCCGCCATGTGGAGATGAGCTGGCCCGAGTTGCGCCGCCAGGTGGCGTCGCTTGCGCTGCACCTGCAGGCCCAGGGCGTGCAGCCCGGCGACCGCGTGGCCGCGTACCTGCCCAACATCCCGGAGGCCATGGTCGCGTTTCTGGCCACGGTGAGCATCGGCGGTGTGTGGAGCCTGTGCGCGCCCGACATGGGCACCCACGCCGTGCTCGACCGCTTCCGCCAGATCGAACCGGTGGTGCTGATCGCCTGCGACGGCGTGACCTACGGCGGGCGCGACTTCGATCGCCAGGCCGTGGTGGCCGAGCTGCGCGCGGCCCTGCCCACGGTGCGCCATGTGGTGCTGCAGACCAACCTGGCGGCCGACGCCGAGGACGCGGCCGAAGCCGCAGAACGCGCGCTGCGGGCCGCCGCGCCCTGCACCGATTTCGCTGAAGCCACGTCGCGCATGGACGCCGCAGTCGCGCAGTTCGAACCGCTCTGGCTGCCGTTCGACCACCCGCTGTGGATCGTGTATTCCAGCGGCACCACCGGCCTGCCCAAGCCCATCGTGCACGGCCACGGTGGCACCACCATCGTGGCGCTCGCGCTCAAGATCCTGCACAACGACATCGGCTGCAGCTACGAACCCAACAGCTGGGGCGAGCGCTACCACTGGTACAGCTCCACCGGCTGGGTGATGTGGAACGCGCAGACCGGCGGCCTGCTGGGCGGCACCACCTGCGTGATCTATGACGGCAACCCCGGTGGATCGAAAGACAAGCCCGACTGGACCACGCTGTGGCGCTTCGCGGCCGAACAGGGCGTGACCTTCTTCGGCGCGGGCGCGGCGTTTTTTGCCAACTGCTTCAAGGCGGGCGTGGACCTGTCGACCTGTGGTGATCTGTCGGCGGTGCGCGCGCTGGGCACCACCGGGTCGCCGTTGTCGGAGGATGCGCAGAACTGGGGGACGGAGCAGTTCCGCAAGGTATGGGCAGCAGAAGACCGATCCACCGCCGGGCCGCCCCAAGGTGGATCAGCCCCCTCGGGGGGCAGCGGACCTCGCGCAGCGGGGGAGCGTGGGGGCGACATCTGGTGGTGCAACATCAGTGGCGGCACCGACTTCGCCGGCGCCTTCATCGGCGGCAACCGCGACCTGCCACAGACCCCCGGCCGCATGCAATGCCGCCTCATGGGTTGTGCGGTGGAAGCCTGGAACGAACAAGGCCAGCCGGTGATCGACGAGGTGGGCGAACTCGTGTGTTCGCAACCCATCCCGTCGATGCCGCTGTACTTCGTGGGTGACGTCGACAACAAGCGTCTGCTCGGCAGCTACTTCGACAGCTACCCCGCCGGCCACGGCCGCAAGCCCGGTGGTGGTGACCTCGACAACGCAGCCGGCGCCGTCTGGCGCCACGGCGACTGGCTGCGCATCCACCCCGACGGTTCGTGCGTGATCTACGGCCGCTCGGACGCCACCATCAACCGCCACGGCCTGCGCATGGGCACCAGCGAGCTCTACAGCGCGGTCGAATCGCTGCCCGAGGTGATGGACTCCATGGTGGTGGATCTGGAATACCTGGGCCGCGAGAGCTACATGCCGCTCTTCGTGGTGCTGCGTGAAGGCGTGCTGCTCGACGACGCGGTGCGCGCGCGCATCACCGACAGCATCCGCACCGCGCTCTCGCCGCGCTTCGTGCCCAACGACGTGTTCCAGGTGGCCGAGATTCCGCGCACGCTCTCGGGCAAGAAGCAGGAGTTGCCGATCAAGAAGCTGCTGCTGGGGCAGCCGCTGGAGAAGGTGATCAACAAGGAAGCCATGGCGAATCCGGGCTGCCTGGACTGGTACGTGGATTTCGCCCTGCGCCGCCAAGGCGCCTGAGAACCCGGCCTTCGGGCTAACCCGCTGTCGGCAACGCCGGCCTTGCGCTAAGTTGGAGGCCCAGCCAAACACCGGAGACGCGCGATGCAGCCCACCGACCGTTCTGTCAGCCGCCGCAAGGCGCTCACCCTGGCTGCCAGCGGCGCCGCCGCGGTGGCCGCGCCGGGTCTGTTCAGCAGCGGGGCGTGGGCGCAAGACAAGTTTCCCTCGCGCCCCATCACCCTCATTGCGCCCTGGCCCGCCGGCGGCAGCAGCGACGGTGTGATGCGGGCACTGGCCCAGAGCGCGAGCAAGGCCCTGGGTGTGCCGGTGGTGATCGAGAACAAGCCCGGTGTGGGCGGCACGCTGGGCGCCAGCGCCATGGTGCAGGCCAAGCCCGACGGCTACACGCTCACGCAGCTGCCGCTGGGCATCTACCGTCTGCCGCACATGCAGCCGATGCCCTTCAATCCGGTGACCGACATCACCCACATCGTCTGCCTCACCGGCTACACCTTCGGCCTCGCCTGCACGGCGGAGGCGCCGTTCAAGACGCTCAAGGAGATGGTGGCCTACGCCAAGGCCAACCCGGGCAAGCTCGAATACGGCCACACCGGCACCGGCACCACGCCGCATCTGGCGATTGAAGAGTTCAGCGAGAAGGCGGGCATCCAGCTCAACCCCATTCCGTTCAAGGGCTCGGCGGAAATCATGAGTTCCATTCTCGGGGGCCACATCCGCATGATGAGCGGCACCACCGAATTTGCACCGCATGTGCAGAGCGGCAAGCTGCGCCTGCTGGCCACGCTGGGCCGTGAGCGCAACAAGGCCTTTGCCGACGTGCCCACGGTGAAGGAAAGCGGCTGGGACACCATCAGCGAATCGCCGTTCGGCATCGGCGGCCCCAAGGGCATGGACCCGGCCGTGGTGAAGGTGCTGCACGACGCGTTCAAGTCCACGCTGGACGACCCCGAGGTCAAGGCCACCTTCGACAAGTTCTACCAGCCCACGATCTACATGAACACCGCCGACTACACGGCCTATGCGGCGCGCACGTTCGAGGCGGAGAAGAAAACGATTGAGCGCCTGGGTTTGTCGAAAAAGAGCTGATCGGGTCGGTGCGATTCGCCGCCGGGCCGCCCCAAGGCGAATCAGCCCCCTTGGGGGCAGCGACCCGCGAAGCGGTGGAGCGTGGGGGGGGCTACCGCTTGCTCACCAGAACAATTCCAACGGCCACACCCACCAACGCCAGCACCAGCTGCAGCGTGAGCGGCTCGCTCAGCAGCACCACGCCGAACACCAGCGCAAACACCGGCGTGAGGAAGGTGAAGGTCGACATCTGCGTGGCCGGGTAGTGGCGCAGCATCCACATCCAGGTGAGGTAGCTCGCGAACGCGCCCACCACGGTCTGGATGGCCAGCGAACCCCAGGCCTGCGCCGAGTAATCCAGCGACCACACCTCACCCAGCGCGAGCGAGATGAAGGGCGCCACCGCCGCCGTCACGGCCACTTGGTAGAACAGGGTTTTCTCCGGGCTGGCGCTGGCGAGTTTCGTGGCGCGGATGGTCAGCGTGGTCAGGCCCCAGAGCACACCCGCCGCCAGCGCCATGGCATCGCCCAGCCACGCGCCGGCCACGGGTGAGCCGTGCATGAAGCCTTCGCCGAACGCGAGCGCCACCGCCGCAAACGCGATCACCAGGCCCACCCACTGGATGCGCCGCAGCTTCTCGCCGGGCACCACGCGCGGCAGCAACAGCGCCACCACAAAGGGGCTGGTGTAGAGGAACACCGTGAGGCGCGAGGCGGTGGTGTGCATCAGCCCGAGGTAGATGAAGGCGAACTCCCCCGCGAACAGGGCGCCGGCGAGCAGGCCGGCCTTGAGCGTGCCGTCGCGCTGGAACAGGGGCACACCACGCACCGCGCACCACAGCCCGAGCAGCACCGCCGCCCCCCAGAAGCGCAGCGAGGCTTGCCACAGCGGCGGCACTTCGCCCACCGTGGACTTGATCAGGATCTGCTGAAACCCCCAGAAGGCACAACACACCACGAGCAGCGTGATGGCGAGGGCGTCGAGGTGGGTCTTGCGGGCGTTGGACGGGCTCATGCGCGCATTGTCGCGAGGTCGCGCGCGGCGCCCTGTCGCTGGTGCGCGCGCCGGTCAGAGCGGGTGTTCGGTGTAGAAGCGCCCGCCGTGGAACAGCAGCGGTGAGGCGTCGGCGCGGTGGCTGCAGCGCTCCACCTCGCCGACAAAGATCACGTGGTCGCCTTCGGCGTACTGGCTGCGGTTGAAACACTCGAACGACGCGGCGGCGCCTTCGAGCAAGGGCGCGCCGTTGCCGCCCTCGCGAAACGCCACGCCGGCCCAGCGGTCGGTGTCCTTGGCGGCGAACTGCTCGGCCAGCGCCTGTTGGTCGGCGGCGAGCACGTTGATGGCGTAGTGCCGTCCGTTGGAAAACGCGGCCATGGAGCCGGCCGAGCGGCCCAGGCTCCAGAGCACCAGCGGTGGGCTCAGGGAGACCGAGTTGAACGAATTGGCGGTGAGCCCCACCAGCTCGCCGCTGTCGGTGCGCGCGGTGACGATGGTCACGCCGGTGGCGAACATGCCCAGCGAGGCGCGGAACTCGAGCGCCGAGAAATCGGGCGCGCGGGCCTGGAGGGCGGTGGGACGGTCAGAAGGCATCGGGGGCAGGTGCGTGGAACGGTGGTGGGTGGATTCTCGGTGATCGGTGCCTTGGTGCGGTACCGTCCCTAGAATGCCGTGATGCATTGCCCCCCTTTGTCCCCCGCGAACCGCCTGTCTGCCTGGGCCGTGTTCGCCGTGCTCGCTGCGGGGTGGCTCTGCACCAGCGCTGCGCAGGCCGCGTCGCCTCTGCGCGGACCGCCTCACCACCGAACCACCGTGCCCGCCAGCGCGCCGCCGTGCGTGCACCTGTCGGCCCGCCTGCCGCACATGGGCCGTGCGCTGTGCGATGCGGCCGAACTGGTGGCCACCGAGGGACGTTCGTCGCAGGGCCGCACGCTGTACGCGCGCGACGTGGTGGCGCCCCAGGCGCGCCTGCGTGTGCTGGTGGTTGGGGCCATGCACGGCGACGAGATGTCATCGGCCTCGGTCGCGCTGCACTGGATACAGCACGCACTGAAGGAGCCGGCCGACGCGCATTGGCGCTTCATTCCCGTGCTCAACCCCGACGGTTTGCTGGCGCGGCCCTCCAGGCGCATGAACGCGCGTGGTGTGGACCTCAACCGCAACTTCCCCACGCCCAACTGGGCCAGCGATGCCAAGGTGTACTGGGAACAGCGCACCAGGAAGGACCCGCGCCGCTGGCCCGGGCCCAGCCCGCTGTCGGAGCCGGAGTCGCGTTTCTTGCACGACGAGATGGCGCGCTTCCAGCCGCACCTCATCGTGAGCATCCACGCGCCCTACGGCGTGCTCGACTTCGACGGACCGGGTGCACCACCGCCCAAGCTCGGGCGGCTTTACCTCGACCAGGTGGGCATCTTTCCGGGCAGCCTGGGCAACTACGGCGGCGTGCACCGCGGCATGCCGGTCGTCACCATCGAACTGCCCAACGCCTTTCGCGCGCCGCTGGACAGCGAGATGCGCCAGATGTGGATGGACCTGCAGCGCTGGATGGTGGAGCGGCTGCGGCCCTGAGTTCTTCAGCCCCGCCGCAGTTGCCGGATCGGGCTCGGCAACTGCACGTCACGGTTCAAGCGTCGAACGCCATGCCGCACGGACGCCAGATGCGCGCCGCCATGTGCTCGGTCAGTCGCCGGGGCCGGCAGCGCTCCCGGCCATGGGGGTTCTCCGGTGGGTGGACGGGAACGGGGGCAATGAAGGCCGTTCGACGGCAACTTGGCCCGCATGATCAAACGTCGCTGTCGACCGGTAAGATCGAAAAAAAGGTCGGATTCATCCATGAAATCAATCAACGTTTCGATGCGCGATTTCGACGCGTTCATCGCGTTGGCACAGGTTCAACATTTCACCCGCGCGGCGGAGCGGTGCAACCTGTCCCAGAGCGCGTTCAGCCAGAAAATCGGCCGCATCGAGGCCAGCGCGGGCGTGCGGCTGTTCGAGCGGTCCACCCGCCACGTGACGCTCACGCCCGAAGGTGAGGTGTTTGCCGAAGAGGTGCGCCGCATCCAGGCCGATGTACAGCACGCGTTCTCCGGCTTGCAGGATCTTGCCCACCGCCGGGTGGGCCGGGTGGCGGTGGCTGCGCTGCCCTCGGTGGCGGCGGAGTGGATGCCGCCGGTGATTGCCCGCTACCGGGCGGCCAATCCGCAGATCAAGGTCGAACTGTTCGACTCGCTGGCAGGCCCGGCGCTGTCCATGCTGCGCGAGGGCCGCGTGGACATGGCGATCACCTCGGGCGAAGACCTGCGCGAGTTCGAGTGCATGGTGCTGCGGCTGGAGAAGTTCTTCTTCGTCTGCCGAGACGACCATCCCATGGCGGACAAGAGCTCGGTCAGCCTGCTGCAGGTGGCGGGCGCCGACATGATGCACCTGGCGCGCAGCAGCAGCGTGCGCCAGCACCTGCAGGCGCAGCCCGCGATGCTGGCAGCACCGCCGCATGGTCTGGAGGTGGAGCACCTCGCCACGCTGGCCGCGCTGATCGCGCAGGGGCTGGGTGTGAGCGTGGTGCCCGAGCTCACCTTGTTCCACTTTCGCCGCGACCGGCTCAAGGCCATCCCGATCCGCGACCGACAGTTGCGACGCCCGATCGTGCTGGCACGCCACAAGGCGCGGGCCTTGTCCATCGCCGCGCGCGCCATGTTTGACGAGGTGGTGGCCCAGGCGCGGGCCTGAGTCACCGGGCGCTCAGGCCCGGCTGGGTGGCGGGGCGACGCTGAAGTGCCGGGCTGCGCGGTGTACTTGCGCGGGCATGCCGTGAAAGCCGAAGTCCATTGCAGGTTGTTCGCCACTGATCAGCTCGGCCAGTGCCTTGCCGGAGCCCGCGCCGTGGGTCCAGCCCAGCGTGCCGTGGCCGGCGTTGATCCAGAGGTTCTTCAGCGGCAGACGGCCAATGAGCGGGATGTTGGTCGGCGTGGCCGGGCGCAGGCCGCACCAGAACTGCGGATCGCCGCCCTGCTCGGGCGTGCGCGTGTCGGCCACACCGGGAAACACCTGCTCGATGCGGCGCACCAGCATCTCGCAGCGCTTTTTTGCCAGCGGTGTGTCCAGCGAGAGGTCAAACCCACCCAGCTCGATGGTGCCGGCCACGCGCAGCTGGTTGCCCAGGCGCGAGACAGCGATCTTGAGCTGGTCGTCGATCATGCTCACGCTGGGGGCCTGCCCGGGCTTGAGCAGCGGCAGCGTGGCGCTGTAGCCCTTGCCTGGGTAGATCGGCACAGTCACACCGACGGACTTGAGCAGCGGCGTGGTGTACGAGCCGCAGGCCACCACAAAGGCGTCGGCCTTGAGCGCCCGCACGGTGCCGCTCTGGCGGTCGCGCACCCGCACCTCGCGGATCTCGCGGCCGTCGCTGTCCAGGCGCTCGATGTCGTGGCCGAACATCAGCCGCGCGCCGCGCTGACCGCACAGGGCGGCCAGTTGTTGCGTGAAGCTGCGCGCGTCGCCCGACTCGTCGCTCTGCGTGTAGGTGCCGCCTTTGATGCGGTCGGCGAAAGCCTGCAGCGCCGGTTCGATGGTGAGCAATTCGTTGCGCGACACCACCCGGCGCTTGACGCCGAAACGCTGCATGACGGCAGCCGCTTCGGCGGCCCCGTCGAAGGATTTCTGGTCGGTGTAGTAGTGCGCAATGCCGCGCTCCAGCCGGTGGTAGTCGATGCCGGTGGCGGCCACCACGGCCTTGAGCGCGCTGTGGCTGTAGGAGCCCAGCGCCACCAGTTGCGCCACGTTGCGTTCGAAGGCGGCGTCGTTGCACTGCGCCAGGAACTGCAGGCCCCAGCGCCATTGCGCCCAGTCGAGCTGCGGGCGGAACAGCAGCGGCGACTCGTCGGAGAACATCCACTTCAGGGTCTTGAGCGGCGCGTCCTTGTTGGCCCAGGGCTCGCAGTAGCTCACGGAAATCTGCGCCGCGTTGGCAAAGCTGGTTTCCAGCGCCGCATCGGGTTGGCGGTCGACCAGCGTGACCTCGTGGCCGCGCTCGAGCAGGTGCCACGCCGTGCTGACGCCGATGATGCCCGCGCCGAGAATGGTGACCTGCATGACCTGCTCCTCAAAGGAATGAAACTGATCGCAGTATCGAAAGAAGCGGCTTCGAAGTGAAGCGGAATTAAACTAAAATTTTGGGCATCAGATCTGCTTATATGACCAGCGAGCAACCATGAGCACCTTCGATCCCGACGCCCTCGAATGCCTGGCCGCCATCATTGAAGAGGGTGGATTCGAGCGCGCTGCGCAGCGCCTGTCGATCACGCAGTCGGCGGTGTCGCAGCGCTTGCGGGCCCTGGAAGCACAGGTGGGCACCGTGCTGATCGTGCGCAGCCGCCCGCTCAAGCCCACGCAGGCCGGCCAGCTCATGCTCAAGCACGCCAAGATGATGCGGCTGCTGCGCGCCGACCTGGAAAAAGACCTCAAGGAACTCGCGCCCAGCTCCACCGGCAGCGGCCGCGAGGAAGAGCGCATTTCGGTGGCGATCAACGCCGACAGCATCGCCACCTGGGCGCTGCCCGCGCTGGACGCCCTGGCGCAGAACGGCCTGCCGATCGAAATCATCACCGACGACCAGGAGTTCACCCACGAGTGGCTGCGCGAAGGTCAGGTGCTGGGCTGCGTCACCTCGCTCGGCCAGGCGCTGCGCGGCTGCAAGATGGAAGCGCTGGGTTGCATGGACTACGTGGCCGTGGCGCGTGCCGACTTTGCCGCGCAGCACCTGCCCAAAGGTCTGAATGCCCACAACTTTCACAAGGTGCCGTTCGTGGCCTTCAACCGCAAGGACAACCTGCAGCACGGCTTCGTGATGAAGGCCTTCGGTCTGCCGCGCGTGATGCTCAAGCAACTCTTCGTTCCGGCCAGCGAAGGCCAGGTGCGCGCCGTTCAGGCCGGCTGGGGGGTGAGCGTCCTGCCCGAGCTGCGGGTGCGCGAGCTGATCGAATCGGGCGAACTGGTCAATCTGGCGCCGCGCCACCGGCTCGGGGTGGCGCTGTACTGGCACTGCTGGAACCTGAGCTCGGACGTGCTGGACGCCTTGAGCAAGGCCTTGCGCACCGCGGCTGCGGACAACCTGCGCCCGGCGAATTGACAACAAAAAGCCCCGCCGAAGCGGGGCTTGATGCAAGCGAGCGCCCGCTTACTTGGGCATGATCACGGTGTCGATGACGTGGATCACGCCGTTGTCGGCCGCGATGTCGGTCTTGACCACATTCGCCGCGTCCACCTTCACACCGCCCATGGTGGCCACGGTGATGGAACTGCCCTGCACGGTTTTCACCATGCCGGCTTTCACGTCCTTGGCCATCACCTTGCCGGGCACCACGTGGTAGGTCAACACCTTGGTCAACGCGGCCTTGTCTTTCAGCAGCGCGTCCAGCGTGGCTTTGGGGATCTTGGCGAAGGCTTCGTCGGTGGGGGCAAACACGGTGAACGGGCCTGGGCCCTTGAGCGTGTCGACCAGGCCGGCGGCTTGAACGGCTGTGACCAGGGTCTTGAACGAGCCGGCGGCCACGGCCGTGTCGACGATGTCGGCGGCCTGGGCCGAGCCGAGGGCGCCGAGGGCCAGCAAAGATGCGATGAGGGTTTTCTTCATGGTGAGGTCCTTGGAAAAATGGAGGGAAAGTCAAGAGCAGAAGCACCCGGCTGGTGGGCCGTGCCCGTGCTGTGAGCTGGCGTGTTACGAGCAAGTTTCAAAATGGACTTATTAGTATGTAACATTACTTTGCGGTAGGGTTATCGACGACCCCGTCGATATCGGGCAGAATCCGAGACGTATCAAAAGGTTGTTCATGACCAGCGCAGTCCAAAAATCTCCCACCGACACTCCCCAGAAACGCAGCTTTCGCCAGCAGATGCACCTGGCCCGTGAAGACGCCATCGTCTCGGCGGTGAACCGCTTGCTGGCCGAAAAGGGCTTCGACGCCATGACGGTGGACGAGGTGGCGGCCGAGGTGGGCATCGCCAAAGCCAGCCTGTACAAACATTTCCCCAGCAAGGAAGACCTCGCGGCAGCGGCCATGGTGCGGGTGATGGACCGGGCCCGTGCCTTTCTGGACAGTCTGGAAGCTCACCCCGAACGGGCACCGATCGAGCAGCTGCGGGCCGTGGCCCGCTGGACCATGGAGGTGCAGCTGGCGGGCGAAATGCCTTCATTGCCGAGCGAAAACTCCAGCCTGCGGGCTTCGCTCACCACGAACAAGGCATATGTCGATGGCCTCATGGACGTGAGCGAGCGGCTGGGTCAGTGGATCACCCAGGCCCAGGCCGACGGCAGCCTCAACAACAAGCTGCCTCCCATTGCCGTGCTCTACACCTTGTATGCGCGCGCCTGCGACCCGGTGCTGGGTTTCCTCAAGGGCTCGGGCCAGCACAGCGCCGAAGAGATCATCGAGATGGTTCTCAGCACCTGTTTTGACGGATTGAAGTCGCGCTGACCGCAAGCCTTCGACGCGCACAAAAAAAGGCCGCGATAGCGGCCTTTGTTGTCTGCGCCAGCGCTCTCAGCGAACCAGCAGCACCGGCACGCCGCAATGCGCCAGCACCTTGGTGGCCACCGAGCCCATGACCAGGTTGCCCAGCGCGCTGTGGCCGTGCGAGCCCATCATCAGCAGGTCGTACTTGCCGTCGTTGGCCACCTTGGCAATCAACTCGCCCGGCGAGCCCACCTTGCTCACCACTTTGGGCTCCATGCCGTGGCGCTTGAGGAACTTGACCACGGGAGCCGTGACCTTGGTCGCCTCGTCGGCGTAGTAGCCATTGGCCACGTCGGCGCCCACGGCAGCGCGTGCACGCGGAGGCAGGGGCAACTGCACCGTGATGAGCGTGACGGTGTTGTTGTTGCCGAACATCTCGTCGTGCGTGGCGAGGTAGGCCAGCATCTTCTTGGTGTAAGCACTGCCATCAACGGCGAGCAGGATCTTCATGAAGGTCTCCTTGGAGGTTCGTTAGGGTTCAGGCGAGTTTAGGGGCATCGTGGGCCATTTCCTTGCGCTGGCTCAAACGGGCTGCGGCTCGGCCGGAGCGAGCCCGCGTGCGCTCACCTCGATGCAGCGTGTCGGCACAAAGCCCGCCTGTTCGTTCTTGTCGTGGTAGCCCAGGGGATTGGCGATGATGCGGCAGCGCCCGACCTGCACATCGGTCGGGCAATGCAGGTGGCCGTGCAGCCAGACATCGGCCAGCGGCAGCAGCTCGTCCAGCCCGTTGCAGAAACCCGCGGTACCCGGGCTCATGCCGTAGCGCGGGTCCATGCTGTGCAGCGTGGGCGCGAAGTGGGTGATGACCACCGTGGGGCCGTCGAACGGCTCGGCCAAGGCCTCGCGCAGCCAGGCCTGGCAGTCCAGTCCGAGTGCGCGCATGGCCTCGGCATCGAACAGGCGGCCGTGCCGGCGGCCGTTCATTTTCTGCAGGTAGTGGTTGGCGGCGCGAAACGCTTTTTCGCGCTGGCGCAGTCGGTGCGTGAGCGGGTCGGGCGCGCGCGGTTTTTGAACGGCTCCGGCACGGCTGTGCCGTGCGGGCGTGGGCTCCGGTGCATGCTCTCCCAATGCGTCGTAGTCGCTCCAGAGCGTGGTGCCGATCAGGCGCACACCCTGCATGTGCAGGCTCTCGCGCTCCAGCCACTGGATGCCCAGTCGATCACAAGCCTTTCGCAGTTCTTCGTGGGCCTGGTCCACGTCCAGCGCGTCGTACTCGTGGTTGCCGGGCACAAACACCACCGGCGCGGGCCAGCCCGCGTACTGCGGCAAGGGCGAGAAGCGCTGCAGGCCCCAGTCCGGCTCGTTCATCACGCTGCCGTCCCGGCGCGTCTGGTAGGAACCGATGTCACCGGCCAGCACCAGCAGGTCGGCCCCGGGCGCCGGCACGGGCACGAAGTCGGGGTTGGCTTCCAGGTGCAGGTCGCTGAGCAGTTGGATCTTCATGCGGCCATTGTCCGACAGCCCGTCATGCGGAATCGGCTGACTCGCGCCGTGCCACAGCGTGCGTGGCCGCATCGACCACGCGAAACCCGATCGCCGATGCCCGCTCGACCGCTTCGCGCAGCCAGCGGTGGCCGCTGTTGTGGGTGGCCTGGCGGTGCCACAGCGCGTCCACGTGCACCGGGGGCACCGGCAACGGCAGGTCGAGCAGGGCAAGTTCGTGTTCCATGCCGGTGGCGCCCACGAAGTGGCGAGGCAACACGGTGAGCAGGTCGGTGGTGGCCACCACCCGCCCTGCGGTGAAGAACTGGTTGACGGTGAGCACCACGCGCCGCTGGCGCGAGAGGGCGGCCAGCGACTCGTCCACAAAGCCGAAGGGCCGCCCGGAGAAGCTCACCAGCAGGTGGCGCGCCTCACAGTAAGCGTCCAGGCTCAGTGGCTGCCCGGCCAGCGGGTGGCCCTTGCGCATGACCACCACGTATTCGCCGTCGTACAGGCGCTGGTGCAGGAACTGCGGGTTGTTTTCCTGCAGGTGCAGGGCGCCGAGTTCGGCCAGCACGCCGGGAAAGTGGCCGATGGCGAGGTCGGCCGAGCCGCTCTCCAGCAGTTCGCGCGGATCGCGCGTGGTCAACGGCAGCACGCGCAGATTCACGCCGGGCGCTTCGGCTTCGAAGATGTCGATCAGGCCGGGCACCAGCTTGGCGGCGGTGGCGTCCGCCATGGCCAGCACAAAGGCGTTGTGGGCCGTCAGCGGGTCGAAGGAGCCCGGGGCCAGCGATTCGCGCAGCAGGTGCAGCGCGTCCCGAATGGAGGGCCACAGGCTCAACGCCAGCGGCGTGGGTTCCACGCCGTAGCCCGAGCGGCGCACCAGATCGTCCCCCACCACCTCGCGCAGCCGGCGCAACGCATTGCTCACCGCCGGCTGGGTCATGGCGAGGTTGTGGGCAGCGCGGGTGAGGTTGCGCTCGGTCATGACCTCGTCAAAGACCCGCAGCAGGTTCAGGTCGAGGTTGCGAAAGTTCAGGCTGTTTATCACCCGTGTGAATGTAAGACATCACAAAGATAAATTGGCGAAGAATTCGGGTTAACCCTAGTATTGCGGTGTCCAAAAGACATTCCTTCCTTCTCAGGAGCCCGCCATGAGCACCCTTGCATCCACACCTTCTTCTGTTTCGATCGGCCTGCGCCGCGCCCCCTCCAGCCACCACCAACCCAAGCGCGTTGATGGCTCCCGCGGCCTGGCCGCCATGTTGCTGGCCGCTGTTGTTGCGGCCATGGTTGTCCTCGCCGATCGTGTGATCAGCACCTGGGCCGACGGCCACCTCCTGCTGGCCTGGGTGTTCCTGTGGGTCGTGGTGTTTGCGGGTCTGGCCTTGTTTGCCGATTCGGCCCGTCGCATGGCCCGCCGCGGCATCGTGGTGCTGGACAGCTGGTCGGAGTCGATGGCCGAAGCCCGCGCCGAAACCCGCCTGTGGGAAATGGCCCGCCAAGATCCACGCCTGATGAGCGAACTCACCCTGGCCCGCACGCGTGCCGAGCAGGATGAGCCGGCGACCTCGTTCGACTCGGCATTGGCGCCCCTGGGCCTGCCGGTTGCCACCGCCACCATCGCCGCGCCGGAGGTTTCGTACTGGGAACGCCTGGGTCAGGCCCGTGCTGCGCGCCACATGCACAACCGCTACCTGTGATCACCTGATCCGCCGACCCGGCCAGGGTCTGCGCACAAAAAAGCCACCGGGTCCGGTGGCTTTTTTTTCGCCCGGACGTCTTGATCCGGGCGGTGTCCCGGTCAACGGCAGATCGTGCCGCCGACCGTTTCGGGGTCGCCGGCCTCAGGCGGCCAGGCGCTGCTCGATGTTTGCTTTTGTCTCCTCGAGTTCCCGTGGCAAGTGATGGGCCAGCTGCGTGAACAGCTCGGTGTGCAGCGCGAGTTCCTGCGTCCAGGCGGCCTTGTCGATGTGGGTGACGGTCTTGTACTGCTCGGTGGAGAAGTCCAGACCGTCCCAGTGGATGTCTTCATAGCGCGGGCTCACGCCAAACGCATGTTCGGTGCCCTGGCCACGGCCTTCCAGGCGGTCGATCATCCACTTGAGCACGCGCATGTTCTCGCCAAAACCGGGCCAGACGAACTTGCCGGCTTCGTCCTTGCGGAACCAGTTGACGCAGAAAATGCCGGGCAAGGTCGCGCCCTGGCCCTGCAGCTTCGCGCCCAGGTCGAGCCAGTGCTGGAAGTAATCGCTCATGTTGTAGCCGGCGAACGGCAGCATGGCGAACGGGTCGCGGCGCACCACGCCCTGCGCGCCGAAGGCGGCGGCGGTGGTCTCCGAACCCATGGTGGCGGCCATGTACACGCCTTCGGTCCAGTTGCGGGCTTCGGTCACCAGCGGCACGGTGGTGGAGCGGCGACCGCCGAAGATGAAGGCGTCGATCGGCACACCGGACGGATCGTCCCAGGCCGGGTCGAGCGCGGGGTTGTTGGTCGCGGCCACGGTAAAGCGCGCGTTGGGGTGGGCGGCCTTGGCGCCGGTTTCCTTGGCGATCTGCGGCGTCCAGTCCTTGCCTTGCCAGTCGATGGCGTGGGCCGGTGCATCGCTCATGCCTTCCCACCACACGTCGCCGTCGTCGGTCAGGGCCACGTTGGTGAAGATCACGTCGCGGTCCAGGCTGGCCATGCAGTTGGGGTTGGTCAGGGTGTTGGTGCCCGGCGCCACGCCGAAATAACCCGCTTCCGGGTTGATCGCGTACAGGCGACCGTCGGCGTGCGGCTTGATCCAGGCGATGTCGTCACCGATGGTGGTGACGCTCCAGCCCTCGAAGCCCTTGGGCGGGATCAGCATGGCGAAGTTGGTCTTGCCACAGGCGCTGGGGAAGGCCGCGGCCACGTGGTACTTCTTGCCCTCGGGATTGGTCACGCCCAGGATGAGCATGTGCTCGGCCAGCCAGCCCTGGCGCTTGCCCATGGTGGAGGCGATGCGCAGCGCAAAGCACTTCTTGCCCAGCAGCGCGTTGCCGCCGTAGCCCGAACCGTAGCTCCAGATCTCGCGCGTTTCAGGGTAGTGAACGATGTACTTGGTGGTGGGGTTGCACGGCCAGCCGTTGGTGTCGGTTTCGCCAGCGGCCAGGGGCGCGCCCACCGTGTGCACGCAAGGCACGAACTCGCCGTCGGTGCCGAGCACGTCGAACACGGCCTTGCCCATGCGGGTCATGAGCTTCATGTTGACGGCCACGTAGGCGCTGTCGGAGAGCTCGATGCCGATGTGGGCAATGGGGCTGCCCAGCGGGCCCATGCTGAACGGCACCACGTACATGGTGCGACCGCGCATGCAGCCGTCAAACAGCGGCTGCAGGGTGGCGCGCATCTCGGCCGGGGCTTTCCAGTTGTTGGTCGGGCCGGCGTCTTCCTGCTTCTCGCTGCAGATGAAGGTGCGGTCTTCCACGCGGGCCACGTCGGATGGGTCGGAGCAGGCCAGGAAGCTGTTCGGGCGCCTGGCTGCGTTGAGACGCTTCATCGTGCCGGCCGCCACCAGCTGGTCGCAGAGCCGCGCGTACTCCTCATCGCTGCCATCGCACCAGACCACGTTGTCGGGCTTGCACAAGGCGGCCATGTCGGCCACCCAGGCGATCAGCCGGGCGTTCTTCACATAGGACGGGGTGTTGAGGGTCAGGCCCTGCATCACGGGAGAGTTCATGGAAAAGACTCCAGAAGTTGATAACCGGTGCGCACCAGAGACGCCGACAGCCGCGGGCTGCAGTGCATGCAGCTGGGCGGCTGTCGGGGGTCCCTTGTGCTTGAAAGGGTGGTCGGCGCGGTGGCCGGGAGGCGGTTGGCGCCCGCCGGCAAGAGGGACAAGGGGCGGGTCGGTGTGCCCGCGGCTCGGTCCGTGTGTCGTCCTTGGTCCCGATTTTATGAAACCGGGCGCCGGGTTACGAACTGGTTACATGCAAAACCCGCATAACGTGATGCATTGGACAGTCTGAGCCCAACGCCCGTTTCACCAAGCAAAACGGCCGCACACCCCCAGGGGGCAGGCGGCCGTTTTGCAGGCGGGCGCGTCAGGCCATGAAGACGGCGATGAAGGCCAGCAGGAACATGAGCACGCCGCCGGCGACGGGGAGCACGATGGGCATCATGGGGACGATGGACTCAACCACGTCTTGGGGCTGGTCGCTGGGGGTGTGGTGGTCGTGCTGGGACATGAGGCTCTCCGCGGGGTGGTTCAAAAACTCCGGCGATTTTAAGGCAGACCATTCACAGCAAGGCGTAGGTGGTGCTGGCGCGGCAGACGCTGCGCCCATCGGTGGCGCCGGCGATGTCGATTTCGCCGAACACCAGGCTTTTGCCGGCCCGGATCACGCGCGCGGTGATGCGGGCGTCCTGGTTTGAGAGGGGCTTGAGGAAACTGGTGTTGAGCTGCACCGTGGTCATGGGGCGATGGTCGCCCAGCTGGGTGACGATGGCCAGCACCATGGCGGTGTCGGCGGCCGACATCATGGACTGGCCGCACAACATGCCGCCCACGCGGGAGAGCTGGTCGTTCTGCGGCAGGCGCAGCGTGACCACACCGTCTGCAAACGACTCGACCTGCAGGCCCAGGGCCTGGACCCAGGGTGCAAACCAGGCCGACAACAAAGCTTGCAGCGATTCAACGGACACGGGGGTGGTTTCAGGTGCGCTCATGCGTTCGTCTTTCAAACAGGGAGGGCGGCTTTTCGATCACAGCAACGCAGTCTCGAATCCCGCCCGCTGCAGGCGTTCAATCACCTGCGCGATGTGTTCGCGCCCGCGCGTCTGCAGCACCAGCTCGATGGCCACGTTCTGTGCCGCCAGCAGTGTGAAGGCGCGCTGGTGGTGCACCTCGTCGATGTTGGCGCCCGCGTCCGCCACGGTGGCGGTGATGCGCGCGAGGTTGCCCGGCACGTCGCGCGCGTTCACCTGGATGCGCGCGAGCCGACCGGCGCGCACCATGCCGCGCTCGATGATGGAGGCCAGCAGCATCGGGTCGATGTTGCCGCCGCACAGCACCAGGCCGACGCGTTTGCCGGCAAAGCGCTGCGGATGCTTGATGAGCGCGGCCAGACCGGCGGCGCCCGCGCCTTCCACCAGCGTCTTCTCGATCTCCAGCAGCATCACGATGGCCTGCTCGATGTCGCCCTCGTCGACCAGCAACAGGTCGTCCACCTTCTGGCGCACGATGGCCTCGGTGATCACACCCGGCGTGCCCACCGCAATGCCTTCGGCGATGGTGCTCGTGCCTTGCGGCAGGTGGGTGCCCTTGATGGCATTGACCATGGCCGGAAAGCGCTCGGTCTGCACGCCGATGACCTCGATGCCCGGCTTGATCGCCTTGGCCGCGGTGGCCATGCCGGCGATCAGCCCGCCGCCGCCGATGGCCACCACCAGCGTGTCCAGGTCGGGCTGCTCGCGCAGCATCTCCAGCGCCACCGTGCCCTGGCCAGCCACGATGTCTTCGTCGTCGTAGGGGTGCACGAACACCAGGCCTTCCTGCGTCGCGAGCTCGCGCGCGTGGGTGCGCGACTCGTCCAGCGAATCGCCGTGCAGCACCACCTCGGCGCCGAAGCCACGCGTGCGCTCCACCTTCACGCCGGGCGTGAAGCGCGGCATGACGATCACCGCACGCAGTCCCAGGCGCTGTGCGTGGTACGCCACACCCTGGGCGTGGTTGCCCGCGCTCATCGCGATCACGCCGCGCGCGCGCTCCTCGGCACCCAGCTGCGCCAACTTGTTGCAGGCCCCGCGCTCCTTGAACGAGGCGGTGTACTGCAGGTTCTCGAACTTCAGGAACACCTGGCAGCCGGTGAGCTGCGAGATGGTGCGCGATTCCACGAAGGGCGTGTCCAGCACCTGCCCGCTCAGGCGGGCGGCGGCGGCTTGAATGTCTTGGAGTTCCAGCATCGCGCGATTGTGAACCGGCAGCACGCTGGGCGCATGGGCTCAAAGCCGGACAAATCCCACAAACACCGACCATCACTCACTTCCATGAATCATCAAGCTGGGTTATGGTCCATTTGAATACCGGATGTCCCGGTACGGCGTCACTGGAAGCACGTTCTGGAGGTGTCTGGATGAGCAAGCGTTCCGTGCAGCCTGCGGTCACCGCAGGCCGCACCCCGACCGACCCGCGCGAGGGCCGCGCGCCCTTGGTGGGCGAGGGCCGCGTGTTCGTCCCGCACGGCCTGCGCCAGGCCCCCGTGCTCGACCTCATGTGCTCGCACTTCGTGCTCACCCTGGCGGCTCGCCAGGGGCCCCGCTTCAACGTGCGGCGCGACCTCAACACTTTGCTCTCGCTCGCCGGCCGCCATCTGGTGTGGCCGCTCACCGTGCTGTCCCGCCTGCGCGAGTTTCTGGAGCGCCGCTGCAAGGACAACGAACTCTGGAGCGGCCACAACGCGCTCGCCACCACGGCCTTCATGGAGCGCTACGGTGTGTGGCGCGGCCCCTACGAAGAAGGCACGCTCTTCTTCTATCTGGACGAGTACGCCAAGGAATCGCCCAAGGACCTGCTCGCGGTGCTCGCCGTCACCGGCGAATGGCTCAGCCACGCGCTCAAGAAACAGTCCACGCTGGTGGAGAAGAACATCGATGCGCTCGCCGGCCTGTTGCAGCTCAACCGCGCCGAGCGCGCGTTGCTGCTCTACGGCACGCTCGCGCGTTACCAGCGCGACTTGCGCTCCATCCTGGTGGAGTTCAAGGTGAACAACGCGCCCGAGGCCTATGCGGCCATCGCCGACGTGGCCGGTGTGAAAGCCAGCGAGGTCGGTGAGGCGCTGCGCGCGGGCTCGCGGCTCGAGCGCATCGGCATGGTGGAAAACCTCATATCCGAACACAACATCACCGACCTGGCCGACCTGATGAAGGTCAGCGAAAAGCTGCCGCCGGTGCTGATGCGCGAGTACCGGACACAAAGCGAACTCATGGCGGTGTTCACCCGCCCGGCCGCGCGCTCGGCGCTGACGCCGAAAGACTTCGACTACGTCGGCGAAGACGTGCGCCTGCTCTGCGGCCTGCTGCGCGAAGCCGTGGTGCGCAAGGAACCTGGCGTGAACGTGTTGATGTACGGCCCGCCCGGCACCGGCAAGACCGAACTCGCGCGCGTGGTCGCGCAGGCCGCCGGCCTGGAATTGTTCGAGGTGGAATACGCCGACCGCGACGGCAACGCGCTCTCGGGCCGCGACCGCTACCGCTCCTTGCAGATCGCCCAGGTGTTCCTCAAAGGCACGGCGCACTCGGCGCTGTTGTTCGACGAGGTGGAAGACGTGTTCCCGCCGATTTCCAGCGAGGCCGCGCAGATCATGGCGCGCGCCGAGCACGTGGCGGCGTCGCACACCGGCAGTGTCAGCGGCAAGGCCTGGGTCAACCAGATCCTGGAGACCAACGCCGTGCCCACGATCTGGGTCACCAACCGCATCGAGCAGATCGACCCGGCGTTTCGCCGCCGCTTCGCCTACCACCTCGAACTCAAAAGCCCTCCGCCGGGCGCGCGCGAACAGCTCGTGCGCAAGACGCTCGAAGGGGCGCCCGTGTCCGACGCGCTGGTGGCGCGACTCACCGAACGCAAGGGCCTCACGCCGGCGCAGATCCGCACCGCGGTGCGGTTCGCCGAGCTGGCGGCCAGCCCTGTCAAACCGGCGGCTCGCCGCAGCGCCAAGTCCCGCACCGCCCAGGCTCCGATGCTCGACGAGCTCATCGAACGGCAACTGAAGAATGCCGACCTCGCCTTGGGCCGCAAGCCCGACCTGGTGCAGCGGCCCAGCGTCACCCAGTACAGCCTGGACATGCTCAACGTGGAGTCGCGCTACGAGCTGCCGCGCGTGATCGCTGCGCTCAAGGCGCGGGGCCATGGGTGCCTGTGTTTCCACGGTGCGCCCGGCACCGGCAAGACCGCGCTGGCCGAGCACCTCGCGCAGCAGCTCGAACGCCCGCTGATGATCCGCCGCGCGAGCGACCTGGTGAGCAAGTTCGTGGGCGAGACCGAGCAGCAGATGGCGGCGATGTTTCGTGAGGCCGAGGCCGAGAAGGCGGTGCTGCTGCTCGACGAGGCCGACAGCTTTCTGCAGGACCGCCGTGGCGCGCAGCGCACCTACGAGGTGACCGAGGTCAACGAAATGCTCCAGGGCATGGAGCGCTTCGCCGGCATCTTCATCTGCACCACCAACCTGATGGACAGCATCGACCAGGCGGCGCTGCGACGCTTCACGTTCAAGATCCGCTTCAAGCCACTCACCGCGGAGCAGCGCGAGACCATGTTTGTGGTGGAGGCGCTTGGGGGTGATGCCTCGCGGCTGGACGCGGCACACGCCACCCGCCTCCTCAAGCTCGACCAGCTGTGCCCCGGTGACTTTGCCGCGGTGAAGCGGCAGGTGGAGATCCTCGCCGAAGCGCTCGAGCCCGACGAGTTCATGGCCCAGCTCGAAGCCGAACACCGCATCAAGCCCGAGGTGCGCGAGGCCCGCAGCATGGGTTTCACTTGATCTCTCCTCTCGTGCGAGGCTTGGGGGCACAACGGGCCAGCCGCCGGGCCGCCCCAAGGCAGGCCCAGCCCGGGGCGGCGACCCGCGCAGCGGCGGAGCGTGGGGGCACAATCCTCTGATGTGCCAACTTCTCGGTCTCAACTGCGCCACCCCCACCGACGCATCGTTCAGCTTCACCGGCTTCTGCCAGCGCGGTGGCAACACCGACCACCACGCCGATGGCTGGGGCATCGCGTTCTTCGAAGGCAAGGGCCTGCGCCTGTTTGTCGACCACGCGAGTGCAGCGCAGTCGCCCATGGCCAACTTCCTGCAGGGCTACCCGCTCAAGAGCCGCAACATCATTGCCCACGTGCGCAAGGCCACCATTGGCGAGGTGTCGCTGGAGAACGCACACCCCTTCGTGCGAGAGCTCTGGGGACGCCAGTGGGTGTTCGCACACAACGGTGACCTGAAGGACTATTTCCCCAATCTGCACAGCCACTTCCGCCCGGTGGGCACGACCGACAGCGAACGCGCCTTCTGCTGGCTGATGCAGGAGCTGGCCAAGTCGCACGCGGGCCTGCCCAGCGTGCAGGAGCTCACCCTCACGCTGCAGGAACTCTTGCCGCAGGTGCGGCGCTTCGGCAGCTTCAACTTCCTGCTCTCCAACGGTGAAGCGCTGTGGGCGCACTGCAGCACCAGGCTGCACTGGCTGGTGCGCCAGCACCCGTTCGCCCAAGCCACGCTGATGGACCAGGACTGGACGGTGAACTTCGCCGACCTCAACCAGCCGGGCGACCGCGCTGCCGTGGTGGTGACCACCCCGCTGACCAGCAACGAGCAGTGGACTTCGTTCAAGCCCGACGAACTCAAGGTGTTTGTGGACGGTCTGCCACTGCCGTGATTTCCCGGGTGGCACCGGGTACTCCCCCGGGCTACCATGCATCGAGCACGGACGCCCCGCGCGACCCGTCGCCCAACCCCTCAACGAAGGAGACAAACCCATGCAAAGACGACACCTCGTGGCCGGTGGCATTGCCGCGGCAGTGCTGCCCCCGTTCGCATTCGCGCAAGGCCTGGAGAAACCCAAGGTCACCATCGCGGTGGGCGGCAAGAACCTGCTGTACTACCTGCCGCTCACCATTGCCGAGCAGCTGGGTTACTTCAAGGCCGAGGGGTTGGATGTGACCATCGCCGACTTCGCGGGCGGCTCGCGCGCACTGGCCGCGGTGGTGGGTGGCAGCGCCGACGTGGTCTCGGGTGCCTTCGAGCACACGGTCAACATGCAATTCAAGGGCCAGCCCATGCGCGCCTTCGTGCTGCAGGGCCTGGCACCGCAGATCGTGCTGGGCTTCAATCCCAAGACCATGGCCGGCTACAAGACCATCACCGACCTCAAGGGCAAGAAGATCGGCGTGACCGCGCCGGGCAGCTCCACCAACGTGATGGTCAACTTCGTGCTCGCCAAGGCCGGTCTGAAGCCGAGCGACGTGAGCATCGTCGGTGTGGGGGCGGGCAGTGGGGCGGTGGCCGCCATGCGCTCGGGCCAGATCGACGCCATGAGCAACCTCGACCCGGTGGTCACGCTGCTGCAACGCTCGGGCGACATGAAGGTCATTTCCGACACGCGCATCGTCGCCGAGTCCGAGAAGGTGTTCGGTGGTCCCATGCCCGCGGGCTGCCTGTATGCGCCCCAGCCCTTCCTGGACAAGAACCCCAACACCGCGCAGGCCCTGACCAACGCGATGGTGCGTGCCAACAAATGGATCCAGGCCGCCGGCCCGGGCGACATCATCAAGGTGGTGCCCGAGGGTTTCCTGCTCGGGGACCGCGCGGTCTACATCGACGCCTTCATGGCCGCCAAGGGCGCGCTGTCGCCCGACGGCAGCTTCCCGGCCAAGGGTGCCGACACGGCGTTTCGCGCACTGGCGAGCGTGGACGACAAGATCGCCGCGGCCAAGCTGGATCTGAACGCGGTGTACACCAACGCCTTCGTGCAAAAGGCCAACGCCAAGTACCCGAAGGGCTGATGTGACGAGTCCGGCGATCGATCTGCAGGGCGTGTCCTGCACCTTCATCAGCAAGGACGACCCCGGTCAACGCTACACCGCCGTGCGCGATGTGACGTTGACCGTGGGCGCTGGTGAATTCGTCAGTGTGGTGGGCCCCACGGGCTGCGGCAAGAGCACGCTGCTCAACGTGGCGGCCGGCCTGCTGTCGCCCAGCACCGGCACGGTGAACGTGTTCGGCGAACCGCTGGCCGGCATCAACACCCGCGCGGGCTACATGTTCCAGACCGAGAGCCTGATGCCCTGGCGCACCGCGCTGGGCAACGTGATGGCGGGTCTGTCGTTTCGCGGCGCCTCGGACGCCGACGCAAAGACGCAGGCCGACGACTGGCTGCGCCGCGTGGGCCTGGGCGGCTTCGGCGACCGCTACCCGCACCAGATGAGCGGCGGCATGCGCAAGCGCGCGAGCCTGGCGCAGACCCTGGTGCTCGACCCCGACATCATCCTGATGGACGAACCGTTTTCCGCGCTCGACATCCAGACCCGGCAGCTGATGGAAAACGAAGTGCTGGACTTGTGGGCGGCGAAGAAGAAGGCGGTGCTCTTCATCACGCACGACTTGGACGAAGCCATCGCCATGAGCGACCGCGTCGTGGTGCTCAGCGCCGGTCCGGCCAGCCACCCCATCGGCGAATTCACCATCGACATCCCGCGCCCGCGCGACGTGGCCGAGATCAAGACCACCGCCCGCTTCATCGAACTGCACGCCGCCATCTGGGCCGTGATGCGCGAAGAGGTGCTCAAGGGCTACCAGCAACAACTCAAGGTGGCCTGAGCCATGTGGAATCTCATCAAGCCGCAACCCAGCACCCTGCGCGCGTGGCAGCTGGGCTTGCTCGTTGCGCTCATCGTGTTCTGGTACGCCATGACCACGCCTGGCCTGTTGCCGAACTTCATGTTCGAGAACGACCGCCAGGCCGCGTTTTTCTTCGGTGAACCGCTGCGCGTGGCCGAGCGCATCTGGGCCTGGTTCGTCACCGACGCCGACATTTACAAACACCTGGGCGTGACGCTCACCGAGACCGTGCTGGCCTTTGGCATCGGCGCGCTCGGCGGCCTGGGCGGTGGCTTGTGGCTCGCACTCTCGCCCATGGCCTCGGCCATCCTGGAGCCTTACATCAAGGCCATGAACTCCATGCCGCGCATCATCCTCGCGCCCATCTTCGCGGTGTGGTTTGGCCTGGGCATCGCGAGCAAGGTGGCGCTGGGCGTGACGCTGGTGTTCTTCATTGTGTTCTTCAACGTCTACCAGGGCGTGAAGGAAGTGAGCCCGGTCATCCTGGCCAACGCACGCATGCTCGGCGCGAGCCAGAAACAGCTGCTGCGCCACGTGTACCTGCCCAGCGCGACCAGCTGGGTCTTCAGCTCACTGCACACCAGCGTGGGCCTGGCCTTCGTGGGCGCGGTGGTGGGCGAATACCTGGGGTCCAGCCAGGGCGTGGGTTACCTGATCCTGCAGGCCGAAGGCAGCTTCGACATCAACACCGTGATGGCCGGCATCGTGGTGCTCACCGGCTTTGCGCTGGTGCTCGACGCGGTGGTGGGCAGGATCGAAAAGCGCTTGATGAAGTGGCAGCCCAAGGTGGGGGAGACGGAGAAGCTCTGAAGCTGCACCGGGGTGTCGCGGCGGCCCGCCGGCGCGGGCCAGGCGTTTCACTTCTTCAGAAACGCCTGCACCGCCGCCACGGTGCGCGCCGGGTCTTCCTCGTGCGGGACGTGGCCGAGGCCCTCGAACACCTGCACCTGGCTGCCCTGGATGTCGCGGGCGAAGTACTGCGCCTGCGACGGCGGGATCAGCCGGTCTTGCGCGCCCCAGAGCACCAGCGTGGGCTGTTTGATCTGCGCGATCTGCGCGGTGAACGCCTCGTTGCCCGCTTTCAGGCGTGCGCTCAGCGCCTCCCGGTTGCCTTCGCGCAGGGTGAGTTCAAAGTAGCGGTCGACCAGCTCGGGCGTGACCTTGGCGGGGTCGGCGTACACGTTGCGCACGCTCGATTCGACCAGGCGCCGGGGCAACACATTGCGCATCAGAGGGGCGAGTGCCGGGATGTGCGCGATCCGGAAACCCAGGGGGACGGACTGCGCCTCCATCGGGTAGCCGGCGGCGTCCACCAGCACCAGCTTGACCACGCGCGACGGGTGGTCCACGGCGGTCTTCCACGCCACCGCGCCTCCCAGCGAATTGCCCGCGAGCACCGCCCGTTGCAGGTTCAGCCGGTCCAACACCTGCACGATGAAACGCGAGTAGGCGGGCAGGCTGTAGTCGCCGTCGGGCGACGGCCCGGTGAGTCCGAAGCCGGGCAGGTCGACGCGGATCACGCGGTGCTTTCCCTTGAGGGCCTCGACCCAGCCGTCCCAGGTGTGCAGGCTGGCGGAGGTGCCGTGCACCAGCACGATGGGCAGCGGGTCCTCGCGCGGACCCTCGTCGCGCAGGTGCACGTCCATGCCGCCGATCCGGACGAACTGCGAGGGCGCTGCGGCCCAGCGGGCCTTGAGGGAGGCCAGGGGGCGGTCGGGTGCCCAGCTGGCGGTCACGGCGAGCCCCCCCGCCACCAGCAACACCACCGCCACCACACCCAGGAACTTCAGCATCCGCATCGTTGGCCTCCCGCCCACAGCGGGCGTGCCGGGCGATTTTGCCCCTGCGCGCCGGCTTGACCAACCACCGTGTCACCATGGGCCGGATGGTCCGCAGCTTGTTCGCCCTCCTCCTCATTGCCGCCGGCCTGCTGGCGTGGGCCGTGCAGAGCGGCCGCGTCGATGTACCGCCGCACTGGAACCCATGGGCGCCGCTGCGGGTGGCCGAGCCCGACCACTGGCTCCGGGGCTACCGGCTGCAACGCACTGCGGCCGACCCGGCCCTGTGCAGTGTCGCGCTGGCGGCCTCGAACTTGAAGCACACCGCCGTGCCCGACAACGCAACGGGCGACGGCTGTGGCTGGGCTGCCGCCGTGCGGGTGGACGATGCGCGTTTTGCGCCCGCGTTCACGCTCACCTGCAGCGCGGCGCTGTCGCTGGCGATGTGGGAGCGCCATGCCCTGCAACCCGCTGCAGAGGCGCATTTCGGCCATCCGGTGGCGCGTGTCGAACATTTCGGCAGCTACGCCTGCCGCAATGTGCGCGGTGCCAGCGGAGAAGGCGAGCGGCGCAGCCAGCATGCCACCGCCAACGCCTTTGATGTCGCGGGTGTCCGCCTGGACAACGGCCGGCGCATCAGCCTGGTGAACCATTGGGGTGTTGGAGGCGCGGAAGGCGTTTTTCTGCGCGAGGCGCGCGATGGCGCATGCCGCTTCTTCAAGGGCACGCTGGGTCCTGACTACAACGCCGCCCACCGCGACCACTTCCACCTGGACCAGGGGCCCTACCGAATCTGCCGGTGAGTTTGTGCCGTGAAGCGAGCAGACGGGGGCCCGCTCCTGTGGCAGAGTCCGGGTTCCCGAAACCACGCGTCCCAAGGAGACCACCGATTGAATGCCTGGATGTTGCTCGGACTGGCCATCGTGGCCGAGGTGATCGGCACCACCGCTCTGAAGGCCAGCGAAAGCTTCACCAAACTTGCACCGTCGCTGATCGTGGTGGTGGGTTATGGCGTGGCGTTTTACTGCCTGTCGCTGGTGCTCAAGAGCGTGCCGGTGGGCATCGCGTACGCGGTCTGGTCGGGCCTGGGCATCGTGCTGATCACCGCGGTGGCGTGGCTGCTCTACGGGCAGCGCATCGACCTCGCCGGCCTGCTCGGCATGGGCCTGATCATCGCCGGCGTGGTGGTGCTCAACGTGTTTTCCAAGGCGGCGGTGCACTGAGCCCCGCAGCGCTCGTCAACCCCGACCGGCCCGGCGCTCTTCGCGCAGCATGAAGAGGTAAAGGCCTTCGACCTTCTCGCGCGCCCAGGGTGTCTTGCGCAGGAACTTCAGGCTCGATCCCACGCTGGGGTCGACGTTGAAGCAGCGCACGGGAATGCGCTGACCCAGTTCTTCCCAACCGTAGTGGTCGGCCAGCGCGGTGACGATGGCCTCCAGCGTCAACCCGTGCAAGGGGTTCCTGGGTTGGCCAGGCGTTGCGGTCGCCGCGTCGTCGTCCTCGCTCATGCCATTGCCGCTTCCAGCGCGTCCGCAAACATCGCCGGCACATCGAACCCGGTCTGCTGCTGAATCTCCTGGAAGCAGGTCGGGCTGGTGACGTTGATCTCGGTGACCTTGTCGCCGATCATGTCCAGCCCCACCAGCAGCAGGCCACGGGCGGCGAGCTGAGGTGCGATGGTCTCGGCGATCGCGCGGTCGGTGTCGCTCAGCGGCTGGGCCACGCCCTTGCCCCCGGCGGCCAGGTTGCCGCGGATCTCACTGCCTTGCGGAATGCGCGCGAGCACAAAGGGCGCGACCTGGCCGCCGATGAGCAACAGGCGTTTGTCACCGTCCACGATGGCGGGCAGGTAGGCCTGCACCATCACGCTGGTGGCGCCACCCTGGTTGAGCGTTTCGGTGATGGAGCCGAGGTTCATGCCGTCGGGCCCGACGCGGAAGATGCCCATGCCGCCCATGCCGTCCAGCGGCTTCAAGATGATGTCCTTGTGCTCGGCGTGGAAGTGGCGGATGGCTTCGGGCGAGCGCGTCACCAGCGTGGGCGGAGCGTACTGGGCGAACTCCATGAGCGCGAGTTTTTCCGGGTGGTCGCGCAGCGCACGCGGGCTGTTGAACACCTTTGCACCCTCGCGCTCGGCCTGCTCCAGCAGGTGCGTGGCGTAGAAGAACTCGCTGTCGAAGGGCGGGTCCTTGCGCATGAGCACGGCGTCAAACGTGTGCAGGGCTTCGCGACCCTGGTGCAGCACGCGGTACCAGTCGTCGGCAGCACCCGTGAGTTCGATGCGGCGCACCAGCGCGCTCACCGGGTGCCCGGTCTGCCACTGCAGGTGCTGCGGCTCGCAGGCGGCCAGCGTGTGGCCGCGTTTCTGCAGCTCGCGCATCATGGCGAAGGTGGTGTCTTTGTAGGTCTTGAAGGTGACCAGCGGGTCGGCGACAACGAGGATGTTCATGGCTTGCTTTTCGGACGAAGGCCGTACTGTTGCACAAACAGCGCCAGGGCGCCGGCCACCACGCCCCAAAAGGCCGAGCCGATGCCGGCGATCACCACGCCGCTGAGCGTGACCAGAAAGGTGATGAGCGCGGCTTCGCGGTGCGTGTCGTCCTTGAGTGCTGCGTGCAGCCCGCCGCCGATGCTGCCCAGCAGCGCAATGCCGGCGATGGCCAGCACCAGCTCACGCGGGAAGGCGATTAAGAGGCCGGTGACGGCCGCACCGAACAGGCCGATGAGCACGTAGAGGGCGCCGCAGGTGACGGCGGCGGTGTAGCGCTTCTTCGGATCGGGGTGCGCCTCCTCACCCATGCAGATGGCGGCGGTGATGGCGCTGAGGTTGAGCGCGAACGCGCCGAACGGCGCCAGCACCAGCGTGGCCACGCCGGTGAGCGTGATGATCCTGGAGATCGGCATGCCGTAGCCGGCCGCGCGGATGGCCGCCACACCCGGCAGGTTCTGCGAGGCCATGGTCACCACGAACAGCGGCAGCGCCAGGCTGGTGAACGCGGCGAGGGTGAACACCGGCAGGGTGAACACGGGTCGGGCCAGCTCCAGCGTGAGCGCGCCGGCGTTGAACTGGCCGCGCAACACCACGTACGCCACCGACACCAGCAGCGTGATCACCACCGCATAACGCGGTGCCAGCCGTCGACCGAGCAGATACGCCAGCAGCATCAGCACCACCAGCACCAGCGCGGTCTGCGCCGCGGCAAAGGCCTGCAGGCCGAAGCGCGCCAGCACACCGGCCAGCAGCGCCGAGGCCAGCGCCATCGGTATCTTGTTCATCACCCGCTCGAACCAGCCGGTGGCGCCCGCCAGCGTGATGAGCGCACCGCACACCATGAAGGCCCCGATGGCCTCGGCCATCGAGAAGCCACCCGCCAGACCCGCCGTGGCCAGCACCGCCGCGCCCGGCGTGCTCCACGCCACCATGACCGGCTGCTTGAGCACGAGCGAGGGAATGGCCGAGCACAGGCCCATGCCCAGCCCCAGCGCCCACATCCACGAGGTGATCTGAGCGGGCGTGGCGCCGAACGCCTGCGCGGCCTGGAAGACGATGGCCACCGAGCTGGTGAAGCCCACCAGCACCGCGACAAAGCCGGCGGTGGCGGCCGAGAGGTTGAGGTCTTTGAAGAACGGCATCGGGCGATTCTCACCGCGATGCCTGGTGCCTCAAGGCATCAGCGGATGCCGCCCACGTAGCGTGCGTCCGGGTCTTCGCCTTCCTTGCGCGGCCCGCCAAAGGCCGAGATCAGCGTCGACTCGATGAAGCCGCTGGGGTGGCCGGGCACCGAGTTGGCGAAGCCACCCGATCGGGGGGTGGCCGCGCGCTGGGCGGTGTCTGCACTCACCTGGCCCGCCTTCAATGTGTCGGCCGCAGCCTGCAGCAAGGGTTTGCGCGCGGGCGCGGACATGAGCGGGATGGCGGCTTCGAGCTTGTCGGCCAGGGCCAGCAGGTCGGCGTGTTCGTCCGTGGTGGCCTTCTCGCGCGTGAAACGCACGATCTCCCGGGCGTAGTCCACATTGCTGGCCAGCCACTCGGTGTCGGTCACGCGGCCGGTCTTGCGCCGCAGCAGCACGTGCAGGTGCGCGGCAATGGCAAAGACGTCGTTGGCGGGCATGGGGTGCGGCCTTCAGTGGCCGAGCTGTTCGTTGTGCAGCGACACGTCCAGGCCCGCGCGCTCCTCGAACTCGCGCACGCGCAGCGTGGTGAAGCGCGAGGTGATCCACAGCACCAGGGCGGTCATCACCAAGCTGTAGGCCAGCACGGCCACACACGCGATCACCTGCGACAGGAAACTGGCTTCCACGCCCGAAATGGCCGGGTCGGCCAGCAGACCTGTGAGCAGCGCGCCCACCAGGCCGCCCACGCCGTGCACGCCGAACACATCGAGCGAATCGTCGGCGCGCAGCTTGCGCTTGAGTGCCGTGGCGCCCCAGTAGCAGGCCACGCCGGCCACCAGGCCGATGATCAGCGCACTGCGCGGCGTGACAAACCCCGCCGCCGGTGTGATGGCCACCAGACCCGCCACCACGCCCGAGCACAGGCCCAGCAACGAGGCGCGTTTGCGCGCCAGCCACTCGGCGCCCATCCACGACAACGCACCCGCCGCGGCCGCGATGTGCGTGACCGCCATCGCCAGACCCGCGCGGCCGTCGGCCGCCAGCGCCGAGCCGGCGTTGAAGCCGAACCAGCCCACCCACAGCAGCCCCGTGCCGGCCATGGTCAGGCCCAGGTTGAACGGAATGAAGGGCTCGCGGCCATAGCCCTCGCGAGGGCCCAGTGCGTAGGCGCAGACCAGCGCGGCGGCACCGGCATTGATGTGCACCACCGAGCCGCCGGCAAAGTCGAGCGCGCCCAGTTGGGCCAGCCAGCCGCCCGGCTCCCACACCCAGTGGGCGATGGGCGCGTACACCAGCAGCAGCCACAGGCCGGTGAACGTGAGCAACGCGCCGAAGTGCATGCGCTCCACCAACGCACCGACCACCAAGGCGCAGGTGATGATGGCAAAGGTGAGCTGGAACATGGCGAACACCGATTCGGGCACGTGCTTGGCAATGTGGTTCACGGCCACCTGCGAGGTGGAACCCAGGAACTCCATGCCCGAGAAACCCATGCGCTCCACGCCACCGATGAAGCCACCCAGAGCGCCCCCCGGTGTGAACGCCAGCGAATAGGCCACCCCAAACCACAGCAGGCTCACCACAGCGGCGATGCCCACCACGCTGGCCATGGTGTTGATCACGTTGAAGCGGCGCACCATGCCGCCGTAAAACAGCGCGATGCCCGGCAGCGTCATGAGCAGCACGAGCGCGGTGCTCACCATGAGCCAGGCGGTGTCGGCGCCCGAGATCGAGCTGGCCGCCACCAGCCCGGGTGAGGTGAGCGCCGGTGCCGCGGGCGCGGCGGGGGCGGTCTGGGCAGCAGCCGTCACCGGCCCGAGCAGCGCGGCGATCAGTGCGGTGGAGGGAAGGCGGTGTCTCTGGTGGATGGATGGATGAAAGAAGGCGGTCACACGGTTCTGGTGCATTTTGTTACCTGTTTCCAACGACCCCGGGCCCACTGCATCAACTGTGCCAAGGGTTGTCCCGGCCAAGGGAAAGCCCGGGTGCACACCGCTGGTGCGAGCCGATACAGTGCATGCACTCGCTCAAGCGCACTGCGCTGGTGACCGCGGGGGACCGAGGAGACAACCCAGTCCACAAATCCAAAAACGTGTTTCAGCGTCCCCAGAGATGCCAGATTCCTCAAACCGACCCCTGTGGGTCGGTTTTTTTTCGTCTTCGCGTGGCAGCGACAATCGCTTTCATGGAATTGCTGCTTGTTTCGCTGGCCTCGTTTTTCGCCGGCTTCGTGGATTCGATCGTGGGCGGCGGTGGCCTCATCCTGGTGCCCGCGTTGTTCGCCATGTTTCCCACCACCCACCCGGCCACGCTGTTCGGCGTGAACAAGGGCGCGTCGGTGTGGGGCACAGCGGCGGCCACCCTGCAGTACGCGCGGCGCGTCAAGATGCCGTGGCACGCGCTCCTGCCGGCGGCGGCCGTGGGCTTTGCCGGCTCGATGGCCGGCGCCTGGACCGTGACGGTGATATCGCCCGACTTTTTGCGCCGCGCCTTGCCCCTGGTGTTGATGGGTGTGCTGGCCTACACGCTGGCGCGCAAGGACCTGGGCCGCCACCACGCCCCGCGCTTCAGCGGCCGGCGGGAAGCCGCCGCCGCCTGTGTGCTCGCTTTGATCATCGGCTTTTACGACGGCTTCTTCGGCCCGGGCACCGGCAGCTTCTTCGTGTTCCTGTTCGTGCGCTGGCTGGGTTACGACTTCCTGCACGCCAGCGCCAGCGCGAAGCTCATCAACACCGCCACCAACCTCGCGGCCCTGATGCTGTTTGCCTGGAAAGGCCATGTGTGGTGGCACTTCGTGCTGGCGATGGCCATCGCCAACGTGGTGGGCAGCCTGCTGGGCACGCGCCTGGCGCTCAAGCACGGCAGCGGCTTTGTGCGCATCGCCTTCATCGTGGTGGTGTCGGCGCTGATCCTGAAAACGACCTTTGATGCGTGGATCAGGGGGTGACGCGGGGCGCTGCGGGGCTCGCCGCCTCCGGTGGCCACGGCATCGCGCTGGCTTTCAGCGGCGTGCCCATCGGGGCTGACGCCTGCCCCACGCTCACCGCCGCCAGGTCTTGCGGATTGGGGTACTGGTCGAGCAGCAGGTAGTCGAACACGCGCCGCGCGATCGGCGCGGCGGACGCGGCGCCGAAGCCGGCGTTTTCCACCACCACCGCGATGGCCACGCGGGGCTGGTCGATCGGGGCGAAGGCCACGTACAGCGCGTGGTCGCGCTGGTGTTCTTCGAGTTTGCGCGCGTCGTAGCGGTCGCGCTGGCCGATGGTCACGGCTTGCGCCGTGCCGGTCTTGCCGCCGCTGGCGTAACCGGCGCCGGCAAACACGCGGGTGGAGGTGCCCTCGGTGGTCACGGCCTGCATGGCTTCGAGCACCACGCGCACGTTTTCGGGCTTGTATCCCAGGTTCACCGCGGGAGGGTTGGGCAGGGGCTTGCGCTCGCGGGTGATCACGTTTTCGGTGGCCATGGTGAGGTGGGGTGCGTGCTTCACGCCGCCGTTGGCCAGCGTGGCCATGGCATGGGCCAGCTGCACCATGGTGAAACTGTTGTAGCCCTGGCCAATGCCCAGCGAGATCGTCTCGCCGGGGTACCAGCGCTGCTGGTCCGGGCGCTTGTAGGCGTTGCGCTTCCATTCCTGGCTGGGCAGCACGCCGCGCACTTCGCCGCGCAGGTCGATGCCTGTGATCTGACCGAAACCCAGCGGCTTCATGAAGTCGTGCATGGCGTCCACGCCCATCTCGTTGGCCAGCGAGTAGTAGTAGGTGTTGCTCGACTTCACGATGCTGCGCTTCATGTCCACCGCGCCCAGGCCGCCGTCGCCGTGGCTGCGGAAGCGGTGGTTGCCGAACATCCAGAAGCCCGGATCGTTGATGACGGTCTGCGCCGAGCGGGTGCCGGTTTCCAGCGCGCCCAGCGCCATGAAGGGCTTGTAGGTGGAGCCTGGCGGGTAGGTGCCGCGAAGGGCCCGGTTGAGCAGCGGTTTGTCCAGCGATTCGTTGAGCGCTCGCCAGTTCTCCACGTCGATGCCTTCAACGAAGAGGTTGGGGTCGAACGTGGGCTTGCTCACAAACGCCAGCACTTCGCCGGTGCGCGGGTCGATGGCCACCAGCGCACCGCGTCGCTCGCCGAACATGTCCTCGATCAGCTTCTGCAGCTGGATGTCGATCGACAGCACCACGGTGTCGCCGGGCGTGGCGGGCGTGTTGGCCAGCGAGCGCACCGCACGACCGCCGGCCGAGGTTTCCACGCGCTCGAAACCGGTGGTGCCGTGCAGGGTCTGTTCGTAGCTCTGTTCGGCGCCGAGTTTGCCGATGTATTCGGTGCCGCGGTAGTTGGCCTGGTCTTCTTCCGCCCAGTCGGCGATCGACTCTTTCTCGCGCTGGTTGATGCGCCCGATGTAGCCGATCACGTGGCTGGCGGTCTCCCCGTTGGGGTACTGGCGCAGCAGCCTCGCGCGCACGTCCACACCGGGGAATCGGTAGCGCTGCACGGTGAAGCGGGCCACCTCCTCGTCGGTGAGGCGGGTGCGGATGGGCAGCGAGTCGAAGCTGTGCGACTCTTCGAGCAGCTTGCGAAAGCGGCGCTGGTCGCGCGGCGTGATCTCCATCAACTCGCCCAGCTGGGCGATGGTGGCTTCCATGTCGAGCACGCGCGAAGGCGTGATCTCCAGCGTGTAGGCCGAGTAGTTGGTGGCCAGCACACGCCCGTTGCGGTCCACGATCTGGCCGCGGTTGGGCACCACCGGCAGCACGGCGGTGCGGTTGCTCTCGGCTTGCGCCAGCAGGTCGTCGTGGCGCACCACCTGCAGGTACACCATGCGCGCGGCCACCAGCCCAAACGCGAACACCACCGCCAACCCGATCACCAGCAAGCGGGTGCGGAACTGGGCCAGGTCGGCTTCGACGTTTCGCAGTTCGGTCATGGGGACTTGACTGCAAGCAAATGACAGGAGTTTCGCCGCCGGGCCGCCCAAAGGCGAAACAGCCCCCTCGGGGGGCAGCGACCCGCGCAGCGGCGGAGCGTGGGGGCAAGCTTTCGCCGCCGGGCCGCCCCAAGGCGAAACAGCCCCCTCGGGGGGCAGCGACCCGCGCAGCGGCGCAGCGTGGGGGCTTTCATAACGGTCGGTTGTCGTCGGGGTTGGGTGCGCGGCGCTGAGGCACGAGCAGCAGCACGCTCACCACGGGCCACAACGCCGCTTCCAGCACCGGCGCCAGGAAATACAGCCAGCCGGGAAAGCCGCCTCCCGAAGCCATGCGCGCCACCAGCTCCAGCAGGTGGGCCGCCACGAACAGGGGCAGCACCTGCACCGCCTGGTTGGGCACGCCGAACCACAGCAGACGGCGGTGCATCGAGATGGCCAGGAAGCCGAGCACGGTGTAGGCCAGCGCGTGCTGGCCCAGCAGGGCGCCCTGGTGCACGTCCATGGCGAGGCCAAAGGCAAACGCCACACCCACGCCGATACGCAAGGGCTGGTGCACGCTCCAGAACACCAGCGCCACCGCCAGGAGGTCGGGAACCCAGGCGGCGCGGCCCCACAGGCCCATGTTCGTGAGCATGTTGAACATGAGCGCAGCGATCAGGCTGAACCAGATGAAGGCCGGGTTGGCGGGCAGCAGCAGCTGCTGGCCGGGACGCATGATCATGGCGCGCTGCTCCGCACGCCCGGGCGATCGGGTGTGCCCACGGCGCGGGCGGGCTCTGCCACGGGCGACGGCGGCAAGGCCGCTCCGGCCGGGGTCAGCACCAGCACGTGCAGCGTGCCCTGCACCTGGGCCAGTGGCTCCGCCTCGATGCGCGAGAACGACGACTCGGCCTGGCGTTCGACCAGCGTCACGCGGGCCACCGGTAGACCGGGTGGGTACACGCCGTCCACGCCGCTGGTGGTGAGCAGGTCGCCCTGGGCAATGTCCGCGCTGGCCAGGGTGTAGCGCAGCTCCATGCCGTCGCCCTTGGTGGAGGGCTGGCCGTAAGCCACGCTGCGAACGCCGGTGCGGGTGTTCAGCACCGGGATGGCCATGTCTCGGTCGATCAGCAGGCTCACCTCGGACACCAAGGGGTAGACACGCGTGACCTGGCCCAGCACGCCGTTCTCGTCAATCACGGGTGAGCCGGGCAGCACGCCCTGCGTCTGGCCCCGGTCGATCACGATTTTTCGCGAGTAGGGGTCGGCCGCGTCGTAGAGCACCTGCGCGCCCATGGCCTGGCTGCCGGTGCGCTCGCGCATGGCCAGCAGGGCGCGCAGCCGCTGGTTTTCCAGCGCCATCTGCTCCAGCTGCAGGGTGCGGTCGGCCTGGGTCGCCAGCCGCTTGAGCGCTTCGCCCTCGTTTTGTTGCGCCTGGTGCAGTGAGGTGAAATACCCGCCCAGACCGGCCACGGCCTGCACCGGTTGCAGCACCAGCCACTGCGCTGGGTACAAGGCGGTGGCCAGCGAGGCGCGCACCGGTTTCGCCACTTCGAAGCGCAGGTCGGCCACCATGAGAAAAAGTGCCAGTGCGCTGAACACCACCAACTTGGACAGTGCCGACGGCCCCTGCTTGAAGAAGGGGGGCGGGGTGCGATCCAGGGTGCCCAGTGGCATGACGCTCGGGGTGGGTCTGGTGGTGCGTGTGCGGGGGCGCCGGGGTGCGGCGCGGGCTTATTCGCTGGTGAAGATGGTGCCCAGGCGCTCCATGCGCTCCAGGGCCATGCCGCAACCGCGCACCACGCAGGTCAGCGGTTCTTCGGCCACCAGCACGGGCAGACCGGTTTCTTCGGCCAGCAGGCGGTCCAGGTCGCGCAGCAGCGCGCCGCCGCCGGTGAGCATCATGCCGCGCTCGGCGATGTCGGCACCCAGTTCGGGCGGCGTGTGTTCCAGCGCCATCTTGACCGCGGTCACGATGTTGTTGAGCGGGTCGGTCAGGGCTTCGAGGATCTCGTTGCTGGAGATGGTGAAGCTGCGCGGCACGCCCTCGGAGAGGTTGCGGCCCTTGACTTCCATTTCCTTGACTTCCGAGCCCGGGAAGGCCGAGCCGATCTGCTTCTTGATGGCTTCGGCCGTGGGCTCGCCGATCAGCATGCCGTAGTTGCGGCGGATGTAGGCAATGATGGCTTCGTCGAAACGGTCACCGCCCACGCGCACGCTGCCCTTGTAGACCATGCCGCCCAGCGAGATCACGCCCACCTCGGTGGTGCCGCCGCCGATGTCGACCACCATGGAGCCCGACGCGTCGGACACCGGCAGGCCGGCGCCGATGGCCGCGGCCATGGGTTCTTCGATCAGGTAGACCTCGGAGGCACCCGCGCCCAGGGCGGATTCGCGGATGGCACGGCGCTCGACCTGGGTGGAACCGCAGGGCACGCAGATGATGATGCGGGGGCTCGGCTTGAACATCGAGCGCGGGTGCACCATCTTGATGAACTGCTTGAGCATCTGCTCGGTCACCGTGAAGTCGGCGATCACGCCGTCTTTCATGGGGCGGATGGCTTCGATGTTGCCGGGCACCTTGCCCAGCATGGCCTTGGCTTCATGGCCGACGGCCTGGATGGTCTTCTTGCCCTGGGGCCCGCCCTCGTGGCGGATCGAGACCACCGAAGGTTCGTCGAGCACGATGCCTTTGTTGCGGACGTAAATGAGGGTGTTGGCGGTGCCGAGGTCGATGGCCAGGTCGGTCGAGAATTGCCGACGGAAAGCTTCAAACATGGTGGGTGGATCCTGTGGAGCCGGAGCGTGGCATGGCGCGCTCCAAGCCGGAAGTGAGGCCGAATGCGGGACCTGGGATGGAGCCAGAAGGTAGGCCGGACATCGGTTCTAAGTGTTTGATTCCAAGGCAAAAACCGTGGCGGTACGGGGTCTGCCGTTAAACCTTGGATAATACCGTATCCCCTGTGCACAACTGCACGCAAGCTGGCCCCATTTCTGCGATTTACACGGCGTTTCAGCGCCTTCGACCGCTCTTGGGGGCACCGCAGATCCCAACTTCCGGAACCACCTCGACATGTCCCTGACCCTGTCCGACATCGGCCGCATTGCCAACCTGGCGCGGCTGGAGCTCACCGAGCCGCAAAGCGAACGCATGCTGACCCAGCTCAACGGCTTCTTCGACACCGTGGAGCAGATGAACGCGGTCGAGACCACCGGCGTGGAGCCGCTGGCCCACCCCACGGCCGTGATCGACCATGTGTCGCTGCGCCTGCGCCCCGACGTGGCGAGTGAGCCCAACAACCGCGAAGCCAACCAGAAAAGCGCGCCCGCCGTCGAACGTGGCCTGTTCCTCGTGCCCAAGGTGATCGAATGAAGGCCATCCACGACATGGGCGTGCTGGAGCTCGCCACCGCCATTGCAGAGAAGCAGACCAGCAGCGTTGAAGCTTCGCAGCATTTGCTGGCCCGCGCAAAGCAGTTTGCATCCCTGGGTGCTTACCTCGCCTTCAACGAAGACGCCACGCTGGCCCAGGCCCGGGCGGCCGACGCGCGCGTCGCGGCTGGCGAACGAACGCCACTGCTGGGCGTGCCGCTGGCGCACAAGGACATCTTCGTCACAAAAGACTTCCCCACCACCGCTGGCTCCAAGATGCTTGCTGGCTACCAGAGCCCGTTCGACGCCACCGTCGTGCAACGCCTGGGCGCGCAGGGCGCCGTGTCGCTGGGCAAGCTCAACTGCGACGAATTCGCCATGGGCTCGGGCAACGACAACTCGGCCTTCGGGCCGGTGCACAACCCCTGGGATGCCACGCGCGTGCCTGGCGGTTCTTCGGGCGGTTCGGCCACGGCCGTGGCCGCGCGCCTGATCCCGGCCGCCACCGGCACCGACACCGGCGGCTCCATCCGCCAGCCCGCCAGCTTCACCGGCATCACCGGCATCAAGCCCACCTACGGGCGCTGCTCGCGTTACGGCATGGTGGCGTTTGCCTCCAGCCTCGACCAGGCCGGCCCCATGGCGCGCAGCGCGGCCGACTGCGCGGCTCTGCTGACCGCTATGGCCGGCCCCGACATCGACCGCGACTCCACCAGCCTGGACCACCCGGCCGAGGACTACAGCGCGGCCATCACGCGCCCGCGTGAAGGTGCCACGGCCGCCCAACCACTCAAGGGCCTGCGCATCGGTCTGCCCGCCGAGTTTTTTGGTGCAGGATGTGCGCCCGACGTGCTGGCCGCCGTGCGCGCCGCACTGGCCGAATATGAAAAGCTGGGCGCCACGCTGGTCGACATCTCGCTGCCCCGCACCGAACTTTCCATCCCCGTTTACTACATCATTGCGCCCGCCGAAGCGTCGAGCAACCTGAGCCGTTTCGACGGCGTGAAGTTCGGTCACCGCGCCGCGAAATACGACGACCTGCTCGACATGTACAAAAAGTCGCGCAGCGAGGCTTTTGGCCCCGAGGTGCAGCGCCGCATCATGATCGGTACCTACGTGCTGAGCCACGGCTACTACGACGCCTACTACCTCAAGGCCCAGCAGATCCGCCGCCTGATCGCGCAGGACTTTCAATCCGCCTTCGAGCGCTGCGACCTGATTGCCGGCCCCGTGGCGCCCACCGTCGCCTGGAAGATCGGCGAGAAGAGCGACGACCCGATGGCCAACTACCTGGCCGACATCTACACCCTCTCCACCAGCCTGGCCGGTTTGCCCGGCATGAGCGTGCCGGCGGGTTTTGGCGCCGGTGGCATGCCGGTGGGCCTGCAGCTCGTGGGCAACTATTTCAAGGAGGGCGAGTTGCTGCACGCCGCGCACGCTTTCCAGCAGGCCACCGACTGGCATGCGCGTTCGCCCTCGGGATTCTGATCATGAGCAACACAACAAAATCCCTGCTGGTTCAAGGCTACGAGGTCGTCATCGGCTTCGAGACCCACGCCCAGCTCGCCACACAGTCCAAGATTTTCAGCCGCGCACCCACGGCGTTCGGTGCCGAGCCCAACACGCAGGCTTGCGCGGTGGACCTGGCCTTGCCGGGCACGCTGCCGGTGATGAACCAGGGCGCGGTGGAACTCGCCATCCGCCTGGGGCTGGCGCTGGGTTCACACATCGCCGAACAGAGCGTGTTTGCGCGCAAGAACTACTTCTACCCCGACCTGCCCAAGGGCTACCAGATCAGCCAGTTCGAGATCCCGGTGGTGCAGGGCGGCGAGGTCGGTTTCTTTCTCGGCGACGAGAAGAAGACGGTTCGCCTGGTGCGCGCACACCTGGAAGAAGACGCGGGCAAGAGCCTGCACGAAGACTTCATCGGGCAAAGCGGCATCGACCTCAACCGCGCCGGCACGCCGCTGCTGGAGATCGTGACCGAGCCCGACATGCGCTCCAGCGCCGAGGCCGTGGCCTACGCGAAAGAGTTGCACAAGATCGTGACCTGGATCGGCATCTGCGACGGCAACATGCAGGAAGGCTCCTTCCGCTGCGATGCCAACGTGTCGGTGCGCAAGCCCGGCGCACCGCTGGGCACCCGCCGCGAGATCAAGAACCTGAACTCGTTCAAGTTCATGCAGCAGGCCATCGACTACGAGATCCGCTGGCAGATCGAGGAGATCGAGGACGGCCGCGCGATCCAGCAGGCCACGGTGCTGTTCGATCCCGACACCGGCGAGACGCGCGCGATGCGCACCAAGGAAGACGCCGCCGACTACCGCTACTTCCCCGACCCGGACCTGCCGCCGCTGGTGATTGCGCGCGACTGGGTGGAGCAGGTGCGTGCGGGCATGCCCGAGCTGCCGCGCCAGATGGCCGAGCGGTTTGCGCGTGAGTTTGAACTGTCTGATTACGACGCTACCACCCTGACTCAAACCAAGGGAATGGCTCGCTACTTTGAAGCCGCCGCCCTGGCCTCAGGCAAGCCGAAGTTGGCGGCCAACTGGGTCATGGGAGAAGTGGCAGCATTGCTGAACAAGCAGCAGGTCTCTATTGATGACGTCGAAGTCCCTGGTCCAATGCAGCTGGCCGCGCTCATCCGTCGGGTGTCAGATGGAACGATCTCCAACTCGGGAGCAAAGTCGGCGTTCCAGGAGTTGGTTGCGAACCAACGCAAGAGCCTGGAGGACTTGGCGCAGTATTTGGCGGACGTTGACGCAATCATCGAAGCCAAAGGCCTCAAGCAGATGAACGACACCGGCGCGCTGGAAAAGATCATCGACGAGGTGATGGCCGCCAACGCCGAGAACGTGGCCCAGTTCCGCGCCGGCAAGGAAAAGGCCTTCAACGCGCTGGTGGGTCAGGTCATGAAGGCCAGCAAGGGCAAGGCCAACCCGCAGCAGGTCAACGACGTGCTGCGCCAGAAACTTCAGTGAGGGAGTCGCCGCGGGAGGCGGCGGGGTTCAACGCTTGAGCGTGGCTGCGTTGTTCGCCGCCGTCGAGGGCGACCACAGCTGCCGCAGCTTGCCCAGCTCTTCGTCAAAGCGCTGGTTGATGCGCAGCTTTTCCTGGGCCTGTTCTTCCAGAAAACGCTTCTGCACCACCATCTGCTTCTCGCTGTCTTCGAGCTTGCGGCGCAGCCAGAACGGCGCCTTGCTCGGGTCTGACTGGTAGAACTCCATCTCCGCGTCGACCTCTTTGCGCTGCTGCACCAGCGCCGTTTCACGCTTGTTCACGGCCGCGATCACATCGTCGATCTGCGCCAGGGCTTCGGCGCGCTCCTTGTCGTGCACCGCCTGGTTGGGGTAGCGGATCAGCAGGGCTCGCTCGCGGCGTTTCTCTTCGGCGGCGCGGGCCTTGATCTCGTTTTCGGCGCGTTGTTTGTTTTCCAGCTTGGCGCGCTCGTCGGCGGTGTAGCTGGGTGGCACCACCTGGCGCACGATGCCGGTGTTGCCCAGTTTGTGCTGCTCGCGGTCCAGGCATTCCACGATCGGGCGGTCGGAGGTGATGCGCCGGCCTTTGCTGTCGACACAGGTGTAGATGCCCTGGGTCTGTGCACCGGCTGTTGCCCCCCAGAGCGCGCTGGCCGCCAGCGCGCAAACGCCCAGCCGCTGGGCGCTCGGCAGAAAAGAGGTCAAGGAGCGGGCAGGGTTCATGGTGTGGGTGTCAGTTCACACCGTAGCGCAGGCGGTAGGCCTGCACCCGCTGGCGGTGCGCATCGAGCTCCCCCCCGGTGTGAACGTTCAGATACTGCAGCAAATCCGCCAAGGTGGCAATTGCACAAACTTGCAGACCGAGCTGTTGCTGCACATATTGCACCGCACTGTGATCCACGTCTCGAACCGAGCCGTCCGGGCCGGTCTCGGTGGCCTTCTCCTGGCGATCGAGTGCGATCGCCACCGCGTGTGGCGTGGCGCCGGCAGCGCGGATCAGGGCGATGGACTCGCGCGCGGCGGTGCCGGCGGACATCACGTCGTCCACGATCAGCACCCGGCCCTGCAAGGGCGCACCCACCAGCGTGCCGCCCTCGCCGTGGTCCTTGGCCTCCTTGCGGTTGTAGGCAAAGGGCACGTTCAGGCCCAGGCGCGAGAGCTCGATGGCGAGCGCGGCGCCCAGCGGGATGCCTTTGTAGGCCGGGCCGAAGATCATGTCGAACTCGACGCCGCTGGCGATCAGGGCCTTTGCATAGAATTGCGCGAGCCGCGCGAGCTTGGCGCCGTCGTCGAACAGACCGGCGTTGAAGAAGTAGGGCGACAGGCGTCCCGCCTTGGTCTTGAATTCGCCGAACCGCAGCACGCCGGCATCCACACAGAACTGCACGAATTCCTGCGCGAGCGCAGAGTCCGGAGCGCCCGCATGGGCCGCGCCTGTATCCAACACCATGGGGGTTTCCTTGTTCAAACTGACCAGCCTCAACCTCAACGGCATCCGCTCCGCCACCACCAAAGGCCTGGAGACTTGGCTCACCGCGCACCAGCCGGATTGTATTTGTGTGCAGGAGGTCAAGGCGCAGGAGCTGGACGTGGCCGGCCGTTTCGAGCACCTCGCCGGTCTGCGCGGCCACTTCCACTTTGCGCAGAAAAAGGGCTACTCGGGCGTGGGCGTGTACACCCGGCACGAGCCCAGCGACGTGGTCACCGGCTTCCGTTGCGAGGAGTTCGACGCCGAAGGTCGTTACACCGAACTGCGCTTCGACACACCGAGCCGCAAGCTCTCGCTGATCAGCGCCTACTTTCCCAGCGGTTCATCCGGCCCCGAACGCCAGGAGGCCAAATACCGCTTTCTGGCGGCCTTCCACCCGCACCTGATGGCGCTCAAGGGCGAGCGCGAATTCATCCTGTGCGGCGACGTGAACATCGCCCACCAGCAGGCCGACCTGAAGAACTGGCGCAGCAACCAGAAGAACAGCGGCTTCCTGCCCGAAGAGCGCGCCTGGATGACCTCGCTGCTCACCGACGGCGGCCTGGTCGACGTGTACCGCCGTCTGCAGCCCGACACCACCGATGCCTGCTACACGTGGTGGAGCAACCGCGGCCAGGCCTATGCAAACAACGTGGGCTGGCGGCTGGATTACCACCTGGCCACGCCGGCGCTGGCGGCGCTGGCGCGCACGGAACACATCTACAAGGACGTGAAGTTCAGCGACCACGCGCCGATCACGATCGGGTACGACCTGAGCCTGTGACCCTCAGACTGCGCAGACCGGTGCCGTGAACGCTTCGCGCCCCGGCTGATCGACCCGGGCCTTGCCCGCCGCCACGGGCACCACGGTGGCCGCGCCCACGCCGTTCTTTGCCGCCACCACCTCCGCCATGATCGAGAGCGCGATCTCGGCCGGGGTCTTGCTGCCGATGTAGAGGCCGGCAGGTCCATGCAGGCTGTCCAGCGTGTCCTGCGACAGATCAAAGTGCTCGTGCAGCCGCGTCTTGCGCAGCTCGCTGTGGCGCCGCGAGCCGATGGCACCCACGTAGAAGGCGTCCGACTGCAGCGCGTCAATGAGCGCCAGGTCGTCGAGCTTGGGGTCGTGCGTCACGGCCACCACGGCGGTGCGTGCGTCGGGCTTCAGGCGCAGGATCAGGTCGTCCGGCATCTCGTGGCTGAGTTCCACGCCGTCGAGCTGCCAGCTGGCTCGGCTCTCGTCGCGCGGGTCGCACACGATCACCTCGAAGCCCAGGCCCAGCGCCATCTGGCACAGAAAGCGCGAGAGGTCGCCCGCGCCGATGACGATGAGTCTTGCCTGTGGCCCGAGGTGGGTGGTGAGATGCTGGTCGTCAAGCCGCGGCAGGCCGTCGCGACTTCCTTCGTTCAGCACCACCTCGCCGGTGGCCAGGTTGAGCACGCGCTCGGTGCTGCGGCGCTGCAGGCAGGCGTGCAGCAACTCGGGGAGCCGGCTGCGCACCGAGACGGGTTCCAGCACCAGCTCCACGGTGCCACCACACGGCAGGCCGAAGCGGTGGGCCTCGTCGGCCGAAATGCCGTAGCGCAGCACGGCGGGCGTGTCGGTGGCGCAGGCCGCCTGCACACCGCCTTCGCGAATGCGGTGGATCAGGTCGTCTTCGATGCAGCCGCCCGAGACCGAGCCCACCGTCTCGCCCCGGCCGTTGATGGCCATGAGCGAGCCCGGTGGCCGGGGCGACGAACCCCAGGTGCGCGCCACCGTCACCAGCACCACCGGCAGACCGGCGCCGTGCCAACCCACCGCGGTGCGCAGCACGCGGGTGTCGAGGTCTTCCATCGATGCGCTCCGAGCGGCCTCAGGCCAGCTTGAACGGCAGCTCGCGCAGCGGCTTGCCGGTGAGTTGCGCGAGGGCGTTGGCGAACGCGGGCGCCAGCGGCGGCAGGCCAGGCTCACCGATGCCGGTGGGCGCGTCCGCGCTGGGCACCACGTGCACGTTGATCTCGGGCATGTCGGTGATGCGGGCCACGGTGAAGTCACCGAAATTGCTCTGCTCGACCACGCCGTCCTTGAGCGTGATCGCTGAGCCCGGCAGGCACATTGACAGGCCCATGACGGCCGCGCCCTGCACCTGTGTTTCCACGCTCTTGGGGTTGATGGCCAGGTTGCAATGCACGCCGGCGGTGGCGCGGTGCAGCACCGGGCTGCCGTCTTTCACCGAGGCCTCGACCACGTAGGCCACGACCGAGCTGAACGACTCGTGCACCGCCACGCCCCAGGCCCGGCCGGCGGGCAGCTGCTTCTTGCCGTAGCCGCTTTTGTCCACGGCGAGCTGCAGCGCGGCGCGGTGGCGCGGGTGCTTGTCGCCAAACAGGCGCATGCGGTAGGCCACCGGGTCCTGTTGTGTCGCGCGCGCGATGTCGTCGAGCAGCGTCTCCATGACGAAGGCGGTGTGGGTCGAACCCACACTGCGCCACCACAGCACCGGCACATTGACCTTGGGGTGGTGCACGGTCAGGCGCATGGGCAGACCGTAGGGTTCGCGCATGCCTTCCACGGCGGTGCTGTCGATGCCGTTCTTGACCATGCCGCCTTCAAAGAAGGTGCCCGAGACGATGGACTGGCCCACGAGCACGTGGTCCCAGGCCAGCACGTTGCCGCGCTCGTCGAACCCGATGCGCGCGGTGTGCAGGTGCATGGGGCGGTAGTAGCCGCCCTTGATGTCGTCCTCGCGGCTCCAGACCATGCGCACCGGGGCGTTGATGCCGGCAGCGCGCGCGGCCTTGGCGATCTCGCAGGCCTCGACCACGTAGTCGCTGCTGGGCAGGCCACGGCGGCCGAAGCCGCCACCGGCCATCTGCACGTTCATCTTGACCTGCTCGGGCTTGAGGCCCAGCACGCGTGCGGCCGCTGCGGAATCCACACCCGGGAACTGCGTGCCCACCCACAGCTCGGCGCGGCCTTCAGACAGCTGCACCGTGCAGTTCAGCGGCTCCATGGGCGCATGGGCCAGGTAGGGGAAGACGAACTCGGCTTCGATCGTGCGCGGCGCGTTGGCCAGCGGCGCCATGTCGGCATCGAACGCGCGCGGGCCGGGCTGTTTGGCCAGTTCGCGGTACTGCACCAGCTGGCGCGCGCTGTCGACCTTCTCCACGGCGGCGTCGTCCCAGGTCAGCTGGAGCGCGTCGCGCCCTTGTTTGGCGGGCCAGTAGCCGTCGGCGATCACCACCACGCCCTCGGCGCCGCGGTCCAGCGGCACACGCAGCACCGCCTTCACGCCCTTGACGGCGCGCGCCGCGCTGTCGTCCAGGGTCTTCACTTTCGAGCCAAACACCGGCGGGTGCGCCACCAGCGCGGTGAGCTGGCCGGGGCGGCGCACGTCGATGCCGAAGTCCTGCTGCCCGCTGCTCTTGGCGCGCGCGTCCAAGCGCGAGGTGGGCTTGCCGATGATGCGGAAATCTTTCGGGTCCTTGAGCACGACCTTCTCGGGCACGGGCAACGCCATGGCGGCCTGGGCGAGTTCGCCGTAGCCGGCCTTGCGCCCGCCGGGGCCGATCACGGTGCCGGCCTGCGTGCGCAGGGTGGACACGTCCACGTTCCAGCGCGCGGCGGCCGCCGACAGCAGCATGGCGCGGGCGCGGGCGCCGAGTTCGCGGTACTGCGTGTAGCTGTGCTTGATGGCGGTGGAGCCGCCGGTGAGGTGGATGCCGAACAGCGGGTCCAGGTAGGCGGCGTCGGCGTTGCCGTGCTGGCTGCGCACCTTGGACCAGTCGGCGTCCAGCTCCTCGGCCAGGATCATGGGCAGGCCGGTCTGCACGCCCTGCCCGAATTCGAGGCGGTTGATGGTGACCGTCACCCAGCCGTCGGGCGTGATCTGCACGAAGGCCAGCGGCTGTTCGGTGGGCTTGAGGCCGGTGGCCGCGGGGGGGGTTTGTGCGGAGGCCAGGTGCGGGAAGGCGCCCAGCGCAAAGCCGCCGGCACCCACCACTTTCAGGAAGCTGCGGCGCGGGAGGGTGGCGGGGGTGTCTGCCTGATCGCGTTCCAGCAGGTGTTGCAGGGCGCGCGGCAGCTCGACGGGATCGATGTGGTTCAGCATGGTGGGTTCCTTCAGGCGAGGGCTTTGGCGGCGTCGGTCACGGCGGCGCGGATGCGGGCGTAGGTGCCGCAGCGGCACACGTTGCCGGCCATGGCCGAGTCGATCTCGGCGGCGGTGGGTTGTTGGCCCTTGGGCAGCGATTTGAGGAACGCCGTGGCGCTCATGATCTGGCCGCTCTGGCAGTAGCCGCACTGCGCCACGTCGTGCAGCACCCAGGCCTTGTGCACGGCCGCGCCCACGCGGTCGCTGCCGTTGGTGGCCGCTTCGATGGTGGTGATCTTCTTGCCTTCGGCCGCTGCAATCGGTGTGATGCAGGAGCGGATGGCCTGGCCGTCCAGATGCACGGTGCAGGCGCCACACAGTGCCGCACCACAGCCGAACTTGGTGCCCGTCATGCCCAGCGTGTCGCGCAGGGCCCAGAGGATGGGGGTGCCGGGGTCGACGTCGACCGTGTGGTTTTTGCCGTTGACGTTGAGGGTGTTCATGGGATCGGTTCTCCGTGGGGTGGGCGGGGATCTGCAAGGGATCGGTGACGGGAAGTGTCGGGGCCAGGCGTCGAAAGCGTTTGCCGTTTTTGACGCTTGTTTTGCCTTTTCCGATGTTTTTCCGAATTGAGGGGTTGAGCCCGAATTCACCGGCTTTACAGTCGGGCATGTCCATTGAACGCCTCGCCCACGACATCGGCCGGATTGCCCGAATCGATGGCGACCACAGCACCGCCATCCCGCAGCTCTCGCTGCACCGGCGCAGCGGCAAGACCGATCCCATGCCCTGCATCTACGGCCTGGGCCTGGCCGTGGTGGCGCAGGGCGGCAAACAGGTCACCGTGGGCGAACAGGTGCTGGACTACGGCATGGGCCAGTCGTTGTTGATCACCGCCGACCTGCCCGTGGTGGCGCACGTCACGCGGGCCGACGCGGCACGGCCGTTCATGTGCCTGTTCCTCGCGCTGGACGCGCGCGCCCTGATGCAGCAGGCGGCGGAGATGGAGCTGCCGCCCGTGCCGCGCGAAGAAGCGCCGCGCGCCATATCGCTGACCACACTGGACGCGTCTTTGCTCGACGCCGCCATCCGCCTCGTGCGGCTGCTGGACGAGCCCGCGCTGGTGGCGAGCCTGGCGCCGCTGATCCAGCAGGAGATCATGGTGCGGCTGCTGTCCGGTCCGCACGGGCCCTACCTGCGCCAGCTGGTGTCGGCGGGTTCGCCCAGCCACCAGATCGCCCAGGCCATGGCCTGGCTCACGCAGAACTACGTGCACGACGTGCTGATGGACGAACTCGCCGCGCGTGTGCACATGAGCCCGTCCACCTTCCGGTTGCACTTTCGCCACTTCACCGGCATGAGTCCGCTGCAATACCAGAAACATCTGCGGCTGCAGCAGGCGCGCCACCTCATGCTCCACCAGGCGCTGGACGCGGGCAGCACGGCGGCGCGCGTGGGTTACGAGAGCGCATCGCAGTTCAGCCGCGACTACAGCCGCCTGTTCGGCGCGCCGCCGCAGCGCGACATCAAGCGCATGCGGCACCCGCCCACCGAGAGCGCCGGCACCGCCGCGCACTGAAGGCGCCCGTCGGGGGCGGCCTGGCGGTCATCGACCGGTTCCCCGCAAAGGTCTAACAATCTATTGACAGATAGATTGTTATTCAATAGACTGTGCGGCATTGACGAACTGGAGAAACCCCGCGATGAAAAACGCAACCCTCGACCTTGAAGACATGCAGGCCGCTGCGGCCGATGCCTGTCGGCTCATGAAAGTCCTGTCCAACCCGGACCGCCTGCTCATCCTGTGCCAGCTCTCGCAGGGCGAACACCGCGTGGGCGAGCTGGAGGAGCTGCTCGGCATCGTGCAGCCCACGCTGTCGCAACAGCTGACCGTGCTGCGCGAAGAAGCGCTGGTGAGCACGCGCCGCGACGGCAAGAACATCTATTACCTGCTCGACAGCCCGCGCGCGCTGGCCGTGATGCAGGTTCTGTACGCCCAGTTTTGCGGCACACCAAGGAAAAAATCATGACCATCGACTGGACCCACTTCACCCCCTGGGCTTCGTTGTCCGGCGGCATTCTGCTGGGCGTGGCCTCGGCGTTCTTCATCCTGGTCAACGGCCGGGTGCTGGGCATCAGCGGCATCCTGGGCGGCCTGCTCGCGCCGAAGTCGGGCGACGCCGGTTGGCGCATCGCCTTCCTGCTGGGCATGCTGGCCGCGCCGCTAGTTTATGGCCTGCTCGCACCGGCCGGCTTCGTCAAGGCGCCCACCATCGACGCGGGCTTTGCCACCATCGTGGCCGCCGGTTTGCTGGTCGGGCTGGGCACGCGCTACGGCTCTGGCTGCACCAGTGGCCACGGCGTGTGTGGCCTCTCGCGCCTGTCGCCGCGCTCCCTGGTGGCCACGTTGGCCTTCATGGGCGCGGGCTTTGCCATGGTCTTCGTGGTTCGCCACGTTCTTTGAGGAGCATCCACATGCACCGCATCACCGAATTTTTCGTCGGCCTGCTCTTTGGCCTGGGCCTGTTGCTCTCCGGCATGACCGACCCGGCCAAGGTGCTGGGCTTCCTGGACCTGTTCGGCACCTGGGACCCGTCGCTGGCCTTCGTCATGGGGGGCGCCATCGCCGTGGGCTTCTTCGCTTTTGCATTGGCGCGCAAGCGCACCACCAACTTCCTTGGTGGCGCCTTGCACCTCCCCAAGGCCACCCAGATCGACCAGCGCCTGGTGCTCGGCGGTCTGACCTTTGGCGCGGGCTGGGGTCTGGCCGGTTTCTGTCCCGGCCCGGGCATCGTGTCCATGGCCTCGGGTGAGGTGAAGGCCGCGGTGTTCGTGGCGGCCATGGTCGTGGGCATGGCGCTGTACGAGCTGGCCGAGCGCAGCTTGCACCGCCCGCAAGCCACGCATTGACAACACCCCCATGACTGCCCTCTTGCGTCAATGGCTGCCCTTGCTGCCCGTGCTGCAGTGGGGCCGCCAGTACAACCGCGACACGCTGCTCGGCGACGGCGTGGCCGCACTCATCGTCACCGTCATGCTGATTCCGCAGAGCCTGGCCTACGCCATGCTCGCTGGCCTGCCGCCCGAGGTGGGCCTGTACGCCAGCGTGGCGCCGCTGCTGCTCTACGCCGTGTTCGGCACCAGCCGCGTGCTCGCCGTGGGGCCGGTGGCGGTGGTCTCGCTCATGACGGCCGCCGCGATCGGGCAGCACGCTGTGGCCGGTACGCCCGAATACTGGGCGGTGGCGATCACGCTGGCCTTTCTCTCGGGCGCCTTGTTGCTGCTCATGGGTGTGTTGCGGCTGGGTTTTCTCGCCAACTTCTTGAGCCACCCGGTCATCTCGGGATTCATCTCGGCCTCGGGGTTGCTGATTGCCGCGAGCCAGCTCAAGACCCTGATGGGCGTGAAGGCAGAAGGCCACAACCTGCTCGAACTCGGTCAGTCGCTGATGGCTCAGCTGGGCCGCACCCACCTGCTCACACTGGGCATCGGTGTGGCCACCGTGGCGTTTCTGTTCTGGGTGCGCAGCGGCCTCAAGCCCCTGCTCGTGCGGCTTGGGCTTCAAGCCCGCGCGGCCGACGTGATCGCCAAGACCGGGCCGGTGGCGGCCATCGTGGTCACGGCTTTGCTCACCTGGGCCCTGCAGTGGCAGGGCCAGGGCGTGAAGATCGTGGGCACGGTGCCGCAGGGCCTGCCCCCGCTGACCTTGCCGCTGTTCGATCTGGGCCTGTGGCAATCGCTGCTGGTACCCGCGCTGCTCATCAGCGTGGTGGGGTTTGTGGAGTCGGTGTCGGTCGGCCAGACCCTGGCGGCCAAGCGGCGCCAGCGCATCGAGCCAGACCAGGAACTCGTGGCGCTGGGCGCGAGCAACCTGGGCGCGGCCTTCACCGGCGGCTTCCCGGTCACCGGTGGGTTCGCGCGCTCGGTGGTGAACTTCGACGCGGGAGCGCAGACCCCTGCGGCCGGCGTGTTCACGGCCATCGGCATCACGCTGGCCTCGCTCTTTCTCACGCCCGCGCTGTATTACCTGCCGCAGGCCACGCTGGCGGCCACCATCGTGGTGGCTGTGCTCTCGCTGGTGGATGTCAGCATCTTTCGCAAGACCTGGGCCTACTCCAAGGCCGACTTTGCCGCTGTGCTGGCCACCCTGCTGGTCACGCTGCTGCAAGGTGTGGAGCTCGGTCTGGTGGTGGGGGTGGCGGTGTCGCTGGCGCTGTACCTGCACCGCACCAGCCGACCGCACATCGCCGAAGTCGGGCGGGTGCCGGGCACCGAACACTTCCGCAACGTGCTGCGCCACGCGGTGGCGGTGAGCCCGCAGGTGCTGGGTCTGCGCGTGGACGAGAGCCTGTACTTCGCCAACTCGCGCGCGCTCGAAGACCGCATCAACGACGCCGTGGCCTCGCGCCCCGCGCTCCAACATGTGGTGCTGCAGTGCTCGGCCATCAACGACATCGACGCCAGCGCGCTGGAGAGCCTCGAGACCATCAATCACCGCCTCCGCGATGCCGGTGTGCGCCTGCACCTGAGTGAGGTCAAGGGCCCGGTGATGGACCGCCTGAAGGACACCCACTTCCTGCACGACCTCGGCGGCGAGGTGTTCCTGACGCACCACCAGGCGATGCGTCAGCTCGCGCCAGAGATGGCCTGACAGCGGCTAACCTTGGGCGCTGTTGCCACCCGCCCGAGACCCGTTTCCATGCTGCGCTACCTCACCGTTCCCGTCACCGCCTTTGCCCAGAACTGTTCCATCGTCTGGTGCGATGAAACGAAAGACGCCGCCGTCATCGATCCGGGTGGTGACCTCGATCGCCTGTTGACCGAGGTGCAACGCCTGGGCGTGCAGCTCAAGGCGATCTGGCTCACCCACGCGCACATCGACCACGCGGGCGGCACGGCCGACCTGGCCGAGCAGCTCGGCCTGCCCATCATCGGCCCGCACCCGGGCGACCAGTTCTGGATCACCGGGCTGCCGCAACAGGGCGCCATGTTCGGTTTTCCGCCCGCGCGCGCGTTCACGCCCACGCGCTGGCTGGCCGATGGCGACACGGTGCAGATCGGCAACAGCGTGCTGCAGGTGCGCCACTGCCCGGGCCACACCCCCGGGCACGTGGTGTTTCACTCGGCCGAGGCGAAGCGTGCGTTTGTGGGGGACGTGCTGTTTGCCGGCAGCATCGGCCGCACCGATTTCCCGCAGGGCAACCACGCGCAATTGATCGGCAGCATCAAGGAACGCCTGTGGCCCATGGGCGATGACACGGTGTTCATTCCAGGGCACGGGCCCGAGAGCAGTTTCGGCGCCGAGCGTCGGCACAACCCGCACGTGCGGGACGCCTGAGGTTCAGGCCTGACCCAGGCGCTGGAACAAGCCGCCGGGCAGGCGACCCACCGAGCCGTCCAGCTCCAGTTCGAGCAGGCGGGCCTGCAGGTGGGCGGTGTCCAGGCCGGTGCGGGCTTGCAAGGCATCCAGGCTGACGGGCTCGAAGCCCATGGCTTTCAGCAGCTGGTCTGCCTCTTCGCCTTCAAAGACCGCTTCTCCAGGGGTGTCGGGTGTGCGGGGCTCGACGATGCGCAGGTCTTCCAGAATGTCTTGCGCGGACTCGACCAGCTTGGCGCCCTGGCGGATCAGCGCATGGCAGCCGCGCGACTGCGGTGCGTGGATCGAACCTGGAATCGCGAACACTTCGCGTCCCTGTTCGGCCGCCATCCGCGCCGTGATGAGCGAGCCCGACTGCAGCGTGGCTTCGACCACCAGCGTGCCTTGCGACAGGCCGGCGATCAGGCGGTTGCGTTGCGGAAAATTGGCCGGCAGCGGCGGCGTGCCGAGCGGGTATTCGCTGACGATGGCGCCGTGCGCGACGATGCGGTGCGCCAGCGAGAGGTGGCGCCGGGGGTAGACGCGGTCCAGTCCGGTGCCCACCACCGCGATGGTGGGCGCGCCGCCTTCCAGTGCGCCGGTGTGGGCCGCACCATCGACACCCAGCGCCAGACCCGACACGACACACACGCCCGCTTGGCCGAGCGCTCGGGCGAACTGATGTGCGTTGGCTTCGCCTTGAGGTGTGGGGTTGCGGCTGCCCACCATGGCCAGGCGGCGCGGGTGAGAGAGCACCTCCAGATCGCCCATGACGTACAGCAGCACCGGCGGATCGGCCATCTGCAGCAGGTCGGGCGGAAAGCGCGGGTCGGCCAGGGTCAGCACATGCCGTTGGGTGCCCTCGGCCAACCAGCTGAACACCTGCTCAACCCGGACGTCCAGATCGTCGGGAACCTCTTGCAGGGCCAATGCCGTTGCCTGCCCCACCACGGTTTGCAGGGCGGCCAGTGGCTGCGCAAAGATGGCTTCAGGCAGGCCGAAGGCGGCCAGCAACTTGCGGGCGGTTTCCTTGCCCACGCCCGGCGTGAGCAGCAGCCGCACCCAGGCGGCCAGCTCCTGCCGCTGCATCGCCGTTATGGATTGACGAAGCGGTCGCCGACCTTGACGCCGTCGGTGATCTGCAGCACCAGGGCGTAAGACACCTTGTCGAAGGTGCGGAAGACCATCATGAGACCGTTGCGCTCACCCGGCAGGCGCAGCTGGGGCCGCGCGGTGTCGGTGCTGTCGGTCACCAGGTTGCTCTCGCGCTGCAGTGCCAGCACATGACCACGCTCGATGCCGTGTTCGGTGCCGCGGTTGATCGTGACCACCTGGTTCTGACCGGCGAAGTTCACCGCGTTGCCGTACACCGAGACGATCTGGCCGGTGTGGATGCCTTGCGGCGCACGCGGCACGAAGTTGGTGAGCTCGCGCGGCGGCTCGGGCAGCAGCCGGTCGCCGATGCGCATTTCCTCTTTCGCCGCCACGATGTCGATCGATGCGGGCACCAGCTCGGTCACGGTCTGGCCGTTGGGGCCGACCGCGTTGCGGGTGGATTCGCTCGTGACCACGCTCGCCTTGCCCACGTACTGGGCTTCGTATCCCAGGATCTGGTTGGTGGTGGGGTCGCGCAGGGGTGTGGCGTTGCGGAAGACGCGGTATTGCGTGGACTTGCCGTCGATCACCGAGAGCGGTTCACCTTGTGGCCCGTCGATGTATTGGGCGCGGGCATAGGCGCGGTCGCCGCGGCTGAGCAACACGCGGTTTTCCTGCGTGGCCACGATGCGGGGTGCGCGCGAGAAGGTGGCTTCGTCGACGATCAGCGGCTCGGTCAGGAACGATTCGATCGCTTGCAGGTTGACCGGCGGAATCGCCGTGTCGCCCAGGCTTTCGTAGCGGGTGCGCGGCGAGACACGCACGGTCTCGGTGTCGCCGCTGCCCGGTGCACGTGTGGTCAGGCGGCCGCGGCCGTTGGATTTGTCGAGGTACAGCACCTGCCCCGGGTAGATGCGGTGCGGGTTCTTGATGTCGTCCAGGTTCATGCCCCAGAGCTCGGGCCAGCGCCACGGCGTCTTGAGGAAGATGCCGGAGATCGCCCACAAGGTGTCTCCGCTCTTGATGGTGTAGCTGTCGGGCGCATTGGGCGCCAGCTCGGAGAGCGGCACACCCGTCTGCGCCACCTGGTTGGCGGTGGCGCGCTGGCCGGAGGTGATGGGGAAGTTTTGTGCCGAGACGGTGCCCGCAAAGGCGGCAGCGATCAGGGCGACCGCGCAAACCACCGGCCGAAGCGGGCTCGTGGGGCGCGTGAACTGGACATCGGCAAGCAAGCGTTTTTTCAATGGCATGTGGTGGCCCCTGGGGCGGCGATGGCCGGTTGTCAGCGGGCATTTCCTGGAACATTTCTGGAACGTTTCCGGGAAACGACAGCTGCCCCCCGGGTGGCGCTCGTGTCTTGACAAATCGCATTTGATTTTGCGCCCAAGCCTTTGATTAGGCAATGTTTATGGCGGGGGGCTTTCACGCGCCGTGGCAAAAGTGGCGAAAATGGCGACACCGTATTCCGCTTGTCCCCGGCTGGCCGCCAGCCGTCGCCCGGGTACATTGGAAGGCCCTGCTCCCGACCCTCGTCCGCCCTTTTTTCCATGACTCCGCCGTCCCTGCTGCCCATCCTTTGTTATCCCGATCCCCGCTTGCACACCGTGGCCCGCCCGGTGAAGGCGGTGGACGAGCGCATCCGCGCGCTGAGCCAGCAGATGCTGGACACCATGTACGACGCCCATGGCATTGGTCTGGCCGCCACGCAGGTGGACGTGCACGAGCGTCTGATCGTCATCGACGTGAGCGAGACGCGCGACCAGCCCATGGTGCTGATCAACCCGGTGATCGAATGGGCCAGCCCCGAGACGCGCAAGGGCGAAGAGGGCTGCCTGTCGGTGCCCGGCATTTACGACGGTGTGGAGCGTTCGCTGTCCGTGCGCGTGCGGGCGCAAGACCTGACCGGGACCGAGCGCACGATCGAAGCCGATGGCATGCTGGCCGTGTGCATCCAGCACGAGATGGACCACCTGATGGGCAAGGTGTTCGTGGAATACCTCTCGCCGCTCAAGCGCACGCGCATCAAGTCCAAGATGGTCAAGGCCCAGCGGGAGGCCATGAAGGCTTGAGGCCTTTGTTCGGTCTCGACCTTCGCCCATGAAACTCATCTTTGCCGGCACGCCGGAATTCGCCAGCGTGGCGCTGGCCCGTTTGCTGGCCGCCGGTTTCCAGGTGCCGCTGGTGCTCACCCAGCCCGACCGCCCGGCCGGCCGCGGCATGAAGCTGCAGGCCTCGCCGGTGAAGCAGCTCGCGCTGCAGCACCACATCACCGTGGCGCAACCGCGCAGCCTGCGTCTGGACGGCAAGTACCCCGACGAGGCGGCGGCTGCGCGCGACGCCATTGAAGCGGCGCAGGCCGATGTGATGGTGGTGGCCGCTTACGGGCTGATCCTGCCGCAGTGGGTGTTGGACGTGCCCCGTCTCGGCTGTTTGAACATTCATGCTTCATTGCTCCCGCGCTGGCGCGGCGCCGCGCCCATTCACCGCGCCATCGAAGCGGGTGACACCCAGACTGGTGTCACCATCATGCAGATGGACGCGGGGCTGGACACCGGCGACATGTTGCTCACCGAACGCCTGCCGATCCGTGCAGAGGACACCACCGGCAGCCTGCACGACCGCCTGGCCGTGCTCGGAGGCCGCCTCATCGTCGAAGCGCTGGAGATCGCTGCTTGCGGCGGCCTGACCGCGCAGAAGCAGCCCGACGAGGGCGTGACCTACGCGCACAAGATCGACAAGGCCGAGGCGGCGCTGGACTGGACCGCACCCGCCGGGCTGCTGGCACGGCGGGTGCGCGCATTCAACCCGTTTCCGGGTGCGGCCACCGCGCTGGCGGGCGAGGCCATCAAGGTCTGGGCGGCCCACGCCGAAGACGCCGCGGGCGGTACGCCCGGTGAGGTGTTGGCGGTGGGCGTCGACGGCATCCGCGTGGCCACGGGCGAGGGCGTGCTGGTGCTCACCGAACTGCAACGCGCGGGCGGCAAGCGCCTGCCGGTGGCGGATTTCCTGCGCGGCTTCCCCCTGGTGCCTGGGCAGGTGCTGGAGCCCTCGTCCAAGGCGGGTGCCTGATGTTTTACCGTCGCAAGTACCGGGAGCGCCCCGAATACTGGGAAGGCGTGCGCGACCAGGTGTCGGTGGCCATGGGCATCGGGGCCTGGGGCCTCATGACCGGTGTGGCCATGGTGCAGTCGGGCCTGTCGCCGCTGGAGGCTGTGCTCATGACGCTCATCGTCTATGCCGGCAGCGCCCAGTTGGCCGCCGTGCCCATGATCGCCGCCGGCGCGCCACTGTGGGTGATCCTGGCGGCGGCGTTTTGCGTGAACCTGCGTTTTGTCGTGTTCTCCGCGCACCTGCGGCCCTACCTCGTGCACCTGCCGCGCCACGAGCGGTTGATCAAGGGTTACATCACCGGCGATCTGAGCTATGTGTTTTTCGCGCGTCGCTATCCACACCCCGGTGCCAACCCCGAAGAACTGGCGCAGCAGCAGGCCTACCTCATGGGCAACTGCGCGGTGAACTACGTGGCGTGGATGGGTGCGAGCCTGGCCGGCATTGCCTTGACCAACGTGATTCCCGTGGCCTGGGGCCTGGGCTTTGCCGGCATCCTCGCGCTGCTGGGCGTGTTGTGTTCGCTCGCTTCGTCGAAGCTGCGCATGGTCTCGGCCGGTGTGGCGGGTGCGGCGGCGGTGGCGGCCTGGGCGCTGCCGCTCAAGCTCAACATCCTGGTGGCGATTGCCAGTGCCGTGGCCATCTGCCTGGTGCTGGAAAAACTCAGGCCCGATGTGCCGGGCCAGGGAGCACAACGTGTTTGATGTGGATCCCTGGACGTTGCTGACCATCGTGCTGCTGGGCTGCATCACCGTGATCACGCGCGGCTTCTTCTTCATCTCCAGCAAGCCCTGGAGCCTGCCCCACTGGGCGCAGCGCGGCCTGCAATACGCGCCCATCGCGGCACTGGCTGCGGTGGTGGTGCCCGAGATCGTGATGAGCCAGGGCGCGCTCATCACCACCTTGAAAGACGCACGCCTGTACGCCGCTGCCGCCGGCATGGCCTGGTTCTTCTGGAAGCGCGGCGTGCTGGGCACCATCGTGTGCGGCATGGCGGTGTACTTGCCGCTGCGCCTTGGCCTGGGCTGGTGAAACATTTGCCCCCACGCTCCGCCGTTGCGCGGGTCGCTGCCCCCCGAGGGGGCTGATCCGCCTTGGGGCGGCCCGGCGGCGGATCGTATCCGCCGCATACCAGCCGACCAACGACACACCGCCGCAGATCAGAAGGGTCCACAGCGTGTGGCTCGGAAAATGTGCCCCGCGCACGGTCTGCACCGCACCCGCCAGCAAGCCGATGAACAGCGCGGCGGCCAGCCAGCGCAGGCCGACCACCCGGCGGCGTGCTGCAGCAGGTGGCAGCAGCCACGGCAGGCTCAGCGCCATGAACGCGAAGCCGCTGGACGCATGGCCGCCCGGAAAACACCGCCCGGGGCCGCCGTCGACCAGGCCCCGGGCCCAGTGCGACACGTGTTCGGCGCTGCCGCCGAACGTCCGCAGGTCCCACGGGCAGCTGGTCAGGCTGGCGTTCTTGATCAGGTTGACCGCCAGCAGCGACAGGCCCGCCAGCGCCACCACCAGCCAGCGCTCGCGTCTGGGCAGGCGCAGCCCGGGCCACAGGGACCAGACGATCAACAACAGCCAGGCGACGGTCATCGCGTGGCGCAGGCCGTCGTGCAGCACGGCCGAGAGCAGCCAGGCATCGCGCAGCGCAAAACCCTGGGGCGATCCGATCGCCTGCATCACGGCCGTGTCCAGGCCCGATGCGTCCCAGAGCAGGGTGAAGGCCAGCAGGCCGAGCAGCCAGGCGGTGGGGCGGGAGCGGCGCATGAGGCCACTGTGAGCGGCTCCCGTTAAGTGCGACTTAAGCGGCATCCCCAATAATGAAAGCCTCCCTCCAACAGCGGACCCGGTGTCCGTTCCAACAATGCGCGCACTCGTGGTGGAAGACGACCCCGGCATCGCCAGCGGCCTGCAGGCGTCGCTCAAGCAGGCCGGCTACGCGGTGGACGTGTGCGGCACGCTGGAGGCGGCGTGGCATGTGTTGTCGGTGGAGCCGGTGGACGTGTTGATCCTCGACCTCGGCCTGCCCGATGGGGACGGCCTCGATCTGCTGGCGCGCCTGCGCCGCCAGGCCCCGCCAGTGGCCGGACGCACCGCGCTGCCGCGCAACGACCTGCCGGTGCTGATCATGACCGCCCGCGACGGTGTGAGCGATCGCGTGAGCGGTCTGGACAGCGGCGCCGACGACTACATCGTCAAACCTTTTGATGCCACCGAGCTGCTGGCGCGCCTGCGCGCCATGTTGCGCCGGGCCAGCGGGCGCAGCAGCCCGGTGATCGCCCATGGCGAGCTGGTGGTGGACCCGGCCTCCCACACCGTGCTGCGCGCGGGCGAGCTGGTGCCGCTGGGCGGCAAGGAATTTGCGTTGCTGATGGCCTTGCTGCAGGCGCGACCCCAGGTGCTGTCCAAGTCGCGCCTGGAGTCGTCGTTGTACGGTTTTGGCGAGGCGCTGGAGAGCAACGCGATCGAGGTGCACATCCACCACCTGCGGCGCAAGCTGGGTGAGTCGCTCATCAAGACGGTGCGCGGCGTGGGCTACTTTGTGCCGCAACAAGACCCGCCCGCATGACGACGCCCGCACCGGGCGCGCGCCTGCCCACCCTGTGGCGCTACCTCTGGGCCTGGGTGGTGGGTGCCTTGCTGGTGGTGTGGACCACGCTGCTGCTGGTGGCCTGGTACACCGGCTACCACGAGGCCGAAGAGATCATCGACGGCCAGCTCGAAGCGGTGGCGCGCCTGTGGTTGTCGGTCGAACCCGACAAGACCCTGTCCATTCCCGAGCCGATCGCCTCCAGCCGCACGCGGGCCTACGTGCAGGACGTGGCCGTGCTGCACTGGGTCGATGGCCAGCTGTTCACCGACACGCACAACCTGGCCGGCAGCCTCGGCTTGAGCGATCCGCCCGCGAAGGGGTTCTCCAACCGGGTGCAGACCACCGGCCACGGCGAGGTGCGCTGGCGGGTGTACGCCGCCCCGGGCCAGGACGAACACGCGGCCGATTTCGTGGCGGTGTTGATGGACCTGGACCACCGGGTGGACCTGGGTCGCGACATGGCGCTCAAGCTGGCGCGGCCGGCCCTGCTGGTGCTGCCGCTGGTGGCGCTGCTGCTGTGGTGGGCGCTGCGGCACGGCCTGAGTCCGCTGGTGCGGCTCTCGCACGACGTGGCCACGCTCGACGGCCTGGCCGGCCAACGGCTGGACACGGCACACCGCTTCCACGAGTTCTCCAGCACCGTGCACGCCATCAACACCCTGGTGGACTCGCTGCAGACGCAGGCGCGGCGCGAGCGCGAATTTGCGTCGGACGTGGCGCACGAGTTGCGCACGCCGTTGGCCGCGCTCTCCTTGCAGGCCAGCGCCGCGCAGCACGAACCCACGCCAGAGCGCCTGGCCCAGCTGGAGGCCTCCGCGCTGCGGGCCGGCCACATCCTGTCGCAATTGCTGGAGCTCGCGCGCGCGCAGCGCGACGGCTCGGGCCGCGAGGCCTGGAGGGATGTGTCGTTGGGCGATGTGGCCGCAGAACTGATCGCCTCCCATGCGCAAGAGGGCTACGAGCGCAGCCACAAACTCTCGCTGGAGCAGCCCGAGGCGCCGGTGGTCCTGCACCTGCAGCCCATGCTGCTGGAGCTGGCCTTGCGCAACCTGATCGAAAACGCCCTGCGCCACACGCCGGCGGGCACGCAGGTGTTGGTGTCGGTCTGGCAGACCGGCCGCGAGTCCGGCGTGTCGGTCAGCGACGATGGCCAGCGTGCCGATGCGCCTGCGCCCGAGCCGGCGCACGGCCCATCGGGCCTGGGGCTGGGCCTGCGCCTGGTTCAGCGCATTGCCGAGCAGCTGGGCGCCACGCTGCAACGCGACACCGGCGAAGCGCCCATGACGACACGCTTCACGCTGCGCTGGCCGCGTCCGGCGCCATAAGGATCACTTAACGCGCGAGCGTGAAGCTGGGTGGGTCGGCATGTGCCGGCTCCTGAAGCTTTGCCCATGTCTTCGCATCTTTCCCTGGCACCGCCGTTTGCCAATCAGCCTGGACGCCCGACCTGGCGGCCCGCTCACGCCGTGTGGCTGCTGTCGTTGTGGTTGGCCGTGGCTGGCAACCTGCCGTTGTGGCAACGCGTGAACGGGCTGGCCAACTCGCCCATGCAGGGCTTGGCCCTCTTTGCCGGCTTTGGCGTGGTGGTGCTGGGCATCACCGCCGCGCTGCTCTCGCTGCTGGCCTGGCCACGCGTGTTCCGCCCGGTGGCCACCGTGCTGGTGCTGGTGAGCGCGTTCAACACCCACTTCATGCTGCAGTACGGCGCGGTGATCGATCCGACCATGCTGGCCAACGTGGTGCAGACCGATGTGCGCGAGGTGCGCGATCTGATGTCGTGGGCGTTGCCGCTGACCGTGCTGCTGGTCGCGGGCCTGCCGCTGTGGGTGATCTGGCGCCGGCCGCTGGCCATGCGCAGCTGGCTGCCGCAAACCGGGCGCAACGCGCTGGGCGCGCTCATCGGGGTGGTCGCGGTGGTGGGCGCCACCCTGCTCACCTACCAGGACCTGGCCTCGCTCATGCGCAACCACAAGGAACTGCGCTACATGGTCAACCCCGTCAACACCGTGTACGCAGCCAGCCGCCTGGCGGTGGACCAGCTGCCCCGCCAGGTGCAGACCCTCAAGCCGGTGGGCGAAGACGCCCAGCTCGGTGCGAGCTACAGCGGACAGAGCCAACCACCGCTGTTGATGCTGGTGGTGGGCGAGACCGCGCGCGCGCAGAACTTCGGTCTCAACGGCTACGGGCGAAACACCACGCCGGCGCTCGCGCGCTGGCAGGCCAACGAAGGCCTGGTCAACTTCAGCCAGGTGCAATCGTGCGGCACCAACACCAAGGTCTCGGTGCCCTGCCTGTTTTCACCACTCACCCGCCAGCAGGGCGGCGACCAGATGCCCGAGCACGAGAACCTGCTCGATGTGTTGCAACGCGCGGGCCTGGCCGTGCTGTGGATCGACAACCAGGCCGGCTGCAAGGGCGTGTGCGCCCGCGTGCCCAACGCCAGCACGCTGGAGCTGAAACTGCCCGGCCTGTGTGACGGTGGCGAGTGCCTGGACTCCGCCATGCTGGTGGGCCTGGACGAACGCATCGCCGCGCTCGACCCGGTGCGCCGCGCGCGCGGTGTGGTGCTGGTGATGCACCAGATGGGCAGCCACGGCCCGGCCTACTTCAAGCGCTCGGCCCCCGACCGAAAACCCTTCATGCCCGAGTGCACCAGCATCACGCTCTCCGACTGCCCGCCCGAACAGCTGGTGAACGCCTATGACAACTCGATCGCCACCACCGACCATTTCCTCGATCGGTCGCTGCAGTGGCTCAAGGCGACAGAGAAGGCCGGTGCGTTCCAGACCGGGCTGATCTACCTGTCCGACCACGGCGAGTCGCTGGGTGAAAGTGGTCTGTACCTGCACGGCCTGCCGTACGCCATGGCACCGCAGCAGCAGACCCATGTGCCCATGGTGGCCTGGCTCTCGCCCAGCCTGCAGCAGCGCAGCGGTGTGGGACAAGCGTGCCTGCGGGCCCAGGCCGACAAGGCGATCTCGCACGACCACCTGTTCCATTCGGTGCTGGGATTGATGGATGTGCAAACCAAGGCGCACGATCTGTCGCTCGACATCCTCGCGCCCTGCGTGGCCGCGTACGCCCGCACCGGTGAGCAAGCCCGCCGACCTGCCAGCTGAAGCGCCCGCCTCCCGAGGGTTTGTGGCAGGGCTTCGCGCGAGAGGGCTTTCTACAATGCATGGGTTTGTCACCCACCCACCTGCACCGCACCATGTCCTTCATCCGCTTCTCCGATCTTTGCTCCAGTGGCCGCGTCAAGGGCCAGCGTGTCTTCATCCGGGCCGACCTCAACGTGCCGCAGGACGACACGGGCCGCATCACCGAAGACACCCGCATCCGCGCGAGCATCCCGGCGATCCAGATGGCGCTGGACGCGGGCGCCGCGGTCATGGTCACCAGCCACCTCGGCCGACCCACCGAAGGCGCGTTCAAGCCCGAAGACTCGCTGCAGCCGGTGGCCGCACGCCTGTCGGCGCTGATGGACCGCCCGGTGCGCCTGGTGGCGAACTGGGTCGACGGCGATTTTTCGGTGGCGCCCGGTGAGGTGGTGCTGCTGGAGAACTGCCGCCTGAACGTGGGTGAGAAGAAGAACAGCCCCGAACTCGCCAAGAAGCTCGGCGCCCTGTGCGACATCTTTGTGCACGACGCCTTCGGCACCTCGCACCGCGCCGAAGGCACGACCTACGGCATCGCCGAGACCGCCCCCATCGCCTGCGCCGGCCCGCTGCTGGCCGCCGAGATGGACGCCATCGCTGCCGCGCTGCTTGCGCCCAAGCGCCCCCTGGTGGCCATCGTGGCGGGCAGCAAGGTCAGCACCAAGCTCACCATCCTGAAAAGCCTGGCCAGCAAGGTCGACCAGCTCATCGTGGGCGGCGGCATCGCCAACACCTTCATGCTCGCGGCGGGCCTGAAGATCGGCAAGAGCCTGGCCGAAGCCGACCTGGTGAACGAGGCCAAGGCCGTGATCGACGCCATGAAGACGCGCGGCGCCGAGGTGCCGATCCCCACCGACGTGGTGACCGCCAAGGCCTTCAGCGCCGACGCCGTGGCCACCGTGAAAGCCGCCACCGATGTGGCCGACGACGACCTGATCCTGGACATCGGACCCCAGACCGCGGCCCGGTTGGCCGAGCAGCTGATGAAGGCCGGCACGATCGTGTGGAACGGCCCGGTCGGTGTGTTCGAGTTCGCGGCCTTCGAGAACGGCACCAAAGTCATTGCGGAGGCCATCGCGAAGAGCAGCGCTTTCAGCATCGCCGGCGGGGGCGACACGCTGGCGGCCATTGCCAAGTACGGCATCGAGAAGGACGTGGGCTACATCTCCACCGGCGGTGGCGCGTTTCTGGAGGTGCTGGAAGGCAAGACGCTGCCGGCGTTTGAGGTGCTGGCGCGCAGAGCGCAGGGCTGATTCAGACAGAGGGCTTGCGTGTCGGGATGCGCGCCACAACGAGCACCCCGATGAGTGCAGCGATCAGCACGATCACCAGCACCACCGGCCGGTCGCGCAATCCCCACGCCGACAGGCCCACCATCAACACCATGCTCACCTGCGCCACGGTCTTGCTGCGGCGCGTGAGGCTGCGGTGCGTCTCCCAGTCGCGCACCATGGGACCGAGAAACCGGTGGTTGAGCAGCCAGCCGTGCAGCCGGGGCGAGGCCTTGGCGTAGCAGGCGGCGGCCAGCAGGATGAACGGCGTGGTCGGCAGGCCGGGCAGCACCACGCCGATGAGACCCAGCGCGAGCGACACGCTGCCGGCCAGCCACAGCAGCCAGCGCACCACGCGCGAGCGGTGCAGGCTCATGGGGCCCACCAGCCCAGCGGATGGCGCGCGAGTGCGATCGAGGCCATGAAGGCCACACACAGCAAGGCCGCCAGCAGGCACAGCGCACGCACCGGGGTGGACGCGGCGTTGCGCATGGCCACCGTTCCCAGCCCGATGTAGACCACCAACAGGCCGAGCTTGAGGCCGAGCCAGGGCGTTTGCAGCGGGTTGAGCTGCAGCAGCCACCACAGGCCGGCGCCGGCCGTGAGCAACGCGGTGTCGACCCCCTCGCTCACGCGGCGCCAGCCTGGGCGCAACGGCCAGCCCTGGCCCTGCAGCGCGGCGAGTGCGCGCACGGAGAACAAGCCCACGCTGGCCACGACCAGGCCGAGGTGCGTCTTGAGCAGCAGCGGGTAGGCCCAGGCGATGTCCGGTGTCGGCATGGAGGTTTGGGTGCGGTCGGTCGGGTGGAGGTCGCCTCCAGCATAGCCGCTCCCACCCTCGGAACGCCTCAGCAGCAGGCCGCGCGCGTAGGTTCGAACTGCGGGAACAGCTGGTTGTTTTCCAGGTGGATGTGCGCGATCAGGTCGTCGGCAAACTGGTGAATGCCGGTGTACAGCGCGCGCCAGGTGTTGCAGGCTCCTTGGGGAGGCGTGGCGTCGTGGGTCAGCGCCATCAGGCGATCGAGCTGTTCGCCGTGGCTTGTGTGTTCCTCCCTCATCACGCCGATGGGGTGCACGGCCATGCCGCGCCCGCCCGCCTTGAGCATGGGGAACAGGATGGTCTCTTCCTTGGCCATGTGCTCCAGCATCTCGGTCTCGATGGCCTCCAGGTGCTCCGCCAGACCCGTGGGCACATCGGGGTGCTCGCGGTGCACCGCCTCCACACGGCGCGCCATGCGGATCAGCTCGGGCAACTGCTCGCGGTGCACCGCGTGGTAGCGCGTGAGGATGTGGTCGATCATCTCGGCCGGGGCCTGCGGAACGGTCGGGCCGTCGGGTCGGTCCAGCCGCGCGAGTTCGGCCAGCACCGCGTCCACGTCGATGCCCTTGTTGTCGCAGGCCAGCTGGAGGGGGATCTGACCGCCGCAGCAGAAGTCGAGCTTGAGGCGGCGGAAGACGGCGGTGGAGCCCGGCAGTTCGACGGCGATCTGTCCGATGGGCTGAAGGGCGCGGTCCAGGGTGTCGGCGGGGGCGAAGGTGGTGTTCATAGTCGAGGTCCTTGAATGTTCATGTGGTATGAATATATTAAGGCATAAAATGCAGGCAACATGAATATTCAGACCATCCACACGGACATCGGTCATGAGGAGGATGCGCGATGCGACTGACCCAATGGACCGACTACAGCCTGCGCGTGCTGATGTACTGCGCTGCCAGCGAACAGCGTGAGCAGCGTGCCACCGTGGGTGAAATCGCCGAGGCGCACGGCATCTCGCGCAGCCACCTCACCAAGATCGTGATGACGCTCTCCGGCCTGGGCCTGCTGGAGACCACGCGCGGGCGCGGCGGTGGCCTGCGCCTGCTCAAGCCCGCGCACAGCATCGTGCTGGGCGAGGTGGTGCGCCAGACCGAGAGCGACTTCACCCTGGTGGAGTGCTTCGACGCCGAACACAACAGCTGCAGACTTGACGGCCACTGCCGCCTCAAGACGGCGCTGCGCGAGGCCATGGACCGTTACCTGGAGGTGCTCGACGGCGTGACGCTGGCCGACCTGGTCGCGCCGGTCCAGGGCGCGCGCAGCCAGCGGGTGCAGTTCGTGCCCGGCCTGCCCCGCCCGCCCGAGCTTGCAGCCCGTCGCACGCGGGTATCAGCCGGCGGCGAAAGCCGCTAACCTGCGCCGATGGTGTCCACCGCTTCGCTGTCGACCAAACTGGTGCGCATCGGCGCCGGGTTGCTGCTCGTCGCGCTCGCGTCGATCGGCCTCACACTGTGGGTGACCTGGCAGCTTGAAGGCGGTGCGGCCGCGGTGAACGAAGCCGGGCGCATGCGCATGCAGACCTGGCGCCTCACCAGCGTGGCGCAGGCCGGGCGTGCACCGCAGGACGTGGCGGCGCTGGTGCAGCAGTTCGACCAGAGCCTGGAGCTGCTGCGCCAGGGCGATGCCAGCCGCCCGCTCTTCGTGCCCTGGGACGACGCGGTGGCTCGCGAATTCGCCACCGTGGAGGCGCTGTGGCAGAACCAGCGCCCCTTGTGGCTGCAAGACACAGCGCCCGAGCCGGCGCAGGCGCTGGCCGCGGCCGACACCTTCGTCGAGGCCATCGATGCCCTGGTGCTGGCGATTGAAAAACAGCTCTCCGGTTTCACCGCCATCCTCAACCTGTTCCAGTTCCTCATGATGGCGCTGGCCATCTGCGGCGCGGTGGTGATGCTATACACCGGCTACATGTACGTGATCAACCCGCTCGCCCACCTGCGCCAGGGCTTGCGCCGGCTGGAGTCGGGCGACTTCAAGGCGCGTGTGGAGGTCGAGACGCTCGACGAGTTCGGCCAGGTGGCGGCGGGCTTCAACCGCATGGCGGCCACGCTGCAGTCGATGTACGCCGGTCTGGAGAGCCAGGTCGAAACCAAGACACGCCACATCGAGGCACAGCGCGCGCGACTGGAGACGCTGTACGAGGTCAGCGCCTTCATGGCGCATGCCGGCAGCATCGAAGAACTCTCGCGCGGCTTCGCCCAGCGCGTGCGCGCGGTGGTGAAAGCCGACGCGGTGGCGGTGCGCTGGAGCGACGAGGCCAGCCAGCGGTACATGATGCTGGCCTCCGACTGTTTTCCGCAGGAGATGGTGGAGGAGGAGCGCAGCCTGCTGGCCGGGGCCTGCGCCTGCGGCAACCTGCAACCCGATGCACGCACGAGGGTGATTCCCATCCGCAGCCACGACGAGCAGGAGGTGCGCCACTGCGTGCGCGCCGGCTTCGAGACGCTGGTGAGCGTGCCGGTGCGCCTGCAGCAGCGCCTCATCGGCGAGATCAACCTGTTCTACCGCTCGCAGACCAGCCTGAGTGCTGGCGAAACCGAGCTGCTCGACGCACTGGCCAGCCACCTGGCCAATGCGCTGGAAAGCCTGCGCGCCGCGGCGCTGGAGCGCGAGGCGGCGGTGGGCGAGGAGCGGGCGTTGATCGCGCGCGAACTGCACGACTCCATCGCGCAGTCGCTGGCCTTCCTGAAGATCCAGGTGCAGCTGCTGCGCAACGCGGCGAGCAAGGGCCAGGACACGCGGGTCATGAGCACGCTGGACGAGCTCGACGAAGGCCTGCGCGAGAGCATCAACGACGTGCGCGAACTGCTGGTGCACTTCCGCACCCGCACCAACACCGACGACATCGAGCGCGCGCTGCAGGAGACACTTCAGAAGTTCCAGCACCAGACCGGCTTGAGCGCGAAGCTGCACGTCGAAGGCCACGGCCTTCCGCTGCCGGCCGATGTGCAGGTGCAGGTGCTGCATGTGTTGCAGGAAGCGCTGTCCAACGTGCGCAAGCACGCCGGGGCCAGCCACGTCCAGCTCGACGTTGTGAAGGGTTCGCACTGGCTGTTTCGCGTGCGCGACGACGGCACGGGCTTTGATGCGCTGGATGCACCCGATGCCTCCCACGTGGGGCTGAAGATCATGAGCGAGCGCGCCGCCCTCATTGGTGCGAGGGTCGACGTGGTCTCCGAGCCCGGACAGGGCACCACCGTCTCCCTGACCTTGCCGCCCCATCCGATCGCGGCCAGTCCGATCACCGCACCCGCCACCGAGCAAATGGTTCCATGACCGACACCCGACAACGCCCCATCCAGCTGCTGGTGGTCGACGACCACTCCCTGTTCCGCCGCGGGCTCATGGCCCTGCTCTCGCAAGACCCACGCTTCGAGGTGACCTGCGAGGCGGGTGACGTGGGCGAGGCGCTGCGCTGCGTGGCGCGCCAGCGGCCCGACGTGATCCTGCTCGACAACCACCTGCCAGGCGTGCTGGGCGTGGACGCGATCCCCGCGCTGCGCCAGGCCGCACCGGGCAGCCGCGTGCTCATGCTCACCGTGAGCGAGAACGAGGCCGACCTGGTGGCCGCGCTCAAGGCCGGTGCCGACGGCTATTTGCTCAAGACGGTGGAATCGCACCACCTGTGCGAGGCCATCGTCAAGGTGATGGACGGCGAATCGGTGGTGAGCCCCGAGATGACGACCAAGCTGGTGTCGGCCCTGCGCGCGCAGCCAGACGCCAACGGCCAGGGCGCTACCACCGCCGCACCCCCGTCCTCCTCGGACGCCGAACTCGCTTCGCTGTCGACCCGGGAACTCGAGATCCTGCACCTGATCGCACGCGGCGACAGCAACAAACACATCGCCCGCCAGCTCGACATCGCCGAGACCACGGTCAAGATCCACGTGCAGCACATCCTGCGCAAACTCCACCTCACCTCGCGCGTGCAGGCAGCGGTGTTCGCCGCCCGTCACGCCACCTAGGAGATTTCCATGGCCCTGCACCACCTCGACTCCGGCGAAATCGCCAATCTCATGAACCAGGGCGGCGATGCGCTCAGCACGCAGTCGGTGGCGCTGTTCAAGTCCGAGCAGCTCGAGGTCATCCGGCTGCGGTTGCCGCTGGGCAAGGGCATGCCGATGCACCAGGTGCCGGGTGAGATCACCGTGCAGTGCCTCGAAGGCGTGATCGACTTCGAAACGCCCGAAGGCGTGCAGCGGCTGCAGGCCGGGCAACTGCTCTTCTTGCGCGGCGGTGTACCGCATGGCCTGCTCGCGGTGGAAGACGCCAGCGTGCTGGTCACCATCGTCCTCGTGCATTGATGCTGGTCAACTGACGGCCACAAAAGCGCCGCCCTAGTTCTTCCGGACGCCCGGCGTCCTTCCACCATCGTTCTTCAGAGTCCCGCAGCCCACCCGGGAGGCGGATAGCCACCGGCGCGCCCAGCGCCGACAGTCTTGCCATGCCCCGCGTGGAGAAAGACATCATGGCCTCTGAACTGAACAACGACAAAAAAGCCTGGTCGGTGCTGATCGTCAGCACACTGGCCTTCACCGTGTGCTTCATGGTGTGGATGATGTTCGGCGTCATCGGCATCCCGATCAAGAAGGCGCTCGACCTCAACTCCACCCAGTTCGGCCTGCTCATGGCCACACCGGTGCTCACCGGCTCGCTGGTTCGCGTGCCGCTGGGCATCTGGACCGACCGCTACGGTGGCCGCATCGTGATGGCCCTGCTCATGGCCACCACCGTGCCGGCGATCTGGCTCATGAGCTACGCCACCGCCTACTGGCACTTCCTCACCATCGGTTTGTTCGTGGGCCTCGCGGGCGGATCGTTCTCGGTCGGCACGCCCTATGTGGCGCGCTGGTTCCCCAAGCACCGCCAGGGCATGGCCATGGGCGTGTACGGCGCGGGCAACTCGGGCGCAGCGGTCAACAAGTTCGTGGCCCCGGTGCTGCTGGTGGCCTTTGGCTGGGCCATGGTGCCGCAGGTGTACGCGGCCATCATGCTGGGCACGGTGGTGCTGTTCTGGCTCTTCACCTACAGCAACCCCGACCACCTGGTGCCGAGCAACGTGTCCTTCACGGACCAGCTCAAGGCGCTCAAGGACCCCAAGGTGCTCAAGTACTGCCAGTACTACAGCATCGTCTTCGGCGGCTACGTGGCGCTCTCGCTCTGGATGGTGCAGTACTACGTGGGCGAGTTCGGTCTGGACATCCGCGTGGCCGCACTGCTGGCGGCCTGCTTCTCGCTGCCCGGTGGCGTGCTGCGCGCGGTGGGTGGCGTGATGTCGGACAAGTTCGGCGCGCACAAGGTCACCTGGTGGGTGCTGTGGGTGAGCTGGATCTGCCTCTTCCTGCTCTCGTATCCGCAGACCGATTTCACCGTGGCGACGGTGGATGGGCCCAAAACTTTCCACATCGGCCTCAACGTCTATCTCTTCACCGGCCTGATGTTCATCCTGGGCATCGCCTGGGCCTTCGGCAAGGCCAGTGTCTTCAAGTACATCAGCGACGACTACCCGAAAAACATCGGTGCCATCAGCGGCATCGTCGGCCTGGCCGGTGGCCTGGGGGGCTTCGTGCTGCCCATCCTGTTCGGGGTGTTGATGGACCTCACCGGCATCCGCTCCAGCGCCTTCATGTTGATGTACGGCGTGGTCTGGGTCTCGCTCATCTGGATGTACTGGACCGAGGTCCGCCAGACCGAGGTCATGGGCGCCAACGCCAAACCCTTTTCCCTTCAGAACTGACGTCGTGTCAGTCACACCATGAACCAAACCAAACAAGTCGGGCCGGACATCGTCGATTGGCGCCCCGAAGACGAGACCTTCTGGAACAGCACCGGCAAGCGCATCGCCTACCGCAACCTCTGGATCTCCGTGCCGGCCCTGCTGTGCGGCTTTGCGGTGTGGGGCATGTGGGGAATCATCACGGTGCAGATGCTCAACCTGGGCTTCCCCTTCACCCAGGCCGAGCTGTTCACGCTCACCGCCATCTCCGGCATCTCGGGCGCCACCATGCGCATCCCGGCGTCGTTCCTGGTGCGCCTCGCCGGCGGGCGCAACACCATCTTCCTCACCACCGCGATGCTGCTGGCCCCGGCCATCGGCACCGGCTTTGCGCTGCAGCACCCCGAGTGGCCGCTGTGGGTGTTCCAGTTGCTCGCTTTGTGGTCGGGGGTGGGCGGCGGCAACTTCGCCAGCTCGATGTCCAACATCAGTACCTTTTTCCCCAAGCGCCTGCAGGGCACGGCGCTGGGCCTCAACGCCGGCCTGGGCAACTTCGGCGTGACGACGATGCAGATCGTCATCCCGCTGGTGATGACCCTGCCCCTGCTCGGCGCTTTCGGCGGTGAGGCGATGACGCTGGTGAAGGACAGCGGCTGGATTTTCGGCAAGATCGCCGCCGGCACGCCCACCTGGATCCAGAACGCCGGCTTCGCCTGGGTGATCTCGCTGGTGCCCCTGTCGATCCTGGCCTGGTTCGGCATGAACAACCTCAAGACCGTGTCGCCCGACACCGGCCACCCGCTGGTCGCGTTCGCCAAGGTGACCTACCTCTACACGCTGGCCTTCATCCCGGCCATCTTCATGCTCTGGCTGTACCTGCCGGCCCCCACCGGCCTGGGCATCCTGAACATGTGGGTCGCCATCCCGCTGGACATCATCCTGGCGCTGCTGATGATGCGCCTGGCCGCCTTCGGTGCCATGAAGGAAAACGTCGCCAAGCAGTTCGCGATCTTCAGCAACAAGCACACCTGGTCGCTCACCGCGCTCTACATCGTCACCTTCGGCTCCTTCATCGGTTTCTCGATGGTGCTGCCGCTGGCCATCACGGTGATCTTCGGCTTCCAGCATGTGGCGGACGCGGCCGGCGTGATGACGCACACACTCAAAAACCCGAACGCCCCCTCGGCCCTGACCTACGCCTGGATCGGTCCTTTCGTGGGCGCCGCGGTGCGCCCCATCGGTGGCTGGATCTCCGACAAGGTCGGCGGCTCCATCGTCACCCAGGTCATCTCGGCGGTGATGGTGATGGCCTCGGTGGCGGTGGGCTACGTGATGATGCAGGCCTACGGCTCGGCCACGCCCGAGCAGTACTTCCCCGCCTTCATCGGCCTGTTCATCGTGCTGTTCTTTGCCAGCGGCATCGGCAACGGCTCGACCTTCCGCACCATCGGCGTCATCTTCGACCGCCAGCAGGCCGGCCCCGTGCTGGGCTGGACCTCGGCCGTGGCCGCCTACGGCGCCTTCATCGCGCCGGTGGTGATCGGCGCGCAGATCAAGGCCGGCACACCGCAATACGCCATGTACGGCTTCGCCATCTTTTACGCCGTCTGCCTGGTGCTGAACTGGTGGTTCTACCTGCGCAAGGGCGCGGAGATCAAGAACCCTTGACCGGCCCGGTTCCACCCATACCCGCATCCCCTGCATCGCTGTCACACGGAGCATTTCCATGAGCCATTTCCTCGACCGCCTTTCCCACTTCTCGCTGCCGCGCGAAAACTTCTCGGGCAACCACGGCCAGACCACCGGCGAAGACCGCACCTGGGAAGACGCCTACCGCAACCGCTGGGCGCACGACAAGATCGTGCGCAGCACCCACGGCGTGAACTGCACCGGTTCGTGCTCGTGGAAGATCTACGTCAAGGGCGGCATCGTCACCTGGGAAACCCAGCAGACAGACTACCCGCGCACCCGCTGGGACATGCCCAACCACGAGCCGCGCGGCTGCGCACGCGGCGCCTCTTACAGCTGGTACCTCTACAGCGCCAACCGCGTGAAATACCCCATGGTGCGCGGGCGCCTGCTGGAGCGCTGGCGCGCCGCATTGAACGTGGCCAAGACCCCGGTGGATGCCTGGGCCAGCATCGTCGAAAACCCCGAAGCGCGCCGCGACTACCAGCAGGTGCGCGGCATGGGCGGCTTCGTGCGCAGCACCTGGGACGAGGTCAACCAGCTGATCGCCGCGGCCAACGTGTACACCATCAAGCAGCATGGACCCGACCGCATCATCGGCTTCTCGCCCATCCCCGCCATGAGCATGGTGAGCTACGCCGCCGGCTCGCGCTACCTCTCGCTCATCGGCGGCGTTTGCATGAGCTTCTACGACTGGTACTGCGACCTGCCACCAGCCAGCCCGCAGGTGTGGGGCGAACAGACCGACGTGCCCGAATCGGCCGATTGGTACAACAGCTCGTTCATCATCGCCTGGGGCTCCAACGTGCCGCAGACGCGCACGCCCGACGCCCACTTCTTCACCGAGGTTCGCTACAAGGGCGCCAAGACGGTGGCGGTGACACCTGACTACTCCGAGGTCGCCAAACTCTCCGACCTCTGGCTGCACCCCAAGCAGGGCACCGACGCCGCACTGGCCATGGCCATGGGCCACGTGGTGCTCAAGAACTTCTATTTCCCCGACGGCGGCAAGCCGCGCAGCAGCTACTTCGACGACTACGCGCGCCGCTACACCGACCTGCCGCTGCTCGTGATGCTCAAGGAACACACGCTGGCCGACGGCAGCAAAACCCTGGTCCCCGACCGCTACCTGCGCGCCAGCGACTTCAACGGACAGCTCGGCCAGAAGAACAACCCCGAGTGGAAGACGGTGGCCTTCGACACCGATGGACGGGCCGTGCTGCCCAACGGCTCGATCGGCTTCCGCTGGGGCGAAGCCGGGCGCGACGACGAAGGCAAGTGGAACCTGCAACCCAAGGAAGCCCGCAGCGACACCGACGTGAAGCTCAAGCTCTCGGTGATCGAGGACGGCGAGCAAGACACCCAGGTGGTGGACGTGGCCTTCCCGTACTTCGGTGGCGACGCTTCTCCACACTTCACGCCGAACGCACAGAACGGCAGCATCAACCACGCCCGCGTGCCAGCCGTGCGGCTGCGCCTGGGCAAGGCCGGTGAAGAACGCCATGCCCTGGTGGCCACCGTGTTCGACCTGCAGGTCGCGCAGTACGGCATCGACCGTGGGCTGGGCAGTGGCGCGAAGGACTTCGACGACAACGCCGCCTACACCCCGGCCTGGCAGGAGAGCATCACCGGCGTGCCGCGAGACCAAGTCATCACCGTGGCGCAGCAGTTCGCCGACAACGCCGACAAGACGCACGGCAAGTCGATGGTGATCATCGGCGCGGCCATGAACCACTGGTACCACGCCGACATGAACTACCGCGGCGTGATCAACCTGCTGATGATGTGCGGTTGCATCGGCCAGAGCGGTGGCGGCTGGGCGCATTACGTGGGCCAGGAAAAGCTGCGTCCGCAAACCGGCTGGGTGCCGCTGGCGTTTGCCACCGACTGGTCACGCCCGCCGCGCCAGATGAACAGCACCAGCTTCTTCTACGCGCACACCGACCAGTGGCGCTACGAGAAGCTCGGCATGGAAGAGATCGTGAGTCCGCTGGCCGACAAGGCCGCGTTCGGCGGCAGCATGATCGATTTCAACGTGCGCGCCGAGCGCATGGGCTGGTTGCCCAGCGCCCCGCAGCTCAAGACCAACCCGCTGCAGGTGGTGAAAGACGCCACCGCCGCCGGGCTCGACGCCAAGGACTACGTGGTGCGCGCGCTCAAGGACGGCACGCTGGCCATGAGCTGCGAAGACCCCGACGCGCCGCAGAACTGGCCGCGCAACATGTTCGTGTGGCGCAGCAACCTGCTGGGCTCCAGCGGCAAGGGCCACGAGTATTTCTGCAAGCACCTGCTGGGCACCGAAAACGGCGTGCAGGGCAAGGACCTCGGCCGCGACGAAGCCAAACCCGACGAAGTGGTGTGGCACGAACACGCGCCCCAAGGCAAGCTGGACCTGCTGGTCACGCTCGATTTCCGCATGAGCACCACCTGCCTGTATTCCGACGTGGTGCTGCCCACCGCCAGCTGGTACGAGAAGAACGACCTCAACACCAGCGACATGCACCCCTTCATCCACCCGCTGTCCGCGGCGGTGGATCCGGTGTGGCAGAGCCGCAGCGACTGGGAGATCTACAAGGGTTTTGCGAAGGCCTTCAGCGAGGTCTGCGTGGGCCACCTGGGCGTGGAAAAAGAAGTGGTGCTCACGCCCATCATGCACGACACCCCCGGCGAACTGGCGCAGCCGTTCGATGTGAAGGAATGGCGCAAGGGCCACTGCGAATTGATCCCCGGCAAGACCGCTCCGCAGATCACCGTGGTGGAGCGCGACTACCCCAACACCTTCAAACGTTTCACCGCGCTGGGCCCGTTGCTGGAGAAACTGGGCAATGGCGGCAAGGGCATCGGCTGGAAGACCGGCACCGAGGTGGAGCAGCTGGGCCAGCTCAACGGCACCACGCTCGACGAGGGTGTGACCCAGGGCATGCCGAAGATCGTGACCGACATCGACGCCTGCGAGGTCATCCTGCAGCTCGCGCCCGAGACCAACGGCCATGTGGCAGTGAAGGCCTGGGAAGCGCTGGGCAAACAGACCGGCATCGACCACACGCACCTGGCGATCCACCGAGAGGACGAGAAGATCCGCTTCCGCGACATCCAGGCGCAGCCGCGCAAGATCATCAGCAGCCCGACCTGGAGCGGCATCGAGAGCGAGACGGTGAGCTACAACGCCGGCTACACCAACGTGCACGAACTCATTCCATGGCGCACCCTCACCGGCCGCCAGCAGTTCTACCAGGACCACCCCTGGATGATTGCCTTCGGCGAAGGCCTGGGCAGCTACCGCCCGCCGGTGGACATGAAGGCGACGTCGGGCATCCACAACATCAAGTCCAACGGCAACGCGGAGATCGTGCTGAACTTCATCACGCCGCACCAGAAGTGGGGCATCCACTCGACCTACAGCGACAACCTGATGATGCTCACCCTCAACCGGGGCGGCACCGTGGTCTGGCTCAGCGAAGACGACGCCAAGAGCGCCGGCATCGTGGACAACGACTGGGTCGAGCTGTTCAACATCAACGGCGCGGTGGCCGCGCGTGCGGTGGTGAGCCAGCGGGTGAAGTCGGGCATGGTGATGATGTACCACTCGCAGGAAAAGATCATCAACACCCCGGGCTCGGAGATCACCGGCGTGCGCGGCGGCATCCACAACTCGGTCACGCGCATTGTGCTCAAGCCGACCCACATGATCGGCGGCTACGCGCAGCTCAGCTACGGCTTCAACTACTACGGAACGATCGGCACCAACCGCGACGAGTTCGTCGTGGTGCGCAAGATGGACAAGGTCGACTGGCTCGACACACCGGCCGACGACCACCTCATTCGAGCGTACCAATCACAAGGCGAAAACCCTTGAACACCCGTCGATCCGAAGGAGCCTGAATCATGAAAATACGCGCACAAATCGGCATGGTGCTCAACCTGGACAAGTGCATCGGTTGCCACACCTGTTCGGTCACCTGCAAGAACGTCTGGACCAACCGCCCCGGGGTGGAATACGCCTGGTTCAACAACGTCGAGAGCAAGCCCGGCATCGGCTACCCGAAAGAGTGGGAGAACCAGGAGAAGTGGCAGGGCGGCTGGACGCGCCGTGCCGACGGCTCCATCGTGCCCAAGCAGGGTGGCAAGTGGCAGCTGCTGATGAAGATCTTCGCCAATCCGCACCTGCCGGAGATCGACGACTACTACGAACCCTTCACCTTCGACTACGACCACCTGCAGTCGGCGCCGGAGATGAAGCACACGCCCACCGCCCGCCCGCGCAGCCTGATCACCGGCGCGCGCATGGAGAAGATCGAGTGGGGCCCGAACTGGGAAGAGATCCTGGGCGGCGAGTTCGCCAAGCGCAGCAAGGACGCCAACTTCAACGGCTTTGAAGCGGCGCAGAAGGCCATGGTGGGGGAGTTCGAGAACACCTTCATGATGTACCTGCCGCGCCTGTGCGAGCACTGCCTCAACCCGGCGTGTGTGGCCTCGTGCCCCTCGGGCTCGATCTACAAGCGCGAGGAAGACGGCATCGTGCTGATCGACCAGGACAAGTGCCGCGGCTGGCGCATGTGCGTGAGCGGCTGCCCCTACAAGAAGATTTACTACAACTGGAAAAGCGGCAAGGCCGAGAAGTGCATCTTCTGCTACCCGCGCATCGAGGCCGGCCAGCCCACCGTGTGCAGCGAGACCTGCGTGGGCCGCATCCGCTACCTGAGCGTGCTGCTGTACGACGCCGACCGCATCCAGGAAGCCGCGAGCGTGCCCAACGAGATGGACCTCTACAAGGCGCAGATCGACCTCTTCATGGACCCGCACGACCCAGCGGTGATCGCGCAGGCGCGGGCCGACGGCATCCCCGAGAACTGGCTGGAGGCTGCGCGCCACAGCCCGGTCTACAAGATGGCGGTGGACTGGAAGGTGGCGCTGCCGCTGCACCCCGAGTACCGCACGCTGCCCATGGTGTGGTACGTGCCGCCGCTCTCGCCCATCACCGCCGCAGCCAACGCCGGGCACCTGGGCGGCAACGGCGAAATACCCGATGTGAGCCAGCTGCGCATTCCTGTGAAGTACCTCGCCAACCTGCTGACGGCCGGTGACACGGTGCCGGTGGTGCGTGCGCTCGAACGCATGCTGGCCATGCGCAGCTACCAGCGCGCCAAACACGTGGACGGCGTGATCAACCAGGACGTGCTCGACCAGGTCGGCATGAGCGTGCGCGAGGTCGAGGACATGTACCAGACCATGGCGATTGCCAACTACGAGGACCGTTTCGTGATTCCCACCACCCACCGCGAATACGCCGAGAACACCTTCAACATCAAAGGTGGCTGCGGCTTCACCTTCGGCAACGGCTGCTCGGAAGGGCAGACGGAAACGAGTCTCTTTGGTAGCGAGAAGAAGCGCACGATTCCGATCAAGGCGGGGGTCTGACATGGGACTTTTCTCCACCACACCCAAGCCCGCCGTGCACACGCTGCGTGTGCTCGCCCACCTGCTGCGTTACCCCACCGCCGAGCTGCGCGAGCACGCTGGCGAACTGCGCGACGCGCTGCGCGCCGAGGCCGCCTTGCCGCCCGCGCGCCTGACCGAGCTCGATGCCCTGCTGGTGCACCTGAGCCAGCAGCCGGCGCTCGACGTCGAGGCCGACTACGTGGAGCTGTTCGACCGCGGTCGCAGCACCGCGCTGCACCTCTTCGAACACGTGCTCGGCGATTCGCGCGACCGGG